>Ga0302178_10000002_pt1 | contig 378402 bp, 373 predicted proteins | sample I_Palsa_E1_3_FD_198790 | JGI IMG/M metagenome (GOLD analysis project Ga0302178, IMG submission 198790) | Peat permafrost microbial communities from Stordalen Mire near Abisko, Sweden - I_Palsa_E1_3 | ecosystem: Environmental > Terrestrial > Soil > Palsa > Peat permafrost | place: Sweden...
TTACGAATCAGCGGTCGTTTGGCCCACGGATTGGCCCACCAACGCGTTTTTCAAAGACGCTACGGTATGGCACTAGACGGACCGCCTTCCTCGTGCGACCATACTGTGCACCACCAGGCGGACGGGGCAGCACGACTCTCGGCGGGTTCGAATCCCGTTGGGGCTACGTATGAAAACCCGCGTCTTGACGCGGGTTTTTTTGCATTCTCTGCGCTCTACCCAAAGGTGAACACGTACGCTCGAACGCCTGGATCTAGGAACTCGATCTCGAAGGTGCGATCCTTGATCGCGCCGCTTTGCCGAATCAGTTGGTAGAGCCGCGGTTCGCGAACCTCGCCGGTGCCGGCGGCGCAGTCGACGCCGCAGTCGGCGCCGGGCGCGGAGCCACCCAAGGTAACGCGATAGCGAACGGGCGCACCGTCCCTCGTCAAACCCAAAACCACGTTGAGATCGCGGCTGTGAAAGCGGAACCGAATCGTTCCGTGAGGCACCTCGAGCACCGCACTCTCGGGCCCGACGTTCCAGGCGCCGTGCAGGCTCCACTCGTTCAACGCGAGCGCCGATCCGTCTGACACGAAGTGTTCGGCGCGATTCGCCCCGACATACGTCTCGGGCGATCGTTCCTGCCCGAAGTCGGGAGCCTTCTGCACTCCCTCCCCCGTGACGGCGACGACATCGTGGCGGATCTTGCCGGCGCCGTCTTCCTCGAGCAGCTTCTGCAGGTCGTGCTCGATCTCGGCATACTCGCCCTCACCGTAGAAACGATGACGAATTCGCCCCGCAGCATCGATGAGGTAGAACGCCGGCCACGCCTCGTTATCGAATGCGTTCCAGATCCCGTAATCGCTGTCCATCACGATCGGATAGTCGACTTTTTGATCGCGTAGCGCTATCGCGACGTTCTCACGCTCTTTCTCAAAGGAGAACTCGGGCGTATGCACGCCGAGAACCACGAGACCCGCGTGCTTGTATGTATCGGCCCAGGCCCGCACATACGGTAGCGGACGCAAGCTGTTGATGCACGAGTAGGTCCAGAAATACACCAGTACGACTTTACCGTGGAATGCCTCCGCAGATAACGGCGCGGAGTTGAGCCAGGCATTGGCATTGGTAGCAGCGATGGCGCCCGCGATCCCGGCGCCCTTGGCCCAGGCCATAGTCATTATCGAACCCTCGAGAGGCGCGCGATGGGACCGAGTTACGGCCACCTCCCCGATGCCCCCTGCGACTGGTGCCGGGGAGCCTACTTCCCCGTTCGAGCGCGCGCTGCTATGCTTGAAGCCCCTTCGGTTCGGCAGAAAAGTCTGAAGCCATGACGGACGTCGCACAACAAGCCGCCGCCGTTGATCCGACCGCGGTTCGTCCCTTTCAGGTGAGCTTTCCCGAAGCGGATCTCATCGACTTGCGACGGCGTATCGCTGCGACGCGCTGGCCGGACCTCTTCGCGCGGGACTACGCTCGCTACGCTCGAGCTGACTGCCGCGAGGATGGTACCGGCATGACTACGTACCCGACCATTGTTCCTCGAATCATCACGCCCGACGTCGGCGGCGTCGTCGATTTCATGCGAACCGTCTTCGATGCCCAGGGCGAGGTGCACGAGGATCGGCCGGCCGCGCTTCGCATCGGGAACTCCATCGTTCTGGTGAGCGATGGCGGCGGCGTTTCGTTCGGGGTTACTCCGACTCGACCCGTTCGATGAGCGCATCGCCGTCGCGATCGATGATCACCGTAAATGCGAGCGGCCGGCAGCAGACGGGGCAGTCCTCGACGAAGCGCTGACGCTTGCCGGCCGTTGGATCGATCCCGACCGCGTTCGTTTCACCGCAGCTCGGACAAGTGTACTCGGCGTCGTTCTCGATCGGCATGAACAGACGAAGGATTCCTCTGCGCGTTCCGTATGTCTTCCTCTCGGTCAACATTGCGCCGGCGGTTCAGTGAGACGGAACCTCGCGCAGGAGTCGCGTGTGCCAGGGGCACCAGCGGTTGCCGGGCAGAAAGTGTCCGCCCACCTCCGAGAGGTGCTCCTGCACGTACGTCGCCGTCGCGTCGCACACTTCGATCGTGAAGTCCGCTAGACGCACGGTCGCCGGATTGTAGTGAAAACCCCAGGCGGGATTGGAGGGGATCCGCTTCGTCACGATGATGCCGTTGACGATCTTGGATTCGTGGCGGCGGATGAGCGCGCGAGCCTCGGCGATGGTCGCGGGATCGGTCATGCCGACTACGAACTGACGCTCGTGCGGTTGCGTCTGGATCGCGAAGTACGCTGTCGCGGGTTGCGCGCCGCTCGATGCCGGAACCGACGCGGCGACCCCGACGAGGGCGACCACCATCAGGGGTACCGTCGTTCTCCACAACGGCTTCTCCACGCGTTTGTGCATCTCTCAACTCCTCGATTGGGCTGTTCGGTGCGGTCGAAAACGCCTCAGCACGGTCGAGCCGACGAAGCCACCATCGAAGATCGCCAGCGTCACACCACCGCAGCCGATAGACGTCTACAGCATCGCAGTTCGCCGCGCACGTGTCAAGACGAATGGACGCGGGCGCCTCGGGCTCCGGCGAGGAATGACCCCTGATGCCTCGGAGCCCGATGGAGCCGCGCGGCGTTGTCGTGCGCGAAGAGCGACTCGAAGACATCACGGTGATCCGCAAGATCGTGACGGCTGCGTTCGGAGGGGAGGGCGAGGCTGCGCTGGTCGACGCACTGCGCGACGCGGGCGACACTATGATTTCGCTGGTCGCGGAAGAGCACGGCCGCGTCGTCGGTCACGTAGCCTTGTCAAGGATGGTGGCTCCTTTCGCGGCGCTGGCTCTGGCCCCGGTGTCCGTTCTTCCCGAACGGCAACGCGAGGGGATCGGCTCAGCGCTCATCCGCGAGGCCATCAACCGCGCGAGACCCGATTGGGCCACGATTTTCGTTCTAGGAGATCCGCGCTTCTACGGACGATTCGGCTTCGACGCCCGTCTCGCGACGGACTATGCGTCCCCCTACGCGGGACCGCACTTCATGGTACTTGCGCTCGCCGGTACGCTTCCGACGTCCTGCGGCATGCTCCGTCACGCTCCGGCGTTCGCCGCGTTGTCGTAGCATCCGGAGGAATACGGTTAAGCACCCTCTCTTCAGAACGGGTTGGGCGACCCCGGGGCGGTCACGTCTTGGCACCCGCGAGCATGTCCTGCGCGCTTTCCAGCGCCGGATTGTAGGCACCGCTCAGCGCCGCCTTATCGCAAAAAGCCCTATGATAGAGGGCGCGTTGTGCCGCGGCGACGTTGCTATGGCTGCCCCGCCAGATCTCGATCGCCGGTTGCTGGATCGCGCGAGCAAAGGAGAACGTCAACGGCCAAGGTAGTCGCGACGGCGGCGATTTGAATCGGAGATTCATGGCGTTTAGACGTTCAGACGCGAGCGTCCCAGATTGACCGCCCGACAAGAATGCAATACCCGGGACGGCAGCGGGGACGACGCGCAGGAGACACGCGACGGTCGCGTCGGCAACGGTGTCCACCGACTCCTGGGTGGCGCAAGTCAACCCGGGCAGCACCATGTTGCACTTCAGGATCAGCCCATCCAGCATCACGCCTTGTACGTACAGCTGATCGAAAACACTTTGCAGCACCGCTTCGGTTACCTCGCGACAACGCTCGAGGCCGTGTTCCCCGGTCATCAGCACTTCCGGCTCGATGACGGGGACGAGCCCGACCTCTTGACACAGGGCGGCGTACCGGGCCAAGGCGTGCGCGTTGGCATCGATACAGGCGCGGGTCGGAATGCCGGCACCGATAGCGATGACCGCGCGCCATTTGGCAAAGCGCGCGCCCATCTGGAAATACTCCTGCAGACGGATGCGCAATCCGTCAAGACCTTCAGTTATTTTCTCTCCGGCGTGGCCGGCCAGATCCTTGGCACCGGTGTCCACTTTTATGCCGGGAATGATGCCGGCATCGACGATGATCCTTATAAAGGGAATGCCATCGCTCTTTCGTTCGCGGATCGTCTCGTCGTAGAGGATGAAACCGCTAATGCACTCGCCGAGACGAGGTGTCGTGATGATCAGCTCGCGGTAGGCGCGGCGTGCCTCCTCCGTTTGGGGTATGCCCAAGGCAGCGAAGCGCTTGTCGCAGGTGCCGTTGCTCTCGTCCATCGCGAGGAGGCCCTTGCCGCTGGCGACGAGTGTGCGTGCGGTATCGTTAAGGGCCTTCATAGCCCTAGCTATCGCTGAACATATTCGCGTGAGGATGGCCCTTGGCCAGCGGTGGCGGAGTGCTCGGTTCGCTGAGGTCGGTGGTCCAATGCCAGTTCCGGATATCCGGCATATCTTCCAGATGCTCGCGAATGTAGCCGTGGTGTTCGTAGAGCTTGCGGTTGAACAAGTCGATGGCGTTCGAAGCCTCGGACCGCAGCCGCGGGATGTGAGCGAGTGCGTCGATCGCAAGATGGAAACGACTCATCTCGTTGAGCACGACCATGTCGAAGGGTGTGGTAGTCGTGCCGCGATCCATGTAGCCGCGCACGTGGAAACGGCTCTCGTTGGACCGCCCATGGACCATCGTATGAATGAGCCAGCGATTGTTGTGAAACGCGAAGATGACGGGGGCGTCCTTAGTAAAGAGCGCATCGAATGACATGTTATCCATTCCATGCGGGTGATCGACCGGCATCATCAGCGCGGTCAGGTCAACGACATTGACGACCCGCACTTTGATGCCGGGGACGTATTTCTGCAACAGCCACGACGTCGCACATGTCTCGATCGTCGGCACGTCGCCGGCGCACGCCAGCACGATGTCCGGTTGCTTCCCGCCGTCGTTTGTCGCGAAGGCCCACGTCGATGCACCGCGCGAGCAATGCTCGCGCGCCTCGTCCATCGTAAGCCACTGCAGTTGCGGCTGCTTACCGCACGTAACGATGTTGACGTAGTTGCGGCTCCGCAGGCAGTGATCGAACACGCTCAGCAGGCAGTTGCTGTCGGGCGGATAGTAGACCCGGATGGTTTCGCTCCGGCGCGCAAGCGCGTTGTCGACGAACCCGGTCGCCTGATGGCTGAAGCCGTTGTGATCGTTTCGCCACGCATGACTCGTGAGAAGCACGTTGAGCGATGCGAGCGGCCTTCGCCAGGGATACTCACCACACTGCTCGAGCCACTTGGCATGTTGGGTCAGCATCGAGTCCACAACCTGCGCGAAAGCCTCGTAGGAGGACCACATGCCGTGCCGCCCCGTCAGCAAGTACCCCTCGAGCCATCCCTGGCAACAATGCTCGCTGAGGACTTCCATGACGCGGCCATCGGGACTGAGGTCGTCGTCGATCGAGACCGTTTCAGCGGTAAATCGGCGTTTGGTCGCGTCGAAAACCGAGTTCAAGCGATTGGAGTTCGTTTCATCGGGGCAGAACATGCGGAAGTTCGTCGGATTCAGTTTGAAGATGTCTCTAAAGAAGTCGCCGAGCTTGCGTGGTGCCTCGGCGACCACCTCACCCGGACCTGGAATCTCGAGTGCGTACTCGGAAAAGTCAGGCACGTCGAGTGCGATGAGCAACCGTCCGCCGTTCACGTGCGGGCTTCCGCCCATGCGACGATCGCCTTTCGGCGCGAGTTCCGCCAGTTCGTCGATGAACTTGCCGTTCGCATCGAACAGCTTTTCCGGCTCGTAGCTCCGCATCCAGGCTTCGAGAATTTTGAGGTGTTCGGGATTCTCGCGGACTGTTGCGAGCGGAACCTGGTGCGCCCGGAAGGTGCCTTCGATTGGGATCCCGTCCACTTCTTTCGGGCAGGTCCAGCCCTTGGGCGTACGCAGAACGATCATCGGCCAGACCGGCTGCTTTGTGAATCCGCTCTTCCGCGCGTCGTGCTGAATCGCTCGGATCTCGGCATAACAGTCGTCGAGCGTCTGAGCGAGGAGCTGATGCACGACGAGCGGATCGTCGCCTTCGACGAAGTAGGGCTTATAGCCACGGCCTATATAGAGCGCCTTCAGGTCCCCGTCGCTCGTCCGTCCCTGAACGGTCGGCCCGGAAATCTTGTACCCGTTCAGGTGCAGGATCGGTAGAACGGCCCCGTCTCCAACCGGATTGAGAAAGCTGTTAGACTTCCAGCTCCCCTCGAGCGGACACGTCTCGGATTCTCCATCACCGATCACGCAGGCAACGATCAGATCGGGATTGTCGAACGCCGCACCGAAGGCGTGAACCATGGAGTAGCCGAGTTCCCCGCCCTCGTGCATGGAATTCGGGACGTGCGGGCCGCAGTGGCTGGGCACGCCGCCCGGCGTCGAGAACTTCCTGAAAAGCAACCGCAGGCCGTTTTCATCGGGAGTGATCTCGGGGTGAACTTCAGTGTAACTCCCTTCCAGATAGGAGCTTGCATTGAGCGAGGGGCCACCGTGTCCAGGCCCGGAGATGTAGATGATCTGGGCGTCATGCTCCTTGATGAGCCGGTTGAGGTGGACGTAGATGAGGTTCTGGCCGGGTGAGGTGCCCCAGTGCCCGAGCAGTCGGGGCTTGATCTGTTTTGCTTTGAGCGGTTCGCGTAACAGGGGATTTTCGAAGAGATAGATCTGGCCGATGCACAGATAGTTGGCGGCGCGCCAGTACCGATTCATTTTGTCGAGCAGGTCGAGTGCGAGCGGGCCCGTCGGAACCGGAACGATCGCTTGACGCTTGCCGTTGGCCGCGATGGCCGTGGATAGACACGGGTCGAAGAGGAACTCCGGCGTCTTGCCGGCCCGATCCACGCTCTGATCTGGTGGTCCGCTGTCATGTTTGAGCGTGGTCGCTGGGTCGGTCGTGCGCATGGTGGAGGGTCTTTCTCAGTTGGCTACGGCTGCGGAGATGCGTGGCAGCGGCTTCACGCGATCGGGCCGTTCAAACCGCGGCCGCGACCTGCGGCTTACCAGCGAGCGGCTTCTTGACCGACGATGGGCCCTTGGCGGGGATTGGGTCGAGAATGCGATAGGCAAGCAGTTTGACGGGGTCGGTCAAGAGCGCGCACACGAGAGCGTATCCCCAGACGAAGCCGGCCCAGCCCCAACCGATCGGCGTCATGATATGCAGCCCGTACACGGCCATGAGCGTCGCAAACGCCTGTGTTCCCAGTACGGCGAATAAGAGTATCTTCGCGGGGCGTATGGACCACCACGGACCGCGCGTGCGTGTCAGGAAGATCGTCAGGTGTCCGGCGACGGATAGTTTCAGGTACATCAGGGTCTGCAGTTGCGGATGGCCGAGGTGAAAGACCCGGTCGCCGAGATAGAACAGCCCGAACGCCGCCGCGACCCCGATCACGCCGAGCACGGTCGACACTCCTAGCACGAGACGCATGTTCCAAGCTTCAGGCTGGTTGTGGTAACGAACGTTGTCATAGGCGATGGACAGGATTGCGCCGTCGTTGAGCAGCGCGAGCATGACGATCATCACGGCCGTCACCGGATAGAAATTGAAAACGATGATCGACAGGACCATGAACAGGAGCACGCGGAGCGTTTCGGCGATACGGTACATTGCGTAGTTGTTCATTCGCTGGAAGATGCGGCGGCTCTCTTTGATCGCATCGATGATGACGGAGAGCCCGGACGAGAGCAGTACGATAGAGGCGGCTGCGCGCGCCGCGTCGGTCGCACCGGAAACGGCGATGCCACAATCGGCCTTCTTCAGCGCCGGGGCGTCGTTCACGCCGTCGCCGGTCATACCAACGATGCGGCCGTGCTTTTGCAGGACCTCGATGATGTGGTACTTGTCTTCCGGAAAGACCTGGGCGAAGCCGTCCGCCTTTTCGATCGCCGCAGCCGCCTGCGCGGTGTCCTCATTTTTCGTGTCGTGCAAGCTGCTGGCGTCGAGGATGTTGGTACCAAGGCCGAGCTGCCGGGACATCTCTCGGGCGATCGCGATCTGATCGCCCGTCACCATCTTGATCTTCACGCCCATGTGCTGGGCGTCCGCGATGGTCGCTTTGGCTTGCTCGCGCGGTGGATCGAACAACGGCAGTACGCCGACGAACTTCCATTTGCCGTCCTGATCGGCTCGCGCCACGCCCAACGAACGGAAGCCACGGCCGGCGAAGTCGTTCACCGCCTTCTCAACGGCGGGCTTGACCTCGTCGGCGTCGGTCGACATGTTCAGAATGACCTGCGGCGCGCCTTTGGCCACCTGAAACTCTTTCCCGTCCGTGCCTTTGACGGTCGCCTCGGTGCGCTTGTGCACCGGATCGAACGGCTGGAAGTGGAGAACTTGGTAGCCTTTCAGGCCGTCGTTCTTCACCCCGGCGATCACGGCCAGGTCGATCGTGTCTTTGTCTTCCGCCCGTGACGCCAGTGCGGCGTCGAGAACGACCTGCGCGGCTGCGATCCCGTGCACGCAGAAGGGATCGCCCAGCGTCAGCTTATTCTGGGTCAGCGTGCCGGTCTTGTCCGAGCACAGGACATCGACGCCGGCCAGTTCCTCGATGGCCGCCAACCGAGTTACGATTGCTTCCCTCTTCGCGAGCAGCTTTGCGCCGACCGCCATCGTCACGGAGAGCACCGTGGGCATCGCGACCGGGATGGCGGCCACCAGCAACACCAGGGAGAATTGCAACGTGTCGAGGATCGGGTCGCGGCGGAAGAGCGCGACAGCGACGGTCAGGAGCACGAGGGCGCTCGCGAGGACGATCAGGTAATCGCCGATCTTCAGCACGGCACGCTGGAAATGGCTGACGGTATGCGCCGATTCGACCAGTTGCGCGGTCTTGCCGAAGTAGGTGTTCGAACCGGTCGCATAGACGATCGCGTCGGTCTCGCCCTGGCGCATGATCGACCCCGAAAACACCGCCTCACCGGGCTTGCGCGTGGCCGGCAACGATTCGCCGGTCAAGGCGGACTCATCGACCTCGATCGGATCGCCCGCCAACAACCGTGCATCGCCGGGCACGATGTCGCCCAGACGCAGGCGGATGACGTCGCCCGGAACGAGGTCGGCTGCATTCGGGTTGGCCCACTTGCCATCCCGGAGGACGAGGGCTTTCACCGCCAACTTGGACCGCAGCGCGGCGATGGCGTCGCCGGCTTGATGCTCTTCCCAAAATCCGACCACGGCGTTCGAACACAGGAGCAGCAGGATGACGCCGAAGTCCAACCAGTGCTGGACGATTCCCGAGAGAATGACCGCCCCTTCGATCATCCAGGGGATCGGCCCCCAGAAGTACGTGAGGAACTTGAGGAACAGATTGTCTTTCTTTTCCGCAATCGCGTTCGGGCCGTACTGCTTTAGGCGTTTCTCGGCTTCGGCTTGAGTCAGCCCGTCCGCCGATGACCCCAACTTCGTAAGCAGTTGCGGCATCGGCAGCGTCTTGAGACCGTCGGTCTTGTCGTCGGCCTTGGCGTCCACCGGTTTAACGTCGCTCTTGGTATCCGGCTCGGCGCGGTTGGACCCGGGGCGGGACTCGGTCGTCGTCTGGGTCTTATCCGCCATTAGGAGTCATCGCTACGCTCGGCAATTGGACGGGTAATGCGACGCGTGCTGCCGCGATGACCTGGTCTGCGGCGCCGTAGTAAACGTCGAGCGCACCGTCGGCACGCAGATCGGTTGCCGATGGAAACACGACCTCATTGACCAGCCCGCTCCGTTCGTACTTCTCCAGCGGCTCGAGGATTGGCGACGGCGTGCGATAGAGCACGCGCGACGGCCGATCTCCATCAAGGACCGCGACGCCCATGCAGTACCGGGGATGTCCATCCGGCGCTGAGACGGCGTGATAGGTAAATATCCATCCGTAGTTCAGCCGCACCGGCGGCGCACCGGTCCCGACCTTCTTCGCTTCCCACGACTGCTCGGGCGCCATCACTCGCTCGTGTCGTCGCACTGACGTCAAGCTCGCCACGTTCGCGAGTACGGCCTTTACGGGCATGTAGGAGATCCAGATGTTCTCCTGTGTCTCGTCGCCGCTAGGCGGTTCGATCATCTCTGTTCCGTCGTGATGAAGGCGGAAGTGCAAGCGCGTGGTCGGCCGATGCAAGATCGCAAACGATGGTACTCCCTGCGGGTCGGAGACGACCTCAGGGAAGAGCGCCGCATCTTTGTTGCCGCAGGCATTGAGGTCACGCCCATCGGCCATGACTTCAAATTGCAGAATGCCAAGTCGCTGCCACGTTACGAGGTCCTGTGAAAGGGCGATGGCGACCCGCGGTTCGTACGGGACGAACGCCGTGTACGTCATGACGTAGCGCTCGAGCAGCGGCACGTAGACGACACGCGGGTCTTCGACGCCCCCGCCGCCCGAGTTTACTTCGTATGATTCCCGCGGCTCGAGAGCGACTCCGAGACGTTCGACGCCGACTGGCGTCTCGCCGTCGAAAAGCACGCGCGCATGACCAATCCGCGAATAGTTTCCTTCAGCGATGAGGCGTGGGAAGAGATGCATCGTTCCATCCGCAGAACGAATGCCACCTGGATTCATGACGCCCCACGCTTCGTGCGGCCGACCGGCCTCGGGGCGCATGATCACACCGAGCCGAGTCGCTGTAAAATCAAGGGCCGTTACGAGTGTCGACATGGTCAGCAACAAGCATAGCGCGGCTTGGCGAACCGCGGTATCGTGGAATGCAGGGAAGGGAGCACGCGCCGAGCTCCATCGATTGTCCTAGCGCTCGGCGCTCGGGAGAACGTATTCCATACATTTCACGATACCGGGTCGAGCTGGGCTACGATAGAATGAACAACTGGCTCGGCGAGAGGCCGTGGACTCGCCCAGGTAGCAAGGTGGAGGGCGGTCAGTCGCTTCTCGCGACGTATCCACGCGGACTCATCGAACCGCTTCCACCGCCCGAAAGCGGACCTGAACGTGACGATTCTCGACCATAATGAGCTCATAGTGAGGCCGGGCTGCGACATCGGCCTCGCGAATTTCGATCCCGGCTCGACTGGAACGTTTCACACCCAAGGCCATGCGAAAGCAAGGCTCAAGACGGATATCGAGCGCCTCGCGGAGCTTCAGGAAGTCTTCTGCGCCGCAAAGCAATACGCGCTGCTCATCATTTTTCAGGGCATGGATGCAGCCGGCAAGGATGGCGCCATCAAGCACGTGATGACGGGTGTAAATCCTCAAGGTGTCGACGTCAACAGCTTCAAGGTTCCGTCCACGGTGGAGCTGGAGCACGATTACCTCTGGCGTACGACGAAGGTGCTGCCCCCCCGGGGACGGATCGGCATTTTCAATCGCTCGTATTACGAGGAGCTCTTGGTCGCTCGGGTTCATACAGCGGTCCTCGAGCACGAGGACTTGCCGCCGGGAAGTATCGATTCTCGCGATCTCTGGAAAGAGCGCTTCGAAGACGTCAATGCGTTCGAGCGTCACATGTCTCGCAATGGCACGCTGATCGTGAAGTTCTTTCTGCATTTGTCGAACGACGAGCAACGCGAGCGCTTACTCAAACGCATCGATACGCCGGATAAGAATTGGAAGCTCTCCGCAAACGACGTCCACGAGCGTGCGTTCTGGAACAACTATCAGCGGGCCTACGAAGAGATGCTACAGCACACCAGCACCGTGTGGGCGCCCTGGTACATCGTTCCAGCCGATCACAAATGGTTCACGCGCGTAGCCGTTGCCAGTGTCGTCGTCACGAAACTCGAGGCACTCGGCCTGACGTATCCGCAAGTCAGCGAGGAACAGAGAGCCCATCTCGCGGCGCTCGGGGAGCAGCTCGAGAGTCGAGGGGACCATTGCCAGACGCGGGAGCTCGAACTCAACTCTGCGTGAAGCGCATCTTAAGCATCGATCGCGGATCATCGTCGATCAAGTTCGCGGTATACGAAATAGGAGCCGCTCACGAGCAGCGAGTGCTGGTGGGCGGAGTCGAGCCGCTCGGAGCGGCCAACGCTACGGTACGGATCTGCGACGAACGGGGTGCTGACCCGCAGGAGACGCGGCGACTCCTTGGAGACGCGAAGCCGGTTGCGGCGTTGCTGGGCCTCCTGCATGAGCTCGGCGTGAACTTTGATGCGGTCGGGCACCGGCTCGTCTACGGGGGATTGGCGCATGAGGCCCCGGCCCGCGTCACCACTGAACTGATGGCGAGTTTGGCCAAGCTCGTGCCCTTCGATCCACTGCATATGCCCGATGCCCTCGCCACGATCCACGAGATCGAGACGGCGCTGCCCAACCTTCCGCAGGCGGTTTGCTTCGACACCGCATTCCACCGCCGCATGCCGGCCGTTGCGCAGCGGTTGCCGCTACCGCGTGAGCTGTGGTCGGAGGGTATCCGCCGGTTTGGCTTCCACGGTCTCTCATACGAGTCGATCGTTCGCGGACTGGGCGAAGAGGGCACGCGCGGCCGAATGATCGTCGCGCACCTCGGCAACGGCGCGAGCCTCGCCGCCATGCAGGACGGCAGACCCGTCGACACCACCATGGGATTGAGTCCCCTTGGAGGCATCATGATGGGCACGCGGCCGGGCGATCTCGATCCCGGAGTGCTGCTCTACCTCTTACGTGAAGGGCGCTACAAGCCGGCGGAATTGGATGAAGTCCTTACGCAGCGCAGCGGCCTGCTGGGCGTCTCGCACATCAGCGCAGACGTGCGGACGCTGCTCGCTCGGCGCGCCGATGACGTGGCCGCTGCCGAGGCGATTGAGCTCTTTGTCTATCTGGCGAAGAAGAGCATCGGGGCACTCGCTGCCGTGTTGGGGGGACTCGATACGCTCGTCTTCACTGGCGGGATCGGCGAGCATGCACCGGTGATACGTTGGGAGATCGCCGATGGCCTCGCGTACCTGGGCGTCAAACTGGACCCCGCGCGCAACGCCGCTGGAGCAGCAGTCATCTCGGCAAACGACGTTGGCGTTATCGCGCGCGTCATCGCGACGAACGAGACGCTTATGGTCGCTCGCCATGCATGGACCACGCTGTTCTCAGCGTCGGTCAATGCTCGTCGCTGACGTCTTCGTCGCGCGACGCGCGGCTCAATGGCGCCGGCGCGGCTTCGGGTACGACGGGCGCGGCGGGCGGCGGATCACCGCGCGGCGCGGCGCGGCGGCGGGATGCGCGGCACCATGCGTCCCGCGCGCGCGCAACGTCGCTTGGATCCCGCTGTCGGCGGCGTCGCGCAGTTCGGCGACCTCGACGGCGTTGATGTAGACCGCCGGGAAGCGCTGCGCCAGCCAGAGGTACAGCGTCGCTAAGCGCGAGCGGTCTTCGTCGATCAACAAGCGATCGCGACCGGCCAGTCGCGCCAGCTCGTCACCGCTGACGAGGCCGCGGCGGGCGTGCTCCGCGCCCCAGCGCGCGAGGACGTTGATCCCCGGCCCGCGCGTCGAGACCGGCGCGCGGCTGTAGACGCTGCGCGTCTCGAACGGCAGTTCGAGGAAGCCGTCGGCCAGCTCGAGCGCGAGCGCGACCTCGATCTGCGCGGACAGGTCGGCGATGCGAAGCTGCGGGTCGTTGGCGAGGACCCGCGTGCGAAAGAAGTCCAGCAGCCGGCTGACGCGCGTCGTCCCGATGATCGTGCCGAGGCGCCGCAAGTGATCGTCGGTCGGCGAGATCCAGATCGGGCCCTCGGGCGCCGGCGGAGTGCGGCCCTCGAGCGCGCGCCGTATCAGCCCGACGTCGCGCGCGTCGAGCGCCGTGACGAGCCCTTCTTCGTGCAAGCCGTAGCGGCCGGCGCGGCCGGCGATCTGGCGAATCTCCTGCGGCGTGAGCAAGCGCGTCTCGACGCCGTCGAACTTGCGCACCGCGGCGAACACGACGCGCCGGATCGGCAGGTTGAGACCCAGCCCGATCGCATCGGTGGCGACGACGACCTGCGCCGCACCGGTGCGAAAACGCTCGGCTTCCCGCCGCCGCACGCCCGGCGAGAGCGACCCGTAGATCACGGCCGACGGCAGCCCCGCGCGCACGACCTGCGCCTGGTACTCGACGACGGCGCGCCGCGAGAAGGCGACGACCGCGTCGCCCGGACGCAAGCCGACGATGCCGGGAGCGGGGACGACGCGCAGCGGGTTCATCCGCTCGAAGCGCCGCACCGCGATCGTCGTGCCGAGGCGCTCGGCGAGCCGCGTCGCGGCGCGCAGTCCTTCCTCGGAGCCGCAGAGCACGACCCGCCGCGCCCGCACGGCAGCGATCGCGAGCGTCCAGGCCCACCCGCGCTGCTCGTCCTCCAGCAGTTGCGCCTCGTCGACGACCGCGACCTCGACCTCGCGCCCGAGATCGAGCATCTCGATCGTCGAGCTGATGTGGCGCGCGCCCGCGTCGACGATCCGCTCCTCGCCCGTCACCAGCGACGCGCGCGCACCGAGGTCGATCAGCCGCTCGTAGACTTCGAGCGCGAGCAACCTCAGGGGCGCCAGGTACACGCCGCTTTCGGCGGCGGCAAGAATCTCGAGGGCGGCGTAGGTCTTCCCGGAGTTCGTCGGACCGACGAAATACTCCAGGCTGCGCGCCGCCGTCCCGAAGCCTTCGAGGTAGAAGCGCAACCCGAGTTCCGCTTCGACGCGCTCGTCGACCCGCCGGTTCTCCAGCGCGCGCCACGCGTCGTACAGGAAACGCCGCGCCTCCTCGAGCGCCGAGAAGAACGACGGGCGGTCGAAGGTGCGCGTCTGCACCACGTCGTCCGGCGCGCTGAGGATCGTGCCGACGGCACGTTCCATGCTGTGCGCGAACTTCGCGACGGTCGGGTCGACCAGCGGCGCGGTCGCGACGGCGCCGGCGTCGGCGGTCATCTCGGCCGGGACGTCGATCGGGACGCGACCCCGGACGACGATCGTCCGCGGACCGATCGCCAGTTGGCGTTCGACCCGCACCTCGACCGTGCCGGCATCGACGAGCACCCAGCCCAGGCGCTTGGCGGCGCGCTTGAGCACCGCACGCTCCGCCGCCGCGACCCGGTGCGGATCGAGCTCCGTCTCCGCGCTCCCCTCGTCGCCGCCGGTCGTTACGCGCCGAACCTTTCGATGTGCGCGCGGCCCCAGCGGCGCACGCTCTCGACGAGCGGGAGCAACGACCGTCCGTATTCGGTCAGCGAGTACACGACGGGTGCCGGGATCGGCCCCGTCTGATCGCGACGCACGATGTCGTCGGCAATCAGCTCGCGTAGCTGCTCGGAGAGAACCTTCTGCGAGATATCAGGGATGAGGTGGCGCAGGGCCGCAAAGTGCTTGGGCGACTCGGCCAGCCAGTAGATGACGATGAGCTTCCACTTGCCGCCTATCGCAGCCAACGCGGCGGTGAGCGGACAATCACTGACCGGATTCGGCCTGCTTGCATGAACCATAGTTACCTTGACGTTCCTCCTGGTGAGCCTACGCAAACTCGGTTAGGATGGTGCGCATGATCGTCGAGGTCCGGACCTATAGAATCAAGGCAGGCCAGCGCGAGAAGTTCATCAGTTTCTTCGAAAACCGCGCCATTCCGGCCCAGCGGTCGAAGGGGATGCGCATCGTGGGGCCACTCCTCGATCTCGAGAACCCCGATGTCTTCATCTGGCTGCGTGCGTTCCCTTCACTCGAGGACCGCGATCGCATGAAGAGCGCGTTGTACGACGGCGAGGAGTGGACGACCGAACTGGAGGCGATCGCGATGCCGATGCTCGAGGACTACCGCGTCGCCCTCACCTCGATGTCGGCCGGCTTCGTCGACGACCTCCACGCGACCCCGGGCGCATCGAGCACGCAAGACGCTTAGCCGCTCGCAGGGATCGGATTCACGTCGCTCGCAAGGCACGAGCAACGATGATCTTCTGGGCGATGCTCGCGATCGCGGTCGACATCGGGCTGGCTCGGCTAGGATACGGGTTGGTGCTGCCGGGTATCCGAGCCGACATCGCGGCGCCGTACTCCACCTTCGGCGGGATCGCGACGCTGCACTTCGCCGGCTATCTCGCCGGCTCGCTCGCCGCGCCACTGATCGTGCGCCGCGATCCCGACGCGCGGCGCACCACCGTCGCGGCGCATGCCGTGGTCGGCGCATTCCTGGTGCTCTCCGCGTTCTCGACCAGCATCGCGGCGCTGGCGCTGACGCGGCTGGTGGTCGGGATCGCCTGCGGCGTCGGCATTCTCTCCGTCACGATCGGCGTCTTCGAACGGGTGCGCGCCGACGAACGCGGCCCGGTCAGCGGCCGGATGTGGTCGGGGATCGCGGTCGGCCTCATCCTCTCGGCCGCCGCCTCACCGTGGCTGCTCTCGGGGGAGGGTCGCTGGCGCGCGGGCACGGTCGCGGCGGGACTCATCGGCTTCGTCGCCGCCACCGGATTGGCCGCGACCTTCGGTCGCGTGCGACCGCTACCGACCGGCGCCGCGGCGCCGATCGAGACGCACTTCCGCCTCGCCGACCTGCTCGCCCCGCGGCGCTACTTGTTGCTCGCGCTGGCCTACTTCGGCTTCGGCGCCGCGTACACCGCGTACTCGACGTTCATCGTCGTCGCGCTGCGTTCGCTGCACCTCGGCCCCACCCAGATCGCGCTGGTCTGGATGGTGCTCGGACTTGCCGCGCTGGTGGGGGCGCTCGGCGTCGGCCGGATCCTCGCCGGGCGCGGCCGACGGACCGCGCTCGCCCTCTCGCTGGGCATCGCGGCGCCGGGAAGTCTCGCCGCCGTCGTTGCGAATCTCGCGGCGGCGCTCGCCAGCGCGTTGGGCGTCGGCCTGAGCCTGGCGGCGACGCCGGCGATCGTCAGCGCGCTCGCCCGCGCGCGCAGCTCGGGCGCGACGGCGGCGCGCGCGTTCGCCGCCGTCACCGTCGTCTTCGGCGTCGGCCAAATCGTCGGCCCCTTCGCGGCCGGGATCGTCGCCGACCGCGACGGTCCGACCAGCGTCCCGATCCTGGCGGCGACGCTGTTCGCATTCGCCGCCGCCCTCGCGGCCGCCGACGGGATCGCGTCGGAAAAGAACACGGGCCGGCCCCGCTCGCGCGAGGTCGGCCCGTGAGGGATCCGTAGCCGAGGCTACATCTTCATCCCACCACCGCTCGAGGGCGGCAGCGCGAAGATCGCGATGGCGTCGCCGAGCGGATAGTTCAACTGGAAGTTGCCGCCGGCGCAGACCGCGACGTATTGGCGGCCGCCGACCTCGTAGGTGATCGGTGGCGCGTTGACCCCGGCGCCGAGGCCGTAGTGCCAGAGCACCTTTCCGGTCGCGGCGTCGACGGCGTCGAAGTGACCGTTGCCTTCACCCATGAAGACCAGGCCGCCGGCCGTCGCCAGCGCGCCGCCGATCAAGGGCTGAGCCGTCATGTGCGTCCAGTCGATCTTCCCGGTGTCGACGTTGATCGCCACCAAGCGGCCATCCTGGAGCGCGTGGGGCGGTGCGATGTTGCTGAACGCGCTGCCCAGGCGCAATTGGCCCCGGACGTTGACCGCCGGGTGCGTCTGGAACTTCATCAGCTGATCCATCGCCAGCACGTAGACGTCGTGCGTCACCGGCGAGTAGGCCGGCGGCGACCATTCGGCGCCACCGTTCGCGCCCGGCAGCATGTCCACGCCGGCCGCCGTCGGCTGCGAGAACATGTTCGCCGAGAACGCGACGTACGGCGCCGACTTGCGGATCAGCTTGCCCGTCGCGCGGTTGACGATGAAGAACCAGCCGACCTTGCCCGCCTCGCCGGCGGCCGGGATCGTCTGGCCGTTCGTGTGGACGTCGAACAGCACGACTGGGCTGACCGCGTCGTAGTCCCACACGTCGTGCTTGACCTCTTGGTAGTACCAGCGCAACTTGCCGGTGTGGACGTCGAGCGCGACGATCGAGTCGGTGTAGAGGTTGTCGCCCTTGCGATTGTTGCCGTAGAGGTCGGGGTTCGGGTTGCCGGTGCTGAAGATCAACAGCCCGAGCTTGGTGTCGAGGGCCGGCGTCGTCCAGTTCATCCCGCCGCCGCTCTTATAGGAGCTCCCGGCAAAGGTCTTGGGATCGGTCGCGCTCCAGCGCCAGATCTGCTTGCCGGTGCGTGCGTTGTAGGCGGCGTCGAAGCCGGAGATCGCCCACTCACCGCCGGCGCTGCCGATCAGGATCATCCCGTCGTAGACCTGGGGCGTCATCGTCTCGGAGTAGCCGACCGTCGGATCGGCGACCTTGACGCGCCACAGGAACTTGCCGGTGCGCGCGTCGAGCGCGACGAGCCGGTCGTCGAGGGTCAGGAAGTAGACGTAGCCGTAGGCGACCACGACGCCGCGGTTGACCGGACCACAGCAGATCAAGAACTGCGTGAGCGTGTAGGTCGTCTCCCAGATGCGCGAGCCGGTCGCCGCGTTGAGCGCGAGGATCTTCATCTGGTTGTTGACGACCGGCGTCGAGACGTACATGACGCCGTTCACGACGATCGGCGTCGCCTCGAAGCTGGCCGTGAACCCGGTCTGCACGATGGCGACCGGCGTCAGCGACGCGACATTGGTCGTGTCGACCTGCGTCAGCGGCGAGTAGCGGTCGTTGGCGTAGGTGCGCCCGTTGACCAGCCAGTCGGCCGGGCTCGTCGGCGCTGCGGCGAACATCGAGTCGCTGCTCGAGACGTTTGCGCCGGGCGGCAGTCCGCTGAAGACTTTGGTGATCGGCGGGGCCGACTGGTCGATCTCGAGCGCCGGCGCGGCCCGCCGGCGCACTTTGCTGCGCGCGGCGGCCAGCTTCACCTTGTCGGCGTTCGCGACGGTGAGCGGCGTCTTACCGGCCTTGTAGCCGTTGCGCGAGAGGACGAAGGCCGTGACGTCGAGATACTGCCTCGACGTCAGCGTGCCGGGCGCGTCGGCCGGCATCTGCACGCTGATGAAGCGATAGAGATCGCCGGCGGTCTTATACTCCGCGTTGATCGTGGTTTTGAAGGCAGGTCCGGTCAGCGCCGGGCCGGCGCCGCCCTGCAAGTTCACGCCGTGGCACGTGGCGCAACGGCTGGCATAGACGAGTTGCTGCCCGGCGATTGCTTGCGCCTGGGTGTAGCCCCCGCTGGTCTGGGCGCTGGTGACGCCGCCGGTCGCGAGCAGCGCCAGTGCGCCGAGCACGGTGGCAGCACGCCAAACAGACGACCTCTTGGAGGGGGAGGGATCGCTCATCGTCGCTCCTTGTCGAAATGAAGGCCGAGGCCGCGCAGAAAGACCGCCCGACAGGACGGCAAGCTCGCCTCGTGTTGGGACGCTTCCCACTTCCGCGGCCCTCCAATCGTCCCCCCGGGAAATGAAACGGCCCGGTCTTGCGACCGGGCCGTCCAGGTGGGGTGGTTCGGAGCCTGGTTTAGCGGGATCCGCTACGCGCGTCGAAGCACGTGCGGCAATAAACCGGCTTGTCGCCTCGCGGCTGGAACGGGACTTGGGCGACTCCGCCGCACCCGCTGCAGGTCGCGTTGAACATCTCACGCTGCGCGCGGCCACCGCCGCCGTAGCCGCCGCCGGCGCTGCCGCCGCCGCCGCCAGAGCGGGCGCCGAAGCCCCCGCCCCCGCCGCCGCCGCTACCACCACGCTGCGCCTTGCGGGCAGCTCGGCAGTCGGGGCAACGGTTGGGTTTGTTCGTAAAACCCTTCTCCGCGAAGAACGATTGCTCGCCCGCGGAAAAGGTAAATGGCTGCGCACAATCCACGCAGCTCAGGGTCTCATCGGTGTACATGGGTCTCTACTCCAGGCGCCAGTTCGATGCAAGACGTGCCATGTACCAGAGTTGCCTGAGCGACCCACGGATCCGACTCGTACGCGCAGGGCTGGACGGACGCCTGTCGTCGTCCCTGCGCGGGCAGTATAACACAAACGAGGCCGGAAGGGTGGCCGCCAGGGCGACTGCCCAGACCGAACGCCTGGTTGTTCAGCTCTTCGCCTCCGGGCTTGCGTACGGGGGAATGGAAGCGGGATCGCGCGCGATCCCGGCCGCCTTCGCGACCGCGTGGAAGACGACTGCGAAATCCTCGTTCGTGTAGCCGAAGCCGCGCGCCGTGGAGAACGTCTCCTGCGCCGACGCACCCGTGCCGAGCGGTGCGCCGAGCTCGTGGCCCAGGTCGAGCGCGAGCTGCAGATCCTTCTGGATCATCGAGACGTCGAACCAAGCGTAGTCCGGCGGCTGCAAGACGAACGGCATGCGGTACTTGAGCGCCGGCGAGGCGATCACGCCGCCGAGCAGTGTCTCGAGCGCGACCGCGCGGTCGACCCCCATCTTCTCGGCCAGGACGATCCCTTCGCTGAAGGCGACGACCTGCACCGCGAGATTGAGGTTGGCCGCCAACTTGAGGGCTTTGGCCTGGCCGACCTCGCCGACGTGGCGCACGGTCGAGCCGATCGCCGCGAAGGCGGGTTCGGCGCGCTCGTAGGCTTCGCGCGGCCCACCGACCATGACCAACAAGTTGCCTTGGCGCAGGGTCAGGATGCTGCCCAGCACCGGTGCGTCGAGCAATTGCGCACCGCGCTCGGCGACCCGCTCGGCCAGCGCGCGCACGCGGGTCGGCGAGGTCGTGCTCATCTCGGCCAGGATCGTCCCCGGCCGCAAACCCGCCAGCACGCCGTCGGGCCCCTCGAGAACCGCGTCGAGCGCCGCGTTGTCGGTCACCATCGAGATGATCAGGTCGCTGCGCTCAGCGACCTCGCGCGGAGTCTGGGCCAACGTCATCCCGCGTTCCACGAAGCGCTCGGCCTTCGCGCGCGTCCGGTTCCAACCGGTCAGCGGGAAGCCGGCCGCCAGCAGCCGTTCCGCCATCCCGCCGCCCATGTCGCCCAGGCCGACGATCCCAACCCGCAGATGCTTGGTCATGCGGGCGCGACGGCGATCGCCTGGATCTCGAGCCGCAGCCGCGGATCGGTCGCCAGACGCTTCACCTCGACGGTGCAGCTGGTGGGCATGTGTCCCTGGAAGAAGCCGCCCTGCACGGCGTTGATCTCGTCCTGATCCGCGTCGATGTGGGTGAAGAACCGGGTCAGGCAGACGACGTCGCGCGGTGCGCAGCCCGCCGCGCTCAGTGCCTGCCCGAGGTGCTCGAACGCGATGCGCGCCTGCGACGCCGCGTCGAGCGGAACCGCATCGAAGACCGCCGAGACGTGCGGGTGGTCGTGGTAGACCGGCGCGCCGGTGACGCCCGAGACGAAGACGAGCTTCCCGCTCGCGACCTTGATCGCCGGCACGAAGAGCGAGTTGATCGCCGGATCGTAGCCCTCGTGGTGGATCGTGTCGAGGTGGTTCACCGCGCTCGTTCCGCTAGCGGCCGGCCCAGGGCGGGAACGGCACGATCGGCTTCCCCTGCGCGACGTTGCCGGGATAGACGATCACTTGCTTCCCGTTCTGCCACTGCAGGATGTACGACGTGTAGCCGAGCTGGATCCCGGTGCGGGGGTCGACGCGGTAGGTGCCGGTCAGCGTGTTGACCCGAATCGTCGCCAGCGCGTCGCGCAGCTTCTCGCGATCGAGCGAACCGACACTCTTGAGGGCGGCGGCCAGGACCTGAAGCGCCGCGTAGTTGCTAGCCGCGTGGTAGTCGGGCTCGCGATGGAACTCCGCCCGGTAGTCCACTTTGAACTGCGTGTTCTCGGGCGACGGATTCTCCGGATCCCAGGCCGTCACCGAGAAGACGCCGTTTGCGTCGCTGCCCGCGCTCTGGACGAAGCGTGGATCTGAAGGCCCGATCGCTTCGTAGAAGATCTTGGGCGCGTAGTTGGATACCTTGAGCTGCCGCAGGACGCCGATCGAGTCGTTGGGGAACGCCATGGCGAGCACGACGTCCGGATTGGCGGCCTTGACTTTCTCGATCACCGAGGAGAAGTCGCTCGCCCGCGCCGGATAGAACTCCGTGTAGACGATTGCCTGACCGAAACCGCGCGCGACCTCTGGAACCGCGTTGACCAGCGAATGGGCGAACGCCGTGTCCGGGCCGATCAGCGCCAGCGTCTTGAGATGATGGTCCTTGGCGATCGACAGGACCCCGAACAGATAGGTCTGCACCGGCCCCAGTCCCTGGAAGATGTATTTGAAGCCGCGCGAGAACATCGCAACGTCGGCCGTTTCCGGGCAGATCATCGGCATCTTGTAGCGCTCGGCGACGTTGGCCGCCGGAGCCGTGATCGCGGTCCCGTAGGGACCCATGATGATGTCGACCTTGTCCTCGTTGATCAGGCGCTCGTAAAGACGCACGCCGGTCGCCCCGTCACTCTGGTCGTCGTAATACTTGAGCGCGATCGGGCGCCCGAGCAGGCCGCCCTTGGCGTTCTGCTGCTTGATCCAGAGCTGATAGCCTTCGAGCGAATATTTCCCGCCGTCGGCGAAGATGCCGGTGAGCGAGAGCGAGGCGCCGATGACGATGGGCGCGCCTTGCGCTTGCGCCGGACGGGTGACGGACGGCACCAGCGCCGCAGCTGCAGGCAATGCCGCAAGGAAACGGAGTCTGTTCACGGTGATCACACTTCTCCCAAGAATCGACGTTTGACGTCGGCATTGCCGCGAATCGCGGCCGCGGTGCCCTCCATGACGGTTTTTCCTTCGGTCAAGACGTAGGCGCGCGCTGCAAGCTCGAGCGCCTGCACGACGTTCTGCTCCACCAGGACGACCGCCACCCCCTCGCGGTTGATCTCGCGCACGACGCCGAAGACCTCGAGGGTCGTCTTCGGCGCGAGCCCGAGCGACGGCTCATCGAGCAACAGGAGCTTCGGCTCCGACATCAGGGCGCGGGCGATGGCGACGATCTGCTGCTGGCCGCCCGACAACGTGCCGGCCGTGCGCCGGCGCAGCGGGCCCAGGGTCGGAAAGCGGCCGTACATCCCCTCCAACCGCCGGACTCGGCCGGCGCGGACACGCCGAGGGTGCGCGCCGACCAGCAGGTTCTCCTCCACCGTCATCTCGCGAAACAGATTGCGCCCTTCGGGGACCAGCGCCAGCCCGCGCTCGACGATCTCGCGCGGCACCCGGCCGTCGATGCGCTCACCGTCGAAGAGGATCGCGCCGGCGGCCGGCCGGACGATCCCGATCACGCTCTTGAGCGCGGTCGTCTTGCCGGCTCCGTTGGCGCCGATCACGGTCACGATCTCACCCGGCTCGACCGCGAACGAGACCCCGTGCAGCGCTTTGAAATCGCCGTAGCCGGCCTCGAGCCCGGCCACCGAGAGCAGCACTAGCCGTCACCGAGCGGGGCGCCGAGGTAGGCTTCGATCACGGCGGGATCGGTTTGAATCGCCTCCGGTGGGCCTTCGGCGATGCAGCGGCCGGCGTCCAGGACGACGATGCGGTGCGAGATCCGCATGACCAGCCGCATCACGTGCTCGATCCCGGCGACCGCCGTGATGCCGCGCTCGCTCAAGTGCATCACGAACTCGGCCATGCCGTCCATCTCGGTCGGCGTCAGGCCGGCCATGACCTCGTCGAGCAAGAGCAGCTTCGGGCGCAACGCCAGCGCACGGGCGACCTCCAGCCGCTTGCGCTGCGTCAGCGTGAGCGAGGCGGCCGGCTGATCGGCGTACACGCCGAGCCCGACGAAGTGGACGATGTCGCGCGCCTCGCGCCGCGCGTGCTCGATCGTGCGCACGTGGATCAGCGCACCGACCGCGACGTTGTCGACGACGCTGAGCCGACCGAAGGGGCGCACGATCTGGTAGGTGCGTGCAATCCCGGCCTGCGCGATGCGATGCGGGGCGCGGCCGACGATCGAGCGGCCCAAGAATCGTACGTCCCCCGCGTCCGGCCGCAGCACGCCGCTGATGACGTTGAAGAGGGTCGTCTTCCCGGCGCCGTTGGGGCCGATCAGCGCAAAGATCTCGCCGCTGCGGACCTCGAGCGAGACCCCGTTCAGCGCCTGGACGCCGCCGAACGCAAGCGAGACGTCGTCGACGACGAGCAGCGCGTCGCTCATCCCGAGCGCCTCGCGCCAAGGCGTTTGGTCAGCGCCGGCACGATCCCGCGCGGCAGCAGCAGCAAGAGCGCGACCAGCACGCCGCCGAAGATCATCAGGTAGATCTGCGGAAAGCTGGCCCACAGCGCCTCGGAGACCTGCGTCATCACCACGCCGCCGACCAGCGGTCCCCAGACCGTGCCGACGCCGCCCAAGATCGCCATCACGATCGACTGCAGGTCGAGCCGCGAGCTGAACACCGCGTCGGGCTCGATGTAGGTCAGGAACAAGGCGTAGCCGCCGCCAAGCAGCCCCGGGATCAGCGCGCTGAGCACGAAGGCGGTGATCTTCGCCCGCGTGACGTCGACGCCCAGCGTCCCGGCGACTTGCTCGTCCTCACGGATCGCCTGCAGCCGCAGGCCGAAGGCGCTGCGATCGATCCAGATCGTCAGCGCGATCGCACCGACGCAGACGGCGAGCGTCCAGTAGTAGACGGCCGATACGTCGACGTTCGGCGGAACCGAGAGCCCGGCGCCCGCGCCGGTCGCCGGGATCGCCGTGACCAGCACGCGGACCATCTGCGCCATGCCGAACATCCCCATCGCGAAGAACGGCCCGCGCAGCCGCAGCATGACGTAGCCCAGCGGGACGGCCAGCGCGCAAGCGAGCAGACCGCCGGAGAGCGAGGCGAGGATCCAGTTCCACTGCAGGTCGACGACGAGCAGCGCGGTCGCGTATGCGCCCAGCCCGAAGAACGCGATCTGTCCGAATGAGAAGTAGCCGGCGTAGCCCGAGATGATGTTCCAGCCGTAGGCCAGCCCGACGTAGAGGAGCGTCGTGTAGAGCAGGTTGATCCAGTAGCCGTTCAGCCGCAGCGGGGCGAGCAGCAGCAGCGCGAGGACGACGATCGCGAGCCCGACGAGCAACGGGCGCTTCATGCGGTCCGGCGTCCCAGGATGCCGGCCGGCGCGACGAGCAGGACCAAGATGAAGAGCAGGTACGGCGCCGCCTCCGCGATTCGCGCTCCGAAGAAGTAGCTGGCGAGCTCCTCGGTCAAGCCCAGGATCAGCGCGCCGAGGACGGCGCCGGTGTAGTTCCCCAGTCCACCGATCACGACCACGGCGAAGGCGTTGACCGTGTAGAGGACGCCCTCTTGGGCGTTGACGCTGTCGATGAAGCTCAGCAGCGTGCCGGCCGCCATCGCAACCGCCGTGCCGATCGCGAACGCGAGCGTACGCACGCGATCGACGTCGATCCCGCAGGCCAGCGCGCCGTCGAGATTCTGGCTCGTCGCGCGGATCGCCCGGCCCAGCAGAGTCGTGCGCAGGACGAGCGCGAAGCCGATCGAGAGAATGACCGCAACGACGAACGTGAACAGCCGCGCCTGCGGAATCGAGATCGCGCCGAGCTGAAACGCGCCGGTCAGATACGGAACGGAGACGAACCGGCCGCCGAAGATCGCGACGCCGGCGCCGGACAGGAAATACGACAGACCGAAGGTCAGGGTGAGCGAGGCCGCTTCGGCCGACGTCACCTCGGGCGGGAGACGGCGCAGGAGCCCATAGTGGATCAGCGCGCCCAGGACGAGCCCGATCGCGATCGTGAGCGGGAGCAGCAGCAGCGGGTTGATCCCGAACTGCCCGAAGACGAACGCGCTGAAGACGGCGGCCAGAACGACGAAGTCGCCGTGGGCGAGGTTCACCACGCGCATCACGCCGAAGATGACGTTGAAGCCGAGCGCCGAGAGCGCCAGCACCCCGCCCAGCAGAACGCCGTTGACGACGAGCTGGAGGACGATCATCGTTCTGCCGGCCCCGAGTTCAACGCGGGCGGCTGCCGAAGTCGTAGGGGTTGGTCACGAACAGCTCCTGGGCGGGGAAGCGGGTGATGATGCTCGGGCCGCGCTCGGTCACCACGATCTCCTCCTCGATCCGCGCCGCCGAGTAGCCGTCGGTGGCCGGGCAATAGGTCTCCAGCGCGAACACCATCCCAGCCTTGATCTCCATCGGATGCGCGAGCGAGTTGAGCCGCGAGATGACCGGTCGCTCGTGCAGCGCGAGTCCCAGGCCGTGTCCGAACTGTAAGCCGAAGGCCTCCATCTCGCTCGAGAAACCGAACTCTTCGGCCTTCGGCCAGGCGCTCGCGACCTCGTCGGTCGTCACGCCCGGCCGGATCAAGGCGATCGAGCTGTCGATCCACTCGCGGCAGCGCTTGTACGCGTCCCGCTGCGCGGGCGTCGCGTAGCCGACGCTGAAGGTGCGGTAGTAGCATGTCCGGTAGCCGTTGAAGGCCGACATGATGTCGAAGAACGCCTGATCGCCCGGCCGGATCAGCCGGTCGGAGAAGTTGTGCGGATGCGGGTTGCAGCGTTCGCCCGAGACCGCGTTGATCGACTCGACGTCGTCGGAACCCAAGTCGTAGAGCTTCTTGGTCGCCAGCGCGACGATCTGGTTCTCGCGGATGCCGGGCTTGAGCGCTTCGACGATGTCCTGGTACGCGCCGTCGACCAGCGCCGCCGAGGTGCTCAGCAGCATGATCTCGTCCTCGGATTTGATCTCGCGCGCGTCGTGCATCACCTGCTGTCCGTCGCGCACGGTGATCCCGTGCTTTTGCAACGCGAAGAGCAGCGGCGGCTCGACGATGTCGAGCCCGACCGGCAACTTCTCGACGCCGGCTTCCTTCAACAGCGAGGCCAACTCGGCGGCGGCGCCTTCGAACAGGCCGACGTCCGGCGCGATCGCGCCGCGCAGACCGAGCAGCCCCGCCTTGCAGTCGTGCGGCCGCAGCCATGGCGCGTGGAGCCGGTGGTGCTTGGCGGCCGAGCCGAAGTCCCACACGATCGGGGGCCGTCCGCGCGCCAGCAGGCAGTAGCGGGTCATCTTGTCGCGCGACCACTCGCCGATCATCGTCGAGCTGACGTAGCGGATGTTGTTGACGTCGAAGAGGAGCAGCGCGCCGAGCTCGCTCGCCTCGAGCGCCGCGCGGGCCCGCCCCAGCCGGTAGGCCCGCAGGCGCTCGAAGTCGACCCGCCGCTCGAAGTCGACGGCCATCACGCCCGGGGCCGGGATCGGCGCGGTCTCGGTCGGCGTCACGGTCTGCATACGGCCTGCTTTCTGCGGTGGTGGTCGGGGCCGTGGGAAGTACGCCGCATCCGGCGAGGTCCCCCCGCAGCGGCTTATCCCCGCCCGAAGAGCGGCGATTCCAGCAGGCCGTTGATCACGAATTGGACCGCCAACGCGGCCAGGATGATGCCCAGCAGGCGCGTCACGACGTGGATGCCGGTCTTGCCGATCGCGCGCAGGACGAGCGTCGCGGCGCGCATACACAGCCACGCGGCGGCGAGGGCGGCCGCGAAGGCGCCGAAGACGATCGCGAGCTTGCCGCGGTCGCCGTGGGCGAGGCTGACCAGCAAGAGCACCGTCGCGATGGTCCCCGGCCCGGCCAGCATCGGAACGGCCAGCGGGAAGACCGCCGGGTTCGGCACCTCGGCCGCCTCGCGCTCCTCGGCCACCGTCCCCTTCGCGCCGACGGGGCGAGCGAAGAGCATGTCGATCGCGATCAAGAACAGCAAGATCCCGCCGGCGATGGTGAAGGCCGGCAGCGTGATCCCCAGGTAGCCGAGCACCGCCCGCCCCAGCACGGCCATGAACAGCGTCACGCCGGCCGCGACCAGCACGGCGCGATCGACGATCGCCGCCCGCTGCCGGGCGGTGGCGCGCGCCGTCGAGGTGAGCGTGAGCGGGATCATCCCGATCGGGTCGATGATCGTAAACGCGGTGGCGAGTGCCGTCGCGGCGAAGCCGACGTCCATGGCGACGGCTACTCGCCCCGAGGCGATGCTTCCTCGACCACCGCCCTTGGCCGACGCCGAGGAGGTCGGCACGCTGGGCGTCGTCCACCTCAAGCGCTTGTGGTCGCGCACGCTGCGCGGGCGCGCCGGCCTCGCGCCGAGCACCGATGAGCTGCGCGAGTGGGACCGCGACGATCTGGTCGTCATGGGGCTCGGCCTGAACCTGCGCGAGACGTTCGACCGGCTGCACCACGGTGCGCCGGCGTTCGCGGCGTTCGAAGCCTGGGTCGCCCAGCGCGCCGGCGACGCGCTCGCGCCCGCGCACCGCGCGCGGCTCAACGCCGCGTTGCGTGGCGAGCCGGTCGCGGCGTCGAGCCCCGCCGCGCAGCGCGCACCGGTGCTCGACGCCGACGACCTGGCGTTCTTCGCCGAGCACGGCTATGTCGTCGTCCACGACGCCGCGCCGCAACCGCAGTGCGCCGCGGCGGCGCAGGCGATCTGGAGCTTCTTGGGCGCCGACCCCGACGATCCGTCGACGTGGTACGGCGGACCGCAGGGACACAGCATCTGGGTCCCGCTGCTGCGCCATCCGGCGCTGTGGGCGAACCGCCGGGCGCCGCGCATCCACGGCGCGTTCGCGCAGCTCTGGGGCCGCGACGACCTGTGGCCGAACGTCGATCAGGTCGGCTTCAATCCGCCCGAGCGAGCCGGCTGGCCCTTCCCCGGGCCGCGGCTGCACTGGGACGTCAGCCTGGCGCCGCCGATCCCGTTGGCGCTCAAAGGCCTGCTCTATCTGGTCGACGTCGCAGCGGACCAAGGCGCGTTCACCTGCGTCCCGGGCTTCCATCGCCGCATCGACGCCTGGCTCGCGGCGCTCCCATCCGGCGCCGATCCGCGCGCGCAGGACCTGGAAGCCCTCGGTCCGGTCCCGGTCGCCGGCCGCGCCGGCGATCTCGTGATCTGGCATGAGGCGCTGCCGCACGGCAGCAGCCCCAACCGCGCCGCGTTGCCGCGCCTGGTCCAATATCTCGGGATCGTTCCGAGCACGCGCGAAGTGAACCCCGTCTGGCGCTGACGCGCCGCGGCTCAGCTCAGTCCGCTCAGCAGTCCGCCGTCGATCGGGATCGTGGTGCCGGTGACGTAGCCGGCCGGCTCCGAGCACAAGAACGCGACCATCGGCGCGAACTCCTCGGGGCTGGCGAAGTGCTTGGCCGGGATCTCGTCAGACGCTTTCTGCCTCGCGGCCGGGTCGCTGTAGAGCGTGCGCGCACGGTCGGTCGCGACGCGGCCGGTAGCGATCACGTTGATGGTGACGCCGTCGGCGGCGACCTCGCGCGAGAGCGTCTTGAGCGCGCCGAGCAACCCGGCGCGAAAGGCGTTCGAGAGCGCGAGGTTCGGGATCGGCGCCTTGATCGAGGTCGACGACAAATTGACGATGCGCCCCCAGCGGCGCGCGCGCATCGCCGGCAGCACGCCCTCGATCAGTTGCAGCATCGAGCGCAGCAGCAGCGCGTAGGCGGCATCCCAGTCGGCCAGTGCGAGCCCGGTGACGACGCCGGGCTTGGGGCCGCCGCCGTTGAGCACGACGATCTCGGGGTCGCCTTGCGCGACGCGCACCTCCCTCACCAGCAGGTCGACCGAGGCGGGGTCGGTCAGGTCGAGCGGATACGCGCGCGCCTCGGGGCTACCCGCCGCCCGCGTTGCGAGGACGACCTCGTCGAGCAGCGCGACGCGGCGCGCGGCGACCGCGACGCGCGCGCCCTCGGCCGCCAGCGCCAGCGCGACCGCGCGCCCGATCCCCGAGCTGGCGCCGGTCACCAGCGCCAGTTTATTCGCGATCCCCAATTCCATCGTGCTACCGTGCCGCCGGCTGCGCCGCCGCGGACGGCGCCGCGTACGCGCTCGCGATGAGGTCGGCGAAGCGTGCCTCGACGACGCGCCGGCGGACCTTCATCGCCGGCGACAGGTCGCCGGCCTCGATCGTCAGGTCGCGCGGCAGCAGCGCGATGCGCCGAATCTGCTCGAAGGTCGCCAGCTCCGCGGTCTTCGCCGCGACCTCGCCCTGCACGAAGGCCAGCACGTCGGCGCGCGCTGCGATCTCGGCCGTCGGCACGTCGGGCGCGATCCCGAAGCGCGCGCGCAGCGCGCTCCACTCGGGAGCGACCAGTGCGACCGGGAACGGATGCCCGTCGCCGACGACCAGGCACTGGCCGACGAACGGCGAGCGCCGCGCCGCGGCCTCGACGCGGCTCGGCGCGACGTACTTGCCGCCCGAGGTCTTGATCAGCTCCTTCTTGCGATCGGTGATGGTCAGGAACCCGTCGGCGTCGAGCGTCCCGATGTCGCCGGTCTGAAACCAGCCGTCGGCGGTGAAGCCCTCGGCCGAACCGAAGTAGCCCTTCATCACGCCGGGGCCTTTGACCAAGATCTCACCGTCCTCGGCGATGCGCACCTCCATCCCGGGGATCGGCCGGCCGACGGTCCCGTAGCGCACGTCGTTCACGCGCTGACCGGAGATCGTCGGCGACGTCTCGGTCAGACCGTAGCCCTCGCCGATCGGCAGCCCCATCCCGGCGAAGGTCAACGCGACGTCGAGGTGCAGCGGCGCCGAGCCGCTCACGAAGTAGCGCAGCCGATCCAGACCCAGCCGCTCCTTGATGGCCGGGAAGACCAGCGCGCTGACGGCCGCGTACTGCTGCGCGAGCGCGGCGTCGGGTTCGCGGCCTTCATGCAGCGCCGCGGCGTAACGCCGCGCGCACTCGAGCGCGCCGGGAACCATCGCCGCCGCCTCGCCGCCCTGCGCGGCCGCCGCCGCGAGGATGCCGGCCAAGATCCGCTCGAAGATGCGCGGCACCAGCGAGACCGCGAACGGGCGCGACGCGCGCAGATCGTCGAGGAAGAAGTCCGGCTGCGTGACGTAGACGTCGTAGCCGACGAAGAAATAGCCGAGCAATCCGGTGTGCTCGTAGATGTGCGCGTAGGGCAGCACGGAGAGGACGATCTGACCCTGCGTCTCGACGCCTTCGAGCCCGTAGGTGTAGGCGGAGACCGCGTTCGCGATCAGGTTGTCGTGAGTCAGCATCACGCCCTTGGGGTTGCCGGTCGTCCCCGAAGTGTAGATCAGCACCGCCAGGTCGGTCGGCGCGACGCCGTCGGCCAAGCGCAGCGCGGCGGCGGGGTCGGCGGCCGCGCGCGCCGCGCCGATCCCTTCGAAGGCGGCCAGCCCGTCCGGGCCGCTGCCGTCGAACGCGATGATGCGCGGCGCGTGCGGACAGGCGGCCCGCACGCGCGCGGCCTGCGCCTCGGTCTCGACGAACAGCAACTTCGCCGAGGAGTCGGCCAGGATGTAGTCGAGCTGATCGAGCGCGATGGTGGCGTAGGTCGGCACCGGGATGCAACCGGCGAACACGATGCCGAAGTCGGCCGCGATCCAGTCGACCCGGTTGTTCGCCATCAGCACGACGCGGTCGCCGGCGACCAGGCCCGCCTCGCGCAACGCGCAGGCGATCGCGCCGGCCCGCTCGAGCATCCGCGTCGTCGACGTGAAGCGCCACTCCGGCGCCCCCAAGCGCTCGGCGAAGGCACGCTCGCGCGGCCGGCGGAGATACTCGGTCAGGAACTGCGGCAGCGTCTGCATGCCGCTCGCATTGGCGGCGCGCCGCCCGCGTCCTGGCGCCCCGCCCGCCGCTACTGCGGCGCGAGCGGGGTCACCCGGTAGGCGGCGATCTGCTGATCGGGATCCAGCCGCAGTTGCACCAGCATCCGGCCCCGCTCGAACGAGGCTTGGTAGTCGTAGCGGCCCTGGGCGGGCGTGCTACCGACGGCGGTAAAGCCGTGCAGCGTCCCCAGCGCGTTGAGCGCGTCGGAGAGCTCGCCGACCGTCGCACGCGTGACCTGCGCTTTGAGCGCCGGATCGAAGTGCGCGACCGTTCCGTTGAGGTCGTTGGCGTAAGCGGCACGGGTCGTCGCTTCGGCCAACATTTGCGGTCCGTCATGGCTACAGCCGGCGATCGAGACCGCCAGCGCGAGGACAGCCATCAGCGCCAGGGTGCGCATCGCTCAGAGCTTCCCCCAGCCGTACGACGGAGCGCTGCCGCCCGGCACGACCTCACCGGCAACGAGCCGCGTCGGACCGCCGCGCTCGCCCAATTGCGCTTCGAGCCCGACGACGACGCGGTGCTGCACGGTCGTCTCGTGTTTGTACGCGACAACCAGCGCGGCTTCGTGTTGGTACGCCTCGCGCTCCGAGCGATACGCCGCCGCGGAGTCGTTGGCGGCGGCTTGTTCGGCGGCGACCTGGTGGTCGTAGGCGGCGTACTTCGCGTGAACCTGTTTATTGTGATTGATGATGATCAGCGTCCCAGCCGCGACGGCTGCGCCGCCGACGAGCCACCCGGTCGCGTTGGCCGACGCGGGGAGCGGCCGTCCGGCGGTCGTGGCGAGCGCGGCGGCGAAGGCGATGCTGGCGAGGGCGCGGGGTGTGCTCATCGTTCCCGAACGATCCTACCCCACGGCGGGCGGCATCTATCCTACCGGCGGGCGTTTCAGGCGGACGCTGAGCGGGGTATTGCTGGAAGCGTGCCGAGGATGTGGCGCCAACGCGCCGGTTCTCGCCGGGAACTCATCCCGCTGATGAGGTGGAGTGGATACGTGGACTATTTGATGCTGTGCCCGAGCTGCCGTCATACGGCGTCGCTGCACTATCCGGATGGCTGTCACGGCGGGAACTTTCAGTGCGACTGCAGCCATAGCCGCGACGACGTGTTCGCCGCGATCATACAGGGCGGGGACGGGACTCGCAAACGGGGCCACGCCCGCTTCACCGCTGCGGCGCAGGTCGACTTCGACCCGCGCCGGCGCCTGGTGCAACGCAGCTCGCGCTGAGCTACGCGTCGGTCGGGAATCCGTAGCGCAGCGGGTCGGCCGGATCGAGGAGCAGCGTCGCCTCGGCGATCACGTAGGCGCGACCGCGAATGTTCGGGATGAGCAGGCCGTCGCGCCGCGCGAGGACGCCCTCGAACAGGCTGCCGGTGATGCTCTCCTGACGCCAGGGGATGCCGAGCGCGAGCTGCCCGCGCGCGTAGCGTGCCGCCATCGTGGCCGAGGTCCCGGTGCCGCACGGGGAGCGGTCGTACGCGCCCCCGGGGCAGAGGACGAAGTTGCGCGCGTCGGCATCGGCGCGGGCCGGCGGCCCGCTCAATTCGATATGGTCGATCGGCGCGCCGTCGCTCCCGCCGATCCCGGCCTGCGCCAGCGCGGCGCGAATCGCCGTCGTCGCCGCCAGCAGCTCGGCGATCGCGGCCGGGACGAGTGGGACGTCGGGCAGCGCGGTCAGGAAGAACCAATTGCCGCCGTAGGCGACGTCGCCGAACACGCGCCCTAGACCCGGGACGTCGACCTCCACGTCGCGCGCGGCGCAGATCGCCGGGACGTTCTCGACGCTGATCGCGCCGTCGAGGTGGAGCGTCGCCGCGACGGTCCCGGCCGGCGTGTCGATGCGCAACGGCCCCGCTGCGAGGCGCCCCAGGTGCGCCAGCGTGCGCACGACCCCGATCGCCCCGTGGCCGCACATCCCGAGGTACCCGACGTCGTTGCAGAAGATCACACCGGTCGCGGCACCAGGGCTGACCGGATCGGTCAGGATCGCCCCGACCAACGCGTCGTGCCCGCGCGGCTCGCGCACCAGCGCGCTGCGCAGGTGGTCCCAGCGCGTCCGCTGATCGGCTAGCCGCTCGGCCAGCGTCGCCCCGCGCAGCGCCGGCCAGCCGCCGACGACGGTGCGCGTCGGCTCACCTTCGGTGTGCGAATCCAGGACTTCGAGACGCATCGGTTCTACGATAGCGCAAGCAGCATGGATTGGCACGGCGTCTTCCCGGCGATCACGACCCCGTTCACGCGCGAGCTGGCCCTCGACGAGCGAGCGCTTGCGCGCCATGTCACCTGGATGGTCCAGCGCGGCGCGCGGGCGATCGTCCCGCTCGGCTCGCTCGGCGAGGGCAACACGCTCTCGTTCGAGGAGAAATTGCGCGCGATCGACGTCTGCCGTGAGGCCGCCGGGCTCATCCCGGTCGTCCCCGGGATCGCCGCGCTCTCGACCGCCGAGGCCGTCAGCTTGATCCGCGCCGCCGGCAAGCGCGGCTGCGCCGGCGCGATGGTGCTGCCACCCTACGTCTACCGCGGCGACGAGCGCGAGACGCTGGCGCACTTCGATGCGGTGTTCGGCGCGACGCCGCTGCCGTGCATGCTCTACAACAACCCGCTCGCCTACGGGACCGACGTGCTGCCCGCGCAGCTCGCCGCGCTGGCCGAGCGCCACCGCAACCTGGTCGCGGTCAAAGAGTCGAGCGCCGACATCCGGCGCATCACCGCGCTGCGCGTGCTGCTGGCCGAACGGCTCGTCCTCTTCGTCGGGGTCGACGACATGATCCTCGAGGGCCTCGATGCCGGCGCCGTCGGCTGGATCGCCGGTCTGGTCAACGCCTTCCCGAGCGAGACGGTCGAGTTGTTCGACCTGATCGGCAGTGGAGAGCTGGACGCGGCGCGCCGCCTCTACGCGTGGTTCCTGCCGTTGCTGCGGCTCGACACGGGGCCCAAGTTCGTCCAGCTCATCAAGCTCGCGCAGGCCGAGGTCGGCAAGGGCAGTGAGGCGGTGCGGCCGCCGCGGCTGCCGCTCGTCGGCGAGGAACGCGAGGCGGCGCTGGCGACGATCCGCGCCGCGCTCGCCACCCGCCGCCAAGCCGTGCGCTGACGCCTCCGCGCGCTACTTGCACCAGCGGCCGCGGACCATCACGCGGCGTGGGGCGGGGCGGTCGCTCGCGAAGATATAGCGGTCGATCAGCTCGCTGGGCGGCGCGCCGGCCAGCGGCGGCGCCGCGTCGTCGAGGACGATCAGGTCGGCGCGCCGGCCCGGCTCCAGCGCCCCGGCCGCTAGGCCGCAGGCCTGCGCGCCGCCGGCGGCCGCGCGCGCATAGAGCGTCTCGCCGACCGACGCGCCGGCCTCGAGCGCACCGACTAAGCGCCGTTGATGGGCGAGCCGTTGCCCGTACTCGAGCCAGCGCAGCTCCTCGGTCGGTGCGAGCGTGACGTTGCTGTCGGAGCCGATCCCGAGCGCACCACCGGCCGCCAGATAGGGGCCGAGCGGGAACACGCCGTCACCCAGATTGGCCTCGGTCGTCGGACACAACCCCGCGACGGCACCGCTGCGTGCGAGCGCGTCGCGCTCCCGCCGCTCGAGGTGCGTCGCGTGGATCAGAGACCAGCGCGCGTCGACGGCCTGCGTCTCCAGCAGCCACGCGACGGGCGGTGCACCGAGCGCCGCGCGCACCGCTTCGACCTCGCGCATCTGCTCGGCGGCGTGCAGGTGGATGGGGACGTCGCGCGGCGCGCCGTCGAGCAAATCGCGCAATTCCTCCGGCGTGACCGCTCGCAGCGAGTGCGCGCAGGCGCCGACGACGACGTCCGGATCGCCGGCATAGGCGCGCCGCAGTGTGCGCGCGATGTCCAGCACATCCTCGACGCCGGCAGCGAAGCGGCGCTGTTCGGCGCGCAGCGGCGCGCCGCCGACGTCGCCGTGCGCGTAGAGCGCCGGCAAGAGGCAGATCGCGATGCCGGCTTCGCGCGCGGCCTCGATCAGCGCGCGCGCCATCACGGCGCGGTCGGCGTACCACGCGCCGCGTGGATCGCGGTGCACGTAATGGAACTCGGCGACGGCGGTGTAGCCGGCGGCCAGCATCGCGCGGTAGACCTCGGTCGCCAGCACCCGCAACCCATCGGGCTCGAGCCGCTCCGCGAGCGCGTACATCGCCTCGCGCCAGGACCAGAAGTCGTCGTCGCCAGCGGCACCGCGCCGCTCGGCACTGCCCGCCATCGCCCGTTGGAAGGCGTGCGAGTGGAGGTTCGGCATCCCCGGCAACACCGCGCCGTCGATCCGCTCGGCGCCGCCCGGTTCCGCTCCCGGTTCGACCGCCAGGATCGTCCCGTCGGGGGCAAGCTCGAACGCGACGTCGGGCGCCCAACCGCCGGGGAGGAACGCTTCGCGCGCGAACAGCCGCATGATGCCCTCGTACGACACGCTGTGGGTGAACGCCCGGCTGGCGACGATGACGCCTGGTCCCGACCCCTATGGCACGATCGAGGACGGCGCGCTCGCCGCGCGGGACGGCGCGATCGCGTGGATCGGTCCGCACGGCGCGTTGCCGGCGCCGCCCGCAGCGTTGGCGGCCCAGGTCGTCGATGTCGGCGGACGCTGGATCACGCCGGGTTTGATCGACCCCCACACGCACGTGGTGTTCGCCGGCGATCGGATCGCCGATTTCGTCCGGCGCGTCGCCGGCGAGAGCTACGCCGTGGCCGCGCGCGAGGGCAGCGGGATCGCGCACACCGTCGCGTGCACCCGCGCGGCCGATGAGGATGCCCTGTTCGCGACGGCGGCCGAGCGCGTGCGCGCGATGATCGCGAGTGGGACGACGACGCTCGAAAGCAAGTCGGGCTACGGGCTCGACGTCGAGACCGAGCTGCGGCTCTTACGGGTCGGACGACGGCTCGGCCGCGAGCTCCGCATCACGGTGCGCACGACGTACCTCGGCGCGCACGTCGTCCCGCCGGAGTACGCGCAACGGCGCGACGAGTACCTGCGGCTGGTCTGCGAGACGATGATCCCACGCGTCGCGCGCGAGGGACTCGCCGATGCGGTCGACGTCTTCTGCGAGACGCTCGCCTTCACGCCGGCCGAGTGCGAGCGCGTGCTGGCCGCGGCGCGCGCGCACGGTCTGCCGGTGAAGGTCCACGCCGATCAGCTCGCCGACGGCGGCGGCGCCGCACTCGCCGCGGCGCACGGCGCGCTCTCCGCCGATCACCTCGAGCACACCGACGAGCGGGGCATCGTCGCGCTCGCCGCGGCCGGGACCGTCGCCGTCCTGCTGCCCGGCGCCGCGCACTACCTGCGCGAGACCGCGCCGCCGCCGCTGGCGGCGCTGCGTGCGCACGACGTCCCGATCGCGCTGGGGACCGATTGCAATCCCGGCACCTCGCCGGTTGGAACGCTGCCGACCGCGCTCAACCTCGCCTGCGTGCGCTGGGGCCTGCGGCCGGATGAAGCGCTCGCCGCCGTCACGCGCCACGCCGCGCGCGCGCTGGGACTGACCGACCGCGGCGAGTTGCGCCTCGGCGCACGCTGCGATCTCGCGCTCTGGGACGTCGCCCAACCGGCCGAGCTGTGCTATTGGCTCGGCACGCACCGCTGCGCCGGGGTCGTCGTCGCCGGCCGCTCCCGTTAGGCGGCGGCGCTCAGCCGGCGAGCGCGCGGTGTCCGATCGTCCCGTGGCCGCGTCGCGTCACCGTCGATGACGAAGCGCGCCACCAGCTCGTCGAGCCGTTCAGCCTGCTCGCGCAGCGCGCGTGCGGTCGCGTCGACCTCCTGCACCCCCGAAGCCAACTCGCTGGTCGCCAGCGCCGCTTGGTGGGCCGCCGCCGACTGCTCCTCGGCCGCCGCGGCGACCGGCAGGATCGCCGCACTGACTTCGCGCGTCGTCATTCGCATCTGCGAAGCTGCCGCCGCGTTCTCTTCGATCCCGACCGAGGCCGTCGAGACGCTCTCGGTCACCTGCAGCGAGGCTTCGCGCATCGCCAAGGCGCGGCGCGCCAGCTCCTCCGCGACCGACGCGGTCGCCGTGATCGCTCGCCCAACGCCCTCCAGCGCGGTCCCGGCGCGCTCGGCGACGCTCAACCCGCCGGCCACCGACGCATCCGAGGTTCGCATCGCCTCGGCCGCCGCGACCGTCTCGCGCCGAATCGCCGAGAGAATCTGCGAGATCTCGCGCGTCGCCCCGGCCGAACGCTCGGCCAACTTGCGGACTTCGTCCGCAACGACGGCGAAACCGCGACCGTGCTCGCCGGCGCGTGCCGCCTCGATCGCCGCGTTGAGCGCCAACAGATTCGTCTGGTCGGCGATCTCCTCGATCGTCTGCACGATCTCTTCGACCTGTACCGAACGTCCTTCCAGTGCGACCATCGCATCGGCCGCGCCCTGCGAGACGCCGCGCAGCTTCTGCATCGTGTCGCGCGTCGCGGCGACCGCTTCGCTCCCGCCGTCGGACTCGGCCGACGCCTCGCGCGCCGACCGGGCCAGCTCGCCCCCGTGGCTCGAAAGCGATTCGATCCCGTCGTCGAGCCGCTGGATCCCGATCGTCGCCGCGCCGATCGCCGTCGCCTGGTGCGTCGCACCGTCGGCGATCATATCGGCCGAGCGGGCTAGTTCTTCGATCGCCGAGCCGGCGCGCGCGATCTGCGCGGCTTGTTCGCGTGCCCCGTTGGCCACGCTGTCGACCGAATGGGCGATCTGCTCGACCGCGCGCGACGCCTCGTTGGCCGCGCTCGAGGTCTGCTCCGACGTCAGGGCCAAGCTGCGCGACGCGCCGACCACGCCGACGATCAACGAGCGCAGGTTCGCCAAGCCGGCGTCGATCTCGCCGGCGATCCGGCCGAGGCCGTCGGTCAACTCGTCATAGCTGCGCACGACCTCGGCGATCTCGTCGCCGCCGGTGTCGCCGATCGGCTCGCGCGCCGAACGGAAAGCGCCGCACAGATCGCCCTCGGCCAATCCGCGAACCACCTGCGAGAGGGCGGCGAAGTCTTCCCGCACGACCGCTTGCAGCGCCTGTGCGACCCGCCGCAGCCGGGCGCTGATGCGCCGGGCCAAGGCCAACGTGATCGCGATCGTCGCGAGCAGCGTGAGGATGCCGAGCGCGACCAGACCGGCGTCGACCGCGTGCAGCTGCGCGTCGAAGATCCGCTGCGCGCTCGACTCGTCGGCATCGGTGAGCCCAATGAGCTGCGAGATGTCCTCGTCGATGGCGGTGGCGTCGACGTCGCTCGCCTTCCGATAGACCGCCCGCACGCGATCGATCGCGAGGTAGGCCGGCGAGCCGGGACTCGCCTTGCGCTGGCGCGTCACGAGGCCGATCGTCTTGCGCAACCGCGTGGTCAACGACTGGACGTGCTTGGTGGCATCGTCGAACAAGAGCGCCATGTCGGATTGGTTGCGCATCTCCGGCGCGAGCGTGGCGATGTCGCGGTCTTCGCGAGCGGCGGCGGCCTCGAAGATCGGGAGCGCGTTCTTCGCCCCGATCGAGTACCGTACCAGCCCGTAGCGCAACTGCCAGGTGCGCAGCTCGAGGTCGTGGACCGTCCGGGCGATGTCGCGCTTGGCCCGCGAATCGACCTGCAAATCGTGCACGTGCCCGAACACGAACGAGATCGCTCCCACCACGCAGGCCAGGGCGACGATCGGCACGGCGACGGCGACCGCCAGTTGGGCCGCGATACGATGCTTCATACCTCGAAGATCGGCTGAGCAAGCGGCCGATGCGCTTCGCTTGCGTTACCTCTGCGTTACGAGTCGGTTAAGCCGCCTTCACCGGCAGCGTCCCGGAGCGGCCCGGTCAGCCCGCCAGGGCGCGCCCCGGCGGGGGAGGGACCAGATGCAGCCGGTCGGAGCCGTGGCGCACCGACGCGCTCGCGTCGTGGCCCTCGACGACGAACCGGGCCACCAAGTCGTCGAGTCGTTCGGCCTGCTCGCGCAGAGCCCGAGCCGTCGCGTCGACTTCCTGCACGCCCGAAGCCAACTCGCTGGTCGCCAGCGCCGCTTGGTGCGCCGCCGCCGACTGCTCTTCGGCCGCCGCGGCGACCGGCAGGATCGTCGCGCTGACTTCGCGCGTCGTCGTTCGCATCTGCGAAGCGGCCGCCGCGTTCTCTTCGATCCCGACCGAGGCGGTCGAGACGCTCTCGGTCACCTGCAGCGAGGCTTGCCGCATCGCTTGCGCCCGCTGCGCCAACTCCTCGGCGACCGACGCCGTCGCGGTGATCGCTCGCCCGACGCCCTCCAAAGCGGTCCCGGCGCGCTCCGCAACGCTCAACCCGCTGGCCACCGATGCATCCGAAGTGCGCATCGCCTGGGCCGCGGCGACCGTCTCGCGCCGAATCGCCGAGAGAATCTGCGAGATCTCGCGCGTCGCCCCGGCCGAACGCTCGGCCAACTTGCGCACTTCGTCCGCAACGACGGCGAAGCCGCGACCGTGTTCGCCGGCGCGTGCCGCCTCGATCGCCGCGTTGAGCGCCAACAGGTTCGTCTGGTCGGCGATCTCCTCGATCGTCTGCACGATCTCTTCGACCTGCACCGAGCGCCCTTCGAGCGCGACCATCGCATCGGCCGCACCTTGGGAGACGCCGCGCAGCTTCTGCATCGTCTCCCGCGTCGCCGCGACCGCTTCGCTCCCGCCGTCGGACTCGGCCGACGCCTCGCGCGCCGACCGGGCCAGCTCGCCGCCATGGGTCGAGAGCGACTCGATCCCGTCGTCGAGCCGCTGGATCCCGATCGTCGCCGCGCCGATCGCCGTCGCCTGGTGCGTCGCCCCGTCGGCGATCATCTCGGCCGAACGGGCCAGCTCCTCGATCGCCGTGCCGGCGCGGGCGATCTGCTCGGCTTGTTCGCGCGCACCGCTGGCGACGCTGTCGACCGCGCGCGCGATTTGCTCCACGGCGCGCGACGCCTCGTTGGCCGCGCTCGAGGTCTGCTCCGAGGCCAGGTTCAGGCTGCGCGATGCGCCGACCACCCCGGCGACCAGCGTGCGCAGGTTCGCCAAGCCCGCTTCGATCTCACCGGCGATGCGGCCCAGACCGGCCGTCATGACGTCGTAACTGCGCACGACGTCGGCGATCTCGTCGCCACCGTGGTCGCCGACCGGCTCGCGCGCCGAGCGGAAGCCGCCGCGCAGATCCCCCTCGGCCAGCCGCTGCATGGCCAGCGAGAGCGCCGCGAAATCCTCGCGGACGACCGACTCGAGCGCGTGCGCGACCCGCCGCAGCCGCGAGGTGATCCGGCGCGTCAGGAGCAGGGTGATCGCGATCGTCGCGAGCAGCGTCAGCGCCCCGAGCGCCAGCAGGGCGACGTTCACCCGGCGCAACTGCGTCGAGAACTCATCCTGCGATTGTTGGACCGCCACATTGGTCAGCGCGATCAGCTGGTTGATGTCGGCGTCCATGATCTTGCCGTCGACGTCGTTGGCGCCGCGATTCTTCGTGCGCTGGCGCTCCAGCGCGAGGTAGGCCGGCGAGTCGGGCGGCAGCTTGTGCTGGCGGGCGATGATCCCCTCGCTCGTGCGCAGCCGCGCGGTCACCAGCGCGCTGTGCTGGGTGACGTCCTCGACCAGCGGGCCGGTCCCCGGGACGGCGCCGGAGGCGTTCCGAAGCTCGTCGAGGTCGACGTTCTCGGCCGCTTGTGCGGCCCGGAACTGCTCGAGCGCGTGCGGGGAGCGGAGCGCGTTGCGGATCGTCGCGTAGCGCTCTTGGACGAGCCGCAACTGCGCATCGTGGACCGTGCGCGCGATCTCGCGCTTGGCGCCCGAATCGGCCTGCAGATCGTGGATGTGCGCGAACACCAGCGAGACCGCGGCCAAAACCAGGGCCAGCGCGATGATCGGCACGGCGAAGCCCGCTCCCAATTGAGCGGCCAGACGAAGCTTCATACTCTGAGCATCGGCAGAGCAGGCGGGCAAGCGTTAGTGGCCACCGACCCCTTGGTCGGGATCGGCCGGTCGCTCTCCCGGGCTATTCCGCCGCCGAGGCCGGCTCGGCCAGCGCCACCGCCCAGGCCAGGATCGCCGAGCACAGGTGATGCAGCACCCGCGAGAGCCGGGCCGCCTTCGCATCGTCCCAGGCCGTGCGCGATCCGTCGGCCAGATAGGCGCGCTGGTTGAGCTCGACCTGGATCGCGTGGACGCCGTCGGCCGGAGCGCCGTAGTTGCGGGTGATGAAGCCGCCGGTGAAGCGGCCGTCGACGACGACCGAGTAGGGGCTGGTTGCGACGGCGTCGCGGGCGGCCGCGGCCATCGCGGCCAGCGCCGAGCGGCCTTGGTTCGTGCCCAGGTTCACGTCCGGCAGCTCACCCTCGAAGAGCAGCGGCAAGCGCCCCCAGATCGAGTGCGCGTCGAGCAGCAGCACGTAGCCGTGGACCGCGCGCACGCGGTCCAGCTCGGCCCGCAGCGCCGCATGGTAGGGGGTGAAGTAGGCCGCGCAGCGGTCCGCGATCTCGGCGTCGTCCGGCTCGTCGCCCGGCGCGTAGAGCGGCTCGCCTTCGAACGTCTCGACCGGGCAGACCGGCGTCGTGCGCCGCCCCGGATAGAGCGCCGCACCGCCCGGATCGCGGTTGAGGTCGACCACGAAGCGCGACCAGCGCGCACGCAAGACGCTCGCGCCCAGCTCGCGCGCGAACGGGTAGAGGCGGTCGGCGAACCAGTCGGTGTCGACCAGCGTGCGGCCGATGATGGTCAGCCGCGCCGCCAACGCATCGGGCAAGTCAGTCCCGACGTGCGGCGCGCTGATCACCAGCGGGCTCGTCCCGGTACGCAGCACGAAGTGATCCATCAGGTCGGCTCCGCCGTGGTCGGTAGCAGGCTGGCGACCACCCCGACGAACGCGCCCGCCCGCACCTGCCGCGCCACCGCCCCGATCGCCGGCGCGAGCGCCCGGTCGCCGCCGCGATCGTGCGAGGGCGAGGGTGCCGCCGGATCGACCGTGCGCACCAGGGCGTCGAGCTCGAGCAGCGCCGCTTCCAGCGGCTCCGAGCTCTGCAGGGGGCGGCGGAAGGCGATCCCGCGCGCCGCGGCGAGCAGCTCGATCGCGACGATCGCCGCGGCGTTCTCGAGCATCGCGTCGAGGCGCCGCGCCGCGTGGGTCGCCATCGAGACGTGATCTTCTTGGCCGGCCGAAGTCGGAATCGTGTCGACGCTGGCCGGATGCGCGAGCAGTTTGTTCTCCGAGGCCAGCGCCGCCGCCGTCACCTGCGCGATCATGTAGCCCGATTCGAGGCCCGGATCGGCGGCCAGGAACGCCGGCAGCTGGCTGAAGGTCGGATCGACCAACAACGCCGTCCGGCGCTCGGAGAGATTCCCGATCTCGGCGATCGCGACGGCCAGGGCATCGGCGGCGAAGGCGACCGGCTCGGCGTGGAAGTTTCCGCCGCTGATCACCTCGTTCGTCTCGGCGAAGACCAGCGGGTTGTCGCTGACCGCGTTCGCCTCATCGACCAGGACCGCCGCCGCGTCGCGCAGCGTCCGCAGGCACGCGCCGAGCACCTGCGGGATGCAGCGCAGCGAATACGGGTCTTGCACGCGGCCGCAGTTGGCGTGTGAGGCGTTGATCGCGCTCCCCGCGAGCAGTCGCCGCATCGTCGCGGCGACCGCGCGTTGCGCGGCGTGGCCACCGACCGCGTGGATGCGCGGGTCGAACGGGCGCGTGCTGCCGAGCGCGGCGTCGATCGTCAGCGCGCCGGCGACGAGCGCCGCCGCCAGCACGTTCTCGAGGTCGACCAGCGCGCGCAGCGCGAGTGCCGTCGAGATCTGCGTTCCGTTGAGCAGCGCGAGCCCTTCCTTCGCCTCGAGCGCGAGCGGTGCGATCTCGGCGCGCCGCAGCGCCTCGGCGGCGGCGAGGAGCTCGCCGCGGTACCAGGCTTCGCCCAGGCCCAGCAGCGCCGCGGCGAGGTGCGCCAGCGGCGCCAGGTCGCCCGACGCGCCGACCGAGCCTTGCCCGGGGATGACCGGAACGACGTCACGTTCGAGCAGCGCGAGCAACGTCTCGACGATCTCCCAGCGCACGCCGCTGTACCCGCGCGCGAGCGAACCGATCTTCAAGACGATCGCAAGGCGCGTGGTGCGCGCGTCGAGCGGCGCGCCGACCCCGCAGACGTGCGAGAGGACGAGATTGCGCTGCAAGTCGGCCAGCCGTTCGCGCGGGATGCGCGTCTGCGCCAGTTTGCCGAAGCCGGTGTTGATGCCGTAGACGTGCTCGTCGCCGGCCGCGATGGCGCGCACGACGGCGGCCGCGCGCTCGACACCCGCGCGCGCGGCCGGGTCGACCGTGACCGAGAGCGCGCCGGCCAGCAGCGTGCGCACGTCGCCGGCGCGCAACGCGCCGGGCCGCAGCACGAACGATGGCCGCTCGAGGGTCCCCGTCATCGATCCTGCATGGGCAGGTGCAGGCCATGCTCGCGCGCACAGTCCAGCGCGTCCTGGTAGCCGGCATCGGCGTGACGCGCGACGCCGCTGGCGGGATCGTTCCACAGCACGCGCGCGATCCGACGCGCGGCGGCCTCGGTCCCGTCGCAGACGATCGCGACGCCGGCGTGCTGCGAATAGCCGATCCCGACGCCGCCGCCGTGGTGGATCGAGACCCAGGTCGCACCGCCGGCGACGTTGAGCATCGCGTTGAGCAGCGGCCAATCGCTGACGGCGTCCGAGCCGTCGCGCATCGCCTCGGTCTCCCGGTTCGGGCTCGCGACCGAACCGCTGTCGAGATGATCGCGCCCGATGACGATCGGCGCCTGCAGCTCGCCCCGCGCGACCATCTCGTTGAAGGCCAGGCCGATGCGCTCGCGCTGCCCCAGGCCGAGCCAGCAGATCCGCGCCGGGAGTCCTTGGAACGCGATGCGCTCGGCGGCGAGATCGAGCCAACGGTGCAGGTGCGGATCGTCGGGGATCAACTGCTTGACCTTGGCGTCGGTCTTGGCGATGTCGGCCGGATCGCCGGAGAGCGCGACCCAGCGGAACGGCCCGATCCCGCGGCAGAACAGCGGCCGGATGTACGCCGGGACGAAGCCGGGAAACGCGAACGCGTCAGCGAGCCCGGTCTCGAACGCCATTTGGCGCAGGTTGTTGCCGTAGTCGAACGTCGGGATGCCGAGCCGGTGGAAGCCGAGCAGCGCAGCGACGTGCGCGACCATCGACTGCTTCGCCGCCGCCGCGACGCCTTGCGGATCGCGCGCGCGCTCCGCCTGCCACTGCTCGAGCGTCCAGCCCGCCGGGAGGTAGCCGTTGACCGGATCGTGCGCCGAGGTCTGGTCGGTGACCGCGTCGGGCCGCACGCCGCGCCGCAGCAACTCGGGGACGAGCTCCGCCGCATTGCCGACGACGGCGACCGAGATCGGGACCCGCGTGCGGCGCGCCGCGTCGAGCAGCGCCAATGCTTCCTCGAGCGAATCGGCGCGGCGGTCGAGGTAGCGCGTCTGCAGGCGCTTCTCGATCCGCGCCGGATCGCATTCGATCGCCAGCAGCGAAGCACCGGCCATCGTAGCGGCGAGCGGCTGCGCGCCGCCCATCCCGCCCAAGCCGGCCGTCAGAATCCAGCGCCCGGCGAGGTCGCCGCCGTAGTGCCGGCGGCCGAGCTCGACGAACGTCTCGAAGGTCCCCTGGACGATCCCTTGCGAGCCGATGTAGAACCACGAGCCGGCCGTCATCTGGCCGAACATCATCAGCCCCTTGCGGTCGAGCTGGTGGAAGTGTTCCCAGGTCGCCCAGTGGGGGACCAGGTTCGAGTTCGCCAGCACGACGCGCGGCGCGTCGGGGTGCGTGCGAAAGACGCCGACCGGTTTGCCCGACTGGATCGCCAGCGTCTCGTCTTCGCCCAACCGCTCGAGCTCGAGGACGATTTGGTCGAACGACGCCCAGTCGCGGGCCGCCTTGCCGATCCCACCGTAGACGACCAGGTCCCCCGGTCGCTCGGCGACCTCGGGGTCGAGGTTGTTCATCAGCATCCGCAGCGGCGCTTCGGTCTGCCAGCTGCGGGCACGCAACGTGCTCCCGCGCGGGGCGCGGACCGTGCGCGCGACTACCTGGACCACGGCGTACCTCCGGGCCCATACTGCCGGCCCGCAGGCCAGCGCTCCTCCCGCTCGAGCGTTACACCGCGGTGTTGAAGAAGCGGTTCAGGAACCCGAACGACGCGTTGGCGCCCTGCAAGGTCAGGAGCGAGATCTGCTGCTGCGTGATCAGCTGGTAGAGCTCGGTCGCGGTCTGGGCGGCACTCGCGTCGGTGATGTCCGCCGCCGACGCCGTCAGCGCGTTCGAGGCGGTGTTGTTGGAGCCGATCTGATTCTGGATGGCGACGCTTTGGGCACCCAGCGTCGCGCCGGCCGAGACCGTCGCCTGGATCCCCTCGTCGATCTGACCGATCGCGTTGGTCGCGCTGGCGCTGGTACCGAGGTCGACGTTCTGCAGGAAGAGCGCGTTGGCGCCGGCGTTCGGCGTGGTGACCGCGGTCGTCGCACCTTCGGCGGCGCCGGTTTGCACGGTCAGGTTCGGCGCGGTCGAACCGGCCGTCGCCGCCTGAACCTGCACGGTGGCGGTCGTGCCGACGTCTTGCGTGCCGGCGTTGCCGAGCGTCACCGTCGTGCCGTTGACGTTCACGGTCGAGCCCGGCGCCTGCTGGCCGAGGTCCGTCGTCGTGCCGGTCGCCGTCGCGGTGAAGGTCACGTCGACCGCCGGCCCGCTGCTCCCGTTCACGACCGACAACCCGATCGTCCCGGCTTGCGCGGTCGGCGCGGCGGTCGCGCTGGCGACCAGGTTCCCGCCGCCGGCCAGCGCCGCGTTCGCGGTCACGGTCGCGGCGGCCGGCGTCGCCGGCTGGCTGCCGTGGGTCCCGTTCAAGAGCGCGACGCCGTTATAGGTCGTGTTCTGCGCGTCGGTGTTGATCTGGTCGACCAGCTGGTTGGCGACGCCCTGGAGGTCCTGCCGGTCGCTGGGCGAGAGCAGGTCGTTCGACGCGCTGACCGCCAGCGAGCGCAGCGACTGCAAGGCGTCCTGGGTCGTTCCGAGCGCGCCCTGGGCGATCGCCAACGCGCTGCCGGCGGCCTGCGCATTCTGCGAGGCGGCATCGAAGGACGACGACTGCGTCTGGAGCTCGGTCGCGATCGCGTACCCCGACGGATCGTCGGCCGGCGAGTTGACCCGCTTCCCCGTCGACGCCTGCTCGTACGGCTTGAACAGCTCTTGCTGGATCTGCTGAAGCGGCGTGAGGGCCTGGTTCGCCTGGCTCGTGAGCGATCCGATGCCGATGGACATTGCTGTCTCCCTGCTTGCTTCTTATGATCGTCCGCCGAGCGGCGTTTCCCCGCCTCCACGGGGTGTGATCCGTGCCACACCTGGTTCGGGGCTCCAGATGCCCTCGGCGGCGATGGCGTTGCGGCCGGCGTGTTTGGCCTGGTAGCAGGCCCGGTCCGCGGCGGCCAGCACCGACTCGGGGTCGGCGCTGTCGGCCTCGATCGGCGCCAGGCCGACCGACACGCCGACGCTGATCCGCTCGCCGTCGTGATCGATGCGGTAGGCGTCGACCGCGGCCAAGATCTTCTCCGCGACGCGGCGCGCATCGTCGAGCCGGCAGTTGCTCAGGAACACCCCGAACTCGTCGCCACCGATCCGCGCCAGCATGTCGCCGCCACGCACGACGCGGGCCATCACGGCGCCGACCTCGCGCAGCACCTTGTCGCCCAGGGCGTGCCCGAAGCGATCGTTGACGACCTTGAAGCGATCCAAATCGAGGAAGCCGACGGCGTGATGCTGGCCCTGCTCGCGCGCACCGCGGATCGCCACGCCGAGTTGCTCGAGGAACGCACGCCGGTTCTCGAGGCCGGTCAGCGGATCGTGCGACGCTTCGAAGCTGAGCCGCAGCGCGCGCCCCTTCTCGGCCGTGATGTCGCGCAGGACGATGACGATCCCCTCGGCCTCGTCGGTGACGCGCGACGCGACGTACGCGACGTCGCGCATCCCTTGCTGCGCGCGCAGGAAGCCCTCGCCGCGCAGCGGCTCGCTGCCGGCTCCGACCGGCGTGAGGATGTCGATCGCCGCGCCCTCGGCGTCGACGATGTGCAACACCTCGCGCACGTCGCAACCATAGGCCTCGGCCATGGTGATGCCCAGCAATGTCTGCGCGGCCCCGTTCATGAAATCGACCCGGCCGTCGGGGAGCGCGGTCACGACCGCTTCGGCGATCGCGGCCAGCGTCGTTTGCAGCTTGCGCTTCTCGGTCGCCAGCGCGGCCTCGAACTGCTTGCGCGTGCTGACGTCGCGAAACGTCACCACCTGCACGAGCGGCCCGTCGGTCCGCTCGATCGGGGACGCTGAAAGCTCGGTCCAGAGCGGCGTTCCGTCGCGCGTGACCAGCTCGACCACCATGCGGGCGCTCTGGCCCTCACTCATGCGCGTACGGAACCATTCGGTGCGCTGGAGGTCGGTGCTCGCCCCCCACAACACTTGGGAGGTGTGCCCGACCAGTTCTTCGGACGAGTAGCCGAACAGGCGCGTGAAGCCGGTGTTGAGCGAGAGCACGATCGGGGGAGCCGCCGGGTCGCGCGAGACTTGGAGCAGCGCGACGGCCTCGCCGAGCTGCTCGATCGCATCGGTCAGCCCCTCGAACGCCGACGACATCTCGGGGACTCCGGCCGGATCGCAGGCCGCGGCGATCTCCTTCGCCAGCGCCGCCATGGCAGGGCTGTCCGCGTTCGCCGTCGGCACCGCCAGCAGCAACTCGCCGGCGCTGCCGTCGCTGAGCTGAATCGGGAGGCGGCGCACGAAGCGCTTGCCGCTCGCCGGTTCGTCGCGCACGACCCGCAGCAGCGCCTGCGCGGCGACCAGGTCGCACCCCCACGCCGCAACCGGCGTCTCATCCCCGAGACGGGCGACGAGCGCGGTGGCCGCCCCCGAGAACCGGGCGGCGATTCGCAGCAGCGCGGTGGTTGCCTCCATCGTTCCTAACTGAAATTTTCGGCGGGCGGATCGGCCAACCCCCAAGCCGTTCGCTTGCCACCGCTTCATTTCGAGCGGACTCCCTTGTTTGGCCAAACGAGCGTTCGCCCCAAATCGTCCCGAAAGCCCTACGGGGCGGCGGCGATCACTGCGGGGCGGTGCGGCCGGCGATCTTTTGCAACGCGACGGCAGCTTCTGCCCGCGTCACCGGACGCTGCGGGTGGAACGTCCGGATGCTGCCGAAAATGCGGTGCAGGTCGTCCTGGCCGTTGAACCCGGTGCACTGATCGTAGTTCAGAGCGCCCCAATAGGGCTTGGAAACCTGCGCTGCGTCCACCAGACGAACGCAAAACATGCCGCTTGCCGAGGTGAGCTGCTGGAACGCCGCGCCGCCGCTGTAGCGGCTCGTTTGGATCGCCACCAGCTCTTCACGCGTGAGCAGGCGATCCGGCGCGAAATGGTTCTTGTCGACGCCGATGACGTAGCCGGCATCGGCCATGCCTTCGATTTGCGAAAAGTAGGCGCTGCTCTTCGGGACGTCGACGAAGGTCTGGTCCGAATTCGGGTCGGCCAGGCGAATCTGCCCCTGCGGCGTGTCTTTGAAATAGATGTTGTTCGCGGTAACGAGCCAGTCGACGTACTGCGCGCGGGTCAGCGTCGCGTCGGGTTTGAAGGCGCCGGATTTGCTCCCGAAGAGGCCGAGCGCTGCTTCCTGCGTGATCGCCGCTGCGGCGAAATTGCCGCCGATGTCGGAGAATCGCACGCTGGCGGCCGGAGTGACCGTCGCCGCGGGCGCGGCAGCGGCCGTGGGCGCGAGTGCAGCCGCCGCTGACGCGGCGGGTGCCACGGACACGCTCGGCGTCACCGCGGGCGTCGTGCTGGCCGCCGCCGCGAGCGCCGCGCTGGCCGGGGACGGGCTAGCCGTCGCGGACTGCTGCCCACTTCCGCCCGAGCAGGCAGTCGGCGCAAGCGCAACGACCGCCAGGATGCACAGACGCAGCAGGCGCCCTAGCGACATCGGTCTCCCTCCAAAGCATTCGAACCACCGCTTGCTTTAGCCCTCGTCAGTGGCGTTCCTCCGGCGCGATCGACGAGTGCGCCGATCTCCGTTCACGTTCCGGCCACGAGGCGAACATCGCGCGGCGCTAGGCTGGGCCCGATGTGCACCCGCCCTCCCGTCGACGCGCTGCCCGGCGCGGCCGCGGCGATCGACGCCGTGCTGGACCGCTTCGGTCCCGGTGCGCTGCGCCTCGCCGCCCGCGCCGGGACGTGCGTCGTCCATCTGCGGGCGGCCGAGACCTACCGGGACCGCTCGCGCGCCCTGCGCCGGCTCGCCGCCGGCGTCGACGACTGGCCCGTCCCGCCGGCCGGGCTGTTCGTGGTCGAGGAACGGACGGTCTACCTCCGCTCGACCTCGCCGATGACGGTCGCGCACGAGTTCGCCCACGCGCTCGACTGCGCGCTGGGCGGCGGGGTCTACCTGAGCGGCGTCGATCCGCGGGTGCGCCGGGCCTTCGCGGCCGCGCGGGCCTTCGTTACCCCCTACGCCGCGACCGGGCTCGACGAGTATTTCGCCGAGGCGATGCGGGCCTGGGTCGAGGCGAACGACGCCCGCTCACCCTGGCCACGCGCCACGCGCGCCCGCCTCCGGGCGCTGGACCCGGCGATGGCGACGATCCTCGAGCGCCTCTTCGCGCTCGAGCTAGCGGCGTAGCGGCGCGCTACGCCGGGGTTTCGGGGTTGCCGAGGATGACCCGCAGTAAGGCGGTCAGGCCGGGCGTCCGGCGGCGGTCGCCCTGCCGGCGTTCGGGGTTCGCAGACGCCCCAGCGGCGGCGCGGCGGGGGCCGGACCGGCGGTTGGGGATGGACTGCTCGCCCTGGGTACTGAGTCGCGGAGCGGTCTGTGCCATGGGCGACGAATTATACCCGATCAGCGACCTCGCCGTCTAGCCACGAGGCATCGAGCGAGTTTGAGAGGAGCGCGCCCAGCAGCGCCGCGATCCCCGGCTTGCGGCGGCGGCGGTCGCCGGAGCGGCGCTCGACGTCCACCAGGTGCGCGCTCGAGCGGCGGCAACTGCGGCGCCGCTCGGGGCACGGGGGCCGGCTCGTGCCGGCATCGACGACGTACGTCTGGTCCATGCTCTCTGTATTTTGGGTATCGGCGCCAGATGAACGCCGGATGAGTGCTCGGCTCGAACGCTGGTACGGTTCACCACCGCGGGGTTTGCTCGGAGTGCATCACGACCCAAGCGCACGGACCTCGACCAGCTCGACGTCGGCGCGGCGCGCGCGCCCGACGAAACGCTCGAGGGCGCGCAGCGACGAGGCGCGCGCGTGCAGCGCGATCGTCGCGACGCCGGTGCGCCGTGCGATCGCCAATCCTTGATCGAACAGGAAGTCGACGTACGCCGGTTCGTCGCGCGCATCGACGACGACGTCGCGCGTGAGCACCGGCCGATGCGCCGCGCGCGCCGCGCGGTAGAGCGCATCGTCGTCGCTCTCGAGGTCGTCGAGCACGATCCCGTCGCCGTCGACGGCGACCAGCAGGCGCGCTCGCGCGAGGTTGTCGGTCGAGCACGCGATGCCGGCGGCGCCGGCCCGCCGCAGGCTCGCGACGCTGGCCGGATCGGCGTGCGCGCAGGCGACCAGCGCCGTTTTGCCCGCCTCACCGACCAGCCGCAGCGTATCGTTCGCGTCGTCGGGCGCGACCAGCACGGCGAGCGGGATCTGCGCCGCGAGGAACGGCTGCAGCGCCGTCGCGTCCCGGTCGGCGTCGACGACGACCAGCGCGATGCGCGGCCGCATCGCGTCGGGATCGCGCGGCGCCCAGCCGTTCGGTCGGGCGGCGACCGCCAGGTCCGCATCGCCGTACGGGTCGGGATCGTCGCTGCCGGGATCGAACGAACCCGCGCCGCGCAGCGCGCGCACCAGGTCGCGCGGCGCGATCGCGGCCGGCGCCGGCGCCGCCCCGCGCGGGCGTGGCGGCGTCAGCGCGCGCTGGCCGACGCTGCGTCCGCCGAGGAATCCCGCGCCGATCGCGACGACCGAACCGCTCAGGATCGCCGACCAGAAGACGGTCGCAGCGCGGCTCACCGCGCGCGGGTGGGGCGCTCGCTCGAGATTGCCCACACGAGCGCGATCAGCACGAAATTGGTCACTAGCGAGCTCCCGCCGTACGAGATGAACGGCAGGGTGATGCCGGTCAGCGGGAACAGGCGCAACACGCCGCCGACGATGATGACGACCTGGAACCCGAAGACCGCCGCCAACCCCGTCGCCAACAGCTTGGCGTACAGGTCCGGTGCGCGGCCGGCGACGCGCAGCGCGCGCAGGACCACGGCCAGGAACAGTACCAACAGCGCGAGCGAGCCGATCGCGCCCCATTCCTCACCGAATGCGGCGTAGACGTAGTCGGTCGACGCGTCGGGGATGTAATCGGGGCGCCCGAGGCCATAGCCGGTCCCGAACAGCCCGCCGGCGGCGAGCGAGAACAGCGACTGCAGCGGCTGATAGCCGGCTCCCAGCGGATCGTGGAACGGATCGCGCCAGACCGCGATGCGCGACTCGACGTAGTGGTAATGCGTCGCCGCGAGCCACGCGGCGGCGGCGAAGATCGCGCTGGCCCCGACGACGAGGTCGATCCGGCGCGTCGCGACGTAGAGCATCGCGACGAAGGTCGCCAACAGCAAGGTCGCCATCCCGAGGTCGCGCTCGAAGACCAGGATCGCCATCGAGACACCCCAACCCAAGAACAGCGGCCCCAGGTATTTCGCGTTCGCGCGCAGCGACCACGGCCGCGTGTGCGCGATCACGTCGGCCGTCTCGGCCAGATACGAGGCCATGAACAGCACGACCAGCAGCTTGATCACCTCGACCGGTTCGAACTGCACCGGGCCGAGGCGAATCCAGAGCCGCGCGCCGCCGACCTCCTGACCGAACAGCGCCAGCGCGACGAACAGCCCGATCGCCGCGATGATCCAGATGTACTTGTAGCCGGCCAAGACGCGAAAGCGATCGAACGCCGGGCCCAGCGCGACGGCCAGGATCAGCGAGAGCGCGAGCCACACGATCTGCTTCTGCGCATCGTCGGGCGCCAGCCGCACGACGGTGACCAAGCCGATCGCCGAGAGCACGACCGCCAGCGCCGGCAGGGTGTCGTCACGTGTGACGCCGGCCGGCCGCAGCGCCGGCCAGGCGAGTGCCAACGCGGCGAGCGCGAAGGGCAGCCAGCGCGGCAGCAGCGCGTCGGTCGGCGCCAAGCGCAGCGTCGCCGCGGCGAGCAGCAGCGCGATCGCCATCGGCGCGCACGCCCGCAGGCGTACGAGCGCGACCGTCACGCGGCGTTGAACAACAGGTGCAGGACGACCAGCGCGACCAGCGTCGCGGCCAACAGCGCGCTCAGCGCGAGGGCGGCCTCGCGCCGCTCCGGGCGCCGGCCGCTCGGCTCGGGACCGGCTTCGTGAAAGGCGCGCCCGACGATCACCGTCCCGGCGCCGTCGCCGCGGATGCCGGCGATCGCCAACAACCGCGCGGTGGCGTCCTCCGACGAGGTCGAGGCGTGCAGTGCGTCGGCGATCTCATCTTCGCCGAGCAACTCGTGCAGCGCGCCGCTCGAGAGGACCAGCGCGTCGCCGGGCGCCAGGCGCAGGTGCGCCAGCGCCGGTTCGAGCACCGGCTGCGTCCCCAGCGTGCGCGTCAGCAGGCGCTGCGGTCCCTCGCCCAGCGCGTCGTCACTCGTCAGCGCGGTCAGGCTGCCGGCGTGCCCGAGGTAGGCGCGCGTCGCGCCGACGTGACCGACGATCGCGTGATCGCCCAGGATCAGCGCGGCGGTCAACGAGGTCCCCGAGGCGACGAAATCTTCGGTACTGCCGGAGTGCGCGTAGATCCGCGCGTTGGCGGCCGCGAACGCGGCGGCCAGCGCGGCGCTCGGGTCGCGGCGCTCGCCGCGCACGCGCCGCCGCAAGCTGTCGCGGACGGCGTGGGCGGCGACGGCGGGGACCGGGCGCTCGCGAACGCGGCCGAAGCCGTGCGCGACGGCGAGCAGGACGATCCCCGGCGCCACGATCTCGGCGACGTACGCCTCGTCCTCGCCGCGTTGCGGGGCCCCGGGCCGCGACCCGACCGCTATCTCCATGCTCCCACTCCTCGGAAGACCAGGGCTGCCGTGCCGACGGTCAGCTCGTCGTCGACCTCGAGCCGCCGCGGCGCATCGATCGCCGCCCCGTTCACCAGCGTCCCGTTCCGACTTCCTAGATCTTCCCCATAGACTCCGTCGTCGCGCAGCTCGATCCTTGCGTGGAGGCGGCTGATCAGCGGATCGGCCAGCCGCAGGTCCGCGCTCGGCGACCGCCCCACCAGGATACGCCGTCCGAAGCGATATGTCTTGATCGTCCCGGCGAACGCGACGGTCAACTCGATCCCGGTCGGGATCGCCGCCTCGATCGCCGGCGCGGGCGGCGCGCCGCGGCGGTCGCGCACCAGCACCGCGTAGGCGACGAACGCGCCGGCCAGGCCCAGCGTCGCCAGCCGCGGATCGGTCACGGCGCCTCGACGACCCGCAGCAAGGTATCGCCGAGGGTGACGATCTGCCCGGCAGCGAGCCGCGCGCGCGCGACCCGCGTCCCGTCGATCCAGGTCCCGTTGGCCGACCCCAGGTCCTCGATCGCCCAGCTCGCACCGTCGGCGACGATCCGCGCGTGGCGCCGCGAGACGCGCGGGTCGCGCAACACCAGCGCACCGTTCTCGGCGCGTCCGACGACGAGCCCGTCGGCGAGGAGCGTCCGGCCGCCGTCGCCGCGCGCGAAGGCCAGCGATTGCGGCCGGTCGTCGGTGACGGGCTCGATCGCCAGCGAGCCGGCGACGATGTCGGGGTTTTCGTCCAGCACGACGCGCGGCGCCGCGCGCTCGCTCGGCAGCGCCTCGCGCAGCATCGCGCTCCAGCGGCCCTCGAGGAAGTCGCGGTCGGCCGCCAGCCGCGCGTAGTCGCTGGGATGGACGCGGACCAAGAACAGGTCGCCCGCTGAACTCTGCGCGATCGCGACGAGCCGGCGACCGATCTGGGCCGGATCGAGGGCGCTCGGAAAGACGCGCGCGAACGCATCCTCGACGACGCGCGCGCAGACGCTCTCGATCCGCGCGAAGACGTTCATCCCGAGCGCAACATCCGCGCCACGTAGAAGCCGTCCCTGCGGTCGATGCCGGGCGGGACGAGCACGTCGCCGCCGGGCGTCGCCAGCGGCGCGAGGTGCGGCGGTAACGCGTCGCGCGCGAAGTCCGTCCGCTCGGCCAGGAACGCGTCGACGACCTCCTCGCTCTCGCGCCGATCGGTCGAACAGACGGCGTAGACCAACGCCCCGCCGGGCCGCACGCCGGTCGCTGCCGCGCGCAGCAGGCGCCCTTGCACGAGCGCCATCCGGGCCGGATCCTCGGGCTGCTTGCGCCAGCGCGCCTCGGGCTGACGCCCGAGGATCCCCAGCCCCGAGCAGGGTGCGTCGAGCAGGACGGCGTCGGCATCGGCGTCGGCGCGCAGCCCGGTCGCGTCGGCGGCGACCAGCGCGACCGAGCCGATCTCGGCGGCCGCTAAGCGTGCCGCCGTCTGCGCGATCTTGCTCGGGTCGTCGTCGACGGCGAGCAGCGTCCCCGCATCGCCGGTGCGCGAGACGATCTGCAGCGTCTTGTTGCCGCGGCCGCAGCACAGCTCGACGACGCGCATCCCGGGCTGCGGATCGAGCAGCTCGACCGGGATGGCGGCCGACTCGGCGTGCAGATGCCAGCGATGCTCGGCCAACCGTTCCAGCTCGCCCGCCGGCGCCGCCGTCTCGAGCACCAGCGCGTCGCGCGCAAAGGCGCTCACCCGCGCCGCGATCCCGGCCTCGGCCAGCGCGGCCAGCGCCGCTTCGGGCGTGGCCCGGCGCAAGTCGACGCACAACCCGACCGGCGCCGGCGCGTTGACGCCGGCCAGGATCGCGTCGAGGCGCTTGGCGCCGAAGCGTGCGCGCCAGTGTTCGACGATCCAGTTCGGCAGCGAGGCCCGGGTGGCGAGGTCGGCCTCGCGCGGCGGATCGGTGGAAACCCGGCGCAGCACCGCGTTGACCAGCCCGGCCGTCCCCTTGTGACCGTACTTGCGCGCCAGCCCGACGCTCTCGGAGACGGCGGCGTACGCTTCGACGCCGTCCATCGCGCGCAGTTGATAGGTGCCCAGGCGTAGGATCTCGGCGATCGTCGGCGGCAGCGTGCGCATCCGCTCGCCGACGTACGGCTGGAGCTCGAAGTCGAGCCAGCGCCGCATCTTGACCGTGCCGTAGGCGAGTTCGGTCGCGAAGGCCCGGTCGCGCGGCGCCAGGTCCGTCTTGCGCAGCCGGTAGTCGAGCGCCTCGCGCGCGCCTCGCGGCGTCCGGCCGAAGACGTCGCGCACGACCTGCAACGCGACCTCGCGCGCGCTCGACGCCGTCGGCGCGCTCACGAGTGCGCCACCGAGCCGCGCCAGGCCGCGCCGCTCATCGCGGCGCGATTGGGCGGTATGACGCGCAGCAGCACGACGCCGTGGTGAACGGCACCGCCGTCGGCCGTCGTCGCGCCGTCGGACTCGCCGGGACGGCCCGGGCGCGCCGCGAGCACCTTGAGCGTCTCGCCGTCGATCTGCGCGCGGGCCAACGGCTGCGGCGCGAGCGCACGGACCAAGTCGGCGATACGGTCCGGCGGCTGCGTCCAGTCGACGCGCAGATCGTCCTTCGCCAGCGGCCGGGTCGCGCTGGCGGCGATCTCGGCTGCGCCGATCCCCAGCTCGCGGGCAACTTCGGCTTGCGAGCGGCGTTCGAGCGTCCCGTCGGCGTAGCGCGCCAGCGCCTCGACGGCCAGCGCGGCGCCGCGCACCGCCAGCCGGTCGTGCAGCTCGCCGTAGGTCTCGTCGGGGCCGAGCGGCGTGCGTTCCTGGAGCAGCACGTCGCCGGTATCCATCCCGGCATCCATCGCGATGATGGTCAGACCGGTCTCCGTCCGACCATCGCGGATCGCGCTCTGCAGCGGCGTCGCACCCCGGTAGAGCGGGAGCAACGACGGATGCACGTTGACGGCCAGCGGGACGAGCGCGAGCAGCGCCGCGGGGACGATTCGCCCGTACGACGCGACGACGAAGGCGTCGGGACCGAGCGCGCGCAGTTCATCGGCGAACGGGACGAGCCGCGACGGCGTGCTGACCGGCAGACCGCGGGCGAGCGCGGCCGTCTTCACCGGCGTCGGCGCGAGCGCGTGACCGCGCCCGGCGGGACGATCCGGCTGGGTGACGACCGCGACGACGGTGTGCCGGTCGGCGACCGCTTCGAGCGTCGGGACCGCGAACGCGCTCGTCCCGAAGACGACGAGCTTCAGCTCGCGACCGGCTCGGCTTCGTCGCTGGGGCGTCGCGCGCCGCCCTCGGTCCCGGCGCCTTCGGCCGCCGCCAGCTCTTCGGCGGTTACCGCCGGCCGGATGTTGGTCGCCTTGTCGATGTAGAGCACGCCGTTGAGGTGGTCGGTCTCGTGCTGCAGGCAGACCGCGAAATACCCGTCGGCCTCGAGGGTGAACTTCTTCCCCTGGCGATCGAGCGCGGATAGCGTCACCGTCTCGAACCGGGTCACGTCGCCGACCATCCCGGGCACGGAGAGGCAGCCTTCGACCGCGACGTGCTCGCCTTCGGTCCGCACGAACTTCGGGTTGATGACGACCAACGGCGTGCGGCCCGGCACCTCGTCCTGCATGTCGACCACGAAGATGCGCTTCGAGACGCCGATCTGCGGCGCGGCTAGACCGATGCCGGGCGCGTCGTACATCGTCTCCCACATGTCGTCCAGCAACTGCTGGAACAGCGGCTCTGCGATTTCGGCCGGATCGACCTTTTTCGCGACCTTGCGCAGGGTGGGGTTACCCTCGGTGATGATCTCGCGGATGTACGCCATGACGGTTTGCCCTCGTAGTAACCGGTCCGACCCCGAAACGGTTGAAGGGGGCCCGGCCGGCCCCCTCCCCCGTTCTCTTCCAGACGCTCGGACGCCCGGCTTACCTCTTCGCCCAGGCGATGCACCAGCCGTTGGGGCTGATCTCGCCGGTGACGATCGAGCAACCGTGGGGCGCCCGGAAGAACCGGCAGCCGGCGCACTTCTTGCCGCCCGGACCGGGCTTGTCTTGGTAGTGGAACTGCTTCTTATTGTCGGCGGCCTGGGCGGCCGAGAGGGTAGCGCCCACCGCGAGCGCCGCGATCGGGATGGCGGCTAGGCGCCGGAGGACGAATCGGCGCGAGACGGAGTGCTGATCGGATGAGATGACGCACGCTCCCTTCGTAAGCGACCCGTAAGGTGACCCTGGGTAGCATGAGTATACCGATGCGCGCTCCCTTTGACGCTCTCCTCGCCACGTCGCCGGCGAGTTCGTGCGACCGAATCGACGGTCGCCGGGCCGTCGCCGTCCCGTTGGTCGGCGGCCTGCTGGCGGCGCTGGGCGCGAGCGCCCTGGGGATCCTGGCGGCGCTCGTCGGCGTGCTGGTGCTGACGGTCGTCGCGATCCTGGCGCTGGGCAACGTCCCCTCGACGGAGTCCGGCCACCCGCTGCTCGCCGCGACCGAGCTGGTCTTCTACGCGGCCGCCGGCGCCTTCGGCTGGTGGCGCCTGCGCGCGCTGCGCCCCGACGCGTTCCGCCGCCCGACCGCGCGCGATCTGCGCATCCTCGCGCTGGGGATCGCGGCGCTGGTCGGCGCGCAGGTCCTGTTGATCTGGCAGCTCGCGGTCTTCCATCAAGGAGGGCACGTCCAGAGCGGCTTCGAGGACTTCGACGTGGTCGGCCACAGTCGTGCGGTCACGGCGCTGGGCGTCGGCTTGACCGTGATCGCGATGGTCGGTTTCGGACCGCTGATCGAGGAGATCGTCTTCCGCGGCCTGCTCTTCGGCGCGCTGGCCTCGCGGCTGGGCGTGCTGGGGGGCGCCGCGATCAGCGCGGTGCTCTTCGGTGCCGTGCACGGCGACCCGGTCCTCTTCCCGTGGCTGGTGATCGTCGGGCTCGTCAACGCGTTCGCCTACGCCGCCAGCGGCAACCTCGCCGTCCCAGTCGTCCTCCACGCCCTCACCAACGCCGTCGGCGCGACCATTTTGATCGAAACGTCGCTACACGCTGCGCGCTGAGGGCGCGCAGCGCTTTATAGAATATAGCTCGAGAGGTCGCTGTTGCCGGCGATGTCGGCCAGGCGGTCGCGGACGTAGGCGGCGTCGACGACGACGCTGCCGGCTTCTTCGGGGGCGCGGAAGGCGATCTCGTCGAGGACGCGTTCGAGGACCGTGTGCAGGCGGCGGGCGCCGATGTTCTCGGTCTGTTCGTTGACTCGCATCGCGATCTCGGCGATCTCGGTGATCGCGTCGGGGGTGACTTCGAGCGCGACGCCGTCGGCGCCGAGCAGCGCCTTGTACTGCCCGATCAGCGCGTTGTCCGGCTGGGTCAGGATCGTCTCGAAGTCCTTGGCCGTGAGCGAATCGAGCTCGACTCGAACCGGAAAGCGGCCTTGCAATTCGGGGATCAGGTCCGAGGGCTTGGAGACGTGAAAGGCGCCGGCCGCGATGAACAGCACGTGATCGGTCGAGAGCGGACCGTGCTTGGTCTGGACCGTGCTGCCCTCGACGATCGGCAGGATGTCGCGCTGGACGCCCTCGCGCGAGACGTCCGGTCCGTGCGAGCCCTCACGTCCGGCGACCTTGTCGATCTCGTCGATGAACACGATCCCATGTTCGCCTGCTCTGCGCAGCGCTTCGCGCTTGACCGCGTCCATGTCGATCAGTTTGTCGGCTTCCTGCTGCGCGAAGATGCGCCGTGCGTCGCCGACGGTGACGCGCTTGCGGACCCGCTTCTTGGGCAGCAGGCCACCGAGCATCTCGCTCATGTCGCCGCCCCCTCCGCTCGGATCGCCGCCACCGAGCATCCCGAGCGGCAGTTGCGGCTGCTCCTCGACTTCGATCTCGATCAGCCGCACGTCGTAGAAACCGCGCTCGACGTCGGTCCGGGCCGCGGCGCGCACCCGCGCCGCTTCGTCCTCGGGGAGCGGGCGCGCGTTAGCCGCGGCCTGTTGCGGCGCTTGCGGCTGCGGTTGCGCAAAGGCGTTACCGAAGATCGAGCCGAGCGAGGCGGCGAACGGGCTCTGCTGCTGCGGCTGCGGCGCGCGCGTCTCGGGATGGAGCACGTCGACGATACGCTCGACGGCGGCCGCGTCGGCCGCCTCGGCGACGTCGGCGTGACGCTCGTCGGAGACCATCCGCACCGCCGCCTCGGCCAGGTCGCGCACCATCGACTCGACGTCGCGCCCGACGTAACCGACCTCGGTGTACTTCGTCGCTTCGACCTTCACGAACGGCGCGCCGGCGAGCGAGGCGAGCCGGCGCGCGATCTCCGTCTTCCCGACGCCGGTCGGGCCGATCATCAGGATATTCTTCGGCACGACCTCCTTGCGGACGTGCTCGGGCAGCCGCTCGCGCCGGTAGCGGTTGCGCATCGCGACGGCGACGGCCCGCTTGGCGTCAGCCTGGCCGACGATGTAGCGGTCGAGCGCCGCGACGATCTCGCGCGGCGTGAGCGTATCGGGCGCCGCCAGCACCGGTATCACAGCGACAAGACCTCGACGTCGTCGTTGGTGTAGATGTCGATCCGGCCGGCGATGCGCAGCGCTTCGCGCGCGATCGCGGCGGCGTCGAGCTGCGAGTAGCCGAGCAGCGCCATCGCGGCGGCTTGGGCATACGGCCCCCCGCTGCCGATCGCCGCGACACCTTCGTCGGGCTCGATGACGTCGCCGGTCCCGGAGAGGACGAACAGATGCTCCGGCGTCCCGACGATCAGCAGCGCCTCGAGCCGGCGCAGCGCCCGGTCTTGCCGCCAGTCCTTCGCCAGCTCGACGGCGGCGCGCACCACGTTGTCCTTGTAGGCGCTCATCTTGCCCTCGAACTTCTCGAGCAAGGCGATGCCGTCCGCCGCGCTGCCCGCGAAACCGGCCAGGACCTTGCCGCCGGCGATCGTGCGGACCTTGCGCGCGCTGTGTTTCATGACCGTCTTGTCGACGGTCACCTGACCGTCGCCGGCCATCGCGATCTTTCCGTCCCGCCGGACGGCGCAGATCGTCGTCGATCGGATGCGCATCCCGGCTCACTACTCCCGGCGCCCTCGCCGGGTTGCACGCCCGCAGGCGGCGGCTCGGGCGAAGCCCGAACGCGAAGGGTTCGGCTAGGCCGAACCCACTAGTGAGTCAGTACGAGCCTCTTGGCGAGCGCTGGGTGGTGCAGGCGCTGCGCCGTCGGGACGGGGGCCGGCTCGGCGTCGACCATCCGGAAGGTGCCGACGATCCGCGCGAGCGCGCTCGCCTCCGAACGGATCGTCTCGGTCGCCGCCGCCAACTGATCCATCTGCGCGGTCACTTCGACCGACGAGGTCGAGAGCGACTTCGCGGCGGCCGACTGCTGTTCGGCCGCGGAGGCCAACAGCCCGACCGTCTGCGCGACCGAGCCGGTCGTGACCGCCAGCTCGCGCGCCGCGGAGGCGTTCTCCTCGACGATCCCCGAGACGCTGCCGACGTGCTGGCTGAGTTCGCGGCTCACCTCTTGCATGTGCGTCCCGCCGGCTGATAGCGCCGCCGCCAGCGCGCGCGTCTGACCGACGGCCGCACCGATACCGTCGAGCGTCCGCGAGGCGTCCTCGGCGAGCGCACGCCCCTCACCCATCGCCTCGGCGGCGCCGTGCATCGCCTGGGCGACGCGGGCCGTCTCGGCGCGGATCTCTTCGAGGATCGAGCCGCTCTCGCGCGTCGCCTGCGCGGCGCGCTCGGCGAGCCGGCGCACCTCGTCGGAGACGACGGCGAAGCCGCGGCCGTGCTCGCCCGCACGCGCCGCTTCGATCGCGGCGTTGAGCGCGAGCAGGTTCGTCTGGTCGGCGATCTCGTCGATCGCCGAGAGGACGTCGGCGACCGCGGCTGAGCGCTGCGCCAGCGTCGCCATCGCTAGTTCGGTTGCTCGCGCCTGTTCCGACGAGCGCGCCATGGCGTCGGCCGTCCGCTTGACGACGTCGCTCGCCGTGCCGGTCTCACGATCGACCCGTTCGGCGGCGGACAAGAACTCGGTTGCGCTCGCGGCGAGCCGCGCGATCTGCTCGTCGAGCAGCGCGACCTCGCCGCTGGCCGCGCGGACCGCTATGGCCTGCTCGGCGGCGCCGCTGCCGATCTGTTGCGCCGTCGCGGCGACCTCGCGGGCGGCGTGATCGATCTCGGCGACGCCGGTCGCCTGTTCGCGTGAGGCGGCGGCGACGCCGTCGCTCCCTTGCGCGACGAACGCGACGGCCTCACTCGAGGTCCGCGCTGCCATCCCGACCTGCTCGCCGACGGCGGAAAGCTGCTGCGAGGAGCGGGCGATCGCCGTGATCGTCTCGCGCAAGCGCGTCGTCGTCGAGGTGAAGCGATCGCCGTTCGCGCGCGACCCCGCGACCAAGACGTTGTAACTTTCGACCAAGGCGCCGATCTCGTCGTGACCCCCGCCGGTCAGCGGCTCGAGGCGCGGAAACTCACGCGGGCGCAGATCGCCGCTGGCCAGCCCGTCGTAGGCTGCGCCGAGCGCGGCGTAGGCCGTGGTCGCGATCTCGCGCATCCCCCGACTGACCCGGCGCAAGCGCGTCACCAGGCTGCGCGCCGTCGCCAGCGCGATCCCGACCAAGAGGACGATGGCGAGCGCGCCGACCGCGCCCATCCAGGCGAGCGCACTGCGCTGGGCGGCGACGAACTGCGCGCCGGCGCCGTCGGCGGCCCGAGCCGCACCGGCCGTCAGGTCGGCCAGCCGTGACATCACCAGCACGATCTTCAAATGGATCAGCGCCGGCACCAAGCGCCGGTCGTGTTGCCGCGCCAGCACGCGCAGCGCGTCGATCTGCTCGTCGCTGCTCAAGATCACCGGCCGGGCGGAGTCGACCAACAGGGGCAACCCCGGCACCAGCGCGGCGCGCTGATCGAGGTCGGCGACGTCGGCGGCGATCCGCTGGGTGACATTCCCATAAGCCTGCACGAACATCGGCGTCTCGCTGTTGTAGGCCAGCACGCGAACCAGGCCGACCTTGAAGGTCAACGCCTGCCGCAGATCGCCGACCGTCTCGTTGAACGTGGAGGCATTGCGAATCGCCGCGACCCGGGTACCCATCGCGCCCATCTCGGCGACCGCGACGCCGACGACGGCGCCCAGCGCAAGCGCGGCCAAGAATGCCTGCGCGTACAGCCGCGCGGCCACGGAATGTCTGAGGCTCATACGTCAACACCCTGACGGTCCAACACCCTGGTGGATCACCTCGCGTGACCCTCGTTGAACGTATCGGCTAGTGCAGGGGACGACTTGAGCCGCCCAGAGAGCGAGCCCTACACGCCGGCCAGCGGGCGGGCCGCGACGGCGGCCGCGAACGCGTCGATGCGTGCCAGGGCCCGCTCGGCGAGCTGCGCGCGCCGCAGCCGCTTGTCGCGCGGCGGGAGCGCGAGCGGCGAGAAGTGGGTCCAGGTCACGTTGGCCGGTTGGAAGTCGGGGCTGGCGGTGTTCTGCAGGTGCGCGATGACCGCGCCGAGCGCCGTGTCGGGCGGGACGGCGACGGGCGGCGCCCCCAGCCGCTCGCGCGCCGCCGCGAGTCCGGCGATCGTCCCGCAGGCGGCGGCTTCGACGTAGCCCTCGGCGCCGGTGATCTGCCCGGCGAAGAAGACGCGCGGCTCCGAGCGCAGGCGCAGGTCGGCGTCGAGCAGGCGCGGCGCGTCCACGAACGTGTTGCGGTGCATCACCCCCAGGCGCAACCACTCGGCATTCGCGAGCCCCGGGAGCTTGGCGAACGCCTCCCGCTGCGCCGGCCAGGTCAGCCGGGTTTGGAAGCCGACCAGGTTGAGCGCGGTTCCCGCCACGTTCTCCTTGCGCAATTGGACGACCGCATAGGGTGTTTTGCCGGTGCGCGGGTCGCGCAATCCGACCGGCTTGAGCGGCCCGTAGCGCAGCGTGTCCTCGCCGCGCGCGGCCAGCTCCTCGATCGGTAGGCAGCCTTCGAAGTACGGCACGTCGCCCGTGGCGGTGTCGGCCTCGAACCCCTTGGGCTCGTGCTTGGGGAGCGCGCGCAGGTCGGCGACGAACCGCAGATAGGTCTCGCGATCGAGCGGGATGTTGAGATAGTCGTCGCCCTCGCCCTTGTCGTAGCGGGACTTGCGATACATCGGCGCCAGGTCGAGCGAGTCGAGCGCGACGATCGGGGCGGCCGCGTCGTAGTAGTGCAGCCGCCCGCCGACGAGCGCGTCGATCGCGGCGGCCAGCGGTTCCGAAGGGAGTGGGCCGCAGGCGACGATGACCGTTCCGGCCGGCGGGATCGCGCTGACTTCTTCGCGCCGGATCTCGACGTTCGGCAGCGCGCGCAGACGCGACTCGACCAGCGCGCCGAAACGCTCGCGGTCGACCGCCAGCGCACCGCCGGCCGGGACGGCGGTCTGGCGCGCCGAGGTGACGATCAGGGAGTCGAGCCGCGCGAGCTCCTCCTTCAGCAGCCCGACGGCGTTCTCGAGCGCGGCACCGCGCAGCGAGTTCGAGCAGACCAGCTCGGCCAACGAGCCGGTGTGGTGCGCGGGTCCGAACTTGTGCGGCCGCATCTCGTAGAGCACGACCTGCGCGCCCTGGCGCGCCGCCTGCCAAGCAGCCTCGCTACCGGCGAGGCCGCCGCCGATGACGACGACGTCCGGCGCGCGCTCGATCACCTAAGCGGGCTCCAACTCCGCTTCTTCGGCGTCCTCGGCGCTCTTCAGGCCGGTCGCGTGCGTCTTGTCGGTGTGGCAGAAGTAGACGACGCTCCCGCCGCGGCGCGACTTCTCGGTCACGTAGTCGCCGCAGACCGCGCAGCGCTCCGGCGCGACCTTGTCCCACGAGACGAAGTCGCACTTCGGGTAGTTGGCGCAGCCGTAGAACGTGCGACCCTTGCGCGAGCGGCGCTCGGCGATCATTCCACCGCAGGTCGGACAGATCGCGCCGCTGTCCTTGAGGATCGGCTTCGTCGTCTTGCACTCGGGATAGCCGGTGCAGGACATGAACCGTCCGAAGCGACCCGTCTTGATGACCATCGGCTTGCCGCAGTTGACGCAGATCTCGTCGGTCGGTTCGTCACGCTGCTCGAGCTTCGGCAGCTTTCGCTCGGCCTCTTCCAGCTCGCGCGCGAAGCCGCCGTAGAAGGCGCTCAGCACCTTGACGGTCGCGTCCCAGTCGCCGCCCTGCTCGGCCAGCGCATCGAGCTGCGACTCCATCGAGGCGGTGAACGTGAGGTCGACGATCTCCTTGAAGTGCTCGACCAACAGGTCGTTGACCGCCTCGCCGATCTCGGTCGGATAGAAGCGGCGCTCCCGCTGCTCGACGTATCCGCGGGCCTGGATCGTCTCGACGATCGAGCTGTACGTCGACGGGCGCCCGATCCCGTTCTCTTCGAGCGCGCGCACCAGCGAGGCTTCGCTGAAGCGCGGCGGCGGCTCGGTGAAGTGCCCCTTGGGCTCGATCGCCTTCGTCACGAGCGTCTCGCCCTCGGTCAGCAGCGGCAAGATCGGGCGCTTGGGGCCCTTGCCGTTCAGCGCCGCACCGTCGGCCGGCACGTCGTCGACGCCCTCCTCGTAGACGGCCGTGTAGCCGGCGAAGGTCAGGACGCTGCCGGTCGCCCGGAACACGTAGCGCGGGGTCGCGGCGATGTCGACCGTCGTCTGGTCGTAGCGGGCCGACGCCATCTGCGAGGCGATGAAGCGCTCCCAGATCAGCTGATACAGCCGCAACTCGTCGCGCTTGAGGATTCGGCTCAGCGACTCGGGCGTGTGCAGCACCGAGGTCGGGCGGATCGCCTCGTGCGCGTCCTGCGCCCCTTCTTTGACCTTGTACTGGCGACCGCCGCCGTGGTACGCCTGGCCGAACCGCTCGATCACGTAGTCGCGCGCGGCGTCGCGCGCGGAGTCCGCGATGCGGGTCGAGTCGGTCCGCATATAGGTGATCAGCCCCTGCGTCCCGGCCGAGCCGCCCAGATCGACGCCCTCGTAGAGCGCCTGCGCGATCTGCATCGTCTTGCGGACGCGGAACTTGAGTTTGCGCGAGGCCTCCTGCTGCAGGGTCGAGGTCGTGAAGGGCGCCGCCGGATTGCGGCGGGTCTCGCGCTTCTTGACCGACGCGACGCGAAATGTGGCGCCGGTCACCGCGTCCACGATCGCCTGCGCCTGCTCCCCGTTCGCGATCTCGGCCTTCTGCCCGTCGATCTGGTGGAGGTCGGCGGCGAACACGATGGGCGAGCCGTCGGCGGCGAGCTGCGCCGTGATCGTCCAGTACTCGCGGGGGATGAAGGCGCGGATCTCCCGCTCGCGGTCGACGATCAGCCGCACGGCGACCGACTGCACGCGGCCGGCGGAGAGTCCGCCGCGGACCTTGGCCCACAAGAGCGGCGAGATCTTGTAACCGACCAGCCGGTCGAGGATGCGGCGCGCTTGCTGCGCGTTGACCCGCGGCATGTCGATCGGATGCGGATCGCGCAGGGCGGCCAGCGCGGCCTCCTTGGTGATCTCGTGCAGCTCGATCCGCTTGGGGTTCTCGAGCTTGAGGAGCTCGGCGAGATGCCACGCGATGGCCTCGCCCTCGCGGTCGGGGTCGGTCGCCAGGAAGACCTCGCTCGCCGACTTGGCGGCGGCCTTGAGCTCCCGGATGACGTCGCCCTTCCCTTTGATGGTCAGGTAGCGCGGGGTAAAACCGTGCTCGACGTCGACCCCGAGCGTCGACTTGGGGAGGTCGCGGACGTGCCCGACCGAGGCCTTCACCATGTAACGCGGGGGTAGGAATTTCTTGATGGTCTTGGCTTTGGTCGGCGACTCGACGATGATCAGGGGCTTCGCCACAGCGGTCTCCAGCGGGGTGCGACTCGTCTCGACGAGCTTCGGGCCACAGTATAAACCCGGATGTCAAGCCGGGCCAACGCACCCCGCGGACGCGCGCGTGGAACCTCGGCGCCGGCCCGAGAGTTGCACGAAACCCGAAATGCGTGTATTCTTGCGATCAAATGCGTCGCAAGATCGACGCATCACCGTTACCACTCCGTCCGCGCGGACGAGGAGGTTGAATGAGTTCGGATATGACTGGCGACTCGACGGCGGCAGCGCCCGCTGCCAAACCGCGAAAGCGCCGCAAGAAGGCCCGCAAAAAGGCCACCACCGCGAAGAAGACCGGCGCCCGTAAGAAGGCTCCGGCCCGCAAGAAGGCCGGCGGTCGCAAGAAGACCGCTCGCAAGAAGGCTGGCGGGCGCAAGAAGAAGACGACGGCCCGCAAGAAGACCGGCACTCGCAAGAAGAAGGCCGGCAAGAAGAAGGCCGGCACCCGCAAGAAGAAGGCCGGTACCCGCAAGAAGAAGGCTGGCAAGAAGAAGGCCGGCACCCGCAAGAAGAAGGCCGGCAAGAAGACCGGTGCTCGCAAGAAGGCTCGCAAGAAGTCTTCTCGCAAGAAGAAGAAATAGACCTGACACGGACGAGGGGAGCGCGCTGCGCTCCCCTCTCTTTTTCTGCTCGCCGCGCCTCAGCCGGCCGCGGCCAGACCTTGCAGGTCGGGCGCGCTGCCCCCGTGCTCTTCGACCCGGTGACACGCCGCACGGTGGCCGGGCTCGTACTCCCGGAACTCCGGCACCTCGACCGAGCAGCGCGCGAACGCGATCGGACAGCGGGTGTGGAAGCGGCAGCCCGACGGCGGGTTCACCGGCGAGGGGATGTCACCGGTCAGGATGATTCGTTTGCGGCGCCGTTCGACGTCCGGGTCGGGGATCGGGATCGCCGAGAGCAGGGCCTGGGTGTAGGGGTGCAGCGGGTTGTGGTAGAGCCGGTCGCGGTCGGCGATCTCGACGATCTTGCCGACGTACATGACGGCGACCCGGTTTGATATGTGCCGAACGACCGACAGGTCGTGCGCGATGAAGAGGTAGGTCAGGCCGAGCTTTTGCTGGAGGTCTTGCAGCAGGTTGATCACCTGCGCCTGGATCGAGACGTCGAGTGCCGAGACCGGCTCGTCGGCGACGATGAATTTGGGATCGACCGCCAGGGCCCGCGCGATCCCGATCCGCTGCCGCTGCCCGCCGGAGAACTCGTGCGGGTAGCGGTTGGCGTGGTACGGCTGAAGCCCGACCAGCCGCAGCAGCTCCTGGACGCGGGTGTCGGCCGCCGCCCCGTGCGCGATGCCGTGGATCTCGAGCGGCTCGCGCACGGCCGCACCGACCGTCATGCGCGGGTTGAGAGAGGCGTACGGGTCCTGGAAGATGATCTGCATCTCTTTGCGCAGCGGGCGCATCTCGGCGCGCGTGCGCCCGATCAGCTCCCGGCCTTCGAACTGCACGCTGCCGCGCGTCGCGTCGGTCAGACCCAGGATGACCCGGCCGGCCGTCGTCTTCCCCGAACCTGACTCGCCGACGAGCCCGAGCGTCTCGCCGCGCCGGACCTCGAAGTCGACGCCGTCGACCGCCTTCACGTCGGCGACGTGACGCGAGAGCAAGCCGGCGGTGATCGGAAAGTACTTGGTCAGATCGCGCACGACGACCAAGTCGTCGGTCGCCACGCCGGCCGCCGCGCTCACCGCGCGAACCCGGGCGGGGTCGCGGTCCGCTGGCTCTCGGCGCGCGGGTCGTAGAGGAAGCACCGCGCGACGTGTCCGCCGCCGAAGCTGAACAGCGGGACCGGCTCGTCGCACAGCGGCATCCGGTACGGGCAGCGCGGTGCGAAGGCGCAACCCGGTGGCAAGCGCAGCAGATTCGGCGGCTGTCCCTCGATCGGGACCAGCCGCGAGCCGGCCTGGTCCAAGCGCGGCAACGAGTCGAGCAGGCCGGTCGTGTACGGCATCTTCGGCGCGGCGAAGATCTGCTTGGCGCTCCCGTACTCGACCAGGTTGCCGCCGTACATCACCAGCACGTTCTCGCAGGTCTCGGCGACGACGCCCAAGTCGTGGGTGATGAGGACGATCGCCGAACCCAACCGCGCCTGCATCTCGTTCATCAGCTCGATGATCTGGGCCTGAATCGTCACGTCGAGCGCCGTCGTCGGCTCGTCGGCGATCAGGACGGCCGGGTCGCACGAGAGGGCCATCGCGATCATCACCCGTTGGCGCATCCCACCCGAGAATTGGTGCGGATAGTCGCGGGCCCGCTTCTCGGCCGACGGGATGCGCACCAGGCGCAACATCTCGACCGCCTTGTCGAAGGCGTCTTTTTTCGAGAGGCCCAGGTGCAGCCGCGTCGCCTCGGCGACCTGCTCGCCGACCGTCATCACCGGGTTGAGCGAGGTCATCGGGTCCTGGAAGATCATCGCGATGTCGCGCCCGCGGATCGAGCGCATCTCGCGCTCGCTCTTGGTCAGTAGGTCCTCGCCTTTGAAGAGGATGCGGCCGCTGGCGATCCGGCCGTTCTGGGCGATCAGCCGCATGATCGAGAGGGCGGTGACCGATTTCCCCGAGCCCGACTCGCCGACGATCCCCAACGTCGAACCGGGCTCGACCGAGAACGAGAGCCCGTTGACGGCGGCGACGACGCCGTCGTCGGTCTTGAAGGTCGTCTTGAGGTCGTGGACCTCGAGCAGCGCCAAGCGCTAGATTCCGGACAACGAGACGAGCGTCGCCATCACGACGAACGAGACGGCGACGAATTGGGTGACCCGCGCGATTTGCTGATCGAGGCCCAAGCGCCGCGTCGACGACTCGACCCGACCGCCCAGCGTCCCGCTCAGCCCCTCCTGCTTCGTCGTCTGGATCGCGAGCAGCACGACCAACAGCGCGCCCAACAGGAGGAACAGACCCCCGAACAGGTGCGTCAGCCACGGCGCGTGCAGCGCGAGCGGCGAGTGCGGCGTCGTGTCGAAGGTGAAATTCGGCGGCAGCGTGAGCTGCGTCGTCGCCGCCTTGGTCGCCGCGCCCGTCGTCTTGACGACGTGCGTGACGGCTTGGGCGACCGGCGCGACGAGGCCGGCGGTGGTGGTCGCGGCGGCGAGCAGGGCGGGCAGCACGATGAGGGACTCCTGGCTGGAAAAGAACCGCCGGGGTTTGGCCTCCTCCCGGGCAAAACCCTGTTATTGAGGGCGGCTGGTTCGGCTCGGAGCGAGCGCCCGGACGCGGGCCGCGATGTTCTCGGGCGAGAGGCCGAACTGCGCGCGCTGGGTCTCCTGTTTGTGGTGCTGCACCAGCACGTTGGGGACGCCGATGCGCTCGACCGGGATCGCGATCCCGCGGTCGTTGAGGAACTCGGCGACCGCCGAGCCGAAGCCACCGGCCAAGCTGTGCTCCTCGAGCGTGATGAAGCGGTGGTGCCCTTCGGCCAGCTCGAGCAACAGCGTCTCGTCGAGCGGTGCGACGAAGCGCGCGTTGACGACCGTCGGCCGCACGCCGTCGGCCTCGAGTAGCGCGACCGCGTCGAGAGCGGCGTCGACGGTGTTCCCCAGCGCCAAGATCGCAACGTCGCTGCCGCGGCGCAGCACCTCCGCGCGGCCCAGGACCAGCGGCGCGAGCGGCTCGTCGTGCCGGCCGCTGGTCGAGCCGCGCGGGTAGCGCAGCGCTGCCGGGCCGTCGAGCGTCAGCGCGAGGTCGAGCATCGGCCCGACCTCCTGCTCGTTGCGCGGCGCCATGATCGTCATCCCAGGCAGCGTGCGCAAATAGGCGACGTCGTAGAGCCCCATGTGCGTCGGGCCGTCGTCGCCGACGAAGCCGGCGCGGTCGAGCGCGAAGACGACCGGCAGACCCTGGATCGCCACGTCGTGGACGACTTGATCGTAGGCGCGCTGCAAGAAGGTCGAGTAGATCGCGCAGACCGGGCGCAAGCCGCGGGTCGAGGCGCCGGCGGCGAAGCAGACCGCGTGCGCCTCGGCGATCCCGACGTCGAAGTAGCGCTCCGGGAATCGCTTGGCGAACTTCGCCAGCCCGGTCCCGTCGGGCATGGCGGCGGTGATTCCGACGACGCGGCGGTCGCGCTCGGCCGCGGCGATCAGCGCTTCGGCGAAAGCCGCCGCGAAGGTCGGCCGCGCGCTCTTCTTCTCCAACCGCCCTTCGTCGGGGTGGTAGACGCCGGGGCCGACGCCGTGGAACGTGCGGCTATCGCTCTCGGCGATGTCGAAGCCCTTCCCTTTGACCGTTCGCACGTGGAGCAGCACGGGGCCCGGGATCCGGCGCGAGTTCGAGAGGACGTCGATCAGCGTGTCGAGGTCGTGGCCGTCGATCGGCCCGATGTACCGAAAGCCCATCTCTTCGAAGATCACCGGCGCTTTGTGCTCGGCCGAGACGAAGCGCATCCCGGCCATCTCGGCGGTCGAGAGCGCGCGCCGCGCCGTCTCGCCGAGCGGGACGTGATCGAGCACGCCCTTGACGAACTCGCGGCCCTTGGTGAACAGCGGCTTCGAGCGCAGGACGCCGAGGTACGAGGCGATCGAGCCGACGTTGGGGGCGATCGACATCTCGTTGTCGTTGAGCACGACGATGAAGTTAGTCTTCAACAATCCGGCGTTGTTGATCGCCTCGTAGGCCAGACCGCCGGTCAGCGCGCCGTCGCCGATCACCGCCACGACCGTCTCGCGGCCGCCGGCCAGGTCGCGTGCCGTCGCCATCCCCAGCGCCGCCGAGATCGCCGTCGAGGCGTGACCGGCGCCGAAGTGGTCGAACTCGGACTCGGTCCGCATCGCGAAGCCGCTCAGTCCGCCACCCTGCCGCAGCGTATCGAAGCGGTCGGCCCGGCCGGTCAGCAACTTGTGCACGTAGCTCTGATGGCTGACGTCCCAGACCACGACGTCCCGCGGCAGATCGAGGACCCGGTGCAGCGCGATGGTCAGCTCGACGACGCCCAGGTTCGGGGCGAGGTGACCGCCGTTGACCGCGCAGACCCGGATCAGCGTCTCGCGGATCTCGCGTGCGAGCCGGTCGAGCTCGGGGCGCGCCAGCCGTTTGACGTCGGCCGGCGAGGCGATGCGCTCCAGAATCATCCGGGGGGCTTCGACGGGGAGGGCCGAAGGCCCATTCCCGTGCAGGCCCAGCCCTCGGCACCCACCCCGCTCCGGATGCGCAAGCGGGCGTGGACCGACGTCGCGCGGATCGTCTCGACGGTCTGCAACCCGTTCCTCACGTCGCTGGCGCTCTTCGTCATCCTGGCCGGTGCGAGCTCACGTGGGACCCACGACTTCTGGACCCTGCTCTTCAACAGCGCGTTCTTCACCTCGATCGCACCGATGCTGTTCATCTTCGGCCTGTACGCGACCGACCGGATCTCGGATCTCGACATGTCGATCCGAGCCGAGCGCGAGCGGGTCTTCATCGCGTTCGTCATCTTCTACGCACTCGGCGCGCTCGATCTGTGGCTCATCCACGCGCCGCCGATCATGACCGCCTCGATGGCCGGCTACGCCGCGAGCGCCCTGGTCGTGCAGTGGATCACGCGCTACTGGAAGATCTCGACCCACGCGCTGGGGATCACTGCCCCGCTGGTTGCGCTGACGGTCCTGTTCGGCGCGCGACCGGCCCCGTTCTACGCGCTGATCCCGCTGGTCGGCTGGTCGCGCGTCTACCTGCGCGCCCACACCGTGCTGCAGGTCGTCGCGGGGACACTGCTGGCCCTCACGACGACCCTCATCTTCTTCCGCATCTTTAAGGTCTTATAGGCGCTCCGCCCCAGGCTCCGCGCCCCCCACCGCTTCGCGGCGGGGCCCCCATGTCCGAGCTCGCAACAACAGCACCGCGTAGCACCATGCTGCTGCGCTCGCTCCATCACCGCGGTCGCGACTAAAGCTCGGCCTCGATCAGCGCGCGGCCGGCGGCGTTGTAGCGGTCGCCCTCGACGCTGCTCGCGATGCCGTCGAGCTTCGCAAAGTCGTCCTCATCGAGCGCGATCTGCAGCGCGCCGGCGTTCTCTTCGACCCGGGCGGCCTTCGTCGTGCCGGGGATCGGGACAGAGTGCTCGTTGCGCGAGAGCACCCACGCCAGCGCGATCTGCGCCGGCGTCGCGCCGTGCTTCGCGGCGACCGCCTTGACGATCTCGACGAGCGTAGCGTTGTGCGCCGCAGCGCCGCCGGTGAAGCGCGGGTTCGTGCGGCGGAAGTCGCTCGCGTCCAACGCATCGGGCCTGACCGTGCCGGTGAGAAAGCCACGGCCGAGCGGCGAGTACGGAACGAACCCGATGCCCAGCTCGGTCAGGGTCGGCAACACCGACTCCTCGACGCCGCGCGTCCAGAGCGAGTATTCGCTCTGCACCGCGGCGATCGGGTGCACGGCGTGCGCGCGGCGGATCGTCGCGGCCGACGCTTCCGATAAGCCGAGGTAACGGACCTTGCCGGCCCCAACGGCCTCGGCCATCGCGCCGACGGTCTCCTCGATCGGCACCTTGGGATCGACGCGGTGCTGGTACCACAGGTCGATATAGTCGACGCCCAGACGTTTGAGCGAGCCCTCGAGCGCGCGTTTGGCGTTCGCGGGCGACCCGTCCGCGCCATCGATGCGATTGCCGTCTGTGAAGGCGAAACCGAACTTCGTCGCCAGCTGCACCTGGTCGCGGCGGCCGGCGATCGCGGCGCCGACGACTTCTTCGTTGCGGAACGGGCCGTAGATCTCGGCTGTGTCGATCATCGTGATGCCCAGATCGAGCGCGCGGTGGATCGCCTGCGTCCCCGACTCTTCGGCCGGCGGGCCGTAGGCGAACGAGATGCCCATGCAGCCCAGGCCGAGCGCGGAGGTTTCGAGCTGGCCCAGCCGGCGGCGGGGGATGGCGATCGTGCTCATGCCCCGTTCGACCCGCGCCCGAGCGACGCGGATGCTAGCGCGCGATCAGACGTGCTACGCTACGGCGCTACCAAGCCGATGACACGGCCGGTGTGGTCGCCGGTCCAGCGGCGCACGGCTTCTTCGAACGCGACGGCGTCGCCGTTGGTGTAGTAGGTCGTCGCGCCGCTGCCGCGCGGCAAGCGCCGCTCCGCGATCAGGCGGATCGCCGCGGCGGCTTGCGCGAGGGCGGGATCGATGCGCGCGACCCGCGGGCCGAGCGCCTGCGCGAACCAGCCGTCGAGCAGCGGGTAGTGGGTGCAGCCGTAGACCAGCCCGTCGAGATCGGGTGGCAGCGCGGCGGCGACCGCGGCGACCGCCGCCCGCGCCGCCTCGCTCTCGGCGTCGCCGCGCTCGACCAGCGGGACGAGCGCCGGCGTGGCCAGCTCGACGACGGTGACGTCGGGTGCGGCGGCGCGGATCGCGCGGCCGTAGGAGCCGCTGCGCACGGTCGCGGCGGTCGCGACGACGCCGATCCGGCGCAACGGCGTCCCGGCGAACGACGCCCCGGCGGTCGCGACGATGTCGAGCACCGGGACCGCGCAGCTCGGCCAGCCGACCTGCTGCGCGATCGCGCAGCTCGAATTGCAGGCCGTCACCACGGCCGCGACGCCCAACCCGACCAGCAGTGCCAGGTTGTCGCTGAGGTAGCCGAGGATCTGCGCGTCGCTGCGGTCACCGTACGGGACGTGCGCTTGGTCCGCGAAGTACACCACGTCCTGGTCGACCCCAGCGGCGCGCAGCGCGCGCAGGACGGTCAACCCGCCGAGCCCCGAGTCGTACAGCCCGATCATTGCTGCTGGCTGACCGCGTTCGCCGCGGGCGAGCCGGCGTAGGCCTTCACGCCGTTGGCGATCCCCTGCGCCAGACGCTGGAGAAAGGCCGGCTGGCGCAGCAGCCCGACGTCCTCGAGGTTGGTGATGAACGCCGTCTCGATCAGGACGGCCGGCATCGTCGTGTGGCGGATCACGTAGAAGTTCTCGTGGCGCGTCCCGTCGTCTTGGGTCGCGGCGGCTGGGATCACGCTCTTCTCCAACGCTTGCGCGAACGGGAGATCCTGCGGCTTGTACCAGTAGAAGGTCGTCCCACGGGCGCTCGAGATCGGGGCGCTGTTGACGTGGATGCTGATGAACAGCCGCGCGTTGACGTCGTTGGCGACGTCGCAGCGCGTCTGCAGATAGGCGCGATCGGTCGGGTTGGCCACCCCGTCGGCACGCATTCGCGCGAGGTTCGCCGCGGTGACCGGATCGACGTCGGTCTCGCGCGTCATGCGGACGTTCCACCCTTGCGCGAGCAAGAGGGCGCGCAGCCGGTCGGCGATGTCGAGCGTGATCGCCTTCTCGCTCAGACCGTTGTGCTCGGTTCCGTGATCGTCGCCGCCGTGACCGGGATCGATGACGATGATCCGCGAGCCGGGCCCGCTCGGCGCGCTCGGGGTCGGCTCCGGTCCGGGCATCACGGAGCTGGCGACGAGCGGCGCGCCGCCGGTCTGCCCGCTCCCGGCCCGGAGGAGGTCGGTCGCCGGCGCGGTGCTGACCGTGATCGTCAACCCGCTCGCGCTCGGCGCGAGATCGACTTGCTGATCGGCGCTCATGGTGAAGGCGATCCGCACCGCCGGCGCGTCGTCGCCGCCGATCTGCGCGACGCGGACCGACTGCACCGCACCGAACGACGGGTGCTCCTCGCGACCGGGACCGGTCAGCGTCGCCTCGGCGAGATCGACGTACCAGCGATGGTCCGGCAGCCGGTGCCAGGTGTAGGGAACCGCGCCGCTGAGCGTGACCTGCACGCTCAGCGCGTCGTCGGCGCCCGGCGCGATCTCGAGATCGGTCACCGTCGCGCGACCGGCGACGATCGGCGGTGCCGCCGTCGGGCCCGGTTCGGCCGACGGCGGCGGCGTGAGTGCGCTGCCGATCGGGCCGACCTCGGCCGGTAGCGGCGGCGGCGTCGGCGGCGTCCGCGCCACGGCGACCGCGCCGCTCGAGGGCGCGTCGAAGACGATGATCAGCGTGTCGGGGGCCGGGCCCGAGACGATGCGGTGGGTCGAACCGGGCGTACCGGCGATCGTCAGCGTCGTGGTCGGGACGCGCGCCGTCCCGCCGACCGCGACGTCGATCGTGCTGACGGCTGGGCCGAGCGCGTCGCGCAGCGGGCCGAGCGCGCTGCCTTGGCCGACGAAGGCCAGTTGCAGCCGTTCGGGGCTGTCGTGCTGCCCGTCGGTCACCAGTGGCATCGCGCCGGTGACGCTGACGCTGGTATGCGGCCCGTCGGTCCGCACGTCGAGCGCGCCGATGCGCGGCTGCAAGACCGTCTCTCCGCCGTCGACGAGCGGCTCGACGTACAGCGCGCGCGCCAGCGTGAAGAACGGCAGGTCGACGTCGTCGCCATCGGCTCGCGGCGCGAACGGCGCGCGGGCGCGCACGCCACCGATTGCGTAGGTGGGATCGCCCAGCGTGAAGACGATCGAGCGCCGGTCCTCGCTGGTGACGACCACGTAGCGCTGCTGCGGATCGTAGGAGACGGTCGCGCCGAGTCGCTCGAGGAAGTGGCGCATCCCGGGATCGCGGGTCGGCACGGCCAGGTCGTCGGCGAGCGGAACGGCGTGGCTGAAGATCAATCGCGTCCCTTGGAACCACAGCGGCGAGGCGCGCTCCTGCCCGCGCGCGGCGAGCGGGCCGAGCACGAGGCTCAGGCACGCGAGCGCCGCGAAGGCGCGATCAGAACGATGCGCGGGAGAGCGGTTCATCGAGCTCGAGGTGTCCTCCGGGAAGCGTCGCGACGCGAGCACCGCCGATACGGACCCGCACCGCGTCGATGCCGAGTTGCGGCTGGGTGAGGGTCCAGACGAGTGCCTTGAACTCCGCGGCTTCGGCGAAACCACCCGCCGCGGAGGCGTCGACCTCGGGCGAGAGATCGACGTCCGCCGTTGTACCCTCAACGTCGACCGCGCGCACGTGCGTTCCCGCCGGGAAACGCACCGCGTCGACGCTCGGTGGTGGGCCGGCGACGCACTGCGTGGCGGCGTAGAAGGCAACGCTCGACCGGTCGCGTGCCGAGCCGAGCGAGACGCGCCACGGGAGCAGCGTCGTCCCGTCGACCTTGGTCGAGTAGACGACGATCGAGTCGCCGACGGCAGGCGCCTGCCGATGGGTCGCCCACCACGCCGCCCCGACGGCAACGATGAACAGGGCGATCAGCACCAAGGCGCGCGACGCTCGCATCTTGGAGTGCAAGCGTTCGACGCGTGGTGCGCCCCCGCCCGCTACGTCGCGTTGCGCCCTTGTCGGCGATAGGTGATGCGGCCGCGCGTCAGATCGTACGGCGAAAGCTCGACATCGACGTCGTCACCGGGCGTGATGCGGATGCGGAAGCGCCGCAGCCGACCGGCCAGGCTGGCCAGAATCGTGTGGCCGTTTTCGAGTTCGACCTTGAAGGTCGAGCTGGGGAAGGTTTCGATCACGCGGCCGACCAGGCTGAGCGTGTCTTCCTTCGGCGTGGCTTGTTCGAGTGGGGCTCGGCGGCGCCGTTTGCCGCCGCCGCCCCGTCTGCGCGGTGGGGGAATGGGGACTCCTTCGATCGGATGATGGCTGCTCTGGTGTGGAAGACACCTTCGCCGTCGCGGTCGGATTCGCTGCCCGCGGTGCAGCCGGTTGCCGCCGCGCGGGGCCGGTTCTGGACGGGAACTTCCCCCTTCGGCCCAGGGTCGTCGGGTGTGTCATGCTCGAGATCGCAATCGGAATCGGCGCCGCCGGCGTCGTCGCCGGCTTCACCTGGGAATTCTTCGCTCGCCCGCACACGCCGCCACCCGGCGGCGACTCGGCCCGGTAGGCTTCCTCAGCGAGCGTCTACCGCTCGCGAGGTCGCCGCGATCTTCAGTTTCCAACCGGCCAACGGCGTTCCGTCGAGCGTGCCGAGCGAACGAACGAGCGCGCGCAGCCGCGTCGCCGCCGGTCCGTTTCCGGTCGTGCGCAGCTTGAGGAAATCCGGCTGCCACGCTTGGTACCAGAGCGTCGCGGTGACGCGCAGCGTGCTCGGATCGAGGTCGGGCGCGAGCGCGATGCGATAGACCGTGCGCGCGCGGCCCGAGCCGTCGGCATAGGCCGGATCGTCGTCGACGCCGACCGGACGCGTCGCCACCAGCCAGTTCTCCGGCAGTGGAATCCCCGGCGGCCCGTCGTGGCGCCAGCCTTGCGGGAGCAGGCGGTTGTCCTTGAAGATGTGGTCGCGCATCACGAAGCTGTCGGTGAACGCGCCGGCTTTGTCTTGGACGAGCTCCTCGAAGATCTGCACCTGATCGGGCCGCGTGATCGGGCGCCGCAGGTCGTAGTGCGGCTGATAGGCTTGTTTCCCGTCGGGGAGGTGGGTGAAGAACTCGCTCGCCAAGGGCTTGCCGTCGTCGACGATCACGCCGTGGCGATCGGTGTACCCCGAGCGGAAGACCGGTGTGCCGTCAGGCTTGGTCACCTCGAGCTCGAGGAACGCGCGCCGGAAGCCCACGCCGCTGGGGAACCGGTGGCCGGTCAGGTTCTGGACGTCGACGGTCGCGACCAGCGTGCCGGGTTGGACCTGCGTCGCGAGGTCGATCTTCGCCGTCGACGTCGTCGCCTGATGGACGACGTTGGCGATCGCGTCGGGGAGATCGCTGATCGAACCCGACATGTAGTCGGCGAGGCGAACGCCCAGCACGTCGGGGTTCTGCCCGAACGTCTGCAGTAAGAAGGCGTTGAGGCCGAGCAGCTCGTGACGGCGGTACCCTTGCTCGCGCCAGCTGACCGTGATGTCGGAGGGCGGCGCACGGTGGTCGGCCTGCGGGTAGGTCTGGTCCTGCACCAGCGCGATGCGCGTCTGGATCTGCGGGTTGTCGACGTGCAGGCGGGCGTTCGCGACCGAGGGCGGCATGTGGCAGTCCTGGCACGACTTGGCGCCGCGTTGCGGCGCGTACTCGGTCTGAAAACGGCTGTTGACCCACTCGACGTAGGTGTTCTGCTCGACGTCGTGCTCCATCGTCGGCACGATCGGATGGACCTTCGGCGGCGCGTCGATCACCGGCAGGTTGATGCTGTGGCAACTGGTGCACAAGCGTGCCGACTTGGTGAGGTCGGAGAAGACCGGCTTGACGTTCAGCGACTCCTTCATCGGCCCGGTGGCGAGGGCCGCGTTCTCGAACGGGCCGTGATACCGGTCGGGCGGACCGACCGAGAACAACCCGGTCGAGCGCGTCTCGAGGACGTAGGCCAGCGAAGCGTGCTCCTTGGGGGTCTGGGCGATGCGGTGGCAGACGGTGCAGCTGATGCCGTCCCGCGCCAGGCCGCCGTAATGGAAGTCCGGCGACGCCGGATCGGCCGCGAAGACCCACGCTTCCTGGAAGTGCGCGTCCGGACCACGGTCGGCGTCGAGCGTGCGCTTCCCCATCACGCCGTGACAGCGCATACAGGTGTCGACGACCTGCTGTTTGAGGATCGCCCGGGTGCGCGCCGGATCGTGTCCGGCGATCGCGTGGTCGGGGATCGCGTCGATGCCGGCTTGTTCGCCCTCGAGCTGCGAGAAGAACACGGGGTCGCGACCGGCCAGGCCCATCGGCGACCAGCGCCACTCGCCGTACTCCGAGACGTTGACGCCGATCGGGCCGGCCGCCGCGGCCGGCGTCGGCGTCGCCGGGACGAACGGCGGCGGCGTCAGCCACATCAGCGGTCCGGCCGGTATCCCCGAGGCCGCGCTGTGACAGCCCATGCACTGGTCCGAGGTGAGGAAGGCGTGCGGCCCATGCTGTGCGGCGACGACCGTGTCGAGCGGCTCGGCCGGAAAGGTCTGCACCGGCGCGGGCAGCACGTGCAGCGCCTCCTCGACGCGTCCGGTGTGCTCGGAGGCCGCCGCATTCTTCTCGTGCTCGCGCTCGAGGCTCCTCGGCTCAGGGTTCGGCACGGCGGCGACGTTGGGCAGCGGCGTGCGCCACGAATCGTCGACGTAGAAGGTGATCGGATCGCCCGGGAACCCCTTGATGTTCGTCGTCGAGGCAAACGTCGTCGCCTTCTCGGCCGACCCGTGACAGCGCAGGCAGTACAAGCCGAAGCCGGCGTTCTGGTATGCGGTCGCCTTCGGCGGGTTGGCGAACATCGTCGTCCAGACCTCACCCCAGAACCAGCCGTCGCGCGAAGCCGACGCGCGCCGGATCATGAACGTCCAGTCGGTCGGGCGCAGGTCGCGATCGTGCAGCCCCGCGTAGCGCGCCGCCGGCGTCGGGCTGTACTGCTCCTTGATGATGACGGCGCCGTCGGCCGGGTCGCCGCGCCGGCCGCCGCGCAGCCACGCGATCATCTGCGGCGAGTAGTAGATGCGCACCGCCGGATGCGTGCCGAAGTACTGCCCGTGCACGTAGGGGCCGGTGTCGCGCACCGACTTGTCGACGCACCAGCCCAGCTCGCGGTACTTGTAGCTGCGCAAGTAGCCCAGGATGCGCTGCTCGAGCGCGACCGGATCGCCGGGCGCGACGCTCGCCGGGAGCTGCAGCTCGGCGGGGACGGGCCGGGCGTTCGGGCACGGGACCGGCAACAGGCGGGTGGGGAGCACGTCGGGCGCCGCGGGGGCGGCACCGCGCGACGCTTGCGCCACGACGATCACCGTCGCGGCGACGATTCCCACGGCCAGCAGCACCGAACGCATCCGCACCCTCCGCGCGACGGGTAAACCCGCAGCTCGCTTGCGACGCCGGTGGGCCGAAACCCTAGCGCGTGACGATGAAGGCGGCGAGTGCGATGGCGACCAGATCTTCCCCGATCGCGGCGGGATAGTCGCCGATGCGGGTCATCGCCGCGAGACGGGCCGCGTGACCGGCGTACGCGCCGGCGATCGCCCCCGCGATGCCGGCGATGGCACCGAATACCGCCGATCCGTCGTGTGACCTCGCGATCACCGCGCCCACGAACGCCCCGCTGACGACCCGAAACAGGAGCCCTCTGGACCCGAGGCGCGAAGGCGTGTTCGGCTGCGCGTCCAGGACGTACTCACCGACGGCAGCACCCGCCAAGACATACCCCCAGATGCTGTCACGCACGAGCAACACCGCCGCCACCGGGGTCAAGGAGCGCAGCCCGGAGACGAAGCCGAGGCCGAGGGCGAGCAGCAGGGCCGTCAGGCCGGGAAACGTCACGGGTCAGGGCTTGGGGAAGAGCGTGCGCGTCGTGTCGGAGCGGTCGGCGTCGGCGACGCCGCGATACGTGCGGGCGATGACGTCGACGGTCGGATTCGTCACGCCGAACCACAGCCGCTCGTTCTTGAAGTGGTGCCAGAGGTGGTACTTCTTGATCCAGCGGCCGTAGGGCGTGCGGGGTGCGAACGGGATGTGCGCGACGTAGTGCACCCACTCGTACCAGAAGAGTCCGGCGAGGCTGCCGAACAACAGCGAGAGCGTCCAGCCCGCGTCGCGCGTCACGACGGCGTAGATCGCCGCGGTCAAGACCGTGACCGGGACCGCAAACCACCACGGCAAGAACAAGAGGTCGAGGTCGGTCGGCGTGACGTGGTGGTCGTAGTGCAGCCGCGCCTGCAAGCGCAGGATCGTCGGATTCTTCGAGGGCGGCGCGTGCAGCATGAAGCGATGCGTCGTGTACTCGGAGCCGAAGAACACCAACGCGCCGATCAGCGCCCCCAGCAGGTGGAAGCCGATCGCGCGGGCGGCGAACAGACCGACCAGGAGCACCAGCAGCACGAGCAACAGCGGGTTGCTGCCGTGGCGCACGAACGTGCGGAGCATCATTGTTCCTCCTGCGGCCGCCGCCGCGGCAGCGCATACCAGGCCTCGTCGCAGGCCCGCCGGTCGGCGTCGTCGAGCTCGACCGCCAGCGCCCGCACCGAGTCGCGCAGTTGCTCGGCGCGGCTGGCACCGACGATCGCGCCCGTCACGCCGGGCTGGTCGAGCACCCAGCGCAGCGCGACGTGGGTGATCGACTTTCCGCGCGTGGCGAGATCGGCCGCGAGCCGCGCGACGACGTCGAGCTGCGCCTCCTGCCAGTAGCGCTGCTGGTAGAGCTGCGCGGCGGTGCCGAGCGTGAACCGCGTCCCCTCGCGCGGCGTGTCGCCGGGCTTGTACTTCCCGGTCAGCACGCCGCCGGCGAGTGGGTTGAAGACGACCGCGCCGACGCCCAGCTCGCGCGCGGCCGGGAGCAGTTCGCTCTCGATCGCGCGATAGAGCAAGTTGTAGCGCGGTTGCACGGCGTCGAACCGGACGGTGCCGAGGCGATCGGCCGTCCACAGCGCCTGCATCATCTGCCAGGCCGCGATGTTGCTGCAGCCGGCGTAGCGGATCTTCCCGGCGCGCCGCAGGTCGTCGAACGCGCCGAGCGTCTCGTCGATCGGCGTCTCGGGGTCCCAGCGGTGGATATAGTACAGGTCGATGAAGTCGGTCTTCAGCCGGCGCAACGAACGATCGCAGGCGTCGAGCACATGGCGGCGCGAGTTGCCGCGGTCGTTCGGACCGGGTCCGACCGGGACGTTCACCTTGGTCGCGACGACGAACCGGTCGCGCCGGCCGGCGAGCCACTCGCCGACGATCTCCTCGGTCCGGCCGACCGTCTCCAGCGTCCCGCCGACCGGATAGACGTCGGCGACGTCCAGAAAGTCGATCCCCACCTCGTCCGCGACGTCGAGGATGCGGAACGCTTCCTCGCGCTCGGTCTGCAGCCCGAAGGTCATCGTCCCCAGGCAGATCTCCGAGATCTTGAGCCCCGTGCGGCCCAACCGTACCGTGCGCATCGGGCTCGGTGTTCTCATCCGCGCGCACGGAACCCCGTCGCGCGCGCGGTCGCGATGCGGTTAGGAGACCGCGACGAGTTCCTTCGGGCGAGCGGGGGCGCCGGGGAGGAGCGTGGCGGCATGGTGGAGCGGATCGTACGCGGAGACCGCCGGCGGTGCGCCGTCCTCGCCGGCGCGCCGCGCCGCGCGCAGCGCATCGAGCGCCTCGGGGAGCGCGTACTGCTCGCCGACGTAGCCGGCGACGAACCGTCCGCCGCGAATCTCGCCGCGCGCCTCCATCCGGCGCAGCGCGCCGAGCAACTCGCGCCACGGCGGCGCGAGCGACTCGCGCGCGACGACGTCGCGGAAGACGACGCCCCAGCGCGCCAACAAGCGGCGCGCGAACGCGTCGGCGTCGAGCGCCGGCGTCGGCGAGGTCAGCAGCGTCCAGCGGCCGCTCGACGAGCGTGGCCGCGCGCGGTGGCCCTTCTCACCCAGGCGCCGCTTGGCGTCGATCAACGAGCGCAGCGCATCGAAGCCGTCGGCGGTCACCAGCCCGGCGGCGACGAGCTGCCAGAGCGCCTCTTCCACCTCGGCGGCGAGCCGCTTCGTCCCGCGCACGACATCGGCGAAGAACGGCGCGCCGCGCCGCGCGATCTCCTCGAGGACCTCGCGCGCCGCGGACGAGAGACCGGTGGTCTCGCCTGCGTCGCGGCGCACGATCAGCAGGTCGGCGTCTTCGCGCGGAAAGAGTGCGATCGGGGCGAGCTTGGTCGGCCGAATCTTCCGCGCGCGTTCGTCGTCCTCGCTGCGCAAGGTCGGATGCGGGTCGAGCCGGCCCCACATCAGGTCGCCGGCGTAGCACAGCCGGTCGAGGTACTCGCGCTTGTAGCCGGCGACGCGCGCCGGCAGGATCGAGGCCTCCCAGGCCGCCGCCGGAATCTCGTAGCCGGCGAGCTGGCGGATGACCTGCATCGTTCCGTCCAGACCGTGCAGGCGCGCGCCGGGCGCGACGTGCTGCCAGCGGTACAGGAAGCGCACGTACTCGGCGGTGCTGACCGGCTCGATCTCGCGCCGCAGCCGGCCCAGCGTGAGGCGGTGGATGCGCGCCAGGACACGCCGGTTGCACCACTCCTCGTCGGTGCCGCCTCGGAAGCGTCCGCGCAGCACCTGCCCGTCGACTTCCAACCGCACGAGCGCAGCCTCGATCGTCGCGGTATCGACCGCGAAACGCTCCGCAAGCTCGGCGACGGTGACGGGGCCGCTCGACTCGAGCCAGCCGCGCAGGATCTCGGCGAACGCGTCCTCGCGACGCTCCGGCAGCGGCGTCGCCGGCGCGACGGCGGCGATCGCGGGGATCGCTGTCGCGTCGGCGTACGCGAGGTGCGCCAGGTCGAGCCGCTCGGCGCAGGTCCAGAACGCGGCGCCCTCGGCCAGCGTCAGCGTCGTCGCGCGGCGCTGCGCGACCAGCATGTCGTACCACGGTTGCCAAGTCTCGAGCGGCGGGACGACGACCAGCGTCGCCAGCGCGTCGTGCAGCTCGTCGGCGTCGCGGACCAGCGGCCACGACGACTCGGCGACCTCGGCGATCGCGGCCGGATCGAGGATCCCGCTGCCGTCGAGGTCGGCGCGGGTCGTGCGGCGCAGCGTGACGGCGCGCGTGCGGCGCTCCTCCAGCGGCGCGTCGTCGAGATAGGCGTACGGATTGGCGTTGAGGATCTCGTGGCAGAACACCGAGGGCTCCGGCGTGTCGATCGCGACCGTGCGCAGTTCGCCGGCCTCCATCCGCAGCAGGATCGCCGTCAAGCCGTCGAGGTCCATCGCCTCGTGCAGGCAATTCGCCATCGTCTCGTTGACCAGCACGTGGTCGGGGATGCGGATCGGCCCGGTCAGGTTCTCAGCGCATGCCGCGGCATCGGGGAAGCACGCCGCGAGCAGATCGTCGGCGCGCATCCGCTGGAGCTGCGGCGGGACCTTGCGGCCGCCCATCCAGCGCAGGATCGCCAGCGCCCGCGTCGCGTTCCAGCGCCAGCGCGCGCCGAACATCGGCGCGGTGAGCAGCGCCTGGCGCAGCGTCTCCTCGACGCTGGCCGCCTTGACGTATTCGAAGACGATCTCGAGCGGGAAGGCGTGCTGGTCGGTCAGCGAGAGGACTAGGCCGTTGTCGGTCGCCGCCGCCTGCAGCTCGAGGTTGAACGAGCGGCAGAACTTCTTGCGCAAGGCGAGGCCCCACGCGCGGTTGATCCGCGCGCCGAACGGCGTATGGAGGATGAGCTGCATCCCACCGCCTTCGTCGAAGAAGCGCTCCGCGACCAGCGTCGTGTCGGTCGGGACGACGCCCAGGATCGCTTTCCCGGCGCGCACGTAGGTGACGGCCTGCTCGGCGCCCGACCGGTCGAGCGCGCATTCCGTTTCCAGCCAGGCGACCGCGTCGGCGTCGTTGCGCTCGTCGATCGCGCGGCGCACCTGCGAGACCTCGTGCGAGAGTTCGATCGTGCGGCCGCGGCCCTCACCGTTCCAGAACGGGATCGACGGTGGCGCGCCGTGCGCGTCGACGACCCGCACGACGCCCGACTCGACGCGCCGGATCTGCCAGGAGGTCGTCCCGAGCAGGAAGATGTCGCCGGCCATGCTCTCGACGGCGAAATCCTCGTCGAGCGTCCCGACGATCTGACCCTCGGGTTCGGCGACGACGTTGAAGTTCGCCGTCTCGGGGATCGCGCCGCCGGAGGTGATCGCGGCGATGCGCGCGCCGCGCCGCCCGCGCAACCGTCCGTTGACGCGGTCGTAGTGCAGGTAGGTCCCGCTGCGCCCGCGCGAGGTCGCGACGCCGTCGGCGAGCATCGCGACGACCTCGTCGAACGCCTTGCGTTCCAACGCCCGGTACGGATAAGCGGCCCGGACCATGGCGAAGAGCGCCTCGACCTCCCAATCCTCGGCGGCGCAGGCCGCGACGATCTGCTGCGCCAGGATGTCGAGCGGTGCGGTGGGGATCGTCAGCGCGTCCATCGCGCCGGTCCGCATCGCGTGCACCAACGCGGCGCATTCCAGCAGCTCGTCGCGGGTCGTGGCGACCAGCCGCCCTTCGGGGCGCGCGCCGATCCAGTGACCGGAGCGGCCGATGCGCTGCAGTGCGGTGGCGATCGCGCGCGGCGAACCGAGCTGCACGACCAGGTCGATCGCACCGACGTCGATCCCCAGCTCCAGTGAGGCAGTCGCGACGACCGCGCGCAGCTCGCCGGCCTTCAGCTTCTGTTCGGCCTCGAAGCGCTTCTCGCGCGAGAGGCTACCGTGGTGCGGCAGCACGATGCCCGGGCCGAGCCGCTCGGTCAGCGCGAAGGCTACCCGCTCGCTCATGCGCCGCGTCGAGACGAAGATGAGCGTCGTACGGTGCTCGCGAATCCGCTCGGCGAGCGTGTCGTAGAACTCGGCCCACATCTCGCCGCTGGCGACCGAACCGAGCTCGTCACTCTGCGGGACGTCGACGTGCAGCGTCATCGGGCGCCGGTCGCCGACGTTCACGATTCGCGCCGTCGGACTCAAGAAACGCCCGACCTCGTCGAGCGGCCGGACCGTCGCCGAGAGGCCGATCCGCTGCGGCTTGCGGCCACCCTCGGCGGTGACCAGCGCGTCGAGCCGCGCCAGCGTCAGCGCGAGGTGCGAGCCGCGCTTGTCGGCGGCCAGCGCGTGGATCTCGTCGACGATCACCGTGCGGACGTGCCGCAGCACGGCGCGCGACTTCTCGGCCGTCATCAGGATGAACAGCGACTCGGGCGTGGTGACCAGGATGTGCGGCGGACGGCGCAGCATGCGCGCGCGCTCGACGGTCTGCGTGTCGCCGGTGCGCACCGCGGTCCGGATCGCGCTCAGCGGCAGGCCGCGCTCGACGCCGCGGGCCTGCAGCTCGGCCAGCGGGTTCTCGAGGTTGACCCGCACGTCGTTGGTCAGCGCCTTCAAAGGAGAGACGTAGACGGCGACGACCTCATCGGGCAACGTGCCGTCCGCGGCGGCCCGAACGAGCTCGTCCAAGCACAGCGTGAAGGCCGCCAGCGTCTTGCCGGAGCCGGTCGGCGCGGAGATCAGCACGTCCTCGCCCGCCCGGATCAGCGGCCAACCGTGCACCTGTGGCTCCGTCGGCTCGCCGAAGCGCTCCGCGAACCACTCGCCGACCAACGGATGAAAATCGCCCAGCATGGTGCCTTTCCTCGAACACCGGTTCGAGTGAATGATTTGCGGGCCTTCGCGCAGCGCTTGCGTTAATTGAATCTCTCATGATACAATTTAGACTGAACATCGTACGACACGGAGGCTCCAAAATATCTATGACTCCCGCATCCCGCGCGCAGCGCGCCCAAACCGCAGTGGAGATACTCCGTGTCAACGTCATCGTCGGGCGCGCTAAAGCAAAGCTCTCCCAGGAGCAACTTGCCAAGCGATCCGGTGTTTCACGGCCCACGATCTCTCGTATCGAACGAGCCGTGGGAGATGTCGGAATCGAAGTCGTGGAGCGAATCGCACACACACTCGGCACCTCCATCGGCCAGCTCTTCGTCCCGGCACGCGAGAGCCCAGTCGACGACAGCGAGATCGCGCGCCGCATGGCAGATCCCGAATCCGAGTTTATCGATGCCCGGGATTTCCTTGCTGCCCTGGACGAAGCGGCCGAACCAGAACGATACAGCCGAGCGGGACGTCCCCGAATGGATTGTTAGCTTCCACCCCGAGGTCCTCAAGCTCATCGCAAAGCACGGTCTTGATTCCCCGCTATTCCGGCCCACGTTGGGCCAGTTGATCTCACGCCTCGAACGCGATCCGAAGCGCTTCGCCAAGAAACAGGGACGGCTCCGACGAGCGCGAGCCGCAGACATCCGATTTGCCGACGGCGCGGTCTGGCGAGCCGTCTTCGTGCTCGACGAATCGACGCGGCGCGTCTTCGTATGCGCTCTTGCCCCACACGACGTCGCCTACAACGAGGCCGAGCGGCGAATCTGACGCGCCCAAGAGCGTGACGCAACGGGGAAGCCCCGGGCGGGTGAGGGAGTCCCGCCGGGAGGCGCGAATCGCCCGCCTGCGATGAGAACCGCTCGCACGCTCGCCTGGCTGACGCTTAGCTTCGCAGTGCTGAATCCCATGGTCGCTGCCGCGCAAGGGACGGGTCCCGGCGACGTGCCGGGGCACGTCGTTGTTGACGGGCAGACGCGGACCTTCGTCTATCACGTGCCCGCGGCGCTGGGCCCGCAGGTTCCGCTTATCCTGGTCTTCCACGGGCACTACATGACCGGCGAGCAGCAATCGAAGATGACGCACCTCGACCCGGTCGCCGATGCGCGCGGCTTCATCGTCGTCTATCCGAACGGGATCCGGCGCGGCTGGGACGACGGCCGCCAGAACAAGGGCGTCGACGACCTGGGCTTTCTGCACGCGATGATCGCCTGGTTTTTGAAGCAGTATCCGATCGACCGCAAACGCATCTACGTGACCGGCTTCTCGAACGGCGCGACATTCTCGGAAGTCGTCGGCTGCACCCAGGCGAACACGATCGCCGCGATCGCACCGGTCTCCGGACCGATGTCGGCCGACATCGAGCCGACGTGCCATCCGTCGCGCCCGATCTCGGTGCTCGCGATCGACGGGACGAAAGACCCGCTCGTCCCGTACGGCGGTGGCCAAGTGATGATCGCCGGCCATGCGCGCGGCGCGGTGCTGTCGGCGCAAGCCAACGTGGCGTTTTGGGCTACCAACGCGCACTGCCCGACGACACCGCACCGGACGACGCTTCCGCCTCTGCAGCCGACCGATGGGACGAGCGTCACGCGCGAAGGCTATGGGCCCTGCGCGGGCGGCGCAAACGTCGAGCTGTAACACGGTGACTGGCGGCGGCCACGCGTGGCCGCAAGGGCCGCAGTACCTACCGAAGCTGATCGTGGGTACGGCGAGCAACCAGCTCGACGCGGACCAAGCCATCGTCGATTTCTGCTACGCGCATCCGCTGCGCTAGCAGCGAAACCGCGCGGCGCGTCGAAACCTCGTTCTATGGATTATCGTCCGTTGGGTGAGAGCGGGCCGCTCGTCTCCGTGTTAGGGCTCGGCTGCATGGGGATGTCGGGAGTGTACGGCCCGACCGACCGCGCCGAGAGCATTGCGACGATCCACGCGGCGCTCGACGCGGGGATCACGCTGCTCGACACCGGCGATTTCTATGGGATGGGCCATAACGAGCTGCTGATCAACGAGGCGCTGAGGGGGCGCAAGCGCGAGAGTGCCGTCATCAGCGTGAAGTTCGGCGCGCTACGCGATCCCGCGCAGGGCTGGTCGGGTTTCGATGGACGGCCCGCCGCCGTGAAGAACTTCCTCGCCTACACGCTGAAGCGTCTGGGCGTCGAGTACATCGACGTCTACCGGCCGGCACGCGTCGACGCAAGCGTGCCGATCGAGGAGACCGTCGGCGCGATCGCCGAGATGGTGCAGGCCGGCTACGTGCGCGCGATCGGCCTCTCCGAAGCCGGCGTCGAGACGATCCGACGCGCGGCGGCGACCCATCCGATCTGCGATCTGCAGATCGAGTACTCGCTGATCTCGCGCGGGATCGAGGACGCCATCCTGCCGGCCTGTCGCAGCCTCGGCATCGACATCACGGCGTACGGCGTGCTCTCGCGCGGCCTCATCAGCGGACATTGGCGAAAGGACGCTGCCGGCCAGGGTGATTACCGTGCCCTCAGCCCGCGCTTCCAAGCCGAGAACGTCGAGCGCAACCTCGCCCTGGTCGACGAACTCCGTCGCATCGCCGACGCCAAAGGGATCACCGTCGCGCAACTCGCCATCGCGTGGGTCATGGCGCAAGGCGAGGATATCGTCCCGCTGATCGGCTCGCGCCGGCGCGATCAGCTTGCCGAGGCGCTCGGCGCGCTCGACGTGCTGCTCACGCCCGACGAGCTGCGCGCGATAGAGGCCGCCGTACCGAAAGGATCCGCCGCCGGCGAACGCTACGTGCCCGCGCAAATGGCCCACCTCGACAGCGAGCGCGCAGTGCGCGCCTAAGCGACGAAACTCAGCTGCGCCGTCCCGAGTACGGGTCGCTGATGCTCCTACTCGCCGCGAGCGCCGCCGGGATCGCGATCGTCGTGCTCACGATCGCGATGACGGCTGATGCGTACGGCACCTTGCCCGCCTCGGTCCCGATCCATTTGAGCTTGGACGGGACGCCCGACGGCTACGGGCCCCGCCCGATGGCCTGGCTGATCGTCGTCGTACAGCTCGGTTGCTCCGCGCTGTTCGCCTTCCTCATCGGCGAGGGACTCCCGCGCGCCGCCACGCTTGGGCGCGGCCATGGCGCTGGCATGCCGATCTTCGCCGTCTGCGTCCTCGCCGCGCTGGGGCGCGGGCAGCGCTTGTTGCTGATGGTGGGGCAGACCGGGAAGCCGGCACCGATGCGCCCGTTCTGGACGTTCTTCGCGGCCGCGTTCGGAATAGGGATTGCGGCGCTGCTGCTCGTGTAGCGCCTACGGCGCGAAACCTTCCAGCGCCTCGACCGCCAGCTCCCAGGCTTCCATCGCGGCACCGCTCTCGGCGTTGAGGCGGTCCATCTCGCGTTGCAGGCTGACGACGGCATCGGGATCGTCGTAGAGATCGGGCGCGGTGAAGCGCGCCTCGAGGTCGGCGCGCGCGCGGTCCAGCATCGCGACGCGGCTCTCGGCGTCGGCGACGGCGCGCTTGCGGCGACCGAGCTCGAGCTTCGCTTCGTGCGTCGCCTGACGGTCGGGCCGGACCGGACTCGGCTCGGGCTTGCTTGCGGCGCGCGAGGTGAGTAGCTCGGCGCGCTGGTGTTCGCGGCGTTCGTACGCCTCGTAGTCGCCGTCGATCACCTCGGCGTCCCCGTCGCGCATCGCGATGACGCGGTGGGCTAGGCGCTTGAGCAGATAGCGATCGTGCGAGACGATGAACAGCGCGCCGTCGTACTCGGCCAACACGTCTTCGAGCGCCTCGCGGCTAGGGATGTCGAGGTCGTTGGTCGGCTCGTCGAGGAACAGGCAGTCGGCGCGCTGCGCCATCAGCCGCGCCAGCATGATGCGCCGCCGCTCGCCGCCGGAGAAGGACTCGACGGGCTTGTCACCCGCGTCGCCGCCGAGGTTGAGCCGGCCCAGCAACCCGCGCGCTTGTTCCTCGATGACGCCCATCTGCATCACCGCCTCCGACGCCGTCACGCCGGGCGGAAGATCGTCGGCCGCGCTCTGCGAGTAGCTCGCCATGCGCAGCCCCGTGCCGTAGCGGACGCTGCCGCGGTCGGGCTGCAGATCGCCTTGCAGGATGCGCAGCAGCGTCGACTTCCCCGCGCCGTTGGGGCCGACCAGCGCAACCCGCTCGCCGCGCGCGAAGCGCGCGCTCAGGTTCGCGAACAGGGGGTGATCGTAGGCCTTGGCCAGCTCGGTGACCTCGAGCGCGAAGCCGCTCGTCGCGGGGCGCGCGGCGGTCAGTGCGACGGCGATCCGGCGTCGCTCGGCGCGTGGCGCCTCGGCGGCGCCGAGCTTTGCGAGGACCTTCTCTCGACTGCGCACGTGGCTGTAATTGTGCGAACCGTGGGTGCGCAGCTCGGCGATCACGGCCTGTTGGCGCGTGCGCTCGTCGAGCGACGCCGCATAGTCGCGCGCCTGCTGCTCGCGTCGCACCGTGCGCTCGGCCAAGTACATGCTGTAGGCCGCGCCGCGCTTCACCTCGTAGGTGCCGAGCCGGCCGTGGTCGAGCTCCCAGATCCGGCTGGCGACCCGTTCGAGAAAGTAGCGATCGTGCGAGACGATCAGGTACGCGCGCGGATCGCGCGACACGTACGTCTCGAGCCAGCGCACCGTGTCGAGGTCGAGATGGTTGGTCGGTTCATCGAGGACCAGCCAGTCCGGGTTTTCGAGTAGCGTGCGCGCTAACAGCGCCCGCGTGTGCTGGCCGCCGGAGAATTCGCGCAGCGGCCGGTCGAGATCGCTCTGGACGAAGTCGAAGCGCCCCAGCGTCGCGCGCATCTCCCACTCCTGGGCCGCACCGCGCGCCCGCGCCGCTTCAAAGGCGGCGCGCAGCGTCGGCGGACCGATCTCGGCCGCGTCCTGCGCCAGATAGCCCAGCCGGCGCCCGCGCGCGCGCACGAGCGTCCCAGCGTCGGGCTCGTCACGCCCGACCAGGATGCGCACCAGCGAAGACTTACCGGCGCCGTTGGGCCCGACCAGTCCGATCTTCTCGCCGCCGCGCACGACCTCGCTGAGGTCGGCGAAGACATCGTGCGCGCCGTAGTGTCGCGTGAGACCGGAAAACCGCAGCAGCTCCATGGGCGACGTATGCCGTTCGCCGCAACGTCGCCGGGGCCCGGCCGGTCGCTCGCTCTCGACGGCGACCGGTCGGATGCGTCAGGCGACGGCGACCGCCTCGGCGAGCGGCGCCGTGTGCGCGAACGCCGCGCCCAGGTCGGCGATGAGATCCTCGACGTCCTCGAGGCCGACCGACAGGCGCAGCAAATCGTCGGTGATGCCGAGCTGATCCTTGCGCTCGGCCGGGACGGTCTTGTGCGTCATGTGCGCGGGCACGCAGATGAGCGACTCGACGCCGCCCAGCGAGACGGCCAGGTTGAACAGCCGCGTCGTGCTCGCCAGCACCGCCGCGCGCTCGGCGCCGCCGCGGACGCGGAACGAGACGACGCCGCCGAAGCCGTGCTGCTGGCGCTTGGCCAGCTCGTGGTCCGGGTGCGAGGCCAAGCCGGGATAGAATACCTCTGCGACGTCGTCGGTCTGGGCTTCGAGCCACGCTGCCAGCGCGAGCGCATTCGTCTCGTGCTGGCGCATGCGCACGGCCAGCGTCTTCGCGCCGCGCAGCGTCAGGTAGCAGTCCTGGGGACCGGGGACGGCCCCGACCGCGTTCTGATGGAAGGCGATCCGCTCGAACAGCGCCTCGTCGTCGGTGACGACGGCGCCGCCGACGACGTCGCTGTGGCCGTTGATGTACTTGGTCGTCGAGTGGACGACCAGATCGGCGCCCAACTCGAGCGGACGCTGGCAGTACGGCGAACAGAACGTGTTGTCGACCGCCAGCACCAGCCCGGGGCGCTTGAGGGCCGCCAGCGCGCGGATGTCGGCCAACCGCAGCAACGGATTCGTCGGCGTCTCCACCCAGAGCAGGCGCGTCGAGGGGCGCAGCGCGGCGCGGACGGCCGCGACGTCGGTCGTGTCGGCGAAGGTCGTCTCGATGCCGAAGCGCGAGAGCTCGTCGACGAACAACCGGTACGTCCCGCCGTAGAGATCGCTCGTCGCGACGACGTGGTCGCCGGCCCGCAGGATCGAGCACGCGCCGAAGATCGCCGCCATCCCCGAGGCGAACGCCGCGCCGAACCGCGCGCCTTCGAGGTCGGCGAGCTGCCGCTCGAGCGCGAGCCGGGTCGGGTTCCCCGTGCGCGAGTAGTCGAAGCCGTGGTCGACGCCGACGGCGGTTTGGGTAAACGTCGCGGTCTGGTAGATCGGGACGATCGTCGAACCGGTCGTCGCGCAGGGGTCCTGCCCGGCGCGGATCGCGCGGGTCGCGAAGCCGTCGTCGGCACGGCAACGGGTACTGGTGTCGGGGACAGAGTGGCCGGACGATTGGGTCGGCATGAGTAGCACTCCGTGGGTGTGGGTGAGCGAGTAGGTAGAATCAAAAAAGTCCTCGCCGCCGGCGAGGACTTTCGTTCTGAGCGACGAGCGCGTGCCCGTTACTGCAAGACGAAATACCGCCGACCGCTGGTGCGGGTGCGCATCATTCGCATCATCATCATCGAGGCGGTCGAGCGGGTCATTGCGGGGACCGTACCATGCTGCTCCCGGTGGCGTCAAGCGACCGACGCCGGCGAAAGCGGCCCGGCAAGGTCCGCAGCGCGGCGATGAACCGGCCGAGCGGCGGCTGCGGGGTGTCGAGAGCGGCGGCCTCGTCCTCCTCGGCGGCGGCGGCCAAGGCCCGGACGGCGGCCGAGGCGGCGATCCGGTGCTCGGCGGCATAGGCGACCTGGTTCGTCGCAACCCGGTCCAGCGCGTAGCGGTAGTTGACCATCAGCCCGCAGGCGCGCTCCAGGCCGTTCGCGCTGGGGTCGCCCAGCCAGTTCAGCCGGTCGGCGCTGGCCCCGTTGCCGAGGTGGAAGCGTTCCACCGGGTCGCGCGGCGCACCGTCGGCGCGCTTGGCCGCCAAGAGGTAGCGCGCGCCCAGCCGCATGAGCGGCTCGCGCAGCTCGGCGGCGAGCGCGGCGTCGCGCTGCCAGCCGGGCGTCGCGAGCGCGCGCCGCACGGCGGCCGGCAGCGCCTCGCCCCGCGAGCGCAGCCAGCCGGCGAAGCCCGGCATCGGTGAGAGCGTGGCGAAGGTTCGCAGCCGGGGCAGATCGGCGCGCAGCTGCTCGACGCAGCGTTTGATCAGGGCGTTTCCCAGCGGGATCCCGGCCAAGCCGCGCTCGGCGCTGGTAATCGAATAAAAGGTCGCGCAGCGCGCCTGCGCCGGGTCGACGGGGGCGGCATCGCGGTTGAGGATGGCGCGGATCGCACCCGGCGTCTCCTCGGTCAGCGCGACCTCGGTGAAGGCCAGCGGCGTCTCCGGCAACGCCGGATGAAAGAACGCGTAGACCCGGCGATCCTCGTCAAGCCGGTCCTTCAGATCGAACCAGCCGCGCACGGCATGGACGGCTTCGGAGCGCGCCAGCCGTTCGAGCAGGGCCGCCGAGTCCTGCCAGGTGAGCCGCCGCAGCTCGAGCATCCCGACGTCGAAGCGCGAGGCGAGGAAGAGCCGCATGTCGTCGTCGAGCGCCGCGAACTCGCCGCTCTCGCCGTTGGGGGTGAAGCGCAGCAGCGTGGCGCGCAGATCGACGACCAAACGCAGCTCGCCGGGCGGCCCGGCGAGGTGGCTGAGCACGCGGTCGCGAGCCGGTTCGAGCGCGCTGCGCAACTCCGCCAGCGCGCGCCGGCGCGCGGTGGGTTCGCTCGCGGTGCGCACCATCTCGAGCGCCGCGTCGACGTGAGGCGCATCGACATCCAGCCGGTCGAGCAGCCGCAGCACCGCGAGCAGCTCCTCGTCGCCGGCCGACGCGACCACGTCGCGCACCACCCGCACGTGCTCGCGCGCAGCAAGGTCGCCGACCGGTAGATGTCGGAGGGCCTCGATCGACCGCTCGACCTCGCGTCGCATCACCAGCTCTAACCGCCGGCCCCCGAGAACGGATTCGTCGGCCGCCATCGAAGGGAGGACCCGATGATCGAGGTACTGGACGCGATCGAACGCTGGCGCGGCGAAGGCCAGCGCGTCGCCGTCGCGACCGTCGTCGGGGTCGAGCGGTCCGCTCCGCGCGACCCGGGCGCGGCGCTGGCGGTGAACGAGCGCGGCGACGTCGCCGGTTCGGTCAGCGGCGGCTGCGTCGAGTCGGCCGTCTACGAGGAGGCGCAGGACGCGATCGCCAGCGGCCGGCCGCGGCTGGTCAGTTACGGCATCAGCGACGCCGACGCGATCTCGGTCGGCCTCACCTGTGGCGGCACGATCCACGTCTTCATCGAACGGCTCGACTGGTGATCTTCGAGCGGTTCGCGGCGGCGTTGCGGTCCGACACCCCGGTCGCGCTGGTGACCCGGCTCGACGGCGAGCACGCCGGTGCGAAGCTGCTGGTCTTCACCGACGACGTGACGGGCGATCTCGGCACGCCGGGTCTGAACGCCGCGGCGGCGGCCGAGGCGCGCGCACAGCTCGCGCTCGGCCAGAACACCCTGCGCACCTTCGGCGAGGACGGCGAACCGGTCGGCGTGGAGGTGCGCGTCTTCATCGCCGCCTACGCACCGAAGCCCGCGATGTACATCTTCGGCGCGATCGACTTCTCGCGCGCGATGGCGCGCATCGGCAAGTACCTCGGCTACCATGTCGTGGTCGTCGACGCGCGGCCGATCTTCGCCACCAAGGCGCGCATCCCGGACGCCGACGAGATCGTCGTCACCTGGCCCGACGAGTACCTGCGCGCGGCCAAGGTCGACGAACGCACCGCGCTGATCATCCTGACCCACGACGTGAAGTTCGACATCCCGCTGCTCGAGGTCGCCGTGCGCACCGGCGCCGGCTACATCGGCGCGATGGGCAGTCGCCGCACCCACGCCAACCGGCTCGAGGCGCTGCACGCCGCCGGCATCACCGAGACCGACATCGCGCGCATCAGCGCGCCGATCGGCTTGGACATCGGGGCGCGCACGCCCGAAGAGACCGCGATCTCGATCGCCGCCGAGATCGTCGCCAACCGCGAAGGTCGCAGCGGCGGACGCCTTTCCGAAGGGAGTTTGCCCGTGCACGTACCGCGCTCGACGGTCTCGCTGTCATGACGATCGACGACTCGTTCGACGTCGACGCCCCGGTCGACAAAGTGTGGCCGCTGCTCAAGGACGTCCCCAAAGTCGCCGGCTGCATCCCCAACGCCGCGATCACCGAGGTGGTCGACGCGAAGACCTACAAGGCCACGGTCAAGATCAAGGCCGGCCCCGTCGCGGTCGACTACAAAGCGACGATCTACGTCGAGGAGATGGACGAGGAAACGCATACGGCGCGGCTGCGCGTCCAGGGCGACGAGTCGCGCGGGCGCGGCGGCGTCAAGGCCAGCGTCGTCTCCACCGCGACCGGGCTGAACGGCAAGACGCACGTCACGCTCCACACCGACGCGCAGATCAGCGGGATCATCGCCACCGTCGGCGGCCGCCTCATCGAGGGCGTCGCACGCAAGACGGTCGCCGACTTCGCCGCCAACCTCGCCAAGCTGCTTTGAACGCGGAGCGATGAACACGCTCGTCGCGCGCGGGCTCGCGTCACTCGCCGTGCTCCTCGCGACGATCGCGCCGAGCAGCTGCCCGTGCGGAGGCGCATGGGGTCTGCTCACCGCGGAGCCGACGCCCGGGTTCTATACCCTCGCTTTCAGCCCCAGCAGGTACGGCTCGCTGCCACCACTCGATCCCGCGCACCTGTCGTTCACGCTCATCTCGTACGACCAGCGCGACGTGTTCGGGAAGCTGCCGTACACGGTGCTCTCGACCGGCCCGTACTCGTCGCCCGGCTCGCAGCGCGTCTCGGGCACAACGTTTCGCGTGCAGCTCCACTTCCCGCACTTGCCGCCGAACATGTATACGCTCTTCGCGGGGACGTCCGACCTCTCGAACGTCACCGAAGGTCAGACGAAACTGAACCTGTACTTCCCCAATGAGAGCGCCGTGCATCTCGCCGCGCTGCGCGCTGCGTACCTGGGTGGCAGCGTCTGGCCATACGGGAGCCTCTCGCTGAGCTGCGAGGGCGCGCCGATCACGGTCGACTCCGCGCGCGTGACACCCCTGATCAGAGCCACCGGGCCTCTTCGCATCGAGCGGCTCGAGCGCCTGACCAACGGCACCGCGATGATCCACGACGAACCGGCGAACGCTGGTTTCGCCTACGAAGCGGTCGCGCCGCTCGTCGTCTCCGTGCGATTACCGCGCGAGCCCGGATCGTGGCTCGCAGGCGGAGGGATCACGGGCCGGATACCGGGCGGCGCCCAGGGTATCCCGCGTGTCATAGCCACGGCCGTGCGGCGGTGCCGGTACATCGAGTTCAGCGTCGCCGATAGCTGGGATCTCGAGCTCGCCGTCGCGCGCCGGCCTCCCGACTTCGACGTCGCCCATTACCACGGCAACTTGATCGGCTTGACCCACGAGCAGGTCGCCTTCATCACCGGGTTCCCCTACGCGTACAAGACGCGGGCGGAGCTGCTGGGCATGCCGGAATGGGATTACGACTGGGTCGCCCCCAACGCGACGTACGTGCGCTTCAAGGGTGACCGCGTCGTCACGGTCCCGCCGCCGGTAACGATGCCCTAGCGCTACGCCGGCTGCTCTTAAAACGGCGTCGCGAGCACCTTCGCTTTGGCGTCGGTCAGGGCGGTGGTGCCGGGTGGGTGGTGGTTGGCTTTGAGCAGGAACGCCATGATCGCGGCGTACTGCGCCGGCGTCAGGCTGCCGGGCGCGGTGGCCGGCATCTGCGTGCTCATCACGGCGTAGACGTCGGCGACCGTCTGGGACCCCGGCAGCTGCGCGCTGAGCAGCGCGGGGCCGGTGACCCCCTCGAGGTGCGCGCCGTGGCAGACGCTGCACTGGGCGGCGAAGACCTTCGCGCCCTGCGCCGCCTGCGCCACGGTGTAGGGCGCCGGGACGGCCGCGGCGGCGAGCGCGCCGGCGGCGAGGACGGCGGCGCCCAGCGCCGCGGCGGGGACGATCGAGCGATGCACGCCGGCTTGTACGCCGAGCGGGGGAGCCGACCTTTCCGGCGCGAAGCGATCCGGCGAAGGAAATTTCCTGACCTTCGGGCGGCTCACAGCGGCGGCGCATTTCCACGCCGAGGCCGGCCGCCACGCACTCGTCGTTTTTCGGGAGAATCGTGTGAACGCATCCGTCTTCCGCCCTGTGATCTCGACCCTCGCCGCGGCGGCGTTGCTCGCCCCGGCGGGAGCCGCGCTCGCTCAAATGACGCCGCCCGCCGTCTGGCCGGTCTACGGCCGCACGGTCGCAGCGCACCGCTACAGCCCGCTCGACCAGATTTCGACTGCCAACGTCGGCACGCTCGCGCCGGCGTGGAAGACCACCCTCGGCGCGCCGATCGGGATGGAGGGGACGCCGCTGGTCTCGCACGGCGTCATGTACGTGACGACCGGGAAGTCGGCCGTCTACGCGCTCGACGCCAAGACCGGCCAGAAGCTCTGGAGCTACGTCTACCCACTGCCCGCGACGGCTTTCCCGCACGCGTGCTGCAACTACGACAACCGCGGCGTCACGATCTCCGGACCGAACGTCGTCACCGGGACGCTCGACGCGCACCTGATCGCGCTCAACGCCAAGACCGGGAAGGTCGTGTGGAACACGACCGTCGCGAACGTGCTCGACGCCTACACGATCACCAGCCCGCCGCTCCCGGTCAACGGCCTCTTGGTCACCGGCGTCGGCGGCGGCGAGTTCCCGACGCGCGGCTTCATCGCCGCCTATAGCGCCACCACCGGCAAGCTGGTCTGGAAGCGCTACACGATCCCCGGTCCGGGCGAGGCCGGCTACGACACGTGGGGCATCCCCGGCGGCGCGGCACGCGGCGGCGGTGCGACCTGGCTCCCCGGCGCGTTCGATCCCAAGAGCAACACGGTGTACTGGGGCGTCGGCAACCCGAATCCGGTCTGGGATCCCAACGGCATCAAGGGTGCGGCGCTGTACACCAGCTCGATGCTCGCGCTGGACGCGGCGACCGGCAAGATCAAGTGGTACTACCAGTTCACGCCGCACAACTTCTACGACTACGACGGGGTCGGGCAGCCGGTGCTGGCCGATCTCCCGATCAACGGGAAGATCGTGCACGCGCTGGCACACGCCGATCGCAACGGCTACTTCTACTTGCTCAATCGCGACACGGGCAAGCTGATCTACGCCCAGCAGTTCGTCGACAAGGTCAACTGGGGCACCGTCTCGCGCAACGGGACGATCACGGTGAACGCGGCGCAACTCGCAGCGGCGCGGGCCCACAAACCGTTCGCGCTCTATCCGGCCGTGCTCGGTGGCGCGAACTGGGAGCCGCCCGCGTACGATCCGGTGCACCACGTCTTCTTCATCCCGGCACTGGAGAGCTGGCAGACCGTCACGCCGGCGAAGACCGTCGACCTGCACCCGAAGAAGGGCCTGCTCAACTTCGGCGGGCTGCCCGGCGGGCCGGGTGCGTTCGCCGGCAGCCTCTCGGCCTGGGACCTGACGACCGGGACGAAGCTGTGGAAGCACCGCTTCCGCTCGCCGGCGTTCGACGGTGCGCTCGTGACGGCCGGTGGGCTCGTCTTCATCGGTGAGATGGACGGCAAGCTCGACGCGCTCGACGCGACGACCGGCCAGACGCTCTGGTCGGCGCCCACCGGCAGCGGGATCACCGCACCGCCGATGAGCTACGCCCTGGGCGGCCACCAATACATCACGGTCGAGGTCGGCCAGGGCGGCGTGTTCCCGATGGTGTTCCTCGCCTTCACCCCGTGGCTCAAGAACGTGCCGCAGGGGTCGGCGGTGTACACCTACTCGCTGCCGATGACGACCGCGTCGCGGTAGCACGGCGGAGGTCCGGCGTCCGATGACGGAAGGCACGCTTCTCTGGACGCCGGACCCTGCCGCGGTCGAGGCCAGCCAAATCGCGCAGTTTCTGCGCTGGCTGGCCGTCGAACGCAGCCACTCCTTCTCCACCTACGAGGAACTGTGGCGCTGGTCCGTCACCGACCTCGAGGGGTTCTGGAGCGCGATCTGGGACTTCTTCGCGGTTCGCTCCGACGCGCCGTACGCGTGCGTCGTCGACCGCCGCACGATGCCGGGGGCCGTCTGGTTCCCCGGCTCGCGCGTCAACTATGCCGAGCACGCGCTGCGGCGCGAAGCCGACGCCGGCTCTGACGAGGTCGCGCTCGTCCACAGCTCCGAGCTGCGGCCGCTCGCGACGACGACCTGGCACGAGCTGGGCGACCAGGTCCGCCGGCTGGCGACCCAGCTGCGGGCGTTGGGGATCCAGCCCGGCGAGCGTGTCGCGGCATATTTGCCGACGCTCCCCGAGACGGTCGTCGCGATGCTCGCCACGATCGCGATCGGCGCCGTCTGGTCCTCGGCGGCGCCGGAGTTCGGCGCGCGCACGGTGATCGATCGCTTCGCGCAGATCGAGCCCGCGGTGCTGTTGGTCGCCGACGGCTATCGCTTCGCCGGCAAGGACTTCGACCGCGCCGAGGAGATCGGCACGATCCTGCGCGCGCTCCCCTCGGTGCGGCACGTCGTGTGGTTGCCGTACTTGCATCCCGACGCGACGACGGCGCCGGTCCCCGGCGCGCTGCGCTGGGAGACCTTGCTCGCCGGACCACGGGTCGCGCGCGACGACTTCGCCTTCGAGCGCGTCGACGAGCGCCACCCGCTGTGGGTCCTCTTCTCCTCGGGGACGACCGGACTTCCGAAGGCGATCGTCCACGGCCACGTCGGCATGGTCGTCGAGCACTTGAAGTCGACCGTGCTGGCCCAAGACTTGAGCCCGCAGACCCGGATGTTCTTCTACACGACGACCGGCTGGATGATGTTCAACGCGCTCTGTTCGGCGCTGTTGGCGGGCTCGTCGATCGTCCTCTACGACGGGCATCCCGCCCACCCCGGTCCGGAATTGTTGTGGCGGCTGGCCGAACAGGCCGGCGCGACGACCTTCGGCGCCAGCCCGACCTACGTGCAGATCATGCAGAAGGCCGGCCTCGTTCCGCGCGAGCGGTTCGACCTCTCGCGGCTGCGCGGCGTGCTGCTGACCGGCTCGCCGGTCACGCCGGAAGCGACGGCGTGGTTCTACACCAACGTCAAGGCCGATCTGGCGGTGACCTCGCCCTCGGGCGGGACCGAGTTGTGTGCCGGACTCGTCGGCGGAACGCCGCTGCTGCCGGTGCGCGCCGGCGAGATTCAGGCGCGGCTGCTCGGCATGGACGTGCACGCGTGGAACGAGGCCGGCGCGGAGGTGATCGACGAGGTCGGCGAGTTGGTCGTCACCAACCCGGCGCCCTCGATGCCGCTGCACTTTTGGAACGATCCCGGCGACGTGCGCTATCGCGAGACCTACTTCGAGCGCTTCCCGGGCGTCTGGCGCCACGGCGACTTCCTCAAGATCAATCAGCGCGGCGGCGCCTACATCTACGGCCGCTCCGACGCGACGCTCAACCGGTTCGGCGTGCGGATCGGCTCGGCTGAGATCTACCGCGCGATCGAGCGGCTCGACGAGATCGCCGACAGTCTGGTCGTCTGTCTGGAATTGCCGGACGGCGGCTTTTGGATGCCGCTGTTCGTGCGGCTCGCGCCCGGCGCGGCGCTCGACGACGCGCTGCGCGCGCGGATCGTCGCGACGCTGCGCCGCGACTGCAGCCCGCGCCACGTCCCCGACGAGATCCACGCCGTCGACGCGATCCCCTACACGCTGACCGGCAAGAAGATGGAGATCCCGGTACGCCGCATCCTGGGCGGCATGCCGCCCGAGCGGGCCGCCAGCCTCGACGCGATGATGGACCCGCGCGCGCTCGCCTGGTACGTCGCGTTCGCCGCCGCCCGTGCGGCATGACTTATCGGACGTTGACAATATTATCCATATCCGATAATATATGAAATGGAGTTCAAGAGCCGCGCGACCAAGGAACTCTATAATGGGAATCCCACCAGCGCGGCCCGTCGGCTTGTGCCGGCGAACCTACGGCAGCGCGCGCTCGACAAGCTCACTCTGGTCGACGCTGCCGCTACCCTGGCCGACCTCGCAGCACCGCCGTCAAACCGGTTAGAAGCGCTGAAGGGCGACCGCAAGGGACAGCACTCAATTCGCATCGACAACCAGTACCGCATCTGCTTTCGCTGGACGCAGTCCGGCGCCGTAGATGTCGAGATCGTCGATTATCACTAGGAGCACATCGTGCATCGCCCTCTACACATCCCGACTCGCCGGCGCCCCGTGCCGCCCGGTGAGATCCTCGTGCGCGAGTTTCTCGAGCCGCTGGGCATCACGCAGGCCGCCTTTGCCCAGCGCGTCGGCATGACGCCAACCCGCGTCTCGGAGATCGTCCACGGCAAACGGGCCGTGACGCTGGACGCCGCGATGCGGTTCGGCCGCGCCCTCGGCACGAGCCCCGATATGTGGCTGCGGATGCAGCTCACGCTCGATATGTACGATGCCATACACGGGCCAGCCGCCGCGAAAATCGCGCGCATTAAGCCCTTCGATCCGCGCGGCGGTGAGGGCCGGGACCGTCGTGTCCGCAACGGCCGTGAGCCCATCCCTGCGTAGCAACCCGATCGCCGCCGCTCGCGCGGCATGACCCGGCCGGGCGCGGGGGGAACCTCGGGCCCGATGCAACCGGTACGGATCGGGTTACTCGGGATCGGCACCGTCGGCGGTGGGACCTTTCGGGTCCTCGAGCGCAACCGTGAGGAGATCGCCCGGCGCGCCGGGCGGCAGATCGAGATCGCCTGGGTCGGTGCGCGCGACCACGCCAAGGCGCGCGCGATCGTCGGACCCGACGTCCCGCTGGTCTCCGACGTGGTGAGCGCCGTCGCCGATCCGGCGATCGACATCGTCGTCGAGGTGATCGGCGGAACGACCGTCGCCAAGGACGCGGTGCTGGCTGCGATCGCGCACGGCAAGCACGTGGTGAGCGCCAACAAGGCACTGCTCGCGACGCAAGGCAACGAGATCTTCGCCGCGGCCAGCGCGCACGGCGTGATGGTCGCCTTCGAAGGCGCCGTCTCGGGCTGCATCCCGACGATCAAAGTCCTGCGCGAAGGGCTGGCCGCCAACCGCATCGAGTGGATCGCCGGCATCGTCAACGGGACCAGCAACTTCATTCTCTCGGAGATGCGGGCCAAGAAGCTGACCTTCGCGGCCGCGCTCTACGAGGCGCAGCGGCTCGGCTACGCCGAGGCCGATCCGACCTTCGACGTCGAGGGGATCGACGCGGCGCACAAGCTCACCCTGCTCTCGGCGATCGGCTTCGGCATCCCGGTCCAGTTCGACAAAGCCTACATCGAAGGGATCGCGCAGCTCACCGACCGCGACATCACCTACGCCGAAGAGCTGGGCTACCGGATCAAATTGCTCGGGATCACCAAACGCACGCCCGAGGGGATCGAGCTGCGCGTGCATCCGACGCTGATCCCGGCCGAACGCCTGATCGCCAGCGTCAACGGTGCGATGAACGCGGTCCTCATCAAGGGCGACGCCGCCGGGGTGACGCTCTACTACGGCGCCGGTGCCGGTGCCGAACCGACCGCCTCGGCGGTGCTGGCCGACGTGATCGACGTGACGCGGCTGATGCGCGCCAAGCCGCAGGAACGCGTCCCGCATCTGGCCTTCCAGCCGGAATCGCTCAGCGACGTGCGGATCCTGCCAATGGCCGACGTCGAGACGTCGTACTATCTGCGGGTGCGGGTGACCGACCAGGTCGGCGTGCTAGCCGACATCGCGCGCACCCTGGCCGACGCCGGCATCTCGATCGACGCGATGCTGCAGCAGGGCCCCGGCGACGAGCGCAGCGAGACGGACATCGTCATCCTCACCCACCGCACCCGCGAGCGCAATTTCGACGCCGCGCTCGCGCGGTTGGTTCAGCAGCCGGCGATCCGCCCCGAGTACACCCGCATCCGGCGCGAAGATCTCAGCTAAGTTGCGCCGCTAGACGGCGGCGACGAACAAAGTGAACCGTGCCTCCTGGGCTTGGTTGACGGCGGCGTCGCCGGCGGGGACGAGCAGCGCGCCGGGCACGAGGTGCCGCCGAAGGTCGGCCAGCACGACGTCGACGGGAGCCGTCGCGGTGCCGTAGGTGACCGCGATGTCGGTCGCCAGGCCACGCAGCGCGTTGTTGCAGGCGAAGAACGAGGCTCCGCGCTGCACGAGCGCCGTCAGCGACTCGTCGTGATAGAGGCCGTGCGAATCGTCCCGGTTGGCGCGCACGTCGAGCGCGGACGTCGCCGCGAGGTACGGGTTGCCGGTCGCGGTCGTCTTCAGCTTGACCGGATCAGCGCGCTTCTCTTGCACGCTCGTGAGCTGGTAGGTCTGCCAGGCGAAATCGTCCACCAGCAGGGCGACGGCCGAGCCGTAGCAGACGCCCGCCGCGTGCAACGACCCCGGCCCTTCACCGTAATCGAACTGGTACGCGTTGAGCGCGTTGAGCATGTAGTGCAGGACGTTCGCATTCGCGAGCTTGCTGGTGCCAAAGACTTGCCGGTGCGGGGCCGGACGCGCCAGCCTCGCCGCGATCGCGGCGAAGTCGTACGGGCCGCTCGGGGTCGTTGCCGCGCCGAGCGCGGCCGTCGTCGACGCGGCGCCGAGCGCCAGAGCGCTGGTGCCGAGAAAGGTTCTGCGTGTCGCCATGGCGGGGATGGTTCGCGCTGGGCTGGCAAGAACCGCTTGCCGCAAACCCTTCTCCGCTTCGAGCGAGGTGAGCCGATGCGTGCCGTCTACTTGGCAGCCCCTCGCGAGATCACGATCCGCGAGATCGAGGAGCCCCGCCTGGGCCGCCCGACCGACGTGCTGCTGCGGTTGACGTCGACGGCGATCTGCGGGACCGACCTGCACATCTACGAGGGCCGACTGGGCTCCGGCGAGCCGCTGGTCATCGGGCACGAGCCGCTGGGCGTCGTCGAAGCCGTCGGCGACGCCGTCGTCAACGTGCGCGTCGGCGACCGCGTCACCGTGCCCACGCATATCTGTTGCGGCTTCTGCCGCAACTGTGCGCACGGCTTCTCGGCCTCGTGCTTGACGACGAACCCAGGCGCGTTCGGCGCGGCGTACGGCTATCCGAACATGGGCGGCTACACCGGCGCGCAGACGGAGCTGCTGCGCGTCCCGTTCGGTGACGAGAACTGCCTTCGGCTGCCGGGCGAACCCGGCGATCGGTGGGAGCACGACTTCGTGCTGTTGGCCGACGCGTTGCCGACGTCGTATCATGCGACGGAGCTCGCCGAGGTCTCGCAAGGCGACACGGTCGTCATCTACGGCGCCGGTGCGATCGGACTGCTCGCGATCATGTGCGCGTTCGCGCGCGGGGCGATCCGCGTCTTCTGCGTCGACGCGATCCCCGAGCGGCTGGCGAAGGCCGCCGAACTCGGCGCGGAGCCGATCGACCTGCGCCAGGAACCCGCCACCCGCATCCTCGACGCGGTCCGCAGCAGCCGCCGCGGCGTCGCCTGGCGCAACGAGGACGCGAATCTCGGCGTCGACGTCGCGATCGACGCGATCGGCTTCCAGGCCCGCGACCCGCACGACTACGCGGTCGAGCACCCGACCTCGGTGATCGACGACCTGGCGACGCTGCTCGCGCCCAACGGCCGGCTCGCGATCATCGGCGTCTTCACCGACCAAGACGCACACGCGCCGACCGACCCGGCCAAACGCGGCGTCTATCCGATCCCGTGGGGCACGCTCTTTCGCAAGGGCATCCGGATCGGGATGGGTCGCGACCACGACAAGCGCTACAACGACCATCTGCGCGACGCGATCGTCGCCGGGCGGATGAAGCCCAGCGCGATCGTCTCGCACCGCTTGCCCCTCGCCGACGCCGCCGATGCCTTCGCGAAGTTCGACGCGCGCAGCGACGGCTATGTGAAGATCATCCTCGAACCATGAGCGCCCCCAGCGCGGCGCGCCTGACGGAGGCGGCGCTGGTCCTCGCGGCCGCCCTCGCCCTCGTGGCGGGGTTCGCCGACGGGATCGCCTACCTGCGCTGGCACTTGTTCGCGGCCAACATGACCGGCAACACCGTGCTGCTCGGGCTCGCCCTCATCCGCGGCGACAGCGCGACGATCCTAGGCGCGCTGGCGCCGATCGCCAGCCTCGTCCTCGGTGCCGCGGTTGCCTCCGCGGTACGCGACCGCTTCGGGCGCGGCATCCCGCTCTTGCTCGAGGCGCTCATGCTCGCAATCGCATCCTTGGTGCTGCGCAGCGTTCAGCTCGAGATCATCGCCTTCGCGATGGGCATCCAGAACCAGGCGATCAGGACTTTCGCCGGGATCACGGTCAATACGAGCTTCATCACCGGCGACTATGCGCAGGCCGGTACCGCGCTGGTCGACGTGCTGAGCGCTCCCCGGCGCGCTCGCGGGCAGCGAACGCTCGCGATCGTCAGCGCGCTCGCGACCGCGTACGCACTCGGTGCTGCCGCTGCGGCGCTTCTCAACGCGAAGATGCCGCACGCGCTCCTGCTCCCGGTGCCGATCGTGCTGGCGATCGCGTACGGGGTCAGGCGCGGCGACGCGGGCGAGGCTCAGCCGCCGAGCCAGGCGTAGCGGATCAGCAACAGCGCGGCGACGACGTACAGCAGCGGATCGACGGCCTTGCCGCGGCCGCTCAGCAGCATGATCAGCGCGTAGGAGATGACGCCGAAGCTGACGCCGTTGGCGATCGAGAAGCTCAGCGGCATCGCGACGATCGTCAGGAAGACCGGGATCGCGATCGCGTAGTCGTCCCAGTCGATACCGCGCAGGCTCTCGAGCATCATCGCGCCGACCACGATCAGCGCCGGTGCCGTCGCCGCGGCCGGGATCACGCCCGCTAGCGGCCACAGGACCGTCGCGCACAGGAACAGGACGCCGACCGTCACCGCGACCAAGCCCGTGCGGCCGCCCTCGGCGATCCCGCTCGCGCTCTCGATGTAGGCTGTCGTCGTGCTGGTGCCGAGGGCCGCGCCGATCATCGCTGCGAGCCCGTCGCAGACGAACGTCCGCCGCGCGCGCGGCATGTCGCCGCTCGCGTCGATGACGCCGGCGCGGCTGGCGAGCCCGACCAGCGTCCCGGTCGCGTCGAAGAAGTCGACGAAGAAGAACGTGAACACGACCACCGCAACGCCCAGTCCGAGGGCCGCGCGCAGGTCGAGCGCGCCGACCAGACCGCTCGGCCAGAGCGGCGGCGCGACGACGCCGGCCGAGAATCCGCTGAACGGGACCAGCGCGTCGTGCGGACCGACGTAGAGCGCCGCGTGCGTCACGATCCCCAGCACCGTCGCGCCGAGGATGCCGTAGAGAATCGCACCCGGGACGCGGCGCACGAGCAGCACCGCGGTCACCAGCAATCCGGCGACTGCGATCAGCGCCGGCGCCGCGGTCAACGAGCCCAACGTCACGAAGGTCGCCGGGCTCGCGACGACGATGCCGGCGTTCTTCAGCCCCAAGAAGGCGAGGAACGCACCGATGCCCGCCGTGACCGCGGCTTTGAGGGCGTTAGGGATCGCGCGCACGACCGCCTGTCGCACGCCCAGCAGCGAGAGCACAACGAAGATCCCGCCGGAAACGAACACCGCGCCAAGCGCCGTCTGCCAGGGAATCTTCTGCCCGAGCACCACGGTGTAGGCGAAGTAGGCGTTGAGCCCCATCCCGGGCGCCTGCGCGAACGGATAGCGCGCGACCAGCCCCATCAACAGGCTGCCGAACGCGGCGGCCAGCGCCGTCACGATCAGCAGCTTGGCGAACTCGTTCGAGACCCCGGTGATCGCGTTGCCCAGCACCGAGGGGTTCACGAACAGGACGTACGACATCGTCAGGAAGGTCGTCAGCCCGGCGCGGATCTCGCGTGGGATCGTCGAGCCTGCCGCGGCGATCCCGAAGACGCGCTCCAGCGCGGAGGTTCGAACGGTGCTCGTCGCCTCGGCCATCGCCGCCCTTTCGCTCAGGGTGCGACCTTCCACTCCCACGCGTTCCAGAAGTCGCGCGCCAGCGGGTTGGGCCGGAAGCCGCGCAGCCGCGGCGCAACGGCGTAGACACTGCGTTCCAGTCCGAGTGGGATCACCGGAAGCTGCTCGGCCAGGATGTCACCGGCGGCGCGGTAGGCACGGGCGCGCGCGACCGGCTCGTAGGCCGCCGCGCCGGCCGCCTCGTCGCGGTCGAAGGCCGGGTCGCACCAGCCCATCGAGTTTCCGCCGCCGGGCGGCGTCGCCGTGCAGCCGAACAGGTACGAGCGGTCGGGATCGAGGGTCGGCGACCACGACGTCAAGGCGAGATCGTAGCGACCGCCCTCGAGGATCCCGCCGGACTCACGCGCACCCCAGAACGTGTCCTCGGCGTACGACCGGATCGTCGCCGTGACGCCGACCCGGCGCAGTTCGTCAGCGATCTCGACCGCGGCGTCGGCGCTGCGCCGCCAGTCGCCGGCGATCGCGAAGTCGAGCTGCAGGCGCAGCGGAGCCAGCACCCGCGCCGCCGCCGCCGGATCGTAAGCCGGCAGCCGGCGCCGCGCGGCGAAGGCCGGCTCCAGGCCGACGCCGTCGGTCGGGACGAGCGCGTCGCGGTAGATCGTGCGCGCCAGCCGCGCGCGGTCGATCGCTTGCGCGAGCGCGCGCCGCACGCGCGCGTCGCGCAGCGCGGCGCGTCGGACGTTGCACTGCAGGTAGTCGACCACGTTGGTCGTCGTCGCGACCAACCGCAGCGCGCGGCTGCGCGCGACGTCGATCTGCGGCCCGGTCAGCACGGCGGCGTCGAGCTCGCCGGCCAGCAGCTCCACCAGCCGCGTCGAGGCCGCCGGGACGATCTGCACGACGACCCGCGAACTCGCCGCGCGCCGCCAGGCGTACGGGTTCCGCTCGAACTCGAGGCGCTGCCCGCGCTCCCAGCGAGCCAGGCGAAACGGGCCAAGTCCGACCGGATCGACGTCCAACGAGCTGCGGTCGAGCGAGGCGAGGCGCGCTGCGATGTGGCGCGGCAAGATCGCGAACGGATCGTCGGCGCCCAGGGTGAGGAACGAAGCGACGAACGGCGCCCAGCGACGCCGCAACCGCACGACCAGCCGGTCGGGGCGCGGGACAAAGACGGCGGCGATCGGCGCGACGGCTGAGGTGTCGGGGACCGACGTGCGCGGGTTGCGCAACGCGGCGACGGTGAACGCGACGTCGTGCGCGTCGAACGGCGCGCCGTCGCTCCAGCGCCCGGTGCGAATCTCGTAGGTGATGGTCCGGCCGTCGCGCGAGATCAAGCCGTTCGCCTGGGTCGGCACGCGCAGCGCGCGGTCGGGGACGAGCCGCCCGCGATCGTCGACCAGGAACAGATAGCCTTGCGTGAGCGGCCCCAGCAGCCAGCCGAAGGGCGTGTTGCGGATCGTGTCCAGCGAGTTGGGATCGCCGTCGATGACAAACGTCGGCGGCCGGGGCGCCTGCGCGGGCAGCGCGGCGCCGACCAGCAACGTCGCAAGGACGGCGCCCGCGGCGGCGAACCAACGGACGGGCATCCCCGCCCGACTGCGCGATGACGAATGCCAACGCCTGGCTCCTGATCCTCACCGTCGGCGCGATCGGCGTGTTGCATACGCTCGTCCCCGACCATTGGGCGCCGATCGCGGTGCTAGCCCGCGGCCAGGGCTGGTCGCCGGGCCGCACGGCGCGCGCGGCCGCCCTCGCCGGCGTCGGCCACGTCGGCTCGACGCTCGCGCTGGGCCTGCTGTGCTGGGCTGTCGGGTCGCTCGCCGCGGTTCACTATGGTGCGCTGGTCAACCGGGTCGCCGCACTCGCGCTGATCGGTTTCGGCGGCTGGATCGCGTGGTCGGGCTGGCGCGAAGTCCACGGCCAGGACGAGCACGGACACGCGCACCGCGGGCACGCCCATCGGCACGCGCACCCCGACGGCACCGAACACGTCCACTGGCACGAGCACCACGACGCCGACTGGCACATCGAAGGCGGCGGCGCGGCGGTCCTCCACGCGCACGGACACGCCGCGACCGGCCGCACGGCGTTGCTGCTGATCCTGGGTTCGTCGCCGATGATCGAGGGGTTGCCGGCCTTCTTCGCCGCCTCGACGCTGGGCGCCGGCGTGCTCGTCGCGATGGCGCTGGTCTTCGGCGCCGCGACGATCGCGACGTACGTGACCGTCTCGGTGGCCGCGCTGCGCGGGATCGAACGCCTCTCGCTCGGCCCGCTCGAACGCTACGGCGAGGTTCTCAGCGGCTCGTTCGTCGCGCTGGTCGGCGTCGCTACGCTCGTCTTCGGTTGACGCGCCGCTCGCGCTGGGCTAGTGTTGTCTGGCGCAAGCGCGAGCGAGGAGCCAGGGATGTTGAAAGTCGGCGACCGGGTCTACATCGACGGAACCCACGAAGAAGGGACCGTCAAAGCGGTTCACCCGCACGAGATCCTGGTGCGCGTAGAGGTCCCCGGTGGCCACGAAGACCGCAAATACGCCCACGAAGACCTGCGGCTCGATCCCACCATGAGCGAAGCCTCGAAGTTCATCGACCACTGAACCGCAGTCGCTATTCGACCGGGCCGCTGTCCGGGACGCGTTGCATGATCGTATGGGCGAGCGGATTGGGGTCCTCGCCGACGGGAAGCTCCACCGCGATACGAGGGAACCGTTCGCCGCGCGTCTCGATGACCAGGCAGTCGCGATCGCCACTCGCGTCGACGAAGATCAGGCCCTCGGGATTGGCGAAGACGCCGACCGATTTGTAGAGCCCGAAGTTCGTCCCTTCGAGCCGGTACTGCAACGCTAAGGCCTCGAGACTGCTTACGTACGCGTTGATCACGTGCGCGAGTGGGATGTGGAACGACCCTTGAAAGCCCAGCCACTGATCGACTAGCGAAATGTCGATCTCCAAACTGTCGCTTTGGAGCTTCACTACGGCCACGAGTCCCCCTTAGTATCGATCGGTGGGCACCGGCCATTCCGCGCCTTCGAACCGACTACCTCGATGAGAAAGGAAAGAGCATGGCGACGATCGATGAGTGCCCACCCGGTGTGACCTTCTGGAAAGACATCCGGCCGTTGTTTCGTGATTCTGACGTCAAGGCGATGAACGACGTTCCGGCCGGCAAGGTGCATCTCGACGACCCGGCTGACGTCGCCGCGAAGGCCGACCTGATCTATGCGCTCGTCGCCGCCGGCAAGATGCCCTGCGACCACAAGTGGCCGGACGACTCGATCCGGCTCTTCGCGTGCTGGATCGAGCAAGGGAAGGTGGTCGGGACGAAGCCGGCCTGACGGTGAGCGTGAGAGGCGCAGGGTTGCCCTAGGTCGTATTACAAGGTCAGTTAGCGTCTATTTGCATCGGGAAGGTGGACGAGATGCCGGTGGGTGTGAGGGGTCAGGTGACTCCGCCAGCGTTGGACGACGCGCCGCCGTTACTGCGTATTCGGCCTCCGGCGAGCCGCCCGCTGAAGGTCTACGCGTTCGACCCGACCCTCGGCCGTACGCTCGGAAACGTCCTGCTCACGCACGTCCCCTACGAGCCGCTCAAGCCGGGTCCGGTGGGAGAGCGGTTCGCGGTCATCGACTACGACGGGTCGGCCAAGACCTTCTACACGCCGGTCGACCTCGACGATCCGCACATCTTGATGCGGTCGGGCCTCGATCCGACGGAGTCCGATCCACGGTTTCACCAACAGATGGTCTACGCGGTCGCGAGCGAGACGCTGGAACGGTTCGAGACCGCACTGGGGCGACGCGTGCATTGGCGACGGACGAAGAACCCGCTTCCGCCCGGTGTCCCGAACCGACTCTATCTCTATCCGCACGCGATGGTGCAGGCGAATGCCTTCTACAGCCCGGACGCGCACGGTATCCTCTTCGGTTACTTCCGCGCCGCGAAATCCGACTGGGCACAAGTGCTGCCGGGCCAGACGATCTTCACCTGTCTGTCGCACGACATCATCGCGCACGAGACGACCCATGCCATCGTCGACGGCATCCGCAGCTACTTCATGGAGCCGACCAACATCGACGTACCGGCCTTCCACGAAGCCTTCGCAGACGTCTCCGCGCTCTTCGTCCACTTTTCGAACAAAGATGCCGTCCTCGCTACCCTCCAGCGAACGGGCGGACGGCTCTACAGCACCGCGCTGACCCCGGAATCCGGCGGCTCGGTGAGCAATCCGATGATTCAAGCCGAGATCGCGCCCGACAATCCGTTGATCGAGTTGGCTCGCCAGTTCGGCCAAGTCTCGGGGATGCACAGCGGGTTGCGGAGCGCGCTGGGGACCCCGCCCACTCCCGCCGACATCTTGACGACCGTCGAACCGCACGCGCGGGGCTCGATCCTGGTCGCGGCCGTGTTCGATGCGTTCTTCAGCATCTACATGCAGCAAACTGCGGATCTGTTCCGCACCTTTCGCGCCGGCGGCGGCCCGGCGAATCCGGTGGACTTGCCGGCGCCCCTCGCCGATCAGCTCGCCCAAGCCGTCCGCGACACTGCGGTGCTGTTCTTCGGCGTCTGCGCCCGTGCTCTCGACTACTGCCCTCCCGTCGACGTGACGTTCGGTGACTTCCTGCGCGCCCTGATCACGGCCGACTACGATCTCTTCCCGAGCGACAAGTACGGCGTCCGCGAAGCGGTCATGCAGTCCTTTCGCTCGCGGGGGATCCTGCCCCAGGACGCAGCGTTCTTCTCCGAAGGGTCGCTGCGCTGGCCGGAACTGCTGCCAGGCCAGCTTCCGTACGTGCGAGGACTGGTGTTCGGAGACCCGAACGGCCTCACTCGCGCCGAGCAGGACACCGACGGCCGCGTGCTGCGCCAGTACGCGCGAACGCATGCGAAGGCGCTCGGGCTCACGCAGAGCGGGCCGATCTCCGCCGACTCGTTTCATCCGATGTTCCGCACCGACGAACGTGGCCGGCTGCGAGTCGACATGGTGGTCGAGCTGACGCAGAAAGCCGACGTGCTGCTCGATTCGAAAGCACCGGCGCTGGGGAGCTTCCCCATGCGCTCCGGCGTGACGCTGTTGATCGCGCAGCCGCTCTCGCACGCGGAGGAACGGGGCGAGCCTTGGGTCCGCTACGCGATCTCCAAGCACGCGAGTCCGCAGCGCGAGGCTGGACAGCGCGCGGCATACGCCGCCCTGGGGCTCTCGAGCGGCCCTGCGCGGATCAACTTCGGCCTACTTCACGGAGTGTGAGACGATGGCACGCAAGACGGCAAAAAAGAAGACGATGCGCAAGAAGGCGACGACCCGAAAAAAGAAGACGACGCACAAGAAGGCGACGACTCGAAAGAGGAAGGCGACGCGCAAGAAGTCGACGACCCGAAAGAAGAAAAAGACGGCGGCATCCGGGAAGCGCCCAGCACCGAAGGCTCCGGCCCGAAAGACACCGAGCGGCGGTAGCGGGACGACCTCGTCGGCCGGCACGCCGCCGGCGGCCGGCAAGACGGGACTGCGCATTCGGATGTACCGCGTCGGCTTCGGGGACTTCTTCCTCATGAGCCTGCCGGGCCCGGCCGGCCCACTCCACGTCCTCATCGATTGCGGTGTCCATGCCGTCAACCTCGGCAGCATCGGCGACGCGCTGGACGACATGAACACCGTCACGGGCGGCAACTTGGCGCTCGTGATCATGACGCACCGCCACGCCGACCACATCTCCGGCTTCGCCAGCGGCGCCGACATCTTCAAGAACTTCACGGTCGAACGCGTTTGGATGTCGTGGTTCGAGAACCCCAACAACCCAGCGGCGGTGCGCTTTCAGTCGACGCTCGCCGCCGTCGCCACGAATCTGCAAGCGACCCTCGCGCCCCGAACCGGCGCCGACGATCAGCAATACAAGTACATGGTCGAAAACATCACGGGGGACGCCGCTGCGGCTCCGGGCGCGCCGACCAGCAATCAGGCAGCGCTCAACGTGCTGCACGGCGGCTTCAAGAGCCCGCAACCTCCGATCGACTATTATCAAGCCGGCGACGCGGCCATCTTGCCGGACTCGCTGACGAAGGCGGGTCTGACCGCGAAGATCCTCGGACCACCGATCGATCCGAAGTTGGTCGCCCAGATGAACGGTAAGGGCGAACAGTATCTGGCCGCCAACGACGCGACCGGAGCACCGCCGGCGCGGATCGCCCAGATCTACGAAACGACGGCGAATGCGTATCCGCCCGAGGCCTTCGCGCTGCTCAGCCCGGCCGAGATCGCCTCGACCGTCGCTGCGAGCCTCGACCAGACCGACTTGATGGCGGCTCAGGCGAGCCAGGCCGACAACACCCTGAACAACCAAAGCCTGGTGATCCTCTTCTCCTTCGGCGGGAAGACGCTGCTCTTCGCCGGCGACGCGCAGTGGGGTAACTGGCAGAATTTCCTCTACGGCGGCGCAGTCGGTTCGGGGACCGTCGCCTTGGATGCCGAGGCGGAACAAATCCTCGGGAGCATCGACTTCTACAAGGTCGGCCATCACGGCAGCACCAACGCGACGCCGATCGATGCGCTCAAGGCGATGCGCGAAGACTGCATCGCCATGTGCTCGACGCAACCCGGCGCGTACGGCAAGATCGCCAACAAGAGCGAGGTTCCGCGCATCCCGTTGGTCGCGGCGATCGATACGAAGACCGCCAACCAGCTGGCACGCACCGACATGGTCAACGTCGATATGAATGCAACCCTGGCGGCAAAGATAGCGAAGTTCGAACAGCAGAATGCACCGGGAGACCTGCCCTCGATCTTCCAAGCGGGGCCGAACGACAAGCTCTACATCGACTTGGATTTGTGACGATGCCGGGCCCACCCGACAAGATCATGATCATCCGCCACGCGGAGAAGCCGGAGAACCCCGGACCGAGCGGCGTGCAAGAGGACGGGACGACCGACAAGCACTCGTTGATCGTCCGCGGTTGGCAACGCGCGGGAGCGCTCACGACGTTCTTCGCGAAGCCCGTGCGGGCTGGAATCGCAACCCCGGCGACACTCTTCGCTGCCGCCACGAGCGGCGACCCGACGATCCCGGCCGACGAGGCGAAGAGCCTGCGCCCGCAGGAGACGATCCTGACGCTCGGCCGAAAGCTCGGCCTCACTCCGAACGTCACGATCGCCGTCGGTCAGGAAGCGACGCTGATTCCGACCCTGCGCGCCTGTACCGGAATCGTGCTGGTAGCGTGGGAGCACAAGCATATCCCGATCATCGCTGCGGGCTTCGTGCCGAACCCGCCCGCGTGGGGCGACCGCTTCGACGCCGTCTGGGTCTTGGACCACCAGGCCAACGGCACGTATCAGTTCTCCATCGTCAACCAGGATCTCCTGGATGGCGACGTGCCGGCCTAGCCGGCGCAAGCGTATTTCCGTGCGCAACTATGAGAACGATTGGGTGAGATTGAAGACGAGGCCAAAGCGGTCGCGCAGATAGCAGCGCGGCAGGTCCTGGTCTTCCTCGACCAGCGAACATCCGCGCGCCAACATCTCCGCCTTGGCTTGGGCTACGTCGTCAACCTCGAACTCGAACACGGCCCCATTCGCATCACCACGTTCGAAGTACACCGCGAGGGCGCCGGTATCGAAGCCGACCAACCGTTCCGTCTCCGCGACGATCGGGAACCCAAGCTCGCCGTGGTAGTACGCCTTCGCAGCCCCGAGGTCACCGGTCCGAAAGATGAGATCGCTGGTCGAGGTCATTGCATCGTTCCCTCTTCAACTTCCCAAGCTCTGCTAGCCGGTTCAGAGGCCGAATAGAGAAAAAGCGCTCGCGCGCTCCTCTCACTGTTTTCAGTTCGGTTTGTCGCACATCTCCCACGCATTTCCGAAAAGTCGGTCACGAGTGGGAGACTGCATCAACATGGTGGAGCTGCCGGGGAGCCGCCCCCCGGGTCCGAAAAGCCGGACCGCCGCTTTCTCCAGGCTCAGCACCGATTTTGTCTTAGGCGCGCCCGCTTCTCGGTACAGGAATCAGGTGCGCCGCAGCCCCAGTTGAGTTTCGGACGCTTCTCGGAGCATCTCCGCGTCCTAGCCGGATTTGATGACCGCCAGCAGGGTGGATCCGGCTACCCCCCGCGGACGGTCGCTGATTAAGTGTTTAGCTTAGGCAGCGAGAGCGTATTCGTTGTTCGCGTGTAAACGCTTGTGATCGTTTTAGGAGGGCTCACAACTCCGCCTGCTTACGTCGACCACGGATCTTCCCGTCGAGACTACTCAGCCCCGCGAGCGAGTCGGTGAGGACTAGCACGCCATTATAACACGCCCGCCGATGCGGCAGTTCCCACCGGCGCGGCAGCCGCTTGCGCGACCGAGGCGAAGCCGTCGCGGCGCAGCAGGGCGGCGAGTTCGCGCTTGATCCGGGTCACCAGCGCCGGCCCCTCGTAGATCAGCCCGGTGTAGAGCTGGACGGCACTCGCGCCGGCCCGGATCTTCGCGTAGGCGTCGGCGCCCGAGGCGATCCCCCCCACCCCGATCAGCGGGAAGCGCCCGCCGGTCAGGCTGCGGACGCGGGCCAGGAGCGCGGTCGAGGGGCCGAACAGCGGGCGGCCGGAGAGCCCGCCGGCCTCGGCCGCCGCCGGGCCGTGGAGCCCGGGCGGCCGCGCTCGGGTCGTGTTGGCGACGACGATCCCCTCGATCCCGCCGGCCAGCAGCGTCGCCACCAGGCGCTCGAGCAGCGCCGCGTCGACGTCGGGGGCGAGCTTGGCGACCAGGGCGGGCCGCGCCGCCGGCCAGGCGACCGCGGCGAGCTGGGCCAGCAGGTCGGCCAGCCGGCTGGGGTCGAGGAAGACCTGGCCGTTGGCCGTGTTCGGGCACGAGACGTCGAGGACGAGGTAGTCGGCGTGCCCCGCGAAGCGCTGCCCCAGGGCGACGAAATCGGCTCCCGGATCGGCGCTGTCGGCGTTCGAGGCGAGATTGATCCCGAGCGCTCCTTGTCGGCCGCGCCCCTTCCGCTGCAGGCGCGCTTCGAGCGCCGCGGCTCCTTCGTTCGGGAAGCCCATCCGGTTGATGACCGCCCCGTCCTGCGGGAGCCGGAACACGCGCGGCCTCGGGTTGCCGCCCTGCGAGCGCGGCGTCACGCCGCCCACTTCGACGAATCCGAAGCCCTGGCGGCCCATCCGGTCGTAGACGCGCCCGTTCTTGTCGAAGCCGGCCGCCAAGCCAACCGGGTTCGGCAGGGTCCGACCGAAGAGGGTCGTCACGAGGAGCGGGTCGTCGTCGGCCGGCTGCCCGGGGACCAACCCGCGCTCGAGCGCGCGGAGCGTTAGCGCATGGGCGTCCTCGGGGTCGAGCCGGTGGAGCAGCGGCCGCACGAGGCGATACGGGTCGAACACTCCCCCGCTAAGACCCGCCGCATGTCGCTTACGTGGCGCGACGATCGAAGCCGGCGGTGAAGAGGCTGAGGATCCAAGAGATGATCGCGGTCGCGATCGCACCCCAGAAACCGGCCCAGAAGCCGCGCACGTACAGGCCGATCCCGAGCGAACCGACCAGCCAGAACAACAGCCCGTTGATCACGAACGTGAACAGGCCCAGCGTCAGCACTTCCAGCGGCAGGCTCAGGATGATCAAGATCGGCCGCAGGATCGCGTTGGCCACACCCAGGATCAGCGCCGCGATGAGCGCGCCCAGCGGGCCGCTGATCCCGATCCCGTGAATCAGTCCGAAATACGCGATGATGTAGAGGGCGATTGCGTTGACCACGACCCGGATGAGGAAACCCATGCACGCTCCTTCGGTGAGATCGCTGTGAGACGCCGCCGGTTCGTCGTGACGGCGGCGGCGGCGCTCGGCGCCGCTGCGTTCGCGCCCGTTCGCGCCGCGGCCCCTGCCGAGGTGTCCTTTCCCACCGCGGGCGGTTCTCTCGCCTATCGGCGCTTCGGCGCGAGCGGTCCGGTGCTGGTCTTCCTCAGCGGCGGTCCCGGGCTGCGCTCGACCTATCTCGATCCGATCGCGCAGACGCTCGCGGCGGACCACGCGACGATCGTCTTCGATCAGCGCGGGACCGGCGCGTCGCGCGACGCCTACGGCGACGGTTCGCTGGTCACGGTGGCCGGCTTCGTCGCCGACCTCGACGCGCTGCGCAGTGCGCTCGGCCTCGGGCGTTTGGCGCTGGTCGGCCACTCCTGGGGTGCGATGCTCGCGATGGCCTATGCCGCCGCGCATCCCGAGCGCGTCGCCTCGCTCGCGCTGCTCGATCCGGGCGGGCCGAGCATGCAGTTCTATCCCGACTTCGCGCGGCGCCTCCGCGAGCACCTCACCGACGACGAACGGCTGGCGGTGGGCGCCGCGCTCGAGGCGGGAAAGCTGCCGCCGCCCGCGGCGATCACTCCGGGCTACTTCCACGATCACGCCAAGGGCGTCGCGTTCGCGCGCACGCCGGACGCGACCACCGTGTACGCCAACGTCGCCACCGCGATCGGTCGCGACGCGACGGCGCACTACGACGTGAGCGCCGCGCTGCAAGGCACGACGATCCCGGCCTTCACCCTCTACGGCTCCGACGACGTCTCGCTGGCCGCGAAGCCGGCCCTCGACGCGCTCTTTCCGCACGCCACGACCTCGCTCGTCCCCAACGCCGGCCACTTCCCGTGGCTCGAAAACCCCGTCCCATTCTACGCCGGGCTGGAGGCGTTCGAGGGCAGCGTCCCGCCGGCGGCGTAGCCCGTCGCTCCGTCGTGACGGTTCTTTGTTCATAAATTAATGCAGCGCACACACGCTGCGCTTGGTCCGCTTCCGCAGGCGTCGAACTCTTAGGGGGGACGCCCCGAACGTCACTTGGAGGACGAGGCGGTGAACGGAAGCACGCACCCGTGGCGCAAATCCCGGCTCGGTGCGCCCGGCGAAGAGATCGCGATCTTCGAAGCCGGCGCGAGCGATCCGCGCGCTCCAGCGGTCCTGTTGATCCACGGTCTGGGCCACTGGACGCAAGGGGCGTGGGAACGGGTCCTCCCGCATCTCGACTCGCGGCTGCGTATCGTCGCCTTCGACCTGCCGGGCTTCGGTCGCAGCGACCGCCCCGACGTCCCGTACGACGACCGCTTTTTCGCCGACACGATGACCCGCGTCGTTGCGGCGACGATGCCACGGCGCTTCGCGCTCGTCGGCCACTCGTTGGGCGGAGCGATCGCGGCGCGCTATGCCGCCGCGCATCCCGAACGCCTCTCCCGGCTCGTGCTTGTCGCGCCGGCGGGGTTCTTGCGGGGCGTGCGGTACGTCTACGCGGCGCTCGGCGCCGGTCCGTTGCAATGGCTGCTCCATCGCCGACCGTCGCGGCGCACGATCCGCTGGTTCACAGAGCGCACGGTCGCCGATCACGGTGCGTTTGCCGCCGAGATGATGGAGCGCGCGTACGAGCTCGCCAATGATCCGGGCGTGCGCCGCGCGTTCGCGCGCGTCTACGCCGCCGCCTTGCGCGAGCTCGCCCACGCCGACGAGATCGAAGCCCGTCTGCGGGCCTGGACCGGGCCGACGCTCCTGGCTTGGGGTCGGAAAGACACGCTCATCCCGCTCCGCGGGATCGATGACGCCGCGCGCGTCTACCCGCAGGCCGAGGTGGCGATCTTCGCTTGGAGCGGGCACGTGCCGATGATCGAGGAACCCACCGCAGTCGGCGCACAGCTCAACCGTTTCCTGAGCGCCGATATCGTCAGCAGCCCGGCTCGCGAAAAGAGCCGTTGGTGGGAGCCGCTCTTCGGCCGGGTCATACGCAGCGCCGCGTCGTGAGAACTCGGCCCGCAACGGACTAGCGCTCGAGGCCCGCCTTCACCCGCGAGGCGAGCGCCGGCGTCATCCCTTTGACGGCGGCGAGCTCGTCGACCGACGCGCGGCGAATCGCTGCGACCGAACCGAACGCCGTCAGCAGCCGCTTGCGGCGCACCGGACCGACGCCCTCGAGCGAATCGAGCACGGAGCGGGTCATCGCTTTGCCGCGCCGGTTGCGGTGGTGCGCGATCGCGAAGCGGTGCGCCTCGTCGCGCACGCGCATGACCAAGTGCAGGCCGGGCGAGTTCGGCGCGAGGACGATCGGCTCGGACTGCCCGGGCAGGTAGAGCCACTCATGCTCCTTGGCCAACCCCGCGACCGGGATCCCCCACATGTCCAACTCGTGCAGTACCTCGACGACCGCGCCGAGCTGTCCCTTCCCGCCGTCGATCAACAGCAGGTCGGGCTTCTCGTGGAAGCGCTCGCGCTTGCGCGCCTGCGCCTCGAGCGCCGCCGCGGCGACGTCGCGCTCGTCGACCGGCGGACGATCGGCCTCGCGCCGCAGGTAGCGCAGCCGGCGCCGCAGCGTCTCCTGCATCGAGGCGAAGTCGTTGGGTCCCTCGACGCTCTGGATGGTGAAGTGGCGGTAGTCGCTCTTCTTCGGGCGGCCTTCGACGAAGACGACCATCGAGGCGACGGCGTTGGTGCCCTGGATGTTCGAGATGTCGTAACACTCGATGCGGTGCGGCGGATCGGGGAGGTCGAGCGCCGTGGCGAGCTCGGTCAGCGCGCTGGCCGAGGCCGACTCGCTCGCCTCCTGATGCGCCAGGTACGCGCGCAAGTTCTGCTCGGCGTTCTTCTTCACCAGCGCGAGGTAGTCGCGCCGTTCGCCGCGTTCGGGGCGCAGGATGCGCACGCGCTGGCCTTTGATCTCGGTCAGCCACGCCTCGATCACGCTGCGGTCGTCGGGCAGCGCCTCGACCAAGATCGACTTGGGGACGGCCGCCTCCCAGCCGCGCCGCCGGCGCACGCGCGTCGTCTTCTCGGCGACTGGGGATGATTGGTCGCGCGCGGCGCGCAGCGCGAGCGGGGAGGCCTCGACCGCCCCGTCCAGGCTGGTCGCGGCGTCGCGCGCGCCCGTGCGCGCGGTGTAGAACTGCTTGAGGAACTCCGAGAAGATCTCGCCGTCGCTCGCATCGTCGGTCCCGTCGAGGACGAAGTACTCCTGGCCCAGCAGCTTGCCGTCGCGGACCAGAAAGACTTGCACGCAGGCCTGGCCCTGCCCGCGCGCCAGCGCCATCAAGTCGACGTCGATGCGCGAGCGCCAGACGACCTTCTGCGCCTCGATCGTGCGCCGCACCGCGATGATGCGGTCACGCAGCCGCGCCGCGGCCTCGAAGTTGTAGTGCTCGGCGGCGTCGGTCATCTCGTGCTGCAGGCGCTCGATCAGCGGATCGTAGTGGCCCTCGAGGAACAGCACGACCTCGTCGACCAGCCGGTCGTAGTCCGCTTCCGACTGGTAGCCGACGCAGGGCGCCAGACAGCGCTTGATATGGTACTGCAGGCACGGCCGCGCGCGGTGCCCGTCGATCGGCTCGCGGCAAGTGCGCAGCGGGAAGACCATGCGGACCAGATCGATCAGCTCGCGCAAACCGGCGGCGTTGGTGTAGGGGCCGAAGTAGCGCGCCCCGTCGTCCTTGAGCACGCGGGTGAACACGACGCGCGGGAACGGCTCGTTGGTCACCTTGAGGTAGGGGAAGCGCTTGTCGTCGCGCAGCCGCACGTTGAACGGCGGCTGGTGGCGCTTGATGAGGTTGGCCTCGAGGATCAGCGCCTCGACCTCGTTGGTGACCACGATCGTGCGCACGTCGACGACCCGCTCGACCAGCTTCTGCGTGCGGTACGGGTGCGCGGCGGAGTCTTGGAAGTACGAGCGCACGCGATTGCGCAGCGAGACGGCCTTCCCGATGTACAGGATGCGGCCGTCGGCCCCGATCAGTTGATAGACGCCGGGAAGATCGGGGAGCTGCGCGAGCGTACGCTCGAAACGATCATCGTTCATGGGTCATGGCTGGGCCGAGCGGGCCGCCGCGGGTCTAGGCCGCGAGGTCGGGCGCCGCTGCTTTCTTGCGGCGGGCGCGCCACACCAGCCCGGCCACGACCGCCAGCACGACGACGGCCAGCGACACCACGAGCGCGCCTTTGTGCAGCGCGGCGAGGATCGCGTCGAGGTTGCGCCCTGCCTCGTTGCCCAGGTACGCCAGCGCGAAGCAAAACAGCGCCGAGCCCAGCGCGGTGTAGGTAAGGAAGTAGCGCTTGGGCATCCGCGAGAGACCGGCCGGCAGCGAGGAGACCCCGCGCACGAACGGGATGAAGCGGCACCAGAAGACCGTCGAGCGGCCGTAGCGCGCGAAGTAGGCGTGGACCCGCTCGTACTCGTGCTCCTTGAACCGCACGTAGCGGCCGTAGCGGTGGACGAACGGCAAGCCGCCGTAGTACCCGATCGCGTAGAGGATCGAGGCGCCGAGCAGCTCGGCGACGAGCGCGACCAGGGCCGCCACGACCCAGCCGGGCAGACCGCCAACCGGCGGGAGATGCCCTTGGCCGGCCAGACCGCCGGCGGTCGTCAGGACGACCTCGAGGGCGGCCGGGAAGCCGAGATTGCCCAGCACGACGACCAGGAACAGCCCGGCGTAGCCGTAGTGGAGGACCAGGTCGTGGAGCGTCTGGGTCAGGTGTTCCATGCACGCCTCAGGATGTCGGCCGCGAGCCCGCCGGCTTCGGTCCGGATCGCTTCGAACAGGTCGATCGGGTCGATCTCTCGGTCGCCGGCCAGCCCCTCGGCGACCAAGACGATCCGGCGCACGCGCGGGGTAACCAAGATGCCCTCCCAGCTCCGGCCGTCGCCGGTACCGAGTGACCGCTTGACCTCGGCATGAATTCTAGCCGGGTCGACCTTCCGCTCGGCCAGTAAGGCGTCGATCCGGCCGTCGTGCTCCTCCAGGAGCGCGTACAGGATGTGCTCGGCACCCACATAGTAGTGGTCGTGGTTCCGGCACTCTTGCTCCGCTGCTCGGAGGACGCGTCGGGCGGCGGGGCTGAATCGTGAGAACAACGGCGGCCCGTCGGGAGAGGTGCTGGTCGGGGCGGCAGGATTTGAACCTGTGACCTCTGCGTCCCGAACGCAGCGCTCTACCAAGCTGAGCTACGCCCCGTAACCGCCCTCGAGCCAAAACCCCCGGATTCGCAGGGCGTATAGCGCCTCCTGCTTCGCGGGAACAATGCCTGTGACAACGAATCCCGAGGTCGCCCCATGAGATACCTCATCGTCGGCTGCGGCCGGGTGGGCTCGACGCTCGCCAAGCTGCTGGTCGCCGACAAACACGACGTCGTCGTCGTGGACGAGAACCCGGCCGCGTTCAAACGCCTGGGCAATCGCTTCGCGGGTCAAGTCGAGGTCGGGACCGGCATCGACTACGACGTGCTCAAACGCGCCGGCGCGGATCGCGCCGACGGCTTCGTCGCGTGCACCGACGGCGACAACCGCAACGTGATGGCCGCCCTGATCGCGCAGCGGATGTTTCGAGTCCCCAAGATCGTGGCGCGCATCTACGACCCGCCTCGGGCGCAGCTCTACCGGGAGCTCGGGATCGAGACCTTCTCGCCGACGACGATCGGCGCACACTTCCTGCGCGACCGCCTGCAGGACGTCTCCTACGCGAGCGTGCCCTCGTTCGACTTCGGCAAGCTCTCCTCGCTGGTCGCGACCGTTACCCGCAACCAGGCCGGCAAGCGCGTCGACCAGGTCGAGGTCGACGGGAAGATTCGCATCGCCGCGATCCGACGGCTGGGCAGCGTGAGCATCGCTGCCCCGAACGACGTGCTGCAGGAGGGCGACGAGGTCAACGCGATCGTCGCGCCCGAGTCCCTGACCGCCTTCGCGACGGCCTTCGCCTCCGCCCGGCCCGACGCACGGTTGACCGCGTAGCATCATGTTCGTCTTGATCATCGGTGGCGGAAAGGTCGGGACGTATCTGGCCCGAGGACTCATCAAACAGCAACACGAGGTCGTCGTCATCGAGAAGGATGCCCGCAAGGCGCAGATGATGACCAACCTGTTGGAAACCGACGTCGCGATCGTCGGCGACGGCTGCGATCCCAACGTTCTGCTGCAGGCCGGCGTCCAACGGGCCGACGTCGTCGTCGCCGACACCGGTGACGACGAGGACAACTTGGTCGTCTGCGTCATCACCAAGAAGCACTCGCAAGCGCGCTGTATCGCGCGGGTGAACAACCCCAAGAACAAGATGATCTTCGAGTCGCTCGACACCGATCGCCCGGTGACGGTGATCTCGTCGACCGAGATCATCCTGGGGATGATCGACGACCGGGTCAACGCCTCGGTCCTCGAGCCGCTGGCGCGGGTCGGCCGGGGCGACCTCGAGCTGGTGCAGGTGTCGATCGTGGACAAGAGCCCGGCCCGCGGCAAGCGCATCGCCGACGTCGCGCTGCCGCGCGGCAGCGTGATCGTCGCCGTCGACCGCGGCAGCGGCGACGTGGTCGTCCCCAACGGGGACACGACCCTGCAGAGCGGCGACGAGGTCATCGCGATGATCAAGCGCGAGATGCGCAGCGACGTCTGCGCCGCGCTCGTCGGCTAACCCCTAGACGCAGCCGCGGCGGCGCGTGAAGGGAGGGGCGCTGCACCCTCTCTGGAGACGACGCGCTGCGATGTTTCTGCCGCCTTTTTCCGCGACGACCGCGAGCTATCGCGAGGCCCCGTACTTCGAGGCCGGCCCGCTTCCCACGCCGGTCGACGGCGCCCCGGTGCCGTTCGGCGGCGGCCCGAGCGGAGCCGGCGACGGCGTCGGCTCACCGTGGTGGTCGTGTGGCAGTCCCGGCGCAAACGGTGGGAGCGGCGCCGGCAACGGGATGCTGGCGAACCTCAGCGGGCTGTTGGGCTCGCTGGTCAGCGCGCTGCAACAGTTGCTCGGCGGTTTGGGCACCGGCTCGTCGAACGGCGCCGGCGGCACGTTCGGTGGGAACGGCTATGGCTTCGGTGGCGGATACGGCGGCGGGTACCCGACCCCGGGTTCCGCCGGCTTCGGCGCCGGCGGCGCCGATCTGGGACGCGCCTTCTCCAACGTGACGATCTCGTCGACCGGCGATCCGCACATCGCCGAGACCGGCACGCAGTTCGGTCGGAACGGCGAGCAGAGCGTGAACCAGCATTACGACTGCATGGCCTCGCAGCCCGACCTGGTCAGCGCGAACATCGCCGGCGGCTATCGCGTCGCGACGACCGTCACGCAACCCAACGCCAAGGGCGTCACCTGGAACCAGTCGGCGACCGTCGAGGCCGACCACGGCCGCGAGCGGGTCACGATGAACAACGACGGCTCGTTCTCCGTCAGCGAGGACGGCCGCTCACTCTCGCTCGCCCGCGGTCAGACGCTCGACCTCGCCGGCGGCGAGACGGTGACCGAGAACCAGAACGGCTCGCTGCTGGTCAGCGCCGCCAACGGCCGGGGCGGCAGCATCGCGACGACCCTGAGCGCGTCGGGCGGCGGCGTCGACGTGACCACGACCGCCCAGCACCTCCAACTCGGCGGCGCAGTCGTCCAGCATCCTTCGTGATCGTCCGCGAACGGCTTGGCGTCCCGCCACGTCGAAGAAGCCCCTCGTGCCGGCACCTCCCTTCGTCCATCGCCTTCTCGCGTCGACCGCCATCCTTGCCGCCTGCGCTACGCATCCGGTGCAGTCATTCTCCGAACAGCTCCACGCGCGCGGGGCATCTCCGCTCTGGAGTTCCACGCTAGCTGCGGGACCGCACGCTATAGGCGTCTATGAGAACACCGTCCTCGTCGAACTCTACCAGGCCAACGGTCATCCTGACGTACGAACGGCAGGCCTCGATGCGCTTACCGGCAAGATCCTGTGGCAGCGGGACGATGCAACGGCGACACTCGGTGGGCCGCCATTCCTCGCCGTCCGGAACGCAGTTGAACGCATAAACGTTCGAACTGGCGCTACCCGATGGCGTTCCCCGCCGCTGTGCAAAGCGCCGCAGGCGATACCGACCAACGCAATGATGACCGGCGGCAGCGTCTATGCCGGATGCAACGACGGCGAGATCTTTGCCTTGCAGGCCTCAACGGGTCGTATCTTGGCCTCGGCGCACCCCATCGACGTGACGACACTCGACAGCCTGGTTCCGCTTGCCCATGGGACGCTCGGCGTCTGGGGATACCAGGACATCTCGATGGTCCACCGTACGGCGATCCTCAAGCGCGAAACGCTTTCGACTATTCTCGCGCTGCCGCCCGATGCTTCCTATCTTGCGTATCGAGGCGATGAAATGGTTGCAGCCTCCACGTGCTGCCGCGGTCTCCATAATGACACGTGGCCTGCCACGATCCAACGCTTCTCCCGCTCAACCGGGAAGTTACTGTCGAGCGTCGATTTGCATCCACACCGACCCGGTCTGCCGTCTGATGAGGCCCAGCCTGGCGCCGGCACCGTGTTCCTCGTCGGCAATCGCCTCTACGTGGCGACGCATTCAGCGCTCTTCCTCTACGATCTCGCTCATGTGCGCGCGCGGCCCCGCCTCGTGTACGGCAATCTCATTGGGGGACCGGCGACCTTCATCGAAAATCGCTACCTCTTCCTGAATGAGGGAACCAGGGGCGCCGTGAGCAGGGTGGCGCTCCTTGATGCATATGCCAGCCCCGCGCGCGAGGCATGGACGAATTCCGTTGTGTGGATGCCTCAGCCGTGGACACCGGAACTCGGGCCAACCCTGGAAGTCACGTCCACGACTCACAATCGAACCGCGATGGTTATACGACTCAGGGATATGGCTCTGCTCCGGATTGACAGCGACTGCATGCTCCAAACCTCTAACGATCGCTTCGCGCTCACCTATTGTCCGTCAACAGACCCTGCGCGGCGGCCTCGCCTGCAGATGTATGAATTCACGTCGGCCACCAGCATCAACCCGAAGACATACAGCAGCGGCGCGTTGTGACGTTAACCTCCCGATAACGCGAGGAGCCCCCTGTCCACGCCGAGAAACCGAGCCGCGCATGAGAATCCGCCAGTTGACCGCGTGTGGCGTGGCCATGATTGCGGTCTCGTCCCTCGCCGGCAGCGCCTTTGCGCAAGAGCAAGTTCGCGTCAACGTCGATCCGCGGCCGTGGGAGCGGACGACGATCATTACTAACGGCCCAACCAGCCTCACAACGATCTTGCGTGCCGATCTCCATTCGGCCACAGGCCCGGGGACGACGACGCGAGGCGAAGGTTCGCGTGGGCAGACGGTCGATCGCAACGCGGAAGCTTCCTACGCCGTGAGCACCTACTTCGCACGACTGATCGGCGGCCTCCCGATCATCGAGAAGATGAATCGTCTGAAGCCGTGAGGACGGTGAGGCGGGTGGCCTTGTGTCTCGCGCTCGCGCTCGCAACCGGTGGGTCGGCGGTGTTCGCGGAAGACTGCAACGAGACCGGTAATGCCGCGATGCCCGGCAGCATCAAGACCGAAGACTATGACAGCCATCCGAAGTGGACGATTGCGGGCGACGTGCTCGAAAAGATGGTAGTGGCCGGCGCAGGCGCGTTGCCGCCGGCTGAAGGCGTCGTCGCCGCCTACGAGCTGGCGAACGACACCAAGGATTTCGATACGGCCACACTCGATCGTGAGGACGCTTCGCTTCGGATCGAGGCTGTATTGAGCGCCGCCGACACGGGCATTCTCAAAGGCCTGCATGCCCGAGGGATCAGTCTGCATTCCGGCCTCGGGAACGCGGTGAGCAACGACTTGGTGAAGCTCGCCAACGACCAGTACGGGGGGAATTCGTCCTGGGTCTACCTCGAGCGTGTAACGGACAAGCAGTTTTCGTACGGCATCAAGGGAGCCGGGCTGAAGTTTGCGCTGACGACCGGGGCAGACCTGGCGTTCGGCTCCGATGTCGTCATGAAGTTCCTCGGCAAAAATGCGCGCAGGCTCGGCATAAGCGGTCCACTCGACAAGGGCACGCAGCACGTGTTGCGGCACGTCGGTTGGGACAAGCTCTACGCGCGCTCGACGATAGCGGCCAGTGCTTCCACCAAGATCCTGAAAGTGATGGGCTCGACCTCGGTCGAGCAGTTCTTCGATTCAAAAGCAGTCGAGCGCTACTTCTCGGAGCAGGTAAAAGCTGCCAGTTGCAGCGCGCTCAACGACCTCTACGCGCAGATCATGGACGCCCATGGTTCGCGCCTGCAGCCGACGAGCTATCGGCAGAGTGCCGCCGTCGATGCCTTCCGTGCCGCCCTCGTCGCGCAGCCGGAGCGCTTTGCGCCGGTCGTTGCCGAGGCGTACGCCGTAGCGGTCCAAGCCGCGGCACCGGTGGCGCAGCCGATCGCGATTCCCACCGCCTACGTCCCGCCCACACCCCCGCTCGTGCTCGCAAGCGCGCACGACGCCGTCGTACAGAGCATCAGCAACGACAACAGCTGGATACGGTACGCGAATACGCGACGCATACCGATGCGCATTCCGCCGCCGAAGGTGCCGGGATGGCGTTACCCTGCCGGGCCGGAAGTCCAGGTGCCCCCTCAACCACATGTCGACCCGACGAAGCTGTCGTGGGACGCCAACAGTAAGAACCTCTTGCAGTGATGAGGAGAGGTCTCCGCCTTCTCGCGCTGCTGGCGCTGGCGCTCGGGGCGTTCTGGCTCACCGAGATCGGGCTCTTGGGGAGCACTGCCGGACGGGGAACCGCTCTCAACACGCGTGCCGATCTCGAGATCGATTACCTCCTGAGTCCGGCCTCCGTCCGGGCGCTGGGCGGACCGCTCGGCGAGGACTTCGACGTAACCGGGGCGTCCGTCGCCATCGTCTCGGCCGGCGATCGGCTCTACGCGGTCGATCGAAGCTCGGCCAGCGAGATCCCCCTCAAAGGTGTGGCTCCGTCGAGCTTCGCCGTCGACACCAATGATACGTTGCTCACCATCAGCGGCGGCTATCTCGGGTTGCTCGACGAGCACAACGATGCGCTCCACGCCATCCCATTGCAGAGCCTGGCCGACGCACGACTCGCCCGCTCGTCCAACCCCGGAACCTTCTTCGTGTTCGGCGGAGCAGCGGGTAGTTACCGGCTCTATCGCTTTCGGGACGATGGAACGCTGGAGATCCTGCTCGACCTCCCCGAGCGGATCGTCGCCGTCACCGATACGAGCAGCACGATCTATGTCGCGACGGCGGCGCACATCCTGCGGCTCGACGCGAATGGACCGGTGCTGCTCTTCAAAGCTCCGGCGGGTTGGACTCCGATCGTCTCGCTCTCGGTGCCGGCCAGCGGAAGACCCGTCTTCTTCTCGACCGACACGAAAGTGTTCGTTCTGCTTTCGGGCGGCGCCGTCTCGATCATCAACGACAGCGGTGGGACGCTTCGACTGCGCGGCGATACGATGTACGTGCTCGATCGGCGGCGCCTCTTGCTGTATGCGGCACACCCGGTCTCCGAGGAACTGCTCAAGGTGAAGGGGTGAGCGGACACATCACGTGAACGAGACGGAAACGTGCCCGAACTGCGGCACACAGCTCTACGGCCTCGTCACGAGATGCTTCAAATGCGGTGCGACCGTCGACATCGGCGCGAAGCGACGGGCCGAGCGAGAGCGCACCAGAGCGGAGCGCGCGTGCCGTCGGTCTACCGGTCGCTTCCGACGTGCGCTTCCCTGGGTCGCCGCGATCGCGATCGGGGTCGGGTTCGCCACCTATCATTTCGTGACGAGTCAGCCGCTCGACATCGACGATGCCGTTCACCGAGCGTACGTGACGGTCTCGATCACACCGCTCGCACCGGACCCTCAAAGGTCGCTGGGGTATTCGCCACCGCGGGCGAGAATACGCGTCACCAAGTCGAACCTGGCACCCGCCGATTTCACCGTCGTCATCCCAGCGGGAACGCTGATCGCGAACGCGGATCCCGGCAGCCAGCGGCTCATGACGTTGGCGCCGTTGACCGTCCACCTGTCCAATGGCGCGCCGTCCCTGGCACAAGTAACGGACCTGTTGTGCATCGACCAGTTCGCCGATGCTCCCACCTCGACGTCGCACCTGGTGCTCGCCGCTCCGGATCCGGGAGCACCGATTCTCGAAGAGACCGAGCCGATTCGCAAGCTCAACGACTGCCTGCAAAGCAAGACGTATGGCGAGGCGACGGTTCAGTTGGCGATCTGGCTCGCCGCCGGCCACTATCTCGACGAGTCGTATAGCCACGTGCAGACGGCGTTGATCAACGGGTACCGGCGGAGCATGCGCGCCAAGCTGAAGAACATTCCGCTTGCCGTGCCGGCGGGCGTGCAGCAGGATGCACCCGACGTCGACCCTGCAACCCTGCAAGCGACATACACGCTGTACCGCACGACGAAGGTTGCCGCCCTGGTGGAGCACTATGCGCAAGCCGAGGCGGAGTTCGATCTGGGGGCGTACGTGGGGGAGGCAGGCAACGCGCTGAGCGAATGCGGCTATGACGTGCGCGACGCCGAGTTGATTCGTACCGCTCCCAAACGAGCCGGGGCGGGGTAGGTCAGTGCGTGTGAGTGAAGTTTCCGAGCGCGACGCCGAGGAGCTCGATGCGCTGGAGGGCGACGCGCATGCCGAGCGGCTCGATCGGGCGGCCGACAGCGGCGAAGTAGCGTTCGGGATCGATGTTCAGGGTGCGGGTTTGCACCATCGCGACCGGGTGCGCGCCCAGGAATGCTTCGAAGGCATCGACTTCGGCTCGCTCGTCGGTGACGCCGGGGTGGGTCAGGTAGTTCAGCGAGACGCGTAGGCCGGCGTCGACGGCGAGCGCGATCGATTCCAGCACGTCGTCGAGATCGTAGCCGGTCGGCCGGTAATAGGCGGCGTAGACGTCGGGCCGGAACGAGTTCACGCTGATTCGCACCGCTTGCAGCCCGGCGTCGATCAGGCGGCGCAGGCTCTTGGGTAGCGAGCCATTGGTGTTGAGGTTGATCGTGCCGTTCACGCGCGCGGCGCGGATCCGTTCGACCGTGCGCTCGATCGTCGTGACCCGCAGCAGCGGCTCGCCCTCGCAGCCCTGGCCGAACGAGACGATCCCGTCGGCGACGCGCTCGAGGTGACGGATCGCGATCCGGGCGAGGTCGTCGACCTCGGGCTCGAAATCGACGCGTGTCTGCGGCGAGGGCAGCCCGGCGTCGGGCGTCAGCTCGGAGATGCAGCCGACGCAGGCGGCGTTGCAGCGCGGCGAGACCGGCAGCGCGGCCTCCCCGCGTTCGAGGAAGACGTTCTGCGCGGTGAAGCAGCCGTACTCGCGCGAGCAGAGCGCGAGCTGCGCGAGCGTGCGATTGCGCGGATCCTCGGCCTGCCGGCGCGCGAGGAGCTCCTCGAGCTCGCCCGCGGCGTAGGTCCGTGGCGCCCAGTCCTCGCTCGCGTCGGTGCGCATCGCGGCGACGTGAAGCTCGTCGTCGATGACGCAGGCGAACGTGTAGCCGAAGAGCGGCAACGCCGGTGCGTTCGCGCGCCGCCGGTAGGCGGGGAGCAGTAGGCGCGTGTAGCCGGCCGGCAGCAACGCGCCCAACGCCGTTCGGCGCTCCGCCGGGCGGCCGCCGGCGAGCAACGGCGCGCGGCCGGGCAGCATCGTCGGCACCGTGCCGGGCGGGGCGGGTATCAACTCATCGCGAGTCGGGGCGCGTTCGAGACCGCCGTCGGCGAGCGGTGCGCGCGCCGGGTCGTAGTAGATGCGCCCGCGCGTGTCCGTGTATGCCAGGCCGATCACGTCAGGACTCGCTCGAACTCCACCACGGCGTCGCCGATCAGGGTCGCGGGCTCGCCCAGGGTCCACATCACCTCGACGATGCCGCCCGGAAGCTTCAGCGCGACCGGCGAGATCGCCTCGCCGTCCCGGATCAGCACCGCCGCAACGGCGACCGCGCCCGTCCCGCAGGCTTGCGTCGCGCCCGCGCCGCGCTCCCAGTGGCGCACGCGCCAGCCCTCGCCCGCGCGCATGACGAAGTGGACGTTGGTTCCCTGCGGGTAGCGCGGGTCGCGCTCGATGCGCGGGCCGAGCGTCGCAAGATCGAGCGTGTCGACGTCGTCGACGCGAATCACGACATGCGGATTCCCCAGGTCGACCGGGATCGCGTGGTAGCCGTCGACGTCGTGCGCCGCACCGAAGCGCGGCGCGCCCATCTCGACGGCGACCCGGTACGGGGTGCGGTCGACGATCCGCGTACGGATCGGGCCGGCGAGCGTCTCGACCATCGCTTCGGCGATCCCCGAATGCTCGTCGAGGTAGCGGGCGACGCAGCGCATCCCGTTGCCGCACATCTCGGCCTCGCTGCCGTCGGCATTGATGATCCGCATCCGCACGTCCGCCGTCGCCGATGGACCGACGAGCAGTAGGCCGTCGGCGGCCAGCCCGCGCGCCGGATCGCAGACGGCGCGCGCGAACGCCACCGGATCGTCGATCGTGGACGTCCGCTCGTCGACCAGGACGAAGGCATTGAGCGTCCCGTTCGTCTTGACGATCGGGATGCCGGTCGCGTTCACGAGACTTCGGCCTCGCGTTCCTCGGGGATGAGGGGCGCCGTGATCGGGCCCATCGGCGAGATCGTCGAGACCGCGTGCTTGTAGATCAGGTGGGCCTTCTTCTCGTATTCGAGTACGATCGTGAACGGGTCGAAGCCCTTCACGACGCCGCGCAGTTGGAAACCGTTCATCAGGTAGATCGTCACGGGGACCGCTTGCCGTTTGACCTCGGCCAGGTAGGCGTCTTGCAGCGGCAGCGCGCGGGTGTTGGCCATGCCCGTAGAACCGGCGCGAGGCGCGCTTCGGTTGCCGGCGAGCGCCGATCGGCCACTACCGCCAGCCGGGGAGCGCCGCGGCGATGCGGCTCGCCTCGGCGAGCGCGTCGTCGGTGAGGATCGGTTCCAGATCGGGCTCGGTGCGGAACCAGGTCGCCTGCCGCTTTGCGTAACGCCGGGTGTTGCGCGCGAGCTGCGCGCGCAGCTCCGCCGCGGTCGACCAGCCGGCGAGATGCGCCAGCGCCTCGCGATAGCCGACCGCGTCGGCCGCGACGGCCTGCGCGCCGATCCGTTCGGCCTCGTCGAGCAGGCCGGCGGCGAGCATCGCGTCGACGCGTGCGGCGATGCGCTGCGCGAGCACCTCGGGCGCGGCGTCGAGGTACAGTTTGCGGTACGGGATCCCACGCGCGCGCAAGCCGGCGGCGGTGACGTCGCCGCGCCCGTTGCCCGTCCGCTCGGCGAGCGCGACCTCGAGCGCGCGTGCCACGCGGTAGGGATCGTTCGGCGCGATCGCGGCCGCGCGCGCCGGCGCGAGCGCCGCCAGCCAGTCGGCCAACGCCTGCGGCGGATGGACGCGCGCTTCGTGCGCCAGCCGCTCGCGCAGGGCCGGATCGAAGGCCGGTGAGAGCGCGACGTCGCCGGTCAGCGCGCGCACGTAGAAGCCGGTCCCGCCGACGACGATGGCGCGCCGGCCGCGCGCCGCGACGTCGTCGAGCGCCCGCAGCGCCTCCTCGACGAAACGCGCGGCCGAATAGCGCTCGTGCGGGTCCAGGAAGTCGACCAGGTGGTGCGGGATGCGCGCGCGGTCGGCCGGGCTCGGCGCGGCGGTGCCGATCGGCATCCCGCGGTAGATTTGACGCGAGTCGGCGCCGACGATCTCGGCGTCGAAGCGCTCGGCGAGCGCGAGCGCGAGCGCCGACTTCCCCGACGCGGTCGGTCCGGTCACGATCAGGACGGCCGCGCGCACGCCGCGCGCTTGGCGAGGGGCGCCGCGCCGACCTGCGCGAACGACGCCGCATGGCAACCTCGAACCGTACCCGGCGCTACGGCGTGGTCGGCGCCGGCGTCATGGGCAGCGCGCTGCTGCGCGGCCTGCTCGAGCACGGCGTCCCGGCCGCCGACTGCTGGGCGACCGCCGCCTCGCCGGAGACCTGCGCGCGGATCGCGCACGAGTACGCCGTCGATTGCACGACCGCGCCCCCGCCGGTGCTCGGCCAGACGTCGACCCTGCTGATGTGTGTCAAGCCGTATCAGATCGAGGCAGTGGCGCGCGCGCTGCGCGACGCGGGGCTGGCCGCCCCCACCGTCGTCGTCTCGATCGTCGCGGGCGTCACGACGAGCCGGCTGCACGAACTGCTCGGCGCCGTCCCGGTCGTGCGCGCGATGACGAACACGCCGGCGCTGGTCGGCGAGGCGATGACCGTGCTGGCGCGCGGCGAGCACGCCGACGACGCCGCGGTCGCCGCGGCCCACGCCGTCTTCGACCATGTCGGGACGACGCTCGAGCTGCGCGAGTCGATGCTCGACGCCGTGACAGCGCTGTCGGGCAGCGGGCCGGCCTACATGTACCTGATCGTCGAGGCGCTGGCCGACGCCGGCGTGCAGGTCGGCCTGCAGCGCGAGGTCGCGCTGACGCTGGCGACCCAGACGATGCTCGGTGCGGCCCGCATGGTCCAGCGCACCGGCCGCCATCCGGCCGCGCTGCGCGACGACGTCACGACCCCGGCCGGCTGCACGATCGGCGCGCTACTCGTCCTCGAGGACGGCAAGCTCCGCTCGACGCTCGCGCGCGCCGTCGAAGCCGCGACGCAAATCGTCGGCGACCTCGGCCGAGCCTCGCAGACGTGAGAAGGTCGAGGTTCAGCCGGCGCCGGGCACCGGCTCATCGCGGGGCAAGAAATCGTCGACCGCAACCGTGACACCCGGGAATGCGCGCGGCACGATCTTCTCGCCGGCTCCGGCGAGCCGCGTCGAGGCGTAGACGTCGCCGCGAGGTTCGGTCGATACCTGAACCCGGCGCGCGACGAGATCGACGATCCAATATTCAGGGACCCCGTTGCGAGCGTAGGCACGGAGCTTCTGACCGCGATCGTAGCGCAGCGACGACTCCGCAACCTCGATCGCGAGCAGCACCTCGTTCGCGTGAGGATGACCGCGGTGACCGATCGGGCTGATGAGAAAGTCGGGTTCTGGCATCGAGAGCCGGTCGAGTCGCAGCGGCAGCTGCGAACGAACTCGCGCCCGGCCGGCAAAGGCCAGAACCAAGAGTTCCAGGAGACGCTCGACGCTCCAGGCGTGCGGTTCGCCCTGGGGCGGCATCGCAATCAGTTGCCCGTCGAGGAGTTCGACGCGTTCCTCGGGGTCGAAAATTCCGACCTCGGCCATCCGTTCGAACTCGGCAGCGGTGATGGGTCGCGGTGTCGGCTCCAGAACCGTCGTGGCGTCGTGCATGTCACTCACAGCAGCATCGCACCTCCAGATGTCCGCTTCGTGACCGGTAGGTGAACGTCCCGCGTCAGACGCGCTTGAAGAGGCGCGCGATGCGGTCGGGCTCGAGCCGTACGATCGTCGGCCGGCCGTGAGGGCAGTGCATCGGGTTCTCGCAACGTTGCAGCCGTTCGACCAGCGCGGTCATCTCGGGGAACTCGAGCCGTTCGTTCGCGCGCACGACCGAGTGACACGCGAGCGACGCCCACACGCGCTGGTCGGCGTCGAGCCCACGCGCGTCGTCGGCCAGACACTCGACGAAGTCGGCGACATCGAACGGGCGGCTGCGCCCGGCGTGGACGAGCCGCGCCGGCGTCGCCGTCACGCGATACGCGCGCTCACCGAACGGTTCGACGTGCAAGCCGCCGGCGGCGAGGGCGTCGAGCGTCGCGTCGAGTCGTTCGGCCTCCTCGGGTCGGACTTCGAAAGAGTACGGGATCAGCAGCGGTTCGGCGGCGGCGTGGGCCGTCGCGTTGGCCGCGAGCTGCTCGAACACGATCCGCTCGTGTGCGGCGTGCTGATCGATCAGGACGACCGCCTCGCCGTCGGTCGCCAGGATGAAGGTGCGGTCGATCTGCGCCAACACGCGCAGCACCGCTCTCTCGCCCGCACGCGGCACGGGTTCGCCGGCGACGAACTCCTCGGTCCAATCGATCGCGGTCGCGGCCGCGACGCTCGCCGCCGTGAGCGGCGGCGCCAGCGAGATCGCTCGTTCGAGCCGCGCCGCCGCGCCGCGTCGCAGGGCAGTCGCGATCGCATCCTTGACCGCGCCCACGACGCGCTCGCCGTGGCGCAGCCGGACGTCGCTCTTAGTCGGGTGGACGTTCGGATCGACCTCGTCGGGCGGGATCGTCAGCTCCAGCACGCCGTACGGGTGGCGGCCGACCATCGCAAAGGTTCGGTAGGCGGCGACCCACGCGCCGCTCAGCAGCGTGCTGCGCAACAGCCGTCCGTTGACGAACAGGATCTGGTTGCGGCGATCGGGCCGGTCGTCACCCGGCGAGCTGACCCACCCGCGCACGCTGACGCGTGGGTCGTCGCCCACCACGGCGACCATCGACGCCGCGGCCGCGCCGAAGACGTGGCGCAACCGCGGCGCCGGGTCGGCGCCGGGCGCGAAGGCGAAGACCGTCTTCCCGTCGTGTTCCAGCGTGAAGCCAACCCGCGGATACGCCAGCGCCAGCGTCCCTAGCCACGCCGCGATCCGGGCCGACTCGGCGCCCGGCGTGCGCAGGTACTCGCGCCGCACCGGAACGTTGGCGAACAGCTCGCGCACGACGACCCGCGTCCCGGGTGGGCCGGCGAGCGGCTGCGCGTCACCGATCGCCTCGGCGTGCGCCTCGACGGCGTGCGCGATCTCGGCGTTCGCAGTGCGCGAGACGATCGTCACCCGTGCGACGGCCGCGATCGAGGCGAGCCCTTCGCCACGGAAGCCGAGCGTGCCGATGCGCCCCAGACCGCTCGCATCGTCGAGCTTCGAGGTCGCGTGGCGTGTCAGCGCGAGCCGCAGGTCGTCCGGCGCGATGCCGGCACCGTCGTCGGCGACCTCGATCTCGGTCAGCCCACCGCCGCGCACGCGGACGGCGACGCGCGTCGCGCCGGCGTCGAGCGCGTTCTCGACCACCTCCTTCACCACCGAGAGCGGTCGCTCGACCACCTCGCCGGCGGCGATCTGCCCGATCGTCTCGGGATCGAGCCGCCGAATCACGCCGAGGGTTTTCCGCGCGAACGGCGGACGTATCCTTTGGCCGGAGCCGGTGGACGGGGATGGACCGCGATGGAGATCGACTTCGTGTCGGCGAGCTGGATGACCGAGGCCTGGGCGGCCTTGCGCGGCCGAACGCTCGCGCGCATCTCGCTGCCCGGCTCGCACGACGCCGGGATGTTCGAGATCACCGCCCAGACGACCGGCGCCGACGAGTGCCGGACGCTCACGCAGAAGGAGACGATCGGCGGTCAACTGCTGGCCGGTGCGCGCTACTTCGACTTCCGTCCGGTGGTTTGGAGCGAGGCGCCGGGCTATCACCTTGGCCACTTCACCGTCGTCGGACTCGGTGTCTACGAGTTCGTCGGCGCTACCGGTGTCTCGCTTGCGTCTGCACTCGACGACGTCAACAACTTTCTCGCGCTGTGCGACACCAACGGCCTCAAAGAGCTGGTGATCCTCAAGTTCTCGCACTACAACAATTTCGACCGCGAGGCAACCTCCGGCTATGGGTTCACCGAAGCGGACAAACGCAACCTCATCCAAACCGTGAACCGGCGCCTGACGCCCGGGACGCTCTTCCTCGGTGAGGGATCGGTCGACCTCAATACGACGCCGATCCAGAGGCTCATCGGGGACGGAGCGCGCGTGCTGACCGTATACGACGACATCCCGGAGAGCCTCGTCGATCCCGCGGCGGGCGTGTTCCGCTACGGCGACATCCGCGTGACGAACGCGAACCTTACCGTCTACGACAGCTACGCCGGTACCGATGAGTATGCGGCGATGCACGCCAATCAAGTCGAGCATCTGCGCTACTTCGTCCGCTGGCCCGACGTCTTGTTCTTACTCTCCTGGACGCTGACGCAGCAGTTTCCCTACGACGAGCCCTGCATTCTCGACCTCGCCGTCACCGCGAACGACGGCCTCTTCGCCGACTGGCAGAAGATCATGAAAGACGGGTACATGGCCCCGGAGCGCCTGCCCAACGTGATCTACACCGACCTCGCCGAGCGGAGCTATCCCGTCTATCAGCTCTGCCTGCAGTCGATGCAGCTCTACGGCATGACCGGGCTGCTCCTGTACGATGCAGCGACCGCGAGCGTGCAGCCTTGGTACGCGACGAGCTCCGGTCCGCCGTCGTTCCCGCCGTCGCCCGACTATCGGGGGCCGACGTTCGAGGCTGTCGGACCGGGACGGACCTGGGGTCCGCCGTGGAGCGTGCTGGGCGCCGGTGCATTCAGCGTTACGCCCCTGCAGCTGGGCAACGTGTTCGCCTACGCGCCGAATGGAGAGATCGCGTTCTGGTCCGTCGACGCCATGGGCGCGATGACGCAGATCGGCGAGACACAGAGCGTCGCCGGCGGCTGGCGGGACGTCGTCTGCGGAACGTTCTTCACCACGTCGCACCCGTTGCCGCACGACCTGGCCGCGTACGCGCCGGCCGCCGGGACGATCACGCTGTGCAAATACTACACCGGCTACCCGAGCCCACTGCGCGAGATCAGCACCGTGCCGACCCGCACGACCTGGACGAACGTCGTCGCCGGCGCGTTCCTCTCCAAGGACGCAGCGCTGTGGGACCTGGTCCTCTACGATGCCGGCGACGGAACGCTGGAGTTCTGGCGCACGGACGGCGAAGGCGGCTTGGCCCGTTTCGGCAGCGCCCACCGGACGCGTCGGACGTGGTCGCTCATCGTCGGCGGCCGCTTCGCGCTCGATCCTCAACTCGGCCGCGACGCTCTGATGTGCTACGACCGGGCCGCCGGCGTCGCCGAGTTCTTCGGCGTCACGCCCAGCGGCGGGCTGGTGTCGCTCGGCGTGTTGAGTGCGATGCGGATGACCTACACCGCCTGCGTGACGGGGGCATTCGGCGCAGCGTATGCCGGCTTGGACGCACTGTTCTTCTACGACGCGGCGAGCGGGACGGGCGACGTCTATCAGGCCGCCGGGACGGGGATCGAAACGGTGCAGCGAGGGCTTCGCGTCGGGACCGGCTGGACGCACCTGGCGTCGCTCACTTCTCGCGTGGTGACCGCGGGCCGCTGACCTCGAGCCCGGGCTTTAGTGCACGTCGAAGAGGAGGGGCTGCTCGGTCACGGCCGGCTTGGCGAGCCGGCCCTTCAGCGGGGCGGAGACTTCGAGCGTTGGGCGGCCTTCGAGCACGCCGGCGATCTCGCGCGCGCGGGCGACGACGGCGGGCGGTAGACCGGCCATCCGCGCCACTTCGATCCCGAACGAACGCGAGGACGAGCCGGGCAGGACGCGGTGCGAGAAGACCGGCGCTCCACCCTTCGTGCTCTCGACCGCGGTGATGTGGAAGTTGGCGACCAGCGGCCAACGATCGGCCAGCGCGACGAGCTCGTGGAAGTGGGTGGCGAAGAGCGCCATCGGCGCGCGAGCCTCGCGCTCGAGCAAATACTCGCAGATCGCCTGCGCGATCGCCAACCCGTCGACCGTCCCCGTCCCGCGGCCGATCTCGTCGATGAGGAGCAGGCTGCGATCGGTCGCGCGGCGCAGGATCGTCGCCGCTTCGGCCATCTCGACGTAGAACGTCGACTGCCCCGAGGCCAGGTCGTCGCCGGCGCCGATCCGGGTGAAGATGCGGTCGACGACGCCCAGCCGCGCCGCGCGCGCGGGGACGAACGAGCCGATCTGCGCGAGCACGACGAGCAACGCGGTCTGGCGCAGGTAGGTCGACTTGCCGCCCATGTTCGGGCCGGTCAGCAAGATGAAGCGCGTCTGGTCGAGGCCGACGTGCAGGTCGTTGGGGACGAACGAGGAGCCGAGCAGCGCCTCCATGACCGGGTGGCGGCCGTCGGTAAACGCGACGACGCTCTCGTCGGCGAACGTCGGCCGCACGTAGCCACGCTCGCCGGCGACCTGCGCGAGCGAGCAGTAGGCGTCGAGCTCGGCCAACGCGTCGGCCGTCGCGAGCAGGTCTTCGACTCGCTCCGCGAGCCGCTCGACGAGCTGCTCGTAGAGCGTCTGCTCGAGCCGCAGTTGACGTGCCTCGGCCGAGGCGATCGCGATGTCGAGCTCGCGCAGCTCGGGGGTGACGTACCGCTCGCCGTTGGCCAGCGTCTGTTTGCGGGTGTAGTCGGCGGGGACGTTGCCCGTCTGCGCCTTCGGCACCTCGATCGCGTAGCCGAACGCCGAGGCGTACTTGACCTTGAGCACCTTGATCCCGCTGCGCACCCGCTCGCGCTCTTCGAGCGCCGCGATCCGCGAACGCGCGTCGCCGCGCAGCGCGAGGCACTCGGCCAGTTCGGCGTCGCGTTCGGCCCGGATCACGCCACCGTCGGCCAGCGTCGCCGGCGGCTCGTCGACCAACGTCGCCGCCAGGTCCTCGCGCAGCAGGGTGAAGTCGCCGATGCGGGCGGCGAGTGCATGCAGGCCGGCCGGCAGGGTGGGCTCGCGCAGCGCGTCGCCGATCGGATCGAGCAGCGCCAGCGTGCGGCGCAGCGAGCCCAGGTCGCGCGGGAGCGCGCGGCGGAAGCGGATCTTCTGCGCGATCCGTTCCAAATCGAAACAACCGTGCAGCACGTCGCCCAGCGCGAGGCGGCGGCTCGCATCGGCGACCAGCGCTTCGACGCAGTCGGCGCGCGCCGCGATCGCCTCGCTCGAGACCAACGGCGCGAGCAGCCAGCGGCCGAGCAGCCGCGCGCCCATCGCCGTGCGCGTGCGGTCGATCGTCGCGAACAGCGTGGCTCGCGGGTTCGCGCCGAGCGCTTTGGTCAGTTCGAGATGCTTGCGGGTGTTGGGGTCGAGCGCGAGAAACGTCGCTTGGCGGTAGAAGCTCGCCTCGCGCAGGCCGCTGGAGCCGGCTTGCTGGACGCTCACCCGCCGTACGAACGCGCCCAGCGCCTCGAGCGCACGGTGCATCGCGAGCGATGCGTCGAGCGAGAAGCCTTCGATCGGTGCGCGCGGCCGCAGATCGACCACCGCGAGCACCGGCGCCGCGACGCGCGTGCGACCGGCGTCGAGCGCACCGTCGAGCGCGGCGCGCACGTTCGGCGCGACATCGGCGACCAGCTCGGCCGGATCGAGTCGCGCCACCTCCGCCAGCGCATCTTCGAGCGCCGACTCACCCTCGAAGGCCGTCGCGGCGACGTGCCCGGTCGAGATGTCGGCATGAGCGAGCGCGATCACGTCGTCGGCGGCGGTCAGCGCGGCCAGATAGTTGTGCGTCGAGCGGTCGAGGATGTGTTCCTCGAGCAGCGTCCCCGGCGTGACGACGCGCACGACGTCGCGCCGCACCAGCTTGTTGGGGATCGGCGCCTCGAGCTGCTCGGCCAGCGCGACGACGCGGCGCTGCGCGACGAGCTTGGCCAGGTAGCCGTCGAGCGCGTGGTGGGGGACGCCGGCCATCGCGATGCGCCGCCCGCTGCCGGCCTCCTTCGAGGTCAGGGCGATCGCGAGCGCGCGGGCGATCGTCTCGGCGTCCTCGCCGTACGCCTCGTAGAAGTCGCCGACGCGCGAGAGCAGGATCGCCTCGGGATAGCGCGCCTTCATCCCGAAGTACTGCTCGAGCATCGGCGACCAGGTCGTGGTCGTCGTCATCCGAGCCCGGATTGCATCCCCGGCCGATTCCCGCTACCGGGCCGACCCTCCCTGTGGAGAAACTCCGATCGTGCCGCCGCTACGCGCCGAGCGTGACGAGATCGACGAGCGGCGGCGCGACCGGCTCCGCCGCGCCGACGAACGCGGCCGCGCGGCCGAGGCAGGTTCCGCGCACGCCCCACACCGAGGCGCTCTCGACCCGCACGTCGAGCCACGGGTGCGCCGGGTCGGGCGTGCGCTCGACCAGCGGCACGTTGACGGTCACGTTGTCGATCGTCTTGGCGCTGAGCTTGGTCGCGTCTTTGCGCGAGACGCCGTGCAGCAACGCGCGCACGGTCGTCCCGACCTTGCGCTCGTGATAGGCGCGCACCGCCGCGTCCTGCACCGCGACCAAGCGTTTGAAGCGTTCCTGCGCGACGTCCCGCGGGATGGGGTCCTTCGCGTGCCAGACCGCCGCCGGCGTCCCACGCCGCGGCGAGTAGACGAACATGTAGGCCTGGGCGAACAGCCCGGTCGCGCAGACGTCGAGCGTGCGTTGGAAGTCCGCATCCGACTCGCCGGGGAAGGCGACGATCAGATCGGTCGTGATCGCCCACGCCGGGTTGTGCGCTTTGAAGCCGCCGACCCGGTCGAGGAACTCTTCGATCGTGTACTTGCGGTTCATCCGGCGCAACATCGGGTTCGAGCCGGACTGCAGCGCGAGGTGGAAGCGCGGGTTCATCTTCGGCAAGCCGGCGCAGACGCGGCCGAGCTTGTCGGTCATGTCCTTGGGGTGCGAGGAGACGAACGTCACCCGCTCGACCTCGTCGAGCGCGCAGACGGCCTCGAGCAGGTCGGCGAAGTCGGCGCCGGTCGCCGGCTCGCGGTAGGCGTTGACGGTCTGGCCGACCAGCGTGATCTCGCGCGCGCCGCCAGCGGTCTTGGCCCGCACGTCGGCCAGGATCTCGCCCATTGGGCGATGGTCGAATCGGCCGCGCACGTGCGGGACGATGCAGAACGTGCAGTAGTACGAACAGCCGCGCTGGACGTTGACGAAACCGCGCAGTGCATCGTACGGGCCCGGGATCCCGACCCCGGCGCCGCCCATGAGCGTCTCGATCTCGCGGTCGACGGTCAGATCGTCGTCGGGATAGTCGGCCCGCCAGCCGGCCAGCGCGTCGCCCAGCGCGGTCAGCTCGCGCGTCCCGAAGATCCCGTCGACGTGCGGGGCGATCCGGCGCATCCGGTCGCGGTCCTGCTCGGCCAGGCAGCCGGTCACCACGACCTTGACCGACGGATCGGCGTTCTTGACCGCCTTCCAGTGCCCGATGCGCCCGTAGGCGCGCTGCTCGGCGTTATCGCGCACGGTGCACGTGTTGAGGATCAGCACCGCGGCATCTTCAGGCCGCTCCGCGAGCGTGAAACCGGCCGCCAGCGCCCGGCGGGCCACCTCTTGCGAGTCGGCCTCATTCATCTGACAGCCGTGGGTCTCAATGTAGATCTGCGGCACGGCGATCAACCGGTCGGTAGCGTCGTACGCCAAAACGGGCAAGGCGCGAGGCGACGGAGCATATCGATGGAAGCTTGGGCGGTCATGGCCGAAGCCCTCGCACCTTCTCTGCGCGTGCGCCCGGCGACCGTCGCGGTCGTCGGGCGCCCCAACGTCGGGAAGAGCGCCCTCTTCAACCGTCTCATCGGGCAGCGGCTCGCGATCGTCGAGGGTACCCCCGGCGTCACGCGCGATCGTCTCTACGCCCTGGCCGACTGGCGCGGACGGACGTTCACGCTGGTCGACACCGGCGGGATCGAGACGGAGATCGAGCCGGGCGATCAGATCGCGCTCGGCACGCGCGCACAAGCCGATTCCGCCGCGCGTGACGCGGACGTCATCGTGTTCCTCGTCGACGCGCTCGACGGGTTGCTCCCGGTCGACCAGGACGTGGCCGACATCTTGCGCCGCACGCGCAAGCCGGTACTGCTGGTGGCGAACAAGGTCGAGTCACCCAAGGCGCTCGCCTCGGTGCACGCCGAGTTCAGCGGCTTGGGTTTCGGCGAACCGTACGCGGTCTCGGCGATTCACGGCGAGGGGACCGGCGATCTGCTCGACGCGATCGTCGAGAAGCTACCACCCGACGATCCGACCCAGCTCGAAGAGCCGGAACTCGCGCTCGCCATCGTCGGCCAGCCCAACGTTGGAAAATCCTCGTTGCTCAACGCGCTGCTCGACGAGGAGCGCGCGATCGTCTCCGACGCGCCCGGCACGACGCGCGACGCGATCGACACGCTCTTGCGCTGGAAGGGCCGGACGTTCCGACTGATCGACACGGCCGGCGTCCGGCGCACGGCCAACAAGCACGGCTCGATCGAGTACTACTCGTCGCTGCGCTCGCTGCGCGCGCTGGCGCGCTGCGACGTCGCGCTGCTGGTGATCGACGCGCTCAAGGGCCCGACCAACCAGGATCGGCGCCTGGCCGGGATCGCCATCGAGGAGCGCAAGGCGCTGATCATCGTCGGCAACAAGTACGACCTCGTGCGCGAGCTGGGCGAGTACAGCCAACCCGAGTTGGCCGAAGAGATCCACGCGCAGATGCCGTTCGCCTCGTTCGCGCCGGTCACGTTCCTCTCGGCGAAGACCAAACGCCGCTTGCAGAGCTTGATGCCGATCGTCGAACGCGTCGCCGAGAACCTCGACCGGCACATCCCGACGGCGAAGCTCAACGTCGTCGTGCGCGACGCGGTGCTCGCGCACCCGCCGCCGATCCACTCCGACAAGGCGCTGAAGATCCTCTACTGCTCGCAGCCGCAGACGCATCCACCCCTGTTCGTCTTTCACGTCAACGACCCGAAGCTCGTCCCGCCGAGTTATCGGCGGTTCATCGAGAACACGCTGCGGGCGGAGTTCGACTTCGAGGGCGTCCCGCTCACGCTCGAGTTCCGCAGCCGCCGCGAGGGGGAGGAGACGACGTGACCCTGGCGCTCGACGGCGCGGCGGTCGTCGTCGCGTACCTGGTCGGCGCAATCCCGTTCGGGGTGCTCGTCTCGCGCGCGTTCTACGGGACGGACATCCGCCGCGTCGGCAGCGGGAACATCGGTGCGGCCAACGCGCTGCGGACGCTGGGCCGGCGCGGCGCGGTCGCCGTGTTGGCGCTCGACACCCTCAAAGGCTTCGCCCCGACGCTCGCCGCCGGCGCGCTCGGCGGCCCGATCGTGGCCACGCTGGCCGGCCTGGCGGCGATCGTCGGCCACTGTTACTCCCCGTTCCTCGGCTTCCGCGGGGGGAAGGGCGTTGCGACCTACTTCGGTGCCCTGTTCGCGCTCTGGTGGCCGGCCGGGATCGCCTTCGCGGCGATCTGGGTGGCCGCGGTCGTGGCCACCGGATATTCCTCGGTCGGCTCGATGCTGGGCGCGGTCGCGATGGGCGCGGTCTTGTGGCTCGGGCTGGGTTGGACCGGCGTCGTCTACGGCCTCGTCACGGCGCTCTTCATCATCGTCCGCCACCGCGAGAACCTCGAGCGCCTGCGACGCGGGACGGAAAACCGTCTCTCGTTGCTGAAGGCGAATCGGACATGATCTCGTCCAACGACTTCCGCAACGGCGTCACTATCGTCATCGACGGGCACCTCTGGACCGTCATCGAGTTCCTGCACGTGAAGCCCGGCAAGGGTTCGGCCTTCGTGCGGACGCGCCTCAAGAACGTCAAGACCGGCTCGACGGTCGAGCGCACGTTTCGCGCCGGCGAGAAGCTGGAGCGTGCCACCGTCGACAACCGCGAGATGCAGATGCTCTACAACGATGCCGACGGCTACCACTTCATGGACAACGAGACGTACGAGAACTTCACGCTGCAGCGCGAGCTGATCGGGGATCCGGCCGACTTCCTCAAGGACGGGATGAAGATCGACGTGCAGTTCCACGACGGGACGCCGATCGGCACCGCCCTGCCGGCCCACGTCGAGCTGCGCGTTGAGGACACCGATCCGGGCTTCAAGGGTGATACGGCGACCGGGACGACCAAACCGGCGAAGCTCGAGACCGGCGCCAGCGTGCAGGTCCCGCTGTTCGTCAACCCGGGCGACGTGATCCGCATCGATACGCGCGATCGCCGCTACATCGGGCGCGTCCAGAACTAAAGGCGGGCGGGAACGGCGATGCGGATCAAGCGCTTACGAGTCCTCGGGATCGCGTTCGGCCTCTCCGCACTCGCGATCGCGGTCGGGGTCGTGCTCTTCCTGCTGCCGCGCAACGTGCTCGCCAACGTCAACAGCGTCGGTGACTTCGTCGCCGTCAACGACGGCAAGTTCTGGGTCGACGACCGCACGTGGTTGGCCAACCTGTTCCACTTCCCCGACCGCGACGATGAGAACGAGCACCTGCGGCTGGTCGCGATCGACGAGCCGTCGCTGAACCCACCGACCGATCCGCACAATCCGGGGCTCGGGCAGTTCCCGTGGGATCGGCGAGTCTACGGCACGCTGCTGCGCCGCCTGCACAAGGCCGGCGCGAAGGTGGTGACGTTCGACGCCGCGTTCTTCGAGCCGACGCCCAATCCGGCGCAAGACGCCGCCTTCGCGGCCGGGATGCGCATCCAGCCGACCGTGCTGGGCTTAGCGCTCGGCGTCACCAGCGGCGGGATCCTGGTCGAGGCGGAGAAGCCGCCGCCGGTCCTCGCCGGCGCAGCCGTGCAGCTCGGCTCGACGACGGTCGACAACCCCGGCGGCTGGCTCGTCGGTCAGCCGCTCGTCGTCAGCGCGTTCTCGCAGAGCGGCAAGCGCAGCGACTATCCGTCCCTGGCCGGCGCGACCGTCGAGCAGTATCTCGGCGAGCGGATCACCCCGATCGATGCTTGGCACGCACGCTTCAGCAACGTCACCGTCCCGCTCGACGGCGAGGGCGAAATGCTCATGCTGCCCTTCAAGACGCACGAGTTCGTGGACATCGGCAACAGCGGTGGCGCGGGCGGCCCGACGACGCGGGCCGGAACGGTCGACGAGACCGCGACCTTCTTCCAGTCGATCTCGTTCGTGGATCTGCTCAAGCTCGACGACGCGACGCTCAAGGCGTTCGCCGGCGGCAACGTGATTGTCGTCGGCGCGACCGCGCAGGCGCTGGGCGACTACATCGTCACCCCCAACGGCCGCTACCCTGGGGTCTTCTCCAACCTTCGGATGATGGACCAGCTGATGCGCGATCACTTCATCACCCGCGTCCCGCCGTGGATCGACATCGCGCTGATCGTCCTGCTGCCGCTGCTCGTCGGCTTCGCGGTAACCCAGCTGCGCGCGACCGTCGGCGTCGGCGTCGCGCTTGGGATCGTTATCGTCTATTCGTTCTTCGCGATCTGGCTCTTCGGTGCGACGCTGCACTGGATCGACCTCATTCACGTCGACCTCGCGATCGTGCTGGCCGCGCTGTTCGTCGCCCTCTACCGGACGATCACCGAAGGCGCCGACAAGCGCATGATCCGCGAGATGTTCGGCAAGCACGTCTCGCCCGCGCTGGTCGATCAGATGCTCTCGCATGACGATCCGCTCAAGGCGCTCGACCTGTCCGGCAAGCGGGTCAAGGTGACGATCTTCTACTCCGACATCCGCGGCTTCACCGCGATGTCCGAGAAGATGACGCCCGAACAGATCTACGGGCAGCTCAACGAGTACTTCGAAGAGATGTGCAAGATCGTCTTTCAGTACGGCGGCTACGTCGACAAGTTCATCGGCGACTGTCTGATGGCGGTCTTCTCGGCGCCCAACCCCTCGCCGGACGACGCCTACAATGCGGTGCGCAACGCCTGGGACCAGCAGCAGCGCATCCTCACGATGATGGCCGAATGGGCGGCCCAAGGCCGGCAGATCTTCACCGTCGGGATGGGGTTGAACACCGGCGAGGTCGTGATGGGCAACCTCGGCTCGAGCGACCGCCTCAACTACACGGTGATCGGCGACAACGTCAACACCGCCGCCCGGCTCTACAACGTCGCCCTGGGCGGCCAGACGATCATCAGCGAGTCGACCTACGAGGAAGTCAAGCACCGCTTCATCGTCAACGAGCTGACGCCGGTCTCGGTCAAAGGCAAGACGCTCCCGCTGCGCAACTTCGAGATCGTCGGCTTGCTCGAGCCCGGCCAGCCGAACCCCTCACACTTGCTCGATCCCGACAATCTCCCCGAGGCGGCGATCGCCGCAGACCACTGACCGTACTCGGTTCTCTCGCGCTCTTCGCGAGCGGCTTGGTCGCGAGCGTCTTCGGCTCATTGGCCGGCTTGGGCGGCGGCTTCGTCATCATCCCGCTGCTGCGCATCGCGTTCGACGTCCCGCCGGCCGAGGTTGCGGGAACCTCGCTCATCTTCGTGCTGGCGAACACCGCGGCGTCGTCGGTCGGCTACGTGCGCGACGGGAAGGCGGACCTGCGGCTGGCCGGCTGGATGACCGCCGGCGCCGTGCCCGCCAGTGTTCTCGGCGTGCTGGCCGTCCATCGCGTCTCGGGCCCAGGCTTCGATTTCACCTATGCGTTCGTGCTCGCGGCGATCGCGCTGCTGGTCCTGCGCCGGCGTTCGACGCCCTCCCGCGAGCACGGCGAACGCACCTTCGCGCACGACTGGCGCGTCGGTCTGGCCGCCGGCTTCGCGATCGGCTTCCTCTCCTCGCTGTTCGGCATCGGTGGCGGCTTGGTCACGATCCCGCTGCTGTTGATCGCCGCTCGGATGCCGCCGCACGTCGTCACCGCGACCAGCGCCTTCGTCATTATGACCACCGCCCCGGTCGGCGTCCTCGCGCACGCGCTCGCCGGCGACGTCGACTGGCAGCTCACGCTCCCGCTCGTCGTCGGCGGCCTGATCGGCGGCGCGCTCGCCCCACCACTCGCGCGCCGCATCTCCTCACCCCGCCTGCTGACGATCCTCGCCAGCGCCCTCCTCTTCGCTGCCGTCAGCATGATCGTCCGTCACGTGGTGTGATGTTGACACCGTACGCGTTCCGACCGGTCGCATGGGACGACTTCGCGCTGCTCGCACGCTGGTTGCACGCGCCTGAGGTCGCGCGCTGGTGGGGCGACCCCGCAACGGAGCTGGCGCTGCTGCGCGACGACATGGACGAGCCGGCGATGACGATGCTGATCGTCAGCCACGACGGGACGCCGTTTGCCTACGCGCAGCACTACGAGGTCCACGCCTGGCCGCAACCGCACTTCGCCGGCCTGCCGGGTGGCACGCGCGCGATCGACGCCTTCGTCGGCGAGCCCGCGATGCTCGGCTGCGGTCACGGATCGGCGTTCCTGCGCGTCCTCGCCGAGGGGCTCGTGCGCGACGGCGCGCCGTTGGTCGCAATCGATCCCGGCGTCGCCAACCTTCGCGCGCGGCGAGCCTACGCGAAAGCGGGTTTTCGCGGCCACCTAACCGTCGCGACGGACGCCGGTCCCGCGGTCCTCATGCTCTTCGGCGGTGGCGGACCCGGCATCAAGGCCGGGAGCATGACGCCGGCGTGACGTTTGTCCCTCGAAAGCCCTCTTTTACCGCTCGTGTCGGGACGCGGCGCGCGCGAGCTCGACCGGGCGGATCTCGACGACCTCGAAGGCGACGAGCGGCTTGCGGCAACGCGCGCAGATGAGGTGCGGCGAAGGCTTCTTCTTGCGCAGGACCTCCATCGTGCACTTCTCGCAGCGCAGGATGTAGCGCTTCACCGACTCGGCTAGTGGGCGCGCGGTGCCCAGGTCGTGATAGATCGAACGCAGCCCGATCTCGCGCATCTTCTTCTTGAAGGTCGCGGTGTGACCCGGATTCTGACCGCGCGCATAGAGCCAGGCGTGGATCATCTCGTGCAGCAGCGTCTCGCGCAGCTCGTCGGGCTTGCCGGCCAGGTGTTTGGGCGACAGCTCGATCAACGGCGGTTTGTAGGTGATGCGGCCGGTGAGGTTCGAAAAGCGCGCGTTGTAGGCGATGCGATGCGCGGGGATCTCGCCGCCGAAGTAGAGCAGGTTGAGCTGGGCGAACAGGAGCTGGAGTTCGGCGACGTCGAGGAGACCGGGGAGCACACCGTCTTCTTCGCCAAGGACGGGGCGTGGGCTTGCCGCCGCGTCTCGCGATTCCGATCTTGGTCGTCTTCGGCGTCGCCTTCCTGAGCCTGATGGGCTGGTTTCTCCGGCAGGGGTACGGGACGACCGGCGCCGCGTTCGGGCCGGGCGTGGTGGCGGAGCAAGGCGACGCGCGCATCCAGGCGACGCCCGCGCCGATCGCGACCGATCCGCCGGGGACGTTCACCGTCCCGCAGACCGGGACCGGACCGATCGGCGGCGGCTCGACCGTGCTCCCCGGACAGTCGACGGGCGGCGGATCACCCGTCGGCCCCCCGGCGCCGGTGCTGGCCGAACTGCGGCTGCTGCGCGCACGGATCGCGAACAACCCGCGCGACCTCGCCGCGCTGGTCCAGCTGGGCGACATGGAGTTCGACGCGCAGAAGTTCGACCGTGCCCACGCGTACTTCGCCCGCGCGCTGGCGCTCGACCCGACCAATCCCGACGTGCGCACCGACGACGCGATCTCGCAGCACATGACCGGGCACGACCTCACCGCGCTGGCCGAGCTGGACCAGGTCCTCGCCGAGCGGCCCGGCTTCGCGTCGGCGATCTTCAACCGGGGCGTCGTCTTGGAGGCGATCGGGCGGCGCACCGACGCGATCGCCGCGTTCCAGCGTTTCCTCAAGGTCGCCGGTCCCGAGAACCCGCGCGCCGCCGACGCGCAGGCAGCGCTGCAGCAGTTGGGCGCGTGAGCAGCGACGGCGCGGCGCCGAACGTCGCGTATCAAGGCTTCCCCGGCGCGTTCAGCGACGTCGCGGCGCGGACGCTCGTGCCTGGCGCGCAGACGTGCGGCTACCCGTCGTTCGACGCGGCGATCGACGCGCTCGACGCCGCCGAGGTCGACTACGCCGTGCTGCCGGTCGAGAACGCGATCGCGGGCTCGGTTCCGCGCAACTACGAGCTGATCTGGGAGCGCCCGGCGCTGCAGGTGCGCGGCGAGACGGTGTTGGCGGTCGAGATGTGCCTGATCGGCATCGCCGGTGCGCGCATCGAGGCGCTGGCGGAGATTCGCTCGCACCCGGTCGCGCTCGAGCAGGTGCGCCGCTTCGCCGATCGCTATCCGGCCTGGCGGCGCACGACGACCACCGACACCGCCGGCGCGGTGCGCGAGATCGTCGCCCTCGGCGATCCGACCGTCGCCGCGGTCGGCCCCGCGCTGGCCGCCGAGCTTCACGGCGGGACGATCCTCGCGCGCAACGTGCAGGACGAGGCGGAGAACTACACGCGCTTCTTCCTGCTCGCTCGCGGTCCGGGCGAGGCACACGGTGGGACGCGCGCCTGCGTCGGCATCGCGATCCAGGACCGGCCCGGCTCGCTGCGCGACGCCCTTTCCGCCTTCGCGGATCGCGCGATCGACCTGCGCTTTCTGATCGCGCGTCCCGACCGCCGCGTCCCGTTCCGCTATCGCTTCTTCTGCGAGCTGACCAACGTCGACGACGCACGGCTCGCGGCCGCCCTCGCCACGATCGGCGGCGAACAGCGTCTCTTGGGTCGCTACTAGTCGGCCGTGCGGGCCTGGTGCCGGCCGGCGTCGAGGGCGGCGGCGAGGCCGGAGAGATCCTGCAACGCCGCGAGTGAGGTCGGCCGGATCGCGCAGTGCGCGACGCGATCCGGCAACGCCTCGCGGGCGAAGGTGGCGCGGACGCGCGTCAGCCACGGCTCGCCGAGATACGTCGCCAGGCTGCCCAGCACGATCGTGTCGAGGACGAGCAGATCGGCGAGCAGCGCGCAGGCGGCGCCGACGGCGTCGGCATTCTCGTCGATCGCGCGTTGCGCGACGCGTTCGCCGCGCGCCGCGCGCGCCGCGATCTCGGCGCCGGTCGTCGCGTCGTAGGTCGGATCGATACGCCGCGCGAGCTTCGGCAGGGCGCTTGCGGCGCCGTAGGACTCGAAACAGCCCGGCTTGCCGAACACGTCCGGCCCGTCGTCGCGGTAGCGCACGTGGCCGAATTCGGGCGAGGCGCCGCCGGCGCCGTAGCGGATACGACCGTCGAAGACGAGCCCGGCGCCGAAGCCCGTCCCGCAGGTGAGGTAGGCCAGCGCGGCCACGTCGCGCTCGCTGCCCCAGCGCACCTCCGCCAGCGCGCACGCGGCGGCGTCGTGGTGAACGCGGACCGGGAGCCCGAGCGCGGCCTGCAGCCGGTCGGCGAGCGCGACGCCGTGCAGCCCGGGCAGGTGCGGTGGCCCGATCACCAGGCCGCGCCGCGCGTCCATCGGACCGCCGACCGCGACGCCGACGGCGCTCGCACCGGCGGCGACCTCGTGCACGGCCACGATGATCGCCGCGATCAGCGCGGCGCCGTCGTCGGCCTGGGTCGGCCACGCGGTCCGTGCGTGGATCGTCCCGTCGGCCGTGCCGAGCACGACGCTGGTCGTCGTCCCACCGAGGTTGACGCCGGCGAGCAACTCGGGGCCGCTCACCGCCGCCTCGCGCGCAGGAACGTTCCGGCCAACTTGTTGAAAATCGCAACAGTTTTCGCAGTAAACAAAGTGCTCGTCCCCTCGCGCCTGGAGGCCGGCATGCCGTCTCGCGCCCGTTCGTCCGTCCGTTGACCGACTCCGCGCCGCCGCTCGACTTCGCTTTCGAAGCTCGCGTCTCGGTCGCCGAGCCGACCGACTACGGGCTGACGCCGCGCGGCTTCCGGCGGCGCATCGTCCCGATCACCGGCGGCACGGTCGCCGGGCCGCGGCTGCGCGGCCGCGTCGTCCCCGGCGGCGCCGATTGGCAGACGATCCGTCCCGACGGCGTCTGGGAACTCGACGCGCGCTACGGCTTGGAGGCCGACGACGGGACGCCGATCGCCGTCGTCAACCATGCGTTGCGCCACGCGTCGCCCGAGGTGATGCAGCGGCTGAGCGCGGGGGAAACCGTCCCCCCGGAGGCCTACTACTTCCGCGGCACGCCGCGTTTCGACGCGGCGGCCGGCCCGCACGATTGGCTCACCCGGACCCTCTTCGTCGCGACCGGTGAACGGCTGCGCGACGTCGTCATCATCCGCGTCTTCGCGGTCGGCTGACTCGCTTCTCGTAAGGAGATCGCATGCGCCCATCTCGCTTCCCGCTCCTCGTCTGCGCCGCGTTGCTCGCGGTCGGCCCGCTCGGCGCCGCCGCAGCCGGGCCGCCAGCACCGATCCAGCTCGCCGCGATCTTCTCGACCTCCGGGCGCTACGCGCCACTCGGCGAGCCGGAAAAGGACGCCGTGCTGCTGGCGGTCGAGCAGATCAACGCCGCCGGCGGCGTCGACGGCCGCCCACTCGCCATCGACGTCGTCGACGACGAAGGCCGGCCCGACGTCGCCTCGCAGCTCGCGACGCAAGAGATCGGCAAAGGCGCCGTCGGGATCGTCGGGGGCACCTCGACCGACTGCAGCGCGGCGATCGCGCGCGTCACGAACGACGCGAAGATTCCGCAGTTCTACACCACGCCGTCCTCAGAGATCTGGAACACGCGCAACGGCGTCGCCAAGTACGTCTTCGAGTCGAATACGAGCAACGCGATCGAAGCCCCGGCGCTGCTCGACTACGCGACCAGGACGCTGGGCGCCAAGCGCATCGCCATCATCCACGACGAGAACGCCTACGGATCCGAGGGTGCGAAGATCGTCGAGAGCCTGGCCAAGGAACACGGCGTCGAGATCGCCACCGACCAGTCGTATCCCGGCGCCGCGACCGACTTCACCGCCCAACTCGTCGCGATCAAGAACTCCGGCGCCGACACCATCGTTCTGTGGGGCGCCGCCGCGGCACCGCCGCTGATCGTGCGCGGGATCCGCCAGCTCGGCCTCAAGGTCAACGTGATCGGCTCCAACGGGATCGTCTCGAATCTCTTTCTGAAGGTCGCGGGGAAGGCCGGCGACGGCGTGTACTCCGACACGAACATCGACTACACGCACCCGACGCCGACCCAGCGGCCGTTCCTCAACGCGTTCCATGCGAAGTACCACGCGCGGCCGGCGAACTTCGCCGCCTACGCCTACGACGGCGTCCAGCTCCTCGCGTACGCGATCCACACCGCCAAGCAGACCTCCGGCGATGCGATCGTCGGCGCGCTTGAGTCGATGAAGCCGTTGCCGCTGGTCGTCGGGACCTTCCGCTTCACGCCCACCGACCATAACGGGCTGCGGGCCAGCGACGTCCACCTGGCGATCGACCGCAATCAGATCTGGTTCAACCTCGATTAGTTGACCAGGCAAACGATTTGACAGGTCAACAACCTTCCGGGTAGACTATGCCGGAGGCGGCCGCGCCAGCGCCGTCGTGGAAGGATGACCCCGTGGACACCAGCGCCTACCTGTTCGATCCGCGGGCGCACGCGGACCGCAGTGTCCTCCGGCCGCTGACCTTCGGCACCCTGTTCGACGCGACCGTCGCCCGGCACGGGCCGGCGGTGGCGCTGGTCGAGGACGCGCGGCGGGTGACCTGGGCCGAGCTGGGCGTCCAGGCCGACCGGTTGGGGGGCTGGCTCGCCGGCCGCGGGATCGGTCGCGGCGACGTCGTCGGCCTCCACCTCCCCAACGGCTGGGCCTATGCGGTCGCCCACGCCGCGGTCTCGAAGCTGGGCGCCGTCATCCTGACCCTCCACCCCGCCTACCGCGAGAGCGAGCTGCGGGCGATCCTGGCTGCGGCCCGGGCGCGGGCGCTGGTCGCTCCGGCCGCCGTCGCCGAACGGCTGGCCCCGCTCGCCGCCGAGCTGGGCCTGGTGGTCGTCGCCGCGGGCGATGCTGCCGGCGGCCTCGAGGCGATCGTCGCCGACGCGACGCTGCGCGCGCCGGCCTGGCCGGTGGTCGCACCGGACGACCCGCTGGCGCTGCTGCCGACCTCGGGGACCGAGTCGCTCCGCCCGAAGATCACGATGCACGCCCACCAGGGGCTGCTCTCGAACGCCGACCAGGTCGCCCGTGACGCCGGCGTCGGCGCCGACGACGTCTTCCTGAGCGCCAGCGGCTTCACGCACGCCTTCGGCTTGCTCTCACTGCACCTGTGCGTGCTGCGCGGCGCACGCGCGGTCACGCTGCCGAAGTGGGATCCGCAGCGCTTCCTCGCGCTCGCGCGCACGGAAGGCGTGACGCGCGGTTGGGCCGTGCCGGCGCAACTCGCCGATCTGCTCGACGTCCTGCGCGCCGGCACCGCCGGCGCCCTGGCGCTGCGCGAAGTGCGCACCGGCGGGGCGGCCGTGCCGGCCGCGTTCGTGCACGACGTGCGTGCGGCGTTCGGCTGCGACCTCGTCGTGCAGTGGGGGATGTCGGAACTCGGCGCCGGGCTCACGACCACGGCCGGCGATCCCGACGCCGTCGTCGCCGCGTCGCTCGGGCGGCCGCTCGCCGGCGCCGACGTGCGGGCCGTCGACGCGAGCGGCGCCGCCGTCGCGCCGGGCGAGACGGGGGAGTTGCTCTATCGCCGCGCCGACCTCTTCCGCGGCTATCTCGGCGACGCCGCGCTGACGGCCGCCGCCTTCACCGTCGAGGGCTTCTTGCGTACCGGCGATCTGGCCGCCCTGATCGGCGAGGGTCGCGTCGCGTTCCGCGGCCGCACCAAGGACCTCATCAATCGCGGCGGGATGAAGATCAGTGCCTACGAGCTCGAGGCACAGCTCGTGCGCTTGCCGCAGATCCGCCAGCTGGCCGTCGTCGCCGTTCTCGACGAACGGCTCGGCGAGCGCGTCTGCTGCGTCGTCTCGCTGCACGCGGGGCACGCGCTCGCGCTGATCGACGTGACCGCGCACCTCGACGCGGCCGAGGTGGCCAAGTACAAGTGGCCGGAGCGGCTGGTCGTGCTCGACGCGCTGCCGACGACGCCGAGTGGGAAGGTTCACAAAGCCGCGGTGCGCGAGCTGGCGCAGCACCTGCCGGTCGGCGACGAGGTCGCCGCGCGATGAGCTTCACCGTCCGCGTGGTGCAGTTCGACCAGCCGTTCAGCGTCGAGATCGGCGAGACGATCGTCGACGCCGCCCTGCGCCAAGGCTTGGCGTACCCGCACTCGTGCCGCGCCGGCAACTGCTCGACCTGCAAGTCCGAGCTGATCGCCGGCGAGGTCGACCTGATGGAGTACTCGGAGTTCGCGCTGACCGACGCCGAGCGCGCGGCCGGGAAGATCCTCGCCTGCCGCGCCGTACCGTGGTCGGACTGCACCGTCGCGTACCTGAGCGAGGACGAGATGGTCGCGCACCCGCAGCGCATCCTGGCCACCCGCATCGTCTCGCTCGAGCACGCCGCGCACGACGTCGTCGTGCTGCGCCTGGAAATCCGCAGCGGCGGCCCGTTCACGTTCTCCGCCGGCCAGTACGCCGGGCTCGAATTTCCCGGCCGGCCGCGGCGCGACTTCTCGATGGCGAACGCGCCGGGTGAGGAACCGCTCGAGTTCCACATCCGCACGCTCGCCGACGGGGTCGTCTCCTCGCACGTCGCGACGGGCGCGGCCGTCGGCGACGAGGTGCGCGTGGTCGGGCCGTTCGGCGGCGCCTACCTGCGCGACGGGCACAGCGGACCGCTGCTGCTCGCCGGCGGTGGGACCGGCCTCGCGCCGATCCTCTCGATCGCGCGCACCGCGCTGGCGCGCGATCCCGACCGTCCGGTCGAGCTGTACTTGGGCGTGCGCGACGAGCACGATCTCTACGCCGAAGCCGAGCTCGACGCGCTCGCGGCGCGACATCCCAGCATGCACGTGCAGCGCGTCCTCTCCGCACCGTCCGGCCCGACCTCGCGCCGTACCGGCTTCGTCCACGAAGCGATCGGCGCCGACCTCGGCGCGCTCGAGGACCTCAAAGCCTACGTCGCCGGACCACCGGTCATGGTCGACGCGGTCTCCGAGCTGCTGACGGCGCGCGGCCTGGCCAAGCGCGACCTGCACGCCGACGCGTTCTTCCCCGCCCCCTCCACCCAACGGCAAACCGTATGAGCGCGCTGCACGGACGGGTCGCGATCGTCACCGGGGGCGCGCGCGGGATCGGCGCCGCGATCGTGCGCGCACTGGTCGCGAACGGGGCGCAGGTCGTCGCGGTCGACAACGGCGCCTCGATCGACGGCCGCGCCAGCGAACCGGACGTCTTCGCGCCGCTCGTCGCCGAGCTGGGCGACGCGCTGGCGACGCTCGCGCGCAGCGTCGCCGACCCCGGCGTCGCCGACGAAGCGGTCGCGCTGGCGCAGCACCGCTTCGGTGGCCTCGATGCGATCGTCAACAACGCCGCGATCCTGCGCGACGCGTTCGTCTTCAAGGGCAACCGCGCCGACTACGAGGCCGTGCTCGCGACGAACCTGGTCGGCGCGTTCGAGCTGATCCGCGCCGCGTCGCCGGTGCTGCGCGAGAACGCCAAGGCGAACCGCGGCGGCACGCCCTACCGCTGGGGACGCATCGTCGACGTCGTCTCGTCGGCGGCGATCTGGGGCAACTACGGCCAAGCCGCCTACGCCAGCGCCAAGGGCGGCTTGATCGCGCTGACCCGCATCGCCGCGCTGGATCTGGCGCGCTCGGGCGTGACCGCCAACGCGGTCGCACCCTTCGGCGCGACCCGGGTGACCGAGTCGATCGTCCCGGCCAACGACGCGCAGGCCGCCTACAAGGAGCAGGCGCTGACCGTCGACCCGGCGCACGTCGGCCGCTTCGTCGCGTACCTGTGCAGCGAGGACGCGCAGCCGATCACCGGCCAACTCTTCGGCGTCCGCGGACGCGAGGTGTTTCTCTTCTCGCAGCCGCGTCCGATCGCGCGCTTCACCACCGACTCCGCCGCCTCGCTCAACGCCCTCGCCGGCGATGTCGCGCGCACGTTTACCCACCACCTCACCGACCTCGAGACCGATCTCGAGGCGTTCAGCACCCCACCCGTCGTCTGACGAAGGAGCCTCTCGTGTCCGCCGCCCTCGAAGTCAAGACCCCCGCCGAACTCGCCGCGCAACCTCAGGAGTACCAGGACGCGGTCGCCAAGATCCTGATCTCCCACGCGATCAACGAGCTCTACGGAGCGCAGGTGTTCGACGAGCCGGCCGTCGCCTACGCGCCGACGCCGTACTGGAAGTGGTTGACCTGCCGCGTCGCGATGGAGGAGTACGGGCACCACGTCCGCTTCTTCAACCTCGGCCGCGAGATCGGCATCCCCGAAGAGAAGATGATCCCCGACCGCACCGCGAAGCGCCCGCTCTCGATCTTCGAGACGCCGCTCACGTCGTGGGAGGAGTTCTGCGTCATCAAGCTCTTGGGCGACATGGCGGAGATCCTCCAGGTCGAAGACCTGCTGCACTGCACCTACGTTCCGCTGCGCAACGCCGGCCGCGCGACGATGCCCGAGGAGCGCTTCCACGCCAAGTTCGGCGAAGACTCCGTCGGCGAGCTGGTCAAGACGCCGGCTGGCAAAGCCAAAGTCCAGGCCGCGATCGACACGATCTGGCCGACCCTGCCGTCCTTCTTCGGGCGCTCGAAATCGAAGAACAACGCGCTGTTCATCAAGTGGGGGATCAAACAGCGGACGAACGAGGAGATGCGCGCCGATTACGTCGAGCGCGCGAAGGCGCTGGTCGCGAAGTTCGACCTCACCCTCCCCGAGCTGCCGGCCGAAGCGCTGGCGTAGGCACGCGATGATCGTCGATCTCGACGCCGTCCGCGCGATCGCGCAGGCGATGCGCGCGCGGCCGTGGTTCACTCGCCTGGGCGCACCGCTGGCCGATGACGAGCTCGCGCTGGCGCTGGGCGCCGCCGCCGGCTACCACGTCACCGGGATCGAGGCGGTACCCGACCTGGCAGCGGCGCGCGCGCTCGCGCTCGAACCGGCCGGCGCACCAGCCGCCGACGCCGACGCGGTCGAGGCGCGGCTGCTGCGCGACCGAGCCGCCGCCGCGGCGGGCGAAAAGCGCGTGCTCGCCGACTTGAGCTCGATCGTCGACGCGGCGCTCGAGCCGACGATCGCCGCCGCGCGGACGGCGCTGGGTGCGGTGGGGGTCGTGGACGACGAGTTGGCGCGCGTGCTGGCCGGTGCCGCCGCGCTCGGCGCCTACCACGCGGCGTTGGCGCACGCGTGCGGGAAACCAGAGCATCCGTTCGTCGCGATCGATCGCCTCTTCGCGCGCGGCCGCTTGCCGCTCGGCCCGCACCGCGGGCACTACGCGGTGCTCTGATGCGGTTGGCCATCTTCGACGACTGGCGCTTGGGGGTCGTCGACGCCGCCGGCGCGAGCCTGGTCGACGTCACCGCCGGCGTCCCTGACTGGTCGGACGATCCGCTCGGCGCCGGCTGGTGGGTGCGGCTCGTGCGCGACTTCGAGCGGCGCCGCGGCGCGCTCGAACGGCTCGCCGCCAACGGTGCGCCGATCCCGCTGACCCGGGTGCGTTTGCGCGCGCCGGCGCTGAACCCGACCAAGATCGTCGCCGCCGCGGCGAACTACGCAGCCCACATCGAAGAGATGCGCGGCGGCGTCCTCGAGCGCGTCGCCGGCGGCGTCGATCCGGCGCTGCTCGACTTCGACGTCTTCCTTAAGGCACCATCGGCCCTGTGTGGTCCGTCGGACCGCATCGTGCTGCCGCACGGGCCGCTGGTCGACGGCAAAGAGATCCACCACGAGTGCGAGTTGACCGTCGTGATCGGGAAGCGCGCGACCGCCGTCGACGCGGCGCGCGCGCTCGACCACGTCTTCGGCTACACGCTCGGACTCGACATCACCGTGCGCGGCAAGGGCGAGCGCGTGCGGCGCAAGAGCTACGACACCTTTGCCCCGCTCGGTCCGTGGGTGTCGACCGCCGACGAGGTCGGTGACCCGATGGACCTCGACATCACGCTGGCGATCGACGGCACGACCCGCCAAGCCGTGAACACGCGCGACATGACGATCGGCGTCGCCGACCTGATCGTCTACGCGTCTGCCGCGATGACGCTCGAGCCGGGCGATCTGCTGATGACCGGCGCCCCGGCCGGCGTCGGCGAGATCCATCCCGGCGAGACGCTCGTCTGCACGATCGCCCGCATCGGCTCGTTCTCCATCGGCGTGGCCGCGCCGGCCCACGCCGGAGGTGGCGCATGAGCCGCGTCACGCGGCTGGAGCTGCGCGTGCGCTTCGGCGAGACCGACGCGTTCGGGATCGTCTTCTATCCGAACTTCTTCCAGTATTTCGACCTCGCGACCGAGGAGCTGTGGCGGCAGAGCCCCTACGACTTCTCGGCCGGCATCACCGACGGTGGGATCGGCTTCCCGATCCTGGAGAGCGGCGCGAAATTCTTGGCACCACTCCACCCCGGCGACACGTTCACCATCGTGACCCGCGTCGCCGAGGTGCGGACGCGCGCGCTGCGCGTCGAGCACGAGATCGTGCGCGGCGAGACGCTGATCGCGACCGGTTTCGAGGTCCGCGCGCACGCCCGCAAGCTGGCCGGCAGCGAGAAGCTGGTGATGGAGCAGATCCCCGACGACCTGCGCGCGTGGTTGCTCCCGACGACGGCGGACGCCACGGCGTGAGCGGTACGCGCGGGCTCGAGCGGCTGTTCGCGCCGCGCTCGATCGCGGTCGTCGGCGCCTCGGCCTCGCCCGACAAAGCCGGCCACCAGCTCCTGAAGAATCTGGCCGGCTTCGCCGGGACGCTCTACCCGATCAACCCGAAGGCGAGCGAGATCCTGGGGCTGCGCGCGTACCCGTCGCTAGCCGCGATCGGGACGCCGGTCGACTTGGTCGCGCTGGCCATCCCGGCCGAGGCGTGCCCGGCTGCGCTGGCCGAAGCCGACGCCGCCGGCGCGGGTGGCGCGCTGATCGCCGGCGGCGGCTTCGGCGAGAGCGGGGCGCCAGGCCGCTCGTTGCAAGAGGCGCTGGCGCAGGTCTGCCGCAGCGGGTCGATTCGTCTGCTCGGCCCGAACACCGCCGGCTTCGCCAATCCGCCGGCCGGCTTCGCCGCCTCGTTCGCACCCGGGCTCGAACGCCTGCAGCCCGGACGCATCGCGGTCGTCGCGCAGAGCGCCGGCGTGAACATCACGACGGCGTTCCTGCTGCAGCACCGTGGCTACGGCGTGCGGCTCGCGGTGGGCCTGGGCAACAGCGTCGACGTCACGGCGGCCGACGTCGTCGCCTGGCTCGCCGACGACCCGCAGACCGACGTCATCGCCCTGCACCTCGAGGGGATCCCCAACGGTCGCGCCCTGGTCGAGACGATCCGCCGCGCCGTTCCGACCAAAGCCGTCGTCGCGCTGACGGTCGGCCGCGCCGACGTCGCGACCTTCGCGCAGTCGCACACGGGGAACCTGATCGGCGACTACGCGCGCAAGCGGGCCGCGTTGCGCGCCGCCGGTGCGGTGCTGGTCGAGACGACCGACGAGCTGGTTGACGCCGCGATCGCACTCGTCCACGGTCGCATCCCGCCCAAGGCCGACGCCGGCGTCGGGTTGATGACGGCGCAGGCCGGCCCGGGTCTGTTGATGTTCGACGCCCTGCGGACCGCCGGCGTCGCGCTGCCGACCTTCGGCGACGCGACGGCGGCGCGGATCGCCGAGCTGCTCCCACCGATGACCTACGTGCGCAACCCGGTCGACACGGCGCGCCCCGCCCCGACCTACGGCGAGGTGCTGCGCGCGATCGCCAACGATCCGGCGATCGACGCGGTCGCGGTCTACACGCTGCACGAGCCGGCCGCGGTCGATCCGGTCGCCGTGTTCGGCGCGGCGCGGGCGCTCGGCGTCCCGGTCGTGTTCGGCACGATGGGGATCGACGGCGACGTCGCGCCGACGTTCGCCGCGCTGCGCGAGCTGGGCGTCCCGGCCTTCCCAGGACCCGAGCGCACCGCGCGCGCGGTCCGCGCGCTGGTCGAGGACGCCGCCGCCCGCGCGCGCATCGGCCGGGTACGCCCGAGCGTCGCGGAGAGGGCGCAACGCGTCGCGGCGCCGCTCGACGAGCTGGAGGCCAAGGCGCTACTGCGCGCGTACGGGATCGCGACCCCGCCGGCCCGCGCCTGCGCGACGCGCGAGGACGCGCGGGTGGCCTTCGCCGCGCTGACCAAGCCGGTCGTCGTCAAGGTGCTCAATCCGGCGATCCTGCACAAGACCGAGGCCGGCGGCGTCCACCTGTTCGTCGACACACCCGAGCGTTTGGAAACTGCGCTGGACACGATCGACCGCATCGCCGCGCCGATCCCCTCGCGCTACACCATCGAGGAGATGGCGCCGCCCGGGCTCGAGCTGATCGTCGGCGCGCTGAACGACCCCTCGTTCGGCCCGACGGTTCTGATCGGAATGGGCGGCACGTTAGCCGAGGCGTTGCGCGACACCGCGACGACACTCGCCCCACTCGACGTCGACGACGCGCTCGCGCTGCTCGCGACGCTGCGCACCGCCACGCTGCTCGACGGCTGGCGCGGCACACCGGCGATCGACCGTCGTGCGGTGGCGCAGGCGCTGGTCGCCGTCGGTCGCCTGATCGCGGCGCACCCGGAGATCGCCGAACTCGACGTCAACCCGCTGCGCGTCTATCCGCGCGGCGTGCTCGCGCTCGACGCCGCCGTCGTGCTGACGCCAGGGGTGAGGGAAACGAGCGTCGTAGCGGCCGGCTGATGTCGCTCCGCCCGCTCGCTGTCGCGTTCGCCTCGTTCGCACTCCTCGCCGGCACGACGCTCGTCGCGTGCGCGCAGAACGTCGCGGTCCCACCGAGTTGCACCCCAGAGGTCAACGCGCCGCTCGGCAACCTGCTGGCGGCGAATCGCACCGGCGAGGTCGACAACGTGATGGTCTGCGGGACGACGATCAGCGCATCGCGCACGCAGCGGGGCGGTCCGCACGGCGACCATCAGATCCTACCGCTGCGCGTGCGCTTCCCCGACGGCAGCGCGCAACTGATCGAGGTCGTAACCAACGACTCCCTCGACGGCCGAGTCACCGCGCCGGTGCGGGCGACGGTCTTCGCCTTCGGCCAGTACTTCAACGACGGTCCCGGCGGCCACTTCGCCGCCGGGATCCACGACGTCCACTGCGCTACCCACGCCGGCGCCGACAACGGTTGGGTCGTCGTCAACGGCGTGAAGTACCCGCCGTCCTGTTGAGCGGCTCTGCGCGTCGGTCTCGCGTTACGGCTCGACCGTGTGCACCACGGTCGAGGCTCCGGTCGTCGCGACGATTTGGGTCGCGCCGCCCGCGATGTAGGCTTTGACCGGCGCCTCGAGCAGCATGAAGCGCGACTCTTGATGGCGTGCGCACGAGAGGGGTGGGTCCGTAAACTGGAACGCGACCAGCGGCCCGGGCCCGGAACGGGCGGCCACTCGCGGCGGGACGGTGCCGAGCCCGTCGGTCCGATAGGCGACGCGCAGCTCCAACTTGCCGTAGGAGCCGGCGACGATGCGGGCGATCGAGCCTGGGCCGTTGGTGGAGCGGATCGCATAGTAGAAGTCGAGCAGACCGGTGCGGTTCGAGCGAACGACCCGGTCCTGCAGCTGTCCCATGCACAACGGGGCACCGGTCACGCCCCGAATCGTGAAGGGGAGCAGCGCGTCGTGGATGACGACGCCGTCCAAAACGGGCTCGGTGGCGGCGGTCGTCGCGGGAACGGGCAGCGACGCTCCGGGCGGCAGGAGGACCGACACGGCCAACGCCACCGTCGTCAGCAGCAATGAAAACGCGCCGCACGCGGCGGCGAACGAAACACCCTTGTTCATGCTCTTGCTCTCGCTCAGATCGTGATGTGCCGGTGGTCCCGGCTGCACGATCTTGCGCCGGAGGGCTTACGCGGCGCTTACGGATCCACTGAGCGCGTCGAGCGCGTGGCCCAGCGCGGCGACGTGCGGCTCGCCGAGGGGCACGCCGGCGCTCGCCGCCAGCGCGGCGACGTCGGCGTAGCCGACCGAGACCCCGTCCTCTTCCCACACCAACAGCTTGAGCGGCAGGTGGAGGGCCATCAATGGGAACGCCGCCATCAGCGGAGTCCCGCCGCGCGGGTTCCCGAAGACGATCAGCGTCGTCGGACGCAGCGTCATCCCGACCGACGTCGCGGCCGCGGCTTGATCGATGCTCGCGAAGATCGTGTTGCCGGCGTCGGTGATCGCCTTGGTCAGGCGCTCGACGGTCTGGGCGTACGAATAGCGACTGCGCTTGACCACCGATCGTTCCTCCGGATTGTTTTAGGCCGCGGCGGGATTCTCCAACAGGATCACGACCCCTTGGCCGCCGCCGGCACAGGCGCCGGCGATCCCCCAGCGCTCGCCGCTCTCGCGCAGGGTGCGGGCGAGGGTGAGCGTGCAGCGCACGCCGGTCGCGGCCAGCGGATGGCCGATCGCGATGGCGCCGCCATTGCCGTTGAGCCGCGCGCGATCGATCCCCAGTTCGCGCTCGCAGGCCAGGATCTGCGCGCCGAAGGCTTCGTTGATCTCCCAGCGACCGATCTCCGCCACGCTCAGGCCGGCCCGCGCGAGCACCGCCCGCGCCGCGGGGACGGGACCGATCCCCATGATCTCCGGCGGGACGCCGAACGAGACCGCGGACGCGACGCGTGCCAGGACGCCGTCCTGCCGCCCCTTCACGACGATCGCCGCGGCGGCGCCGTCGACGATCGCGCTGGAGTTGCCGCCGGTCTGCACGCCGCCGAAGGCGGGCTTGAGCTTCCCGAGCGTCGCGGCGTCGGTCGGCCGTGGGTGCGTGTCGCGCGTGATCTCGGTGACGCCGCGCTCGAGCCGTAGCGAACGATCCTGGTATCCCTCGCGCGCAAACGTCGCGTTGCGCAGCGGGACGACCTCGTCGTCGAAGTAGCCGCGCTCCTGGGCGGCGACCGCGCGCGCGAAGCTGCCCGCGGCGTATGCGTCGACGCTCTCGCGCGAGAGGCGGTACTGCTGCGCGAGGTTCTCGGCGGTATCGCCCATGCGGATCCCCGGCGCGGTGTCGAGCGTCGCCTCCCACAAGAAGTCGGCGAACTGCACCTGCCCCATCTTGAAGCCGCCGCGGTGCGTATAGGCGACGACCGGGTTGCGCGACATCGACTCGGCGCCGACGCATAGCGCGCGCGTCGCGCGGCCCAGCACCAGCGCGTCGGCCGCGTTGACGATCGTCTCGAAGCCCGACCCGCAGACGCGCATGACGTGCAGCGCCGGAACCTCGAGCGGGACGCCGCTGTAGAGCCCGACGTGGCGCGCGAAGCAGTAGGCGTCGAACGATGCCTGGGCGACGCTGGCCGCGATCACGTGGTCGATCTCGGCCGGATCGGTCGCGGTCTGCTCCAGCGCCGCGCGCGCCGCCGCGATCCCGAGGTCAGTCGGCGAGACCTCGCGCACCGCCCCGTTGTAGTCGACGAACGGCGTGCGCGCACCGCCGAGCAACCAGACGTCGTCGTACGCGACGGGATTCATGCGATGACGAGGACCTGCGGGTCGAGCGGCTGGGCGTAGAGGCGCGCGACGTCGGTGGCCCGGCGTTGCAGGACTCGGCGCTGGTTGACGGAGCCCTTGTCGGTGATCTCGCCCTCGCTGCCGCTGGGGGCGTCGGGTAGGAGCAGCACCCGCTCGACCCGCTGCGAGCTGCCGCCGGCGCGCGCGTTGCGCGCAACGAGCAGCGCGCGCAGGCGTTCGCGCAGCACGGGATGCGCGGCAAGCTCGGTCCGCTCGGCGTCGGGTAGGCCGGTCAGCTCGCGCGCGGCGGCCAGGTTCAGGAAACCGAGCACGCCCAGCACGTCTTGGTCGGCACCGGCGACCACGACGTCGTCGAGCAGCGGCGACGTCGCCTCGACCGTCGCGAGCCGCACGGCGCCGACGTTGACCCACGTCCCCGACGAGAGCTTGAAATTCTCGTTGATGCGACCGGCGAACAGGATGCCGCGCGACGGATCGGCGGGGTCGAGCAGCTCGGCGGCGTCGCCGCTCTTGTAGTAGCCCTCCTCGTCGAACGACGCCGCGGTCGCCTCGGGATTGCGCCAGTAGCCGGGCGTGACGCTCGGCCCGCGCACGCGCAGCTCCCAGCGGTCGTCGATCGGTGCGAGCTTGATCTCGACGCCGGGGACCGGCGTCCCGACCGTCTCCGGCGCGGCCGGGCGCGGCCCCCAGACCGCCGTCGCCATCGGCGCGGTCTCGGTCGCGCCCCATGCCGAGACGACGGGCACCTCGCGGCCGGCGTACCGCTGGGCGAGCGCGGCCAGCCGGCGACGGAGCGACTCGTGCATCGACGCGCCGGCGTTCAGCAGCACGCGCACGCGCGAGAAGAACGTGCGCGCCAGCTCCTCCTCGCGTTCGAGCGCGTCGGCGAGCAACGCGTAGCCGCGCGGGACGTTGAAGTAGAACGTCGGCGCCAGCGTGCGCAGATTGCGCAAGGTCGCATCGAAGGCGCCCGGTAGCGGCCGTCCCTCGTCGACGTGGAGCGTGCCGCCGTTGCGCAGCACCAGGCCGAAGCATTTGTTCCCCGAGGCGACGTGGCTCCACGGCGCCCAGTCGACCAACAGCGGGTCGTCGACCGCCTCGGGCCAGATCTGCGCGAGCATCGTCTGGTTCGACGAGAGCATCCGGTGCGTCGTGATGACGCCCTTCGGCGTCCCGGTCGAGCCCGAGGTGAACAGCACCTTTGCGGTCGAGTCGGGACCGACGCGGGCGAAGGCGGCGTCGGTGGAATCGTGATCGCCGCGCAGCGAGCCGATGTCGCGCAGCAGCAACAACTGTGGCGCGCTGCGCGCGACCTGCTCGGCCAGGGCCGGGTCGGGGACGAACGCCGCCACCGGGCCGAGCACCGCGAACAGCGCGCGCAGCCGAGCCGGGTCGGCGCCCGCGCGCGCATAGTTGACCGACAGCGGGGCGACCGGGACGCCGACGTGCATCGCCGCCAACACGATCAGCGCGTGGTCGATCCCGTTCTCCGCCAGCACCGCGATCGGGTGGTCGGGTCCGCCGATCGCGAGCAGCGCGCCGCCGATCGTGCGCACGCGGTCGAGCGTGCGGGCGTAGGTGATCGTGCGCCACTCCGAGCCGGACCGCTCGGCCAGGAAGGCCTGCTCCGGCCGTTCGGCGGCCCAGCGCACCAAGTCGTCGCCGACCCGGTCGGGATACGGACCCAGCGGAATCTCCGAGCGTAGGATTCGTTGCGGCCGGGTGACGACCGTCGCACTCACCGGACGCGGCGCTCCAGGAAGTCGGTGATGCGCGCAAACCCCTCGCCGCTCGACTCGACCAGTGCGGCGACGAGCGACTCGGTAAAGAGTCCGGCGTCGGGCGGCATCGCGGCGATGCGCTCGAGCGCGGTCACGATCGCGACGTTCGTCGCCTGCGCGTTCGAGGCGATCTGCTCGGCCAAGGCCAAGGCGCGCGCGAGCGCGCCGCCGGGCTCGACGACGTAATGGGCCAGGCCCAAGGCCAGGCCTTCGCGCGCATCGTAGCGGTGCCCGGTCAGCATCATTTCGATCATGCGGTGCGTCCCGATGATCCGCGCCACGCGGACCGCCGCGCCGCCGCCGGTGAAGATCCCACGCTGCCCTTCGGGGAGCGCGAAGAACGCGGTCTCGTCCGCGACGCGCACGTGCATCGCGGCGGCGAGCTCGAGGCCGCCGCCGACGACCGCGCCGTGCAACGCGCCGACGACCGGGATGCCGCCGAGCTGGATCTTCTCGAAGGTGCGGTTCCACATGCGCGAGTGCTCGAACGTCTCGTTCGGCGTGCGCTGGCGCGCCTCGGTCAAGTCGAGCCCGGCGCAAAAGTGATCGCCCTCACCGGAGATCACCCAGACTCGGGTACCGGGCGGCGGCGCCGCGAAGGCTGCGTCGAGCGCCTGGATCAACTCGGTGTTGACGGCGTTGCGCTTGTCGGGCCGAGTCAACCGCAGGTGGGCGATCGGCCCCTCCGATTCGAGCCGCAGCGGCGGGAGCGGCGCGGGAGACGGTGCGCTCATCATGACCTCGCCGTGATTCTACCGCAAATTGTTGCTTCCAGCAACAATGTCAGGTCTTCCCGACGTGCAACTTGCGGAGCAGCCGCAGCAGGGTCGCCCGCTCGGGGGCCGTCAACGGCGCCAGCAGTGCGCGCTCGGACTCCAACACCTTGGGCAGGATCGTCTCGATGAACGCCCGTCCGCGCGCGGTCAGCACCGGCGGCGCGATGCGACGGTCCGAGCGCGAGCTGCCGCGTTCGATCAACGCGGCCGCCTCGAGCCGGTCCACCATCCGGACCATCGTCGAACGCTCGAGGCCCAGCACCTTGGCGAGCGTCGTCTGCTTGATCCCCGGGTTCGCTTCGACCAGCAGCAAGACGGCGACGTGCGGCGGCGTCAGGCCGCGTTTGCGCGCCTCGGCCGGAAAGGCGTCGTAGGCGCGCAGTTGGGCCCGGCGCAGATAGTAGCCGACGACCGGCGCCAGCCGGCCCAACTCGATCGGAGGCGTCGACGCCGGACGGCTCACGGTGCGCTCTCGGGGTGACCGCCGAGGTAGATCGCCTGCACGCGCGCGTCGGCGGCCAACCGCGCCGCGGTATCGTGCAGCGCGACGGCGCCGTGTTCGAGCACGTAGGCGCGGTCGGCGTGGCGCAGCGTCAGGTAGGCGTTCTGCTCCACCAGCAACACCGCGACGCCGGCTCGGGTCAGCTCGGCGACGATGCCGAAGATCTGCTCGACGATCTGCGGCGCCAGACCCGTCGACGGCTCGTCGAGCATCAGCAACTTGGGTTTGGCCATCAGTGCACGCCCGATCGCCAACATCTGCTGTTCGCCGCCGGAGAGCGCGAACGCCGTCTGGCGCCGCCGGGCGGCCAACTGCGGGAAGCGCGCGTAGATCGCCGCGAGATCGCTCGCCAGCGCGCGCCGGTCGGTCACGTACGCGCCCAAGCGCAAGTTGTCGTCGACGCTCAGCTCGCTGAAGAGCTGGCGCCCTTCAGGGACCTGCAGCGCCCCGCGGCGCACCAGCCGCTCCGTCGTCGAGCGCAGCGCGTCGCCGCCGTCGAACGTGATGCTCCCCGCGCGGACGTCGACGTCGTAGCGCGAGATCGCGCGCAGCAGCGTCGACTTGCCGGCGCCGTTGGCGCCCAGCACGGCGACCAGCTCGCCGGCGCCGACCTCGAGGTCGATCCCGCGCAGCACGTCGAGCGCACCGTACCCGGCCGAGAGATCGCGCACCTCGAGCAGCATCAGCTCGCCGTCCCCAAGTAGGCCGCCACGACGTGCGGATCGCTGCGCACCGCCCCCGGTGCACCATCGGCGATCGTGCGCCCGAAATCGAGCACCGTCACGCGCTCCGAGATCGCCATGACCAGCCGCATGTCGTGCTCGATCAGCAGCAGCGTCACGCCCCGGTCGCGCAACGCGAGCAGGTCGCGCTGCAGCGTCTCGCGCTCCTGCGCGTTCAGGCCGGCGGCCGGCTCGTCGAGCAGCAGCAGCCACGGCTCGGCGGCGATCGCCCGCGCCAACTCGACTCGGCGGCGGTCGCCGAACGCCAGCTCCTTCGCGTACGTCCCGGCGACGTGCTCGAGCCCCAGGCGCGCCAGCGTCTCGCGCCCGCGTTCGATCGCGTCGCGGCGCGCGCGCGCCGCCGCCGGCAGGCCGAGCAGATCGCTCGCGAAGCCGGTCCGCTCGATCCGGAAGGCGCCCGCGACGACGTTCTCGAGCACGGTCATCTCGCCGAACAAGCGCGCGTTCTGGAACGTGCGGCCGACGCCGAGCGTGGCGATCCGGTGCGGCTGCCAGCCCGTCACGGTGATGCCGCCGACGCGGATCGTCCCCGCGCTCAAGCGGCCGATGCCGCAGATCGCGTTGAAGAGCGTCGTCTTGCCCGCCCCGTTCGGACCGATCAGCGAGGTCAACGTCCCCGGCGCGAGCGCGAACGAGACGTCGTCGACCGCGACCAGCCCGCCGAAACGCTTCGTCACGCCGCGCAGCTCGAGCGGGATGGCCGCGGGCGACGCGACGGCGCGCGGCTCGGCCGGCCGCGACGGCTCCGTCAGCGCTCGGCCGGCGCTCGACCGCGCCGGAGCGGCGCGCCGGCGGGGGCGCCGCAAGAGCCCGATCAGCCCGCCCGGCGCGACGACGACGATGGCGATCACCAACAGGCCGTACGCGACCTCGCGCCAGTTTTCGAACTGGTGCCCGGCGACGTCGAGGAAACCGATCGCGATCGCGCCGACGATCGCGCCCGAGACACCGCCCGCGCCGCCCAGCACGACCATCAGCAAGAAGTTGATCGAGAGGATCACGCCGAGCGCGTCGGGGACGACGACGCCGACCAGCGGCGCGTAGATCGCGCCCGCCGCGCCGGCCAGCGCGCCGGCGTAGGCGAACGCGACGATCTTGTAGCGGCGCGTCGGCACGCCGATCACCTCGGCCGCCAGCTCGTCGTTGCGGATCGTCTCGAACGCCGTCCCGGTGCGCCCGCGCAAGAGATTGAGCGAGAGCGCCCCGACCAGCAGCGCGGCGAGCCAGGCGAAGGCGTAGCCGACGCTCCCGGAGAGCCCCAGCGGGCCGAACTTCGCGATCGGCAGGTCGGTGAAGCCGCTCGCGCCACCCAGCGCCGCGGTCTGGTGAAAGAGGCCCTGCACGATCAAGCCGAAGGCGAGCGTCGCCATCGCCAGGTAGTGTCCGCGGAAGCGGAGCGCGATGAACCCCAGCGCGATGCCGACGAGGCTGGCCAGCGCGATCCCGACGATCGCGCCGAGCCAGAACGGCAGGCTCGTATCGTCCATGCAGTACGCGACGGCATAGGCGCCGATCGCGAAGAAGCCCGCCTGCCCCAGCGAGATCTGGTTGACGTTGCCCAGCAACAGCGAGAGCCCGATCGCGGCGATCGCCCACATCGCGGCGTAGGTCGCGGCTTGCACGAAGGTCGCGTCGCCGTGGAAGAGGACGCCGCACAGCGCGACGATCACCGCGATGACGGGCAGGATGCGCGCGTCGGCGCGGAGGCGGTCGATCAATCGCGGAGCGCCCCGCGCGCGCCGAACAACCCCTGCGGCCGAACCAGCAGCATGAGCAGCAACAGCGAGTAGACGGCCGGATCGGCGCTGCTCGCGCCGAGCAGGCTCTGCAGCAGCTTCTCGACGATCCCGACCAGCAGCCCGCCGACGACGCAGCCGACCGGCGAATCCAACCCGCCGACGATCGCGCCGACGAAACCCTTGATCGCGATCGCGACGCCGCCGGCGCCGCCGACCAGCGTGATCGGCCCGAGGATCGTGCCGCCGTAGGCGGCCAGCGCGATCGCGAGCCCGACGCTGACGGCGCGGGCCGCGGTCACGTCGATCCCGACCAGCCGCGCGCCGAGCGGGTTATTCGCGGCCGCCCGAATCGCCTTGCCATAGTAGGTGCACTCGAAGAACGCATACAGCGCCGCCAGCGCGACCAGCAACAGCACGAAGATCCACAGCGATTGGATCTGGATCGTGACGCCGCCGACGACGAACGCGTCGCTCACGCTGCCGGTGAACGCCGGCAACGGCTGCGGGAGCGAGCCCCAGTCCGGGACGAGCGCGTGCCCGTAGAGCAGCACGAAGACCGTCCCGACGGTCGCGATCGTGACGCCCATCTCACCCGCCCGGCCGGCCGGGCGCAGCACGAAGCGCTCGAAGGCGAGCCCGAGGACGAACCCGCACAGCGTCGCCCCGATCAGCGCGAGCAGGCTGGTCGCGTGGAAGGTCTGCATGAGCGTCAGCGCGATCAGACCGCCGATGACGGTGAACTCACCTTGCGCGAAGTTCATCACCCGGGTCGCGCGCAAGATGATGTGCAAGCCCAGCGCGACGAGTGCGTAGCCGCTGCCGACCGTCAGGCCGGCGACGATCAGCTGGAGCACGGCAACACCGTCCCGGTGATGCGGTAGCACACCCCGCGGAAGAGCGCGACCAGCTCGCCCTCGCCGCGCGTGACGGTCACGTCGTAGACCCCGGTCCGGCCCTTCGACGAACGTTCCTGCGCCTCGGCGACGAGCCGGTCACCCAGCCGGCCGGCGGCGACGTACGAGATCGAGCACTGCAACGCGACGTTGGACTCGTTGCGCGAATTGCAGGCGAAGGCAAACGCGCTGTCGGCCAGCGTGAAGATCACCCCGCCGTGGGCGATCGCGTGGCCGTTGACCATGTCCTCGCGCAGCGTCAGCGCGACGCGGCACGAGCCGGGATGCGCCGCTTCGATCTCGATCCCGGCCGCGAGCGAGGCGCGGTCGCGCCGGAGCATCTCGGCGGCACAGGCGCGCGCCAGCGCCTCCGGGTCCAGTTGCATGCGTGCAGGAGATTCACACGCCCGCACCTACCTCCCTGTTGGTAGAGATGAGCAGTGCACCCGCTTCGATGAACGGCGCGCTCGCGGGCGTGCGCGTCGTCGACCTCTCGGCGCGACTGCCGGGGCCGCTGACGACGTTGTTTCTCGCTGCGGCCGGCGCCGAGGTCGTGCGGATCGAGCCGCCGGGCGGCGACCCGATGCGCCGCGCATCCGCGGCGTGGCCGCAGCTTCCCGCCGCGTTCGCGCTGTTGCATGCGCGCAAGCGTTGTCTCGAACTCGACCTCAAAGATCCCACCGACCGCGCGCAGCTGCTGGAGCTCGTGCGCGCAGCCGACGTCGTCGTCGACGGCTTCCGGCCCGCCGTCGCGGCGCGTCTTGGTCTCGATCACGCGACGCTCGCCGCGCACGCGCCGCGCATCATCACCTGTTCGATCGTCGGGTACGATCCCGACGGTCCCGACGCCGCGCGTGCCGGTCACGATCTCACCTATCTCGCCGAGCGCGGGCTCCTGGCGCTGCTGCGAACGGCGGACGGCGTCCCGGCGCTGCCGGGCGTGTTGCTGGCCGACGTCGGCGGCGGCACCTATCCGGCGCTGGTGAACATCCTGCTCGCGCTGTACGCGCGCGAGCGAACCGGCCGTGGGATGCACCTCGACATCCCGCTGGCTGATACGCTCGCGCCGTTCGCGCTCTGGGCGCGTGCGACGGTCGCCGGCGGGGGCGTCCCCGACCCGGCCGACGGCATCTTCACCGGCGGCTCGCCGCGCTACGGCTGCTATCGCACCGCCGACGGTGCGTGGCTGGCGGTCGGGGCGCTCGAGGAACACTTCTGGCGCGCCTTCTGCACCGCGCTGGCGATTGCGGAGCATGCCGACGTCGCGACCGTCGCCGCGGCGGTCGCGGCCCACGAGGCGGCCTGGTTCGAGGCCGTGCTGCGGAGCGTCGACACCTGCGCCGCCCTGGTCGCACCGGCCAGCGCCGCCGCTGGCGACGGGACGCTCCCGCTCCCGCTCGCGCCGGCCCTGCGCGCCGACGGCCCGGCCTGACGGCCCGCGCCGCGGCGACGGCGAAGACACCGGCACGATGACGACGACGAGTTTGCCGCGGACGCCCGCCGAGCCACTCGGGCTCCCGCCCCGCGAGCGGCTGGCGCTGGCGCTGCGCGCCCTGGCCGCGCACGGCATCGCCGACCTCGCCGCCGGCCACGTCACGCTGCGCGAGCCCGGCACGCCGACCTGGTGGACGAATCCCTGGGATCATCTCTGGCCGTCGATCCGCGCCTCCGACCTGGTCCGTGTCGACGCCGCCGGCCGGGTCGTCGAGGGGACGACGGCGCCCAGCGACTTCCTCGACGTGCACTTCGCCCTCTACGCACGCCGGCCCGAGTTGGCGTGCGTCGTCCACAACCATCCGCGCTGGTCGCTGCTCTTCGCGGCCTCCGGCGCGCCGCTGCTGACGCTCGACCAGCAGAGCGCGCTCTTCTTCGAGCGCCACGTCGTCTACGACGAGTACCGCGGTCTGGCGAAGGGCGTCGACAAGACGATGCCGGCCGTCGAGGCGATGCTCGCCGCCGGCGCGCACACGGCGTACCTACGCTCGCACGGCCTGGTGACCTGCGGCGCGTCGCTCGAGATCGCCCTCTTCCGCGCGATCTACGCCGAGCGCAGCGCCGAGCTGACCTGCCGCGCGCGCAGCATCGTCGGCGGTGCACCGATCGGGATGGACGACGAGGTCGCGCGCGCGACGCGTGACGCCTTCGAGCGCGACGATCCGCCGGTCGTCGCGCTCAACGCCGTCGCGCTGTACCGCGACGTGCTGCGCACCGATCCGACCGTCCTGACGTGAGCCCCGAGCCCGCCCAAGCCGAGCGGGTGCGCGCGATCGTGCGGCTGCACGGGCGCGTGCAGACGGTCGGTTTCCGCGACACCGTGCTCGCGATCGCGCAACGCCACGCCGTCCACGGCCACGTGCGCAATCTGCGTGAAGGCGAACGGCTCGAGATCGACGTCGAGGGGACGCCGGCCGAGGTGGACGCGTTCCTCGCCGACGTCCTTGCGAATCCGCCGCGCTACGCCCGCCTCGAAGAGGTCGAGTGCGTCACCGCCCCGCCCCAGGGTGTCACCGGGTTCGCCCTCGCGAGTACGCTCTAAGGACGTGTTTCGCGATCAGTTCGTCTTGGAGGCCTACGGGCTGGCCCTTCTCGTGACCGTGCTGATGCTGCGCCATGTGGCGCGCGGCTGGTCGAACGCCCCGGCGCGCATACCGCTGTACATCGGTACCGACGGCCGCCCCGGGTTCCTCGTCCCACGGCTCTGGCTGTGGGTCGCCCCGGGGATCGTCGCCGTCCTGGTCGTGGTCCTCGGCTGCGCCGTCGCCCTCTCGCCGGCACCCGACGATGCGCGGCCGGTCCCGCTCGCGCTCGTCTTCGTGCTGCTGGCGGAGGTCGCCGGGTTCGTGGGCTGGCTCTCGGGGCTGCAGGTCGAGCTGGGTCGAGGGATGACGTTTCGCATCGCACCGATCCGCCTCTGGCGCGCGGTGGCGGCGATCCTGGTCACCGTGGCAGCAACCATCTACGTCGCCGCGAACCCATGATGCACATGAGCGGGCCGTCGGCTAGAAGACCGGGATGATGTCCTCGGGGCCGATGTCGCTGACGTCGACGCCGTCGAGGTCCAGCTCCGGGATGGCGGGGAACGCGATCCCCCACTCGCCGACGATCGCGCGCACGCGCGCCAGCGCGACGCGCCAGTTCTCGGCCTGCTCGTCGTAGGTCAGCACGCCCAGGCCGGCGTCGCGCGCATGCTGCACCAGCACGCGGTGGTTGGGCAAGAAGTAATCCGGGATCTCCCAGAACTGGTTGGGCGGCTCCCACAGGATCATGCTCAGGAAGACGAAGCCGGCGCGTAGCTGCCGGGTGATGAGCGTCTTATACTCATCGGAGAGCCCCGGCCAGTCGCGCTCGAGCACGGTCAGGCAGATCGCGAGATGCCGCGCCTCGTCCTGTCCGACCTTGGCGAAGATCTCCTTGAAGACCGGGTTCGTCGCCTTCTTCGACATCCCGAAGAACAGCGTCGAGCTGGCGACCTCGCCCATCAGGAACGAGGTGAACAGCACGCTGAGCGGATACTTCGCCAGCGAGTTCGAGTAGCCGCTCCAGTAGCGGCCGCCGTTGTGGTAGAGCCAACCGATGTTGTTCTGCGCAGCGCGCGCGAGCTCGCTGGTCGCGGTGAAATCCATCGGGCCGCCGGGCACGAGCTTCTGGATCACGCGCTGGCAGACTTCCTCGTGGTTCATCTCGTCGCGCGTGATCGAGAAGAAACACTTTCGAATCGGGTCTTCCTGGTGCGTCTCGAACGCGTGGATCGTCGCTTTAGCGAACACGGCCGGACCCGAGCCGTCGAAGTTCGCCAGCACCGCGTACCAGTACATGATGCCGAGGCGCTGCTCTTCGGTGAAATCCTCCGCGCGCAGCGTCTCCCACGGCAGGTCGGCCGGGTTCCAGACGTGGCGCTTCGAGCGCTCGTAGAGCTCGGCCAGCTTGGGCGTCTCGACCCGCCACTCCATCGGGAAAATGTTGGGCTGCGGGACCTCGGGGTACGGCGCGAAGCCGCCGGCGGGGACGACGAGCTGGGGCGTCTGGGCGGTGCTGGACATCTGCGGACCCTCTCCCTACCAAACGGTAGGTCAGAACCGAAGTATACCCCATCGCCCCCGCCGAGGCAACAAGCTCATAAGCGCGGCTGTGGCGGTCTTTTGCCGGTCGCCCGCCGGTCAGGCTGCCGGGGCACCGGCCGCGGGGTCAACCTGTTCATTTAATGAGTTGAGCAGTTCGCCGGCGACATAATATGCCGTGCCACGTATCACGATCGAATCCCGAGAAAGGATCTCCGCGGCGACCAGCCGATCGACCAATGCTTTTGCGGCCGGATACGTTATTCGGAGAAAGTCTCGAGCCATTGGGATCGAGATGGCCGGAATTTTGAAGAGCTCGTCCACGAGTCGGTGAAGACTTTGGGTCACTCGCGGCCCCGTGAGGCGGTCATGGTAGGCACGCCGCAGCTCGACGAGCCGCTGCGTCCGCAGCGCTGCATCGATCGACTGCGTCTCCACGCCACGGAGAAAGAAGAGGATCCATTCGGTCCATTCGCCGTGCATGCTCACGCGCAGCAGGCGATCATAATATTCGTTTTGGTTTTGTTCGAAGTATGCACTTAAGTAGAGCATCGGCTCGGTGAGGATGCGTTCCTTTTGCAGCCAGAGTGAAATCAAGAGGCGACCGAGTCGACCATTCCCGTCGCGAAACGGATGGATCGCTTCGAACTGATAGTGTGCCACGGCAAGCTTGATCAACGCGGCCTCGGTCTCTTCACGAAGATACGTTTCGAGATTTTCCAACAGCTCGTTGACGAAGAGCGCGGGTGGCGGCACGAACCTTGCCCCACTCAAGGGTGGCGTTCCGATTACGACCAGACAGTCGCGGACCTGCTCGGGCGTGGTCGCTCGCGCATCTTCGCCGCGCATGAGAATCTCGTGCATTTCGCCGAACAGCCTGCGGCCGACCGGGATTTCTCCGCACCGCGCGCGCCCATAGTCGAAAGCGGCCAGATAGTTTGCCACCACTTCGTTGTCACCGCCGGGTGCGGCGACGCGAGTCGCTTCATACAGAACGAGATCGGCGAGGGTCGTGTGCGTGCCCTCGATCTTGCTCGAAAGCACGGCTTCGCGCCGCAAGTAGTTACGGAAGAGCAGATCGGGTCGCTCGATTTGATGCGCGATCCCGTCGAGTCGGGCGAGCGCTTAGTCGGCTTGTGATAATGCCAGTCGAATCGCCCTGATACCCAAATCGAGATCAGTGGGGATCGGGTCGGGAACGAAGGCGTGGCCGGCATTGCCGAAAGCGTCGGTCGTTTCCACCAAGCGGCCGGGTATCGGAGGCTGAAACTGACTGGGATCCATCTAGTTAGCTCTAGGTGGTTGGCGGAGTAGTATAGTTTGAGGTGGCTAAACTATAATGCCCGACGGACCCCTTCTAGTCAACGCCGGGAGGTAGCGAGCCTTCCACAGCGTCAGGTGATTCAGCGCAGCGGGACGACCGCGCCCAGCACGGCGGCGATCGCGATCCAGGCCAGTGGGTTCACCTTCCAGCGCAGCGTGGCGGCGGCGGTCAGCAGCGCGATGACGGCGAGCGCCGGGGCGATCCACGGGTGCGGGGCCGGCCAGGCATGCGCGCCGCTGGCGAAGACGGCCAGGCTCGAGGCGAGCATCAAGCCGCCGGCGACCGGGCGCATCGCCCAGCGCAGCGCGATGACGCTCCGGGCCGTCTCGTGCGCGAGGAGGAACCGCCCGCCCGCGATCGCGAGCACCGTCGAGGGGATCAAGAACGCCAGCAGCGCGACGGTGGCACCGACGATCCCGGCGACGTGCCAGCCGACCAGCGGGACGAGCAGCAAGTTCGGCCCCGGCGCGGCTTGCGCGAGTGCGATCGACTCGGTGAAGCCGGTCGGCGTCAACCAATGCGTCGCGTCGACCGCCTGCGCGTGGATCGTCGGGACCAGTGCGGTGGCGCCGCCGAACGCGATCAGCGAGAGCCCACCGAAGCGCAGCGCGAGCGCGAGCAGCAGGCCGCCGTTCACCGGCGCCTCGTCGCGAGCAGTTCGAACCCGAAACCCAGCGCGATCGCGGCGACCGTCGCCTCAGGCATGTCGCCCGAGCGCAGCGTGATCGCCGCGGCCAACGCCGCGCCCAGCGCGAACGCCGCACCGCGCCGCAGGGCGATCGTGGCGAAGACGCGCAACGCCGTCGCCAGCACGAGCCCCGCACACGCCGCGACGACGGCACACTCGATCGCGACCAAGCGCGGCGCGCCGGCGATCGGGACGAGCAGCGCCGCCAGCGCAATCGCGATCACCGTCGGCGGGACCGTCAACGCGGCGACCGCCGCCAGCGCGCCGAGCGGACCGAACCACCGATCGCCGCAGATCGCGGCCAAGTTGACGGTGTTCGGACCCGGCAGCGCCTGTCCGACGCCGGCCAGCTCGGCGAACTGCTCGGCACTCAGCCAGCGCGTTCGCACGACGAAGAGGTGGTACGACTGCGGGCCGACGCCGCCGAAACCGAGCAGCCCGAGGCGCGCGACCTCGCGCACCATGGCGGCCAGCGAAGCGGGCGGCGCAGGCGGATCAGCGCCCGCCGGCACCGATGCCCTCGAAGACGATCCCGAGCACCGTCCTCGTCACCGTCGCGGCATCGAGTGCGGCGCCGGGACGGTACCACTCGACGACCGAGTTCGACATCCCGAACAGCAACCGCACGACCAGCCGCGGTTCGAGGTCGGTGCGCAGATCGCCGTCGCGCTGCGCCGTCCGCACCAGCTCGGTCACGACGCGGTCGAACTCGCGCCGGCGCTCGAGTGCGCCACGCTCGCTCTTCGACGTCCCGCGGGCACGAAAGAGCACCGAGAGTTCCGGCAGCAGGCGCAGCGTCGTCTCGGCGACGCGGGTCACGATGTAGCGCAGCCGCTCGCGCGCGCGGCCGTCGCGCGAGCCCGGCTCGTCGAGGATCGCGAACAGCGCGTCGAGCGCGCGGGTGAGGCCCCGCTCGAGCAGCGCCTCCTTCCCGCTGACGTGGTGATAGATCGACGCCTTGGTGATCCCGGCCGCGCGCGCGACGTCGTCCATCGACGCGCCGTCGTACCCGCGCTCGGCGAAGACGCGCAGCGCGACGTCCGTCAACGTGTCGATGTCGTACGGCCGCCGCGGTTCCACGCTCACGGCCCCGGCGACGCGCTCGGCACCGGAGTCGCCATGGCGGGCGCGTGGAAACGCGATCCCAGCTCGCGCGCGGCGTCGGCCAACGCCGTGGCGACGTCGGGCCGCAACGCCGCCAGCGCGGCCTCGTGCTGCACGAACGGCGGCTGGATGCTGCCGGAGAGCTGCCCGATCAGCCCGCCGATCTGCTCGCGGATGCGGTCGGGGTGGGCGATGCCGTCCTCGTCGTGCACGTCGTTCGCCGTCAGCTCGGCTCGCAACGCCACCAGCCGCGCGCGCTGCGCCGGCGTGGCCGTCTTCCAAGCAGCGTCGATCGCGTTGAGCGCGCGGTCGACCGCGTCGAACCAGCCGAAGAGGGTGGCGAGAAACGCGTGTCGCGCGATCCGCTGCTCGGCGGTGAACGGGCTCTGCGGATCGTCGACCAGCGTGAACGACTCGTCGTACGTCTGTCCGTCGCGGTGCAAGCGCGCGACGTACGCACCGGGGAGCGCCTCGGCGCCGGAGAGCGGGCCCATGTTCTGCACGGTCGTCCCGTTCCAACGCACCGGGCCGTCCTCGGTCCCGTCCCAATTGACGCGCACCAGGCCGGCGCCGTTGGGGACCCAGTACTTCGGGCCGTCGTCGGTCGCGTACGAGCCGCGCAGCGTGCGCACGACGTGCCCGTCCGGGGTCAGGATCTCGATCCATGGCCGCCCCTTCGCCGGCGCCGGCTGATAGAAGGTCACCAGCGCGCCGCCGGGCGCGCTCGGCCCGACGAACACGTTCGAGGGCATCGAGCCACCGTCGCCGGGTTCGACCGACGGAAACGACGCCCAGAGCGTCGCGGTGCGCACCGGGAACAACGTGACCCCGGCGCGGCGGGCCGCCGCGAGCCGTTGCAACGCCGTCGCATCGTCGAGGACGAAGAAGCCGCGCCCGTGCGTCGCGAGCAGCAGGTCGTTCGTCCGCGGCTGCACGTGCAGGTCGTAGACCGGGGCGGCCGGGAGCCCGTCCTTCACCTGCTCCCAGCGACCGCCGCGGTCGTAGGAGATCCACAGACCGTTCTCGGTGCCGGCGTAGAGCAGGTTCGGTTGGTGGGGATCGACGCGCAGCACGCGCACCGGCGCGTCGGCCGGCAGATTCGAGGCGATCGCGTGCCAGGTCGCACCGTAATCGTCGGTGACGTAGGCGTACGGCGCGTCGTCGCCCAGGTCGTGGCGGTCGAGCTGCACGAAGGCGGTCCCGGCCGCGAACGGGCTCGCGTCGATCGTCTCGACGCGGCCGTATTTCGGCCAGTCCTTGGGCCGCACGTCGTGCCAATGTACGCCGCCGTCGCGGGTCAGCTGCACCAGGCCGTCGTCGGTGCCGACCCACAGCGTCTGCGGGTCCCGCGGCGACGGCGCGATCGCCAGAGTCGTATCGTAGTACTCCGCGCCCGAGACGTCGAGCGTGATCGGGCCACCGGAGGCCTGCTGATGCTCCTTCTCGTCGCGGGTCAGGTCCGGACTGATCGCGTTCCAGTGGCGGCCGCGATCGGTCGTGGCGAAGACGACGTTGCCGCCGAAGTACGCCGTCTTGCCGTCGGGTGAGAACGCCAGCGGCGCGTTCCAGTTGAAGCGGTACGGCGAGCGCGCGAAGGAGGCACGCGAGGTGAAGACGTCGCGCGGGTAGGGCGTGACGTCGATGCTCTGACGCGCCTTCTGGTCGTAGATGCCAAGGATGCCGTCCTCGGTGTTGGTCCAGATGAGGTTCGGGTCGAGCGGGTCGGGGATCGCGAACATCCCGTCGCCGCCGGCGATCGCGAACCAGTCGCGGTTCAGCAGCCCGACGCCGTTGCGGGCGGTCGTCGGTCCGCACCACGAGCTGTTGTCCTGCAGCCCGCCGCAGATCAAGTACGGATCCTCGTCGTCGAAACCGACGTGGTAGATCTGCGCCAGCGGGAGGCTGTCGATGAAGTTCCAGCTTGCGCCGCCGTTGCGGCTGAGCACGACGCCGCCATCGTTGCCCTCGAGCAGACGCCGGCCGTCGGCCGACCACCAGATCGCGTGGTTGTCGGGATGCAGGAAGCCCTCGAGGTGCTTCCAGCTCTTCCCGCCGTCGGTCGAGACGGTCAAGTACATCGAGAGCGAGATGATGCGGTTCTCATTGGTCGGATCGACCGCCAGGTGGCTGAAATAGAACGGCCGCTGCGCGGGGAGCGTGCTGCTCGAGGTCCGCTTCCAGGTGTCGCCGCCGTCGTTCGAGCGCCAGATCGTCCCCTGGCGCGACTGCACGACCGCGTAGATGCGCCGCGGGTCGCTGGGCGCGACGGCGACGCCGATGCGGCCGAGCAGATCGGTCGGCCAGCCGTGGCCGTGGATCTTCGTCCAGCTCACGCCGCCGTCGCGCGAGCGATAGAGTCCGTCGGCCGGGCCGCCGCTCGAGAAGATCCACGGCTGGCGGCGGAACTGCCACATCGCCGCGAAGACGGTCTGCGGCGCCTTCGGATTCCAGGCCAGATCGGCCGCACCACTCGAGGGGCCCAGCGCGAGCGTGCGCGTCCAGCTGCGCCCGCCGTCGACGGTGCGATAGACGCCGCGCGCGTCGCTGTCCTTCCACGGGTTGCCGAGCGCCGCGACCAGCGCGCGGTTGGGGTCGTGCGGGTCGACCAGGATCCGCGCGATCGTCGCGGATGCGACGAGCCCGACGTGCTTCCAGTGCTTCGCGCCGTCGCGCGAGACGTAGACGCCGTCGCCGTACGAGACGTCGTTGCGCGGATTCGCCTCGCCGGTCCCCGCCCAGACGACGTTCGGATTGCTCGGCGCAACGGCGAGCGCGCCGATCGCGCCGAAGCGCGGGCCGTCCCAGGCCGGCGCGAACGACGTCCCGGCGTCGGTCGACTTGAAGACCCCGCCGGCCGCACCGCCGACGTAGTACAGCTTCGGATCGCGATCGCTCCCCGCCGTCGCCGCGACGCGGCCGCCGGCGGCCGCCGGGCCGACCGCGCGGAAGGTGAAGGTCGGCGGGACCGGCTTCGGCTTGGCGGCCGGGTGCGCCGACCGAGCGTGCGTGGCATGAGCGGCGGTCGGCGCGGGCGGGGCGGCGGCACGGGTTGGACTCGGTAGGGTGGCCGCGGCCAGCCACGCCGCTGTTAGCAGAAGAGCGATGCGCATCGCGCGTCCTTTCCGAAGGGATCGTCCGGTTCCCCGCCCGACCGCTCGGTAGGTGCGGCCGTGAGCGCGCCGGAAGGGGTCGGGCGACGATGACCGCGACCGACCCGAGCCTGACCCGCGAGCAGCTCGTCAAGCTCTTGCGCGACATGCTGACCCAGCGCGCCGTCGACACGCGCGGGTTCCAGCTCAACCGTCAAGGCAAGATCGGGATCGCGATGGGGTCCGAAGGTCACGAAGCGGTGCAAGCCGGGACCGGACTGGCCTTCCAGCGTGGCCGAGATCTGCTCTACCCGTACTATCGCAATACGGGGCTCGTGCTCGCCGTCGGCTTTCCGCTGGCCGACGTCTTCCGCTCGCAGTTGGCGCGCGCCGGCGACACCACCGGCGGCCGCTCGATCATCAACCACGTCACCGCCAAAGCGCTCGGCATCGCGACCATCTCCTCGATCATCGCGGCGCAGTGCACGCACGCCGTCGGCGCCGCGTGGGCACTGGCCCGCGCCGGCACGGGCGAGCGCGTCGTCTTCTGCCAGTTCGGCGAGGGCGCGACTAGCCAAGGCGAGTGGCACGAGGCGCTGAACTTCGCGGCCGTCCACACGCTGCCGGTCCTGTTCCTGTGCGAGAACAACGAGTGGGCGATCTCGACCCACGTCTCCAAGCAGATGCGCGTCCCGGAAGTCGTCGCGCGCGCCGAGGGCTACGGCATGCGCGGGATGAGCTGCGACGGCATGGACCCGATCGCCGTCTACACCACGGTGCGCGCCGCGCGCGAGCACGCCGCGGCCGGCCAGGGGCCGGTGCTGGTCGAGTCGCACTGCTACCGTTTCCTCTCGCACACGACCGACGACGACGACCGCACCTATCGCACGCGTGACGCCGTCGCGCAGCGCCGTCCCGACGATCCGGTGCCGAAGTTCGAGGCGGCGCTGATCGAGCAAGGCGTCGTGACGGCCGTTCAAGCGCGCGCGATGCGGCGCGAGATCGCCGACGAGGTCAATCGCGCCACCGACGAGGCCGAGGCCGAACCGTATCCGGCCGCCGAGACGCTCTACGGCAACGTCACCGCCGGTCCGGACGACCCCTGGCGCTAACCCCGCGGCGCTTCAGCGGCGCAGCGTGAGCGAGCCGTTCACCGAGTGCAGCTCGACCGGCCGCGCACCGTCGCCGAGCACGCCGTGGACGCGCGCCCCCGGTCCGAACGGTGGCCGCTGGACGGGTAGGCCGCCGGCGTCGATCTCGCCGTTGAGGGTGCTCGCGTCGAGCGTGACGCCGCTTCCGGGGGGCAGCTCGACCTCGACTCGCCCGTTGACGCTGGTCGCGCGCAGCGGCGCCGTCGAGCGGTCGCGCACGCGCACGCGGACCGATCCGTTGACCGTGGTGGCCGCGTCGACGTCACGCGCGTCGACGTGCACGGAGCCGTTGACGTTCGACGCGCTGGCGTGGCCGTCGGTGACGACGTCGACCGAGCCGTTCACGTTCGCCGCCACGACCCCGATGTCGGCCGGTACCGTGACGTCGAAGTCGACTCGCGTGTCGTCCTCCCCCGGCCCGTCGACACGCTCGGCGCAGCTGCGCTGCGTGTCGGGCGGATAGCGCACGCACACGACGACGCCGCTCGGCCCCGGCTCGACCCGCACGACGACCGCGTTCGGATCGCTGCGTTCGGCGTACTTGCGAGCATCGACGATCAACCGCGAACCGGCCCGCACCCGGATCCTCCCGTCGATGTCCTGGACGGTCACCGTCTGGCCGGGGCGAATCGCGGGCTCGGCGTGGAACGGGGCGCCGACGAGCCCAATAACTAAAAACATAGTTATAGATTAGCGCTCGCAGCGCTGACTGTCAAGCCGGCCGCGTTCGGTGTAGAGGCGAAATTCGGCGATGTCGCGCGGGAACAGCAGCCCGAGCGTCCAGTCGATCGTGACGCGGAACCGCCGGTCGAGTCCCGGCAAGCGGGCGAGATAGTACGAGCGCCACAAGAACCAGGCCAGGAAACCGGTCAAGATGATCCCGCCGGGGAGCGCGGCGACGCCGCTGCGCGCACCGAGCGACGCCATCGTGCCGAGCGCGGTGAAACGGAACGGTTTGGTCGGCGCGCCGCGCAGCGTTGCGACCAAATTGTCGGCCAGCGCCGGCCCTTCGCGAATCGCGTGCTGCGCGGTCGCCGGATACCACGCGTTGCGGTCGCTCTGCTGCGCGTCGGGCCGATTCGGGATCCAGGCGCAGTCGCCCAGCGCCCACACGTCGGAGCGGCCCAGCGCACGGAAGTCCTGGCCGACGACGATCCCGCCGTTGCGCGCGTGGATGAGGCCGGGCAGATCCTTGAGCACCGGCGAGGGTCGCACGCCCGCACTCCAGACGATCGTCGCGGCCGGTACCATCCGCCCCGACTGCAAGGCGATCCCGTGCGCGTCGATGCGCGCAACGCCGTCGCCCAGGATCAGCTCGACCTTGCGCCGAGCCAGATTGCGCGTCGTGTAGCGGCCCATCTCCGGCGGCAGATCGGGGAGCAGCGCATGGCCTGCCTCGATCAGCACCATCCGTATGTCGGCCAAGCGCAGCGGCCGGTAGAACGCGACGACCGAGTGGAACAGGTCGACCAGCTCGCCCGCGCACTCGCAGCCGGTGTAACCGCCGCCGACGACGGCAAAGGTCAGCAGCCGTTCGCGTTCCGGCCCCGCGGGCGTGACGACGGCTTGTTCGAGCGCCGCGACGATTCGGTTGCGCAGCGTCTCGGCGTCCTCGAGCGTCTTGAGCCCCAGCGTGTACTCCTCAACGCCCGGGATGCCGAAAGTCGAGGTGACGCTGCCCAGCGCCAAGACGAGCTGATCGAAGGGCAATGTCGTCAGCGCACCGGTGATGACGTGTCGCGCCGCGACCTCGCGCGCCGCGAGATCGATGCGGGTGATCTCGCCCAGCACGAAGGTCGTGCGCCGTATCTGCGCGCGCACCGGGGTGACGATGTGGCGCGGCTCGAGGCCGCCCGAGCTGACCTCGGGCAGCATCGGCGTGAAGACGGTGAAGTTCTCGTGGCTGACCAGCGCTAGCTCCGCCTCGTCGGCCCGCAGCCGGCGCTCCAACCGCCGCGCGACCGCGACGCCGGCAAAGCCACCACCCAAAATGACGATCCGCACGCCTTCAAAGACCCGGGCAAACGTTCGGGGTTGCCGGCCTCACCGTCGTCCGTAAGCGCGGGGTAAGTCCGCCGGCGCATCCTGCGCTCGGACGTGTTTCACGTCCCAGAACTAGGAAAGGCCCACCATGGCACTCACCGAGACAGAATTGTCGGCCGCCGAGGGCGAGTTCATGCGCGAAGTGCATGCATACGTCGCGGCGCTGCTGCAAGATAACGAGTACCTCAACAACCTGGACAACCCAAACCCTAACCCCAACTCCACCAAGGCGGAGCGCAGAGTCCGTACCTCCCTGCACACGCTCGTCACGAGCACGTTCAAGAACGGCCCGCCGTCGGACAAGCAGAAGGCCGACCTGGTGGCGCGGCTGCTCCCCATCGGCCCGAACGACCCGATCCGCTTCGGTCGGGACGATCAACCCCCCGGCAACCGCTAACCGGCCAACAGCCGCTTACGGCTCCGGTGTGTCGGCGAGCAGGGCGGCGATCCGCGTGCGAAACCACGCGCCGGTCGCCGCCGCCTCCGCTTCCGCCTCCGCCTCCGCCTCCGCGAGCGGTTCGGACGCCCTCACTCCGAAGGCTCCTGCGCCGCGGCTATGGCCGCCGCCAATGCGAGCTTGTGATCCTGGTTCCACGGCGGCCCGAGTTCCCGCCGCGCTTGGAGAAAGTGAGCCTCGAAGTCCTCGACGTGCAAGGCCCGGCTCGCCAAACCGAACACCGTCTTCGCGTCGTACCAATGGATGGGCCAGCCGCGCGCCTGGGCGGCGGCCGCCAGAGCTTTGCGGTACATCACCCAGTCGGCGACGTTTCGCGCGCGGTGGTCCTTGAGTCGTTCGGCGATCGTGGCCGGAAGCGACGGGCAGCGGCGCAGAGCGATGCCGAGGACGTGGCCCAACCACCGTGATCCGATACGCCGATGATGGCGCCGCTCGTCGACACGGTCACGGCTCCGCTGCGTCGGCGAGCAGGGCCGTGATCCGGGTGCGAAACCACTCGCCGGTCGCGGTCGCCTCGGCCGGGACCAGGCGCTCGGGAGCCGGGCGCAACCGCGCGATGTCCCAACGCTCGTCGGCGCGGGCGCCGAAGTAGCCGTCCGCCAACGCCGCTTCGGCGTGCGTGCGGATCGCGGCCGGCGGGATCGCGTAGGCGCGCGCCAGCCGTGCCGCGACCCGGCACAGGCCCTCGAGCTGCTCGGGCGCGACGGGCGCGGCGCCGAAGTCGTCGGGCCGCGCGTCCTGCATCGCCGCGACGGCCAGTCCGATCGACCAGCTGTTGCGCCCGCGCGTGTGCGCGGCGTAGGGCAGCTCTGGCCTGAGCCGCACGTCGCGCATGTTCGCGCGCAGGTCGTGCGTGTGGTGAACGACCGGCTCCTGCGACCCGGTCAGGCAGAAATGGTAGGCCGGGAAGACGGCCGCGTAGTCGCCGCCGGTCCAGTGCAGCGAGATCGAGCGCAGCTCGCCGGGCGGCAACTCGGGGCGCCATTCACGGAGCGGGACGGGTCGAGCGAGAATCACCCGGGGATGTACGACGACGAGCGGCTCCGCCAGCCGCGGCAGAACAACCAAGGGCGCGCCGCTCGGACCGCCGGCGGCGTCGCCGTCGGCCTGGCCGCGCTCGGGGCGAAGTTCTTCGCCTTCTTCAAGGGTGCGCTGATCGCGCTCGCGTCGCTCAAGTGGCTGCTGTTCGTGCCCAAGCTGCTGGCCTTCGGCTCGATCTTCCTCTCGATCTGGGTCTACGCGCTCCTGTTCGGGGGTTGGAAGATCGCGATCGTCTTCGTCGCGATGATCTTCGTCCACGAGATGGGACACTATCTGACCTGGCGCAACTTCGGCGTCCAGGCGCGCCTGCCGATGTTCATCCCGGGGCTGGGCGCGTTCACCGCCGCGCCGGGTGGGACGCCGGCGCAGAACGTCGCCGCCGCGATCGCGGGACCGATCTTCGGCATCGGCGCGGCGGCGGTCTGCTGGGGCTACGGGCTCGAGCACCACGATCCGTTCTGGATCGCCTGCGCGTACATCGGCTTCTTCTTGAACTTCTTCAACCTGATCCCGTTGCCACCGTTCGACGGCGGGGCGATCGCCGGCGCGATCGACGCGCGGCTGTGGTACCTGGGCATCCCGCTCTTCGCGGCTTGGATGCTGCTCTTCGCGCGCAGCCCGTTCAGCGTGATCTTCCTGTTGTTCATCGCGTTCGCGGCCTGGCCGCGGCTGCGCGCGCTCTGGCACGGGCAGCTCGATCCGCGGGCCTCGGGGCTGACCCCGCGCCAACGGCTGGCCACCGGGCTCGGCTACTTCGCGGTCGCGCTCGTCGCGCTGGCCGGCGCCTCGGCGACGATCCACCGATGAGTGACGACGAACGCGCGCCGGACTTCGCCATGCAGCGCGCGGTCGAGATCCTGGCACAAGTGTACGAGCGCGGTCGCTCGCAGCCGAACGTCCCACCGGTCCCGCTCGACCGGCCGGTCGTGCTGACCACCGACCGGCTCGTCTTCACGCTCGGCACGACGACCCGCACCGACGTGGAGCGTGAGTTCGGCGTCGCCTTCTCGTACCCGATGCGCGGCTGGCACAGCTACGCGGCGCGTGAGGACGGCGCGCGGCGCTTCCTGAGCCTCTTCTACTCCGACGAGACGCTCATCGCGCTCGAGTACTACGTCCCGAAGGCCGACCGTGCGCCGGGACTGGCCGCGCGCGATTACGGCGCGCTGCGGCTCTCGCCGGGCGACGTCGCGCTGGGCGCATCGACCGGGGCGCTCGATCCTCGCTATACACCGGCGGTCGGCGGGCCGGCGCCGGTGGTCTACGCCGAGGCGTACGAGGCCCGCTTTCCGGGTGGCGTCGCGTACGTCATGGGCAACGGCGGGCGCATCGAGCGGCTCGTGCTCTACGCTGCGACGTAGCGCGCTCGCGCTCGCGCTGCTGGCGGGAGTGCTGGCCTTCACCGCTTGGCGGCCGCCGCCGACGCAGGGCCCGTTCGGCCGTGACTTCGAGGCATACTACGCGGCCGGCGCGGTGTGGGATGCGGGCGGCGATCCGTGGTCGCGCGCGATCTGGTCGGTCGAGCGCACGATCCCCGGCGTCGCGGCGGCCCGCGACGAGCTGTTGCCCTACGTCGGACCGGCCGCGGCGCTGCCGCTGTTCGGCGCGCTGGCGCGGCTGCCGTTCGCGCTTGCCGTGCGCCTGTGGACCGGACTGCTCGCTGCGGCGCTGGGCGCGCTGGTCGTGATCGCGCTGGTGCTGTCCGGAACGCCAGGCGTACGCGTGCGGCTCGGCGCGGTCGCACTCGCGCTCTTCGCCGGGCCGACGACGAGCGACCTGGGCCTGGGACAAGCCGCGTTGCTCTCAGCCGGCGGGATCGCCGTCGCGCTGTTCGCCTACGAACGCCGCGCGCTCGTCCCGGCGGCCCTCGCGACGCTGGTCGCCGCCATGCAACCGAACCTCGCGCTGGCGCTCGCGGCGCGGCTGCGCGACGCGCGTGCGCTCGGCGCGACCGCGCTCGGGTTCGCCGCCTTCGCGGGGCTGACGCTGTTGGCAGCACCCGACGTCGTGACCTACCTGCGGCGGCTCGTCGCGCACGGCGCCGCCGAACGGTTCGTCGCGATCCAGTACACGCCGGCCGCGCTCGCCTGGGACGCCGGTGCGCCGGCCGCGACGGCGAGCGCGGCTGGCCTCGCCTGCGCGGTCGCGGCGCTCATCGCGGTCGTGCTCGTCACCGTGCGCGCGCGGCTGCGTCCGCTCGAGAGTACGCTGCTCGCGCTGGCCGCGCTGCCGTTCGCGGTTCCCTTCTTCCACGAGCACGACTTTGTCGTCGAGCTGCTCCCGCTGGTAATGCTCGGCGTGCGCGCACGCGGCGCCGCGCGCGTCTGGGCCGGCATCGCCGCCGTGCTCGTCCTCGCCGAAGCCTTCGGCCTGGCGCAACGACCCGGCGCGCAGGCCGCGATCCTCGCGCAGGGGCTCGCCGTGGCGACCGCCTTCGTCGCGCTCGGCTCGGGTCGCGTGCAGCGGGCCGACCTCGCGCCGTTCGCCGCGCTCGCGCTGCTCGCGCTGGTCGCCGTTCCGCTCGCGCAGCGCGCGCCCGCGCCGATTTGGCCCGACGCGCTCGGCCCCGCCTACCGCGCACCGGCGAACGCCGACGCGAGCACCGTCTGGGCCGACGAGCAACGCGCCGCGGGGCTGACTGCGCAGCAGCCGCTCTGGGGCGCGCTACGCGCCCTCCCACTGCTGGGCTGCCTCGCGCTCGGCACCGCGCTCGTCCTCGCCGCCCGCGAGCGCGAACCGGCGTAGGCGCACTACAGGTCCCGTACGCTGCCGACCACGAGCAAGACGTTCGACACCGTATCAACGATCGCGTATTCGAATGGATGGTCGATTGCACAGACGGCCGGTGGGCGGATTCGTGCCATCAGCTCCGCGTAGATCACCGTTGTACTTGTCGTTGAGATGCCAGCCTCCGTCACGTCGATAGAGACCGATTGCAAGATGCCAGTCGGCGGTATACTCACCTCGATCTTCGGAAGATCCGGCAGCCGCCCAGCTCCGATCGACGGCAACAAACTCTCGGCTGAGGTGTTGGCCGAGAACTTCGGGAGCTTCACCAAGCAAGACGTTGAGGCATCGCCAGCCGGTCGTTCAAAGTCGCTCGCTCCGGGCTCAGCGGGTAGCGTGCTGGATCGTGGCTCGAAGACGCGAAACGCAAGGCCGCCAAGGAGCGGGAGATCTGTCCGCAGACCGCGGTGATCCTGGACGACAAGAGCGTATTGCGTCAGGTACCGCGCTTTCTCGTCACGGGACTGCCCATGAAACACTCCCTTGGACGTCTCTTCTTTTCTGAAAGGCCGTAGCCAAGCATCATGCATCGTTTCGTGCGTAGCGATCAGATACTCCGTGCCGGCGCCGAGCGGGACGACGATCTTACTGCCGGCCAAAGACGCTTTCACCTCGCGGCGAACTGCCGCCGACTCAAAATCGGCGGCAGTCATTGCGAGACCAAACGCCATCCGAGCAGCTTGGAGGCCTTCAGGATCGGGTCTTGCCGAGTACCACCCCCGCAGCGCCAGGGTGTACGAACCCCCGGCGGCAGCGAGCCTCGATTTGAGGGCATTGACCTCTGCTGCGATGGCCGCGGCTTGGCGCTGAAAGCCGCCACGCACGCGTGGATAGCATAGATTGACAGCCGCGATGCCGGCGCGAAGCGCCTCGAGATCATGCAGCGATCCCGTTACGCCCGCGGCGCTCGTGCTGTGCGCCGCTTGCGCCAACAGGAACACGCAGAGCAAAACTGCCAGAAGCCACGTTCGGCGAAGAGTGCGCACGAGTACCGGCCTAGATGTCGACGTTCATGAAATCGTCGAACGGCGTGACTTGGTTGGGGTGGAAATCCTTGAGGTCGGTGTTGTAGGCGTAGATGTCCTCGTTGATCCACATGATGGCGTCGGGGACGTCGGTGTAGAGGTCCTGCTGCACGATGTCGGCGTACGGCTGGCGCGCCTTGATGTCGTAGAGCCGTTGGAAGTGCGCCATCGCGGCGTCGACCTGCGGGTTGCAATAGCGCGGATCGTTCTGACCGTTGGGCGGGATCGACGTGCAGGCGAACAGGACTTTCAAGTCGCCGATCGTGTCGCCGCCCCACTGGAAGGAGATGACGTCCCACTTGCCGCCCAAAACGATGCCGCCGCTGGCGTAGGGCGCGAAGAGCAGCGGACCCGGATAGTGCCGGACGTTGATCGCGACCCCGATCTTCTTCCAGTTGGCGCGAATCAACTCGATGCTCGTGTCATTGTCCGGCGTCCCGCTCGAGGTCGCAAAGTCCAGCAGGAGCTTGTGCCCACCCTTCGCGCGGATACCGTCGGGGCCACGACTCCAACCAGCCTGGTCGAGCAGCGCGTTCGCGCGGGTGAGATCGAACGGCACGATCGGGATGTGCGGGTCGAAGGCGGGGTTCCTGGGCGAGATCGGTGTGTCCTGAATGATGCCGAGCCCGTGCCGCACTTTCTCGATGATCTGGCGGCGGTCGATCGCGAAGCGCAGCGCCTGACGCACGCGCGGGTCGCTCAGCCCGGGATGCTGGTTCTGGAAGTCGAGGTGACCGAAGAGGTAGCTCGGCTGCCGCAACGCCGTCACGCCCGGAATCGCGCGGACGCGGTCGTAGAACGCCGCGGCGACCGGCGTCCACATGTCGATCTCATGCGTCTCCAACTGCGTCGTGACGGTGTTGCGGTCGGGGACGATCTTGAAGACGATCCGCTGGAGCTTCGGCGGCCCGCGGAAATAGAGCGGATTCGGGACCAACTCGACCGAGTCGCCGCGCTTCCAGCTCGCGTACTTGAACGGCCCGATCCCGACCGGCAGCGCGTTGTAGGGCGCGTTGTTGATATTCGGCAACGTGGCGAGCAGATGCTTGGGCAGGATGCACGGGTTGGCACCAGCCGTTCCAAAGAACGTCGGTACGTAGGATGCGTACGGCTTGCGCAGGTGGTAGACGACGGTGTACTTGTCGGGCTCGTCGACCTTCGTGATCAACTCCCAACCGTCGCGGCCGACCTCGTTGTTGGCCGGGTTGAGGACGACCTTGGTCGAGAACACGACGTCGTCGGCGTCGAAGGGCGCACCGTCCGCCCACTTCACCCCGTGCCGCAAGTGCCAGGTGATCGTCGTGCCGTCTTTGCTGATCCCCCCGTTCTGCGGGGTCGGGACGACCGTTGCCAGTTCGGGGATCGGGCGGTTGTTGTGGTCGTACCTCACCAGCCACGCCATCGTGAGCTGCGAGAGGTAGCCCACGACAAACTGCTGTGCGAGGTGCGGATTGAGGCCGGCGATGTCTTCGGCCGTCGCGTAACGCAGCTCGTGTGGGATCGTCCAGGGATGGCGTCCGTCGGGGCCGGTCGCTGCGGCGCCGGACGATGAACTCTGCGAGGTGCCGGCCGGCGCACAGCCGGCGAGCAACAGGGCGATCAGGGTCGCGGCCAGCGAGCGCTTCACGGTCGATCTCCTCCGATGTCGGCGTCGACGAGATCGTCGAAGGCCGAGACGCTGTTGGGATGAAAGTCGCGCAGGTCGTCGTTGTAGGCGAAGACGTCCTCGCGGGCGAGCGTCACGATCGTCGGCACGTCCGCCACGATCCGCTCCTGGAGCGTCCGCGAGTCGGCCCGCCGCTCCGCTTCGTCGTAGCTGCGGCTGAACCGTTCCATCGCGCGATCTGCCGCGGGATCGCACCAGCGCATCACGTTCTGCCCCGCCGGCGGCGCGCGGTTGCAGGCGTACAGGTTGCTCACGTCGCCGTTGGGGCCGGTGAACCACGAGAAGTAGCCGACGTCGAAGTGGCCGCCGTACAGGATGCCGCCGGCTTGCGCGGGCGCGAAGAACAACGGCGAGGGATAGTGCTTGACGTCGAGCGTGACGCCGACCGCGCCCCACCACCCGCGCAGCAGCTCGACCGCAGCGTCGTTGTCGGCGCTGCCCGAGCCGAGCGCAAGCGTCAGCTCGAGCCGCTCGCCCGCCCGCACGCGCACCCCGTCCGGCCCGCGCCGCCAGCCGGCGGCGTCGAGCAGCCCGTTCGCGGCCGCCGGATCGTACGGCACGAGCGGCAGGTCGACGTGGTACGGATGGCCTGGGCCGAACAGGCTCTCTTGGAGGATCCCCACGCCGTGACGGATCTTCGCCAGCAAGGTCGCCCGATCGGTCGCCAAGCGCAGCGCGCGCCGGACGCGCACGTCGCGCAGCGGGCCGTGTTCGACCTCGAAGTCCAGGTGCTCGTACCCGTAGGAAGGCCGGCGCAAGACCACGATCCCCGGCAGCCCGCGCACGCGGTCGTAGTAGGCCGACGGGACGGGGAGCCACAGGTCGATCTCGTGCGTGATCAGCCGGGTCAGCACCGTGTCGCGATTGGGGACGATCTCGAACACGATCCGCTGCAGTTTCGGCTTGCGGCCGAAGTAGAGCGGATCGGGGACCAGTTCGATCCGGTCGCCGCGCTGCCAGACGGCGTACTTGAAGGGCCCGATCCCGATCGGCAGCGCGTTGTAGGGCGCGTCGTTGATCGACGGCAGCGTGCCGAGCAGATGCTCGGGCAAGACGCACGGGTTCGCGCCGGCCGAGCTGAAGAAGTTGACCGGAAAGCCCGCGTCGGGCCGGCGCAGCCGGACGACGACGGTGAACGGATCGGGCGCGTCGATCCGCTCGATCAGGTCGAAGCCGACGTGGGTCCCTTCGTTGTTGGCCGGGTTCAGCACGGCGTGGGCGGAGAAGACGACGTCGGCCGCGGTGAACGCCACGCCGTCCGACCAGCGCGCGTCGTGCCGCAGACGATAGGTGAAGGTGCGGCCGTCGGCCGAGATCCCGCCGTTCGCCCGTGTCGGAACGGTCAGTGCCAGCTCGGGGACGGGCAGGTTGTGCGCGTCGTAGCGCAGCAGCCACGCCATCGTCAGCGAGCTGAGATACGAGAGCGTCAACTGCTGGTTGAGGTGCGGGTTCAGCCCGACGACGTCCTCGCCGGTCGCATAGCGCAAGACGTGCGCAACCGTCCACGGATGGTGCGCGCCGACGTCCGCCGGCTGCGCGTGCGAGATCGTTCCGGCCGTCAGGACGGCGGCGAGCGCCAGGGCCGGCACGAGCCCGCGCACGTCAGTAGTGGTAGTTCCAGACGTCCCAGAACGGCACCGTGATCACCGGCGTCGGCGTGAAGCCCTGCAGCGCGCTCGTGTACGCCGTGAGGTCCTTGCGGAACCACAGGATGATCGACGGGTCGTCCTTGGCGAACTCTTCCTGGACGATGCGGTAGTCGGCGATGCGCTGCTTCTCGTCGACGGTGCGGTTCGCGTCCTCCATCGCCTTCGTCGCGACGGGGTTGTTCCAGAAGAGCGCGTTCTGGCCTTTCGGCGCGAGGTTATGGCCGGAGTAGATCGCAGCGTTGTCGATGTCGGCCGCGCCGACCCAGGCGAAGAACGCGACGTCGTACTTGCCGCCCTGCAAAATCCCGTTCGCCGTGTTGTCGAAGAACATCGGTGTGGGGTAGTTCTTGACCTCGGCGTCGGCGCCGACCGCGTGCCAGTACGCCTGAACTTGCGTCTGGACCGCCTTGCCCTGATCGGACTCGGTCTGCGTCGAGATCTGGAAGGCCAACTTCTTCCCGTTCTTGACCCGGATCCCGCCCGGCCCAACGTGCCAGCCGTCTTGGTCGAGCAGCGCCCGGGCTTTGGCCGGATCGTACGGATACGTCACGACGTGCGGGTCCTGCGCGTCCGGATAGAGCGTCGGATCGAGGAAGGTCGCGCTCAGCTCGCCCAGGTTGTGGCGGATCTTGTCGAGCAAGGTCGGCCGGTCCAGCGCGTAGGTCAGCGCCCGTCGCACGAGCGGGTCGGCGAAGAGCGGGCGGTGCAAGTTGAAGTCGATGTGGTCGAAGATGTAGACGACCGGCGTGATAACGTGCACGCCCGCCGTCTGCTGCAGCCGTTGCTCCGACTGCGGTTGCATGTTCCAAGCCAGATCGACCTCGTGCGTCTGCACCTGCGTGGCGAGCGTGTTCTGGTCGGGGATGATCTTGTAGACCACCTCGCCGATGTGCGGCTTGCCGAGGTAGAAGTCCGGGTTGGCCTGCATGCGCACGGCGTTGCCGCGCTCCCACGACAGGAACGTATACGGGCCGCTGGTGACGGTCGGCGCCGAGTTGTACGACGCTGAGTTGAAGCTGCCTTTGTCGTCGTTGTACTTGGCCAAGGCGTGCTCGGGCAGGATCGGGCCGTTGCCGTTGAGGCTCCAGAGCTGTTGCAGAAACGGGGCGTAGACCTGCTTCATGTGCACGACGGCGATCAGCGGGTCGCTGCAGTCGACGTCCTTGATGTCCTTCCAGCCGTCGGTCGTGATCACGTTGTTCTTGGGATTGATCATGACTTGCCAGGTGAAGCGCAGGTCGCGGCAGGTCAGCGGCTGACCGTCGCTCCACTTCATGTTCGGCCGCAGCTTGTAGCGGATCGTCAAGCCGTCCCGCGCGACGTCGCCGTTGGCGAGCGTCGGGATCTCGCGCACGGCGTCGGCGACCGGATGCGAATGCTCGTCGTAGCGAACCGTGTACGAGAACATGAAGGCCGAGAGCTCGAGCACGGGGACGGCCGAGGCCAGCGCCGGGTTGAGATTCCGCGGGTCGGCGGCCGTCGAGATGGTGAGCTGATCCGGATGCGTAGTGCCGGCACCACCGGCGGTCGTGCCCTCGCCGACCTTCGTGCAGCCGGTGAGCGTCAGCGCGAGGAGCGCGCCCATCGCGAGCAGGCGGCGCATCAGCGCATCGTCTCCGGATCGATCCCCTGCGCGAGACAGAAGTCGCGAAACGCCTGCGGCGCGATCTCCGAGGGCTTGATCTCGCTGCGGCCGCCCCAAAAAACGTTGGTGTAGTCGAAATCGATCCCCGCTTCGCGCAGGTGCTCGTCGATCGCCGCCTTGTGCGCCAGGACTGTCTCCTTCTCGGTACCGTGAGCGACGCCCATGACGTTGACGCCGCGAAACTCCGAGCCCCCCTCGCGCCAGTACGCATGGGTCATGATGTAGTGCCGGCCGACCTCGCGCCCGGCGTCGATCTCGCGGCCGGCGGGGACCTTCCAGTGGAACAGCGCGTTGTAGCGCGTCACGCTCGCGCCGCCGGCGGCGGCGTTCGGTTTGACGTGTTCGAGGAAGGTCGAGAACCGCCCGATCACGCGTTTGGCGTCGAGCGCGGCGCCGACCCGCGCGAACTCCTCGAGCGAGACGCCGGCCTCGGCCGCGCGTGCGCGCCAGAGGTCGGGCTCGATCTCCTCGGGCGCGAACTCGCGCTTGATCGCGCTCAGCACCCGCCACTCGCGCTCGTCGAGCGCGACGATCCCGGTGTCGGTGACGTCGGCCAGCACCGCGGCGCGCGCGCCGGGCGGCATCCCGCGCCGGCGGACGTGTCCGACACCCAGCGCGAAGAGCCGCTTGGCGGGCATCAGCCGATAGGCCTCGGCGCCGATGCGCTCGGCCAGAAAGCGTGCGTACTTCGCGATGTCGTAGCCCTGCGGGACCTTGAGCGTCGTCCAGAGCCGATAGTTCGAGCCGGTGGTCGCCGCGTCGGTGGTGCGGATCACGACGTGCCCCGAGAACGGATCGACGCGGAAGAGCCAGTCGAAGGCCTCGTTCAGCCGCTCCGGCGGGACCTGCCAGGCGCACAGGCTCCCCGCGGCCAGGTTCGTCGCCATCAACGTCTGGCGGACGCGGCGGATCGTCCCCGCGCGCAGCATCGCCACGATCCGTTCGCGGACCGTGGCGACCGGGACGCCGCTGCGTTCGGCGATCTCGCCGAACGGGTCGAGCTGGAAGCCCTGGAGGCGATCCTCGCCGATGGCGAGGATCGCCGCGTTGGTCGGGTCGTCGATCCAGATCGGAACCGTGGGCAGCATACCGCGGGGGTTCTCACCCAGCCGCGTTCGTGCCCTCCGCGTAGAGCAGGGCCTGCTCCGATTGCCGCACGGCGTAGACCGCCGAGACCTCGTCGGTCAGCGCCTGGGTCAGCCCGACCTGGGCGTTGAGCAGCAGCGGCAGGGTCGTCACGCCGGCCTTGTACTGCGCCTGGGTCGAGCGCAGGACGTCCTGGGCCTTGGCCAGCTCGGCGTTGGTCTGCGCGAGCGCCGCGTAGGAGGAGACCAAGTTCACCAGCGCCGTCTGGACGCCGAGCTGGATCGTCTCCTGTTCGGCGACGAGCTGCGCCACCGCGTTGTCGAGCTGGCCCTGGGCCTGCGCCGTCTCCGCCCGGGTCGCGCCGCGGTCGTAGATCGGAATCGCCAGGCTGACGCCGATCGAGCCGGAGTTGCGGAACGACCCGCCGGCCGGATCGCTCGACTCGATGTTGTAGGCGCCGTTGGCGGTCAAGTTCGGCCACAGGCCGAGCTTGGCAGCGCGCAGATTCCACTGGTACGAAAGGACGGTCTGCTGCGCCGAGGTGAGGTCGGGGCGCAGCGCGGTCGCGCGCGCGAACGCTTGATCGTACGAGGGCGTCGGGAAGGCCGGCGTGAGCACGATCGTCCCCGAGGTCGCACTCAACGCGGGGATGTCGTCCTTCGGCTGCGCGTTGACCGCGGCATCGATCCCCAGCGTGTTCGCGAAGGTCGCCAGCGCGATGAGCTGGGTGGCCTGTTGCTTGATGACCGCGACGCGCGCCTGCTCGGTGGGAAGCTGCGCGGTCGAGAGATCGGCGGCGGCTTCGGTTCCGGCCTGGATCTGCGCGGCGACGAGGTTCTCTTGCACCTGGTCGAGCGCGACCGTCGCGACGTCGACCTGCAGTTGCCGCTGCGCGGTCAACACGTTGTAATACGTGTTGGCGACGTTGTACGCAATCGTCTGCAGTTCGCGCTGGTAGGTCGCGATGGTCGCGCTCTGCGTGGCGCGCGCCGAGCGAATCTCGGCCGCGACGCGACCGCCGTCGTAGATCAGCTGCTGCAGCTGGAAGCTCAGCCCGTTGTCGGTGTACCACGGCGGGAAGACGCGCTGGTTGCTGGCGCCCGTGCCGGTGCCGGTCCCGGTCGTGGTGTTCGAACTCGCCTGCGAGTGGTCGCGGCTGCTCGTGCCCGTCGCCGAGAGACTGGGGAAGAGCGCGCTCTGCGCGAGCGCGACCGGCGCCGTCGCGATCGCGACCTGCGCGCGCGCTTCGGCCAGCAGCGGGGAGCGCGCGTAGGCGATCAAGATCGCCTGCTGCAGGGTGATGATCTGCGGGATCCCCTTCTCGACGTGCGGTGGGGAGGCCGGCGCCGGGGTCCCGTAGGCCGGGAACGGCAGCGGCGACTCCTGGTCGGCCGGCGGCAGCGTCGGCACCCCGTTGGGCGAGATCGGAACGTAGGATGGCGCCGGCAGCGGGCCCGGCGTCGAGGTGACCTCGACCGCCGACGGGGTGGCGGTCATCAAGGGGATCGGCGAGGGTGAAGGCGCCGGCTGGCGGGCCCGTGCGGCCGCGGCTTGGGGCAGCCCGGCGGCGAGCACGAGGGCGCCGAGCGCGCCGAGAACGACCAGGCGCGCCGATGCACGAAACCCCATCTATTGCGCCCCGCCGCCCGAGCCGGCGGCCGGTCCACCGATCGCCACGGGGCTCTTGTCGCTCAGCGTGTCCGGTCGAGTCGTGATCACCGTCGTCCCCGGGACGATCTGGGGACTCCGGACTTCGGCCAGCGTGTCGGTCTGAAGACCGAGCACCACCGGCACTTGTTTTGCCTGCTTGAGTATCATCGCGGCTCCCTGCGGTGCGCCCGGCTTTCCGCCCTTCCCAACGGGAACGGCCCCCTTGCTCATACCCGGCGAAGCTGGCATTTCGACCGCGGCGAAGACGTTTGCCCCGCTCTCGCTCGAGAACACGGCCGCGCGTGGGACGACGATCGCCCCGCGGTGGTAGGCGGTGCGCACGTTGACAGCGACCAACATCCCGCCGCGCAGGAAGTCGTTGGGATTGTCGACGCGCAGCCGCGCCCGGTAGGAGAGCGTGCCCGCCGTCGGCGTCGCGTTGACGTCGAAGACCGTCCCGCGATAGGTCCGCGCGCCCACGCTCGTGGTGGTGAAGGTCACCGGCGTGCCCGTGCGCACGTAGCCCAGATCCTCATCGGGGACGTTGACGTTCACGTAGACGGTGTCGACCTGCGAGACCTGGAGAACCGGCTGGTTCGGGCTGGCAAACGAACCGGGGTCGAGCAGCCGCTGGGTGACGACCGCGTCGAACGGCGCGACGATGCTCGTCTGCGCGATCTCGGTCTGCAGCAGCGTGACCTGCGCGCGGGCGGCGGCCAGCGCGCCGCGGTTCTGCGCGATCTGCTGAAGCTGGATCGGCGCCGCGTTCACGCCTTGCTGCTGCGCGGCGCGCAGCGCGACGACGGCCTGGCGTTCGGTCTCGCGGGCCGTATTGAGCGCCTGCAGCGCCTGCACGTACGCCGCCACGGCTTGATCGTAGGCGGTCTGCGCGACGTAGCCTTGCCCGAGCAGCGACTTGTCGGCGACGTAGGTCGAGTTCGCGCTGCGGTACGCGGCGTCGGCCGTCGCGACGGCATTGCGCGCCGAGGCGAGCTGCTGTTGAGCGGTCACGATCGTCGAGGAGCCCTGCGCCGCGGTGACGGGATACTGCAGCCTCGAGGAGCTGAGCGCGGCGGAACCCTGTTGGGCCAGCGCCACCTGTTGCGCCAGCGTGGCGCGCAGCGCGGCGTCGTCGATCTTGGCCAGCAGCTGGCCGCGCCGGACGTGCTGGCCCTCGTTGACGTAGACGGCGACGAGGTTGCCCGATTGCGGCGAGCTGAGGGTCGATTGCTGGAGCGGCGCGATCTGTCCGTCCAGGCTCACGTAGGTCGCGATGTCGCTGCGGCGCGCCTGCGCGACATCGACGGCGACCGGTGGCGGCCCCTGATTCTGCGGCGCGCCCCGCGAACCGCAGGCCGATAACGCCGTGGCAAGACACGCCGCGGCGAGTGCGGTGCGCCGACTCCGTCTCATGGTGCTCCTTCTTCGTCTGACGGCGAATCCGCCGTCAGGCGGGAATCGCCGGGCGGCCGGTCTCGTCGTCCGACCGGTACTACGGCTGGAACGTGAAAATGATTCGTCCGGTTGCCGGTCGTATGGTGCCCGGGGGATGCGGGGCAAGATCGAGGTCGGGAGGTCCTACCAAAGCCAGACACGCGTCGAGGAGTGGATGACGGCCGAAAAGGCCGGAAACGCTGGTGTCGCCGTCCTCTCGACGCCGATGCTCCTCCAGTTGGTGGAGGAGGCCGCGATGCAATGCATCGCGCCGGTACTCGATCCCGACGAGGTCACCCTGGGCACGCACGTCGACCTCGCCCACCTCGCCGCGACCCCGGTCGGGCTGATCGTGCGCACCGAGGTCGAGGTCCTCAAGGTGGACGGCCGCCGGGTCGAATTCGCCTTCACCGCGTTCGACGAGCGCGAGAAGATCGGCGAAGGGACCCACGAGCGCTACGTCACCTCGCGGGAGAAATTCCGGGAACGGCTGGACGAAAAGCTTGGGTGACCCCCACCCGGGAGGGCGCGGAACCTCCGCCCCCTCCTCTGACGTTCGCAGGCTGGGAATGGGCCGGCCAATGGTGTCAGCGCTCCGCGTCACAGGTGGCCGCTCGCACGGCCCGGCGGGGATTGAGCGGCGGAACTCGTGGGTATCCGTGCCGTATCTGTGCCCGAGCGACCGGCGGCTCCGCCGCCCTCGTTCCGTTCCCCGGCACTCTTCCAAATCAGCAATCACCACCCAGCTTGGGAGAAAACCTTTCGTGAAACGACTGAGCACCGGACTTCTGGCAGCGATCGTCGCGGTCGGTCTTGGTACGACGTCGGCTTCGGCCGGGCAATCTGCAGCGCAAGGCAACAACCGCCACTTCGCGCCGCAACAGATCGCTCAGTCGGACCAGATGCCGCCCGCCGATTTTGGCTCGCCGCCTTCGGGTGAGATCCCGATTCTCTTCAACGACCGGCACGTCTACACCAAGCCGGACGTACTGCGGCAGAACCGCGTTCTCGCCGCGCTCGTGCGCGGTAACACCATCCTGATCCCGCTCCGCTCGATGTTCGAGCAGATGGGCGCGACGGTCTCGTACGACCCCGCGACCCGCACGGCCGACGTCTCGAAGCCTGGTTCCGACGTCAAGGTGACGGTCGGCCGAGCCGAGGTCGTCATCAACGGCGAAAGCCGGCCGCTCGACGTCCCGCCCGAGATCTATCGCGGCGCAATCCTGGTCCCGGTCCGCGTCATCTCCGAGGGGATGGGCGCGTATGTCCAGTGGGTGCCCGACCGTCGGATCGTCGTGGTCCGCTACGTCGCGGCTCCGCCGCCGCCGCCACCCCCGGTGGCAACCCCGGTTCCGACGCCCGTCCCGACCCCCGTCCCGACGGCCGTCCCGACGCCGGTCCCGACCCCCGTCCCGACGCCGAAGCCTCGCTACTACGAGAAGTTCGTCGCCGGAGACTACATCTTCGAGCCGACCGTCTACAACGAGTTCTCGCCCGGCAACAAGAACATGGGCCCCTCGTTCGCCGGTCGCGGCGCGATCGAGTTCCCGGCGTTCAACATCCCGTGGATGCTGGAAGTCAGCGCCGAGCAGTTCTCCTACCTGCACGTCGGTGACTTCGACACCAGCGCTCCGCGCAACGCACCGTGCGTCGCCGGCGCCCCGTGGAACGGCAACCGCGGTTGCGTGACCACGATCGGCCCCGGTACCGGCAGCGTATACGTCCCGTCGTTCACCGCCCAAGACCGTGATCTCGACCTACGCCTGGGCGTCCAGGTCGCCTGGCCGCGGATCTACTTGGGCGTGGGCTACCTGTGGCGTACCGACAGCTACGGGTACCCGGAGCAGACCGGCGTCGGATTCGGCGTCGAGAAGCTCCCCGACCTCGACCACGCGCTCTCGCTGTTCGGCAGCTACTGGTACTACCCGAGCATCCAGGGCAACTTCACCGACCCGACCTCCGGGATCGGCTACGCGCTCCAGTACCGCGACTCGAAGTACCAGCTCGGTGCTGCGCTCAGCGTCCCGTTCTTCAGCAACGCCGGCGTCTTCATCGAAGGCGGCTTCATGGGCGACCGCGGCTACGCGAAGCAGTTCGCGCCCGACGGTTTCATCCACGAAGGGTTCTTCGCCGGAGTCGGCATCCGGTTCTGACCCAAGCCCCGCGGCGCTAGGCCGCACGGCCCACCCCCGGACGGTCCCGGTCGAGCTTCTCGGCCGGGATCGTCTTCGTTCAGCGCGCCTTTTGGCCAGCGTTCTTACAGGGGAGGAGGGCTCCCCGGCCCGAACGACCGAGTGACAGGGGGCTCGCACAGCCATGCCGCCGTGCGGCCGACCGGCTTTGGCCGCCAGGCGATGGGCCCCCTAGAGCCGGCACCGGATTCCCCGGTGCCCGCAACGCCCTTCTCGACACATACACCTTAGCTAGGGAGAATTACGTGAAACGACTGAGCACCGGGCTTCTGGTCGCGCTCGTCGCGTTCGGAATCGGTACGACGTCGGTGCTGGCCCAAGGCACTGCACAGGCGAAAGGCAACATCGGACCCTTCGCGCCAAGGCAGGTCGCCCAGGACCAGTCCGGCCTACCTCCCGCTGACTTCGGCACGCCGCCTTCCGGCGAGGTCCCGATCCTCTTCAACGATCGCCACGTCTATACGAAGCCCGATCGGCTGAAAGAGAACCGCGTCCTCGCTGCGCTGGTGCGCGGCAATACCATCCTCATCCCCCTGCGCTCGATGTTCGAGCAGATGGGCGCGACCGTCTCGTACGACCCGGCCTCGCGCACGGTCGACGTCTCGAAGCCGGGCTCCGACGTCAAGGTGACGGTCGGCCAGCCGGAAGTCGTGATCAACGGCGAGAGCCGGCCACTCGACGTTCCGCCCGAGATCTACAAGGGCTCGGTCGTCGTCCCGGTCCGCGTGATCTCCGAGGGGATGGGCGCATACGTGCAATGGGTCCCGGATCGGCGCATCGTCGTCGTCCGCTACATCCCGTTGGCGGTTCCGACCCCGGTCCCGACCCCGGTCCCGACGCCGGTGCCAACGCCGGTTCCGACCCCGGTCCCGACCCCGGTTCCCACCCCGACACCCTCACCGGTTCCGCGGAACCCCTACGAGCACTTCGTCGTCGGCGATTACATCTTCTCGCCGAAGGTCTACAACGAGTTCTCACCCGGCAACATCGGCAAGGGTGGTTCGTTCGACGCGCGAGCGGCGGCGGAGTTCCCGCTGTTCGGGCTGCCGTGGATGGTCGAAGACGATTACCGGCAGTGGGCCTACCCCCACAATCCGGGCTTCGTCACGACGATCGGCGGCGACGGTTCGACCTTCGTTCCGTCGTTCACGGCGCGTGACACCGACAACGACGTGCGGCTCGGGATCAAGGTCGCCGCGCCACGCATCTACATCGGCGTCGGCTACCTCTCACGGGCGGAGAACTACGGCTATCCGCGGCAGAACGGCGTCGGCTTCGGCGCGGAGAAGCTGCCCGATCTCGACCAGCCGTTCTCGATCTACGGGAGCATCTGGTACTACCCGACCGTCTCGGGTGACTTCGACACCGCCAAACTCGAGGCGCGGTTCCTGAAGTACCAAGTCGGCGGGACGGCCATGCTCGGTGGCAGCGGATTGTTCCTCGACCTGGGCTTCTTGGGTGACTCGATCACCAACAAGCAGTTCATGCCGGGCAACGCTGCTCACGCGGGCGGCTACGCCGGTCTCGGGATCAAGTTCTAAGCGCCCCGGCGCTGCGAACGGAAAAGGCCCCCGGCTCGCGCCGGGGGCCTTTTTCTATCGGCGGGGTTGGGGCGAACTGGCCGGAGCGGCGACCGCTTGCGCGCCTAGGGCCTGCGCGCCGGCCGGATCCGTCGCGGCGGTCGCGCCCGCGTCCTCGCGCTGGGCGTCGTCGACGACGCGCGCGTGCGGATAGGTGTGCCGCAGCCACGCATAGGTCGCGTGGACGCGGCGCACGCCGTCGTCGGTGTGGATCTTCGCGTAGAAGTGCTCGAGCGCGAAGATCATCGTCGGCAGCCAACTGTCGCAGGGATACTTGTGCTGCCAATCGTGGATGGCGTCTTCGGTCAACGCGATCGCCCCCATCGTGCCGGGCGCCTTGGCCGGATCGACGTCGATCTTGAGCCCTTGGTCCTTGATCGTGTTGCGGATACCCAAGATGCTCATCTTCAGCTTGCCGAAATACTCGTCGGCCGGCGCGACCTTGCAGGCCGCCTTGGCCAGATGCGAGTGGTGCGGGGACGGGCCCGCATGCGCGGCGGCCCGGTGCGCCGTGACCGGGTGCGCGGCGTTGGTCCTCGTCGCCGCCGCGGCCGAGAGCGTCGCAGTGGACGCGACGGCGATAAGCGAAGCAGCCACGATCAGTCGTGTCATGCGACGTCCCTCATCGAGTCCCGTCCTCTCTGGAGCGAATGCAACCGTGAACGCTCGTCCGATCTCCGTCGCGGCCGTCCAGCTGCGCGCGCACGATCGTGCTGATTTCACCGAGCGCTGGCCGGCACTCCTGGCACGCATCGTGGCCGCCGCCGAAAGCGGCGCGCGGCTGATCGTCGTCCCCGAAGGAACCGTCCCCGCCTACGTTATCGGCGCCGACCCCGTCGACCCGCAATTCCTCGAAGGAGCAGCCCAAGACGTGATCGCCGTCGCAGTCCGCACCGGCGCGACGATTGTGTACGGTGCCGCGCGCGCCGGAGCGCACGGGCTCGCGAATTCCGCCTACGTCGTCACCGCCGACGGCATCGTGGGCTCGGCCGACAAATGCTTCCTCTGGCACTTCGATCGCCGCTGGTTCGCGCCGGCCGACACACTGCGGCCGGTTGATACACCGCTCGGTCGGCTGGGGGTCTTCATCTGCGCCGACGGGCGCATTCCGACGCTCGCGCCGGCACTGGTCGCGGCCGGTGCGGAGATCCTGGTCGTGCCGACCGCCTGGGTCACCAGCGGGCGCGACCCGAGCGCGCTCGAAAACGTGCAAGCCGATCTGATGATCCCGGTGCGCGCGCGCGAAAACGGCGTCGCACTGGTCGCCGCGAACAAAGTCGGCGTCGAAGCGCGCAGCGTGCTCTACTGCGGGAAGAGCCAAATCGTCGCGGCTGACGGTTCGGTCGTCGCACTGGCCTCGCAGGACGACGAGACGACGCTGCACGCGACCGTCGCGATCGGTCCGTCGATCGCGCCGCTGGGTACCCAGCCGCCGCCGGTCACCCGCGGTAGCGGCGCGCCGTTGGCGGCGCGCGTGCGCATCGCGATCGCCGCGCACGCCGACCCCGCGCTGCACGCGCTCGCCGCGCAGGCCGACGCGGACCTGGTGATCGATCCGCATACGATCCCCGCCGGCGCGGATATCGCAGCCGTCGACGACGAAGCGGTGCTCGATCCACGCGCGCTGGTCGGCCCGCGACTCGACGGGGTGCGCCTGTTCGTCTGGCGCGCGTCGATCGACGCGAGCTGGACGTTGCGCTTCGCCCGCACGCGCGCAGCCGAGCTGCGCTGCTACCTGGTCGTACTCGACACGCCGCGCCGGCGCGCGTTCGCGGTCGATCCCGACGGCGTCCTCGTCTGCGGCACCGTCGGCGCCTTCGAGTTGGCCGCGTTCGCCTTCGACCGCGCGCGAACCGACGACTGGCAGGTCGCGCCCGGCACCGACGTGCGCGACGGGCTAGCCCGCGTGCGCGACGCGAGCCCGCCGGCGTAACCGCGTGAGGGCAGCCACCCAGATCAGACCGAGCACGAAGGCGCCGAGGCCCAGCGCGAGCGCCACCGGATCCGGCGCGGAGGCGATCGCCAGCGCGGGATAGGTGCCTAACGTAAGCCGCAGCGTGACACCGCCCAGCGCGAGCCGGCCACCCTGCGAGAGCGCGATGCCAAGTGGCCGTCCCGCGTCGTCGGCGACGGTCAGGATCACCGCCGGCCGACTCGGGTCGCCGATGCGGTGCGGGAATCCGGCCAGATCCCGCGGACTGAAATAGAGCGCGCGAAACGACCGGTGTTGGGCCGGCGTGGCGAAGCCGTCGACCGGGACGGTCAGCGCGTCGGTGATGCGTTGGCGGGTGCCGAACTGCAGGACCGGCGAGAGGAAGGCGGTCCCGGCCGGCTGGGTCACCGTCAGGTGCGCGCCGCGTGCGTCCCACGCCTCGACGTAGAGGGCCGGACGCGGGGTGAGGCTGACGACCGAATCGCCCAGCAGCCGGCGCGTCCCGACCCCCAGCTCGATCGCGGAGTGCCCACGCCGGCGCAGCACGACCGAGCCGGCGCCACGCGCCAGCGCGTCGGCGTCGGCGGGCGCGAAGAACGCGGCCGCACCGAGGACCGGGATCGGCGCGACGGTACCCGGCGTGCCGACGATCGTCGCCGTGTCCGGCCCGAGCAGCCCTGAGGCGAGCCCGGCCAGGTCGACGACGGCCAGGCCGGCCAGCGCGAGCACCAATCGCCGCCCGACCGGGCCGTCGTGCCCGCGCCACGCGCCGGCGGCGTAGCCCGCCATCAGCGCGAGCGCCACGGCGAGCGCGAGCGCGTACTGCCAACTGTGGTAGAACGCCGCACCAGGCGCGACGTCCTGGGCCAGGACCAGGGCGATCGCGACGAACCCGGCGACCAGTGCGGTGAGGCGCGCGCTCACCGCGGCGTGGCGGCGGCCAACGCCGGCATGACCGCAGCCCGCATCTGCTCGAGCGTCAGCGCGCCGTCGATCCCGCGCACGATCGTCCCGTTGCGCCCGACGACGATCGTGGTCGGCAAACCGATCGCGGCGTAGGTGCTGCCGTACTGTTCGGACTCGTCGACCAGAATCGGGAACGTCACGCCCCGCTCGCGCGCGAAGGCCGCCGCGACGCCGGCCGATTCACCTTGGTCGACGCCCAGCACCACGACCTTGCCGGCCTCTTCGCGTGCGAAGCGCTCCAGCGCCGGCATCTCCTGACGGCAAGGCGTGCACCAACTCGCCCAGAGGTTCATCAGCACGACGCGCCCGCGGTAGTTCGCCAGCCCGTCGGTGCGCCCGTCGGTGCGCGGAAGCGCGAACGACTGCGCCGGCGCGCCGGCCAGCATCCCCGGTCCGCCACCGGTCGAGCCGCCGGTGCCCGCCGGGGTATCGTAGCAGCCGGCCAGCAAGAACAACGAGGCGAGAAAGAGCAGGGCCCGGCGCACGCGGAAAACCTTCGTGGTGAATGCGGACGCTCCGCCCGGCTGGCGCCCTCGCTCGCTGCGCGCCCAGGGGCTGCGCCTCGCCGCCTTCGAGGCCGGCGCGACTGCGGGCCCGCCGGTACTGCTGCTGCATGGCCTCGGCCACTGGACGCAGGCGGCCTGGGACCGGCTGGTCGTGCGGCTCGACCCCGCGCTGCGCTACGTCGCGTTCGACCTGCCGGGCAGCGGGGCGAGCGAGAAGGCCGACGCGCGCTACGACCCGGCCTTCTTCCGCGACGTGCTCGACGAGGTCGTCGCTCAACTCGGCGCGCCGCAGATCGCGCTGGTTGGGCACTCACTGGGCGGCCAGGTGGCGGCCGACTACGCCGGCACGCATCCCGAGCGGGTCGACCGGCTCGCGCTGGTGGCGCCGGCCGGCTTCGCCCATCCTCGGCGGCACGTCGCCCTCGCGCTGGTGGCGCGGCTCGCGCGCCCGCTCTTCCTGCGGCGACCTCGGACGGGTCAGGTCGCCGCGACGCTGCGGGGCAGCGTCCTCGACCCGAGCGTCCTCGACGCCGCGGTCATCGCCCGCGCGCACGCCTTGGCCGACGAGCGCGCCTTTCGGGAGGCCTTCGCGCGGGTCTACGCGGCCGGGTTGCCCGCGCTCGTCTCGGCCAACCGGCGGCGCGCGACGCACGCGGTGTACGCGCGCTATCGTGGGCCGGTGCTGTGCGCCTGGGGACGGGCGGACCGCTATCTCCCGATCGCCGCGCTAGCGGTCGTGCAGCGGGTCTATCCGCAGGCCAGCACGCTCGTCCTCGAGCACAGCGGCCATTTACCGATGGTCGAAGAGCCCGAGCCGTTGGCCGCCGTCCTGCGCGCGTTCCTCGCCCCGTAGATCACCAATCGCCCATGCGCTCCTCGTCGACCTCGCCTTCGAAGACGATCGTGCCGGGAGCCAAAATCGCCGAGACGACCGGGATGCCGACCCAGCGCAACTCGCGGTGCAGCGCGTCGTCGCCGGAGCGCGCGGTCAACGCCGCGACGCGGACCAGCACGTCGGGCGCGCACAGGACGCGGTCGGGGCCGACGTTGTAGAGCCGGCGGAACCCGGCCAAGGCGTCCTCCAGCGCCGCAGCATCGAAGCTGGCGCCGAGCGGGACGGTGCGGCGTACGCGTTCCAGGGCTGGCTCCTCATCCGCCCGAAGCGCGCAGGCGATGTCGGCCCGGATCCTGGACGGACGCGCGCTCGCCGACGAGCTGCGCGCGGAGATCGCGTTGCGCTCCACCCGCTTGCGCGCGCGCGGGATCGCGCCGCGGCTGGTCGTCGCGATCGTCGGCGAGGACGCGGCTAGCCTGGCCTACGTGCGCAGCATCGAACGCGCCGGCGCGAAGGTCGGCGTCGACGTCGCGGTCGACGCGCTGCCGTCGAGCGCCGACGAGGCGGCGCTGCGCGCGCGGCTGACGGCACTGGGCGAGGATCCGCTGGTGCACGGGATCATGCTGCAACAGCCGCTGCCGCCTCACCTGGGGATTCGCAGCGTCGCCGAGGCGATGCCTCCGAACAAGGACGTCGACGGCGCGAACCCGATCAACCTCGGACGGCTCGCGTTCACGGGCCACACCGCGTTCGTGCCAGCGACGCCGCTGGCGGTCCTGCTGCTGCTCGAACGCTCGGCGCGCTGGCCGCTGCGCGGCGCGCGCTGCTGCGTCGTCGGCCGCTCGAAGGTCGTCGGACTGCCGCTCGCGCTGCTGCTGCTCGCCCGCGGCGGCACGGTGACGGTCACGCACCGAGGGACTGCCGAGCTGGCGCGCCACGTTCGCGACGCCGAAGTCCTCGTCGTCGCGGCCGGCGTCCCGAACCTCGTGCGCGCCGAGATGGTACACCCGGGTGCCACCGTGATCGACGTCGGCACGACGATGGTCGACGGCGTGCTCGTCGGTGACGTCGCCGCCGACGTCGCGGCGGTCGCGGGCGAAATCACGCCGGTGCCGGGCGGCGTCGGCCCGGTGACCAACGTCGCGCTGCTGCGCAACGTCGTCCACGCCGCCGAAGCGCTTTAGTTCTGCGAGAAGTGTTTGCCGAAGAGTTGCTCTTGATGGGCGCGGAACTCGCCGCCCGGCGCCTCTTCGCGCACGACGCGTTCCTGCGAGCGCTTGCGTTCGAGGAGTTGTCGCAACTGCGGCAGTAGCCGGCGCAGGAAGCCGAGCTCGGCGGCTAGCCGCGCCGAGGCCGAGCCCAGCTCGAGCAGGCGCTGCTTGAGCGCGTCGGCGACCTGCAGCGCATCGCCGACGACGTAGCTCGCATCGATCGGATCGGCCGGCACGTCGACCTCGCCGGGCCGGCCGGAGAACGCGACCAGCAGCCGCACGTACTCCTTGAACTCACCGCGCACGCGGAGCGTCAGATCGCTCGCGCGCGGGTCGAGCGCGTCGATTTGGTCCTCGGCAGTGCCCTCGACGTCCTCGTCGAGAAACTCGACCTCGGCCCGCATGAACGGCTCGCGACTGACGATGCGCGCGATGCGGAAACGCCGCCGCCCGGTCGTGCTGATGTAGTAGCGCCCGGCGGGCAGCGGCGTCACCTCGGCGATCTCGGCCGTCGTACCGATCTCGTGGGGCGTGACGTCGGGGTCACCGGCTTCGCGGCCTTCGCGAATCAGCACGACGCCGAACGCCTCGCCCGCGTCGAGGCATTCGGAGATCATCGTGCGGTAGCGCTCCTCGAAGACATGGAGGTTCAACACCGCGCCGGGGAACAGCACGGTGTTGAGCGGGAAGAGCCGCAGCTGCCCCGTCTCCCCCACGAGCGGATCAGACGCGGGTTACGCTCTTCGCGGCCACAAGCCGTTTCTCGACGACGCCCCAGTCGACGTTGGCGAAGAACGACTCGATGTACTTCGGCCGGTCGGCAGGTTTGTAATCGAGCAGCCACGCGTGCTCCCACACGTCCATGACGAGGATCGGGATGAAGCCGGCGACGTTGCCGTCCTCGTGCAGCGTGACCCAGTGGTTGGTGACGCGCTGCGTGTTGGGATCGAGGTAGGCGATCGCCCAGCCGACGCCGCGCAGGGCGCCGACCGCGGAGATGTCCTTCTTCCAGGTGTCGAAGTCGCCGTAGACGCCTCCGAGCGCGTTCTGCACCGTCGAACTCGGCGAGCCGCCGGCGGTCTTGGTCATGTTCCCGAAGTAGTATTCGTGCAGGACCATGCCGTTGTACTCGAAGCCGAGCCGGCGAGTGATCTCGGCGAACGACGGGTTCGACGCCGCTGCCTTTCCTTCGCCGATCAGTCCGGCGAGCTGCTCGTTGAGCAGATTGGTGTTCTTGACGTAGCCCTCGTACAAGCCGAAGTGGGTCTCGAGGGTCTTGTCGGAGATCCCTTGCAGGCCGGCGAGATCGAATTTCTTTGGCGTATAGGACTGCTGGACGAGCGTTGCCACGGATGCCTCCTGGTGTGCGTGTCGTGTGGGAGCGTTCGACGGACGCACCGACGCGTCCGGCAGGTTCCCGCTCGCGACGGGCGGCAAACATCGCCCATCGTGGGAGATCTGTCCTACCTCGCGCGGCTCCACCATGAGCCGCCGCCGCTGCTCTTGGAGTTGGAGCAGCACGGGCTGCGCGAAGGGATTCCGATCGTCGACCGGGCTGCCGGTCGCCTCCTCTCGGTGCTGGTCCACTGCATGCAGGCGAACCGCATCCTCGAGCTGGGGACGGCCTACGGCTACTCGACCCTGTGGATGGCCCTGGCGCTCCCGCCGGCCGGCCACATCTGGACGATCGATCCCGATATCGAGCGGACCGAGGTTGCGGCGGCCTACTTCCGGCGGGCCGGCGTCCAGGACCGGGTCGAGGTCATCAACCAGCCGGCGCTCGAGGTGCTGGACTGGTTCCCGCAGCGTAACCTCGACATCGTCTTCATCGACGCGCTCAAGACCGAGTACGAAGACTACCTGACCGTGGTCGTCCCGATGCTCAAGCGCTCCGGGATCGTGGTCGTCGACAACCTGTTGTGGGGCGGCCAAGCGGCCGCGCGCGCCAGCGCCCGGGACGACGCCGACACCCGGGCGATCCGCGGGTTCAACAAGGCCTTCCTCAGTCACCCGCAGCTCGACGCGACGATCTTGCCGATCGGCGACGGAATCGGCATCGGTGCTCGCGTCGATTGAAGATTTCCGGGCGGCGATGCGGCGCTTCCCGACCGGCGTGACGATCGTGACGACCGCCCACGAGGGAAGCATCCACGGCTTCACGGTCAACGCCTTCGCCAGCGTCTCCGCCGAGCCGCCGATGGTGCTGATCTGCGTCAACCGCGGTGCGCGCGCGCACCCGCTGATCACCGTCTCGCAGCGCTTCTGCGCCAACATCTTGGCCCTCGAGCAACGCGCGCTGGCGGAGCGGTTCGCCGGCGGAGAGCCGCGCTCGCGCTTCGAGGGCGTCGACTACACGATCGGACCGAGCGGCTCGCCGGTGCTGAGCGGCACGCTCGCCTACGTCGACTGCACGCTGGCCGAGGAGCTGAGCGCGTCGACGCATACGATCTTCCTGGGGCGCGTCCTGGTGGCCGGACACCGCGACGGCGCGCCGCTGGGCTACTTCGACCGCGCCTACCGCGACTTCGGTCTGGGCGAATGATCGTCGAGACCTTCCCGGTCGGCTCGCTGGACTGCAACTGCACGATCCTGGGTGACCCGGTCAGCGGCGAGGCGATCGTGATCGACGGCGGCGACGAGGTCGACGCGATCGCGCGCCGGCTCGACGCTCACGGTCTACGCGCCCGGTGGCTGGTCCACTCGCACGCGCACATCGATCACATCGGCGCGGTCGGACCGTTGCGCGAGCGGACGGGCGCCGACGCGCTGCTGCACCACGCCGACCTCGCGCTCTACGCGACGCTCGCGCAACAGGCGCGCTGGCTAGGGATTGTCGATGCGCCGCAGATTGTCGCGCTCGACGGCGATCTCGCCGACGGCGCCGAGCTGCGCGCCGGCGCGGTCGCGCTGCGTTGTCTCCATACGCCGGGGCACACGCCGGGCTCGACCTCGTTTGCGCTCGAAGTCGACGGACGGACGACGCTCTTCACCGGCGACACCCTCTTCCGCGGCGCGATCGGCCGCTGGGACCTGGGTGGGACGTCGATGGAGGACATCGTCGCCTCTATCCGAGCGAAGCTGCTCGTCTACGACGACGCCTCGATCGTCGTCCCCGGTCACGGCCCGCTCACGACGATCGGGACCGAGCGCCGTGACAATCCGTTCTTGGTCGCATGAAGGCACGCGAAGTTGCCGATGAAGGAAGCGATGGATCTGCGGGTTAGGGTGTCCTTGGCAGTCGCGCTGGTCGCTGCGTATCCGCTCGTCTCGCTAGGCCAGCCGGCGGCGCCCGTCGCGAGCCCGGCACCCAGTGGGTCCCCATCGGCAACCGCCCCGATCGCGCGGACATCGGTTTCGTTCCTCTTTCACCCGCCGCTCGGTTGGCGCCGCGCGACGCTCCCTCCGCTGAACACGTTCTCGATCGCCGACGGGACGAAGGTGCACGTGCTCGGATTCGTGTCCCCGCGGACGAGCGCGACCGATCTGGATGGTTTCGTTGCCGAGACCATGGCCGACGAGCGCAAGCGCGGCGCCGACATCGTCGACGAGGGCCCGACGACGGTGTGCGACGGTATGCCGGCACACCGCTGGACGATGCACAATGCCAACACCGGTACCGCGATGGTGACGCATTTCTTGTCGGCGGCGGTGACCGGCGGATTCGCGACCGCGATGTACACCCACGCCGTCGACGTCGGCGACCGCAAGGACGGCCTCGACGCGATGGCCACGCTCTGCCCGGGTCCGGTCGCGAACCCCGTCCCGGTCGGCTGGGCCGGGCGGCCGAAGACGCGTTTCCCGACGGCGCCGTCGCTGTCTGAGACGCTGGAGTCGCCCGACGACACCTCGACCTTCGTCGCGCAGTTCCGAATGATCACGGAGAACTACTTCGCCGGCTTCGAACGCGACGCGATCCCGCAGGGCGTCGTGGTGAGCGACCAGCACGAACCCTGCGGCACCGGCAACGTCCACGTCGTCGACGTGCGGGTCGACCAACAGATCGTCGAGGTCGCCGTCGCCTACCTGCACGACGTCGCCTACAAGTACGTCTACACGCGCCCCGCGACGCACGATCCGGATGCCGGCGCCGAGCGCGCGTTGACCGCCTTCTGCCGCGCGCTAGGCCCGGTCGGGCCCGGCTCGTCGCCGATCTAACGCCGCAGGTCGCCGATCAGCACCGCGAAGACGGCGTGGTAGTAGGCGTCGGCGCGCTTGCCGAGCTTCGCGTCGATGTCGTCCATGACGACCTCGTGGATCGGGTGACTCAGCAGGTGGTCGATCATGTACTCGATGTCGAAGTCGCCCTGCTTGTCGTAGGTTCCGGCCGCAGCGAGCGCGGCCGCCAGCGCCTTGTGGTCGCCGGCCGGCGGGACCGCTTTGGCAGGGATCGCGACGTGACGCGCGGCCGCGAGCCCGGCACCGTCCTGGATCGCGAAGTCCGACGCGGCGAGGAACTGATCGTAGGCGTCCTGACCGAAGCGATGCACGAGCCCGGCCTCTTCGGCTGCGGCGTTGGATCCCTCGAGCGTCGCGATCAGCGCCGTCGTGTGAAAGGTCGCGGGTGACCCGCCGCCGGCGTCAATAACCGCTCGGGTGAGCGCAAGCTGCGGCGGTCCGAGGTAGCACGCGACGTCGCTGAAGCGCGCGCGGCACGCGTCGGCGCCGCGCGCCGGCGGCCCGCCGAGCGTCATGCATGCCAGCAGCGCCAACCCGATCGCAGTCCATCGCATGCGCATCCTCTGCGCGAGAAGTTCGGCGTTGTCCTCGCTCACTTGACGAGCAGCATGTCGACGCCGTCCCACGGTGCACCCGCGGCCAGCAGCGTGGCGGAGCGGTCGCGCAGGAACGCCGCCGGCCCGTCATCCGGCGTCTCGGCGGCGAGGGCCGCGAAGCCCGCCTCAGCCTGGGCGAACGCGCCCGCGCTCAGCGCGGCGACGGCGAGGGCGAAGCGCGCGCGCGTGGCGCCTTTCGCCTCGCGCAGCGCCGGCGGATCGGCGTCGGCGATCTCGACCAGCGCGACGCCGACCCGCTTCCCGGCGACCGCGACGCGCCCCAGCGGTCGCGCCAGCACGGCGAGGTCGGGCGGCAGGGTCGCGTAGACCGCCTCGGTCGCCAGGATGCGCGCGCCGTAGCGCTTGGTCAGACCTTCGACCCGCGAGGCGAGGTTGACCGTGTCGCCGATGACGCTGCCGTCCATCCGCTCGGCCTCGCCGATCGTCCCCAGCATCGTCGAGCCGCGATGCAGGCCGACGCCGAGCGCGATCGGCGCTCGGCCACGCTGCGCGCGTTCGGCGTTGAGTACGTCGGCCGCGCGCTGGATCTCGAGCGCGGCGCGCACGGCAGCGCCGGCGGTGTCGGGGCCCGGGAAGAGTGCCATGATCGCGTCGCCCAAGAACTTGTCGACGATGCCGTCGTGGGCCCGCACGACCGGCCCGATCCGCGCCAACACGCCGTTGAGAAAGCCGAAGGTATCCGAGGGCGACATCGTCTCGCTGAGCGTCGTGAACGAGCGCACGTCAGCGAACAGGATCGTCGTCTCGGTTTGCACCTGGTCGCCCAGCCGCACGTCGCGAATGTCGCGCCGTCCGAGCAGCTCGAGGAACTCGCGCGGGACGAAGCGCGCGTAGGCGACGTTGAGCGAGCGCGCGTCCTCGATCGCCGCGCGCTGCGCGAGGTCGCGCGATTCGTTCGCGCTGCGTATCCGCTCGCCGATCCCCAATGCCAGCGTCAGCGCGCCGAAGGCCGTACCCGCCTCGAAGCCGACCCCGGCGAGATCGGGCAAAGTCGGCCAGAGCGCCTTCGCCTGCGCGGCCGCCAAGCCGACGAACAGGCCGCCGAAGGCGACCAGGGTGAAGATCGCCGGCCGCTGGCCGGCGCGCACCGCTTGGACCGCGCCGGCCAGCGCGAGCGCCAGCCAAGCCAGCGCGACGAAGGCGAGCAGCGCGCCGAGCACGTGCAGTTGTGGCAGCGTCGAGAGCAGCGCCAGCACGACCAGCACCGCGGTCGTCGCGCGCAACGCGCCGTCGAGCCGCAACTGGGTCGCCGGCAAGCGCAGGAAGGTCGCGAAGACCGCGTAACCCGCGACGCCGCTGAGCGCCCAACTGATCCCGATCGCGAGTGCCGGATCGATCGCGGTCGCCGGGAACAGCACGTCGAGATAGCGCGTGCGCGCGAGCTCGAGCAGCGCCAGCGTCGAGGCGTAGGCGCCGAAGGCGAGCAGATCGACGCCGCCCAGCACGCCGAACATCAACAGATGGTAGACGCCGACCGCGAGCAGCACGCCGAGATAGAGCCCGACGACGATTCGCACCGTCCCGACCTCGGCGTAGAAATCGGCCGTCGTCAGCACCCGGTAGGGCGCGGCCGCGCCGCCGCTCTCGTGCACGTAGAGCGGCGCGCCGCGCACCGCCGCGGGCGGCACCTCGAAGCTGGCATTGAGCGAGGGGATCGGCCGCAGCTCGAGCGGGACGCGGTCGCCGCTGTGCTCTTCGGCGGGTTGGCCGTTCAGATCGGCGACGAACGTCGCCTCGCCGATCGGCTCCTCGCGCTCGACGACGTAGTGGTCTTCGCGATCCGGCACCAGCAACACCAGGCGCACCCAGCGCTCGTCGCTCGGCGCGTTGGTGCCCAGCGGGACGAACCGTGCACCCGGCCGGCTGACGTCGGCGAAGGTCGGGTGCGCCGCGCCACCGTCGTAGACGCTGACCGCGGCGGTGCCGTCCTCCGAGACCATCACCGGTCGCGCCAAGAGCAACGCGACCAGGAGCGCCGCGCCGAGCGTCGCCAGCAAGGTCAGCACCAAGCGCCGCACGCTCAGCCCTCGTCGACGGCGCAGGCCGTGGCGAGCCAGTAGAACTCACCCCGGTGACCCGGTTCGATCGCCGGGATGTCGGTTTCGACGTACGGGACGCCGGCCAGCGTCGTGCGCGGCCCGGCTAGTCGGCCGAACCGCGCGCCGAGCGTCGCCGGCGGCACCGCCGCGCGGGTCGGGCGGCTCGCGTTCGCGGGCCACAACCAGAGCGCGGCACGCGCGCAGGTCACGCTGATGTGCGGGCTCACCGCAGCGGGCGGCGCCGGCGTCGCAACGGCGAGCGCCAGCGCGAGCAGCATCAGTGCAGCTTGATCGTGACCAAGCCGCCGCCCTCGACGATCGTCGGGCCGGCTTTCGCATCTTCGGAGGTCGTCCCGTTGCCGGGCTGCGCGGCGGCGGCCACTGCGGCGGCGACGGTCGCGCGGGCCTGCTCGAGCATCGCGTCGGTGATCCGCCCCTCGGCGCGACCGCGCTTGTAGTCTTCGATCGCGGCCTGCAATGCGAAGCGCGAGCGCTCAGGATAGTCCTTCTTCTTCTCGGGGTAGCCCTCGAGCGCGGCCTCGATGTCGGCGTCGGTGATCCCGAGCGCTTCGTCGACGGTCTTCCCGCGCACCAGCTCGACGAGCAGCGAGCAGGTCGCCGTCCCGAAGCCGCAGCCGGTCGTGAAATAGGAGACGTCCTCGATCACGTCGCCCGGACCGACCTTGAGGAAGAACGTGTACAGATCGCCGCACGAGTCGCTGAAGTACTCACCGCTGGCCGTCGGTGCGTCCATCGTGCGGAAGCCGGTGCGGTGCTCGACGAGCTGCTGAAATTTGGCAAAGTTCATGATGCGGCGGCGGTCTCTCTTTGGGCTTTCGGGTCGACGCTGATTTCGAACCGGCACTCGGTTCCGCCGGTTGCGAGGGACTCGGTCTGCTGGGCCTGGCCAGGCACGACCACGTCGAGGATCGCGTGGATCGCCGAGCAGCATTCCGGGTTCTCGGCGACGACCGAGGCGTAGGGGCAGGCGTGTTCGTGCAGGACGATCGTACCGCCCTCGGTCTTCTGCATGTCGGCGGTGACGCCGGAGGCGCGCAGCACCGTGACCAGCGCCGCGATGCGGTCTTCGTCCGACTTGTCGTGGACGGCCGCATCGAGCCGCTCGGCCGAGCGGCGCCCGATCCGCTCGAAGACGAGCTTGACCGCGTCGTCGCCGCCGGCAGTGCGAATCTCGCGCAGCACGGCGTTGAGCATCTTGTCGTAGCGCTGCGGGAAGTAGCGGTCGGCTTCGGGCGTCAGCGAGTACTCGACCGTCGGCTTGGTGCGGCCACGGCGAACGCTGTTCCCGGCTACGAGCCCGTCCCGCTCCAGCACGACCAGCTGTTGGCGAATCGCGTTGGCGGAGAGCCCGAAGAGTGCGGCGAGGTCGAAGGCAGACGCCGAGTGGCGCTCGCGGAGCGCCCCGACGATCTTCCCGCGGGTCGACTCGAAGAAGCGATCGTGCATCCCGCCTCACCCTACCACGGACGTCGCAGATAGTCCAGGCTTTCCTTGACTTTCTCCTCCCGGGCACCTACGATGGCTAGGCATGTCTACCGGGCTGGTGACGCGCGACCTGCGGGTCGCCGTCGAGGGAAAAGAGATCCTCAAGGGGATCGATCTGCGCGTCGAGCGGGGGCGCGTCCACGCGCTGATGGGTCCCAACGGAAGCGGGAAATCGACCCTGGCGTTCACCCTGGCCGGGCACCCCGGCTACGAGGTGCTCGCAGGCTCGGTCACCCTCGACGGTGAGGACTTGCTCGCCCTGCCGCCTGAGAAGCGGGCCCAAGCCGGCCTGTTCCTATCGTTTCAGTATCCGGCCGCGATCCCGGGCGTGACGGTGGCGAACTTCATCCGCACGGCCCGCCAAGCGGTGCGGCCCGGTGACCTCGTCCCGGCGGCGTTTCGCAAGCTCGTCTTCGAGAAGCTCGAGACGCTCGACATGGACCCGGCGTTTTTGGGGCGCTACGTCAACGACGGTTTCTCGGGCGGCGAGAAAAAGCGGCTCGAGATGTTGCAGATGGCGATCATGGGACCGAAGTACGCCATCCTCGACGAGACCGATTCCGGCTTGGACATCGATGCGCTGGAGTCGGTCGGCAAGAGCGTCGCGGCGCTGCGGGCCAGCGACGAAGGCAAGGACACCGGTTTCCTGGTGATCACGCACTACCCGCGGATCCTCCAGCACATCCACGCCGACGTCGTGCACATTTTGATCGACGGACGGATCGTGAAGACGGGCGGCCCCGAGCTGGCCGAGCAGATCGAGCGCGACGGGTACGACGGCGTCCGCGACGAGGTCGCGTCCGCTGGTGTCTAGCGTCACCGAGACGCCGGCCGGCGTCGCGTTCGCGCCGACCGCCGACGGGCTCGAGGCGGCGATCGCGCTGCTGGAGCACGTCGGCGAGCGCGGCGGCGGCATCGTCGGCGCCGACGAACGGCGCGCGGCGTTGGCGCGCTACGCGACGCTGCCCATCCCCGGCGGGCGTCCTTCGCGCGGCTGGCGCCACGACTACGGCGCGCTGCGCTTCGAGGAGCTGCGCTACACCTCCGATCGGCTCGCCGTCCCGGCCAGCACCGACGGACTCGTCCACCGCGGGGCGACCGCGCTGGCCGCACCCGGCAGCGCGGCGAGCGATCCGCGCGTCGTCGTCCTCCCGCTCGTCGACGCCGTCCGCGATGCGCGTTACCGCGCCGCGATCCCGGCGCTCGATGAAGGGATCGTCGAGGACAAATTCGCCGGCCTGGCGACCGCGTTCCAGAACTGCGGCGCGTTCGTGTGGGTCCCGGCCGGGGTCGTGCTCGAGACGCCGATCCAGCTCGTCTTCGCGCAAGCCGAGCCGCATGCCGACGCGGTCTTCCCGCGCATCGTCGTCGTGCTCGGCGACGGCGCCCGCGCGACCGTCCTCGAGCGTCAGCTCGGCGCGGGCCCAGGCCTGGTCTGCGGCGTCGTGACGGCGCAGCTCGGCGCCGAGGCCGCGCTCGACTACGTGGCGATCCAGCAGTCCGGCGAAGAGGCGCGCGTCCTGATGCGCCGCACCGCGCACTGCGCCGCCGATGCGACGATCCGCTGGCATTTGGCCGAGCTCGGCGCGACGCTCGCGCGCTCGGTCCTCGACGCGCACCTCGACGAGAAGGGCGCGAACGCCGAGGTCGACGCGCTCTTCTTCAACACCGGTTTCCAGCACGTCGACCTGACGACGACGACCGACCACGCCGTCGGCAACACCCGCTCCTCGACGGTCGTGCGCACCGCGGCCGCCGACCGTGGCCAGGGACGCTTCTTCGGCAACATCACGATTCGCCCGCACGCCCACGGCAGCGACGCCTCGCTGCGCGACGACGCGCTCTTGCTCTCGCGCCGGGCCCACATCGACTCCGTCCCCGCGCTTGCCATCGCGGCCAACGACGTAAGCGCCTTTCACGGCGCGACGGTCGGCTCGCTCGACCGTGACGCGCTCTTCTACGCGGCCAGCCGCGGGATCGCACGCACCGAGGCCGTGCGGATGGTCGCACTGGCCTTCTTCGAGCCGGCGATCGCGCGCCTCCCCAGCGAGGCGCTGCGCGAGGAGATCCGCTCCGCGCTCGACGACAAGATCGAGGCCGCGACGGAGATCGACGCATGAGCGCAATCGCGACGCGGGAGCGGGCCAAACTGGACCGCATCGTGGCCGACTTTCCGATCCTCGCCAAGCCGACCTCGCGCGGGAAGCGGCTGGTCTATCTCGACTCGGCCGCCAGCTCGCAGAAACCGCGCGCCGTCATCGACGCGCTGGTGCACTACTACGAGAACGACAACGCGAACATCCATCGCGGCGTCTACGAGCTGGCCGCCCGCGCCACCGAAGCCTTCGAGGCCGCCCGGGCCAAGGTCGCGCGCTTCGTCAACGCCGCCGAGAGCGCCGAGATCATCTGGACGCGCAACACGACCGAGTCGATCAACCTGGTCTCGTTCTCGTGGGGGTTGCAGAACCTCGGTCCCGGCGACGCGATCCTGACCACCCAGCTCGAGCACCATTCGAACCTCGTCCCCTGGCAACTGCTGGCGGCCAAGACCGGCGCGCAGCTGCGCTTTATCCCCGCCGACGATACGGGCAACCTGATCCTCGACGGGCTCGATGCGCTGCTCGACGGTGTCAAGCTGGTCGCGCTGACACACATCTCGAACACGCTCGGCTCGATCGCGCCGCTCGAGGCGATCGTCCCGCGCGCGCATGCGGCCGGCGCGCTCGTCCTGCTCGACGCGGCGCAGTCGGTCCCGCACATGCCGGTCGACGTGCAGGCGCTCGACGTCGACTTCCTGGCCGCCAGCGGCCACAAGATGTGTGGCCCGACCGGGGTCGGCTTCCTGTACGGCAAACGCGCGCTGCTCGAGGCGATGCCGCCTTTCCTGACCGGCGGCGACATGATCAAGCGCGTCTCCTACGAGACGACCTCCTTCAACGAGCTGCCCTGGAAGTTCGAGGCCGGCACCTCGAACGTCGCCGACGCGATCGCGCTCGGCACCGCGGTCGACTACCTGACTGAAGTCGGGCTGGACTGGGTCCGCGAGCACGACATCGCGTTGACCGCGTACGCACTCGAACGGCTGCGCACGCTCGAGCCGCGCGGCCTGGCGCTCTACGGACCGCCGCGGGCGCAGGACCGCGGCGGCGTGATCTCGTTCAACTTCGCCGACGTCCACGCCCACGATCTGGCCTCGCTGCTCGACCTGGAAGGCGTCTGCGTGCGCGCCGGCCACCACTGCACGATGCCGCTGATGGACAAGATGGGCTGGCCCGCCACCGCCCGCGCCTCGTTCTACCTCTACAACACCGAGGAAGATATCGACGCCCTGGTCGCCGCGATCGAAAAAGCCGCGACCGTCTTCAAGGTCGCGTAGCAGCATGGACGACTTCTACAAAGAGTATATCCTCGACCATTATCGGAACCCGCGGAACTTTGGGCATCTGGAGCATCCGACCACGAAGGCGGAGGATCTCAATCCGTTGTGCGGTGACACGATCACGATGGAGCTGGCTGTCGACGACGCCGGCAAGGTCAGCGACGTGAAGTTCAGCGGGCGCGGTTGCGCGATCTCGCAGGCCTCGGCCTCGATGCTGACCGAGTCGATCAAAGGGCTGTCGCTCGAGGAGGTCGCCAAACTCTCCCCGGACGCGGTGCTCGAGAAGGTCGGCATCGGGATCAGCCCGACCCGCATGAAGTGCGCGCTGCTCGGCCTCAAAGTCCTCAAGAGCGCCGCGCTGGGCGAGATCGCCTCCTGGCCCGACGAGACTCGCTGACCGCGAAGCCAGCGTCCGCGTCGTTACGGAACGGTGACGATGTAGCCCAGCGGCGGGACGGCGTTCGTCGTGACGCCGACCACGGTGTTCTGGTAGACCGAGTTCGCGCTGTGCAAGCCGAGCAGAACCGGCGTCCCGGCGACCCAGTTGCGGACCGGGAGGAAGAACCCGTACAGCGCCCCGTTCGCCAGGCTGCCGATGTCGCCGGCGAGGTTGTAGTCGCCGGGTCCCCCGGCGCCGGTGACGCCTTCGAAGTGCGTCAGGGACGCGCCGGGATAGTTGTAGGTCAACATCGTCCCACTGGTCAGCCCGCGCACGTAGGCGTGCGTCCCCTGCGCGTCGGTGTAGCCGCCGGCGACGGCGACCTCGCCCGGATCGCTCCAGATGCCGTACGCGGTCGTGCTGATGGCACCGGTCACGTCGATCTTCGAGAACGTCGCGCTAGCGGAGTCGTACAAAAACGCGTGCGCCGTCGCCGGATAGACGTTGAGACCCGGGCCGTTGGCCACCGAGTCGCAATTTCCGACCACCTGAAATGTCGTGCTGCCATAGTTGCTGTGCGCGATCGCCTCGTTGCACAGGCTGGGGACACAGTAGATCGGCGGCGGGTTGATCGTCGCGTACGCGTTCGTCCCCGAGTCGTAGACGAAGGCGTTGTCCGTCGGGACGCCCGGGAGTTTGTAACTGCCGACGACGCGATAGCCGGCCGCGGTGACGGCCGGCCCGTAGGCCGCGGTCGAGGCCGCCGCCGGCACCTGGATCGGGATCCACGCGAACGTGGTCAAGTTGTAGAGTCCGCCGATCGTGCTGCCGCTCGAGGCGGCGATCGTCGTCGTCACCAGGTTGCTGACGATCCCGGTCGGAGCGGTGATCGCCGTGTTGGGGAACTGGCTCGCCGGCGCCGCGATGGTCTGGAACTGGAGCGCCGGCGCAGACGCGGGAGGCGCCGTGGTCGCCCCGCACGCGCTCAGCGCCAGAACGACCACGGCCGTCAGGGCGCGCTGCATTAGTGACTTCCGAGGTAGTCGAGCATCTGCTGCACGTCGCCGCGGTGCGTGCCGCTGGGCGCGAGCTCGAGGTACTTGCGCAACGCCTCGACCGCGCCGGCGGGGGCGTGGAGCTTCCCGTCCGCACCGACCGCTGCGGACGCGACGAGGACCGAGCCCTTGATGAAGTACGCGTCGGCCCGCGTCGGATCGAGTGCGATCTCGCGGTCGCAGGCGCGCAGCGACGGCTCCATCTCGCCGTTGTTGTAATAGACGATGCACATGGTGAGGTAGGCGTCGGCCGACTGGCTCAGCGCCGCCCATCGCTCGCCCGCCGCCTTGGCGTCCGCCGGTCGTTTGAGTTTGAAGTACACGCTCAGCTCGGATCGGTAGATCGTCGCCATCTCGAGGTCGCGTTGCTGCGGATCGAGCGCACCCGGGGCGCTTTGCAGCAGCCCGAGCGCCGCGTCATCGGCCGCCAGCGCGGCGTCGTACTGTCCCAGACGAAGCAGCGCGTCACCGAGGCCTCGCTGGAACCGCCACTGCTTGGGATCGAGCTGCACGAGCTGGCGGTAGAGCGACGCGGCCGTGTCGTATTGCCCGGCCTGCAACGCCTGCTGCGCGCTCTGGCTGAGCGTCGTGGTCGAGGACGTTTGAGCCAGTCCGGCGCCGGCGACGCAGGGGGCGAGCACCGCGAGGGCAAGGAGTCCCGGAACGAGGCGTAGGCGCATGGGTTCTCCTCTCAGGCGAAGGGAGTGCGGACGTGTTCGGGGCGGAAGCCGATGCCGACGACGTAGGCGGGGATGCGGCGAAACCCGGGGATCGCGGTGAGGAGCCGCAGGATCCACGGCGCGCGCGGCAAGTTACTGGTGTCGAGCAGCCGCGTCATGAAACGGTCTTGGACGAACACCTGGATGCGCTGCACCATGCGGGCTGGCCATTCACGGCGGTGCTGCACGCGCTGCAACTGCGCAAGCGTCGGCGCACCGCTGCGCAGCGGCTCGTAGAGGAGGTTCGCCGCCGCGACCGCGTCCTGGATCGCGAGGTTGATGCCGACGCCGAAGATCGGTGACATCGCGTGGGCCGCGTCACCGATGCAGAGCAATCCCGGCAGCGCCCAAGCGCGCAGGTGGTCGACCGTCACCGTCAGGAGCTTGACCTGATCCCAGTCCTGCAGCTCGTCGACCCGATCGGCCAAGAACGGTGCAAGCTTGGCGATCGAGGCACGAAACGCCGGCAAGCCGTTCGCCTTGATCGTGTCGAAGGCGCTCTTGCGGATCACGAACGCACACTGGTAGTAGTCCGAGCGAGGGATCGCGACGAGGATCCCGCCCGGCCCGATGTTGCCGAATTCGGCGCCGGGGTCGTGCTCGCGCCGCGAGAGCCGCAGCCACAGCACGTCGATCGGGACGCCCGTGTCGACGACGACGAGTCCCGCTCGCGCGCGCACCGCCGAGCTGCGGCCGTCGGCGCCGACGACCAAGTCGGCTCGGACGACCCGCTCGCCGTCCTTCGTGCGCACCCGCACGCCGACGACGCGGTCGCCGTCGCGCACGAGGTCGGTCGCCTCGGCTTCCATCGCGAGGTGAAAGGCCGGATACCGGCGTGCGTGCGCGGCGAGGAAGTCCAGGAAGTCCCACTGCGGCATCATCGCGATGAACTTGCACGGCCCGGGGACGTGCCGCAGATCGACCATCTTCAATTTCGTCGTACCGACGCGCCCGCTCAGCTCGGCGATCTCGTCGTGCGGGAGCTGGAGGAACTCGTCGAGCAAGCCCAGCTCGGCCATCACCGTGAGCGTCGACGGGTGGATCGTGTCGCCGCGGAAGTCGCGGAAGAAGTCGGCGTGCTTCTCCAATACCAGCGTCTCGACGCCGGCGCGCGCCAGCAAGAAGCCAAGCATCATCCCGGCCGGACCCCCGCCGGCGATGCAGCACCGCACGTGGTCGGGCAGCTCGGCGCGCTCGCTCATGGTTCGAGTGCTAGTACGGACCGACGCAGCGCACCTGTGCGCCCAACCCAGGAGGATGCGTCCGGGGGGCGGGCGGAGCAAGTCGGGTGTTCCTCGCCCTCTTCGCCCGCTTCGCGCTGGCCATCGTGCTCGACGCGGCGGCCTTCACCGTCTGGGACCTCGGCACGCGCGCGCCGCTCGACCTGATCGCCGACCTGCGCCGCGCGGTCGCGTCGCGCCGCGGCCTGGCCGCCGGGGCGGCGCGATTCGTCGGCGGCGCCGCGCTGCTGCTCCTCGCCGCCTTCGTCGCGGGGCCGGCGCTGCTGAACCGGCGCACCTTCACGGTGCTGGAGACGGCGACGCTGGTCGCCGCGCTGCTGGTCGAGCAGCTGATCGGGCCGGACCTCCGCCGCCGCCGCTAGCGGGCGGCCGTCTCGGACTCGTCCGTGGCCCGAAATGTCCGGTGCTCGTCTCGCGCCGACCTTGCCGCACCGTCGTCGCGCGTCGACAATGGTTGCACACGACGCCGCGCACCAGGAGAACGACCGTTGCCGCACACGCCTCCCCTTCCGATCGACGCCTCCGCCCTGCTGGTCATCGACGTGCAAGACTCGTTCAAGGCCGGCGAACGCTGGGCGCGGCGCAGCAACCTCCATTTCGAAGACAACCTGCAGCGCCTGATCGCAGCCTACCGGGCGGCGCGCTTGCCGGTTATCTTCGTCCTGCACAGCGACGAGGACGAGCACTTCTCCGCCGAGGACCCCTCGTACAAGCTGATGGATTTCCTGACCCCGCGCCCCGGAGAGCCGCTGCTGCACAAGACCACCCGTAACTGCTTCACCAGCACGAACCTGCAGCAGCAGCTGACCGTGCGCGGCGTGCGGCGGCTGATCGTCACCGGCATCCAGACCGAGCAGTGCTGCGAGACGACCGCGCGCCTGGCGGCCGATCTCGGCTATGACGTCGACTTCGTCACTGAGGCGACGCTGACGTTCCCAATCCCGCTCGTGCCCGGTGAGCGGACCGGCGAGTTGGGCGTCGAGGCGATCGTCGAACGCACCGAGTACGCCCTCCGGCGCCGGTTCGCACGGATCGCTACCGTGGATGACATCCTGGCGCAGGTGGCTTAAGATGCACCCATGCCGCGCGTCGTCTTTTTGATCGCCGAGCGCGTCGAGCTCTTCGACTTGGCAGGACCATTGCAGGTCTTCCACGAGGCGAACGCTCTCGGCGCCGACTACCGCACGCTGTTCGCGGCGGCCTCACGCAGTCTCGCCAGCGAGCAAGGCGTGACGCTCGCGAACCTGCGCCGGCTGCCGCGGATCGGCGGCGACGACCTGGTCGTCGTCCCCGGTTCGCGCGCCCTGCGCGAAGACGGCCGCCGCGGTGCGCCGGATCAGTCGGAGCTCGTCGCGTGGATCCGCGAAGCGCACCAGCACGGCGCGACGATCGCCTCGGTCTGCGTCGGTGCGTTCCTGCTGGGCCGCGCGGGGCTGCTCGACGGGCGGCAGTGCACGACTCACTGGAGGCACGTCGACGAGCTGCGGCAACGCTTTCCGCGCGCGCACGTGCTGGCCGACCGGCTGTACGTGCGCGACGGTTCGATCGTGACGAGCGCGGGGATCGCCTCGGGCGTCGACATGGCGCTAGCACTGGTCGAAGCGCACGCGGGCCCGCGCGTCGCCGCCGCCGTCGCGCGCGAGATGGTCGTACACGTGCGGCGTCCGGGTGGCGACGCGCAGCTGAACGCGTTCCTGGGTCAGCGCGACCATCTCGACTCGGCCGTGCACCAGGTCCAGGACTGGATGATCAACCACCCGAGCGAACGGCTCACCCTCGACGAGCTGGCCGGCGTGGCGCAGCTCAGCCGGCGCCATCTCAGCCGCACGTTCCGCGCGGCGACCGGCCTGAGCATCGCCCAGTACCATCTGCGGATCCGGCTCGAGCACGCGCGCACGCTGCTGCCGAACCGCACGCTGACCGTCGAGGCGATCGCGCAGCGCTGCGGGCTGAGCGACGCGCGCCACCTGCGCCGCGCTTGGAAGGCAGCCTTTGGGACGAGTCCCGCCGACGGCCGCGGCGCGCCCTCGCCCTAGCCGAGCGGGCCGGAGGTCTTCTCGAGCAGTGCCCAGGCCTGCTCGCCGAAGCGCCCCTTCCACTTTTGATAGAAGCCCGACCCGGCGAGCTTGGCGCGGAAGCTGCTCGTGTCGGGCCGTTCGATCGTCATCCCCTGGCGCGCAAGCTTGTCGGCCAGCGCCGCGTTCAAGCGCTCCGTGTCGCCGCGCTGCAGCAGCGCGTAGGTGGTCAGGTTGCGCTCGACGACCCGCTGCACGCCGGGCGGCAGTGCCGTCCATGCGTCCTGGTTGCCGAGCAGGTGATAGGCCGACCACATGTGGTTGGTGACGCTCAGGTACTTCTGCACCTCGAACAGCCGCGCGGTCTCGACGATCGCGAACGGGTTCTCCTGGCCGTCGAAGACCTTGGTTTGCAACGCGGTGTAGACCTCGTTGAAGTTGAGCGGCCCGGGCGAGGCGCCCAGCGAGCGGAACAGGTCGACCCACAGCTCGCCCGCCGGCGTGCGAATCTTGAAGCCGGCCAGGTCCGCCGCGCTGCGGATCGGACGCGCCGACGAGGTGATCTGGCGCATCCCGTTCTCCCACATTTTGGGGTGGACGTAGAGCCCCGCCTCACGGATTCGGTCGCGCACGGAGTCGCCCAACGGGCCGTCCATCGCGCGGAACGCTTGGGCCGAGTCGGTGAACGCGAAGCCGATGCCCTGGATCGCCGCGAGCGGGACGACGCCTTGCAGAATCCCGCCGTCGAGGGTGAAGAACTGCACCGCGCCCGCGCGCAGCTGTTGCAACACCGCGGTGTCGCCGCCGAGCTGGTTGTTCGGGAAGAGCTGCACGTCGAGCAGGCCGGCGGTCTGCGCGCGCACCGCATCCCAGCACTGCCGGATCCGCACGTTGAGCGGGTGCTCGATCGGCAGATTGCTGGCGTACTTGTACGTCCACCGCGCCGCGCGCGCCGGCGCATTCACGATCGCGATGGAGGCGAACGCTGCCGCGGTGCCGGCCGCGAAGCGGCCGCGAGAGATGCTCCGTTCGGTCACGTCGATGGGTCCTTTCGCGATCAGTCCAGCATGACACCGCCGTCGACGGTCAGCGTCTCACCGTCGACGAACGAGGCGCGGGACGAGAGCAGCCACACGATCGCCTCGGCGATCTCGTGCGGCTCCGCCGAGCGTTTGAGGAGCGACTGCGCGTCGACCTGCGCGCGGTGGGCCGGATCGGCGAAGGCGTCGTGCAGCATCGGGGTGAGCGTCGCGCCCGGCGCGACGCAATTGACGGCGATCCCCAGCGGGGCGAGCGCGCGGGCCGCGTTGCGCGAGAGCGCCAGGACGGCGCCCTTGCTGGCCGCGTACGCGGCCGTCCCGGTCAGCCCGCCGCCGCGTTTGCCGGCGACGCTGGCCACCGTGCAGATCCGGCCGCCCGGCCGCATCCGCCGCGCGGCCTCCCGCACGCACAGGAACGTCCCGATCACGTTGACGTCGTAGACCCGCCGGAACGTCGCCGCGTCGAGGTCGAGGAACGGCGTCGCGTCGGCGATCCCGGCCGGCGTCGCGAGCGCGTCGAGGCTCCCGCCCAGCGCGGCCAGCGCGTCGTCGAAACAGCGGACCACCGAGTCCTCGTCGGCGACGTCGACCGCGATCGGGTAGCCATTGATCCGGTCCGCCAGCGCGCGCGCCCCGCCCAGGTCCCGGTCGGCGACGGCGACGCGCCAACCGGCTCGGGCCAAGAGCTCGCAGGTCGCCGCGCCGATCCCGCTCGCTCCGCCGGTCACCAGCGCCGTCCCCGGGACCGCCCCGACCCGCTCGATCGCCATCACCGTCCTCGTCCTCGTCCGGCCCAGCCGGCAGCGGGCAACTGCTTCCCGGTCGCGTCCCGGTAAAGACACTTTCCGGAGCCTACGATGCGGGAACGCAGGAAGGTTTCCTCTCCGCAGCCTAAGACGCGCAGCCACTAGCCCTTTTTCGGTCGCCTCCAAGGAGTGCCAGTCCGTGAAGCAGACTCTTTCGCGCGGTCGTTTCGTCGCCGGGACCGCCGGCGCAGCGGCCCTTACTTTCGGCGGCGGACGCTACGTCATCGCCGCGCCGACCACCAGCGTCGTGTTCGGCCTCAACGTCCCGCAGACCGGCCCGTATTCCGACCAGGGCACCGATCAGCTTCGGGCCTACCACCTCGCCATCGAGCAGGTGAACGCCAAGGGCGGGATCCTCGGGATGAAGGTCACCACGACCGAAGGCGACACTCAGTCGAAACCGGCCGTCGCGCGCGACGGCGCGCAGCGGATGATCGAGCGCGACGGCGCGGTCATGATCACCGGCGGCTCCTCGACGGGCGTCGCACTCGCCGTCTCCGCGCTCTGCCAGGAGAAGGGCGTGATCTTCATGGCCACGCTGACGCACGGCGACGAGACGACGAACCAGAACTGCCACAAACACACCTTCCGGCGCTACAACGACGCCTACATGAGCGCGCAGTCGCTGGCGCGCACGCTGGTGACGAAATATGGGACCGGGCGCTGGTTCCACATCACCGCCGACTACGCGTGGGGCCATTCGGTCTACGACAACATCACGGCCGTCGTCGAGCCCAAAGGCGCGAAGACGATCAAGAACGTCCTCACGCCGTTCCCCGGCACGACCGACTTCTCGTCGGCGCTCGCCGAGGCACAGGCCGCCAAGCCCGACGTGCTGGTCATCACCCAGTTCGGCGGCGACATGGTCAAATGCCTCAACCAGGCCGCGCAGTTCGGCCTGACCAAGTCGACCAAGATCCTCGTCCCGCTGGTCGACGAATACATGGCCAAGGGTGCCGGCGAGAACTTCGACGGTGTCGTCTCGACCGCGCCGTTCTACTACAAGTACCACGCGGCCAAGTATCGCGGTGCGAAGGCCTTCGTCGACGCCTTCACGGCGAAGTACGGCTTCCCGCCCTCGAACGGCGCCGAATGCGCCTACGCCGACATCCTCATCTACAAGATGGCGGCCGAGAAGACCGGTTCACTCGACCCCGCCAAGATCATCGGCGTGCTCGAGGGGACGAAGTTCCAGTTCACCAAGGAACAGGAGTGGTACCGCCCGGAGGACCATCAGGGCGTCAATTCGTGCATGGTTGTCGAAGGGCTGCCGCTGGCGGAGCGCACGGAGAACGGCTTCGGCTACGCGCGCGTGCTGGAGGTCCACCCCGGCGAGGACGTCGTGCAGCCGCTGGCCGGGCTCAAGTGCAAGATGGAGACGGCCTAGGCCGGACGGACGGCGAAACACCACGGGTCGGCGCCCCCCTCGGACGCCGGCCCGTTTCCTTATCACCCCATAGGTAGGACGTGGACGCGCTCTTCCAAGCACTGCTCAACGGATTGGTTCGTGGGCTGATCTATGTGGCGATCGCGATCGGCCTGACGATCATTTTCGGAACGTTGCGCCTGGTGAACTTCGCCCACGGCGCGTTCTACGCGATCGGCGCGTACGTCGGCCTCGTCGTCGCCGAGAAGGTGGGGCTGATCCCCGCCTTCCTCGTCGCGCCGGCCGCCGTGGCCGTCTTCGCGATCCTGCTCGACCGCCTCGTCCTGCGCCATTTCTACGGCAAGGAGGCGACGTCGCAGCTGCTGATCACCTTCGGCATCGCGCTGGTCGCCGAGGAGACGCTGCGGCTGATCTTCGGTGGCACGACGCAGCAGTATCCGCTCCCGCCCGGGCTGGCGTCGGCCTCGACGACGATCGGCCCGATCACGTATCCAACGTATCAGCTCCTGTTCGCGCTGGGCGTGATCGTGATGATCGTTGCCGTCTGGCTCTTCCTGCAGCGCACGAACTACGGGCTGATCGTGCGGGCCGGGACCCGCGATCGAATCATGGTCCAATTGCTGGGCGGCAACATCAGCCAGGCCTCGACGGTGGTGTTCGCGCTCGGCGCCGCGCTGGCCGGGCTGGTCGGCGCGGCAACCTCGCCGATCTACGACATCGACCCGCAGACCGGCTTCGACTTCCTGGTCCCCTCGTTCGTCGTCGTCGTCGTGGGCGGGCTGGGCAGCTTCTGGGGCGCGGTGCTCGGAGGGCTGCTCATCGGCGAGCTGCAGGCGATCACGACCCTCATCTACGCACCGGCGGCCGACGTCGTGATCTATATCTGCATGGCGCTGATCCTGCTCTTGCGGCCACAGGGATTGCTCGGCGAGAGCGAGGTCATCCGCCCCGCATGACCTCTTTCTCCACCGAGGGGCCCGGCGCCGACGCGCGCTTCTTGCTGCTCGGCGCCGTGGCGCTGGCAATCTTTCCCTTCGCGCTCCATCTGGTCGGCGGCTACGCCGGGCTGGCGACGCAGATCTTGATCATCAGCGTCGCCGCGATCGGCTTCAACCTGCTGCTCGGCTACGCCGGGATGCTCTCCTACGGTCAGGCGATGTTCTACGGCGGCGGCGGGTACGTCGCGGCGATCCTGCTGATCCGCACTATGCCCAACCATCCGAACCTGTGGCTCGCGGCGCTCGGCGCAACCCTCGTTACGACCCTGCTCGCGCTGGCGATCGGCGCCGTCAGCGTGCGCCTGTACGGGATCTACTTCGCCTTGCTGACGCTGGCGTTCGCCCAGATGATCTTCTTCGTCGTCGAACAGGCCAAGGACTGGACTAACGGCGACGACGGGCTGCAATCTTTCCCGAACGCGCTGCTTCCGCTCGGCCCCTGGAACCTCGACCTGCGCACGCCGCTGCCGGCCCTCCCGCTGGGACCGTTCGGAAACCTGAGCGACCTGCACCTGTGGTACGTCTTCGCCGCCGTCATGCTGCTGGCGGTGTTGTGGTTCGTGCGCACGCTCACGCGCTCGCAGTTCGGTGAAGTCCTCGACGCGATCCGCGAGAACGAGGAGCGCAGCGTCTTCGTCGGCTTCAACGGACCTGCCTATCGGCTGGCGGCGTTCGCGATCTCCGGCGCGCTGACCGGCTTCTCGGGCGCGCTCAAGGCGATGTACGACGGAACGGTCGCGGTCGACTCGCTCGGCATCGAGCGCAGTGGATCGTTCGTGATCTACACGGTCGTCGGTGGCGTGCAGACGCTGCTCGGCCCGGTCGTCGGGACGGCCCTGATCGTCTACCTCGAGAACGTCCTCTCGGGCGTCATCTCGTTCTGGCAACTGATCGAAGGGCTGATCTTCGTGCTGGCGATCGTGTTCCTCCCGAACGGGATCGTGGGCACGATTCTGCGCCGCCGCCACGGTCGCCGGACGCTGGCGCGCTCGGTGAAAGTACGCTGATGGAACCGATCCTGCAGACCACCGGCCTCGGGAAGTCGTTCGGCCGCTTCGCGGCCAACGTCGACATCGACTTCGCCGTCGCGCCGGGCGAATTGCGCGCGGTGATCGGACCCAACGGCGCGGGGAAGACGACCTTCTTCAACCTGATCGCGGGGACGGTCCCGGCGACCACCGGGACGATCCGCTTCAAGGGCCAGAACATCACCCGCACCGCCGGGACGCACCGCGTGCACCTCGGGATCGCGAAGGCCTTCCAGACCGCCAACGTCTACGTCGACCAGAGCGTGCTGCAGAACTGCCGCCTCGCCGCGCTGGCGCACGTCCAAGGCGCGTTCGCGCCGCAGTTCTTCCGCCGCTCGACGCGACTGGGACAGGTCGACGCGCTCGCGTGCGCGGCGCTGGCGCGGCTCGAGCTGGACAACCTCGCCGAGGTGCGCTGCGGCGACCTCTCGCACGGCGACAAGAAGCTGCTCGACATCGCGATCGCGCTGGCGACTGAGCCCGAGATCCTGCTGCTCGACGAGCCGGTCGCCGGGATGTCGCGCGACGAGGCTCGCAAGACCGAGATCCTGGTACGCCGGCTGGCCAGCGAGATGACCGTCCTCATCATCGAACACGACATCGACCTGGTGATGGGGATCTCCGACTCGATCACCGTCCTGCACCAGGGGCGCGTGCTCGCTACCGGGACGCCCACCGCGATTCGCGAGAACCCCGCCGTGCAGGAAGCCTACCTGGGTGGCCACAGCGCCGCGGAGATGCACGCGTGACCGCCGCCGCCGTCGGCACCCGGCTGCGGGTCGAGGAGATCGACACCTACTACGGCGAGAGCCACATCCTGCGCCACGTCTCGCTGCACGTCGGCGCCGGCGAGACCGTCGCGCTGCTCGGCCGCAACGGCGTCGGCAAGACGACCACCCTCAAGTCGATCGTCGGCTGGCTGCGCCCGCGCACCGGTAGCGTCACGCTCGACGGTGAAGAGCTGGTCGGCCGCGACATGATGACGATCGCGCGGCTGGGCGTCTCGCTCGTCCCTGAAGAGCGGCGCATCTTCACCAACCTGACCGTCGCCGAAAACCTGCGGCTGGCGCAGGTCACCGCGCGCAAGCCGGGCTGGACGCTCGACCACGTCTACGAGAAGTTCCCGCGCTTGCGCGAGCGGCTCAGCCACAAGGGCGACGAGATCTCCGGCGGCGAGAAGCAGATGCTGGCGATCGCTCGGGCGCTGGTCCAAGACGTGCGCGTGCTGCTGCTCGACGAACCGACCGAGGGCCTCGCGCCGCTGATCGTGCGCGAGGTCGAGAACGTGATGCGCGAGATCAAGTCGGCTGGGATCACCACCCTGCTGGTCGAGCAGAACCTCTACAGCGCGCTGGCCGTCGCCGACCGCTGCTACGTCATCGACCAGGGCGAGATCAAGTTCGAGGGGACGCCCGACCAGGTCCGCGCCGACGAGGAGATGCGCCGCCGTTACCTGCACCTCTAGTTCAGGAGGAGCCCATGGAAGACGACGACCGCTCACCCGCCGAGCAAATGGTCCACGATCTCGGCCTCGACCCGGCGCTCGACGAGCGGATCGGCGACGACCCGCTGCTGCGCCAAGCCCGGCGCAACGTCGCCGACACCGCGCGTCGCGCACGCGAGCTGCGCGATGTGCCCGACGACGACACCGACCGGCCGAAGTAGACTACTGGTCGGGTTACCCGATCGTCGTGACGGGTGGGGTTCCGACATCGGGAACGTCGACGAGCTCGGGGAACATCGCGAGGCGGCTGCGCAGGTGGGTTACCGTCGCGTCAGCGAGGGCAAAGCGGTCGACCGGAGCGAGATCGCGCGTGGTCGCAATCCAGACGAAAACCGTGATGAGGTCCGCTTCCTCTTCGCTCCGGCGAGCACTCGGAGACCGTACGATCACGCCGTCGATCACCGGATCGATTTCGCGGCGATCCTCATCGAGGAGCGCCAAGATCCCTCGCGCGGTGATCTCTGCCGTGTCGTCGTCGGGGACATTGGCGAACCTGACGCGAACCGCCGTCGCGAAGCCGATTCTCGAAACTTCTCGAGTGCCGGCGCCGAGACGGCGCACGAGGCGGGCGAGCCCTGCCTGGAAGCCCTGGGCGAAGACACCTACACTTTGACGCTCGATAAACGCACCTACACGCTGCATGTCGACGGCCTTGAGGCGAGCCACGGCAACTGCGACCTCGAACGCGTCCGGGTCTTCATACGCGACGTACTTGTTGAGTCGATCGCAGACCACGTCGGTCGGGTCCAGCACACGGAGGCAGCCGTACGCGGTCTGAACGCGAGCAAAGTTCGAGATGACGTCGCCTCGAATCGCGACCGGCGAGGGGACGAAGTCGATGGTATACGGGCTTCGCTCGTGAATGAACATTCCAGATCGCAGGACGTAGCCGATCGATGCCATTCTTTCGATCACGGCGGCGTCGTCGTCGATTCCGCCGATGACGACTACATCGATATCGCGAGAGCGATAGGCCTCCGGCGCATGGATTGTAGCAGCGCTACCACCGACTACCACTGGGTCATGATCGATTCCGCGCAGCGTGGCCGCGACCGCACCAGCAACGTCTCGCAGGGACGTCGCCTCGTCGATCGTCACCTCAGACCGCTTTACCCGGGCGGCGCGGACGACGACGCGATGCATTCGAGATCATCGTACTGAAGCGCGGTTCGCGTTCGATCAAGGCTTCGAGGAGTGCCTTGAGCTCGCGAGCCGCTACGTAGTCTGGATTGAGGCGGACCTCCCGAGCGCCCCCAAGGCGGGTGCTGACGAGGAGGCCGGACCGTTCAAAATCCTGGAGAGCACGACCGACGGTTGTCATTGGAAGGCCGGTCAAGCGCGCGATCTCCCGAGGATACGAACGCCCAAGCCCCGCAACCAGGACGAGAACCTCCGTACGGCCGGGATTCCCGAACAGAGCCTGGCGGCTCGAAAGACGGGATTCGCTACCACTTGAACCGTTTTCGCTATCAACTGATAGCGGTTTAGCTACCATACTCCAATTCTACTCGCGCGTGAGCCTTGAGGCAAGCTCTCGCCGAGCAAAAGCGGTCGCTTTGCATAGCATGGGAACCATTTCATGAATCGCCGCGCGTGGATGGCTGGAACCGCCGCGGCGTCGCTCGCCCCGTCGGTGGCGGGCGTCCCAGCCGGGGCGCTCGCCGCTGAGCGCGCCGAACGACGTCTGGCGACGATCGAGCGACGCATCGGCGGCCGGTTGGGCGTCGCGGTCGTCGACACGGGGACGGGCCGGGTGCTGGCTTACCGCGCCCACGAGCGCTTCCCGATGTGCAGCACCTTCAAGACGCTCGCCGTCGCCGCGGTGCTGCGCCGGGTCGAGTTGAGCCAGGAGCAGCTCGAGCACCGAATCGCGTACAGCGAGGCCGACCTCCTCGCGTACGCACCCATCACCCGCGAACACGTCGACGACGGCGCGATGACCGTCGCGCAGCTCTGCGCGGCTGCGATCGAATGGAGCGACAACACCGCCGCGAATCTGCTCCTGGCGAGCCTAGGCGGACCGGCCACCGTGACACGGTACGCGCGCACGCTCGGTGACTTCACCACGCGCCTGGACCGCACCGAGCCGACGCTCAACACCGCGATACCCGGCGACCCGCGCGATACGACGACGCCCGACGCGATGCTCGCCGACCTGCACGCCGTCATCGTGGGCTCGAAGCTCCTGACGCCCTCGCGCCTACGCCTCGAAGGCTGGATGATCGCCTGCAAGACGGGCGCCACGCGGCTGCGCTCCGGGCTGCCACGCGGGTGGACCGTCGGCGAGAAAACAGGCACCGGGGAGAACGGGACCGCCAACGACATCGCATTCATCCGCCGGCCGGCCCGCGCGCCGCTGCTCGTCGCCGCCTACCTCACCGGCGCGGCGGCGGCGTCCGGCGCCGCGCGCGACGCGGCGCTCGCCGAGGTCGGCAAGGTCGTCGGCGAGGCATTCAGCTGAGCCTCACTCCTCGAGCGTCGTCACGTCGCCGAGATCTTGGCCCGTCTCCTGGGCCTTCAACAAACGGCGCATGATCTTGCCGCTGCGCGTCTTGGGAAGTTTGGCGGCGAAGCGGATCGCGCTGGGCGTCGCGATCGGGCCCAGCTCGGTGCGCACGTGGGCGACCAGCTCGGCGGCGAGCGCCTCGGACTCGACGTAACCGCCGCGCAGCACGACGTAGGCGACGATCGCCTCGCCCTTGAGGTCGTCGGGAACGCCGCAGACACCGGCCTCGCCGCAGGCCGGGTGCGAGACCAGCGCGCTCTCGACGTCGGCGGTCGCGATGCGGTGCGCCGCGACGTTGAGGACGTCGTCGGCGCGGCCCAGGATCGCCAGGAACCCGTCGCGGTCGCACGTCGCGACGTCGCCCGCGACGTACGTCCCCCAGCGGAAGTATTGCGCGTGCCGCTCGCGGTCGCCCCAGACCGTCGCGAACATGTGCGGGAGCGGGTTCTCGATCACCAACAGCCCGCCGCCGCCGCCCGGCGGAATCGGCGTGCCGGTCCCCTCGCGGATGCCGAACGCGATCGGCCCGAGCGCCTTCCCGCTGCGATCGGGACGCACCGGCGTCGTCGGGAAGAACCCGCAGGCCGGCCCGGCGACCTCGGTCTGCCACCACTGGTTGAGGACCGCCACGCGCCGCCGGCCGACGACCTCGTAGAGAAACCGCCAGGCCTCCGGATTGAGCGGTTCACCGGCGCACCAGATCCCCTCCAGCTTGGCCAGGTCGTGGCGCTCGGCCGCCGCGGGGCCCAACCGGAGCAGCATCCGCGCCAGCGTCGGCGCGGTGTAGAACTTCGTCACGCCCAGGTGCGCGAGGGTCGCGTACACCGCATCGGTCGACGGAAAGTCCGGCGCACCCTCGCGCAGCACGCAGCGGTAGCGGTTGGTGAGCGCGCCGTAGACCATCATCGTGTGGCCGACGATCCAGCCGATGTCGCTGGTGCACCAGTAGACGTCGTCGGGCGTGATCCCGGTCGTCTCGGCGAGCGTCGTCGCGGCGCCGACGAGATACCCGCCGTGGTTCATGACGACGCCTTTGGGCTTGCCGGTCGTCCCACTGGTGTAGAGGATGAACAGCGGGTGCTCGGCGCTGACGATCTCGGCCGGCGCGTGCTCGGCGTGCCCCTCGACGTAGTCCGACCAGTCCACCTCGCGCGGATCGCGCGTCCCGGCGCTCGGTTCGCGGCGGTGGACGACGATCCGCTCGACCAGCTCGAGGCCGGCGACCGCGGCATCGGCGATGTGCTTGAGGTCGAACGGCTTGCCGCGCCGGTAGGTGACGTCGCCGACGAACAGCACGCGCGCGCCGGCGTCGACGATGCGATCGCGCAGCGCGGTCTGCCCCAAGCCCGCGTAGATCACCGAGTGGATCGCGCCGATCCGCGCGCAGGCCAACATCGCGACGATCCCCTCGATCGTCAGCGGCATGTAGATGCAGACGCGGTCGCCGGACCGCACGCCGTCGGCGCGCAGGGCGTTGGCGAGCCGACTGACCTGCGCGAGCAACGCGGCGTAGGTCACCCGGCGCTCTTCACCGTTCTCGCAGAGGTACTCGTAGGCTAACGCGTCGGGATGGCTGCGCGCGTGCCGGTCCAAGCACGAGACGGTCGCGTTCAGCCGGCCGTCGGGGAACCAGTGCTGGTCCTCGATGCTGCCGCGGAAGACCGTCGCCGGTTCGACCGCCCAGGCGACGCGCTGTGCGGCCGCGCGCCAGTAGGCGTCGCGCTCGCGCAGCGCGGCGGCGACGAACGCGTCCTGATCGGGGATCGGGAACCAGCGCGCGACGCCCGGCGGCGGCGGCACGACCTCGCCGGTCGAGAGCAGGCCTTCGATGGTCGACGGCGTGGACACGGCGGCTCCTCCGATCAGACCTTGATGTAGTCGTGCTGGTCGATGATCGGGCCGTTCGGCCCGCGGGTCACGTGATACGTCGCTTCGTACGGACCGCGCGCGGTGCTCAACTCGACCTCGACGGTCGCGCCGCTCGGATCGGTGCGGGTGACGCGCAGCGAGCTGATGTGGGCGCCGGAATCGAGAAACGCCTGTTCGGTGAGCTGGACGTTCGGATCGCCCGGCGTCGCGCCGAAGGCGGCGTACGCGCTCCCCTCGTCGCCGGCGATCAGCGCGTTGAGATAACGCCGCACCGTCGCCTGCGCCAGCCCGGCGAATCCCTCGGCCGGATGTTCGCTGGCCGAACGTTCGCCGGCCGCGTGCGCGTAGGGCGGCAACGTCGGCGCGGTGCGCACCGGCGCCGGCGTGATCACGACCGGCACCGGCACGGCGGCGACGTGGCGCGGCGCTACGGTTGCGGGCGCGGCGGTCGCGGCGGCCGGCGCGGTGGTCGCGGCGGCTGTTGGGCGCGTCGTCGCGCGGGGTGCCGCGGTCGGCGCCGGCGTGGCGGTCGGTTCGGGGGTCGGACTCGGCGTCGCGCGCGCGACGATCGTGGCGATTGCGACCGGTCCGCGCGTCGGCTGCGCGACCGGCGTCACAAGCGGAAACGCGTTGCTCGCGAGCGGTGCGGGCGTCGCTGCGTTCTTGTTCTGCAGCGCCGAGAGGAATGCGCCGATCCCCAGGCCGGCGACGACGACACCGATGCCCAACGCGATGGTCGGCAGGATTCCCGCGCCCGCTCGCGACGCACGACCCCGCGGCGGCGACGGCGGAATGCGACGGCGACGAGGCGGCTCGGACATCGTCGGCGAGGTTCCTCGAAAACGACCGGGAGGCCCCCTCCCCTTGCGGGAATGACCGTCGTCGGTATGCTTCGGGTCACCGTCCCGATCGACGTCTCCATGGTCGTGTGCACCGGCTCGACCGTGTTCGCACGCGCGACGCCGTTGCGCGTCGCCGACCTGCTCGCCGCGGCCGTCGTCGAAGCGCTCGGCCCGCGCGCTCCGGAAGACAAGCGCGAGCGGGTGATCCGCTCGACGCTCGCCGGCCTGCAGGACGGGAACTTCGTGGTCGAGATCGACGGCCGCACGTACGCGGACCCGGATGACGTCGCCGTCTGCGCGGGGATGGCGACGCTGCGCTTCTTCTTACGGCGCGCTCTGGCCGCGTGAACGCCGCCGGCGACGGCGAACGGCTCCCGACGTCGATCGGCGGGGTGGTCGACCTCGCGCTCGAGGCGTATCTCGAGCGCGCGCCGCTCTTTGCGCTGCTGGCAGGCGGGTTGTTCGCGGTGTGCGCGGCTGTCGAGCTTCCGTGGTCGGCCCCCAACGAAAACGCGCTGGCGATTCGCCTCTGGGTCGTCGAGCTGGTCGAGGTCGTCCTGATCGCGTTCGTCGTCGCGGCAGTCGCGCAGAGCATCGCCGGCCGGCTCGCCGGTGACCGCCCTACCGCCGGTGCGCTGCTGCGCGGCGCGCTGGTGCGTTGGCCGAACGTCGCGTTCGCGCTGGTGCTGGTACAGTGCGTGCTCGTCATCACCGGTCCGTCCGGCGGACTCGAGGGTACGCTCGACGATCCGGTGACGCTCCTGTTGGCGCCGGTCGTGTGGCTGTTCTGGGGCGCCTTGTCCCTGGCGGGTCCGCTGACCGCGCTGGGCGCCGACCGCGGGCTGCTCGGCGCGTTGACCGCGATCGTACGCGGCCTCGTCTTCGGCTTTCGTGCGGTGAACCTGCCGCGCATGGCGCTGGTCGCGCTGGCGACCGTCGCGCCGACGCTGCTCGAGGAGGTGCTCTACGACGCGGCCTCACATCACGGGCTCGCGCACGCCGCCTTCTGGAGCGCGGTCCCACTCGACGCGCTCACCGTCGGCCCGCTGGCCGCGCTGCAAACGGCCTTCGCGCTCGACTTCGCCCGCCGCGCGACCCGCCCGAACCGCCCCCGCTAAGGGTTCGCTGCCGCCGGACCCACCAACGGGGTTTGAGCGTAGAGCAAGCCGCGCCGGCTGAGAACCAGTTCGGCGTAGAGCGCGTTCGGCCAGGCAAAATCGGCGCGGGTGAATTTCTCGGGCCAGTTCGCGTTGAACGATTCGTGCAAGCGGTCGTCACCGACGTCGGAGGCGGCGATGTAGCCGAACACGCGGGCGACCTCGGCCTCGTCGGTCGCGGTCAGTGCCTGCACGCACAGCGCCAGCGGCCAGACGTAGCCGTGCGGCGTGTGGGGGCTGCCGATGCCCTGCGCGTACGTCCCGCTGAAGAAGTACGGGTTGCGCTCGGAGAGCGCGAACTGGCGCGTCGCGAGATAGAGCGAGTTCGTTTTGGGCAGGTAGCCGAAGTACGGAATCGAGAGCAGCGAGGGGACGTTCGCGTCATCCATCACGCTGGCGTGACCGCGCCCATCGACCTCGTAGGCGTAGATGCGGCCGAAGGGCTTGAGGTCGAGCGTGCCCCACTGCTCGATTCCGCGCTGGATCTCGACCGAGATCCCCCAGGCGTTCTCCGCCAGGCGGTCGTCGTGCCAAACCTCGCGCGCGAGCGAGCTCAGATCGCGCATGACGACCACGGCGAACATGTTGACCGGGATGTTGAAGTGGTAGCGCACCGGATCGTCGGAGGGCCGAAACGCGGTCCAGACCATCCCGGTGTAGCGGACCGGGCTCCCGTGGCCGCCGTTAGCCAGCTGGGGGTCGGTATAGCGCGAGCGCTGGGGGTGGTGCTGCTCGGTCCGCAGCGTCTCGAGCACCTTGACGAACGCTGCCCGCACGGTTGGGGTGAAGATGCTGCGGTCGCCGGTCTGGTGGTAGTAGTCCGAGGCGAACCAAATCGGGTAGAGCAGCGAGTCGACCTCGAACTTCCGCTCGGTGACCTTATAGTCGCGCGAGAAGGCGTTGGCGTAGGGGTCGATCAGGATATACCGGGCCTGGCGAGCGACGACGCCCCGCAGCGTCTGCTGGACGTCGCGGTCGTGCTCGGACAGCCCTATGTACGGTCGGACGATGGCGCTGGCGTCGCGCAGCCACTCCGAGTCGATGTCCCCGGTCGAGACGTAGGTCGTCCCGTCCCGCTGCAGCGCCGCGTGGCGCTGGATCGTCTCGTCGTAGGCCGTCAGGTACAGCCGGTCCAGCTTGGCGTTGAGGCTCGGACTGAGCGTGAGGCCCCCGCCCGCGCGCGCCGGAAGCGCTACGGTGAGGACGGACGCGGCGGTTGCGATCGCGATCGATCGACTTAGTAAGCGTCTGAGCAACTCACCGTACATATCGGCACGTTTCCGTAGTACCATGATACGGGAACGTACACACCTCCCGTATCCACCCGAGGCTCCGCATGATTTTCCGCCGCCGCGCCATCTGCGCCGCCGGCTCGTTCGCACTCCTCGTCGCCGTCGCAGCGACCGGCGCGGCAGCTCGCGCGGACCAAACCTATGCGGTGAGCGGCCAGGACGTGGTGAACCTCGGTGGGGGCGAGACGCGCAGCAAAACGCTCTACCGCGGGGTGCAGCGGTTGTCGATTTTGCGGGCGGGCAACGGAATTTCGTACCTAGCGCACGTCGACTACGATAAGCTCGTCAGCGGCGGCGCCGAGCACGCGAGCGCTTCGTCCACCTCGACGCTGCTTCCGACGGGCGAGATGCAGGACGGTCCGGCGCACGATCCGGACTATCTGACGATCCTTGATCAACCCTTTGCAGTTCAGCTGGACCTACCCACAATGCGTGATCTGCGTCACGTCAAAGGACCGGTTCCGTTCGATTTCCCGTCGCCGATCACCGGCGCGCCTCTGCGCGGTACGCTGCGGCGTCTCCCCGACGCGCTGGTCGCCGGGACGCGCGCGCTCGGGATCGCTTTCGAAGCGACCGGACCGCTGCACGGGGCGTTACCCGATCACCCCGCCCTGCTGCTGGCCGGCCGGATCCATATGCGGGGGACCGCTTACTATGCGTACGACACCGCCCTGCTGATCGCGCTCGACGCGACGCTCGAAATCGCGGGCAACCTCGACACCGACGCCCGGCGCTCGCCGGTCTCGATCCTCTACCAGCGCTCGCTACGCCGGCTCGAGCAGCAGTCGGCCCGCGCCGTCCCCACCCCGCACGCTAGCTAGAGGGTTCGGCGCTCTGGACGAGCGCCGAACCCATCGCGGTCCTCGCTTCGCTGCGGTCCGCCGGCCTTACGGCCGGGCCGAGGGCGTTCCGGCGCGGGTACGGAACAGCCGCAACCGGCGCTCTATGGGGTCCGGTCATGGACCCTGATGAGCGCGCTTGCAGCACCGATCTTCGGAGACCGCTACCGCGTGACCGCACCGGCGACCGTGAACCACCCGGTTCCCGGCCCCGAAACCTTCGAATCGATCGTCGACGACTACCAGCGTCGACTCTATGGTTTTGCCCTCCGCATGACCGGCAACCGCGAGGACGCCGAGGAGATCGTCCAGGACGCCTTCGTGCGCGCCTATCGGGCGCTGGCGAAGATGGACCCGCAGCAACGGGCCGAGCTGCGCCTGCAGCCCTGGCTGTATACGATCACCCTCAACGTCACCCGGAACCGCCTGCGCTCGAAGCGGCCGACCAACGTGGCGCTCGACGCACTGGCTGACCCCGACGCGCTGCTCAACGAGACGCAAGACGGCCCCGACCAGCCCGAGCAGATCGTGGATCGTGCCGCCGACATGATTTTGGTCGAGCAGGCACTGCTGCAGCTCCCGATGCATCTGCGCGCCGCGGCGACGCTGCGCTTCATCGAGGGCCGCAGTCACCCCGAGATCGCCGAGATCCTCAACCAGCCGATCGGTACGGTGAAATCACACGTTCACCGCGCCGTGCGCATCCTTCGCCGGATCCTCGGACCCCAAGTCGGGCGCATCGTGCAGAACGATCGACCCATTACCGAGGAAGAGGAGTAGCTCTATGCGCTGCTACGATGTCGAACGACTGTGGGACGAGATGCGCGACGGCGTGGAGCCGCGCAGCGAGCACGTCTTGGCCCACTTGCGCGGATGCGTGGAGTGCCAGGAGATCTACCGCGAGAATGCCGGCATCGCGTATTGCCTGACCTGTCTGCCGCCGGTCGAGCCGCCCGGGCGGCTGGTGCCGAAGATCCTCGAGCACATCAAAGCGACGGTGAAGATCGTCGCGCCCGACTCCGTCGCGACGGTCGAGTCGCCGATCGGGAAACTGTTCGTGGGCTTCCGCCATACCGGGATCACCGCGATCGCGCTCGACCGCGGTGAGGGCGAGGAATCGGTGCTGGCGCGCTTGCAGCGGCGCCTCGGCCGCGGACTGATCCCTTCGCAAGCTCCGCAGTGGGTGCGCGACACCGTCGAGGCGTTCTTCCGGACGCACCGCCCGGATCTCGAGCGGGTCGACATCAGCGAGCTGACGCCGTTCGAGCAGTCCGCGCTGCGGGCGGCGGCGACGATCCCGCCCGGCGAGGTGCGTTCCTATGGCTGGGTGGCCGAGGCGATCGGCCAGCCGACCGCGGCCCGTGCCGTCGGCCGTGCGATGGCGCGCAACCCGGTCCCGCTGCTCTACCCTTGCCACCGTGTCGTCGACGCGACCGGCGCGCTGCACCAGTACGCCTACGGCGTCGAGCTCAAGGCCCGTATCTTGGCGCTGGAAGGGTATCACCCCGTCCGCCGCTGAAGGACGGCGCATACGACGTCCGCGGCCCCTTCAGATCAGAGACGAGCGAAGGATAACAGGCGGACAAGAGGAGGTGGTCATCGTTACCAGTGACAGTCCCAACCAACCGTCCACGATGATCGGAGGTCCGGCGAGCTAGCCGGCCGAGATACCGAAGAAAACCCTTGTCCGCCGCCCGTAATCGGGCGGCTTTTTTTCGGCCCGAGGAGGGAGCGACCGAGCGCCGCAGGTGCCACGCCTTCGCCGAAGAAAAGCCGCGGTTCGTGTCCCGGGACGTGCTTCTGACCGCTTTTGAACCGTTCGGCCCTCACACGGTCAACCCGAGCGAGCTTCTGGCGCGCGGTCTCGACGGTCGCCTCGTCGCGGGGCGTACCGTACAGACCCGCATCTTCCCGGTCGAAACCCGGTCGCTGCTCGACCGCCTCCAGGTCGCGCTGACCGAGACGCAGCCGGCGTTCGTGGTGTGCTGCGGCTACGCGCCGGGCCGAGCGGGGATCGCGCTCGAGCGCGCCGCGCTCAACGTGCTCGACTTCGAGGCTCCCGACGCGGTCGGGACGATGCGCAAGAACGATCCAATCGCACGCGGCGGGCCGGATGCACGTCTTTCGACCTTGCCGCTGACCGAGATTCTGGCCGCGTGGCACGCCGTCGGCGTCCCCGGGTACGTCTCGAACAGTGCCGGCACGTTTCTCTGCAATCAACTGCTGTATGAGACGCTCGCGCTGACCACCAACGCCTCGCCACCGGTTCCCGTCGGGTTCGTCCACCTGCCGTCGTTGCCGGCGCAGGCGATCGATCTGGGCGCCGAGCGCACGCCGTCGATGACACTCGACCTGATGCGCAAGGGGATCGAGACGCTGATCGAAGCCGTCATCCTCTGGCTCGACGCCAAGCCGGCGGAGCCGGCCAAGCGCCCCGGCGACAAAATGTGGATCCCCCGCGGAATCCGAGAAGTTGAACGGTAACGTCGAGCGCGACCCGCGCCTGCTCGCGATCCCGGATACACACGGTCACTGCAAGGGGGAGCACAAGCCGTACGCCGAGGAGCGACCGCTCCCGCTGACCGCTCGGATGCTCTTTTTGTGGTTCTATCACGCGTGCCGGCGTGGGCACCCGCGCTTCTTGATGGTCGCGGACCACATGAACTATCTGACCTTCGAAGATCCCGCTGCGGTCAATCTCGTTCGCCGCGCGCTCAAGCTGGCGCAGGCCGGCGACCTCTATGGCGCCGCCGAGACGGCGGGCGTCGAGGTCGGCCACGCCGCGGTGGTCAGCGAAGGGCTGCGGCGCGGGATGCGTTTCTCGATCGGCGCCGAGGTCGACAACGACCCACGCTCGCGCCCCGACGCGCAGAACATCGTCGACGCGATGCGCCCCGACGCGATGATCCGCTCGGTCCACTTCCTGCCGATCACGCACCCCGTGCACGGCGAGAACTGGAGCTGGCCGTTCGACAACCCGGAGTTCAAGGATCTGTTCGAGGTCGTCGGCACCGAGCGCACCTGGGAGATCTACGTGTCGATGCTGGTCGACGCGATCGAGCGGCTCCCCGGCCACATCGTCGGCCATTTCTACGTCCCGACCGTGTTCGGGAACTGGCCGGACGACCAGCGCCTGCAGGGCTACGAGGACCGCATGCTGGCCGCCGCTGGCGAACGCGGGATGGCCGTCGAGTTCAACACGCGCTTTCTCTACCGAGATCATCCCGAGGAAGAGAAGCAGCACTACCTCAACGTCAACGCGCGCCTGCTGCGCAAGGCCAAGGAACGCGGGGTGGGGATCGCGATCGGTTCCGACGCCCACTCGCCGCGCGACCAAGGCGGGGCGTTCGACATCGTGCTGCAAGTCCTCGACGACCTCGAGATCAACGAGATCGTCTTCCCGCTGGCCGGCGTCCTGCGGCGCGTTGCGCTGCGCGTCGTTCGCGAGCCGGAGCCCGAGCCCGTCGTCGTGACCGTGGTCGAGGTGGAGCCGGCTCCGCCGGCCCCGGAGCCCGCCCCGGCGAAACCGCCCCGCGCCGCGCCGGCCAAGCGGCCGAAGCCGGCGCCGAGCCCGGCGACCGCCGAGGCCGCCAAGCCGTCCGCCCCGGCCCCGGCCCCGGCCGCCGCCGCGCCGCCCGTTCCCGCGCCGGCGGCGCCGCCGCGCCCGAAGCCCGCGCCGGCACCGCCCAAGCCCACGCCGGTTGCCGCCAAGGCCGCGCCGCCGAAGGCGGCTGCGGTCAAGCCGGCCGGGCCGAAAGCCGCTGCCGCCGCGAAGCCGGCGCCCAAAGCCGCGCCGAAGCCGGCCAAGCCCGCGAAGGCCGCCAAGCCGGCGGCGAAAGCGCCGCCCAAGCGCGCCGCCGCCAAGCCCAAGGCCAAGCCGGCCGCGAAGCCGGCACGCGGGAAGCCGGCCGGCAAGGTAGCCGCGAAGCGCCCCGCGGCCAAGCCCGCCGCCAAGCGGTCGGCCGCGAAGCCCGCGGCAAAGCGGTCGCCGGCCAAACCGGCGGCACGCCCGGCGCCCAAGCGCAGCGCCCCCAAGAAGCAGGCCACCAAGAAGTCGGCGCCCGCGCGTGGCGTGACCGCCCGCAAGGGCGCAGCCGCGAAGAAGACGACGGGCAAGAAGACGGCGCCGAAGCGCCGCTAGGAGGGATCGGCTTGCGAAGACTGCTGCTCGGCGCGCTCGCATGCGCGCTGGCTTTGGGTGCCTGCACCAAGGTCGGCGATCAAACCGCCGCCGGCACGGTCGCGCCGAACGAGGGGACGATCCCGGGCGAGCTGCGCATCGCGGTGCAACGCGAGCCGAACAGCCTCAACCCGATCCTCGCCGCCTTCACCATCGAAGGGTTCGTCAACCGGCTAAGCTTCGACAACCTGCTCTCCATCGCGGCCGACGGGCGCACGATCGTCCCAGAACTGGCGACCGACGTCCCGACCACGCGCAACGGTGGGATCAGCCGCGACGGCCTGACGATCACCTATCATCTGCGCCACGGCGTGCGCTGGCAAGACGGCGTTCCGTTCACCAGCAAGGACGTCAAGTTCTCCTGGCAAGCGATGGTCAATCCGAACAACAACGTCAACACGACGGTCGGCTATTCCGACGTGAAATCGGTCGACACGCCGAGCGACGACACGGTCGTCTTTCACCTCAAAGAGAAGTTTGCACCGTTCGTCAACACGATCTTCGCCGAGAGCGACAACCCGATCTGTATCGTCCCCGAACACCTGCTGGGCAAGTTCCACGACCTCAACCGCGTCCCGTTCAACGAAGAGCCGGTCGGCACGGGCCCCTTCAAAGTCGCGCGCTGGGTGCGCGGCGACCACATCGAGCTGGTCGCGAATCCCGACTACTGGCGCGGTGTACCCAAGCTCAAGAGCATCGTCGTGCGGATGATCCCCGACGAGAATACGGAGATCAACGCGCTCCGCTCGCACGACGTCGACTTCATGTTCGAACCCTCGCCGAATCTCTACTTGACACTCAAGACGATCCCGGGCATCGAGATCGTCCTCGACCGCAGCCCGGACGCGCTGTGGATGCTGATGAACACGACCCGGCCGCCGCTGGACGACGTCCGGGTCCGGCGCGCGCTGGCCTACGCCGTCGACAAGCAGGCCCTGGTCGACAAGTTCACCGGCGGGTCGGCGAAGATCGCCTGGTCCGACCAGCCGTCGTACTCCTGGGCCTACGACCCACACGTGACGACCTATCCGCACGACGTCGCCCAGGCTCGCCGGCTGCTGGCGCAGGTTGGTTGGATCGCCGGTTCTGACGGGATGCTGCGCAAGGGCGGCCGGCCGCTCGAGCTGCAGATCTCCTACAACAGCGAGAACGCGACGCGGCGCCTCGCGGCGGTCGAGATCCAGGCCAATCTCAAGGACGCCGGGATCGCGGCGCAGGTCAAGAGTTATCCCGGTAACCTCTACTTCGCGACGTTCGGCCAGGGCGGAATCATGAGTACCGCCAAATACGACTTGGCCGTCTCCGGCTGGGTCGCCGGCATCGACCCGGACGACCACTCGCTCTACGAGTGCGACCAGATCCCGCCGGTCGGCACGAACTACACCCATTATTGCTCCAAGGCGATGGATGCCGACCAGCGCGCAGCGCTCGCCTCGTACGACGAGGGACCGCGCAAGGCGGCATACGCCCGGATCCAGGAGCTGATCGCCCGCGACCAGCCCACCGACTACCTGTGGTTCGCCGTCTTCCCCCAAGCCATCAATCCCGCGTTCAAAGGCTTCGCGCCCAACCCCATCAACGAATCCTGGAACGCCTGGCAATGGGAGATCTAGCCGAGTCGGGCCCAACGAAGGAAGCCGTATGTTCGACGAGCCGCTGAGCCCGATCGCCCGCATCCCGGAGCTTCGCTGGCTCAAGAACATGATCGTCGAGCGCGCGCTGACGCGTGGCGACTATCTCATGGCCGGCGGTGCGCGCAGCGACTACTACATCGACAAGTTCCGCCTGTTCAGCGATCCGCACGTGCTGCGGCGCATTGCACGGCTGTTCGCGCCGATCGTCTCCGATCTCCATCCGCAGCTGATCGGCGGGACAGAGCTGGGCGGCGTCATCATCGCGACGGCCGTCTCGCAGATGACGGGGCTGCCGATGATCGTCGTGCGCAAGCAGCCCAAGCAATACGGCGCGTTCGCCGAGGAGTACGTCGAGGGTCCATTCTCCGCCGGAGAGCACGTGCTGCTGCTCGAGGACGTCGTCACCACCGGCCGCGAGCTATTGGCGGCCAGCGCGAAGCTCGAGGAGCTCAACCTCAAAGTCACGCCGTACGCGGTCGTCGCGCGCGGCTTGGCTCCGGTCAACTCGCTGATCCAATTCTCGCTCCCGCGCGGCAAGGCGAAGACCGAGAATTAACAACGGAACGGGCGAAGCCCGAACCTTCAAGGCGGACCGCAGCGCAGCGAGGACCGCGACGGATTCGCCGGAGGCGAATCCACTATAAATCGAAGATGCGGTGGTCGTCGGCGACGACGATCTCGCCGTCGAAGATCGGGCGGGCGGACTCGTCGAGATCGAGGGCGGTCGACTCCTCACCGTAGTGGGTGAGGACCAGTCGGCGCACGCCGGCATCGCGCGCCATCGTGGCCGCGTCCGCCGCCGTCGAGTGGCCGCGCACGCCGGGCTCGTCTTCGCCGACCCGCAGCGTCGCCTCGCACAAGAAGACGTCGCTCTCACGCGCCAGCTCGACCACCCGCTGATCGGGCGCGGTATCCGCCGAGTACGTTACGCTCGCGCCGTGGCGGTCCCAGCGCACGGCGAAGGCCGGGATGTAGTGCGAGGTGGGCGCGAAGCGCAGCGTCGCGCCGTCGATCAGCAAAGGCGCCGACGGGTCGTATTCGCCGATCTCGAAGACGTCGCTCAAGAACTCGCCGCCTTCGTTGGCGAACGCCGAGACCAGCGTGCGCAGCATCGCCAGCCCGCCCGGCGGCAGATGGACCGGCAGCTTGTTGGCTCGCCGCCGCGACCCATAGCGCAGCGCGTAGCGAAGCGGGATGAGATCGATGAAGTGGTCGGCGTGCATGTGGCTGATCACGACCGCGCTCAGACGGTCGTAGTCGGCATACCGGCGCAGGTTCGCGAGCGCCCCGGTGCCCAAATCGAGGACGATCGGGGTCTCCCCGTCGTCGACGAGATAGGAGCTGCACGCACGATCCGGCCGAGGGATCGAGGCGCTCGAACCCGCGATGGTCAAGCGAGCCGTGGCCGTCAAAGCGATAGGACTGCCTCGAGGACGGCCTTCGCGTGCCCCTCCACGGAGACGCGCGGCCAGACCTTCGCGATCTTCCCGTCCGGGCCGATCAGGAAGGTCGAGCGCTGGATGCCGATACTCTTCTTTCCGTACATGTTCTTCTCGACGATCACACCGAAGGCGTTGCAGATGGCCGATGTCGTGTCCGCCAACAGAGGGAAATTCACCTTAAACTTATCGGCAAACTTCTTCTGCGCCTCGACGGTGTCGCGACTCACACCGACGATCGCCGTGCCGGCCTTGGCCAGCGCGCCCGCCTCGTCGCGGAAGGCCTGGGTCTCCACCGTGCAACCCGGCGTGTCGGCCTTGGGGTAAAAGTACACCACCAGCTTCTTGCCGGCGAAATCGCGCAGCCGAACCTGGTGACCGTCCTGATCGCTGGCACCGAGGTCCGGCACCTTCGCACCCACGTCGAGCAACCTGCCTCCTGCGCCTAGGGCCCGGTGGCCGCGAGGGATTCGCGGGACCCGGGAGCCGGCTTGAACTGTGATATCGGTACTAGGAAGAGGAGCCGATCGTACGGCTCCATCTCCGCGAAGGCGTCGATGAAGAGGAAGGCTCCTCGCCGCCAGACGCCCAGCGGTATGCACAGGTCCGCCGGGGGAGGCTGTGGCACCTCTCCCTGCTGGCGTTCCCCTACATTGTAGGTATCGTCACCAAACGCAATTCTTCCACGGGTCCCCGGGAAGCGCGAGAGCATCGCGAAAACCGGCGCGGCCAGCGCGGTGGTCGAGTAGGTTTGGATCGCGTCGAACTGGCTGGCGATCGAGACGGCGAAGGCCTCATCCTGGACGCGCATGACGACCGGGATCTGCGCGTTGCGGCCGTGCACACCGAGCGCGACCTCCAGGTTGGAGGTGTCGGAATCGGTCAGCGCGATGACGGCGCGCGCGCTGCCCAGGTTGCACAGCGCGAGGGTCGCGTCGCGCGTCGCGTCGGCGGTCATCAGCTCGAGCCGGCGCGCCCGCGAAGCCTCGACGATCGCCGCATCGGGATTCGTGTCGACGACGACGACCTTCTGCCCCAACTCGAGCAAGTACTCGATGACGCTCTGCCCGACGTTGCCGGCACCGCAGACGAGCACGTGGCCGTGCGTGCGAATCTGCCGCAGCCCTTGCATCGCGGTGAACTGTGCCTGCGTCAAGGCCGAGCTCAGGAAGGCGATGAAGATCCCACTGGCGATCAAGCCGGCGACCATGACGACGTTGGAGCTCAGCATCGCGACCGCACCGTGGCCGAGCGGCGTGATGTCGCCGTACCCCGTCGCGGTGAAGGTCGTCGCGACGAAGTAGAGCGCGGTGACCGGGTCGAGCTGGAGCGCCATGCCGAAATACAACACGGCCAGCGTGACGAAGGCGATCAACCCGATGCTCAAGCGGCGCACGACCGGATCGATCCGGCGCACCGCGTTGAGCCGCCGGGCGAGCGCGACGCGCAGCCGGCGCAGGTGATTGCGGCGGCGTTCGGTGCGCACGACCTGCCGCGTCGCGCTGCTGGCATCGAGCTGCTCGACCCGGGCGAAAACGACGAGCCGGTCGTCCGGCTCGAGCGGCGCCGTCGAGTCGAGCACCGGCCGCCCGGCGCGCGCGACGACCCGCGCGCGCAAGCGCGCCTGGGCCTCCCGCACGGTCAGGCCGGTGACGCCCAGCGCCGCGGCGGTGCGGTCGGCGAAGCCGGTCTGCACGCCGTCGGCGTCGGGAAATTGCAGCGCGTAGAAGCACGATGGGTCGAGCGCCGCACCGACGAAGGACGCCGCCGAGTGCGAGGCCAGCGAGATGACCGAGCAATTCGGCAGGTTCTGCTCGAGCTTGCGCCCCAGCGTGCGGTTGAACTGGCGCAGGACGACCCGGATCGCGGGGTTGAGGTCGCGGGCCTTGAGCGCGACCTGAAGGTTCAGCCGGTCGTCGTCGGAGATCGTGACGATCGCGGTCGCGTCCCCGACCCCGGCCAGGACCAGCGCCTCGTAGTCGTTGGGCGCGTGGGGGATGTACTCGCAGTCGAACCGCTGCAACCGCGCGGCCAGCGCGTGGTCGTGCATCCAGACCAGCGCCGCGCGGTGTCCCTGCGTAGCGCAGAGTTCCTCGCAGACGCGCACCGCCAGCGCGTCGCCGCCCACGACGAGGATCAGGGGGACCGACCGCATGATACCGCCTTCGACCGAGACTCCGCATCCGCTTGCCGCGCGGCTCATCGCCGCGCTGCGTGAGCATCCGCTCGACGCCCCCGTCATCGAGGTGGGCACCGGTTCGGGGCGGAACACCCGGGCCCTCGTCGCGGCGGGGATCCCGCTGATCGGCGTGCCCGAGCGCACACCGTACACGCAGCTTCCCGGCGGCAGCGCGCACTACGGGGCCGCGCTGGCGACTCATGCCTACCTGCACGGCGCGACCGCCAAGCTGCGGCTGGGGCTGGCCGAGCTGCGCCGGGTCCTGCGCCCGGCCGGGCGGGCGTACCTGACCTTGGGCTCGATTCGCGACGCGCGCTACGGCCTGGGAATCCCGCTCGACGAACGCACCTTCGCCCCCGGCGAGGGCGAGGAGCTGGGGATCCCGCACACGTATTTCGACCGCGACGGGGTGGTCGAACTGCTGAGCGGCTTCGAGCTGATCGCGCTCGACGAGGTCGATGCCGACGCGACCGTCGGCAGCTGGGCGCACCCCGACGGATCGGACGGACGCGTCCACTGGTTCGTCGAGGCGAGCCGCACGTGATGCTCTCGTCTCTCTTCGTCTTCGCGCGCGCCGCCGCGGCGCTGCTCGCATCGCTCGCGCTGTTCGGCGCGGCGGCGACCCCGCCGCCCGGGCCGCCGACGCAGCGCTGGCTGCTGGTCAGCGACGTGCACTTCGATCCGTTCGCCGATCCGACGCTGGTCGACGCGCTGGCCGCGACGCCGGTAGCGGGTTGGGAAGCGGTCTTCACGACCGGCGCGCAGCGCGGGCTCAGCGGATACGGCACCGACGCCGACGACGCGCTGCTCGACTCGGCGCTGACCGCGATGCGGGTCGCCGAACCGGCCCCGGCGGTCGTCCTGATCGACGGCGACTTTCTCGCCCACGGCTTTCGCTCGCGTTTCGAGAAGACGGCTCGCGTCCACGACGAGGCCGCGTACCGCGCCTTCGTCGACAAGACGATCGCGTATCTCGCGCTGCGTTTCGGCGCCGCCTTCCCGAGCGCGCAGTTCGTCCCGTCGATCGGCAACAACGACTCGTACTGCGGCGACTACGAGAGCGCGCCGGGGAGTCCGTTCTTGGCCCACTTCGCCGCGGTCTGGGCGCCGCTGGCGCAGCGCGGCGGCGCCGCGCCGGCGTTCCGAAACGACGTCGCCGCAGCCGGCCACTACGTGAGCGGCGTACCGGGAACCGCGCTGCGCCTGGTCGTCGCCAACAGCGTCGTCTGGTCGGCGCACTACGACGACCGCTGCGGCGACCCGCACGCCGATCCGGCGCAGGCCGAACTGACCTGGCTCGCCGCGGCGCTGCACCCGGCCGGCGCGGCACCGCCGACCTGGGTCGTGACCCACATCCCACCCGGCATCGACGTCTACGCCTCGCTGCAGGGGAAGACGCCGACGCCGACCTACGCCGACGGCCCCGCCGCGCAGGTGCCGGCGCTGGTCGACGCACCGGCCGCGAACGTGACCGCGTTCATCGCCGGCCACTTCCACACTGACGGTTTTCGGATCGTCGGCGCCGGCAGCACGCATCCGGTCCCGCTGCTGCTCGTCCCCTCGATCAGCCCGATCTTCGGCAACGCCCCGGCCTTCTTCGATGCGCGGGTCGATCCGGCGAGCGGGACGGTCGTCGACGCGACGGCGTACGCACTCTCCGGCCTGCCGGCGCTCGGCCAGCCCGATCCCTCGACGCCGACGACGTGGAGCGCCGAGTACACGTTCTCGAGCGCCTATCACCTCGTCGCCCTCGACGCGAAGGGTTTGACGGCGTTGCAGCACGAGCTGGCCGACGACGCCGACGTGCGAGCCAGCTTCGAGCGCTGGTTCGTCTCAGGGAGCCCGATCGCGTCGATGACGGAGGCGAACTGGCCGGCCTATTGGTGCGCCGACGCCGACCTGACGGTCAGCGCTTGGCAGACGTGTCTAGCGCAGCAGCCCGGCGCGGCAAAACCTTAGTAGCGCGGAACGGCGGGGTCGATCCGCTCCGACCAGTCGTCGATCCCGCCGGCCAGGTTGACGGCGTTGGGGAAGCCGTTGTCGTTCAGGAACGCGGTCACCCGCGCGCTGCGCCCGCCGGCGTGACACATCACGACGATCGGACGATCCGTCGGCAGCTCGGCGACGCGGGCCGGGACGTCGCCCATCGGGATCGTCGTCGCGCCGGCGACCGACGCGGTGGCGATCTCGTCGGGCTCGCGCACGTCGAGCAAGAGATGCGGCTCGGCGGCGTCACGGCGGCGCTTGAGCTCGACCACGCTGATCTCGGTCACGGCCGTTCGCCCGGCTGGGTGACGATCAGATCGCGCGGCGAGCTCGACGCGCTGGCATAGGGGCGGCGTTCCATCCGACCGGCCAGAAACGCGTCGCGGCCGGCTTCGACGCCGGCCTTCATCGCGCGCGCCATCCGCACCGGGTCGCGCGCCGCCGCGATGCCGGTGTTCATCAGCACCGCATCGACGCCCAGCTCCATCGCGATCGCCGCATCGGACGCCGTGCCGACGCCGGCGTCGACGATGACCGGGATGCGCGCGCGCTCCTTGATGAGCCGGATCGAGTACGGGTTGCAGACGCCCAGGCCGCTGCCGATCGGCGCGGCGAGCGGCATCACCGCGGCGCAGCCGATCTCTTCGAGCCGGCGGCACGCGATCGGATCGTCGACGACGTAGGGCAGCACGGTGAAGCCGGCGCGCACCAACGCTTCGCAGGCGATCAACGTCTCGGCGCTGTCGGGATAGAGCGTCTCGGGATCGCCGATCACCTCGACCTTGATCAGGTCGGTCCCGAGCGCCTCGCGCGCCAGCTTGGCGGTCAGCACGGCGTCCTTGGCGGTCGAACAGCCCGCGGTGTTCGGCAGCACGGTCAGCCGCGCGCGATCGATGTAGTCGATCAGCGTCTTCCCGCTGCGCTCGTCCAAGTGCATCCGCCGGATCGCCACCGTGACGACCTCGGCACCGCTGGCCTCGTGCGCCTGCTGCATGATCTCGAGCGTCGGATACTTCCCCGTCCCGACGAACAGCCGCGAGCGGAACGAGTACGCGCCGATGCGCAGCAGATCGGTGTCCATGACCTTCGTTATCCCCCTGCGACCGCGACGATGATCTCGACCCGGTCGCCCTCGTGCAGCGCCGCCGCGGCGTGGCGCGCGCGTGGGACGACCTCGTCGTTCAGCGCGACGGCCGTACCGTCGCAGCGGACGTCCAGCACGGCGAGCAGCGCGTCGACGGTCGCCCCGTCGGCGACCTCGCGCGCTTCACCGTTCACCGTGATCGTCACAAAGCGATGTTCGCGGCGGCGGCGGCGACCTCCCCGACGCGCGTCGGCGCGAACGGCGCGAGGTCGCCTTGCTCGCCATCGACGATCAGCGCGGCCAGCGCGCGCCCCGTCGTCGGCGCGAGCAGGATCCCGTTGCGAAAGTGGCCGGCGGCGACCAGATATCCCTCGAGCACGGTCGCGCCGAGATACGGCCGGCCGTCGTGCGAGGCGGGCCGCAGCCCGGCCCAGCTCTCGACCAGCGCGAAGGTGGCGAGCGCCGGCGCCGCCGCGAGGGCCGCCGCGAGCAGGTCGCGCACGCCCGCCGCCGTGACGCGCGCGTCGAAACCGCGCTCCTCCACCGTCGCACCGACCAGCAGCCGACCGTCGTCGCGTGGGACGAGGTAGCGGTGCCCCAGCCAGATCATCGAGTGCACGGCGCCGCTGGGGACGGCCAGCGCGAGCATCTCGCCGGCGACCGGCCGCACCGGGACGCGCGCCGCCGGCGGGACGCCTTCCAGCGCGCCGGCCCAGGCGCCGGCGGCGTTGATTACGACAGGCGCCGCGGCGAAACCCAAGTTCGTGCGCAGCCCGCGCGCGCGCCGGGCATCGGCCTCCAACGCGACGTGCTCGACCCGCTCGAAGCGCACACCGAACGCCGCGCAGGCGGCGACCAGCGCGCGGCCGAGCCGCCGGTTGTCGACTTGCGCCTCGTTGGCGACGTGCACCGCGCCGGCGAGCGTGCGCGCCAGCATCGGCTCGCGCGCCAGCGTCGCCGCGCGGTCGAGCAACGCGACCTCACCGCCGTTGGCGCGAAACGCGCCGGCGCGCGTCGTCAGCGCCGCCAGCGCCGCTTCGTCGAGCGCGAGGTGCAGCGTGCCGTCGTAGCGCAGCCGCGCGTCGACCCCGCCGTGCTCGTGCAGTTCGGCGACGAACGCCGGATAGGCGTCCAGCGACGCGCGGCAGAGCGCGAGCAGGGCCGGGTCGACGAGTTCCTCGCTAAACGGGGCGAGCATCCCCGCGCCGGCCCACGACGCCGCCCGGGCCGGCTCGGCGCGGTCGAAGACCGTCACCGCCAGGCCTCGCTTGGCGAGTTCGTACGCGACGCTGCAGCCGATCAGTCCGGCGCCGACCACCGCCACATCAGCCACGGGGAGGCTTCACATCCCGGTGTAGACCGGACCCTCGCCGCCCTGCGGCGGTACCCAGGTGATGATCTGGTAGGGATCCATGATGTCGCAGGTCTTGCAGTGCACGCAGTTCGAGAAGTTGATCTGCAGCCGTCCCTCGGCCGGTGCGCCGTCGGGCTTGCTGAACTGCGGCTCGTACACCTTCGCCGGGCAGAAGTACTGGCACGGGTTGCCGTATTCGACCGTGCAGCGCTCGGCGCAGATGTTGGTGTCGGCGACGTGCAGGTGTGGGGGCTGATCCTCGTCGTGCATCGTCCCGCTCTTGAAGACGTCGGTCAGCTTGTCGAAGGTCAGCTTCCCGTCGGGGACGACGCGGTGGAACTTCTGCTTCGGTTCGATCTCGCCCAGCTTCTTCAGCCGCGCATAGCCCTCTTCGCCGGCCAGCCGGTCGCGAATCCCGAAGCCGCGGCCGCCGCTCATCAGGCCGAGCTGCGCGTTGATCAGCCCGCCCCAGATGCCGGTGGCGAAACCCTGGTGGAAGTTGCGCGCGCCGTGCAGCTCGGTGAAGGCCCACGAGTCGCGGAACTTCTGCGCGTAGGCGCCGAGCTTCGCGGCGCTGGTGTCGTCGGCTTGGAGCGCGTCGAAGATCGCCTCGGCCGCGAGCATCCCCGACTTCATCGCCAGATGGATCCCCTTGAGGCGCAGCCCGTTGAGGAAGCCGGCCGAGTCGCCGACGATGCACAACCCGTCGGCGTAGAAGCGCGGCATCGCGTGCAGACCGCCCTCGGGGATCGCCTTCGCGCCGTAGCGGATCATCTCGCCGCCCTCGAGCAGCGGACGGATCGCCGGATGCAGCTTGTAGCGCTGGAAGTTGTCGTGCGGATCGGTGGTCGGATCGGCGTAGTCGAGTCCGGTCACCAAGCCGATGTCGATCACGTCGTCGCGCATCCCGTAGATCCACCCGCCGCCGAAGGTGTTCCACAGCGGCGCGCCGAGCGTATGGATCACCGAACCGGGCGCGAGCCGGCCGGGGACCTTCCACAATTCCTTGATCCCGACCGCGTAGACTTGCGGGTCGCGCTCGGCGTCGAGTCCCAGCCGCGCGACGGCGGCTTTGGTCAGCGTGCCGCGCGGGCCTTCGCCCAGCACGACGACCTTCGCCAGCAGATCGGGTCCGGGCTCGTAGTTCGGTTTGTGCGTGCCGTCGTGGGCGACGCCCTTGTCGCCGACCCGCACGCCGACGACGCGGTCGCCGTCCCACAGCAACTCCTGGCCGGGAAAGGCGGGGAAGACGTCGGCGCCGGCCGACTCGGCCTGCGCGGCCATCCATTTCGTCAGCGTCGAGAGCGAGGCGACGTACTTGCCGTGATTGTTCAGCACCGGCGGCGTGAACGGCGCGGCGATCTTGCCGGAGTTCGTCAGGAACCACAGCGCGTCGCTCGACACCGCGACGTCGAGCCCAGCGGTGACGTCCTGGTCGGGGAAGAGCTCGCGCAGCGAAATCGGATCGACGACCGCGCCCGAGAAGCCGTGATTCCCGATCTCGCCGCCTTTCTCGATCACCATCACGCCGATCTCGGCGCCGGCGGCGGCGGCGAGTTGCCGCAACCGGATCGCGCCGGCCAGCGACGCGGGGCCGCCACCGACGAACAGGACGTCGACCTCGAGGGAATCGCGCTCAGCCATGACCCGTGCCGCTTCGCGCAGCAAGGCGTCGGGTCCGGCCGTCAGCTCGTTGCGGCGAGCACCGCCAAGGCGGCGGTGACGGCGACCCGGTGCGCCGCGAGCCGCTCGTCCCACGGCCGCGGCCGCGGCGTCTCGAAGGTCACCGGCGGCGTCCCGCGGCGAAAGTGCAACAGCGACTGCGGCAAGCCGGGGAAGAGCCGGATCTCGGCCGGGCCGTCGACCACGACGGCGCCGCGCTCGAGCCGATAGGGCGGCGGATCGGTCGGCGGGACCCCCAGGTCGTAGCCGTGCTCGAGGTCTTGGACCGGCAGGCCGGCGTCCTCCAGGGCGCGCACGACGGCGTGCGCGAAGCGCGGCTGCGCGCCCGGCGGGAGCGGCTCGTACAGGTAGGTCCCACTCGCCTCGAAGTCTTCGTGGAGGTCGATTGCGAGGACGAAGCGCCGGTCCCGGTTGGCGGTGATGACCGCCCGCGCCTCGGGTGTCGTCCCACCCCGCGAGAAGCTGCGGTTGATGTCGGCCCCCTCGGGGTTCTCGCGGGTCCCGGCTCGGTAGCCGCCAGGGTTGAGGCAGGGCCAGATCCGGTAGGCGAAGCGGTCGTCGAGCAGGCCGTCACGGACCAGGGCCACCAGCGCCCAGGGCGCCGCCGGCTCGTCGCCGTGGACCCCGGCCGAGACCGAGACGGTCGGGGCCTCGGCCCGGCCCAGTTCGGCCAGCAACAGGGTCCGCGGAGCACCAACGCAAGCGACCTCGCGGACCCGAACCCCGCGAGGCCGCAACCCTCGCCAGGCGACAGCCAGGTCGTCGTAGGTTCGCAAGCGCTGCATCGGGAAAGCTCCCCCATGGCTCGTCAGTTAGGCGCCGCCCTTCTCGCGGTGCTGATCGCCGTTGTTGCCTTCGGCCGGATCGTCCCGGTTTCGGCCGCCAGCGGCGACAAGCAGTTGACCCGCGTGAAGGGGTCGGTCGGCTACAAGAAATCGCTCTCCGACGAGCTGCACCCGGTGTTCAGCCGGGAAGATCTGCCCGACGACGCCTATGCGATCACCGCGGCCGACGCAGCCGCGTTGCTCACCCTGCGCGACAGCTCGCAAGTCGAGATCGGTTCCGGCACGACGGTCCAGGTCGGCGCGTTCAACGCGGTCGGCGCCGGCCAGAACCAGATCACGCTCGCGCAGGGCGCGTTGCACTTCAAGGTCTTGCACCCGCAGGGCGGCCAATCGAACTACACCTTCACCACGCCGACCTCGCAGATCGCCGTCCGCGGCACCGAGGGTCTGATCGCCGTCGGCCAGCAGGGGACCCAGATCGCCTGCGTCGCGTGCTCGCCGGGCGACGTCGTGGTGCAGGTCGGAACGAAGACGTTCACGTTGGTCACCGGTCAAGGTGCGACGGTCCTCGGCACGTCGGCCGCCAACGCGACGATCTCGGTGGTCAACTCGAACCTCATCAACAACCCGGCCTTCAACCAGTTCTATCACGGCGTGAACCCGCTCGGCAGCACCGCCGGCCACCTGGCCGATCCGACCGGGTCGGCCAGCGGCGGCGCCGGCGGAGCCGGCGCTGGGGCTGGTGCTGGCGCTGGTGCCGGCGGGCTCGGTGGCCTAGGTGCCGGGACGACGCTGGGCCTGGCCGCGGCCGGCGCCGCGCTCACGGGACTGGTCGTCGCGGACGCCAGCAAGCCGACGCCCTCGCCGGCCCCGACCCCGGTGCCGACCGCGACCCCCGTGCCGACCGCGACACCGGCGGGCTCGCCGAGCCCGGGACCGACCGTTTCGGTTCCGAGCACCCCCCCGAGCGCCTCGCCGGAGCCCTCGCCGAGCGGCGGGTACAGCGCGCTGACGGTGAACCCAACGACGGTCTCGATCACCAGCGTGCCGGGGTCGGCGACGTTCACCGTCCAGCAGACCGGACCGGCCGGTACCATCACGATCGCGCAGCCGAACTGCGGGAGCGACGGCGCTGCGGCGAGCGACTCGCCGAACACGGTGACGTTCAACTCGACCTCGGCGCCGACGACGATCACCGTCAACGCGTCGGCCGCACCGACCGTCTCACCGGCGCCGACGACCGCCTGCACGATCGCGGTCACCGGGGCCAGCGGTCAGAGCGCGACCGTCAACGTCGACATCCGCACGACCGGCGTCATCATCACCAGCAAGAAGAAGCACTAGTCCGATAACGGCGTGCCGCAGATCGCGGCGTCCAGGATCTCGATCGGGTGCGCGGTCGCGAGCCGCACGCCCCGTTCGGCCAGCAGCGATCCGATCTGCAGCGTGCAGCCTGGGTTGGCGCTGGCCAGCAGATCCGGCGCGACCTGCAGCACGTTGTCGACCTTGCGCGCGCCGATCTCGCGCGCCGCGGCCGGCGCGAAGAGGTTGTAAGTCCCCGCGCTCCCACAGCACTGCTCGCCGGCCGGGATCTCGACCAGCTCGAGGTCGGGGATCGAACGTAGCAGCGCGCGCGGCTGCGCGCGCACGCGCTGCGCGTGCGCCAGGTGACAGGCGTCGTGATAGGCGACCCGCAACGGCAGCGGCCGGCGCGGCGCGCGCGGTGCGAGCGTCGCCAGGTACTCGTTGACGTCTTGCACCCGCGCGGCGAAGGCCGCGGCCCGCTCGCTCCAGGCGGGCTCGCCGGCGAGCAGCCCGCCGTACTCCTTGAGCGAGGAGCCGCAGCCGGCCGCGTTGACCAGGATCGCGTCGACCGGCTCGGCTTCGAAGCGCGTGATCAACGCGCGTGCGAAGCGCTTGGCCTCCTCCAGCCGGCCGCCGTGCAGCGACAGCGCACCGCAGCAGCCTTGCCCACGGGGAACCACGACCTCGCACCCCTCGGCGGCCAAGACTCGCAACGTCGCCGCGTTGACGCCGGGGAAGAACGTGCGCTGCACGCAGCCGGCGACCAGCGCGACGCGCGCGCGCCGCTCGCCGACGGCCGGCGTGCGTTCGGGCAGCGGCGCGAACGTCGCGCCGAGCGCGACCGGCGGTGCGACCGTCACCAGCTGCCGCAGCCGCAGCGGCAAGGCGCGCCCGAGCGGACCCGCGATCAGACTTCGCAGCCCCAGTCTCTCGGTCAGCCACAACAGCGGTGCCAGCGCGCGCAACCGTCCCGGATACGGGAAGAGCGCGAAGACCAGCGCGCGGAACGCGCGGTCGCCCGGCGTGCGCGGCACCTGCTCTTCCACCTTCGCGCGGGTCGCCTCGATCAGCAGATCGTAGCGCACGCCCGACGGACAGGCGGTCACGCAGGCCATGCAGCCCAAGCACGCATCGATGTGCTGCGTGACGACGCCGTCGAGCGCGATCGTCCCGTCCTCGACGCCGCGCATCAAGTCGATCCGCCCGCGCGGCGAGTCCATCTCCTCGCCCCACGAAACGTACGTCGGGCAGGCCGGCAGACAGAACCCGCAGTGGACGCAGTCGGCGATCAGGTCGGCGTAGGTGCGCGCGCTCATCTCACAGACCGCCGACGAAGCGGCCGGGATTGCACAGCCCGTGCGGGTCGAAGTTCGCCTTCAGCGCGCGCATCAGCGCAAACGACGGCGGCGGCGGGCCCCAGACGTCGACCGTGGTGCGCGCGGCGAGCGGGAGCGCATGGACGACGGCGGTCGCTCCGCGGCGCAGTGCGCCGAGGTCGAGCGGTCCCTCGGCGATGCGCCAGGCGATCCCGAGCAGCGGGTACGCGACCTCGCCGCGCGGCGTCGCCGCCGGTGGGGCAGCCAGCCGCGCACGCCATGCCCCGCTGCGCGCACCGCTGGCAGGCGCCTCGGCGAGCGCTGCGCCCTGCTCGCGCAGCAGCCTCTCGGCGGCGGCGTGCTGCTCGGCGACGCCGGCGGCGGTGCCGGCGAACTCGGCGACGAGCGTGCGTCCGTCGTAGACGGCCAGCGTCTCCGGCTCGAGCCGGCGCGCGACGAACGCGCCCGCGGTCGGGACGATCGCGTCGTGGGTAGGCAGGATCGCCGCCACGCGCGCGCGTGCCTCGGCGACGGGATAGACGCGCAAGGTCGCCTCGACGATCCCGAACAGCGTGCCGAGCGAGCCGACCGCGAGCTTGGGGAGATCGAAGCCGGCGACGTTCTTGACGACCTTGCCGCCGCCGCGCACCAGCGTCCCGTCGGGGCGCACCAGGCGGACGCCGACGATCAGATCCTTGGCCGTCCCGTAGCGCTGCCGGCGCGGCCCGTAGGCGTTGGTGGCCAGCGCGCCGCCGACGGTGGTGCGCGCGCGGTCGGGGACGTCGAGCGGGAGCATCTGCCCGTGTTCGGCCAAGATGCGGTCGAGCTCGGCGAAGGTGATGCCGGCCTCGACGGTGATCGTCTGGTCTTCCGGTGCGTAGTCGACGATGTGCCGCAACGCGGTCGTACGCACGACGGTGTCGAGCGCGCGCGGTGCGTTGCCCAGCTCGAGCTCCGTCCCGCCGCCGACGAAGGCGAACGCCTTTCGCCCGGCGTGGAGCGCCGCGACGACGGCGGCCAACTCGGCGACGTCGCGCGGCGTCACGACGGCGCGCGGGACGACGCCCGCGATCGCGATCTCGGCGTCGGTCATCCGCGCCCTGCCTCGCCGGTGACTTCGCTCGGCTGCGGGACGTACGTGCCGGCCTTGTCGCCGCACAGGCGCGGCGTCGGAAAGACCTTCTCGGGGTTGAAGCAGCGGTCGGGATCGAACGCGGTGCGGACGGCCATCATCGTCGCCAAGTCGTCGGCCGAGAACTGCTCGCCGAGGTAACACGCTTTGTCGTGGCCGACGCCGTGCTCGCCGGTAATCGAGCCGCCGTGGCGCAGACAGACGCGCAGGATCTCGCCGCCGACGCGCTCCGCCTTCGCCTCCTCGCCGGGGATGCGCGCATCGTAGAGGATCAGCGGATGCAGGTTCCCGTCACCGGCGTGGAAGACGTTGGCGATGCGCAGCCCGGCCTGCGCGCCCAGCGCCGCGATCTCGCGCAGCACCGGCGCGATCTCCTTGCGCGGGATCACGCCGTCCTGGACGTAGTAGTTCGGTGAGATGCGGCCCATCGCGGCGAAGGCGGCCTTGCGGCCCTTCCAGGCCAGCTCGCGCTCCGCGTCGTCCTTCGGCGCGCGGATCTCGCGCGCGCCGGCGGCGCGCAGGTGCGCTTCGGCGCGCTCCGCGGTCTCGTCGACCTCGGCCGCGACGCCGTCGACGTCCATCAGCAGCAGCGCGCCGGCATCGAGCGGCCAGTCGACGCCGGTCGCCAGGACGATCGCCTCGATCGCCAGGCCGTCGCACATCTCGATCGCGGCCGGGATGATCCCGGCGCCGACGATGCGCGAGACGGCGTCGCCCGCCTCGTCGGTCGACGGGAACGTGGCGAAGAGCGTGCGCGTGCGCTCGGGGGTGCGCAGCACGCGCACCAGGACCTCGGTCACGATCCCGGTCATCCCCTCGCTACCGACGACGACGCCGCACAGGTCGTAGCCGAGCGGATCGGGCTCGCCGCGCGCCGAGCCGAGCTGCAGGACCTCGCCGGTCGCCGTGACGATGGTGAGCCCGAGCACGTGGTTGACGGTGAAGCCGTACTTGAGGCAGTGCGCGCCGCCGGAGTTCTCGGCGACGTTACCGCCGATCGAGCAGACGCTCTGCGAGCTGGGATCGGGCGCATAGTAATACCCGTCCGGCGCGAGCGCATGGCTGATGTCGAGGTTGATGACGCCCGGTTGCACGCGCGCGACGCGGTTGGGCAGATCGATCTCGAGGATCGCCTTCATGCGCGCCAGACCGATCACGATGCACCGCTCGCTCGGCAGCGCGCCGCCGGAGAGGCCCGTCCCCGCACCGCGTGGGACAATCGGCATCCCGAGCTCGCGCGCCAACCGCACGCAGGCCGCGACCTCGTCGGTCGAGCCGGGCAGGACGACGATCTCGGGGCGCACGCGGTAGCCCAACAGCCCGTCGCACTCGTAGGTGCGCAGTTGGGTCGGCTCGACGATCGCGTTACGCTCACCGACCAGCGCCGCAAAGCGCTCGTGCAGCCCGCGCGCCGCCAAGGTCGTACTCATGCCTGCGCCTGCGTGGTCGACGCCGCCAGCTCGGCGCTGCGCCGGAGCAACGTCGCCCGGACCGCCGCGACGTGTTCGGCCGTGTGCGCCGCCGCGGCGTCCCCGTCGCCCGCGCGCAGGGCGGCCAGGATCGCTTCATGCTCGCGGATCGTCCTGCGCCGGCGGGCGGGGTCGGAGAGCGAGAGGAAGCGGTGGACGATCAGCTCCTCGCGGATCTCGCTGAGCATCCGTTTGAGCCGCTCGCTGCCGCCGCTGGCAACGATCGCGTCGTGGAAGGCCGTGTCGTGGCGTTCCATCGCGTTGGGATCCTCGAGCGCCGCGCGCATCCCGGCCAGGTGGCGTTCGAGCCGGCGCAGCGTCGCGGCGTTGACCGCCCGCGCGGCTCGGCGCGCGGCCAGCGACTCGAGCGCCTCACGGATCTCGAACAGGCAGTCGATCTCGCCCGGGTCGAGGACCCGCACCACGCTCCCGCGCAGACCCCGCGGTTCGAGCAGCCCTTCGGTCTCCAAGCGCCGGAGCGCCTCGCGGACCGGGGTGCGGCTGGCCCCCAGGCGCGCCGCCAGCTCGGCCTCGATGATCGGGCTACCCGGGGCGAGCTCGCCGCTGAGGATCGCCGACCGCAGCCGGTCGTGGATCCGATCGCGCAGCGGCTGTTCGCGCCGCAGCGGCTGGAGCGCCTTGCCGTCCATCCCATCACGCTAGCGCACCTGGGTCCACGCCGTCAATACGGGATGCCGTATCCCGTATTGACTCGCTTGCCCCGTGATCGTTCCTCGTCCTGCGTCGCCTCGGCAAGGCGGCGGAAACGTCGCGGCCATCGCCGTGGGACCACGGTCGGTGTACGATGTCCGCATGGCCCGCACCGCGCCGCCCGCCGCCTACGATACCGACTTCGCCGCTTGGTCCGAGCAGCAGGCGGAAGCGATTCGCGAACGGCTCTGGGACGCCGTGGACGTCGAGAACGTGGCCGAAGAGATCGCGTCGTTAGGCCGTTCCGACAAGAACGCGGTAAGATCGCGCGTGCGAATCATCCTCCAGCACCTCCTGAAGCTCCGCTACCAGCCGGAGTCGGCGACCCGATCCTGGCGGGGAACGATCCACGAACAGGCGGCTCAGCTCGCCGACGTCCTCGCGGACTCGCCTTCCCTTCGCCGTGTTCTCGACGAACGGCTGACAAAGGCGTATGCGCAGGCCCGGCGCGGAGCTGCCAACGAGACCGGGTTGCCGCTGGCGACTTTCCCCGAGACGTTGCCGTCCGAGCTCGAAGCTGAGCTCCGAGCCGCGCTCGACGAGGCCGCGCATCCCTGACGTTCGAACGAGCCCGGCTATGACGCAGGAACGACCGACCGTCGGGTTCATCGGCCTGGGGATCATGGGCAAGCCGATGGCGCAGAATCTCCTCGCCGCCGGCTATCCGTTGATCGTCCTCAACCGCTCGCAGGGACCGGTCGACGCGCTCGTCGCCGCCGGTGCGCAGGCCGGCCGCTCCCCGCGCGACGTCGCGGCTCGCAGCGACGTCGTCATCACGATGCTCCCCGACTCGCCCGACGTCGAGGCGGTCGCCCTGGGCGCCGACGGGATCGCCGCGGGTGCGCAAGCCGGCGCGCTGTGGATCGACATGAGCACGATCGCGCCGGCGACCACGGCGAACGTCGCCGCGGCACTCGCCGAGCGTGGCATCGACGCGCTCGACGCGCCGGTCAGCGGCGGGGAGAAGGGCGCGATCGAGGGGACGCTCTCGATCATGGTTGGCGGCAGCGAGGCGGCATTCGCGCGCGCGCAGCCGATCTTCGCCGTCCTCGGCAAGAACGTCGTCCACGTCGGCGCGCTCGGTGCGGGGCAGGTGACGAAGGCCTGCAACCAGATCGTCGTCGGCGTGACGATCGAAGCCGTCGCCGAGGCGCTCGCGCTCGCCCAAGCCGCCGGCGTCGATCCGGTGAAGGTCCGCGCCGCGTTACTCGGCGGCTTCGCGCAGAGCCGAATCCTCGAGGTTCACGGCCAGCGGATGATCGACCGCGCCTACACGCCCGGCTTCAAGGCGCGCTTGCACCGCAAGGACATGAATATCGCCGCCAACGCCGGCGACGCCGTTGGCCTCGATCTCGCCGCCGCGAAGCTGGTGCGCGAGCGCTTCGACGACCTGCTCGCCCGCGGCGACGGCGAACGCGACCACAGCGCCCTGCGCACGCTCTACGGGGAATAAGTCCGAAGGTCAGTCGAGGAACGCGTCGGCGCGGAGGACGATCTCCGGCATCTCGACGATCGCGCCGTCGCTGAGCTCGACGCGTTCCTCCGGCCGCAACAGACCGATGTCGGCGAGCCGGTGATACTCTTCGACGGTGAACGGGCGCAGCGTGTAGTCGGTGACCATGTCACTCATGTCAGCCTACCTCGGAGGCATTGCCGCTTCGTGATCGCCGCGTTGCCGGCCTTCGGCTACTCGGCGGTCCACTCCAGGAGCGCGCGGCGCTCGTGTTTGTCGAAGCGGGCCTTCGTCTTGATCGCCTCGAGGTAGCGGCGCTTGCCGGCGCGGTTGCCTTTGCCGATCAGCGTCGCGCCGACGAAGCGGCCTTCGAGGAAGTAGAGCGCGCGGTACCAACCCCGCTCGCGGTCGACGTGCGTCTCGGTCTCGATCTCCGGCCGGTACTCCGGTGAGAGGCCGAACTGCGTGATCGTCTGCCCGCTAAAGACCAGCGAACTGTACTCGGGGACGGTGTCGAACTGCTTGCGTTCGCCGCCGAGCATGTTGTGCGCGGCGAGCTTCCCGTGCGCGCCGGCGCTGTTCCAGGTTCCCATCCGGTAGTGCATCTCGGCGATCGGATCGTAGAATTCGGCGCAGTCGCCGGCGGCGAAGATCCCCGCGACGTCGGTTTCGAGATGCTGATCGGTGATGATCCCGGTGTTCGTGCGAATCGGCGTCCCCGCGCACAGCTCGAGATTGATGGTCAGCCCGAGGCCGACGCCGAGCAGGTCGGTCGCGATCTCCTCGCCGCTGGTCGTGATGACCTTCGTCACCGCGCCGTTGTCGCGCACGCACGCGCGGACTTCTTCACCGAAGTGCAGGTGGACGCCGTCGGCGCGCGCGGCGTTGTGCAGCAGTTCGCCGGCCGCCTCGTCGAGCATCCGCCGCAGGAAACGCGGTCCGCGGATCAGCCAATGCGTCTCGACCCCGCGCGAGACGAACGCCTCGGCCAGCTCGTAGGCGATGAACGAGCCCCCCGTCGCGACCGCAACCTTCGCGCTCTCGAGCGCGGTGGAGATCGCCCGCGTCTCGTCGAGATACTGGAAGTTGTAGACGTTGCCGGCGCCGGCCGCCCCCGGCGCGTCGGAGGGATTGGGCCGGCCGCCCGTGGCCAACAAGAGCGCGTCGAAGGGGTACTCGCGCCCGCCGGCGACGACGGTCTTGCCCTCGACGTCGATCGCCTCGACCCGTGTCTGCAGGTGCAGCGTGATCCCCAGCTTCTCGTGCCAGGCCAGATCGCGCATGATGACCTTCTGCTCCGTCACCTGCTTACGCAGCATCGGCGGCAGCGCGATCCGGTTGTACAGACAATACGGTTCGTCGCCGAAGAGGAAGATAGAGCCGGTCGGGTCGAGCTTGCGCAACTGTTCGGCGCAGGTGGTCCCGGCGAACCCGTTCCCGACGATCACGTATGTTCTAGCCACTCATGATCACTCTAGCGCAACCGCGCGGAATCCCGCTACGACCATGAACCCACGCTTGGTGAACTTGCTCGCGAGCTTCATCCAGGGCTCGAGCGACTACGCCCTCGCGCGGCTGGAGTTCGCGCTGCGCTTCGCCGGGCAGCCGGCACCCCCGGTCCTCGACCGGCTGCCGGACGCCTCGGCCGCGACGCTGCGCCAGCGCTGGGAGGGGGTCGAGGTCCAGCTCGGCGCGATCGTCGCCTACGTGAAACTGGTGGAGGAGACGGACGGTACCCCCGAGCGGGGCGACCCCGCCTTTCGCTGGCTGCGCCGGACGGTGCGGGAGCTCGACCAATACGCACGGGCGATGCGCTGGGTGCTCATCGTCCACGGTGGGGATACTGAAGCGGAAGCCTAAGGAAGGACGAGGTTCGATGGACTACTGGAACCGGGCGATCGACCAGGCGAAACAGCTCCAACAGCTGGCCGCCGAGGCGATGCAAAAAAGCGCCGAGCAGGCTCAGCCGCTCGTCGCCGACGCGGTGCAGCGCGCGCAGGACTTGCACAAGACGCTCGTCGAGCAGGCCCCGCACGTGCAGGCGGCCGCGCAGGAGCAGTACAACGCCGCGCTCGATCACGCCGGCACGTTCATCGCGACCGGCAAGTCGGTCCTCGAGGCGGGGACGAACGCCGCGCAAGCGCACATGGCGACCTTCGCCGATCAGGCGAAGAAGGCCGCCGACGCCGCCTTCAACGCCGTCTCGTCGAACCAGCCGAAGCCGCCGCCGACCTAGACGGGGACTGCTGCCGGCCGCGGGACGACGACGGCGATCCGCACGAAGGCGTCGAGCCCGTGCGGCTCTTCGTCGAGCAGCGCGCGCGCGCGGCCCGAGCCCGCCCGTTCAGCGTGCTCGGCCAGCAGTGCGCGCAGCCGCGCGCGGTCGGCGTCGTCGAGGTCGTGCGCGACCAGCGGCGTCGGGCCGAGTCGTTGCGCGTGCTCGCGCAAGACGAACAGCTCGCCGCCGGTCATCCCGCTGGCGAGATTCCGGCCGGTCGGGCCGAGGATCGCGACCGAGCCCTTCGTCATGTACTCGCAGGCGTGGTCGCCGGCACCCTCGACGACGATGGTCGCACCGCTGTTGCGGACCGCGAGCCGCTCTCCGGCCGTCCCACGCACGTACGCCTCGCCGCCACGCGCGCCGTAGAAGCAGGCGTTGCCGATCGCCGGCTCGTCGGCCGTTCCGGCGCCGCGCACGATCAGCATCCCGCCGCTCATCCCTTTGCCGGTCCCGTCGTTGGCCTCGCCGTCGAGTTCGAGCGTCAACGGGGCGGACAGGAAGGCACCGAAGCTCTGTCCCGCGCTGCCGTGATAGCGGTAGACCGCCGGCCCGACGTACTCGCCGCGCTGCTTGCGGATGACCGCGTCGTACGACAGCCGCGCGGCGACGGCACGATCGGACGGGGTGATGCGCTGCGTCCCGCCGGGGATCGCCTCGTCGTCGAGGTGCGCGTTATCGATCCGGGCCGAATCGTACGGCGCCCGCGTCTCGGGTAGCCGCAGGAGCTCGTCGAGATCGATCCCCTTCGCGCGGTCGCCGCGCGGCTTGATCAAATCGCTGCGGCCGCGGATCTCCTCGAGCGAGCGCGCGCCCAGCGCGGCGAGGCGCCGGCGGACGTCGCGCGCGACGAAGCGCAAGAACGTCTCCGCGTCCTCGGCCGATCCGGGGAACTTGCCGCGCAGCGCGGCGTCTTGCGTCGCGATCCCGACCGGGCAGGTGTTGAGGTGGCACTGATGGGCGTAAATGCAGCCCAGCGCGACGAGCAACGCGGTCCCGAAAGCGAACATGTCGGCGCCCAGCATCGCGCCCAGGATCACGTCGCGGCCGGTCTTGAAGCCGCCGTCGACGCGCAGCTTGACGCGGCCGCGCAAGCCGTTGGCGACCAGCGTGTGGTGCGTCTCGACCAGCCCCAGCTCCCAGGGCAAACCGGCGTGCTTGATCGAGCCGAGCGGCGAGGCACCCGTGCCGCCGTCGTGGCCGGCGACGTGGACGACGTCGGCGCGCGCCTTTGCGACGCCGCTGGCGACGAAGCCGATCCCGGTCTGCGCGACGAGCTTGACGGCGATCTTCGCCTTCGCGTTCGCGCGGCGCAGGTCGTAGATCAGCTGGGCCAGGTCCTCGATCGAGTAGATGTCGTGATGCGGGGGCGGCGAGACGAGTTGCTGTCCCGGCGCCGCGCCGCGCAGCAGCGCGATCTCCGGCGTCACCTTGAAGCCCGGAATCTGTCCGCCCTCGCCCGGCTTCGCTCCCTGAGCGATCTTGATCTCGAGCTCCTCGGCCGTCGCCAGATACTCGGCCGAGACGCCGAAACGCGCCGAAGCGACCTGCTTGACCGTGTTGAGGGTGCGGGCCGGGTCCTCACCACCCTCGCCGCCGTTGCTGCGCGCACCGGCCAGCTTCGCGCCGGCCGCGACCGCCTCGTGCGCCTCCGGACCGAGCGCGCCGAGCGACATCGCGGCGGTGACGAAGCGCGCCAGGATCGCCTCTTCGGGTTCGACCTCCTCGAGCGCGATGCGCTCGCCGAGCGCGACCGGTTCGATCAGGTCGCGCAGCGAGATCGTCTCGCGCACCTCGAGGTCGTCGGAGAGCTTGAGGAAGGCCGCCTCGTCGCGCGCGACGATCGTCTTGCGCAGCCCCTTGAGCAGCGGCGGGTCGAAGTGGCGATGGATGCCGTCGCGGCGATAGCGGAAGAGGCCGCGCTGCGGCGGCTCCGCGCCCTCCTCGGCGAGAACCAACCACGCGCGCAGATCTTCCTCGAGCTCATCGAACCCGAGCGCCTGGACGTGCGCGCCCATCCCGGGGAAGCAGGTCGAGACGATCTCGTCGCGCAGCCCGAGCGTCTCGAAGGTCTGCGCGCCGACGTACGAGCGCAGCGTGCAGATCCCGAGCTTCGCCAGCACCTTCACCAGCGCCGTGCGCAGCGCGTCGAGCAACGGACCGGCGTTGCCCGCCTCGGCGACCGCGGCGCGGGCGGCCAGCCACGGCGTGACGACGTTCGCGCCGGCGGCGATCAGCGCTGCGCAGGCGTGCGCGTCGCGTGCGAAGCCGTCGCACGCGGCGATCGAGGCCTGCATGCGCAGCCCGGCGGCGGTCAGCCGTTGGTGGACCGCACCGGCGGCCAAGATCGCCGGGACCGGTAGCGCGACCGCGCGGTCGTCGAGGACGAGGTAGGTCGCACCCTCGCGCACGGCGTGCTCCGCCTCGTCGGCGATCTCACCGATCCGCGCGCGCAGCCCGGTCGCGGCGCAATCGAGCCCGATGCGGTACGGCACCAGGCGTGCGTCGTAGGCCAGCGCGTCGAACGCGCCCTCGTCGAGCAGCGCGGTGTCGACGGTGACGATGCTGCCGGGAGCCGGGACGTCGCCGTTGCTGTCGCCGCTGCCGACCCAGGCGCGCATGTCGAAGACGAAGCCTTCGCGCAGCGCGTCGATCGGCGGATTGGTCACCTGTGCGAAGCGCTGGCGCAGGTACTCGGTGACGGGCATCCGGCGCTCGAGGAACGGCAGCGCGGCGTCGTCACCCATCGACCAGACCGGCTCGCTGCCGGCGGCCAGCGGCGCGACCACGCCGGCCAGCTCGTCCTTGGTGAAGCCGAAGCGGACCAGATCGCGGCGCAAGGCGGCCGGATCGACCTCGCGCGGCGGCCCCTCGGGCGGCGGCTCGAAGCGCCAGGAGCGCACGGTCGCGCGGAAGTCGGCGCCGGCGCGGTGATTGGCGCGGAACGTCTCGGGGCGGATCAGCTCGCTGGTCGCGAAACGCACGACGATGCGCTCGCCGGGACCCAACCGCCCGCGTTCGACGATCGGATCGTCGCCGAAGTCGACCACGCCGGCCTCCGAGGCCGCCAGCACCTTCCCCGAGGCCGTCATGCACCAGCGCAGCGGACGGAAGCCGCTGCGGTCGAGAGCCGCGCCGACGCGGTCACCGTCGGCGAACACGATCGCGGCCGGGCCGTCCCACGGCTCGACGGTCGGGATGTGCGCGTCGTAGTAGGCGCGTAGCCGCTCGTCGTCGTCGATCGCCGGCGAGAGCATCAAGTCGACCGCGTCGTCGACGCGGTAGCCGCTGCCCAGCATCGCGTCGAGCGCGACGTCGAATTCGAGCGAGTCGCTCGCCCCGCGCGGCGAGAGGACGCCGCGCGCGCGCATCCAGGCACGGTTGCCGGTGATCGTGTCGATCTCGCCGTTGTGCGCGATCAGCCCGAAGGGTTGCACGAGCCGCCAGCTGGGCGAGGTGTTGGTGCTGAAGCGCTGATGGAAGACCGCGAACTGCGAGGCGCACGCGGGATCGCGCAGGTCGGCGAAGTACGCGCCCAGCTCGCTCGAGGAGAGCAGCCCCTTGTAGACGACCGTCGTCGGCGAAGCGCTGACCAGCGTCGCCGCGTCGCCCGCCTCGTGCAAGGTCCGAATCACCGCCCGCCGCACCGAGCGCATCCGTTCCCGGGTGTTGCCGGGCCCCATGTCGACCAGCAGCTGCTCGTACGAAGGCGCACTGGCCGCCGCTTGGGCACCCAGCACCGTTCGGTCGACCGGCGGGACCCGCCAGCGCATCGGCGCGACCTGCTCGGCGCGGATCGCGTGCTCGATCTTGGCCCGCATCGCCGCGGCCAGGTCCTCGTCGGGGGAGAGGAAGACGCAGACGGCGGCCAGGTGGCGCTCGGGGACACGCACGTGGGCGGCGGCCAGCTCGCGCAGGAACAGGGCGCGCGGCGTCTCGAGCAGGATCCCGGCGCCGTCACCGGTGCGGCCGTCGGCGGCTCGGGCACCGCGATGCTCCATCGCGGCGACGGCGTTCAACGCGAGGCGGACGGTCTCATGAGAGGCGCGATTAGCGAGGTCGGCGAGGAACCCAACCCCGCACGCGTCGTGCTCGACGGGGCGCATGGGAACCCCCACCATAGTCCATTTCCGGCCGCCTGTCATCCGACATTTGGCGAACGGGATTCAGCGCGGCTTCTTCTTCCCGTTGGGGCTCTCGGCGTAGCCGGCGCTGTGGGCCAGGATCACGGTCCGCCGGACGGCGGCCTGCAGGGTCGGGTCGACCGGCGGCTGGGTGGAGAGTTCGGACCGCACCAGGCGGCGCCAAGGCAGGCTCTTGGCGACCAGGCGCACGTCGCGCCCGGCGGCCCGGGCGGCGCGCACCGCTTCGATCAGTCCACCCATCATCGCCTCACCGCTGACGTGGAGATCGCGCACCTCGACGATGACGGTCCCTCCGGCCGGCTGGGCGAGTTCGGTGCTGAGCGCCGCGAACGACGCGATCAGATCCGCGTCGAGCAAGCCGATCAGATGCAGGAGGGTCGGGGCAGGGACGGGCAGCGGCTGGGGTGCGTACACGCGGGCTCCTCGTCGTTGAAGTTCTGCCGATTGTACGCATGTGCGCTGTGAAACGTTTGGGTCGGCGATGAGAGCACCCTGGGATTTAACCCACGACACACCCGAGCCGCCGGACGCCGACGGCATCCTCGCCGTTTTGGTGGCGCCCGTCGACGAGGCAACCTTCCTCGCCGACTACTTCGAGCGCGCACCGCTCCACGTCGCGCGCGGTGAGGCGGCGCGGTGGGCGACGCTCTACGGCTTGGCCGACGTCGAGGAGGCCCTGGCTGTCGGGTCGCGCGACATCGAGCGCTTCGCCCTGATGCGCGCCGACGCCAGCGCCCTGCCGCCGGACCAATATACGATCGAGCGACCCGCGCCGCGGGCGCGCGCCACCGGCCGCAGCCCGCAACTGCACGTCGATCCGCGCGGCGTCGCGAGCGCCTTCGACCGCGGCTACTCGCTGCTGATCAAAGACGCGGCGTTTTTCAGCGGGCGGCTGCAACGGCTGTGCACCGCCTTGCAGCGACGACTGGGCGCGTTCGTCCAGGCCAACGTCTACCTCACCCCGCCGCGCGCACAAGGTTTCGCGCTGCACCACGATACGCACGACACGCTGGTCCTCCAACTCGACGGCACGAAGACCTGGCGCATCTACCGCCCGTTGGTCGAGCTGCCGATCGAGAGCCAACCGTTCTCGGCGCCCAACGGCGACCCGCGCGCGGTGCTCGAGCGCGAGGTCACCCTCGAACCGGGCGACACGCTGTACGTTCCGCGCGGCTTCGCGCACGCCGCGACGACCGGCGCGAGCCGCTCGCTGCACCTGACCCTCGCGCTGCTCCCGCTGCGCATCGTCGATCTGCTCGATGCGTTGCTGCGGCTGGCCCCACTGCAGGACGTCGAGTTGCGCCGCTCGCTGCCGCTCGGCTGGCTCGACGCGCCGGACTTCGCGACGCGCTTGGGCGAGCTGGTCGCGCGCCGTTTCACCGCGGCGTGCACACCGGCCGTGTTGAACGCGGCGCGCGAGCTGCTGGCGAACGACTTGTTCGCGCTGGCGCGCACCGACGCCGGCGAGGTCTTCCCGCAACTCGCGCGGATTGCCGAGTTGGCACCCTCCGACCGCGTGCGCCTGCGCACCGACGTCCCCTACCGCGCGCGCGTGCAGCCGACCAGCTTCGAGCTGGTGCTGCCGGGGAAGTCGATCGGCTATCCGGTCACGTGCGTCCCGTTGTTCCGCCGGCTCGAGCAGGGCCCGGCGACCCTGGCCGAGCTCGACGCGCTGGCCAGCGACGGCATCGGACGCGCCTTCGCCAAGGCGCTCGTCCTCGAGGGCGTCGCGACGGTCGGCGACGCGGACTGACGGCTCTTAGCCGGTCAATCCAAGCGCGAGCATCATCTGGTAGCCGACGTCGAGGGCGCGCTCGTCGATGTCGAAGCGCGCGTTGTGGTGCGGGAACGCGCTCGCCTCGCCACCCCGCGCGCCGACGATGAAGTACGCGCCGGGGCGCAGCTCCTGCATGAACGCCATGTCTTCAGCCCACATGACGATGTCGTGCTCGACGACGTTGGGCGCGCCCAGCTCGCGCCGGCCGACCGCGCGCACGAGGTCGTTGATCGCGCGGTCGTTGACCGTCGGCGGGTACAGCCAGCGGTAGTTGAAATCGTACTCGAAGCGCAGTGACTGCGCGAGTCCGGCCAGGATGCGCTCGATCCGCTGCGGCATCGAGGCCCGCACCTCGGCGTCGAAGGCGCGCACGGTCCCCTTCATCGTCGCCGAGTCGGGGATCACGTTGAAGGTCGTCCCGGCGCTGAACTGGCCGACCGTCACCACCGCCGGGTCCTTCGGCGCGACCTCGCGGCTGACGATCGTCTGCAGCAGCGTGACGAGGTAGGCGCCGGCGGCGATCGGGTCGACCGCCAGCTGCGGCATCGCGCCGTGACCGCCCTGGCCGCGGATCGTCAGCTCGAACTCGTCGGCCGAGGCGAAGAAGGCGCCGTCGCGCACGCCGATCTTCCCGACGTCCAGGCCACTGTAGAGGTGCAGTGCGAAGGTGCGCTCGACGTGCGGGTGCTCGAGCGCGCCGTCGTCGATCATCTTCTTCGCGCCGGCGTGTCCCTCTTCACCCGGCTGGAAGCAGAAGACGAGCGTACCAGGGATCTCGGCCCGGCGCGCGGCGAGCGTGCGCGCCACGGCCAGCAGGATGGCCACGTGCCCGTCGTGCCCGCACGCGTGCATGACGCCCGGCCGCGTCGAGCGGTACGGGACCTCGTTCAGCTCGTCGATCGGCAGCGCGTCCATGTCGGCGCGCAACAACGTGACGGGTCCCGGCCGGCCGCCGACCAGGGTGCCCAGGACGCCGGTCTGGCCGACGCCGGTTCGGATCTCGTCGAGCCGGAGCGTGCCGAGTTGCTCGGCGACGAAGGCCGCCGTCGCGTGCTCGACCATCGAGAGCTCCGGCGCCGCGTGCAGCCGGCGCCGCGTCACGATCAGGTCCTCGTGGGGGATGACGAGGGACCGTCATCCCCCACGATTCGAACGGTGAGGGAAATCTCCGCCGCCCGTCGGATCGTACCGGACCGCGCCCTTGCGCGGGAGGAGTGATGATGGCCCAGTCCAGCTACGCCCACGGGGCCAGCGCGGTGCCGCTGCTGGGCGAGACGATCGGCGACAACCTCGATCGCACGGCCCGGCACTTCCCCACCCGCGACGCCGTCGTCTCGGTCCACCAGGAACGGCGCGTCTCCTACGCGGCCTTCGCCGCCGAGACCGATCGGGTCGCGCGGGCTTTCGTCGCCGCCGGCGTCGCGCACGGCGAGCGGGTTGGCATCTGGTCGCCCAACTCGCTCGAATGGGTGCTCGTCCAGTACGCGACCGCGAAGGTCGGCGCGATCCTGGTCAACGTCAACCCGGCCTACCGGCTCAACGAGCTGGAATATACGCTGCGCCAGAGCGGCGTCTCGACGCTGGTCACGCTCGATCGCTACAAGACCAGCGAGTACCTCGCGATGGTGCGCGAGGTACGCCCGCAACTGCCCGCCTTGCGCGAGGTCGTCGTGCTCGGCGAGGAGCCGCCGCGTGCTGACGAGGTCGCCTGGGAGGCCTACCTCGCGCGGGCCGTCGAGTGCGACGAGGCGACGCTCGCGCAGCGCAAGGCGCGCTGCCAGTTCGACGAAGCGATCAACATCCAATACACCTCGGGGACGACCGGCTTCCCGAAGGGCGCGACGCTCTCGCACCACAACATCCTCAACAACGGCTACTTCATCGGCGAGGGTTGCCGCTACACCGAGGCCGATCGCGTCTGCATCCCGGTCCCCTTCTACCACTGCTTCGGGATGGTGCTCGGCAACCTCGCCTGCACGACGCACGGCGCGACGATCGTGATCCCGAACTGGACCTTCGACCCCGAGCTGACGCTGCGGGCCGTCGAGAGCGAACGCTGCACGTCGCTCTACGGCGTCCCGACGATGTTCATCGCGGAGCTGGCGCTACCGAACTTCCGCGACTTCGACCTGGCCGGCCTGCGAACCGGGATCATGGCCGGCAGCCCGTGCCCGGTCGAGGTGATGAAGCGCGTGCAGGCCGAGATGCACATGCCCGAGGTCACGATCTGCTACGGCATGACGGAGACCTCGCCCGTCTCGACGCAGACGCTGACCGACGATCCGGTCGAGAAACGCACGGCGAGCGTCGGCCGCGTCCACCCGCACGTCGAGGTCAAGATCGTCGACGCCGACGGATGCATCGTGCCGCGCGAGACGCCGGGCGAGCTGTGCACCCGCGGCTACGGTGTGATGCTCGGCTACTGGGAAAACGCCGCGGCGACCGCCGGCGCGATCGACGCCGCGCGCTACATGCACACCGGTGACATCGCGACGATGGACGTCGACGGCTACGTCAACATCAGCGGCCGCATCAAGGACATGGTGATCCGCGGCGGCGAGAACGTCTACCCGCGCGAGATCGAGGAGTTCCTCTACGCGCACCCGGCGATCAAGGATGTCCAAGTCATCGGCGTCCCCGACGAGAAGTTCGGTGAGGAGCTGTGCGCCTGGGTGATCCTGCGCGAGGGCGCCCAGGCCGACGCGGAGGCGATCCGCGACTACTGCCGCGGGCAGATCGCGCACTACAAGATCCCGCGCTACGTGCTGTTCGTCGACGGCTGGCCGATGACGGTCAGCGGCAAGGTCCAGAAGTACAAGATGCGCGAGGAGTCGATCGGCCGGCTCGGACTCGAGGCCGCCGCCGGGATCGTCACCGCCTGACCCGCGGCGCGGCGCTCAGCGGAAATTGACGGTGATGGTCTCGGGCGCGGTCTGACCGTACGAGTCCGAGGCCGTGATCGTGCAGCTGCCGTCGGCGATCGACGTCACCGTGACAATCAAGCTCGGGCCGGGCCCGCTGCTCGGTGAGTACACTGCGACGCCCGCGCAGCTCCCGCCGTCGTCCAGGCTGAGCGTGCCGGTGTAACCGGCTTCGCTCACCTGGAACGTCTGCTGCGTCCCGAGCGACGGGAACGTCAGCGACATGGGCACGACCGACAGCGGTGCCGGCGTCGGCGTGGGTGTTGGCGTCGGCGTAGGAGTCGGCGTGGGGGTTGGCGTCGGCGTAGGAGTCGGCGTGGGTGTCGCGCCGTGCGCGGCGGTCGGCGTCGGCGTCGGAGTCGGCGTTGCCGTCGCCGGCGGCGGCGTCCGGAGGTCCAGCGGGGGAGTGGTGAGGGGGCCACAGCCGCCGACGGCGAGCGCGAGCGCCGCGACGACACCGGCGACGGTGCTGCGCAGACTCATTACGCACCGTATTCCACAGTTGCCGTCAATCCACCGCCACCGCCGTTGCATCCGCGGCCCACGCCTCCAACGCGAGGCGCACGTCGGCGAACAGGCCCTCCCACCGATTCGGCTCGTGCTGCCGGAAGATACGCAGGCTGGGGTACCACGGCGAGTCGTGGCGCTCGAGCTGCCAGAGCCAGTGGTTCCCAAAGCCGTGCAGGAGCCAGACCGGGACGCCCAGCGTCCCCGCCAGGTGCGCGACCGAGGTGTCGACCGCGATCACCAAGTCGAGCGCGGCGACCGCGGCAGCCGTGTCGTCGAAGCCGCGTAACTCGTCACCTAGCGCGAGCAGCTCGAGCCCGGCCGGCGGCGCCATGGCCTCGCGCTCGGCCGGACCCTTCTGCAGCCCGATCCAGGCGACGCCCGGGACGCCGGCCAGCCCGCCGAACGCGTCCAACCCGCACGAACGAAACCGGTCGAGCGTGTGCGCCGGCTCCCCGGCCCAGACGATCCCGATCGTGCGCCGCGCGCCGCGCGCCGCGAAGCGCTCGCGAAAGCCGGCCGTCCGCACCGGATCGGGGGTCAGCCGGATCGGCCCCGGGATCGCTGCGGCGTCGATCCCGAGGACGAACGGCAAGCTGCACAGCGGCAGTTGCGCGGCGAACTCCGGCGCCCGCTCGGGCGGCGCGTTCCCGGCGATCAGCTCGTCGATCCCCGGAAACCCGGCGTAGAGGGCGACCAGCGCGGGCGGCGACTCGACGACGGTGCGCAGGCCGCGCGCCCGCGCCGCCGGGAGCAGTCGCCCCCATAACAGGAAGTCGCCGATCCCCTGATCGCGAGCCACCAGCAGCTTGCCGCCGTCGAGGGACGAGCCGTCCCAGAGCGGGAGGCGCGCCCGCCAGGGGTAGGTCCCCTGGAGCCGCGGGTCGCGCAGCCGCCACTCGCATTCGGCGAAGCCGGCCTGGAAGTCGCCGGCGAGCAGCAGGCTCATCCCCAGATCGAAGTGCGCCACCGGGTCGTCGGGGGCCAGCTCGACCGCGGTCCGCAGGAAGCGCAGGGCGTCGTCGACCCGGCCCAAGCCGTGTGCGAGCACGCCCAGGTTCACGTACGGCTCGGGATTGCCGGGGACGAGCGTCGCGGCGCGGCTGAAGGCGGCTTCGGCCCGGTCGAAGGCGCCGCGGTCGTAGGCCAGCTGACCGCGGACGATGCGCGCGTGCAACGAGCCCAGGTCGCGCCGCAAGGCCTCGTCGACGGCGGCCTCCGCCTCGTCGAGGCGGCGCAGCGCGCGCAGCGAGTCGGCCAGCGCGCTCCAGGCCTGGGCGTCGTCGGCCTGGCCCCGCACGACCGCGTTGAGGATGCGCGCCGACTCCTCGTAGCGCCCGCGCAGGTTCTCGACGATCCCCAGGTCCCGGGCCAGGAGCGCGTCGTCGGGGGCGGCGAGGGAGGCCCGCGCCAGTGCCTGGGCGGCTTCGTCGAGCCGGCCCTGCGCCGAGCGCAAGCGGCCCAGGCGCGCCAGCGCCGGGCCGTCGGCAGCGGCGGCGAGCGGCTCGTACACCTCCGCCGCCTGGTCGAGTTGCTCGCGCGCCTCGAGGACGTAGCCGAGGTTGAAGCGTGCATCGCGGTCCTCCGGCCACTCGCCGAGCAGCGTCCGCAGCACGGCCTCGGCGGCCGTGAAGTCGCGGCGCGCGAAGGCGGCGATCGCCCGCGCGTGCAGAGAGCGGACCCGCTCGTCCCCGGCCATCTCGACCATCTCCGTACAAACTGCCGCTATGCTCCTTCTGATGGCCGCTGCGTGCGGTGCCGCGAGACGCTCCAAGGGGAGGCCGCAGGAGTCGAGCCGCTCGGCGCGCGAGTATCCTCGGTTGACACACCACGCCCAAGGGATCGATTCGATGGCGAAGACCACCACGGCCCACGGGCGGCTCGAGCGCGCGGGGCTCAGCGACGAACAGCTCGTCGCGATGTTCCGCAACATGCTGCTCCAGCGCCAGCTCGACAACCGTGGCTTCCAGCTCAATCGCCAGGGGAAGATTCCGTTCGCGCTCGGTTCCGAGGGACACGAAGCCATCCAGGCCGGTGCCGCGGCGGCGTTCGCCCGCGGCCGCGACGTCCTGGTCCCGTACTACCGGGACCTCGGTCTGGCGCTGGGCGTCGGGATGACCCCCTTTGAGATCCTCTCCTCCCTGTTCGCGCGCCGCACCGACCGCTCAGCGGGGCGCCAGTTTCCGAACCACTACACCAATCACGATCTGGGCGTGATCTCGATCTCCTCGATCATCGCCGGGCACTGCACCCATGCGGTCGGCGTCGCCGCGGCCTTCGCCTATCGCGGCGAGTCGGGGCGCGCCGTGCTGTGCACGAGCGGCGAGGGGACGACCTCCGAAGGTGAGTGGCACGAGGCGGTCAACTACGCCGCCGTCCAGCAGCTCCCGATCGTCTTCCTGATCGAGAACAACGAATGGGCGATCTCGACCCACCAGAGCATGCAGATGCACGTCGCAAACGTCGCCGACAAGGCGGCTGGGTACGGGATTCCGAGCGCGATCTGCGACGGCTTCGACCCGATCGAGAGTTACCGCGCGATGCACGCGGCGCTCGACCGCGCGCGAACCGGTGGCGGCCCGACGCTGGTCGAGGCGAAGTGCTACCGCTACCTCTCGCACTCGACCGACGACGACGACCGCACCTACCGCACGCGCGAGGAGATCGAGGAACAGCGCAAACTCGACCCGGTGCCGCGCTTCGAAGCGGTGCTGCTCGACGCCGGCGTGCTCGACGCGGAGCACGCCAAGGCGATGCGCCAAGACGTGTTGCGCGAGACCAACGAAGCGACCGACGCCGCCGAGGCGCAGCCGTATCCCGATCCCGCCAGCCTGTACTCGAACGTCGTCGCGGGCGACCACCACCCGTGGCAGGAGCACACCTGATGGCGACCAGCGCAGCGGCCGGCCGGCAGACTGCGACCGATACGAGCGTGATGACCAACGTCGAAGCGGTGCGCTCGACGCTGCACGCCGCGCTGGTGCGCGACGACCGCGTCCTGATTCTGGGCGAGGACGTCGGCGCGCGCGGCAACGTCTTTCTGATCACCAAGGGGTTTCTCGAGGAGTTCGGGCCGCGCCGGATCATCGATACGCCACTGGCCGAAGCGTCGATCGTCGGCGTCGCGATCGGGATGGCGATGGAGGGCCTGCGGCCGATCGCCGAGATCCAGTTCGCCGACTTCATCTATCCGGCGTTCAACCAGATCGTCGGCGAGGCGGCCAAGACGCGCTATCGCTCCAACGGCGACTACACCTGTCCGATGGTGATCCGCACGCCCTATGGCGGCGGCGTGCGCGGTGCGCTCTCGCACTCGGTCTCGATCGAAGCGCTCTTCTATCACGTCCCGGGGCTGACGATCCTCGCGCCCTCGACGCCGGCCGACATCAAGGGACTGCTCAACGCGGCGATCGAGTCGCCCGATCCGGTCCTCTTCCTCGAGCACAAGAAAACCTATCGCAGCATCAAGGGCGAGGTCCCCGACGGCTACTACACGATCCCGATCGGGCGGGCCGACGTCAAGCACGTCGGGACCGACGTGAGCGTGGTGAGCTACGGCTACAACCTGCACCAGGCACTCGACGCGGCCGGCCGGCTCGAGGGCGAGGGAATCTCGGTCGAGGTGATCGACCTGCGCTCGATCCGCCCGATGGACAAGACGACGATCCTCGAGAGCGTGCGCAAGACCCGCAAGCTGCTGATCATCCACGAAGACAACAAGTTCGGCGGGATCGGCGCCGAGATCGCGGCGATGGTCGCCGAGGAGGCCTTCTTCGAACTCGACGCGCCGATCCGCCGCCTGTGCGGTCCGGACGTGCCGGCGATGGGATATGCGCTCCCGCTCGAAGAGGCGTTCATGATCTCGACCGACGCGATGGTCGACGCGATGCGCTCGCTGGCGGCGTTCTAGCCGTGGCGACGACTATTACGATGCCGCAGCTGGGCGAGACGGTCACCGAAGGGACCGTCGCTCAATGGCTCAAGAAGCCGGGCGATCGGGTCGAGAAGTACGAGGCGTTCGTCGAGGTCTCGACCGACAAAGTCAACGCCGAGGTCCCCGCGCCGGTCTCCGGCGTGATCCGCGAACTGATCGTCAAGGAAGGCGAGACCGTGCCGACCGGCACACCGATCGCGATCATCGACGAGGTCGGTGCGGCGGCGACGGCGCCCAACGGCAGCACCTCGCCCGCCGAGCCCGCCGTGCGACACGCCGAGGCGACGCGTTCCTCGCCCAACGGCGCCGGCAGCGCGCCCATCGTCTCGAGTGCGCCCGGCGGCCAACGCGTCTCGCCGGCCGTGCGCCGGCTGGCACGCGAGCACCGGGTCGACCTGGGCGGCGTGCACGGCAGCGGCGACGGCGGCCGCATCACCGCCAGGGACATCCTCGCCGCCGCGCAGCCCGGGCCGAGCGCCGCCGTCGCGACGGCGGCCGCGCCGAGCGGGCGGCCGAGCTACGCCGCCGCGCGGCCCGGCGAGCTGATCCCGCTGAACGCGGCGCGCAAGCTCATCGCGCAGCGCATGGTCGACTCGAAGCACACCGCGCCGCACGCCTGGACGATGGTCGAAGTCGACGTCACCAACGTCTGGGAGTGGCGCACGCGCGCGAAGGACGCCTTCGAGCGCGAGCACGGCGTGAAGTTGACGCTGCTGCCCTTCTTCATCCGCGCCGTCGTCCAGTCGCTGGCGCGCTTCCCGCTCATGAACGCCTCTTTCACCGACGAAGGGATCCGCGTCCACCGCGAGGTCAACGTCGGCCTGGCGATCGCCGCCGACGGGAACCTCGTCGTCCCGGTGATTGGCGGCGCCGACCAGCTCTCGATCCAGGGCCTGGCGCTCGCCGCCGGCGCGCTGATCGAGAAGGGCCGGCGCGGCCGCCTCGGCGCCGACGACTTGACCGGCGGCACGTTCACCGTCAACAACACCGGCGCGAACGGCTCGGTCCTCTCGGCGCCGATCCTCGTCCCCGGACAGGCCGGGATCGTCACGACCGAGGCGGTGGTAAAGCGCCCAGTCGTCCGCGACGGCGACGCGATCGCCATCCGCTCGATGATGAACGTCTGCCTCTCACTCGATCACCGCGTGGTCGACGGTTCGATCGCCAGCGGCTTCCTCTCGGACCTCAAAGCCCGCCTGGAGGCGATGGGGCCGACGGGATCGCTGTAGTGCATTCGGCTGCGCGGCATCGCACTGTGCTGCGTAGCTTTCGTACGGCCGGCGTCCTGATCGCCTTCGGGCTGGTCGCCGCACCCGCGCTCGGCGCGTACGACGACCAGCCGGGCGGACTCGTGCCGAGCACGTCGACGCTGGCCAAGGTGCGCACGCTCTACGAGCGGGCGCATCTCCACGATCACACGCGCGCCGCGACGGTCATCGAAGACTGGCGCCTGTTCCAAGACGGCACCGTCGGCGAATATCGCGTCTATCGCCTGGGCAAGGACGTCCGTGCGATCACCACGCTCGGGCCGACCAGCTACGAGAAGGGCCTGCTGCACGGCATCCACTGGGAGCAGAACCGCAACGGCATCACCTTCGCCTATGGCGGCGTGCACGCGCAGCACGCCGCGGCCAGCGAACGCGCCTTCCTCGACTCGAGCGACGAGCGCGACGTGCGGCTGATCGGCGAGGCGCCGGCGTTCGGCGCGTACGTCGTCGAGGTCAACCCGGCGAGCGGAGAGCACGAGTGGCTGTTCATCGACAAGCGGACGGGCCTGGTCACGCGCACCGAGGTGATCGCGCGCCGGGCCCGCGTGACGACGACGTACGACGACTTCCGGCTGTTCGACGGCGTCTGGGAACCGTCTCGCCTCCACTCGACCGACACGCTCGGCAACGAGCGCGAGCAGTTGCTGATCAGTCGCGCACTCGACACGACCCCCGATCCGCGCGACGTCGAGATGCCGCCCAGCCGGCGGGTCGTCGAGTTCACCGTGAAGCAGACGCAGGCGGTGCGTCTACCGGTGCGCTTCGTCGACGGTCTCCCGGTCGTGCGGGTGATCGTCGGGCGCAGCGCGTACGACTTCTTGCTCGATTCGGGCGCTTCGGGGATCTACGTCGATCCGACCGTCGTGGAGCAGCAGCGCCTCGAGCGCTACGGCGAGCACGTCGGGTCGACGCTCGGCGCGTTTCAAGAGTCGACCACGATCGTCCCGTTGGTGACGATCGGCGAGCTGCGGATGCGCAACCTGGTGGCGCGCGTCGTCGCGCTGCCGTTCCAGCTCGACGAGCACACGCACATCGCTGGGCTGCTCGGCTTCGACTTCTTCGCCGACACGGTCATCCACCTCGACCTCGAGCACGGTCTGGCCGAGGCGATCGTCCCCGACCGGTTCCGCGCGCCGGCCGACGCGTCGGCCCTCGCCTTGGGCTTGGACGATAAGACGCCGGCGGTCCACATCGACGCCGGGACCGCGGTCGGGCGCGTCGTGCTCGACACCGGCGCGAACCAGACGATCCTCGAGAGCGCGTTCGCCGACCGCGGCGACTTCGCACCGGAGCGGAACGGCGTGACGACCCGCGTCCACGGCATCGGCGGCGACGCGACAGCGGAGGCGACTCGCATCCCGGGTCTCGAGCTGGGCGGCATCTGGCTGCGCGACGTCACGACCGACGTCTCGAACGTCGATTTGGGCCGCGACGACGTCGACGGAACGATCGGCACCGACCTGCTGCGCTCGTACGAACTGTGGTTCGACTACCGCACCAACGCCGTCTACTTGCGGCGCGCGCGGCGCTGACCGCTCTTGCGGCCGAACACGCCGGCGATGAACGGGGTCTTCCCCTCGGCATACGCGTCGCGGTCGTCGCGATAGCGCTCGGCCAGCGCATACTTGAGGTCGGCGTAGGCCTGCACGAGGGCCGGATCGGCGCGCAGCTCGTCGCGCAGCCGGAGATGCGCGCGCAGCACCGGCGCGCCGGCCGGACAGACATACAGGTGATGCCGCGGCCAGCCGGGCGGAGCGCGAAACGCCGTGCGTTCGGCGATCCCGAGGTCACCCAGGTGCTGGTAGCCGAGCGTTTCGAGCCGCTCGACGGCGGCCGGCAGATCGCGCGTGCGGCGTAGCACGACGTCGACGTCGACGATCGGCTTGGCGGCGAGTCCCGGGACGGCGGTCGAGCCGACGTGCTCGATCCCGGCCGCCAACTCGCCCAGGGCCGGTGCGATCCGCGCACGCAGCAGCTCGAACGTCGCCGGCCAACCCGGGTCGTACGGCACGACGACGACCGGCTCGGCGCGCTCCTCAGGCGAGAACGGATCGTCACGCCAAGGCTTCATCGCAAATCCAAGATGGTGGCGAGGTTTGCGCGGGCATCCAGCACTGGTGCCAGCGCCCCGCTCGGCGAGGTCAGCAGCGTGGTGACGCCCGGTCCGTGGCCGGCGATGTACGAGGAACCGTGCGAGACGACCGCCACCGTCACCGCGCCGCTGCGGTAGACGCGGCCGTAGCTGTTGTCTGCATCGCGGATCGCGACCAGATCGCCCAAGCGCAGCGCGTCGAGCCCATACTCGGCGACGATCTTCGGATCGAAGCACTGGATGTCGTAGTCGCCGCGCGCGACGGTCTGACGGCCGAGCCCCGAGCCCATCACCGCGCCCGGCACGATGCGCGCGACCGGAACGCTGAAGACACCGTGCTCGCGGCGCAGGCCGAGCGTATCCAGCAGGTCCGGATCGCAGTTGAAGACGCGCACGTCGCCGGCGTTCTCGAGCTCCAGGCCGACCCCGACGGCCCGCACGTCGAGCGGGTCGCCGATCCGCATCCGCTCCATGATCTCGGGCGCGAAGTCGATGATCACGTGCTCGACCCCACCGTGCTTGCCGGTCACCACGCCGCGCTCGCCCTTGGCCTCGCCGCCGGCGACCGTGGCGACGTTCCCGACGCACGCCAGCGTGCAGAACGCGGCGTTGAGCCGGTCGTCGGGGTGCTTGGCGCTGACCGCCGGCTCGATGTGGTCGCCCTCGACGGCGAAGGCCGAGTCGCCGACGCGCACGTTGAGGGTGATCCCGCCGACGCCGGGCAGAATGCGCGGAACGCCCTCGGCCCCGACCTCGTACAGGTTCGAGGCGAGCAGCGGCGGGGCGACCTGGGCGGAGAGCAGCTGGGTCACCAGGCGGGCTCGATTGGTCTGCACACGCGGCGATTTCCCCGCCGTGAGGCGCGCTCCCGTCCGGCGGCGAAGCTCGGAGGGTCGTGCAGATCCGCAAGTCCTTTTCGTTCGAGGCGGCGCACGTGCTCCCGCACCATCCCGGGAAGTGCGCGCGGCTCCACGGGCACTCGTACCGGCTCGAGGTCGCCCTCGAGGGTCCGCTGCAAGGCGCGGGGCCGGCGGCCGGGATGGTCCAGGATTTCGATGTGATAGCCGACGCCGTCCGGGGAACGGTCCTGGCAGAGCTCGATCACCGGTCGCTCAACGACCTGATGGAGAACCCAACCGCCGAGCAGATCGTGCTGTGGATTTGGAACCGCCTGGCCCCCGAACTGCCGCAGCTCACCGAGTTGGTGCTGTGGGAGACCCGGAGTGCGCGGGTCGTTCTGCGTGCGGGCGATCCGCTGACGCGCGCTGGCGCGGACGGCGGCCCTTCCAGGAGTACATCGCAATGATTCGTCCACTCATCGCAGTCCTCGCCGCGGGCGTCCTCGGGGTCGCCCCGTTGGCCGCCTCGGCCCAGGTCGAGGCGGGCACGGTCCTGCACGGCACGATCGACCAGAACCTCAGCTCCAACCATGCCTGGGTCGGCGAGCAGGTCACGCTCTCGGGCGTCTATTCCGACAACGGTGCGATCCGGCACGCCCGCGTGATCGGCCACGTCCGCGAGGTCATCCACGCTGGCCAGGGGACGGCCGGCAAGATCCGGCTGAGCTTCGACGAGCTCTACTCGCGGGCGGGCACCTTCCAGATCGCCGCGCGGGTGCGCAGCATCGAGGCCGTCACCAAGACCAATGCCGGGAAGGAAGCCGGCGGCGCCGTCGCCGGCGGGATCATCGGCGGGCTGCTCGGCCACGGGATCGGCGCGGTACTCGGCGCCGGCGGCGGCTACTTGTTGGCCAAGAACAACCGCCAGAACGTCGCGATCTCGGCCGGCACGCCGGTCACGATCCAGCTCCTGCGCTCGTACCGGCAGCGCTAAGGCGCGCGTGTTGCAGTTGGCGGAGATCTTCTACAGCGTCCAAGGCGAGGGGACGTGGACCGGGACCCCGGCGGTCTTCGTCCGCCTCGCCGGCTGCAACTTGAGCTGCGCGTTCTGCGACACCGACTATGCGTTGAAGTTCCTCGCCTCGGTCGAGGACGTCGTCGCGCGGGTGCGCGCCGAAGGCGGCGACTGCCCGATGGTCATCTTGACCGGCGGCGAGCCGCTGGCGCAGCGCGCGACGCGCGCGCTGATCGAGGCGCTGCGCGCCGACGGACGGCAGGTCCACATCGAGTCGAACGGGACGCTGGTGACCGAGTTGCCCGCCGACGTCTGGCTGACCGTCTCGCCGAAGGAGCGGCTCGCGCCGGCGATGGCGCGGCGGGCGAACGAGGCCAAGCTGATCGTCGACCGCCGCGTCCCGCAGGAGTGGATCGCCGCGTTCCCGGAGACCACCCCGATCTTCTTGCAGCCCGAAGGCAACAAGCCCGCCAACGTCGCGCTCGCGGTCGCCGCCGCGAAGGACGCCCCGGCGCGGCTGCGCCTCTCGCTGCAGACGCACAAGTTCATCGGCGTGAGGTAGTCTCGATGCCCCAATCCTCGGTCGATACGCTGTTCGCCCAGTACGCCGCGTATCACACCGACCCGCGCAACCGCTTCTGCCACGAGATCGGCATCCCGTTGATCGTGCTGTCGATTCAAGCGCTGGCGCGCGCGCTGCCGCACGGCGCGGCGGTCGCGCTGGTGGTCACCCTGGCAGTCTGCGCGTACTACCTGGTGCTGGCGCGCGCCCAGGCGATCGCCACCATCGTCGGGATGCTCGCCCTGTGGTTCCTCTCGGCCTATGTCAGCTGGCCCTGGGCGCTCGCGCTGTTCGTCGTCGGCTGGATCTTGCAGTTCGTCGGCCACGCCTACGAGGGGCGCAAGCCGGCCTTCCTCACCAACCTCGTGCACCTGCTCGTCGGACCACTGTGGATCGGGCATCTCCTGTGGACGCGCCCGTCCTCGTCGTCTGCGCCGTAGCGCGCGAACTCGCCGGGCTGCGCGCACGCGCCGGCGTCGACGTCGTCGCCGTCGGCGTCGGCCCGGTCGAGGCGGCGCTCGGGACGGCGCGCGCGCTCGCGAGCGGGCGGTACCGCGCGGCGATCAACGCCGGGATCGCGGGCGGGTTTCGCGACCGCTGCACCGTCGGCGACGTCGTCGTCTGCACGCGCGAGGACTACGTCGAGCTGGGCTTGGAGGACGGCTCGGCGTTTCCGCTCCCCGACGGCGCCGCGCTCGAACGGACCGTCGAGGCCGATCCCGGATTGATCGCTCCGTTCGTCGGCGGGATCGCGCCGGTGATCCTGGGTCGCGGCGTGACCTCGGCGACGGTGACCAGCACCGACGCGCGCGCGCAACTGCTCGCCGTGCGCTATCGGGCCGACGTCGAGTCGATGGAAGGGTTCGCGGTGCTGCGGGCGGCGCGTGACGCCGGCGTCCCGGCGATTGAGATCCGCGGCGTCTCGAACATCGTCGGCGACCGCGCGACGAACGGCTGGAACTTCGCGGCCGGCGCGAACGCAGCCGTCGAAACGACCCAGATCCTGCTCGACGTCTTGTTCTCTCGATGACCTATTCGCTCGCCTATTCGCCCTGTCCGAACGATACCTACATCTTCGCGGCGCTCACCAACGGGCTGCTCGCCGATGCGCCGCAGGTCGAGGTCGTCCTCGACGACGTCGAAGCGCTCAACGAGGCCGCCCGCCACGGCCGCTTCGCGCTGACCAAAGTCAGCTACGGCGCGATCCCGTATCTGCTCGAGCGCTACCGCATCCTGCGCTCGGGCGGCGCGCTCGGGCGCGGCTGCGGTCCGCTGGTGGTGACCCGGCCGCGCGCCGACGGGAGCGTCCCGACCTTGGCGGAGCTGGGCGAGGACGGCATCTTCGCCATCCCCGGCCGGTTCACGACCGCCTTCGCCCTCTTGCGCCTGGCGCTCGGCCGCGAGCCGCGCACGCGCGCCTTGCGCTTCGATGCGATCGTCGACGCGGTCGCGCGCGGCGAGGTCGACGCGGGTCTGATCATCCACGAATCGCGCTTCACCTACCACCGCGCCGGCCTGGTGCAGGCGATCGACTTGGGCGAATGGTGGGAGGCGGCGACCGGCAACGCGATCCCGCTCGGCGCGATCCTGGTGCGGCGCGACGTCGCCGACGACGACGCGCGCGCCCTCGATGTAGCGATCCGCCGCAGCCTGCAGTTCGCGCGCGAGCACGAGGACGCCATCATCGGCTACGTGCGCGAGCACGCCTTCGAGATGGACGAGGCGGTCATGCGCGCGCACATCGGCCTGTACGTCAACGAGTACAGCGACGACCTCGGTCCGGTCGGCATCGCCGCCGTCGAGGACCTCTTCGCGCGTGCGGCCGCGGCCGGCTTCATCGCCGCGGGAGCGCGGCCGGAGTTCGTGTGAACGACGCGTACTCGCGCGCCGCGTTCCTGGCGGGTGGCGGGGCGGTGCTCGCCGCACCGCGCGCCGCGCGCGCGGCGGCGCCGCGGATCGCGCTCGGCGACGACGTCTTCATCCGCGAGGCGTGGCGCGAGCTGCGCGGGCGGACGCTGGGGATCGTCACCAATCCCAGCGGCGTCCTCTCGACCGGCGAGACGGTCGTCGACGCGATCGTGCGGGCCGGGAACCTGCGGGTGAAGGCGCTGTTCGGTCCCGAGCACGGGATCCGCGGCACGACCGGCGCCGGCGAGCACGTCGCCTCGGCGGTCGATACGCGGACCGGCCTGCCGGTCCACAGCCTCTACGGCGCGACGCGCCGGCCGACCGCGGCGATGCTGGACGGGATCGACGTGCTCGTCTTCGACATCCAGGACGTCGGCGCGCGGCCGTACACGTACGTCTCGACGATGGCGTACGTGATGCAGGCGGCGGCCGCCGCCGGCAAGGACGTCTGGGTGCTCGACCGTCCCAACCCGATCGGCGGCCGGCTGATCGACGGCCCCGTCCTCGAGCCGCGCTACGCCTCGTTCATCGGGCTCTACCCGATCCCCGAACGCCACGGGATGACGGTCGGCGAGTTGGCGCGGCTCTTCAACGAACAATTCGGGATCGGCTGCACGCTGCGCGTCGTCGCGATGGAGGGTTGGTCGCGCGAGATGGTCTGGGAGCAGACGGGCCTGACCTGGGTGCCGACCTCGCCGAACATGCCGTACGCGCGCACGACGCTGGTCTATCTCGCGACGGGCTTGGTCGAGGACGGCGGCGTGAACAACGGCGTCGGCACCGACCGGCCCTTCGAGTATGCGGGCGGCGCCGGGTTCGATGCGGCGGCGTTGCGCGACGCCCTGGCCGCGCGCGCGATCCCCGGGATCGAGTTCGAGCCGGCTGAATGGTCGCCGGCGCGCGGTTATTGGGCCGGCCAGACGCTGCGCGGGGTGATGCTGAACGTCACCGATCCGCACGCCTTCCCCAGCGTCCGCACCGCGATCGAGATCCTCTGCGCCGCCCGCGCGCAGGGGAAGTACGCCGTCGCCGGCGCCGCCGGGATGGATCGCGACTGGGGCACCGACGCGGTCCGCCTCGCCCTATCGGCCGGCGCCGGCCCCGACGCGATCGTCGCGGCCTGGGAGCCGCAGCTTCGCGCGTTCCGCGCGCTGCGCGAACGCTACCTGCTGTACTAGTTTATTCGCCGCGCATGAGGGCGCGTTCGCGCAGCAGGCGGATCTGCCAGACGTGGATGAAGCGCTGGATCTCCTCGCGCGTGCGCTCGTCGATGTCGAGGAACTGCACGCCGTGGGCGAACTTGCGGCGCCGCGGGCTGAAGAACGCGATGACGATCTTGCCGTGCACGACCATCTCGCGGAACGGCTCGGGCGGAACCATGATCTTGCGCTTCACCTTGCCGCGCGCGGTCGTCTCGACGATCTCCCGTTCGAGCTGCACGCCGCGCACCAGCTCGTTGGGGAGCGTGAAGCGGATCGAGAGCAGCGTGTCGTTGGGGAGGTCCTCGTCGCCGACCAGCCGCAGGCCGCCGGCTGAGAGGTCGTTGGCCAGGGCCGTCCGCGGCCCGGTCCGCCCGGTCACGTCGTAGAGCACGCTGAACTCGACGGAGGCTCGGAAGTTCTTCCGCTGCGTCTCCGTGATCGTGGCTCGCTGGATCCCGGCCCCCCTGGCCGAGGACTTCTTCCAGAAGAACACCGGGCAAGCGTCTTCCAGGAAGTCCTCCGCCGCCCTCCGTAGCCAGCAGGACTCATGTCCGCCTTCGCCTCGCGGCTGCTCGCCGCGCTGGGCCCGGAAGTCGTCCTCACCGAGCCGGCTGACCTGGCGGTCTACGCCTTCGACGCCTTCACCGAGAACGCGCTGCCCAGCGCGGCGCTGATCCCGCGCGACGCGCGCGAGGTCGCGATCGCGGTCCGCATCGCCGGTGAGTGCGGCGAGCCGGTCGTCCCGCGCGGGGCCGGGACCGGTTTGTGCGGCGGCGCCGTCCCCTCGCGCGGCGGCCTGGTGATCGCGTTCGCGCGGATGAACCGAATCCTCGAGCTCGACGTGCGCAACCGCCGCGCGCGCGTCCAGCCGGGGCTGATCAACCTCGATCTCTCGAAGGCGGTCGCCGGCCACGGGGTCTTCTTCGCCCCCGATCCCTCCAGCCAGAAGATCTCGATGATCGGCGGCAACGTCGGGACGAACGCCGGCGGGCCGCACTGCCTGAGCTACGGCACCATGACCAATCATGTGATCGGCCTCACCTACGTCGACGACGCGGGCGAGCTGCGGCGCACCTCCCTCGACGACCCGGGCTACGATCTGACCGGCGTCCTGGTCGGCTCCGAAGGGACGCTCGGCGTCGTGACGGAGGTCGAGGTGCGGCTGCTGCGCTTGCCCGAAGCGGTGCGCGTCTGCGTGGCCGCCTTCCCCGACGTCGAGAGCGCCTCGGAGGCCGTCTCGGCGATCATCGGCGCCGGGCTCGTCCCGACGGCGCTCGAGATCATGGACGCGCTGATCACCCGGGCGGTCGAGGCCCACTATCACGCCGGGTATCCGGCGGGGGCGGGCGCGGTGCTGTTGGTCGAGATCGCCGGTGCGAACGACGACGTCGCGGCCGGCGAGGCGGCGATCGCCGCGATCGCCCGCGCGCACGGCGCGCTCTCGTGGCGCGCCGCGCGCGACCGCGCCGAGCGCGACCTGCTGTGGGCGGCGCGCAAGGGCGCCGCCGGCGCGATCGGGCGCATCGCCCCGAACTACTACATCCAAGACGCGTGCGTTCCGCGCACCCGGCTGCCCGAGGTGATGCACGTGATCGACGAGATCGCGCGCGCCCACCGGTTACCGGTCGGCAACGTCTTTCACGCCGGCGACGGCAACCTGCACCCGCTGCTGATGTTCGACCGCCGCATCCCGCGCGAAGTGCAAGCCGTCATCGACGCCGGCGTCGAGATCCTGACCGCCTGCATTGCGATGGGCGGGACGATCAGCGGCGAGCACGGGATCGGGTTCGAGAAGCGCGAGACGCTCTCGCTGGTGTTCTCGACCGACGACCTGGCGGCGATGGGTCGCGTGCGCGACGTGTTCGATCCGCGCCGCGCGTTCAATCCCGACAAGATCTTCCCCAGCGGCGCGGCGTGCGGCGAGGTCGGCGTGCGCGCCGCGGCCTCGGCGTGATCGCCAAAGGTGCGCGCGCCCGCCGCGGACCCGGCGCGCTCGGCGCGCACGAGCCGGCCCAGGTCGTCGAACCGGTCGACGCCGCCGAAACCGCCGCCGCGCTGGCCGCCGCCGCGGCCGCCGGTGCCGCCGTCGTCGTCCACGGCGGCGGCACGCTGCAAGCCGCCGCGAATCTTCCCGCGCGCTACGACGTCGCGCTCTTGACCCGGCGGCTCGACGCCGTGCACGCCTACGACCCGCGCGATCTCACCATCGGCGTGGGCGCGGGGACGACGCTCGAGGTGCTCGCGCGCCGGCTGGCCGAGCACAGGCAGTTCGTCCCGTTCGACGCGCCGCTCGCCGCGCGCGCGACGCTCGGCGGCACGCTCGCCGCCGGTTGGGCCGGCCCGCGGCGCGCGCGCTACGGCCGGCCGCGCGACCTGGTGATCGGGACGACCGTCGCGCTGGCCGACGGCACCTGCGCGAGCAGCGGCGGGATGGTCGTCAAGAACGTGACCGGCTACGATCTGGGCAAGCTCTACGTCGGCTCGCACGGCACGCTCGGCGCGCTGGTGCGGGTCAACCTCAAGCTGCTGCCCGCGCCGGCGGCGCGCCGGCTCGCGCTCGCGCCGTTCGAACCCGAGACGCGCGAGCGGGTCGTTGCGCACGCCCGCGAACGCGAGATCGAGCCGGCCGCGCTGCTCGTGCTCGACGGCGGCTTCGTGCCGCGCCATCTGGCCGACCGCGACGGCCGACCGTTGGTCGTCGCGCTGTTCGAGGGCTCCGAAGTGCTGGTCGACCGCGCGCTGCGCGAGTACCGCTCGGCGCTCGGCGCCGCCGGGGTCGCCGAGACGCGCATCCTCGACGACCGCGTCGCCGGCGACGCGTTCCAAACGATCCTCGACGGCTACGTCGGCGCGCGCGAGCGCAGCGCGACCTTCCTCGCGCGCGGGTTGCCCTCGGAGGCGAGCGCCCGCGCCGAGCGCGCGCGCGGCGTGGTCCCCGACGGCTATGCGCTGGAGACGATCGCCGATCTCGCGACCGGCGACGTCGTCGTGCGGTTGAGCTGGCGCGCCGCGGCCGAGGCCGCCTTCCCGGCTGCGGTCGGCGGGCTGCGCGCGGCGCTCGGCCGCGCGCACCGGATCGCCGGCGATCCGCGCGCCTGGGAGCTGGTCGACGCCTGGGGCGAGACGCCGTCGGCGTTGGCGACGATGCGCGGCATCAAGCAACGCTTCGACCCCGCTGGGACGCTCGCGCCGGGACGGTTTCTCAGTGGGCTCTGATCCCCGCTCGGCGCGCGTCCCCGACGCGCTCTGGCTCGACGTGCGCCGCACCTTGGCGGTCGTCTTTCGCCGCCCCAGCCGCTTGGTGCGACTGGTCGCGCTCGGACCGCGCGGCTGGTTCGCGACGGCGCGCTTTCTGACCGCGGTCATCCCGCGCAGCGGCCGGGAGCTGGCGCGCATCCGCCTGCGCGCCGCGGCGATCCCCGACGCGGTCCTGCGCGAGCAGGCGCTGGCGTCGATCGATCTCAAGGCGTATCACGTTCACGGCGGCGCGATCCTGGCGACCTTTCTGCGCGGTGAGACGGCGCAGCGTTACATCTCGATCGTCGCCGCGCTCGAGACGATCTACGACTACCTCGACAACCTGTGCGATCGCGTCCCCGACGTCTCCCAGACGGCCTACGCCGCGTTGCACGGCGCGCTGCTCGACGCGCTCGACGACCGCCGCGCGCTGGGCGACTGGTACCGCGCCGGTCCGGCCGGCGACGACGGCGGCTATCTGCGCGGGCTGGTCGAGACGGCGCGCGCCGGACTGCGGGCGCTGCCGCACTACGACGCGGTGCGCGAGCAACTGCTCGAGGTCGGCGAGTACTACGCGGAGCTGCAGGTGCTCAAGCACGGGCCGAGTGGCGTGCGCGAGCGCGACTGCGGCGCCTGGTACGCCCGCCACCGCGACCGCTTCCCCGGCCTCGCCTGGTGGGAGTTCGCCGCCGCCTGCGGCTCCTCGCTACCGGTCTTCGCCCTGATCGATCTGGCTGCGCGCACGCGCTTCGATCCGGCCGAGATCGACGCGACGTTGCGCGCCTACTTCCCGGGCGTCTCGGCGATCCACATCCTGCTCGATTACTTCATCGACCAGGCCGAGGACCGCGAGCATGGCGAGCTCAACTTCGTCGCCTGCTATCCCTCGAGCGGCGCGGCCGTCGAAGCGTTGGGCGGCCTCGTCCGCAGCACGCTGGTGCGGTTGCGCACGCTGGCCGGCGCGGCCCGGCACCGCTTCGTCGTGCAGGCGATGTGCGTCTTCTACCTGACCCACCCCAAGGTGTTCGAGCAACGCCTCGATCGCGAGAGCGCGACGCTGCTCAGCGCGCTCTCATAGATATGAAGCCACGATGAGAAGACGCTTGGACGAGGCTGGGACCGACACGCTCGGAGATTGGGTATAGTTGTAGCTATTATGATGAACTTTTCCACCAGCGGTACGCTGCGGGCGCTGGCGGCGAGCCTCGCGGCAAGTGTAGCGTTGGCCCTGCCGCTCGTCGCGAGCGCGCAGACCGCCCCGTCCTACTCCCAGGTCCCTCCCTACGCGACGCACGAGGATCAGATCCAAGGCCGAATCGTGAGCTTCGACGGCGCCTACGCGCTGCGCGTCCACGACGAGCGCGGCTTCGTCGACAACGTCCAGCTTCACCAGGGGACGGTGATCAACCCAACCGGGCTTACGCTGCGGCCGGGAATGTCCGTCTCGATCCTGGGCCACCCGCAGGGCAACGTCTTCGCGGCCAACGAGATCGACACGCCGTACACCTACTTGGTGGGCTACCCCTACCCGTATCCGTACTACGGACCGCAAGTTGGCGTCGGCTTGTATTTCGGCGGGCGTCACTGGCGCTGACCGCCGAGTGACGGCGCTCGCACCGCTCGGCTGAGTCGGCCCGCCACGCAGGTCGGCCGGCTGGGCGCGTGCAAGCGGCCAACGTGTTCGCACTGCGCGTGCTCGGCACGCTGGTCGCTGCGACCGTCTTGGTCGCGGCCGCACCCGTCTCGGCGATCCGCGGATTCGATCCGCTCGCCGGCGCGCGCGAGCACGTCGACGAGGCGCTCTTCCTCGACATCCCCAGCGCCCAGGGCGCGCAAGATGCCGCCGAGTTGCTGGGCACGCACCCGCACTACGCCGGCACGCCGGCCGACCACGCCTTCGCGCTGAAGACCCGCGACCTGCTGCGCGAGTACGGCTTCGACGCGCGGGTCGAATCGTTCACCGCGCACATCGACACGCCGCGCAAGCTGGTGCTCGAACTCTACGCCGATTCGCGGCTCTACCGGCCGCGCGAGTCGATCTTCATCGGCCCGCGAGGGACGCGGCCGACCGACTTCGAGCTGCGCGAGGTCGGTGATCCGGCCGACCCGGCGACCCTCGATCCGGCAGTCGGCCTCCCGTTCAACGCCGGCGCCGCGAACGGCGACATGACCGGACCGCTGCTCTACGCGAACCGCGGGCTGCCCGCCGACTTCGCAACCTTGCGCGCCGCCGGCGTCGACGTGCGCGGCGCGATCGCGCTGATCCGCTACGGCGCCGCGTTCCGCGGACAACTCGTGCACGACGCGCAAGAGGCCGGCGCGATCGCCGTCGTCCTCTACGACGACCCGGCCGACGACGGCGCCGCCCGCGGCCCCACCTATCCCGCCGGTCCCTGGCGCCCCGCCGCTTCGGTGCAGCGCGGCTCGCTCGGCGCGGGGATTCGCATCCCCGTTTTGCCGGTCAGCGCGAACACCGCGCGCACGATGCTGCGCGGCCTGCATGGAGCCGTCGGTCCGGCCGGTTGGGCCGGCGCGCTCGATGCACCGTACCCGGTCGCCAAAGGGCCGGCCTATGCGCGCGTCGCCGTCATCCTCAATCACGAGACGCGCACGCTGTGGAACACGATCGGCGTCCTGCAAGGCGCGCAGTCGACCGAGTCGGTCGTGCTCGGCGCGCACCGCGACGCGTGGGTCGCCGGCGTCGGCGACAACGGCGCCGGGACGACCTCGTTGCTCGAGACCGCGCGCGGCCTGGGCTATCTCGCCAAGAGCGGCCGGCGCTCGGCGCGCACGATCGTCATCGCGCTGTGGGACGGCGAAGAGGTCGGGCTACTCGGCTCGGCGGCGTACGCCCACGCGCACGAACGCGAGCTGCGCGCCGGCTGCATCGCCTACCTGAACGCCGACGAGGACGTGACCGGTCCGGCCTTCGGCGCGACCGCCGTTGGGGCACTCGGGCCTTCGTTGATCGAGACGACCCGCACCGTCGAAGATCCCGCCCGCGAGCGCACCAGCGTGCACGAACGCTGGAGCGCGCAGCAGCACGGCGTCGTCTTGCGCACGCCCGGCGGCGGCAGCGATCACGAGTCGTTCCTCTACCGCTTCGGGACGCCGGTCGCCGAGATGGGCTTCTACGGTCCGTTCGGCCCGTATCACTCGAGCTACGACACCGCACTCTACGCGGAGCGGCAGAGCGATCCGTACTTCGTGCTGCACCGCGCCAACGCGCAGCTCTACGGCATCCTCGCCTTGCGGCTGGCCAACGCCAACGTCCTGCCGTACGATTTCAGCGCCTACGTCCCGGCGCTGGAAGTCGGCGTCGCCGAGTTGCAGCAGCGCGCGCACGTCGACGGTCGCACGATCGACCTCCTTCCGCTGCAGCGCGCGATCGATCAGTTCCGCCACGTCGCCGCGCATGCCGACGATGCGATCGCGCAAGGCGGTGGGCCGGGCGACGTGTGGACGCTCGATGCAGCACAGACGATCGACGGCGTTGCCTACGGCGTCTCGGGCTACGCGTCGCTCGCCTATCCCGCGATCTCCGCCGCGTACGCCTCGGGGTCGGCGAGTGGGCTGACCGATGCGATCGCGGCGACCGCCGCCGCGGTCGACCGCGCACGCACCGACCTGCGCTTCCCCGTCGTCCCGGCGAGCTGAATCTCCGCCGTCGCGACCGCATCATGCGCGTCACCATCCTGGGCGCTTCCGGCTTCGTCGGCCACCATCTGGCAGCGGCGCTGCGTGCGCGCGGCGACGAGGTCGTGACCGCCTCGCTGCGCGACCCCGCCGCTGCCGCCACGACCAGCGCCGGGAGCGACGCCGTCGTCAACCTCGCCGGCGCGCCGGTCTCGCAGCGCTGGACGAAGGCCCACCGGCGTGAGATCGCGCGCACGCGCATCGACCTGCCGCGCGCGTACCTCGCCGCGCTGGCGAACGTCGCGCCGCGGCCGCGCGCGTACGTCAGCGCGTCGGCCGTCGGGTACTACGGAACCAGTCGCAGCGCGACGTTCACCGAGACGAGCCCGGCCGCCGGCGACTTCCTGGCGCGGGTCTGCGCCGATTGGGAAGCGACGGCCGACGGGGCCGCGGCGCTCGGGCTGCGGGTCGCCAAGATTCGGACGGGGCTTGCACTCGGTACGGACGGCGGCGCGCTGGCGAAGCTGCTCCCGCTCTTCCGAGCCGGCCTGGGCGGGGTCATCGGCGATGGGGCGCAGTGGTGCTCCTGGATCCACGTCGACGACCTGGTCGGCATCTACCTCCATGCCCTCGACGGCGTCGCCGGCGTCCTCGACGCCACCGCCCCGAACCCCGTCGTCAACCGTACGTTCACCCGCGCGCTCGGCCGCGCCCTCGGGCGCCCGACGCTCGTTCCGGTCCCGGCGTTCGCCGTCGGGCTGCTGCTCGGCGAAGCTGCGGTGATCGTGACCGAGGGCCAGCGCGTGCTCCCGGAGCGGACGCTCGCGACCGGCTACGCGTTCCGCTACCCCGGGCTCGACGGCGCGCTGCGCGCCTTGGTGAACCAAGCTTCACACACCTGAGGGCCGGCGCGCAGGGAATCTCCGGGGGGACTCGACAACGGATCGGGATGGCGACGCTTTCCGCACCCGTCCTGAGCTCCACGCTCGGGTCGACGATGTCCGATCAGCCGCTCGGCATCCGCGCGATCTTCGAGCACGCGATGCGCAACCATCCGCGCAAGCAGATCGTCTCGCGCGAAGGCAACGACGTCCGGCACTTCACCTACGCCGAGTTCGGCAAGCGCGTCGCCAAGCTCGCCAACGCGCTGAGCGCGCTCGGGATCGGCCCGGGCGATCGCGTCGCCTCGTTCGCCTGGAACGGCTACCGGCACCTCGAACTCTACTACGCGGTGCCGATGATCGGCGCGGTCCTGCACACCGTCAACATCCGCCTCTTCCCCGACCAGGTCGCGTTCGTGCTCGACCACGCCGAGGACCGCGCCGTCTTCTACGACGGCTCGCTGGTCAAAGCGATCCGCGCCGGCCACGAGCACCGGCCCAATCTCAGCCGCATCTTCGTGCAGATGGGACCGGCGGCCGAAGAGTTCCCCGGCGCGCTCGACTACGAGACGCTACTGGCGCGCGAGCCCGACACCTACGCCTGGCCCGACATCGACGAGCGCGCGGCCGCGATGCTCTGCTACACCTCGGCGACGACCGGCGATCCGAAGGGCGCGCTCTTCTCCCACCGCTCGACCTACATTCATACGCTGGCGATCGGCCTGGCCGACGCAATGGCGATCACCGAACGCGATCGGCTGCTGCCGATCGTCCCGATGTTCCACGTCAACGCCTGGGGGACGCCGTTCCTCGCGCTGCTGGTCGGTGCCGACTTCATCATGCCGATGGAGCGGCTCGATCCCGCCGGCGTGATCGAGCTGTGCGAGCAGGAAAAGGTGACGATCTCGGCCGGCGTGCCGACGGTCTGGATGGGCGTGCGCGACATGCTGCTGGCGCAGAACAAGCGGCTGCCGCTGCTCAAGCGCGTCATCATCGGCGGCTCCGCGATGCCCAAGTCGCTGATGGACGATCTCGCGCAGCTCGGGATGAGCGCCTGCCACGCCTGGGGCATGACCGAGATGTCGCCGATCGGAACGATGGCCTCGGACTATTCGCTGCTCGACGATCAACCCGAGCGGCAGCGGCAGGAGCGCTACAAACAGGGTCGCTTCAACCCGATTGTCTCCTGGCGCGTCGTCGACGAGCACGGCCGCGACGTTCCGCAGGACGGCGTCGCGCGGGGTGAGCTGCTGGTGCGCGGCTTCGCCGTCGCGCGCTCCTACTATCACAACGAGAGCGCGACCAAGGCCGCCTTCGAGCCCGACGGCTGGTTCCACACCGGCGACGTCGTGACGATCGACGAGTACGGCTACATCGAGATCGTCGACCGAGTGAAAGACTTTATCAAGTCGGGCGGCGAATGGATCTCCTCGGTCGAGGTCGAGAATCTCCTGATGGGCCACCCCGGCGTCAAAGAGGCTGCGGTGTTCGGGATCGTCCATCCGAAGTGGCAGGAGCGCCCCGTCGCCGCGGTCGTCATGCGCGAGGGGCACGCGGCCGACGAAGAGGCGCTCCGCACCTGGATGCTCGAGCGCCTCGCCAAATGGCAGACCCCCGACCGCGTCGTCTTCATGGATGTCATCCCGCGCACGGGTGTCGGGAAGTTCCTCAAACGCGAGCTGCGCGCTCGCTACGAGCACCTATTCTCCGAAAGCGAGCCCGTGTGATGTCGTCCATGCCCGAGCTATCGATCTTCAGCAAGGACCCCAGCAAAGGCAACTTCCCGGCGGGGCACCGCTTCTTCTCGTTCGGAGAACGCGGTGAACTGATGTACGTCGTGGTCAGCGGCGAGGTCGAGATCACCCTGCGCGGCAAGCTGCTCGAGACAGTCGGGCCCGGCGGCCTCTTCGGCGAGATGGCACTGATCGATCACCACGAGCGCAGCGCCGACGTCGTCGCCAAGACCGACGTCGAGGCAGCTCTCATCGATCAGAAGCGCTTTCTCTACCTCGTCAGCCACCATCCGTTCTTCGCCGTCGAAGTCATGAAGGTCATGGCCTTTCGCTTGCGGAGATTCGACGCGTCGCTCTGACGCAAACCTAACAAACGTCGGTAGCATACGCATCGACGAATGGCAAGGCTTAGCAGCATGCGACCAAAGCATGAATGTCAGGTCTCTGCTTGAGGTCGCGCCGTAACGTTTGGCGCTCCTACTGAACGGACATCTTGCCCATTGCGGGTTGACACGTAGAGTCTCGATTTGAAAGCGAGTCTTCCTTGCTTGGCCTTGATGGATTGAACATCCGTATCTTTTGCGCGGCTTCCTTGACACTCGCTCTCGCCGCCTGCGGTGGCGGTGGCAGCGCCACCCCGCCGGTCAGAGCCACACCGGTCTCGCCCGGTGGCTCGGCCACGGCCCCCGAGAGTATCTCGTTCCGCATCCCGGCCCCAGCGTTGTCCGGTATAACGAACCCGCCGTCCGCGAGCCAGACGAAGACTTCGCTTTCATCCCGCAAGCCGCTCTACGTCTCCCCCGATACGTCGGCTTTCACCCTCTCGATCGACGGTGACCTCGTCTTCAGCGGCGCTTCGGCGACCACGCCGGGTTCGAGCGCGACGACGAATATCCCGAACCAAACGGGCACGGCGTCGTATACCATCACCGCCGGCGGCAGAAGCCCGAACGCGTACTATACCGTCACGGCCTCAGTCGACGTTCTGCCCGGCCAGCACACGATCGGCGTCGCTCTGACCGCGTTGGACGGCTTCGTGCTCTCGGAAGCGCAGCAAACGTACACGCTCAACGGCGGGTCCAATCCGGCCGCCGTGTTCTCCCTGCAGGGCGTCGTCGATTCCGCCTTCTGGTGTGATGCTGCCTGCGACGGTGGGGCCGGCACGCCGAGCGCCAGCGGTGTCTACACGCTCGATGTGTACCCGACCGACCATGAGGGCGACGCCATCGTCTATCAGACCAGCGGCAGCGCCCCGGTGTCGCTCGATAACGGTCCGGTGAACCTCATCGAAGCGACCGACAGCAACGGGGGCGGCACGGTCACGATCGCCAACGCCGGCCCGTTCACGAATCCGGGCAACGCCTTTACGATCGGGTCGGGCAGCCAGTCGGGCTACAGTGTTGCCCTCCAGTGCGCAAAGATCGGCACAGCCACGGTGGCGATGCAAGTGGGTCCGGCGACCGCCGGTGGCGTGAGCGGATTCAACTACGCGGCCCCGATCAATACGAGCCTGGACCCGGTGGATGCTAGTACGGGCAACCCCTGGGCAACACCGCAAACGAACGTCTATACGACGCCCAACCTGCTCGTCGGCCCGGTCCCGGTCACGCAGGACTTCGGGAACGAGTTGAGCCTGAGCTGCGACGCAAACCTCAACTTGACGGTCGTGTAAGGATCTCGAATGAGCTCATGAAGGCGTTGCGATCGCTCGCTCGACGATCCGCCTTCGTGAAGACGATCAACACGTAAAGGCGGTCGCCGGTGTAGTACGCCTGGACGTCGTAGTGGCCGTCCGGGCCCTGCGCCGTAAACGCTCGGCCCGTAACACCGTTCAAGACGGTCGCCTTGTCCGAGAGCAACGTCTTGCCGATCGTGATCCCGTCCCGATACGCTTCGAGGGTCGCTTCCGGTGTGCCGGGGTTCATACCCGGCGGGTAATCGTAGTACGTCACCAGATAGCGGACATCGCCGTTCTCCAGCGAGAGGGAGAACTCGAAGAGATTCGTCGTCTTCCCCGGCCCGCTCGGCACCGGTACGATCTGGGACGTCGGCGTGCCGGGCATCAGGACGCTGAAGCGCCCCTCCGAAGAGACGAACCGCTGGAGACTCGGATCGGCCGCCGCTCCGACGCCGACGAAGAGCAGCAACGCCGCCGCGATGCCGACGGAGACGCTACGCGTAGTCTTGCAACCGTGGATAGCGTGCGCCGAATAGCTTCGGGACATCCACGCCGTATGCGTCACTCAAAGATTGCAGCTCGGCTTCGGTGGGAAGCGCTTTGCCGGCCTCAACGTCGATGAGGCGCTGCACATCGATCGCCGCTGCTGCTGCGACCGCCTCGAGTGACATCCCGTGCTCGATGCGGACTTGAACCAGCGTCTCGGCCAAGGCCTGTCTGGATCGCTCGTCAGGGGTCATGGAGTCCTTTCGCCTTTCGCGCGCCGCACGAACTGGAGGGCGGTGAGCCGAGTGGAGACCGAGGCGACCTTCACGTCGATGAAGCCGCGGTCCCGCAGGATCGTGCGGATCGCCGCTTGACCGAGCGGGGCGTCTTTGCCCTTGACGTAGACGACCCAGAGTCGACCGCCGCGTGCGAGCGCTCGCGCATGTGCTTTGAGGACCGAAGCGAGCACGGCGGCATCGTCGATTCGTGCGACGATGATGTCGGCGTCGACGGCGCCGTTCGCTCGTGTGGCCTCGGCGAGCGCTGCCGCGAGGGCGTCATCGTCTACCTCGCCTTCGACGCGGACTCGGGTCGTCGGGGTGGTGAGGCCGAGCTTCTTCGCGAGCGACGGCGGTGGCGCGACGAGCGCCGTGGCCCAGCGCGCGGCGAGCGGCCCGAGGGCAAGTTCGATCTGCTCGTCTCCGGCGGTGCAGCGCAGCGTCCCACCTTCGACGCGGATCTCGCTGAGCGCGTCGAGCCGCGCCCGCGCGCGAAACGCGCCGCGCGCGATCAGCTCGGGCGGCTCGATGAGCACGGTCACCGCGCCGCTGCGCGTTCCCCAGCGCGCCTGGCAGCGCGTCTCGCGTCCCATCGCGGTCAACCTTCCGTCTATTTGCGGCGGTGGCGCTTCACCAGATCCGAAAGTGACTGGGCGCCCGTGCGATCGAGCACTGTACCAAGGGTAGCATCGCTCCGAAATCCCGAGAGGAAGTCGTCGCCGTAGACCTTTCGCAGCGTGCGCACTAGGGTGTCGGACCGCTTTATCTGCGCCTCGCCGTCTTCGTCACGATGGCGACCATTGAAGCTACGCTCTTTTGCCATATCTTAGGTACCTATCCCGAGACTACCGCGGGCCAACAAGGGAACATGTGTTCGGATCGTATCACGCCGCGGTCCCTTGTTTCAACTGGCCGCCCTTGTGATTGTAGTAGCGATGAAGTTCGATGTCTCGTGCAGGCGGCGCCAACGTGCTCGACCCGAGTGAGGAGGCGCGGAACATTGCGGCGTTCAGCCTCGGCCAACTCTTGCAGAAGGACAGTTCGGTCGAGTCCGGCCTCAGAGCCATGCTGCGAATAGCGACCATGCGCGGCCATCTCTGGTGGCAGGCGTGGGCGTTCATGCAACTGACGAACTTCTACGAGCCTGATGCAATGGATGGGGTGCATCTTCTTATCGAGTCGGCATTCCCCGACGCTGAACGGCGGAGCGGTCTGCTCGAATCAGCCATGGCCAGTGTCAGAGAGACGAGGATAGTTGGTGCGTCGGACCCGCCAAAATACTACCTCGCCGATGTCGGAGACCTGGAACGAGACCTTCCGATCTTCGAAGCGCGGCTCTTGCGCAAGATCACGGTGGAACGCTCAGCTCAACGCGACATGCGTCGCACAATTCTGAACCGCATCAAGAATCGGGTCCAGATCTACCTCATGGCCATCGAAAACGGGGCGACACTCCCGAGGGAGAGTGACGAGGCCTAGCGGCCACCGTCGAGGACCAATGGGCAATCCCACCCAACATTACGAGCATGGAGCCCGTTGACGCGGATGCGGCCATCCTCACGCTCGCGTGCCGGAACCGGCCGGGGATCGTCGCCGCGGTCGCGACGCGCATCTTTGAGCGCGGGTTCGACGTGCGCGAGGCGCAACAGTACGAGGACCCCGCGGCGGGGACGTTCTTCATGCGGGTCGTCTTCCAACCCGCTCGTCCCGACGCCGATCACGCCGTGCTGCGGGCGGACTTCGAGCGCCTGAGCGGCGAGCTCGGTCTGCACTGGACGGTGCGCCCTACTGCGCAGCGCTGGCGCGTGATGATCCTCACCTCGCGCGAGCATCACTGCTTGGCGGACCTGGTCTATCGGTGGCGACTCGGCGAGCTACCAATGGATATCGTCGCGGTCCTTGCCAACCACCCGGCGGAGACATACACAGACGTCCCGCTCGCCGGCATCCCCTTCCACCACCTGCCCGTCGCACCGGGAGCGAAGGCGCAGCAGGAGGCGCAGGTGTGGCAGCTCGTGCAGGAGACCGGCACGGAGCTGGTCATCCTAGCTCGCTACATGCAGATCCTCAGCGCCGACCTCACCGCGAAGCTCGCCGGCCGCTGCATCAACATCCACCACTCCTTCCTACCCGGCTTCAAGGGCGCGCGCCCGTACCAGCAGGCGCACGCGCGCGGCGTGAAACTCGTCGGCGCGACGGCGCACTACGTCACCGCCGATCTCGACGAGGGTCCGATCATCGAACAGGACGTCGAGCGCATCAGCCACAGCGACACCCCCGAGACCCTCGTCCGCAAAGGCCGCGACATCGAACGCCGCGTCCTAGCCCGCGCCGTCCGCTACCACCTCGAAAGCCGAGTGTTGCTGAATGATCGGAAGACTGTCGTGTTTGGAGATTGATGGGTTGGCTACGAGCTTAACGAGCAGGGCAAAGCCTTGTCCGACTCTGATGATGGAACGTGGCCAGGCGCACTACTGCGGACCTCCTGGTATCGCCAACTTTCCATACGATATGAGGACTCGGGCCGTATCCTGTCCATTCATGATGCAATAGTGCGTCGGCTTGCCATGCGCACGTTGCTCGTTGACCTTCCCTTCAACATCCTTAATGACCGATTCTGAGATATTGCCGACGAATTGAACGATATAGAGCAGTGCCGGAGAGGTAAACAGGCGCACGATCTGATCACCATTGGCCCCGCAATCGCGAAGCTCCATGGTGTGCTTTCGCAAGCCATTGCCTTTGAGCAAGAACGCAGTGGCAACACGGCGCCCATTTACTCGGACCTGGCTTGAATAAAGGTCATTTGTCTCTCCCCCCCAGTCCTTCTTATGAAATACTTTGTTGATGATCTGCTCGAAACCGATCTGTACTTCATCTTCGGGAACGTCTAAGTAGCCATCAGCGCTCAGTAATGGCGCAACGAATTGCGGATTGACGTCTCGTGCCGCGGCGAAACTGTCAATATCTTCAATATATAAGCGGACCGCTTCAGGCAAGTCAGTGTATCGATTAGGCGCACCATCTAGAATGTTGCGAAGCTCGGTCACGAACCCTTGGAGTCTATATCGCGTCTGTGCGTAGCGAGGATCTAAGCCCGTGAAACTCATGTGGAGTTGCGTCAGCTCGCGAAACCCGTTCCACTCAAGACTAGTCGGGAAGATAGCGGTGAGAGTCGGACGAACCTCGTCATTCGCCCAAGCGAAGAGCTGCTGCTCGTATCGTACGTTGTCTGCGTCTGCGTTGAACGTCCCGGCTTGCTTTCGCTCATTATAGTCGAGCTCGAGGTCCTGCAGCACCTCATAGCCTCTGTTTATGAGCATGATAAGCTGATCACGAGCCGCAGATAGCGACATTCGCAGGCGCACGCGAGCTACTGCCGATTCCTCGTGTCGAGGCCGACAGCCGCGTTATCGTCGCCGCGGTGGAAGCGCGTACCGCGCTTCGTGCGGGCGTACAACCACCACACCCCACTCTCATGAGGGCAGGCGCACTTCGTATTCAGCCGGACTGTGTCGGTCCAATATGCCGTAACATCACCTCGGCATGCCGCCGCCGGGGCGTCTCCAACGCGCCCCAGCCTTCGGTCACGGTAATCGCCGGGTTCCCTTAGTTTAAATTGACCTCAAACAACCCGGCAGCGCCCATGCCGCCGCCGATGCACATGGTGACGACGACGTACTTGGCGTTGCGGCGTTTGCCTTCGATGAGGGCGTGCATGACCATGCGGGCGCCGGAGACTCCGTACGGGTGGCCGATCGAGATCGCGCCGCCGTCGACGTTGAAGCGGTCGTTGGGGATGCCCAGGGTGTCGCGGCAGTAGATCGTCTGCACGGCGAAAGCTTCGTTGAGCTCCCAGAGACCGATGTCATCGATGCTCAGCTTGTGGCGGCGTAGAAGATCAGGGACGGCGAAGATCGGGCCGATCCCCATCTCGCCGGGCTCGCAGCCCGCGACCGTCATCCCGCGGTAGAAGCCGAGCGGGTTGATGCCGCGCGTGCGCGCTTCGTCGGCATCCATGATCACCACGGCAGCGCCGCCGTCGGAGAGCTGGGAGCTGTTGCCGGCGGTGATCGAGGAGTTCTTGTCGAGCACGCCCTTGAGCGAGGCGAGTCCCTCGAGGGTCGTGTCGGGGCGGTTCCCCTCGTCCTTCGTTAGCGTGACGAGCTCTTCGGAGAACGAGCCGTCCTCCTTGTGCTCGACGTACTTCCAGCTCGGAAGCGGGACGATCTCGGCGTCGAAGCGGCCGGCGACCTGCGCCGCGGCGACCCGCTGCTGCGACTGCAGCGAGTACTCGTCTTGCCGCTCGCGTGAGACGTTGTACTTCTTGGCGACGAAGTCGGCCGTCTGCAGCATCGGCGTGTAGATGTCGGGGTCGTGCCGCAGCATCCACTCTTCGGTGAAGCCCTTGGTGTTGACGTCGTTCTGCACCAGCGAGATCGACTCGACGCCGCCAGCAACGATGACCTTCACGCCGTCGGCGATCACGCGGCCGGAGGCGGTCGAGATCGCCTGCAGTCCGGAGGCGCAGTAGCGGTTGATCGTCGTGCCGGGGACGCGCAGCGGCAGCCCCGCGCGCAGCGCGGCGACGCGACCGATGTTGTGGCCGGTCGCGCCTTCGGGCAGACCGACACCGAGGACGACGTCCTCAATCTCGTTGGGGTCGACGCCGGCTCGCGCGACGGCGTGCTCGATGGCGTGACCCGCCATCGTCGCGCCGTGGGTTTGGTTGAATGCGCCGCGGAAGGCCCGACCGATCGGGGTCCGCGCCGCTGAGACGATCGCCGCCTCAGGCATGGGTGAGCTCCTTGGAATAAGTTGCGATGGTGCCGCCGCGTTTCGCGATCTCCGCGAGCAGCGGTGCGGGGGTCCACTGGTCGCCGAACTGCGCCCGGTAGCCCTCCATGATTGTGACGGCCTTGGCGTCGCCGATCTCGTCGACGTACCACATCGGGCCGCCGTGGTGCGGTGGGAAGCCGTAGCCGTAGACGAAGACGATGTCCTCGTCGCCGGAGCGCAGCGCGATGCCCTTCTCGAGCAGGTCGGCGCCGACGTTGGCCAGCGCCAGCCAGAGCCGATCGATGATCTCTTGATCGGAGATCTCGCGCGGCTTGATGCCGAGGCGCTTGGCGTCCTCGGCGAAGAGCGCCTCGATCTCCTCGGAGCGCTGCGGCTCGCGGTTGCCCTTGATGTAGTCGTGGAAGCCGGCGCCGGTCTTCTGGCCCCAGCGCTTGCGCTCGTACATCGTGTCGACGACGGACGACTTGGCGCCCAGCGAGTCCGGCCGCTCCTTCTGAATGTGGTAGAACACGTCGACGCCGGAGAGGTCGAAGGTCGCGAACGGACCCATCGCCATCCCGGCGGCCTTCATCACCGCGTCGATCTGGATCGGGGTCGCGCCCTCGGTCGCCAGCGCGATCGCTTCGCGCGAGTAGTCGAAGAACATCCGGTTGCCGATGAACCCGAACGCGTTGCCGGAGATCACGGCGACCTTCTTGAGCGTCTTGCCGAGCGCAATCGCGGTCTGCAGCGTCTGCGCCGACGTCTCCTTGCCGCGCACGATCTCGAGCAGCTTCATGATGTTCGCCGGGGCGAAGAAGTGCAGCCCGACGACCTGGCCGGGGCGCTTCGTCACCGCGGCCATCTCGTCGATGTCGAGGGTCGAGGTGTTCGAGGCGAGGATCGCCTCGGGCTTGATCGCCGCGTCGAGCTTGGCGAAGATCTGCTTCTTGAGGTCCATCCGCTCGACGACCGCCTCGACGACGATGTCGACGTCAGCGATCTCGGCGTAGTCGGACTCGAAGGTCACGAGTTGGCTCTGCTGCCAGGCCTGCTCCTGGGTGAGCCGGCCCTTCTTCACCTGGTACGAGAACGTCCCGAAGACCAGCTCGCGCGCCTTGGTGATCTGCTCGTCGCTGATGTCGACGACCGTCACCGGGATGCCGACGCTGGCGAAGGTGATCGCGATGCCGGTGCCCATCGTCCCGGCGCCGATGACGGCGGCCTTGGCGATCTTCTGCGGCTCGGCTTTGGCTAGACCCGGAACCTTGCCCAGCTCGCGCTCGGCGAAGAAGATGTGGCGCAACGCCGCCGACGGCTTCGAGGCGAGCAGCTCGTCGAACAGACGATACTCGCGCGCGAGGCCGCGTTCGAAGGGCAGCTCGACCGCCGCCTGCACGGCGTCGATCAGCTTGTGGGCGGCCAAGCCGCCGTTGTCCTCGGGCGGGACCAGCTTGTGCGCCTGCGCGACGACGAACGGCGTCGCGAACAGGCCCAGGTTCGCGATCCCGAGCGACGCCTGGATCTGCGAGAGGCGGCGCTTGGGTTTGCCGGCGTAGCCCTTGGCCGCCGCGACGACGTCGCCGTCGACGACCGCGTCGAGCATCTTCTTCTCGAGCGCCTCGGGCGCTTTGATCATCTCGCCCTTGAGCATCAGCTGCATCGCGTCGTTGGCGCCGATCAGCCGTGGCAGGCGCTGCGTTCCGCCTGCGCCCGGCAACAGGCCGAGCTTGATCTCGGGCAAGCCGACGCGCGAGCGCGAGGTCGCGACGCGATAGTCGCAGGTCAGCGCCAGCTCGTAACCGCCGCCCAGCGCCATCCCGTCGATCGCCGCGACGTAGAGCTTCTTGCCATGCTCGATCGCCGCCATGACGTCGCGCGCGGTCTTCGTCTCCGGCCCGGGCTTCTGGTCGATGGCGTTGAGGTCGTTGACGTCGGCGCCGCCGCTAAGGTAGCCGTTGGCGCCGGTGAAGACGACCGTCGTGACGTTCGGGTCGTTCTCGGCCTCCTGGATCGCCGCGACCAGCTCCGCGCAGAGCGCGAAGGAGAGCGCGTTGACCGGTGGGCTGTCGAGGGTGATCAGCCGGACCCCGTCACCGAGGTCCGAGCCTTTGACTTTCCACTGCGGCTGGGTGAGTTGACTCATCTTCCTTCTCTGTCGTGCCTGTGCGCTATCGTGTCTCTAGACGGTCGCGAGCGAGCGGCGCTCGACTTCGAACATCTCGTCGTTGCCGGCCATCACGTCGCCCGAACCCTCGGTGATCTGCTTGCGGTACCACGCGCCCTGCGAGAGGACGTGGTGCGCGTAGAAGGTCGCCGTCTGGATCTTGGCGGTGTAGAACGCGTCGTTGTCACCCGCCGCCAGCTTCTCGGCCGCGACTTTCGCGCCGCGGAAGAGCTGCCAGCCGCCGGCGACGACGCCGACGTACTTGAGGAACGGGACCGAACCGGCGAACGCCTTGTGCAGGTCGCCCATCGCGTTCATCCCGATCCACTGCGCGGTCTCGCCCAGTTCCTTGGTCGCTTCGCCGAGCGGTCCCGCAAGCGCGGCGACCTCGGGATTCGGCGAGGCGGCGAGTTCCTTGGTGAAGGCGGCGATCGTCTTGAGAACCTTAGCCGCGCTGGCGCCCATGTCGCGCAGCAGCTTGCGGCCGACCAGATCCAAGGCCTGGATGCCGGTCGTCCCCTCGTAGATCGTCGTGATGCGCACGTCGCGGTACTGCTGCGCGATCCCGGTCTCTTCGATGTAGCCCATCCCGCCGAAGACCTGCAGCGCCGTCGACGCGACGTCGATCGCGACCTCGGTGCACCAGCCCTTGACGACCGGGATCATCAGCTCGACGAAGGCCTGGTGTTCCTTGCGGACCGCCTCGTCGGGCGACTTGTGCGCGTAGTCGAGCGAAGCCGCCGTCACGTACGAGAGCGCGCGCATCGCCTCGACGTTGGCCTTGCACCACAGCAGCATCCGCCGCACGTCGGGGTGCTTGATGATCGCGACCGGCTCGGGGCTGCGCGAGGCGGCGTCGCGGAACTGGATGCGCTCCTTGGCGTACTCGACCGCGTGCTGGTAGGCACGGTCGGCGATCGCCAGGCCCTGGACGCCGACGCTGAAGCGCGCGGCGTTCATCATGACGAACATGTACTCGAGGCCCCGGTTCGGCTCGCCGACCAGGTAGCCGATCGCGCCCTGTCCGCTCTCACCGTAGTTGAGCGTGCAAGTCGGGTTCGCGTTGATCCCCAGCTTGTGCTCGATGCCGGCGCACTTGACGTCGTTGCGCTCGCCCAGCGATCCGTCGGCGTTGACTAGCACCTTGGGGACGATGAACATCGAGATGCCCTTGGTTCCCAGCGGCGCATCGGGCAGCCGAGCGAGGACCAAATGGATGATGTTCGGCGCCATGTCGTGCTCGCCGAAGGTGATGAAGATCTTCTGCCCCTTGACACGATAGTGATCGCCCTCGGGGATCGCCTGGGTGCGGACCTGCGCCAAGTCGGAGCCGGCCTGCGGCTCGGTCAGACACATCGTCCCCGTCCACTCGCCGCTGACCAACTTGCCGATGTAGGTCGCCTTCTGTTCGGCGTTGCCGAACTGCTCGATCGCCTCGATCGCGCCCTGGTTGAGCAGCGGACCGTTGGCGAAGCCGACGTTGGCGGCGTTCCACATCTCGAGCGTCGGGCCGAGCATCAGCGAGGGCAAGCCCTGCCCGCCGTACTCCGGCGGCACCGGGAGCCCGATCCAACCGGCCTTGGCGAAGCGCTGGTACGCCTCTTTGAAACCCTTGGGCGTCGTGACGACGCCGTCGTTCCAGGTGCAGCCCTCTTTGTCGCCGCTCTGGTTGAGCGGGTCGAGGACCTCGCTCGCGAACGTCGATGCTTCCTCGAGGATCGCATCGACGACGTCGGTCGTGTCCTCGTAGCCGGGCAGCTTCGCGATCGCGTCGATGCCCGCCAGCTCGCGCAGGACGAACTGCATGTCGCGCAACGGCGCGCGGTAGGTGCTCATGACGTCTCTCCGTACAGATCGCGGCGCACTTTTTGCAGGGCGGCGATCAAGTTGGTCAGGTAGGGCTTGAAGTTGGCTTTGATGCGTTCCAGCCGCGCTTCACCGGTCGCGGTGATGGTGTAAACCGTCGTCCCGCGCTTCGTGGTGGCGTCCAGCTCGCCTTGGATGAAACCCCGCTCTTCGAGCCGGCGCAGGAGCGGGTAGACGGTATTCGGGTTGACCGAGAAGATGCCGCTCAATCCGGCGATCCGCTGCATCAGCCGGTAGCCGCTGTCGGGCTGGGCGTGTAGCATCTGGAGGACCAGGGCCGGAAAGACCGTCTTGGTCTTGACCTCGCCGGTGAACACCTGCTCGCCCCATAAGGCCGGCAGATCGCCCGGGTCGCCGCCCGCGGGCGGCTCCTCGGAGACGGCTGTCACCGCCCTTGACCGCATCGCCATGTATTATTCATAATAGGTTAAGCCTAAGCCGTCAAGCCCATCCCCAAGCATCGATCCACTCCCAGAAGGTGCCGATGTTCCCGTCCGACGCGCTTCCGACGCTCCCGGCCTTGATCGCCGAGCGCCTGTCCTATCCCCGTTCGATCGCCCTCGCCGAGCGGGTCGGGGAACGCACCCGAGCGCTCAGCGCCGCCGATGTCCACCGTCGCGCCGCCGCGGTCGCCTATGCCCTGCGGGCGCGGGGGATCGGCCAAGGCGACCGGGTCGCCCTGGTCGCGCAGAACCGGCTCGACTGGCTGGTCGCCGACTTCGGCATCCTCTACGCGGGGGCGGTCGTCGTCCCGGTCTTCGCGACCAGCGCCGAGGACCAACTCGGCTACATCTTGGCCGACAGCGGGGCCAAGCTGGTCTTCGTCGACGACGTCGCCGCCGTCGACCGGCTCGGTGCGGCCGTCCCCGGCGGTCCGCCGTTGATCGCGCTCGACGCCCCCGACGGCACCGGCTTCGGCGCGCTGGTCGCTGCGGGCGAGGCGCTCTTCGACGCCGATCCGAGCGCGCTGCCGACATTCTCGGCCGCCGTCGGGCTCGACGAGCTGGCGGTGCTGATCTACACCTCGGGGACGACCGGGACGCCCAAGGGCGTCATGCTCTCGCACCGCAACCTGGTCTCTGACGTCGTCGCCGCCTTCGACCCCACCATCAGCGGCCTCGAGGAAGGGCAGATCGGCCTCTCCGTCCTTCCGCTGGCGCACATCTTCGAGCATACCGACGCGCTGGGCTACCTCTACAACCAGCTCATCCACTACATCTCGGTGCCGGAGCATCTGCTCGAAGACATGCGCGCGCTGCGGCCGCACTACGTCGCCGTCGTCCCGCGCATCTTCGAACGCCTGCTGGCCGGGATCGTCGTCAACGCCCGCAGCGCCGGCGGCGCGCAAGCGCGCTTGGTCCCGTGGGCGCTCGACGTCGGCACCACCTACGAACGTGCCCTGCGCGACGGGCACGTCGGCCCGCTCTTACGCGCACAGCACGCGCTGGCGCACGCGCTCGTCCTCAAGCGGATCAAACCCGTGCTCGGTCTGGATCGCCTGCGCTACTTCGTGAGCGGGAGCGCGCCGCTGCACCGCGACACCGCGCTGACGCTCGCCGCGCTCGACCTGACCGTCCTCGAAGGCTACGGTCTGACCGAGACCTCGCCGGTCATCACCGTCAACCGCCCGGACGACAACGTACTGGGGACGGTCGGGACGCCGATCCGCGGCGTCGGGGTGAAGCTCGACGACGACGGAGAGGTCCTGGTCAAAGGCCCCAACGTGATGCTGGGCTACTACAAGCTGCCCGCGAGCGAACAGCCCTTCACCGCCGACGGTTGGTTCCGCACCGGCGACATCGGCACGTTCGAGGGCTCGCACTTGCGCATCACCGACCGCAAGAAAGAGATCTTCAAGACCAGCGGCGGCAAGTGGATCTCACCGGCCCGCATCGAGAGCGCGATCAAACGCTCGATCTATGTCGCGCAGGTGATGGTCTTCGGCGCCGACCGCCCGCACCCGGGCGCGCTGATCGCGCCCAACTGGGACCTGCTGCGCAAGGAGCTGGATCTGCCGCCCGAGACGCCGACGCGCGACCTCGCCGCCGACCCCCGCGTGCGCGAGCTGATCGTGCGCGAGGTCGAGACCCACACCGCCGACCTCGCCTCGTTCGAGCAGATCCGCCGCGTCGCACTCCTGCCCCGCGATCTGACGATCGAAGACGGCGAACTCTCACCGACGCTGAAGATCCGGCGCCGCGTCGTCGAACAGCGTTACGCGAACCTCATCCAGCAAGCGTACGACGAAGACTTGCGGGCTCGCAGCACCGCGAGTTAGCGAGGCGGACACTTACCCACAGGTAAGCTCCTGAGTTGCGTGCGCCCGACCTCGACGGGCGCAACTCGCTGTGACCTTCGATAGTTCGGTGCTACCGTAGCGACTTGCTCTCAGCGAGGAAACGATGTCCACCAAGAAATCCGTCCTGATCACCGGAGCCAGCTCAGGCTTCGGTCGCTTGACCGCCGAGGCGTTCGCCGCCGACGGCTGGCGGGTGTTCGGCACGATGCGAAACATCAACGGCGCCAACGCCGCTGCCGCCGCCGCGCTGCGCGCAAGCGGCGTCGATGTGATCGAACTCGACGTGACGAGTGACAGCTCCGTCGACACTGCCGCCGCCACGATCGCCAGTGAAGTCGGCACGCTCGACGTGCTGGTGAACAATGCCGGCACGGCGTTCTTCGGCATCCAAGAGGCGTTCACGCCGCAGGCCGTCGAGCGGCAGTACGCGACGAACGTGATCGGGCCGCTGCGGGTCAACCGCGCGTTCCTACCCGCGATGCGCGAGCGGCGCAGCGGGCTGGTCATCTACGTCTCCTCGGTCGTCGGCCGCATCGTCTTTCCGTTCGGCGGCGTCTACGCGTCATCGAAGTGGGCGCTCGAAGCGCTCGCCCAGGCGTCGTCCTACGAACTGGCACCGTTCGATGTCGACGTCGCCATCGTCGAGCCGGGCGCATACCCGACCGAGATCATCGGCAAGATCGGCCTGAACGACGACCTCGCGCGCGTCAGTTCCTACGGCGCTGAGGTGGCGCGCTACGCCGCGGGCGCGACGGCGCGCATCGCCGAACGCGCCCAAGGCCAAGACCCGGCTGACGTCGCGCGCGTGATCCTGCGGCTCGCAAACGCGCCCGCCGGCACGCGGCCGTTCCGTTCGGTCACCCCGGCGAATCCGCTCGTGGAGGCGATCAACGCCGCCGTCGAACCGCTCCAGCGAGTGGCCGTCGAATCACTCGGCATCGACGCCATCCTACCGAAGGTGCCAGTCTCGTAGAACCGCGACGCGGCAGCCGCCGGGTTTAAAACCCGGCGGTCATGCCGCCGTCGATCACGTGTTCGGCGCCGGTGACGAACTGCGATTCGTCCGACGACAGGTAGACGATGAGGTCGGCGATCTCGACGGGGCGGGCGAAGCGGCCCAGCGGGACTTGCGCGCGCAGCGCGGCTTCGATGCGGGCGCGTTCCTCCGCCGGACGCTTTTCGAGCGATCCGAAGAACATCGGTGTCTCGACGAAGGTCGGGTGGACCGAGTTGCAGCGGATGCCGTACTTCCTGCGGGCGCAGTGGAGCGCGACCGACTTGGTCAGCAGCCGCACCGCGCCTTTGGAGGCGTTGTAGGCGACGATGTTGTTGCCGCCGATGAGCCCGGAGACCGACGACATGTTGACGATCGAGCCGCCGTGATCTTTCATCGCGCGCACGCCGGCGCGGCACCCCAAGAACACGCCGTCGACGTTGACGGCCATCACGCGGCGGAACTGGGCCAGCGTCTCGTCCTCGACGCTCGCCAACGGCGCGATCCCGGCGCTGTTGACCAGCACGTCGAGCCGGCCGAAGCGCGCCAGCGCCGTCGCGATCGCGGCCTCCCAGCTCGCCTCGTCGACGACGTCGAGGTGAACCGCGAAGAAGGCGGGGTTCGTCGCGGCCGCGTCCTTGGCGGCGGCGTCGTTCACGTCGGCCAGCGCGACCTGCGCGCCCTCTTCCGCGAAACGCTGCGCAGTGGCGAGACCGATCCCGCTCGCGCCGCCGGTGATCAGCGCGAGCTTGCCGGCCAGTCGTGGGCCGGGCACGTCAGGTCTTGGGTTCGTCGACGAGGATCATGAGCGTCGAGGTTCCGGTCGCGTAGACCGTCCCCTTCGCGTCGACCAGCTTCGCCTCGGAGGTCGCGGTGCGGCGGCCGGCGTGGACAACCTTCGCCTTGGCGAAGACCTTGCCGGTCGCGACGGTGACCGGCCGGTGGAAGCGCGTCTGCAGGTCCATCGTCGTCGCGACCTGGCCGGCCGGCAGCAGCGACTGCACCGAGGAACCCAGCGCCGTGTCCATCAGCGTGGTGATGATCCCGCCGTGCACCGACCCGATGAGATTGTAGAACTCTTCCTGCGGCATCATCGCGAAGGTGACCGCGCCGCGCGCGACCTCCTCGAGGGTGAAGTTCATCCAGCGCGAGAGCGGCGTCTGCGGCGTCTCGCCGCGCTGCATCAGCCCGAGCGCGTCGAGCCCGTCCATCGTGCGGAAGACGTCTTGCGCGTGCGGGTACGCCTGCGTGTAGGTCTTCGTCGCCGGGACGTCGCGCGGGTCGCCGTCGGAGCTCGCCATCAGGCGAGCGCCGTCGCGTGCGGCGTTTCCATCTCCTCGAGGTACTTCTCGACGTCCATCGCGGCCCGGCAACCGGAACCGGCCGCGGTGATGGCCTGCTTGTAGCGCACGTCGAAGACGTCGCCGGCCACGAAGACGCCCTCGACGCTGGTGCGCACGCCGTCGGCGCTCACGATGTAACCGGCCGCGTCGAGCGCGAGCTGGTCGCGGAAGATCGCGGTGTTCGGATCGTGCCCGATCGCGATGAACAGCGCGTCGGTCGCAAAGAGCGACTCCTCGCCGGTGACCTGGTTGCGCAGCCGCAGCGCGCTCGTGGCGTCGGCGCCGACCACTTCGACGACGACGCTGTTCCACACGAAGTCGATCTTGGGGTGGCCGAGCGCGCGTTCGACCATGATCTTCGAAGCGCGCAACGAGTCACGGCGGTGGATCACCGTCACCCGGCTGCCGAAGCGCGTCAGGAAGAGCGCCTCCTCCATCGCCGAGTCGCCGCCGCCGACGACCACGATCCGCTTCTCGCGGAAGAACGCGCCGTCGCAGGTCGCGCAGGTCGAGACGCCGCGACCGCGCAGCCGCGCTTCACCCGGGACGTCGAGCCAGCGCGCGCTGGCGCCGGTCGCGACGATCACGCTGTCGGCGGTGTAGGTCTGCTCGTCGGTGGTCAGCACGAACGGCCGGGCACCGAAGTCGACCGCGATCACGTCGAGGTTGTGGATCACCGAGCCGAACCGCTCCGCCTGCACCCGGAACTGCTCCATCAGGTCCGGCCCCAGGATCCCCTCCGGGAAGCCGGGATAGTTCTCGACCTCGGTCGTGAGCATCAACTGGCCGCCGTACATGTGGCCGGCGAAGACGAGCGGGGCGAGGTTGGCGCGGGCGGCGTAGATCGCCGCGGTGAGGCCGGCGGGACCGGAGCCGATGATGGCGACCTTGGCGTGGGTGGGGGCGGGCATTCCGAACCCTTCAACCCGGGCCGTCCGCCGTCCGGTTCGTTCCCCGGTCCCTCAGCGCAGGATGTGCTGGCGGGCCGGGGCGCGCAGGACGTAGCCGTGCGCGGCGCGCTCGACGGCGTCGTCGAGCGGAGCCAGCTCCGGGTCCAGCCCGCGGCGCTCGAGCGCGCGCGCGATCAGCCAGTCGGTCAGGGCAGGGTTGCGCGGCAGCAGGGCACCGTGCAGGTAGGTGCCGATCACGTTGCGGCGCCAGGCGCCGGCCGTCCCGTCCTCGCCGTTGTTCCCGAAGCCTTTGACGACCCGCCCCAGCGGCTGCACGTCGCCCAGGTACGTGCGGCCGCCGTGATTCTCGAAGCCGACCAGCGACTCGCCCTGCAGCCCCGGCAGCGCCGACTCCCAAATCGCGTCGCCGACGAACCGGACCCCGTGCGAGTGGGTGACCGCGTCGAGGATCCCACCGCCGGGCAGCTCGCGACCCGACGGCGTCACGTAGGCCTTGCCCAGCAACTGGAACCCGGCGCAGACGCCGAGCACCGCCAGGTCTTGCTCGACCAGCCGCCGCAGCGGCTCGGCTTTGGTCGCGACGAAGTCGTCGTGGATCCGCTCCTGTTCGAGGTCCTGACCGCCGCCGATGAAGGCCAGGTCGACCTCGTCGAGCTCCGGCGCGGCGCCCTTGCCGATCCGCATGACCCGCACGTCGAAGCCGCGCCACTCGAGCCGCCGGGTCAGCGCGATCACGTTGCCGCGGTCGCCGTAGACGTTGAGATAGTCGGCGTAGAGCCAGCCGACGACGAGCGTTTTCATCGCGACCAATAATTCGCGGCGAGACCGTCGGTCTGCAGGCGCGCGCGCACCTGCATCATCGCGGTATAGGTACACATCATGACCAGGGGCAGGTCGCTGGTCGCGTGGAGTTCGCGCTGCAGTGCCGCTTCGAGATCGGGGCCGTGTCGTGCCGGCGTCAGCCCGGCGTACTTCAGGCGCAGCGCCACGTCCTCGTGCCGGCGACCGGCGACGATCAACTCCAGACCCGTGCGCTCGGCGAGCCGCTCGAACTCGACGTCCCACATCCACGAGAGGTCTTCCCCGTCGGCCGGCAGGTCGTTGATGGCCAACAGCACGCGGGTCGGCTCGCTGCGGCGGACCAGGTCGTCGAGAAAGGCGTTGAAGCCGACCGGATTCTTGAGCAGCACCAGCGTCGCGCGGCGCCCGTCGACCTCGATGAACTCGTAGCGCCCGTAGGGTGGCTCGACGTCCGCCAGCAGCGCGGCGGCGGTCTCCGGCGGGATGTCCAGCATCGTCGCAGCGGCGAGGGCGGCGGCGACGTTGGCCGCGTTGACGTCGCCTTGCAACCGGCTCGCGATCCGGCGCCCGGCCAGCTCGACGAACAGCCCCGGTCCGGCATCGCGTACGATCGTCGCCCGATACGGCGTCGCGGGCGAGGCGAAGCCGCAGTTCGGACAGTGAAAACCGCTCGCATCGTGCGCCAGCATCTCGCCGCAGGCGGCGCACAGCCGCCGGTCGACCAGGAACGGCTCGCGGCGCGCCTCCTCGTGCGCGACGCCGAACCACACCGTCCGGCGTCCGCTGGCCAGCACCATCGCGACCAAGCGCGGATCGTCGGCGTTCGCGACGACGACGGCGTTCAGCGGCAGCAGCGCGAGCGCTTCGGAGAACGCACGCACGACCCGGTCGACCTCGCCGTAGCGGTCGAGCTGATCGCGGTAGACGTTGGTTAGCACGACCAACACCGGGCTCGTCTGCGCGACGACGCGCGGCAGCGTCAGCTCGTCGACTTCGAGCACCGCGGCGTCGGCTGCGACGCGGCCGGCCAGATCGGCCGCGCGCGTCACCGTCGAGACGATGCCGTGGAAGAGGTTCGCGCCCTCACCGTTGCTGATGACCCGCTGGCCGCGCGCGCGCAGCAGGCCGGCGACGAGGCGCGTCGTCGTCGTCTTGCCGTTCGTCCCCGCGACGAGGATCGTCGTTGTGCCGGCCAACAGCGGGCCGAGCAGCCCGGGCGCGATCCCGGCCGCGATGCGGCCCGGCAACGTCGTCCCACCGCCGCCGATGCGGCGCAGCAACGCGGCGGAGGTCTTCCCCGCCCACACCGCGGCTAGCCGGCGCACGCTTGGCCGACGGCGGGGGCGTGAGGTTGGGGCACGAAGGACGGTTCTCGCCGTACGACGATCACCCCGTTCGCTTGCTTCGGAGGCCCACGCGCGTTGAAGCTCTTGCTGCAGATCCTGCTCGCGGTGATCCTTCATCCGATCGCCGTCGTCTTGATGTGGCTCAACATCGCGAGCCGCGACGACCTCACGACGGTCGAAAAGGTGATCTGGGCGATCGTCGGGATCATCTGGGGGATCGGTCCGATCCTGTACATCCTCGTCGGACGGGGCGCGCTCTGGTAGTGAACTGGCCGCGCATCCCGCTCGAAGACGATCCTGCCGACGTCCTGCGCAAGGCAATGCGCGGCAACGGCCTCGACCCGGCCGCGCTCGCGCAGCGCACGGGGCTCGAAGCGAACGCCGTGCAGACGTGGCTGCGCGGCGACGGCGTCCCGAACGAAGACCAGGCGCGCGCCATCGCGGTCATCCTGCGCCTCGATCCTGGGAAATTCGCCGACGCGGCGGCGCGCCGCTGGTACCCCGGGGCCGAGCTGCCGGCCGACGTCCGCCACCATCCGCACGATCCGCATCCCTCCAACGGCTATCTGTTCTTTCTCGAGGACGGCCTGACGGCGGCGCTGATCGACCCCGCCGGCTACCCTGAAACGCTGCTGCGAGCGGTCAACGATGGGCCCTACGCGCTGCGCTATATCCTGATCACCCACAAGCACGCCGACCACTGCGACGCGACGGCCGACGTAGCACGAGCTTTCCCCGATGCGCAGATCGTCATGCATCGGGCCGACGTCGGGGCGATCGGCGCGCTGGCCCACCGCGCGCTCCCGGTCACCGACGGGGACGAGCTACCCTTCGGGTCCGACGCGGCGATCCGGATGCTGCACACGCCGGGGCACACCGACGGCTCGGCCTGCTTCCTGTTCCGCTCGACGGTCTTCACCGGCGACACCCTGTTCGCGGGCTCGGTCGGCGGGATCTTCGCCGACGTCTCGACCTACGCCGACCTGCTGGCCAGCATCCGCTTCAAACTGTTCGCGCTCGACGACGACACGGTCGTGATGCCCGGTCACGGCCCACCCTCGACGATCGCCGCCGAGCGCGCCCACAACCCGTTCTTCTGAGGAGGGCCCCCTCGCCTCGGTCGCGCACCTCGTCCGCGATGAGATCCGCCCGCCGGTCTGCCGCGGCCCTCGCCGTGGCGCTGCTCGCGTTCGGTGCTGCCGGCCCCGCGGCGGCGCAGAGCGTCGGCGGGACCTACCGGGTCGGCGACGCCGCCGGCAGCGGTGGGACGACGATGAGCGCGCTGTACGCCGCGCTCGACGGCTACTGCCGCGTCGTCGCGAAGCTGCGCACGAACCAGCATCCGGGGATGCTGAGCCCGGCTCAGATCCATCAGCTCCTCCCGGTGATCGACTTCCTGCGCGACGGCGTGCGGGTGCGGGTCGTGCGCGGACCCGCGCCGCTGCCGTGCGTCCACGGTCCCGCGTACTTTTCCGTCCGCGTCCTCGACGGTCACGCGACCTTCGGCGCCACCACCGGCTGGATCAACGGGATGAATCTGGTCGCGCCGCACTAGCCGATGCGAACGCTCGAACGCGTCTTCGAGGCCATCCTCTGGAACAGCCGCTTCCTGACGATCGTCGCGGTCGTCGCGAGCCTGGTGGCGTCGCTGGGGATGCTCTACGTCGCCAGCGTCGACACGATCCATCTCGTCCAGAGTCTGGCCGGCTACTACGACGCCAACGCGAGCGCCCACCGCGCGGTCCACGGCGCGATCGTCGTCAGCGTCGCGGAGATCATCGACGGCTATCTGTTCGCGCTGATCCTGATGATCTTCGCGCTGGGCATCTACGAGCTGTTCATCAGCAAGATCGAAGCGGCCGAGCGAGACGGCGTCGGCGCACGAGTGCTGCTGATCCGCAGCGTCGACGACCTCAAGGACCGGCTGGCCAAGGTGGTCTTCCTGATCTTGGTCGTGCGCTACTTCGAGTACGCGCTCGAGCAGACGCCCGATTCGCCGATCGCGTTGCTCGAGTTGGCGGCCGGGATCGCCCTGATCGCCGGCGCCCTCTACCTCACCAGCCGCACCGACGAGCGCTAAAGCGCCATCGACTTCAGCGTCGCTTCGGTTTGTTGATCGTCCCACGGCAGCCGCCGACACCGCACCCGCAGCGCTTGCGGTCGGAGTGGTAGGTGTCGACGTAGTCGACGGTGATCTCCTCACCGGGCCGGATATCGCGCAGCGCGAGGACGAGCAGTCGCCGTCCGTAGGTCTGCATGAACGCGTTGGGCCGGCAGGAGTGGTTGATGTAGTGCGTCCCGTTCCCGCCGCGGCTGCCGTCGATCGACCAGCGCTGGTCGATCCCGCTCATCCGTAAGACTGCGCGCCGTGCGGCGCGTCGTCCGGCCTCGGCGTTGCTGATCCGCTCGCCGGTGTACTCGGCGATCTTCCGCCGCCGTGCGAACCGCACGGTCGCGAAGCACCCGTTGCCGTGGATCCGCGACGAGCCGACGCGCAACCCAAGCGCGAGCCTCACCGTGCGGTCAGCCGCGCACCGAGGTCGCGACGCTCGCGACCGGCCGGTTCCCGACGCTCGCCTCGATGCGGATCGTCGGCGGCCGCGCGACCACGCTCTGCGGCACGACCTGGAACTCGACGATCTTCACGCCGACGGTCGGGACGACCAGCGAGACGCGGAACGGCGCGCAGACGCGATCGGTGCAGAACGAGCCGATCCAGCCCTTGGGCAGACCGTGCGTCACCAAGTCGATCGCCGTCCCCGGCTTCCCGGTGACGACCAGCCGGTACTTGATCGTGCTGGCCAGCGAGCCGGGCAGATCCGGGCCGGTCCACGGCACCAGCGAGAGCGCGGGGGGCGCGCCCGGGACGACGCCCAGCGCGACGGTCCCCTCCTGCGCGCGCTCGATGTACCAGTCGCGGCGCGGATTGCTCGCCGGAATCCGTTGCGCCGCGGCGAGCGCCCGCGCGAAATACGCCCGCGCGTGGTCCGCCCGACCGAGATTCGCTTCGGTCTGGCCGGCGTAGAGCGCGGCCCAGGCGAGCTTCACCGGCCCGCCGGCGGCGAGCGAAGATGCGCGCGCGAAGGCCGCCTCGGCAGCCGAGACCTGACCGATCTTCGCCAGCGCCCGGCCCAGCTCGACGTCGTTGGCCGTCGAAGGCGCGCGCGCGGCGATCGCGGCGTCGGTCGTCGCGACCTGCGCCTGCTCGCCGAGCTGCGACTGCGCGTAGGCCAAACCGCCCAGCGTGTCGACGTCGCCCGGCAGCGCGCGCAGCGACTCGCCATAGGCCGCCTGGGCGTCGCTCCACTTGCCGAGCGCCACGTCCTCGTCGCCGCGCAGACGTGCGAGTAGTCCGAGATCGGCGTCGCCGGCGGCGATCGGCGTCAACGCCGCGATCGCGGCCGCGCGCAACGTCTCCTCTTCCGCTTGTGTCGCAATCAGATCGTGGTCGCGGGTAGGATCGTCCATCGCATCGTCGAGCTGGTGGTCGACCGTGGCGATCGCCGCGGCGGCGGCGTGCACGTTCGCGCGCACGGTCGCCGGATCGCCGGCGAAGGTGTACCGGGCGGGCGCGAGGAGCGCGTCGAGCTGCGCCTGGAACGGGGTCACCAGCGGCGCGCTCGTACCCTGCTGCGCCGCGAGCACGTAGGCGTGCAGCTGGGCGCGCGGCAAGAGGTTGTCGGCGTGGCGCGCGCGCAGCACGCCGTCGGGCTCGATGACGAACGTCGTCGGGTAGTTGCGGATGTCGTAGTCGCGCGCGAAGGCGCTCGTCCCGCTCGTCGCGACCTGCGGATACGGGATCTCTTTGGCGACCGAGAAGGCGCGCACGACCTCGGCCGACTCGGTCGTGTCGACGCCCAGGAACGCGACGCCGGCGGTTGCGTCGGCCTGCGCCTCGGCGACCAGGTCGGGCGTCTCGAGCCGGCACGGCGGGCACCACGAGCCCCACACGTTGATGACCAGGGTCCGCCCGCGGTAATCGGCCAGCCGCACGCGCTTCCCGTCGATCGTGGTCAGCTCGAAGTCGGGTGCCGGCTGGCCGATCGCCGGGCCGGGGAGCTGCGCCGCCGCCAGCACCGGACTCGGACCCAGCGTGAGTCCGAGCGCGAGCAGCGGGTGGACGAGTCGCTTCATACGGTCCTCCGACGCCTCCCTCGCCAACGAGGTTGCGCACGCGGCCCGAGCCGAAGGGTGCCGCATGCGCAAGGTCAACACGCGAGACGTCGCCGAGGACACCTGGTCGTCGCCGAAAGGCCGCTTCGTCGGCGCGGGCAAGCAGATCTCCGAGGCGCTGGGGCGCCAACCCCAATCGTCGGACCTCCAGGAGCGGCACCCGTTCGACGTCGAGCTCCTGCGGCTACCGCCGGCCGCGACGCCGTACCCCTATCATGCGCACAGCGCGCAGTGGGAATTTTATTTGGTCGTCGCGGGCACCGGCGTGGCGCGCCACGCAGACGGGGCGACCCCGATCGAAGCGGGCGACGCCTTCGTCTTCCGGCCCGGCGAGCCGCACCAGCTCACCAACACCGGCACGGAGGATCTGCTCGTCTACGTCATCGCCGACAACCCGTTCGGCGAGTCGGCGTACCTGCCGGACAGCGACAAGTGGATCGTGCGCGCACCGGAGCGGCGCATCGTTCGCGGCACGCCGGTCGAGTACTACGACGGCGAGGAGTAGCGCGTTCGGCTAGCGCGCGACCGCGGCGAGCGCGGTGAGCTTCGGTGCGACGCCGCGTCCCTGCGAGGCGACGACCGAGATGCTCACCGACCCGTTCTCGGCGCCGGCCGCCTGCGCCAGCAGACCGCCGGCGCGGTGAACGACCGGAACCGCAAAGGTCGTCTCCATCGACATCCCCGGCATCGGCGGCGCGAAGAACGAGAAGGTGCCGAGATACGAGCCGTTGAGGATCACGTCGAAGATCCGTTCGCTGCCGGGCCGGACGATGGTGACCTCGAGAGTCAGCTCCGACGCCGGACTGCCGGCGAACGCGCGCAACGTCGGCGCCGGCAGCTGCAGCGTCCCGCTGTTCGTGCCGTTGACCGTTCCCGTGTAGGTGTGCGCCGGGCCGGGCGGCGCGGCGAACAGCGGCTGCGCCTGCAGCGGGCCACCGACTTCGGGGAACCCAGGCTGATAGTCGTAGTCGAAGCGCGCGGTACTCGTGTAGTCGCCGGCCTTCCCGTTCGTCACGTAGCGGCCCAGACCGTCGACGAAGAACAGGAACGGCTCGGCGAGGAACTGCTGCCGCGCGATCGGATCCCGCGGCAAGAACGGCAGGCCGAGCCGCTGCTGCTTGCGCGTCCACACGTCCCACAACCGGTCCATGTTGGAGTGGTGCAGGAAGAAGATCGGATCGATCGGTGAGAGGTTGTTGGTCATGTTCCCGAACGGGCCGTAGTTGAGCGGCCCGGCGCCGCCGATGTAGTTGTGGACCGTGTTGTGCGGTTGGCCCTCGAGGATCGAGAACGCACCTCGGCCCGGGGAGGGCTGGTGCGAGGTCGTACGGCGGCTGGTGAAGCCGTTGGCGATGTTCTGCTCGTCGTTGAACTCGATCGGGTCGATCCCACTCTGCACGACCCCAGCGCTGACCGTCTCCTGGGTCGTTTTGTCGAAGCCAGGATTGTCCCGCGAGAGGTAGCGCGCGGAGGCCGTCGGCGCGAACGCGATATCGCCGGCGCTCGCGATCCCCGTGTCCTTGTTCCATGCCCGCAGGTTGTTCCACAGGTCGGCGAAGTTGTCGAACGACCGCAGCTTCTGCTGCGCCAGCTGCGCCGGCGAGAGTGTGCTCCAGTACTTCAGCAGTTCCGGCTGAACGTAATTCGTGAAGATCGCCAGGTTCTTCGTGAACCGCTCGTACCGCGCGTTCGTCGGGTCGAGCACGCCGTCGAACATCGGCGCGGGGATGCGCGGGAGCTGCGTCCAGTCCCAATACGGCAAGGTGAAGCTCGGATTGCCGCTGACCGTGCGGATCGTCTGCTCGAAGAAGCCGATGTAGCCGCGGTGCCAGACGTAGAACCACCAGTTGCCGTGCGGGCAGTCCATGAAGTGGACGAACGTGTTGCGGAACCAGTTGTGCGGGTGGCTCGGCGGCAGCTCCAGCATCCGCTCGACCGCGCGAGCGTAGATGGCCAGCATCTGTTGGCCTTGCAGACTGGTCACGTTGTAGCGCCGGTACCTTGCGGCGGCAGCCGCCGGGGCGCCGGGCAGCGCCGTCGCGGCGACGGCTCCCGCAGCGGTCGTCAAAAAACGCCGGCGGCCCAGGGTTCGAGGTCCAAGATACGGCATCACGCCATTCCTCCACACCAACAGAGGCGAACGCCCCTTTGTTAGCCCCCTCGACCCGACTTCCTCTCAGGTCCGCAGTTTGACCCCGGCGGCCGTCATCCAGAGGGCGGCGGCGAAGGCCACCGCGGCCAGCGCCGTCACGATCGCGAGCGCGATCCCGAGCGGCTCGTCGCCGGTGCCGGTGTAGCTGTAGCGGAAGGCGTCGATCATGTGGAACATCGGGTTGACCAGCGAGATCTTCTGCACGACCGGTGGGAGGAACTTGATCGAGGTGAAGACGCCGCCGACGAAGACCAGCGGCGTGATGAAGAACGTCGTCATCACCGCGATGTGGTCGAACTTCTCAGCCAATAGTCCGAAGATGATGCCCAGCGCCGAGAAGAGGATGGCGACCAGCACGATCGTCAGCAGGTACAGCAGCCAATTGATCGGCGCCGTGTGGACGAAGATGACACCTAACGCCGTGATGAGCAGCGCGATGAAGATCGCGCGCAGCACGCCGGCGACCGTGTAGCCCAGCACCATCTCCAGCGCCGAGAGCGGCGCGATCAGCACCTCTTGGATCGAGTTCATGAAGCGGCCCTGGAACATCGAGCTCGAGCCCTCGCTGTAGGTCTGATCGATCACCTGCAGCATGATGAGCCCGGGGATGAGGAACTGCGCGTAGCTGACGCCGCCGACCGAGTGGATCTGGCTCCCCAGCGCCAGGCCGAAGATGAAGACGTAGAGCAGCGTCTGGATCACCGGCGGCCAGATGACCTGGTTGATGATCGAGAAGGTGCGCACCATCTCGCGCTTGACCAGGGTCTGGAAGCCGACCGGGTTGCCGATCACGAGCGGGTCAGCTCCAAGAAGATGTCCTGCAGCGAACCCTCGCCGATCAGCTTCTTCGTGCGCTCGAGCGCGACCAGCTTACCCGCGCGGATGATCCCGATCCGGTCGCACAGCTCCTCGGCCTCTTCGAGGTAGTGGGTGGTCAGGATGATCGTCGTCCCGTTGGTGTTGAGCTCGCGCAGCAGCGACCACAACTCGAGGCGCAGCTCGACGTCGACGCCGGCCGTCGGCTCGTCGAGGATCACCAGCGGCGGTTCGTGGATCAGCGCGCGGGCGAGAGTCAACCGGCGCTTCATCCCGCCCGAGAGGCGGGTGTAGACTTGCTTCGCCTTCGAGGCCAGGCCGAACCGCTCGAGCAGCAGGTCGGCGCGCTTGGCGACCGCCGCGCCGCGCAGCCCGTAGTAGCCGGCCTGGTAGATCAGCACGTCGCGGATGTTGAGGTAGCGGTCGAAGTTGTATTCCTGCGGCGCGAGCCCGACCTGCCGCCGGGCGGCGCGCCAGTCGCGTTCGACGTCGTGGCCGAACAGCGAGATCGAACCGCTGCTGATCTGCGCCAACCCGACGATCGCGTTGATCGTCGTTGTCTTGCCGGCGCCGTTGGGGCCCAGCAGGCCGAAGAACTCGCCCTCCTGCACCTGCAGCGAGATCCCGTCGACGGCGGTGAAATCGCCGTAGTGCTTGACGAGACCGTCGATACGGAGGGCCGGCTGTGGCGGGGTCACGGGATCACAGAACCCGGTTCTCCCAACATCGGATACCGGTGGCGGCGCAAGGTGGCCAGCCGCTTGGCCAGGTCCGGGATCCCGCTCTCGCGCAGTTGGCGCGCGACCTTGGCGACGTCGAACGCGACGCGCCGCGACTGCACCTCCCAGCCGCCGGGTCGCTGGGTGAAGAGCACGTAGTGCGCGCGCGGGTCGCCGTCCTTCGGCAGTCCGGCCGAGGCGACGTTCACCAGCGTGCGCCCGCGCCAGACGCGTACGTACGGCAAGTGCAGGTGGCCGAAGGCGACCGTTTGCTGCGGCACGTCGCCGAACAGCCGCTCGAGCTGCTCGTCGCCGGCCGTCGGCCAGACGTGCTCGTCGTCGTTCTTCGGATTGGCGTGACAGACCAGCAGACCGTCCGCATCCTCGCCGACCGCGATGGTCGGCGGCAACGCGCCCAGCCAGCGCGTCCAATCCGCGCCGATCTGCGCCTGCGTCCACTGCACCGCACGCGCGTCCTCGGCTGCGAGCGCGTAGAGCGGCTCGACGCCGATCATGCGGTCGGTGTTGCCGCGCAACGCCTGCGCGCCGGCGCGCGCGAGCAGCTCGAGGACGCGCTTGGGTTTGGGCCCGTCGATGCACAGGTCGCCGGCCGCGATGACGACGTCGGCGCCGCCGCGCGCAGCCAGATCGGACAGACAGCGCCGCAACGCGTGCGCGTTTCCGTGGATGTCGGAGAGGATCGCGACCCTCACGGGCGCGCGCTATCCCCGCTTGACGGCGAGGACGAGCGAGAACGGCCCGAAGCCGGCCTTCCCGAACTCCCACAGGTCGATCGCTTCGACGGCGATCTTGGCCTTGCGCAGCAGCTTGACGGACTCGCGGAAGCGCAGGTTCGCGATGACCCGCCGCTCGCCCAACGCCACCACGCCGGCGGCCAGCTCCTCACCGCGCGGGACCTCGACGATCTTCATCCCGGTGACCGGCACGAGATCGACTCGCTCCGGCGCGGCGACGACCGTCTCCGCGCCGACGACCGAAAAGACTTCGCGCAGCCGCCGCACGTCGTTCGCGACCGGCAGCTCGATCGTGCGAAATCCCTGCTCCGCTGCGAGCGCCTCGAACTGCTCGCGCCCCAGCACGTTCGAACGCGGCCGGAAGTCGCCACCGGACCGCGGGACGGCGACGAACGCCCGGCCCGGCGCCAGCGCCACGTCGGTCCCATCCAGCAGGCCGGGCGCCTCGATCCGGCCCAGGAGCGGGATCCCCAGCTCGACCAGCAACTGCTCGAGCGCCACGACCTCGCCGCGCCGCTCGACCTGCGAAGGCCGCGTCAGGACGGCGCCGCCCGGCAACAGGATCGCGCAGTCGGCGACCAGCGACTCGGTCGGGGACTCGGCCCGCGGCTCCAGCGCGTGGATCGCCACCCCGTGATCGCGCAGGGTGCGGACCAACACGACGTGCTGTTCCTCGGCCCGGTCGGCGATCGGCGACGGCTCGCCGGAGTTCGGTGGCAGCCGGTCGACGGCGGTCGAGGGCCGCAGCACGACGGCGCCGGCCAGGGCGCCGGCATCGGACGAGACGTACGGGGCGGCGTAGGACTTCACGATCACGACTTGCGCCGATTCGCCGCACCCGGCCCCCCGTCCTCATCGGCGGCGCAGCCGCAAGGACGCACGCACGATTGAAGGAAGTGAGCGCTGGAATGCAGGGCCGAACCACCGCCGTCATCTGCGCGCTGATCCCGTTCCTCGCGCTCACCCTGGGCGTCGCGCTGGCCAACCACGTCGAGCCGCGCGTGCTCGGGCTCCCCTTCATCCTGGCCTGGATCTCGGGTTGGGTCCTGTTGACCCCGGCCTGCCTGTGGATCGCCTACCGGAGCACCGTGCGGTGAACGCAACCATCACGCTGTGGATCGTGGCCGTCGTCGTCCTGGCGACGCTGGCGCTGGGCCTGGCCGGCGTGCGCGGCGTGCGCATGGACCCGCAAGAGTACATCGTCGGCGGTCGCCGCATCGGCGCGGTGCTGCTGTGGCTGCTGCTGGCCGGCGAGATCTACACCACGTTTACCTTCCTGGGCGCCGCCGGCTGGGCGTACGGCAAGGGCGCCCAGGCGTATTACATCCTGTGTTACGGGACGCTCGCGTTCGTCATCGCGTTCTTCCTGACGCCGGCGATCCACCGCATCGCGCGCGACCGCAAGTTGCTGACCGGCCCCGACTTCTTCACCGAACGCTACGCCTCGCGCCCGCTCGGCGCGCTGGTCGCGCTGCTCGGCTTCGCGATGCTGGTCCCCTACGTGACGCTGCAACTGAGCGGGATCCAGATTTTGGTGCGCATCGCCGGCTTCGGAAAGATCGACCCGCTGCTGGCAGTCGGCATCGCGTTTCTGTTGATCGCCGTCTTCACGTATCTGGTCGGCCTGCGCGGTACCGCCTGGGCCGCCGTCGCAAAGGACGGCCTGGTCCTGATCGGCGTGGTGTTCGCCGGGATCGTGCTGCCCTCGCACTTCTTCGGCTCGCCCGCCGGCGCGCTCGACGCGGTGCTGCACGATCCTCTTCATCCGAACTGGCTGACGATCGCCGGTCCGACGGCACCCAACGGGATCACCTGGGTCATCTCGACGACGCTGCTCACCGCCTGCGGCTTCTTCATGTGGCCGCAGTCGATGGCCGCGGTCTACAGCGCGAAGGGCGAAGACACGCTGCGCCGCAACGCGATCTTCCTGCCCTTCTACCAGTTGATGCTGCTGCTGGTATTCTTCGCCGGCTTCGCGGCGCTCGAGATCCACCCCGGCCTCAAAGGCCCGGAAGCGGACCAGTCCTACATGCTGGTCGTGCAACAGTACTACCCCGCTTGGATCCTCGGCATCATCACCGCCGCCGGCGTGCTGGCCGGCCTCGTCCCGGCCGCCGGGCAACTGCTCGCGGCGGCGAGCATCGTCGGCAAGAACGTGCTGGCCGACTACGGCATCGCGCGCGGCGACGCGGCGCAAACGCTCGCGACCCGCCTGCTGGTGCTGGTCGTCGCACTGCTCGCCTTCGGCTTCTGGGCGCTCGCGCACACGACGCTGGTCGGCCTGCTGCTGATCGGCTACAACGGGATCACGCAGCTCTTCCCAGGCGTCGTGCTCGGCGTCGCGACCCGCCGCCCCTCCGCCCTCGCCGTTGGCGCCGGCATCGTCGCCGGCCTCATCGTGCTGATCGCCTTCGCGATCCTCGGAATCGCGCAGGTCGACGGCATCAACGGCGGCGTCGTCGCCCTAGCCGCCAACGTCGCCCTCCTCGCAATCGTCGCCGCCGTCGTCCCCGCCAACCGCACGGCACCCGCAGCACTCCCCGACGCATAGTCCGGTTTGACGCGGCGTACGGCGCCGAGACCTCTCGCTATTTTCTCTTTATGAGGAAATCGTCACTCTCACCAAGCCGTTCGCCGAACTTGCGAATCGTGCCGTGCGGCGAGGGGCGCATGGTGCGATGGCGGGGCCTCGCGCAGCGGCGTAAGCCCGGAGGGCGGAAGCCGCGGAGCGCGGAGCGACCAAAGCGCAGGATGCGCGCCGGGAGCGTCCCCGCCAGCGCACCATGCGCCCCTCGCCGCACCCAGCCTATGTCTTAGGCAACAACGCGAAGCGGCCCGAACCGGCGATCATGAGCGCCAACGCGATGATGCAAGCATAGAGGAAGTACTCGACACCTTCGCCCGCTTGATGGCCACCGAAATTCATGAAGAAACCGTTGCGCGCGTGGGCCAGGATCGCGGCCATCGCCATGTCGACGAAGATGCCGAGTGCGGCCAGGCGGGTGAGCACGCCCAGCACGAGCGCGATCGGGGCCAGGAACTCGACCGCGACGACCAGATAGGCGAGCGGGATCGGGACGCCATAGTGCGTGTGGAGGACTGGCCCGATGGCGGCCAGGCCTGGCCCGTGGAACCACCCGAGCGCCTTTTGCGCGCCGTGCGGCCAGAGCACGATCGCCTGGCCAAGGCGCAGGACGAGCAGGGCGACGTCGGTCGCCGCCCAGGAACGACTCGCTGTACGCATGGCCCGATGGTACGCCGTCGGGCGCGTCGATCACTGCGCCGTGGCGGGCTGCGGCGGGACGGGACGCGCGGTGTAGGGCGCCGCGTTGCCGATCCGCGCCGCGAAGCAGTCGCTCATGTCGGTCGCGAGCAGATCGCCCAGCGAGAGCGTCCCCAAGCCGAGCAGCTCCTCACTGGTCTTCAGGACGCTGACGGTCGAGAGATGGCGCTTCTCGAAGTAGTGGCGCTTGGCGAACGGCGAGACGACCAGCGCGTAGCTGCGGGACGGGTCGACGTGATCGCGCGCACCCGCCGCGCCGACGGCGACGATCACGATCACCGTGTGCCGCCATGAACGCAGGTGGGTGAGGTAGGCGACGATCTCGCCGAGCGCGCGATCGCCGTCGGCGATCTCTTCGGCCGGCGACGGGATCTGCGGGCCGCTCCCGGTCGCGTCGTCGGGGAGCCAGATCTGCGTGTAGCGCGGCTGTCGACCCGACGCGACCAGCGCCGTGTAGTCGCGGATGAACTCGTGCGCGCGCCGTTCGTCCCGGATGCGCAGGTTCCAGCCGGGATACTGCAAGTCGACGTGACCGCCGAGCGCAGCCAGGGCCGGGACGTCCTGCGCGTAGAGCCCGCCCAGACCCTGCGTCGGCGCGCTCACGTCGTCGACGCCGGCGAAGGCCGGATCGTCGGCCAGCGGATCGGCGGCGTGACCGCCGTCGTAGCCGCTCACGCCGAGCAGATCACCGTAGTCGCGGAACGCGACGTGATGGCGCTCGAGCGAGTCGAAGATGTAGCCCAGCCGCGGGTACTCCTCGGGGTCTTGGCCGACGCCGTCGTGGCGGGCGAGGGTCCGCTCCTCGTACACCGTGGTCGTGCCCGCGGTCAGGAACTGATGGCCGCCGCCCGAGTCCTCGGCGTCGGCGAAGAGGTTCACCGCCAGCGCGTAGCTGCGCGCCAGCGCGTGCAGATTGGGCGTCACGCCGGCGGGATACTCCACCAGCGACGGGTCGCCGTACGGCGCCCCGAGATCGCCGAGCATCGCGTCGAAGCCCGGCGCCTCTTCCTCGATCACGACGACGTTCGCGATCCCCGGCGGATACGCGGGGCGCCCGGCGACGACGCGGCGCGTGTCGGCGAGCGCGGTCTGCGTCGCGCCGGTCAGCCGCACCGCACTCAGGTCGATCTTCTCGAAGGTCGACCAGACGGCGCTCGCGTCCGTCCCCGCGACGGGGTCGCCGCCGAGGCTCGCGTCGTGGCCGAAGCCTTTGGTGTCCAGCACGTAGAGCGTGTGGTCGTCGGCGCCCAGCGCAAGCGCGGTCGGGTACCAGCCGGTCGCGATCAGCCCGAGCCGGTGCAGATGCACCGGATCGTGCGCGTCGATGACCGCGACCGCGTTGAGTCCGGCCAGCGCGACGTACAGCCGCGATCCGTCGCGCGAGAGCGCCAGCGCGGCCGGCTGCGTTCCGTACGGACCGCGGTCGAAGAGGCGTAGTTCGGTCCCGCCGACGACGTGCGGCGCGGCGCCGAGTTGCACGGTGGCGATGCGATCGACGTTGGTCATCGCGACGAAGGCGTAGGCGCCGTCGGGCGTGGTGACGATCGCGGTCGGATGCGCGCCGCCGACCATGCGCACTCCGTCGGGGGGCGGATCCATCGGCAGCGACGAGGGTCCTCCCAAGTCGCCGCGCGCGTCGAGCGGGAGCAGCGAGAGCGAGGAGGCACGATCGAGATCGGGTGGCGGCGTGCCGAACGGCGGCGCGAGCGCGGGCGCGCTCAGCCGGCTGGAGCGCATCGAGCCCTCGTCGCTGACCAACAGCCGATCGCCGGCGATCGCCGCACCGAACGGGAAGAAGCCGACCGGCCAGGTCGAGCCGCTCACCCGCCGCGTCGCGATGTCGATCGCGCTCACGCTGTCGGCACCGTCGTCGACGACGTACGCGCGGCGACCGTCCGGCGCGACGGCGATCGTTGCGGGCAGGCCGCGCCGGCGTCCGGCGATGGTCGGGTCGAGCGCGCCGGGCAGCGCGATGGTGTGGCGCGGATCGGGCGCGAGCCGGCCGTTCGCGTCGAGCGTGAAGACGTAGACACAGTCGCTGGTGCTGCCCGAGGCCAGCACCAGCGTGCGGCCCGGATGCGCCGGATCGTCGAGCGCCGCGATGCCGACCCAGTAGCGCTCGCCGGGCGCGCTGTAGCGGTCGACGACCTGCAGGCTGGTCGCGTCGATGACGGCCAGCGAGAAGCCACTGGTCGCGCTCGGATCGAGCAGCGAGTGGACCGACGCGGTGCGCTCGTCGTCGTTCGAGACGATCGCATACCGGCCGTCGGGGCTCAGCGCGAAGCCCAGCGCGTTCATCCCGGTCACCGCGCTCGTCCCGGTCGGGGTGACGATGCGGCCCGACGGCAGAACGGCGTCGAACGCCGCGCCGTGCAGGGGACCGACGGGCAGATCGCCGGCCGGCGCCGCGTAGGTGACCGGAATGCGCACGCGCAGGCTGGCCGCGCTCACGGTGTTCGTCAGAAGCGCGAGCAGCACGGCCGCAAGCGTGAGGCGGTAGGTCATCGTCTCCTTCGGTTCGGCTAGGACAGGGCACGTGCGAGCCGCTCGACCGCACGTCGGAGCGTCTCGTCGTCCCGGTCGCCGAACGAGAGCCGCAGGGCCGGCGGGCCGGTGCGCGTTGGATAGAAGGGATCGGCGGGCATCACCAGGACACCTTCGCGCGCGCAACGATCGAACGCCGCCTGGGTCGAGAGGCGGGGCGGGAGGCGCAACCAGACGTTGGTTCCGGCCTGCGGCGGCGCGACGTCGGCCCAAGCGAGCGCCTGCGTGAGCGCGTCGACGAACAGATCGCGCCGGTGGCGGTACAGCGTGCGCGCGTTGCGGATGTGGCGCGCATACGCCGGCGTGCGCAGGAAGCGCCAGAGCGCACGCTGGGTCAGCGTCGAGGTGAACGAGTCGGTGCGCACCTTGGCCGCCTCAATCGTCATCCGCAGCGCGCCGCGCACGCGCAGATAGCCGATGCGCAGCGCCGGGAAGATCGATTTGGAGAGCGACTCCATCATCACGACCCGACCGTCGGTGTCGTAGGCCGCTAGCGGTGGCGGCGGTGCCCCGTCGTAGGTGAAGTTCCAGCCGGTCTGATCTTCGAGGATCACGACGTCGTAACGCCGCGCCAACTCGACGATCGCTTTGCCGCGCCGAGCCGGCAGGACGACGCCGGTCGGATTCTCGGCGATCGGGCAGATCGAGAACAGCCGCGGCCGGTATTCGGCGAAGACGCGCTCGACGTCGTCGATCCGCACGCCGTCCTGATCGGAGCGCACTTCGACGTAGCTCGCGCCCCGCGCGTCGAAGACGCCCAGCGTCCCGGGGTAGGTCGGCGACTCGGAGGCGACGACCACGCGGGACTGCAAGAGCACCGAGGCGATCAGGTCGGCGGCCTGCTGCGCTCCCGACGTCACGATGATCTCCTCGGGCTGCGTCGCGCAGCCGCGGGCCGCCAGGCCGTCGGCCAGCACCGCGCACAGGTCGGGATCGCCGGTGCTGGCGCGGTACTGCATCAGCTCGGGCGGATCGTCCGCGAACGTGCGCTGCATCGCGCGCGAGAAATCGGCCAATGGAAACGTCTCGGGCGCCGGGTGCGCGTCCGCCAACGAGATGATCCCCGGCGCGTGCGCCTGCGCGAGCCGGTCCATTACGCCTTCCATCCGCTCGCCGCGCACCAGCAGCGAGGGCTCCCAGGTGGGCGGCGCGGCCAGCTCGGCGGCACGCGCCGGCGCGACGAACGTCCCCCGCCCGGCGCGCGCGACCAGCCGGCCGCGCGCCGCCAGCGCGTCGTAGGCCTGCGAGACGGTCACCACCGCGACGTCGAGGTCGCGGGCGAGCGTGCGAATCGGCGGGAGGCGCTCCTCGGGCGCCAGCTCACCGCGCTCGATCGCGCCGGTCAGCGCATCCGCCAGTTGGACGTAGAGCGGCCGGGGATCGCGCTGGTCGAGCGCGATGACCGGCCTCACCGCTCGTCGAGCCGGTATCCGATCCCGCGGACGCTGCTGATCGCCAGCAAGGCCGTCACCTCGGTGAGTTTCTTGCGCAAGGCGGCGACGTGGACGTCGACGACCCGCGTCGGGACACCCGAGACGTCGTTCCAGACGCGCTCGAGGATCTGCGCGCGGGTCAGCAGCTTCCCGACGTTCTCGGCCAGGAACCACAGCAGCCGGAACTCGAGCGCGGTCAGCGTGACGCTCTTCCCGTCGTTCTCGAGCGTGTGGAAGTCACGCACCATCGTCGCGCCGCCGATGGCGAGCCGGCCTTCCTGCTCGATCTTGCGCGAACGTTCGCGGCGGCGCAGGAACGACTGCACCCGCGCGACCAGCTCGTTGCCGGAGAAGGGCTTGCGGATGTAGTCGTCCGCCCCCAGACCCAGCCCGCGCAGAACGTCGTTCTCGCTGGAGTGGGCGCTCACCATCAGGATGAACGCCTCCGAGGTATTGGCTAGCGACGTGCACACGTCCAGTCCCGAGATGTCGGGCAGCTCGACGTCGAGCAGCACGACCGCCGGTTTGAACACCGACTCGGTCTCGAGCCCGGCGGAGCCGGTTGCGGCGATGCGCACTTCGTAGCCGTTGCGCTCGAGGATCGCGCGCTCGAACTGCGCGACCTCGGGGTCGTCTTCGATGATCAGGATCCGATCGGACATTCAGCGCGCTCCGGCGGGGATGGTTTCGGCTTCGTCGGGGAGGAGCAGCTCACGTCTGGCTACTCCGTCGTCGATCGCCGCTTGCATGACCGCCTTGCCGACCGCGTCGACGACGCGTGCGTCGAAGACGCTGGGGATGATGTACTCGGCACTGCGCTCGTCGCCGACGATGTCGGCGATCGCGCGCGCCGCAGCGAGCTTCATCCCCTCGGTGATCCGCCGCGCGCGGCAGTCGAGCGCGCCGCGGAAAATGCCCGGAAACGCGAGCAGGTTGTTGATCTGGTTCGGGAAGTCGCTGCGGCCGGTGCCGATCACCGCCGCGTACGGCGCGGCCGCATCGGGCATGACCTCCGGCGTCGGGTTGGCCATCGCGAAGACGATCGGGTCGCGGGCCATGGTGGCGATCCACTCCGGATGCAGGATCCCCGGCGCGCTGACCCCGATGAAGACGTCGGCGCCGCGCAGGACCTCTCGCAGCGAACCACGCCGGTTCTCGCGGTTCGTGTGCTCGGCGAGCCACGTCCAGTGCGCGTTGCCGTAGCGGTCGGAGCGGTTGAGTGCACCGTCGCGGTCGACCGCGATCACGTCGCGCACGCCGGCGGCGAGTACCATCTTGATCGTCGCGGTCCCGGCCGCGCCGCTTCCGGTCAGGACGATCGTCAGATCCTCCATCCGTTTGCCGACGACCGCGGCCGCATTCATCAGCGCGGCCAGGATGACGACCGCGGTCCCGTGCTGGTCGTCGTGCATGACCGGGATGTCGAGCTCCTCGATCAACCGGCGCTCGACCTCGAAGCAGCGCGGGGCGGAGATGTCCTCGAGGTTGATCCCGCCGAAGATCGGCGCGATGCGCTTGGCGGTCGCGACGATCTCGTCGACGTCCTTGGTGTCCAGGCAGATCGGGAAGGCGTCGATGTCGGCGAACTGTTTGAAGAGCATGCACTTGCCCTCCATCACCGGCGCCGCACCGTACGGGCCGATGTCGCCCAGGCCGAGCACGGCGGTACCGTCGGTCAGCACGCAGACGGTGTTGCGCTTGATGGTCAGCGCGTAGGCCTTGGCCGGATCGTTGGCGATCGCGCTCGAGACGCGCGCGACGCCGGGCGTGTAGACCGTCGAGAGATCCTGGCGCGTCTTGACGGGCCGGGTGATCCCGGTGCGAATCTTTCCGCCCAGGTGGGCCAAGAAGGTCGAGTCGGAGACGCTGAGGATCCGCACGTTCTCGAGCCGCTCGATCGCCGCGCGGACCGCCGTCGCTACCGCGTCGCTGGCGACGTTGACCGTCACGTCGCGCACGATCGTCGCCTTGCCGACGGTCCGCGTGTCGACGGCGCCGACCATCCCGCCGGCGTCGCCGATCGCCGAGGCGAGCACACCGAAGGAACCGAGCTCGTTGGGGGTCTCGAGCCGCATGACGAGCTGGGTACCGATCGCGGGAGCGGTGGCCATTACTCTCCTCGGGTACGGTGCCGTGACCGAACGGTCCTCGCCAAACCACCGCGGCGCCAAGCCCGGCAGGCGCCCGGCGCCGAGGGAGGGACGGCTCCCGACGGTGCGTGCGGCCGTGCCGGCGAAGCCGGCGGGGTGATCGGGAGTCGAGCCGCCCACGCCGCGCTTCTCTTGGCCTGGCTGCTGCCGCTCGCCGTCTTCGCGCTGGTCGCGGCGGCGGTCGTCGACGTCCCGATGTACGACGAGTGGCTGTGGTCGCCGCTCGTCCTCGCGCAACACGCCGGCGAACTGCAGCCGGCGGCGTTGTGGGCGCCGCAGGGCGCGCACCGGAGCGTCGTCCCGACCGCGCTCGCCCTGGGCTTGGCTCGCCTCGACGGTTGGAACGTGCGGGTCGAAGCGCTGCTCTCGGTCGGCCTGGTCGCGCTTGCGCAGCTCGCTCTCTTCGCGCTGCTGCGCCGCCGCCTAGGCGGGGCCGCGCGCGCCGCCGGCCCCTTCCTGCTCGCGAGCCTGCTGCTGTACTCGTTCGTGCAGGCGGAGAACTGGTTGTGGGGCTTCCAGCTCTCGTGGTTCGTGGTCGACCTCGGCGCGCTGGGCGTCGTGTGGGCCCTGGACACGCGGCCGAACACGCTGCGCTTCGGGCTCGCGCTCGCCTGCGCGCTCGTCGCCAGCTTCTCGCTCATCTTCGGCTTTGCGACCTGGGTCGCGGGCGCGGTCCTGCTCGCGCGCGATGCGCGGCGGCTCGCGATCTGGCTGATCGTGGCGGCCGGCGCCGCGGCGATCTTCTTGGTCGGCTATGAACTCCCGCGCTTCGAGAACGGCTGGCTCGGCGGCGCGGGCGCGCCGCTGCTCGACGGGCCGCAGTTCGTCTTGGCGTATCTCGGTGCGCCACTCGGCATCGCGGGCGGCCGCTGGCTGTGCGAGGCGCTGGGGCTGGCGCTGCTGGTCGCCTGCGGCGTGCTCGCGACGCGCGCGGAGCGCACCGGCCGCCGGCCGACGGCGTGGCTGGCGTTGCTCGCCTTCGCGTTGGTCGCCGCCGCCTGCGAGGCGCTCGGCCGTGCCGGCAACGGCGTCGACGCGGCGCTCGCGTTCCGCTATACGACGCCCGCAACGCTGGCCTGGATCGCGCTGGTCGGCCTCGTCGCCGAGGCGCCGCCGACGCGACCGGCGCTGGTGCGCCCAGCGCTCGCATTGGGCGGCGCGCTGTACCTGATCGCCAATCTGGCCGGTGCGTTCGAGGCCTTGCAGTTGGCCGGGATGCAACGGGCCGCCGCCGCTGCGCTCGCCGATCCCCTCGGCGCCGACGAGGACGAGCTCGCGCAGTACGAAAACGATCCCGCGTTCCTGCGCGCGCAGGCGTTGGCGTTGCGCGCCGTCGGACTCGGCCCCTACGCCCCCGGCGCACCCGACGCGCTCAGTGCAGCGCGACCGGGAGTTCTCGCACCGTCGCCGTCCCCGTCGCCGTGCGCGCGACGAAACGAAACGTCAGCGTATAGCGCGGGTGCACGAACGGTGGCAAGAACGGAAACCGGTAGACCCCGCTGAATTGCCCCGGCGCACGTTTGGTCAGCGCGCGACCGTAGGGACCGACGCGCAACTCGACCAGCGCGACGTTGGTCGAGGCGACCACGCGGATGTGGGCCAGATCGCCCCAACCGTAGTCCGGCTGCGAGAGCCAGATCGCGACCAGTTCCGGCGGCGCCTCCGGCGCGCGCACCGGCGCGACGAAGGTAGGGGCGCAGCCGCCGCGCTCGACGCGCAGCGGCGGGACCAGCGGCGCCGCGACCAGGGCGAGCAGCGTCGCGCGCGTCACTCCGTCACTCGAGGTAAAAGCCGGCGATCTTGTCGTCGGAGTCGAGGGTGAAGGTGATGACGAGCCCCTTGCCGTTCGCGAACGTCGCCGCGTAGTGGTAGATGCGCAGGCCCATCGTCTGCGTGCGATCGCGAAACGTCAGCGTCTGCAACGCGCCGAACGACCCGAACGCCCGCTCGGCCTGGGTGGCGATCGCCGGCGTGAAGGCGGCGTTCATCGCCGCGTCGAGCTGGCTGCGATCGACCGACCCGCCGACGAGATCGGTCACGAACGTGCGCAGCCGCGCGGTGACCTTCGGCTCCTCGGCGCCGACGGTCGCAGCCGGCACGCTGCTCGCTGCGACCAGCGGCGGCAGCACGACTGCGAGCATCGCGGCGTTGACCCGCGCGGTGATGAAGTCCGACGCATTGCCGAGCACGATCAGCGCGAAGCGCCGATCGGGCAGCATCTCGTCCTCGGCCGCGAAGCCGGGGAGGCCGCCGTGGTGGCCGACGAACGTCGTCGTCCCGACCGTGACCAACGATGGGCCCAACCCCCACGCGACGCTGCCACCCGGTGCCACGACCGTACTGCCGACCGGGTTCGCCTGCATCAGCGCGAAGGTCGCCGGCGCGACCAGAACGCCGTCCATCAGCGCGATGTCGAAGCGCGCCAGATCCGAGGCGGTCGAGAACAGGTCGCCGTCGGCGTAGAACCAGGAGAGGTCGAGCGGCGGGGCCGGCCGTCCGTGCGCGGTATATCCGCGCGCGGTCGGGCTGCCGGGTGAGGGCCCGACGCTGGTCGCGGTCATCCCGGCCGGCGCGAAGACGTGCGCGCGCTCGTACGCAGCCAGCGACTCGCCGCTGAGCTTCTCGACGATCAGGCCGAGCACGACGTAGTCGGTGTTACTGTAGCCCCAAGCGGTGCCGGGTTCGAAGGCGAGCGGCTTGGCGGCGAAGCGTGCGACGATCGCGCGCGGCGTCGTCCGGTGCGCGACGCTGCCGTCGGCGATGACGGTGTCGCCGTAGTCGGCCAGCCCCGAGGTGTGCCGCAACAGCTCGCGGACGGTGATCGCCTGCAACTGCTGGACGTCGGGCAGGACGCCGGGCAGGAGACTGGTGATCGGCGCATCCAGCCGCAGCTTTCCGCTTTCGACCAACTGCATGACGCACACCGCGGTGACGAGCTTGGTGATCGACGCGATCGCGAAGCGGGTCTGCGGGGTCGCCGCGGTCCGGGTGGCGACATCGGCCAGGCCCGTTGCGTGCGCGTAGACGAGCCGGCCGTCCTCGACGAGGGCGACCGAGGCGGCCGGCGCGCCGTACGGCACCGCCGCGATCGTGCGCGCCAGCGCCGCGTCGAGCGCACTGCTCTGCGCCGCCGCGATCGGCACCGGTGCGCTGCTCTGTGCCGTTGCCGCGACGGGCTGCAGCGCGAGCACGAGGGCGAGCGGGAGGTGCGCGCGCTTCACGTCCCGCTCAACGTCATCTCGGCGACGCGGAACGACGGCGCGACGATCGTGCCGTCGAAGCGCAGGTCACCGGCGATCGCGTCGATCCCGGCCAGCATCTCGGCGAAGCTCGCCGCGATGGTGAACTCGTCGATCGGGTGGCTCGGCGCGCCGTCCTCGATCCAGATCCCGCGCGCACCGCGGCTGTAGGTGCCGCTCGCGTATTCGGTCGCGAAGCCGATCGTGTCGAGCACGAGGACCCCGCGCTCGGTCGAGGCGACCAAGTCGTCGAGCGTCCCGTTCCCCGGCTTCAAGTACAGGTTGTTCGCATCGACGCCACCGCCCCCCGCGTTCCCGGTCGAGGCGATGCCCAGTCGTCGCCCCCAGTACGTGTCGCTCAGGTACGATTCGAGCACGCCGGCGCGGAACACGACGGTCTCGCGCGTCGCGGTCCCCTCGGTATCGAACGGCGCGCTGCCGAGGCCGCCCTTGAGCCGGCCATCGTCGACGATCGTCGCCAGCGCGCTGCCGATTCGCTCGCCGATTCGGCCGGCCAACCACGAGTTGCCCAGCACGACGTTGGCCGCGCTGGCCGCCGCGAACACGTCGGCCAGCACCGCCGCCGCGACGTCGCGCTCGAAGATGACCGGCACCCGGGTCGTCGGTGGCTTGCGCGCCCCGATCAGCGCCAGCGCGCGGTGAACGGCGTGCTGCGCGACCGCCGGCGTGCTCTCGGCGGTCGACCAGCCGCGCGCCGCCGTGCCGTACGAGCCCAGGCGTTTGCTCGTACCGTCGCGCGCGATCGGCGCCGCGGTACGCGAGACGCTCGTCCCCTGCGTGACGCCGCGAAAGCCGCGGGTGTTGGCCAGCGCGAACGAGGCGATCGCGTCGCGGACGTGCGAGCCCTCCGAGTTCTCGATCCGCGTGTCGGCCTCGCGCACGAGCCGCTCGAGCGCGAGCGCGTCCTCGAGCTTCGCCTCGTCGGGACGCTCCGCGACGTCGGGCGAGCTGGTGAACAGGTCGTGGTCGCAGACGTCGTCGCCGGCGAAGGTGTCGGGCAGTCCGGCGTACTCGTCCTCGCCGGCGTACGCAGCCGCTGCGACCGCGCGGCGGACCAACCCGTCGATGCCGGCCCGGGTCAGATCGGTCGTCGTCAGCGTCGCACGCCGCGTCCCGACGAAGGCGCGCACCGCGAGCGTGCGACCGCACGAACGTTCCAACTGCGTGAGCTCGCCGCCGCGCGCCTCGCAGGCGAACCGGTCGACGACGGAGACCGTCGCGTCGGCTTCGCTGGCACCGGCGGCCGCGGCGAGCTGGATCGCCGTCTCGGCGACGGCCAGCGCTTCGTCGCGCGGATCAGCCACGGCCGGTCCCACCGACGGTGCAGGCAGCGAGCTTGACGGTCGGGATGCCGACGCCGACCGGGACCCGTTGACCGGCCTTGCCGCAGGTGTACGACCGGTGCGCGAGCCGTGCGTCGTTGCCGACCAGCGTCACCTTCGTCATCGCATCGGGACCGTTCCCGACCAGCGTCGCCCCGCGCACCGGCGCGGTGATGCGTCCGCCTTCGATCAAATATCCCTCGGCGACCATGAAGACGAAGTCGCCCTTGCTGATCTCGACCTGTCCGCCGGCGAAGGATGCCGCGTAGAATCCGCGGTCGATCGAGCCGATGACCTCGTCGGCGGTCGACTCACCGGCCGGCATGAAGGTGTTGCACATGCGCGGGATCGGGAGCGTGCGGTACGACTCGCGCCGGCCGCTCCCGGTCGAAGCGACGCCCATCAGCCGCGCGTTCTGGCGGTCCTGCATGTAGCCGCGCAAGACGCCGCGCTCGACCAGCACCTTGTGCTGCCCCGGCGTCCCCTCGTCGTCGATCGCGACGGTGCCGCGCTCGCCGGGCAAGTTGCCGTCGTCGTAGATCGTCACCAGCTCGCTCGCGACCCGCTCGCCGACGCGCCCACTGTAGAGCGACGTCCCCTTGCGGTTGAAATCGGCTTCGAGGCCGTGACCGACCGCCTCGTGCAGCAGCACACCACCGCCGCCGGGACCGATCACGACCGGCATCTCGCCGGTCGGCGCTTCGCGCGCCCCGAGCTTGGTCGTCGCGATGCGCGCCGACTCGGACGCCAGCGATTCGGGTGTCAGTTCGTCATAGATGGCGATGCTCGTCCGTCCGCCGTCGGCGACGTAGCCGGTCTCGCGCTGATCGCCGGCGCGGGCGACGACCTGGACGCCCAGCGCGACCAGCGGCCGGCGGTCGGTCGCGACGCGCCCGTCGCTCGAGGCGACCTGGATGTACTGCAGTTCGTCGGAGACGAACGCGTTGACCGCCACGACGCGCGGATCGCTGGCGCGCGCCGCGACGTCCGCCCGCGCCAGCAGATCGACGTAGCGCCGTGAGTCGGCCGGTTCGTCGGGGTGCGGGTCGTACAGCATCGGTGCGGCCGCCGGCGCGAGCGCGATCACCACCGACTGCTCCCGCCCGTCACGCGCGATCAGCGCCGCAGCCTCGGCCGCACGCAGCAACGATCCCTCGTCGAGGTCGTCGGAGAACGCGTAGCCGGCCCGCTCGCCGACGACGACGCGCACGCCGGCGCCACGCACCAGCGTCGTCGCGGCTTCGCGGATCGCACCGTCCTGGAGGCGGAACGTCTGAGTCAGCCGGTGCTCGAAGAACACGTCGGCGAAGTCGCCACCCCGCCGGAGCGCCCGGGAGAGCACGCGCGCCAGCAGGTCGGGATCGAGCGCGGTCAGCACGAGGGTCGCTTAGCGCGCCGGGCTACCATAATCCCGCCTTCAGGTTGTGATGCCGCTCAACTGCGCGCGAGCAGGTCGAGTGCCCGGTCGATGCCACGGTCGACCGAACCGGCGTCGGCGCGGCGGTCGTTGACGACGATCGCGAAGCTGACCCGGCCGTGGCGGCGCGTCTGGACGTAGCCGGCCAGCGCGTTGACGTCGGCGATGTGCCCGCTCTTGGCCCGCACGCGCCCGAGCGCGTCGGTCACCTGCCGCAGTTGCACCGTCCCCTCGATGCCGACCCGCGGCAGGTCCGCGAACAAAATCGCGCCGGCCGGTTCGTGCGCGACGCGCGCCAGCAGCGTCGCCAGGGTCAGCGCCGCGACCCGGTCGTCCGGCGCCAGACCGCTGCCGTCGACGATCCGCAAGCCCGGCTGCGGGACGTCGTCGCGGGCGAGCGCGACCCGTTCGAGAGCCGCGCCGTTCTCGACCGTCCCATCGCCGCGCGTCGCACCGACCGCGCGCAGCAACTGCTCGGCGAAATGATTGTTGGAGTCGAACAGCATGTCGTGGACGATCGCGCTCAGCGGCGCCGAGCGGTGGCGCCACAGCACGTCGCCGGCCAGCGGCGCGACGCCGGTCCGTGCGCCGCCGGCGACGTCGATGCCGCGCTCGTGCAGCAACGCCAGCGCGACCACGCCGGCATAGCGCCCGAGATCGGTCACCGGCCGCCAGACCGACTGCTCGGCGCGGACGCCGATCCGACCGGAGAAGGTGAAGTCGTTGCGCAGCGGATCGCGCTCGATCGAGAACTCGGTCGCGTAACCGGTCGTCAGACCACCGTCGATCCGGATCGCGCTCGACGGCGGTCGGACCGCGATCGTCGCCGGACCACCGACGACGCCCGGTGTGACGTGGAACTCGACCGTGCCCTGGTCGAGCGAGAGCGCGCTGGTGCCGGCGCCGTAGGGGTACTGCAGATCGTCGGACTCCCAGTCCGGATCGGTCTCGGGCCCGGCGAACGCGCTCGCGTCGGCGACGACGCCATCCTCGACCGTTCGGACGCCGGCGCGCACGAGCGCGCCGACCCCGGCGCGCAGATCGTCGCTGGTCAGCGTCGGATCGCCACCGCCGACCAGGTAGAGCGGCCCCTGCACGACGCCGCCGACCGGCTCGCCAACGCTCTCGAAAGTCGTGCCGAAGCGATAGTTGGGACCCAGTACCGCGAGCGCCGTCGTCGCAACGAGCAGCTTGAAGGTCGAGGCCGGCGCGAGCGGCGCGCGTTCGCGTCGCAGGAACAGCGGCCGGCCGGCCGGATCGACGATCGCAATCCCGCTCGTCGCCAGCGCCGACGGCGCGAACGCGTCGCGCAGTTGCGCGTCGAGCGCGCGCACGTCGCCCGCGTTCCACGGCGGCGTCACCGGCACGGCGGCGCGGACCGTCACGGCCGGATGCGGCGTGACGAGTGGCGCCGGCGGCGGCGGCTGGTCGCAGGCCGAGATCGCCAGCGCGAGCACCACGGCCAGCCGGTACGCGCGCCGCCTCACCGTGTATCGAGCGCGTCGAGCCGCTCGCGCAGCGCCTGCTGATCGGCGCGCAGCCGATCGACCTCCTCGCGCAGCCGCACGACCTCGGCCGGCATGCGCTGCGCGTCGCGCACGCGCTGCGCGGCCTCGGCCGCATCGCGCCGCAGCCGGCCGTCGTTCTCGGTCGCCGCGCGGCGATCGAGCGCGGCGAGCAGCCGCGCGTCGGCCAGCCGTTCCGCGGCGGCGTAGGTCGACATGCGCACGAGGTAGGCGCGTTCGTCGAGCGCGCGCTCGACCGCCTCGACGGCCGCCGTGCGCGTCGACTCGACCAGCGTCCCGAGCTCGGCCAGCGCGCCGACCGCTGCGCGGCGCAGCGCCTCGGGGCGCTCCGGCGCAAGCACGGAGACCAACACGTCGAGCGCGCGCGGATCGGCCAACGCACCCAGCCCGCGAGCCGCTCCGGCGGCGATCGTCGCGTTCCAGGACGGCGTCGCCAAACCGTCGACGAGCGCATCGAAGGCGCGCGGATCGCGCGTGCGCCCGAGCGACGTCAGCGCGGCGGCGACGACGAAGTACGAGCGGTCACCGCGCAGGCCGAGCAGCGCGTCGGCGACGACCGCATCGCGCCAGGCCCCCAGCGCGTCGGCGATCGCGCGCCGGACTTTCGGATGGCGGTGGCCGACGTTGGCCAGCAGCGTCGTCCGCGCCGATGGCGCGCGCGAGTTGCCGAGCGCCGCGGCGACCTCGACCGCGACGCCCCAAAACGGATCGTCGCGCAACGCGTGCGCGAGCGCCTCGCGCGCGACGCGGCTGCCGTCCTTGGCCAGCGCCACCGCCGCCCGGATCCGGGCCAAGGGTGATGGATCGCTGCGCAGCGCCGCGGCGTGCGCGTCGGTGCCGAGCTGCCACGTCCAGGCAGCCAGCAGCCACCCCGACGGATCGATGCGCACCAGCCCCGGCTCGCGGTCGAGTGGGACGGCGAACGTCTGCGGAGCGCGTTCGACGTGCAGCCGCACGCGCGTCTCGCCGGGCAGCGGCTCGGGTCCGGCGTCGGTCGCGACCGTCGCCGGGGCGCCGGCGAGAAAGCCGACCTCGAGCGGAAAGTCGTAGGCGGGATGCGCGTCGTCGATCGTCTGCTTCTGCGCGATCGTCAGCAGCGCGGTGGAGCGCTCGGCGTCCCAGCGATAGCTCGCCTCGAGCTCGGGGTGGCCCGCACGCTCGACCCACTGCGTGAAGAAGGCGCGCAGGTTGCGCCCGGTCTCGCGCTCGATCGCGCGCACCAGGTCGATCGTCTCGACGCTGCGCCCGGCGTTCTCCCCGACGTAGCGCCGCAGCGCACGCCGCAGCCGGTCCCAACCCAGCTCGCCTCGCAGTTGATGCAGCACCGCGCCGCCCTTCTCGTAGAGGTGGCGGTCGAAGAGCTCGATCGGATCGCGATAGACGTTGCAGACGATCGGCCGGCGATAGCGTTCGGCGTCCTCCTCGAGGTAGCGCCCGACGACGGTCTGCATGTCGTAGAGGTACTCATCCCAACCTTTGTCCGCCTCGAGCCAGACGGCTTCGAAGTAGGTCGCGAAGCCTTCGTTCAGCCACGCTTGCGACCAGTCACGGCAGGTGATCAGATCGCCGAACCACTGGTGGGCCAGCTCGTGCGAGACCAGCGGATCGGCCGAGTAGTCGAGGTGCGCGCGCTCGTCGTGCAGGACACGATCGGTCTGGGTCGTCGCCGTCGTGTTCTCCATCCCGCCGACGATGAACTCGGCGACCGCGATCTGCGAATAGCGCGCGTAGGGATATGGGACGCCGATCGTGCGCTCGAAGACGTCCAGCATCCGCGGCGTGTTGCCGAAGGCGCGTTCGCCGTCGGCCTCGCGGCCCGGCGCAACGTACGCGGCGACCGGTATCCGCGCGTGCGGCTGCACCAGCTCGCTGAACGTCCCGGCGACCATCGACACCAGGTACGTCGCGTGCGGGAGGTCCTGCTCGTAGCGGAAGGTCACCATCCCGTCCGCCTCGGTGCGCGCGACGAGCGCGCCGTTGGAAAGTGCGAACGAGCCGGCGGGTACGACGATCGTGGCCGAGGTCGGCTGCTTTTCGTCAGGCTGGTCGAAGCACGGGAACCAGCAGCGCGCGTCGGAGTCCTGGCTCTGCGTCCAGACGTGCTTGGGCTCCGTGTCGATGAAGTACAGCCCGCGCCGTGGGTTCTCGACCGCATACTCGACCGCGAAGACCAGCTCGTCGCCCGCGCGCAGCGCCGGCTCTACGGTCAGCTCGAGCGTCTCGCTGGTCGCGCGGAACGCGATCGCCCCGCCGTCGGGGCCCCAGACGCGGTGCACGTGCAGGTCGACCGCGTCGAGCAGCAGCCGCGTCACGCCGTCCTCGATCGCGCGCACCCGCGTCGTGCAGACGCCGTCGAGCCGGTGCCGCTCGAGGTCGGGGCGCAGGTGCAAGTCGATGTGCAGGACGTCGACGACCCGATCGGGGCCGTAGTGCGCGCGCGCCCCGGGCAGCGCAAAGGCGCGGCGGTCGCTCACAGCGGGACGTCCCAGCGCAGGATGCGCAGCGCGGTGGGGCGCGGATCGTCGCACCAGGTCAGGAAGTAGCGGCGCGCCGGGACGGTGTGGCCGGTCGGATCGGTGTACGAGTAGTCCAGCTCCGGACCCGGTCGCACTGCGCCGCATGCGGCCGCCAAACGCCGCGCGAAATCGGGTCGGCCGGGATACGTCTCGGGGCGTCCGGGGGTCGGCACCAGCGCCTCCTTGTCGAGGAATAGGATCCGCTTGGGGTGCAGGTCGGGATCGTACCAGTGCTTGGCTTCCTGGCCTTGCGCGTTGTAGCCGATGAAGACCGGCGGGATCCCGGCCTCGTAGTCCATCTGCGAGGAGAATCCGTAGCCGTCGGTCACGACGATCGCATCGTTGGCGTCGGCCATGCGCCGCACGTCCTGGGCCAGCGGCCAGTAGGTGAAGATCTCGAACGGTCCGTCGTTGCGCAGCGTCGAGCCGGTCTTGCGGAACTGCTCGTACAGCGGCCCGGGGAACGCCGCGGCGACGAACAGCAGCGGCACGAGCACGAGCGCCGGGACGAGCGCTGCGCTCGCCCAGAGCACGCGCGTACGCTGCGCGAGCCCGAGCAGCGCCAGGCCCATGCCGACCGAGAGCGAGATGTAGGGCCCGATGATCCAGTGCAGCTCGATGCGCTCGTGGAAGTTGAGCAGCACCAGCAGCGCGGCCAGCGGGACCGCCGTCCAGCCGACCAGCGCGTTGCGCGGGCGGACCAGGACGAACAGCGCCGCGATCATGAGTCCGGGCGAGTACGCGCCGGCGCAAGCCAGCAGATAGGTGAGCGGGCGGATCCACGACGGCTGCGCGACGTGGCGCTGCTCGAAGGCAAAGGCGAAGGTGACCCAGTGATGGGTCGCGTTCCAGACCACGAACGGGACCAGCAGCAGCGCCGCGACGGCGAACGTGAGCCCGAGCCCGTCGCGCCAGAGCCGCCGGCGCTCCGGCGCGAGCGACCAGGCGACGATCCCGGCGACCAGTGCCCAGGCGAACATCTTGGCCAGCAGCGCGAAGGCGATCGCGACGCCGAGCAGCGCGAAGTCACGGCGACCGCGCGTCTGCTCCGCACGGACGGCGAAATACAGGCAGCAGGCCCAGCCGGCCATCAGCGGCCCGTCCGGCGTCGCCATCACCGAGAGGATCGAGCACATCGGCGCCAAGGTGATCGCCAGCGCCGTGATCAAGCCGGCGCGCTCGTCGCCGGCGAGGCGCCGCGCGCAGGCCGCCGCGGCGAGCGTCGCGACGACCCCGCACAACAGGAACGGGACGCGAATCCAAAACGGGTTGGCGGTCGACCACACGAACGGCAGGATCAGATAGGCGACCATCGGCGGATGGTCGGCGTAGCCGAGCGCGAGGTGCTTGCTCCACTCCCAGTAGTACGCCTCATCGCCGGTCAACGGGACCTTCGCGGCGGCGATCGCGCGCAGCAGCGTCACCAACGCGACGATCACCCAGGTCGCGTACTTCACTCGTACGGCTCCGTGAGCCCACCGTTCACGCCGATGACCATGCCGTTGAGGAACGATCCTTCGGCGCGCGTCGCGAAACGGACGGCGTCGGCGACGTCTTCCCAGGAGCCGGCGTGGCCGGTCGGGTTCTGCGCCGGGATCTGCGCCGCGGCCGCGCGGTCGGCGTCCTTGTTGCGGATGTCGCCGGGTTCGACGACGTTGACGGTGATGCCGAAGGCCGCCTCCTCCAACGCCAGTGCGCGCGCGAACGTCACAACGCCGGCTTTCGCCGCGCCGTAGAGCGACATCCCGAGCGCCGGTTGCGTCACCTGCGAGCCGTTCATCCCGAAGAACACGAGTCGGCCGTAGCGCCGTTCCCGCATCCCCGGCAGGACCGCGAACGCGAGCGACACCGCCGAGCCGAGATTCCCCTCGAGCATCGCCTGATAGTCAGCCCACGTGGTGCGCGCGAAGCGCTTCACGACGATCGGGCCGACCGCATGCACGAGCACGTCGATCGGGCCGCGCGCCGCTTCGACCGCCGCAACGACGTGCGCGGCGGCGGCGGGGTCGCGATGATCGGCGGCGATCGCCACCACATCGGGATCGTCGGCACGCGCCAGCGCGAGCGTCGCATCCGGCGGCGTTCCGCCCGGTCGATACGTGAACGCGACCCGCTCACCGTCGCGCGCGAACGCCGCGACGAGACCGCGCGCGAGACCAGCCGCTCCCCCGCTGATCAAGACGACCCGAGGAGGCCGCCGTGCGCCCGCGCCGGAAATCACGCTCGATGACGCACGGGCGGTTGCAGCCGGGACGTTCCGTGACATTCCTGAGCGAAGACAGCGTGCACATGCGCGGGACGTACGTGGAGACCCAGGCCGAGAGCGGCCTGACCGCGATCCTGGTGCACGACGCCGACGGCGACCGCAGCAGTTGGGACCCGTATCTGCCGTTGTTCCGCACCCGCGGTTGGAACATCCTGAGCTTCGATCTGCGGGGCCACGGCGAATCGGTGAGACAAGACATGCGCCACGCCCTGCTCCGGGCCGACCCCTACGACCTCAGCTCACCGCACGTCTATCCGGCCGACATCCGAGCCGCCGTCGCCTTTGCGGCACGCCAGCCCAAGCACGAGCCTGGTCGGATCGCGCTGATCGGCCTGGGCTTCGGGGCCGATCTGGCCTACGCCGGCGCCGGCCGCGGCTGGGGCGGCGTGACGACGGTCTGCGTCTCGCTCGACGAGGATCGCGCCCGGGCGCTGGGGGGCGCCGGCGCGTTCGCGCCGCGCTCGTGCTACCTCCTCTACGGCGGTGACGACGCGGTCTCGGTCCAGTCCGCCGAGGGCTTCGGCACCCTCGCCGGACCCCCGTCCGAACGCTACGCCTTTCCGGGGACCGCGCAGGCCGGGCTGCCGCTCTGGGAAGAGCAGCAGCCCGAGATCATCGCCCGCGCGATCGGCTGGGTCGAGAAGACCGCGTAAGCCTACTGGACGTGCACCACGTAGCGGACGGGGGGTGCGTTGCGGCCGTCCGGATCGGTGGCGCGGATCTGGATGCCGAGCAAGGTCCCCGGCGCCGCGCCGCTGTCGACCGGTGACTCGAAGGTCCCGTCGGGACCGGCCGTCACCGTGTTTTGCATCGAGTCGTTCGCGCCGAGCGCGCCGTGCGCTTGGAGGAACTCCGCTTCGTGCTCGGGCGGGGTCATCGCGACCTCGATCGTGACCGTTGCGCCCGGCTCGGTCCGCCCGCGGACGCGGAACGTGCCCGGGACGTCCTGATTGGCCGCCGGCCAGACGCCGACGATTTCGATCGGCCGCGGCGCCACGCTGACGGGACGGTCGTTGGTGGTGAAGCTCCAGCCGCGCTCGAAGCGCGCACCGGCGCGGTCCGCCCCGACGACGCGGACCTCATGCAGCCCCGACGGAACGTCCGACGGCGGCGAGTAGGTGATGCCGTGGCCCGAGATGTACGCGTTGGCGGTCACGTTACGGCCGTCGAAGAACACGCGCACGGCGTCCGGGTCGACGTCACCGTCGGTGAACGAGGCTTGGACGGACGGGCGGTCCGAACGGACCGTCGCGTCGGGACGCGGCAGCTCGTTGGCGAGCCGCACCGGGCTGACGTTCGGGTTCGCTTCGGGTGCCGGCTGCCGCGGCTGCGCCGGGATGGTCTCCGCCGGCGGTCCGCCCATGGCGATGCTGACGGCGTGATCCTGACCGTTGTAGTCGACGTGGGCGCCCAGCGCTTGCGAGATGAAGCGCAACGGAACGTAGGTCGAGGCGCCGATGATGAACGGCGCGACGTCGAGCGTCTGTGGCTGACCGTCGACCGTCGCGTCGGTCGAGCCGATGTGGAGCGATACCGTGTGGCGATGATCGGTCGCGTTGATCTCGCCGTTCGCGTAGACGACCGTCGCGCCGAGATTCTCGAAGACGCCCCGCAGCGGGACGAAGACGCGACCGGCACGCTCGGTCGGGGGCGGGTTCAACTGGACGCTTTGCCCGTTGACGGTCACGCTGACCGGCGAACCGTCTTGGGCGAGCGCCGGCACGGCGCTACCGACCAGGGCGGTCGCGGTGCCGAACGCGATCAGAGCGCGCGTGGCGCGCGTGGTGAATGAAGGCATGGAGTGAGCGGACCTCTCGTTTCGAATGAATGCAGGGCGTTCATGTACCCCACTTCAGGCCCGTTCTCTACCGCAAACTGCGCAGTTTCTAATCGTTGAGTGCCGCCGCCGGCACTCGCGGCAGCATGGGCTCGCCGTCGGCAACCGTCTGGCGCGTGGTGCGCTCGCGACCCGCCGCGCGCAGGCTACCGACCCAGGCCGCAAAGCGGTTGGTCGTGACGTACATCGCCGGCACGAGGAACAGCGTGAGGAACAACGAGCTCAGCAAGCCGCCGATCAGCACGATGCCCATCGACTGCCGGAACTCGCCGCCCTCGGTCCGCCCCAGTGCCAGCGGCAGCATCCCGAACACCATCGCCGCCGTCGTCATGACGATCGGCCGCAGTCGCGTCCCACCCGAGGCGACGATCGCCTCGGCGTAGGTGAGCCCGCGCTTGCCCAGCGTGTTGGCGTAGTCGACGAGCAAGATCCCGTTCTTGGCAACCAGGCCAAAGAGCATGATCAAACCGATCGCCGAGAAGATGTTGATCGTCTGGTGGCTCAGCGCCAGCGCGAGCAGCGCGCCGATAATCGCGACCGGGATCGAGAACATGATGACGAACGGCGTCACGAACGAACCGTACAAGATGACCATCAAGCAGTAGATCAGCGCGATCGAGGTCAGCAGCGCGAACGCCATCGAGCTGAGGAACTCCATGAAGAACTTCGTGTCGCCCTCGGTCCCGAGTGTCACTCCGGACGGTAGGAAGCCCGGCACGTGCAACTGCTTGTTGACCAGGCCCGTCACCTCGCCCAGCGTCGTCTTGGTGTGGTCGATGTCGCCGTTGACGCGCACGATGACCTGCTTGTCGACGTGCTCGATCTTCGTCGGTGCGCGATCCCAGGTGAAGCTGGCGACCCGGCTGAGCGGAACCAAGGTCGTGCCGTCGTTCGAGCGGACGGGGATGCGCTCGATCTCGGCGATCGAGTTGCGGTCGGCGACCGGGTACTGCAACAGGACGTTGACCAAGCCGTTCCAGGTCCGCACCTTGGTCGCGATGACGCCGCCGACCGCGGCGCGCCCGACCATCGCCGCGTTGCCCGGTGAGACGCCGAGCACGGAGGCGCGGGCCGCATCGACCCGCACGGTGAGGTGCGGGGCGTCGAGTTCGGCGCCGGTCTGCACGTTGACGGTGCCGGGGATCGTGCGGATGTAGGCGGCCAGCTTGTCGGCCGCGACCTGGATCTGATCCGGCGGCCCGGAGAGCGTGTACGAGATCGGCAAGCCGCTCCCGCCGCCGCCGCGCCCGGAGACGGTCACGTCGGCGCCGTGGACGAGCCCGGGTAGGATCTGCCGCAGCTTCGTGACGACCTCATCTTGCTCGCGGCGCTTGTCCTTGCGCAGCGTGACGTTGAAGTTGCCGACGAAGCCGCCGTCGGTCGAGCCCCAGCCGTCGGGCTTCGTCCCGGCGTAGGTACGCACGGTGTCTACGTCAGGGACGTTGGCGAGCACGGCATTCTCGATGCGCACCAGCGCCCGGCGCGTCTCGATCAACGGCGTCCCGACCGGGAAGGTCAGGTCGCCGTGGATCTGCCCCGTCTTCGCGTCGGGGACGAACTCGGTCTGCACCGGGAAGTGCGTCACCGCGAGCAGCGTCAGCACCCCAGCGACGCCGACGCAGCTGAGCAAGCTCGCGACCGACGCGCCACGATGATACCGGGCGCGGATCCCGCCAAGGACCCGACGACCGTTTAGGAGCGGGCCCACCACGAGCAGCCACAGTCCGACGGCGAGCGCGATGGCGAGGTCGATCACCGCGAAGGCGAGCATCGCTTGCGCGCCGGCGACCAAGCTGATCGCGTTCAGGACGGCCAACCCGCTGAGCCAGAAGGTCATCCAGCGGTGACGCAGGGCGAGTGGGAGCGCTCGATCCTTGTACCAGGCCGTGAGACGCTCGAAGCCGGTCTGGAACCAGACCAGGTAGGGTGGCGGCGCCGCGGTGCGGCGCAGCACCGACCACTTGGCGGCCAGGACCGGCGTGAGCGTGAACGAGACGAACAGTGAGAAGAGCGTCGCGACCGTGACGACGATCCCGAACTCCTTCATGTACTGCCCGACGAAGCCGGACAGGAATGCGAGCGGCAGGAAGACGACGACGTCGACCAGCGTGATCGCGATCGCCGCGCCGCCGATCTCGGTGCGGCCGCTGATCGCCGCCTCGGTCGGCGACTGGCCGAGGTCGCGGTGCCGGGTGATGTTCTCGAGGACGACGATCGAGTCGTCGACCAGGATCCCGATGATCAGCGAAAGGCCCATCAACGAGATGTTGTCGAGCGTGAGGCCGAGCACGCGCATGACGATGAACGTCGCGAACAGCGAGGACGGGATCGCGACCATGACGACCGCTGCGTTGCGCCACGCGTGCAAGAACAGCATCAGCACGAGCGCGGTCAGGAAAATCCCTTCGAAGAGCGACTGCATGACGCCGTTGAGCGAGGCTTGAGTGTAGTCGGCCGGCGCGAACAGCTCGTGGAACTCCACCTGGGGGTACTTCTTCTCGAGACCGATCATCTGCGCGCGCAGGATCTTCGTCGAGCCGACCTCATCGGAGTTGATCGTGCGATTGACGTCCATGATCAGCCCGGGGTGACCGTTCATGTGCGAGACCAGCCGCTGCTCCTGGTGCGTGTCGGTGACCTGCGCGACGTCGCCGATCTTCAGCGTGCTGCCCGTAACGAGCAGTCCGGTCGTGATCGGGAGCGGGAGTGCGGCAATGTCGTTCGCCGAGTTCACCTCGGCGTGGACCGACATCGCCGTCTCAACGGTCGGCGCGTCGACCCGGCCGCCCGGGAGGTTGCTGTTGTTGGCGTTGATGGCGTTGAAGACGTCGGCCAGCGTCGCGTTCGCGCCCATCAGCCGCAGCGGATCGGCGTCGACGTCGAACTCGCGCACGGCGGCGCCCGAGAGGTCGACGCTCTGCACGTCGGGGATGTGGCGGATGTCGGAGATGACGCGGTCGTTGAGCAGATCGGCGAGCGCCGAGGCCGACATCATCTTCGAGTCGACGGCATAGGTGAGCATCGGCGCTTCCGCGCCGTTCTTCTGCACGATCGGCGGATCGAGGTCGGTCGGCATGTAGACGCGCGCGGTGTCGACCCGCCGCTGCACGTCGATCGCGGCGAGGTCGAGGTCGGCGCCGAGCTTGAACTGCACGACGACGACCGCCGAGCCTTCCTGCGCCGTCGCGGTCATCTCGTCGAGGTGGTCGATCCCGTCGATCTGGTCCTCGATCGGCTTGATGATCAGGCGTTCCATCTCGGCCGGTGAGGCGCCAGGATAGGACGCGATCACGACGACGACGGGGAAGTTGACGTTCGGCTGCGAGTTCTTCCCGAGCGCGAAGTAGGACACGGTGCCGTACACCGCCAGGGCGATGAACACCATGGCAACGATGAGCGGGCGCTGGATCGAGAAACGCGTCAGCCACATAACGGAGAGACCGTCCTCTCGTCGGTCGCCCGGAACTACGCGGCGCCGGGCCCGGGTGTTTCGGCCCGTCCAACGATTTTCGTCGGGCTGACTCCGTATTCCTTAAGAGAGGGCTCGCCCGGTCCACGAAAAGAGCCCGGAACGAGGCGTTCCGGGCTCCGGAATTGGTGCGCGAGACTGGATTTGAACCAGCACGGGATTGCTCCCGCTAACCCCTCAAGCTAGTGCGTCTACCAATTCCGCCACTCGCGCACAGGGCTCCGGGCGGCGATGACCGCCCGGGAACCTCGCTAGTCTACACGCCCCGCCCCAGCCCTACAAGAGGGCCGAGGACCGACTCTTGGTCGTCTAGCAGCACGACCGGGCCAAACCGCCTGCAGCCCCGCGCCCGCGGCGCTCGTTTAGGAGAGTATGGACCGCACGAAAACCGACGCCGACTGGCAAGCGGAACTCCCACCCGATCGCTACGCCGTGCTACGCGAAGGCGCGACCGAACGCCCCTTCAGCGGCGCCGTCTACCACAATCACGACACCGGAATGTACACCTGCGGCGCCTGCGGCGCCGAGATCTTCAACTCCGACACGAAATTCGAGAGCGGCTCCGGCTGGCCCAGCTTCTGGGCCCCCGAGAACGCCGAGCGCGTGAAGCTGATCGAAGACCGCACCCACGGCATGCTCCGCACCGAAGTCCGCTGCGCCGCCTGCGACTCGCACCTGGGCCACGTCTTCCCCGACGGCCCCAAGCCCACCGGCGACCGCTACTGCATCAACTCCCTCTCCCTAAACTTCACCCCCAAAAACAACGAGGGCTGACGCCCTCGCGTCCCCGGCCGGCGGCGTCACCGCGGCGCCCGCCACCATCCCGCCTACCGGGTGTTCGGATCAAGCGCGTCCCGCAGCCCATCACCCACATAGTTGATCGCCAACACCGTCAGGAAAATGCACAGCCCCGGGAAGATAGCAACCCAAGGTGCCTGGACGATCGTCGACTGCGCGTTGGCCAACATGTTCCCCCAGGAAGCCGTCGGTGGCTGAATCCCGAATCCGAGGAACGAGAGCGTCGACTCCAAGATGATGACGTTCGCCACATCGAGCGTCGCCTGCACGATGATCGGCGCGACCGCGTTGGGCAGCAAGTGCCGGAAGATGATCCGCCCGTCGCGGTTCCCCACCGCCCGCGCCGCCTCGGCGAACTCGCGTTCGCGCAGCGAGAGGAACGAGGCGCGCACCAACCGCGCGACCGACGGCCACGAGAGGCCGCCGATGATCAGCACGATCACGATGAAGTTGAGCGCCGCTTTGGTCGAGGTCGCCTCGACGATCGCCGTGATGACCAACAGCAGCGGCAGCAGCGGGATCGACAGGACGACGTCGGTGGCGCGCATGATCACGAAGTCGATCCAGCTGCCGTAGTAGCCGGAGATCGCGCCCAGCAAGGTGCCGATCACGATCTCCATGATGACGGCGAAGAGGGCCACCGTCAGCGAGATCTGCGCGCCGAAGATCAACCGCGAGAGCAGATCGCGCCCGACCTCATCGGTGCCCAGCAAGTGGCCGGCGACACCCGGCGCAAGCGCGTAGCCCAGCCAGTGGACTTGATCGATGTAGTCCGGATCCTGCGGGGCGATCACCTTGGCGAAGATCGCGACCAGCGCGAGCAGGGCCAGGACGACGATCCCGCCCAGCGCGATCTTGTGCCGCCGGAAACGGCGCCAGACCGAGTTGTGCGAAGGGACGAAGTCGTCGGGTATGACCGTCGACGCCAGCGGAACCGTCGCCGCCATCTAGGTGTACTTCACGCGCGGGTCGAGCCAGGCGTAACAGACGTCGGCCAGCAGATTGCAGAAGATCACGAAGAACGAGACCATGATCAGGTAGCCCATCAGCAGCGCGAAGTCGAACTGCTGCAAGGCGTTGTAGAACAGCCGTCCCATCCCCGGCCACGCGAAGATCGTCTCGGTGACGACCGCACCGGCGAAGACGCCTGGGAGCGTGAGCGCGACGACGGTCACCAGCGGAATCAACGCGTTCTTGAAGCCGTGCTTGAAGATGACGCCGAGCCGCGAGACGCCTTTGGCCGCGGCCGTGCGCATGTAGTCGGTGCGGATCACCTCGAGCATCGAGCTGCGCATGAAGCGGCTGTACTGCGCGATGAAGAGCAGCGAGAGCACGACCGTCGGGAGGACCAGGTGGCGCAGGCGGTCGCCCAGGATGAATTGGTCGTAGTCGCTGATGCTTGCCGACGGGAGCTGGATCTTGTAGCCGAAGCCGATCGAGATGCCGACCACGGCGAAGATTAGTTGCAGCATGGTCGCGAACCAGAACGGCGGCATCGACTGGCCGAAGAAGGCGAAGGTCGTCAGCAGGTAGTCGATCCAGGAGTACTGGCGGACCGCGCTGACGATCCCGAAGACGACGCCCAAACCGATCGAAACCGCGAAGGACGTCGCCATCAGCTCGACCGTCGCAGGGAGGCGATCGAGAATCGCTTGCACGACCGTCTCCGAGTTCGAAGTCGAGTAGCCGAAGTCGCCCTGCAGCACTTGCCAGAGCCAGTGCCAGTACTGGACGTAGGAGGGTTGATCCAGCCCGAGGTTGTGCCGGAGCCGATCGATGTCGGCTTGCGTCAGGTGCGGGTTCTGCAGGTACGGCGTGAGCGGGCCGCCGGGTGCCGCTTGCAGGATCGAGAAGATCACGATCGAGACGAGCAACAGCAGCGGGATACTCTGCAGCGTTCGCCGGACCACGTAGGTGAACAGGTCAGGGCCCTCCCGGGGACGAGCCGACGGAAGTTCCGGCCGCCCGGGGCCGACTCCTACGCTGCGGCGACGCGGCGAATGCCGAGGATGCGGCGCGCTTCGTCGGGCGTGGCGACTGGGCGGCCAAGCTCCTCGGCGATGCGCACGATGCGCGCGACGAGTTCTTCGTTGCGCGCCAGACGTCCGCGGCTGTAGTAGAGGTTGTCCTCCAGGCCGACCCGGACGTGGCCGCCCATCGCGAGGGCGACCGTCGCCAGCGGAAGCTGCATGCGCCCGATCCCGGCGACCGACCAGGTGCAGCCGGCGGGGAGCGACTGCACGCAAGCGACCACGTTCTCCACGCTCGCCTCGAGCGCGCCCGGGACGCCGAGCACGAAATCGACGTGCGCGGGCAACCGGATCGCACCCTCGGCGGCCAGCCGTTTCGCGTTGGCCAGGTGCCCGAGGTCGAAGATCTCCAGCTCGGGGACGACGCCGTGCTCGGCCAGCGCCGCGGCGATCCCGCGCATGATCGGGAAGCTGTTCTCGAAGACGTCGTCGCCGAAGTTGACGCTGCCGCAGCTCAACGTCGCCATCTCCGGCCGCAGCCGCAATGGAGCGGTGCGCTCGGCCGGCGTCATCCCGATCGCACCGCCGGTCGAGAACTGCACGATCAGGTCGCTGGCCGCGCGGATCGCCTCGGACGCCGCGCGGAAGCGCTCGACGTCGTGCGTGTTCGAGCCGTCGTCGTTGCGGCAGTGCAGATGGATGATGCTCGCACCGGCGGCGCGGATCGCGCGCGCCGTCTCGCCCAACTGGGCCGGCGTGACGGGCAGGTAGGGCGTCTGGTCGGGCATGACCTCGGCCCCGACCGGGGCGACGGTGACGATCAGCGGCTCCACCCTGCTCGCTTCCACGCCGGCGCGAACCGCCACTCCACGAGCGGGGGGTCGCCGGCCGCGCGCGAACGCCGCGCGCATGCCGTTCGATCCCGCCACGTCCGCCTGGCCCTCCCGCGCGGTCGCGCGGTCGACCCGCGCCATGGTCGCCGCGCCGCACGCCCAGGCGACCGCCGCGGGCGTCGACGTCCTGCGCCGCGGCGGCAACGCCGTCGACGCCGCGATCGCCGCGAACGCCGTGCTGGCCGTCGTCTATCCGGCGAGCTGCGGGCTCGGCGGCGACGCGTTCTGGATCGTCCACGACCCTCGAGCGCGTCGCACGATCTCGTACAACGCGAGCGGCCGGACGCCGCGCACGGCGGCGCTCGATCTGCTCCCCGGCGGGACGCTGCCGCAGCGCGGCGCGCTGGCGGTCTCGGTCCCCGGCGGGGTGCGCTCGTGGGAGGACGTCGGTCGCATCCATGGGTCGCGTGGACTCGACGAGCTGCTCGCGCCGGCCGAGCGGTACGCGCGCGACGGTGTCGCGCTGACCGACGTCGTCGCGAACTACGTCGCGCTCAACGAGGCGATGCTGCGCGCCGACGGCGCGTCGGCGGCGATCTTTCTCCCCGGTGGTCGGCTCCCGCGGGCCGGCGACGTGCTGCGCAATCCCGACCTCGCCGCGACCTTGGCCGCGATCCGCCGGGGCGGCGCCGGCGCGTTCTACACCGGCACGATCGCCGAGCGGATCGTCGCGACGCTGCGCGCAGGCGGCAGCCGCATGACGCTCGACGACTTGGCCGCCCATCGCACCGAGACGACGACGCCGCTGCGCATCGCATGGCACGGCGGCGAGCTGCTCGCGCATCCGCCGAACTCACAAGGCGCGCTGCTGTTGCTCGCGGCCGGTGCGTTGGCGCAGGACGGTAGCGACGACGAGCCGCTCTGGCACCATCTGGCCGTTGAGACGATGAAGCGCGCGATCGAGATCCGCGACGCGACCTTCTGCGATCCCGCCTTCGGTGCGACCGGCGTCGAGGCGCTGCTCGCCCCCGAACGGATGGCCGCGCTGCGCGCCGCGCTCGATCCGGAGCACGCCTCGCAGCGCGTCCCCGCGCCCAGCCGCGGCGGGACGGTCTTCCTGTGCGTGGTCGACGAAGACGGGATGGCCGTCTCGCTCATTCAGAGCCTGTACATGAACTTCGGCGCCGGTCTGGTCGCCGCCGGGACCGGCGTCGTGTTGCAGAATCGCGGCGCGTACTTCTCGACGCAGCCCGGTCACCCGAACGTCTACGCCGGCGGCAAGCGCCCCGTGAGCACGCTCTCACCGCCGATGTTCCTGCGCGACGGTGCGCCGGAGCTGGTGTTCGGCACGATGGGCGGCGACGGCCAGCCGCAGATCCAGCTGCAGTTCTTGCACCAGCACGTCGACCGCGGTCTGGACGTCCAGCGCGCGCTCGATTATCCGCGCTGGATCTACGGCCGCCACGCGCTGACCGAGCGGCCCGATCTGGAGACGGGCGAGATGGTGATCGTCGAGTCACGGATGCCGGCCGACGTCGTCGCGGGCTTGAAGCGGCGCGGCCATCGGGTCGAGGCGCTCGGCCCCTACGAGAACGCGATGGGCCACGCGCACGCGATCGCGATCGACCGCGCGCGCGGGACGCTCGCCGGCGGCGCCGACCCGCGCGCCGACTCGCTCGCCCTGGGCCTGTAGTCTCGCCCGGCGGCCCGCCGCCGGCGGTCCGGTTACGTCTCGTCGTGCAGCGCGGAACGAATCGCCTTCACCAGCTCGGGACCGGCGGCGTGCCCGTGACTCGAGATCGCGTGTTCGGTCGCGGCTTTGACGACCTCATCCTCGGTCCCGGCGATCGTCAGCGAGCAGTTGGTCTCGCTCGGAAATTCGCGGCAGTCGATGATCTTTCTGACGGAAACCTGCATGGGGGTGTCCTCCTCTTGCGTTCGAGCTTACGACTTCTTCGCGTAGTTGGTGGCGCCGAACCAGTCGACGACGACGACCGGCTCGTCACCGACCACCCACGCGTCGTGGCCTCTGGGCAGCGACGTGATGTCCCCCGGGCCGGCGGTGAACTCGGTCCCGTCGTCCATCCGAATGCCGAGCCTCCCGGAGATGTGATATTGAAAGTGCGGTGCCTCGCAGCTCGACGTCTTCGCGAGCGGCTGCACGTCGGTCGACCAGCGCCAACCGGGCCGGAAGACCAAGCGGCCGACCTCGGCGCCGCTGACGTCGAGGATCTCGGCTCTGCCGTTGGGGAACTCGCGGACCTCGTCGGGCCGCGTGAAGGTCTTGTGTTCGGTTCTTTGCTGGTGGTTCTCCATCGCATGCTCCTTCGGCGGCTGCGAGGGCACGGGGCGGCAACGCGCGGCCAGCGAACCCTCGAACAGGCCGCCGGGACGCGGGAGCGAGATCCGAATTCTTCCTACTAGTAGGGTAAAGTCAACGGGTAATGACCATGAAAAAAGAGGGGCGGCCACCCGCCCTCCAACCGACGGTGAAGCAGCGGATCCTCGACGTCGCCGAGCAGTGCGCTCAGACGCGCGGCTTCAGCGGCTTCAGCTATGCCGACGTCGCGGAAAAGCTTCTCTGCACCAAGGCCAGCCTGCACTATCATTTCCCTTCGAAGACGGATCTCGGTCGCGCGTTGATCGAGCGCTATCGCCACGTGTTCGGGCAGGCGCTCGAGACGATCGATCGACAGGCACACGGGGCGCGCGAGAAGCTGCAGTCCTACGTCGGCCTGTACGACTCGGTCATGCGCAACGATCGTATGTGCTTGTGCGGCATGCTCGCGGCCGAATACGATACGCTCCCCGCCCCGATGCAGGCGGAGCTGCGGTTGTTCTTCGATGCGAACGAGGCGTGGCTCGCGGCAGCGCTCGAAGACGGTCGTCGCGTCGGCGAGCTTGCCTTTCGCGGATCGGCGAAGCAGCGGGCACGCATCCTCGTCGGAGCGCTCGAGGGTGCCATGCTCGTCGCCCGCGCGTACCGGGACGGTCGTCGCTTTCTGTCCGCGGTGAAACAGGTTCTGGCCGACCTCGACGTCGAGCGCGCCGTCGAACCGGGTCGCCAGAGCGCGTAGCGCGCCTCAGCCGGCGTGCAGCAGCTTGAGCGCGCTGAACGTCAAGCCGGTGAGGACCAAGATGATCCCGGACCACAGTGCCGCCGCTTCCTCGCCGATCGCGCCGATGCGTCGCCCGAGCGCGAGCCCCAGCGTCGTCGAGAGGGCCGACGCGACCGCGATGCAGATCAGGCTGACGCCGAGCGGGACGCCGATGTAGAGGATCGAGAAGCCGATCCCCAGCGAGTCCAAGCTGATCGAGAGCGCACCCAGCAGCAGCCCCCAACCGCGCGAGAGGTCGAAGCCACCGCCCGGCTCGGTGCCGTGCCGCGCCTCGTAGATCATGTAGCCTCCGACGCCGACCAAGGCCGCGAAGCCCAGATACGCGGCGCTCTCGCCCAGCAATTGACCGGCCAGCCGCCCGAGCCCGACGCCGATCAGCGTCATCGAGACCTCGGCGGCCGCGAAGGCCGCGCCGATCCGCAGCTTTGCCCCCCGCGTCCCACCGCGCATCCCGACGCCGACCGAGACCGCGAACACGTCGAGTCCCAGCGAGAACGCGATCACGACGCTCTTCGCGAACGCCGCCACCGTCACGGCCGTGGGGACCGCTTTAGGCGCCGAGGACCGAGTGGAGCGGGTCGGTCAGGAGCTGGTGGACGGTCGTGCGCAGCTGCGAAAGCGTAAAGGGTTTGTTCAGAAAGGCGTTGGCGCCGGCCGTTTTCGCGCGCGCGTCCATCGCGTAGTTGCTGTGGCCGCTGATCATGACGATCGGCATCCGTGCGGTCGCGGCGTTTTGGCGAACCTGCGTGATCAACTCGATCCCCGAGATACCCGGCAACATGAAGTCGCTGATCAGGATGTCGTACGGTTCCTCGCGCTGGATGTGAACCAACGCACTTTCTGCATCTTGGCAGAGCGTGATCTCGTACGGACCCTTCCCGAGGATCGTTTTGATCAAAGTACAGATCTCCGGGTCGTCGTCGGCGACCAGGACACGCCACGCCATGTGCGACGTTTCCCGCCAACCTGCCCCCTGGCCTATCCGCGAAATGCAAAAGTAGTGAAAAGAGACTGCTCGCCACGCCGTCGTGGTACCCGAGGGAGCAGCCCTCGCCTGCCCGAAGGCGACCGCTCGTGGCAGTCCTCGACGTCATCCAGACCTCGGCATTCCAGCAGCGGTTCTTCTTCGTAGCCAAGCGCTTCATCGCCGGCGAGCGCGCCGAGGACGCATTAGACGTCGTTGCCAGCCTGAACGCAGCGGGGATGAGCGCGACGCTCGACTTCCTGGGAGAAGACGTCGTTTCCCTGGCCGAGGCCGAGCGAACGCGCGATGCCTACCTGAGCTTGCTGGCGGCGATGCAAGCGCGCGCCGTCGGCGCCAACGTCTCGGTCAAGCTCAGCGCGATTGGGCTCCTGCTCGACGGAGACGTAGCGCTCGCCAACCTTCGTGCCATCCGCGCCGCGGCGGCGACCAACCGCGATCCGTTCGTTCGGATCGACATGGAAGGGAGCGCGGTCGCCGAGGAGACCTTGCGCCTCTGCGAGCGAGCGTTTGCAGAAAACCCGGCCGTCGGCCCGGTCTTGCAAGCATACCTGCGCCGCACGCCGGCCGACGTCGAGCGGGCGATTGCGCTGGGGATGCGGGTGCGGCTGTGCAAGGGCGCCTATCGCGAACCGCGGGCCGTTGCCTACGGGGACATGCCGACGATCCGCCGCGCCTACCTGCGCGCCGCGGAGACGCTGCTCGAACGCGGCGTCTATCCCGCCATCGCCACGCACGACGGGCGGCTCATCCGCGCCGTGCAGCGATTCGCCGCGGAGCGCGGGATCGGCCCGGAGCGCTTCGAGTTCCAGATGCTCTACGGCGTGCGGCCCGAACTGCAGCGCCGGCTGGTCGCCGAAGGCTGGCGGTTGCGCATCTACGTCCCATACGGAACGCACTGGGCCGGCTACTTCTACCGCCGCATCAGCGAACGCCCCGAGAACGCGCTCTTCGCCCTGCGCTCCCTCGTGTTGCGCTGACGTCTTCAATCGTCGGGGAGGCGTTCGACGCGGGTCATGTGGTCGGTCTCGATGAGGCGGCCGAGTGTCGCGAAGCCGCTCTCGACCCGGCCGAAGACGGTGAAGTCGCGGTCGAGGTGGAGCTGCGGCGAGAGCGTGATGTAGAACTGCGTCCCGGCCGAGTCGCGTTTGGGTGCAGGGTGCGCACCGCTGGTGTAGTCGAGCCCCATCGAGATGACGCCGGCGCGCTGCGGCAGCGGGTTTTCCTCGGCCGGAATCGTGTAGCCGGCGTCGCCGTCACCGGTGTTCGTCGGATCGCCGGTCTGTACGACGAAGTCGGGGACGATGCGAAACCAGCGCAACCCGTCGTAGTAGCCGCGATCGACCAGATTCAAAAAGTTTGCGACCGTGAGCGGCGCCCACTCGGGATAGAGCCGCACCACGATCGTCCCCGCGGTCGTTCCGATGCGAACGCGCGGATGCGGCCCGGGCATGGGGCCGTCCATCGCCGCGCTGGTCGTCGGCAGCAGCGGCAGGTCGAGCCGAGCGTCGTCGGCGACCGGCGCTCGCGGCGGACCCAAACCGGTCGGGCGCGGCAGCGGTGCCTCGGTGTTTTCGGGCGCCGGCGACGGGGTCACGATCCCGTCGGGGATCGCCACCAAGTGCTCGGTCCGCGGCTCGCCGCGCAACAGCCGCAAGCTCTCCGATGCCTGCTCGGCGACCCGCCACGAGGGATCGTGCAGCAGCGGCGTGAGCCACGCGCTGCCGTCGCGGTCGCGGCGCCGGCCTTCGAGATCGGCGAACTGGATCCGCACCAGCTCGTCGCGGTCGCGCAGCCCGGCTCGGACGGTCGCCGGGGCGGTGGTCACCGCATATGCTCGGCGGAGCGTCCAAGCCTCAACCCAGCGGACACTGGGATCATGTTCCTGGTGAAAGTCGCGTTGCAGCTCGTCGGCGATTCCGATCCCGTCGGGCCCCTCGCGCCACCCGGAGAGGGCCGTCGCGGCGCGCGCACGGACGATCGGCTCCGGATCCGTGCGTAACAAGGTCAGCAGCGGACGTAGCAAGGCGACGCTCCCCAGCCGGCCGGCAGCCTTCGCCCGCCAGGCGGCGTCGACCGCCGCGACCCGGACCGCTCCGGCCGGGTCGCGCAGGGCCCGGGCGATCGGCGCGATCGGGACCGGAACCCTGACCGCCAAAAGACCGTACCCGTACACTGCCAGCGCGCGAACGGGAACGTCTTGGGCGCTGGTCGCGTTATCTAGGAACCCGGCCGCTCGCGGGTCCTGGGTTCTGCCCAGCGCGAGTGCTGCCCGCCCCGCGATGCGGACGTCTCCGGACGTCAGCGCCGCGGCCAGGTCGTCCGAATACGTCCGGGTACTTTCGAGTCCCACCAGGCGTCGGTAGCCAGGCTGCTCCCCGGGAGCCGCCCCGACCGGCGCGAGGACGGTGATCGCCGCAACCGCGGCCAGCCCGGCGAGTACCGTTCTCCGAACCTGTTTTCTGGAGGCCTTCCGGCCGACAACTCTCATAAGGTTTGCTTCTACTACTGAGCTAGGTCGCTTAACACCCACGAGGTTCACCCCCACTAATGTCCACCCCCGAACGGAAGTCCAGCAGCGGCATGTCTGTCCGCGAAGCCGGTCAAAAAGGCGGCGAGACCGTCAAGAAAAAGTACGGCCCCGAGTTCTACGAGATGATCGGACGCAAGGGTGGCCAGGCCACCAAGAAAGCCCACGGTCATGCCTTCTACGAAGCAATCGGTAAGAAGGGCGGCAAGAAGGGCGGCGAGGCCACCCGCGATCGTTACGGCCCGGAATTCTACGAGACGATCGGTCAAAAGGGCGGCCAGAAGGTCAAGGCCCTGATCGAACAGGGTAAGAAGGCCGCCGCCGAAGCAGCCGCCGCAGCGGAGAAGAAGGCTTCCTGAGCCCAGTTTCGGGTGTCCGCCGGACGGCCGTCATCGCGACGGCCCTCCTGCTTTTGGGCGCCCTCTGGGCGACGGCGCGCGCACAACCGACGCGCGCTGTCCTCCCCATCGGGACCCCAGTCGTCTTCGTCGTCGACGGGACGCTGAGCGAGGGTGCGCGCGAGGGGACGGTCGTGCCGATCCATCTGCGCGACCCCCTCGTCCTCGACGGCACCATCGTCGCGGCGAGCGGGGTTCACGCGGAGTTGCTGCTTGGCGCCGCCGGATCGCCCGACGGCCGGATCCCGCGTCTGATCGCCGTCCGCGGCTTCACCACCGCCGCCGGACTGATGCCGGTCCGCTCCGACCGCCCGATCGTCCCGCCCGTCGTGCCGGGGACGCTGATCACGGCGACGATTCGCGCCGAGGTCGTGCGGATCGGAACTCGGCTCTCGATCCTCACGCCGTTCCCGTTCCCGCTCTCCAACGAGGCGCCGTCGACGAGTTACACGCCGACCCCGGCGCGGACCGCACCGCCGCATACGCTCGTCCCGCCGCGGCGCCGTGGGCCAAGCCCGGTCCCGAGTCCGGCGGGCTCGCCCAGCCCCGCGCCCGAAGCGTCCACCGCATCGCCCGAACCGACGCCGTATCCGACGCCGCTGGGAGGCGGGACCACACCGCCTCGATGAGCCGCGCTGGCCCGGCGCGAAGGATTCTCGCATGACTGCTCGTCGTTCGTCCATTCTGCTCGCGCTCGCGCTCCTGTTCGCGCCGCTCGGCGCGCGCGGCGCTCCGCCGACGCCTGCGCCGATCCCCAGCGCCACGGAAGCGGCGTTCCTGGCCACCATGATGCGCGATCTTCCGCGTCTGTATCCGACGCCGGCCGCCGCGCAAGCCGCCGGCTACGTGCGCTACACCAACGAGGACACGACCGGCGCGATCAGCTACGTCAACGTCACCGACTGGGACTCGCCCGACATCGACCACCCGGCGCAGTTGTGGTACGACGTGCGGGGCGGATTGCTCGGCGCCGATTACAGCGTCCGCCAAGCCGACGCTCCGAATGGACCCGCGTTGCTCGGCCTCGATCCGAAGCGCTTCGGAACGATCCGCGCCCACGTCCACTACGTGACCTGCAACCACGCGACGATGCGGTGCACGTACGGCAAAGCGGTCGGCGCCACGCGTTACGCGACGGTCGGCGATCCGGCGCATCCGACGCCCGAGGGTCTGGTCAAGCTCGGCGTCGTCTCGGATGCGGCCAGCGTCCAGACGGTCTTCTTGTACCAGGCGATCTACGACGTCTCGGTCTGGGTCGTCCCCAACCCGCTGGGGCAGTTCGCCGACACGAACCCAGCCGTCACGCCGAGCCCCAATGCGGGGAAGGGCGAGGACTCGATGTGAGCCGCTCGGCGCGCGCGCTCGCGCTGTTGCTGGCCGCACTCACCGCGGCGGCCGGGCCCGCCGTCGCGCAGACCGGACCGGCCGCCGCCCGAGCGACGCCGCCGCCGACGATCGGTTCCACCCACAGCCGAGGCTTCTGCGACACCGTGCGCGACAACGTCGCGCCCTCCGTGCTCGGCCTGATGAAGAACGACGCGCTGATCGGCGCCGGACATCGCGCGTTCGCCAAGATGGCGCACGACACGACGACCTCCTCGTCGGCCGCGCTCGACCTCGACCGCGTCTATTTGGCTCAGGTCGTGCACGCGCTCGCGCACAACGTCGCGACGATCGACACGCTGCTGGCCGACCAAAGGCGCTTTCCGAAGACGCCGGCGAGCGACGACGACGAGCTCGCGGCGCAGCTCGCCGCGCAGTTGCGCGCGGCTCGCGACCGTCAGAACGACGCGCTCAACCTGATCGATGGGACGCTCGAGACCGAGCAGATGGGCCAGATGCGCCAAGACGTCTCGCAGCAGATGCAGTCGGCGGTCGGGCCGTCGATGGCACCGACGGCCGACGCTCCTTCGCCGGCGCCGAACTTTCTCGATACGGCGGGCCTGCCGTCGTACAGCGCGATCGCCGCCTTCGACCCGCGGACGCTGGCGACGTCGGGCACGCTCGGCAACACACCCTACGATCGCGTCCTGCACGCCCTCGACTACGACCAGGCGCGGATCGCCGGCGCCGAGCAGGTCCTCAGTCCGACCATCGTCGCCGCCGCACTCGGCTGCCAACCCGCCGCGTCACCCGCCCCGACCGCCGCGCCCTAGCGCGGCGCCAGCCTCACTCGTTGGACCAGTAGTCCTTGAGGGCTTTGCCGCGGCTGGGGTGGCGCAGTTTGCGCAGCGCCTTGGCTTCGATCTGGCGGATGCGCTCGCGGGTGACGCCGAACTCCTGGCCGACCTCTTCGAGCGTGCGCTGGTGCCCGTCTTCGAGACCGAAGCGCAGCACCAGCACCTTGCGCTCGCGCTCGGTGAGGTTCTTGAGCACGTCCTGCATCTTCTCTTTGAGCAGCATGACGGACGCGGCTTCGGCCGGTGCGACGGCTTCCTGGTCCTCGATGAAGTCGCCCAGATGCGAGTCTTCTTCTTCGCCGATCGGGGTCTCGAGCGAGATCGGCTCCTGCGAGATCTTGATGACCTCGCGGACCTTCTCGGGGGTGAGCCCCATCTCGTTGGCGATCTCTTCGACCGTCGGATCGCGGCCCAGCTCTTGAAGGAGCTGCCGGCTGATCTTGATCAGCCGGTTGATCGTCTCGACCATGTGCACCGGGATCCGAATCGTGCGCGCCTGATCGGCCAGCGCGCGGGTGATCGCCTGACGAATCCACCACGTCGCGTAGGTCGAGAACTTGTAGCCCTTGCGATAGTCGAACTTCTCGACCGCACGGATCAGCCCGAGATTCCCCTCCTGGATCAGGTCGAGGAAGAGCATCCCGCGGCCGACGTACTTCTTCGCGATCGAGACGACCAGGCGTAGATTGGCCTCCGTCAGCTTGCGCTTCGACTCCTCGCCTTCGAGGACGACGCGGTTGTCGGCGGTGCCGTTCTTGAGCGCCTCGTTCTCGCCGGCCTCGATCGACATCGCCAGACGCCGCTCGTCGTCCATGGAGAGCAAGGGGACCCGACCGATCTCCTTGAGGTACATCCGAACCGGATCGTCGAGGGCCAGACCAGCCGGCAGCGCGGCTTCCTCGGGTTCCTCCCGGTCGGCCGGCTTCTCGTCCTTGGCCTGCTCTTCGACGATCTCGATGCCCAGCGAGGCGATCTCCTCGAGCAGGTCGTCCATGCGCTCGGGCGCGACGTCCTCGACGTTGTCGAAGACGGCGTTGATCTCCTCATAGGTCAGCGTGCCGCGCTTCTTCCCTCGTTCGAGCAGCTTTTTGATCTGCTCGTCCAGGGAGGGCGCGGGCGCGTCGGCGGTAGCGGTCGGTTTCTTCGTGCGAGCCATGCTGGTCTTCACCCCCTTTCCCTTCGATTCGAGCCGGGAGAGAATCGGTTTCTCCCGCGGGGTTATCCTTTCAGTTCTGCGGCCAGAGCCGCGTGTTCGGCGCGGAGGTCGGTCGGAACCGGCTCTCCCGCCTCGAAGAGGCGATCGATCCGGGCACCGACCTCTCGGTAGCGGCATTCGGCGTCGTCCCGCGCGAAGCGCGCGACGACGCGGTCCAGTTTCGCGCGCCGCTCCTCGGTGTCGGCGAACCGCACGATCCCGGAGACCGACGCCAGCGTCACCGCCGCGTCTTCATCTCCTGCCAACAGCGCGTGGACGTCCGACGGTTGCGCTAGCGACCCAGCCTGCCGGCAAAGCTGCTCCCAGACGCGGCGCAGTTGCGGCTGGTCGAAGCGCTCGGCCGGGATCCGCGCGGCGTACTCGGCCAACAGGGACGGCTCGTCCAGCACGATGCACAGCACCTCGCGCTCGAAGCTCGGCTTCTCGAGCATGTCCGGCGTCACGTGCCGTGATGCGCGCGCCGCCTCGCCCCGCGGGACGAAGTGCACCGGGTTGACCATCAGCCGCGCCCGGCGCAGGTCGTCGGGGGCGAGGCCCAGCCGGCCGGCGACGTAGACGCGCCACTGATCTTGCTCGACCTGCGGGGTCAGCCGGCGGATCGTCTCCTCGGCCCAGCGCGCCAGCGCGCCGCGCTCGGCCCGCCCGCCGCGCCGCTCGATCTCCGCGTCGAGCTTCACCTGCGTCGCGGTCAGCGGCGCCGTCACCAGCGCGGCGAACGCCGCCGCGCCGTTGCCGCGCACGAACTCGTCGGGATCCTTCCCTTCGGGCAGACGCACCGCGGCGGCCGTCATCCCCTCGGCGCTCAGCACGTCGATCGACTTGAGCGCCGCGTCCGTCCCCGCGGCGTCGCTGTCGAAGCACAGGACCGCACGCGACGCGACCCGGTGCAGCTCGCGCGCCTGCTCGGGCGTGAAGGCGGTGCCGAGTACGGCCACGGCGTTGGCGAAGCCGGCTTGGTGCAACGCGATGCAGTCGAGATAGCCCTCGACGACGAGCGCGGTGTCCTCTTTCGCGGCGGCGCGCCGCGCGACGTTGAGCGCGAAGAGGTGCCGGCCTTTGGTGTAGACCGGGGTCGTCGCGGTGTTGAGGTACTTCGGCTCCCCCTCACCCAGCGCGCGCCCGCCGAAGGCGATCGTCTCGCCGGTGGTGGCCAGCGTCGGAATCATCAGCCGGCCGCGGTAGAAGTCGTACCAACCGCCGCGTTGACTGGGCTTGAGCAGTCCGGCCGTCGCCGCCAGGGCCAGGTCGACGTCGTTGCGCCGCAGCTCGTCGACCAGACCGTCCCAGCGGTCCGGCGCGTAGCCGAGCGAGAACGCCTCGATCGTCGCGGCGGTGATGCCGCGCCCTTCGCAATAGGCGCGCGCCTGCGCGCCCTCGCGCGGATCGAGCAGCATCCGGTGGAACCACGCCCGGGCGACCTCGTTGGCGTGATAGATCGCTTCCTTCTCGCTGCGCGCGCGTGCGGTTCGCGGATCCTCGTCTTGCAGCTCGACGCCGACCCGTTTGCCCAGGATCCGCAACGCATCGAGGAAGCCGACGTTCTCGTGTTTCTGCACGAAGGTGAGCGCGTCGCCGGCGGCGCCGCAACCGAAACACTTGAAGAAGCCGCGGTCCGGATGGACGTGGAACGAGGGCGTCTTCTCGCCGTGAAACGGGCACAGACCGACCAGGTCGTTGCCCCGCTTGCGCAATGCGACATACGCCCCGATCACCTCACCGATGTCGGTGCGCGCGAGGATTTCGCGCTTCACGCCGTCGTCGACACGCACGGCCGGTGAGTTCGACGTGCGCGCGAGGCGGGCCCGCCCGCCAGCCGGCGCAGAGGTCCCGCCCGCGCCGACGGTGCAGACGGCAAGCGATGCGACCCAAGCGCATCTACGATCCGGTCCACGGCTTCATCGAGCTCGACGCCGGCGAGGTGGCCCTGCTCGCCACGCCGGTCGTCCAGCGGCTGCGCCGGCTGCGACAGCTCGGCCTGGCCTACCTGGCCTATCCCTCGGCCGAACACTCGCGCTTTTCGCACGCGCTGGGGGCGCTGGCGATCGGGACGCGCGCGTTCGACGCGCTGCGCGACCATTCGCCCGAGGCGTTCGACTCGCCGCGCGCTTTCGCCGAGCAACGCCGGCTCCTGCGCGCCGCGCTGCTGTTGCACGACCTCGGGCACGGGCCGTTCTCACACGCCTCCGAGGCGGTGCTGGGCGTCCGTCACGAGGCGCGCACACAGGCGATCTTGCAGCGCGCCGACCTGCAAGCGGCGCTGGCCGCACTCGAGGTCGATCCGGCGGCGGTGCTGGGGCTGATCGTCGGCGCCCCCAACACGAACGACGTGCTGCGCGAGCTGGTCAGCGGCCCGAACCTCGACGCCGACCGGATGGATTATCTGCTGCGCGACGCCTACTTCACCGGCGTCGCCGGCGGGACGTACGATGCGGCGCAGCTCCTTGCGTCGTTGCGCATCCTCGAGATCGACGGCCGCCCGCAGCTGGGGGTGGACGGACGCGGCGTCGTCGCGCTCGAGTCGTTCGTCCTGGCCCGCTACATGATGTTCGCCAGCGTCTACTTCCACCATACGACGCGCGCCTTCGAGCGCGTCCTCAACGACGTGCTGCCGCTGCTGTGGCCCGATCCGCGCGCGCTCGACGCGATCGACGAGTTCCTGGGCTGGGACGACTTTCGCGTACTGGACGACCTGCGCGTGCTGGACGACGAAAACGCGCGCGCGCTGCGCGAGCGCCACACGGTCTACGGTTTGGCCGCCGAGTTCAACGCCGAGCGCGACCTGCACGTCTTCGAGTACTGCGAGCGCGCGCTGCGCGAGCGCTGGGGCGAGGCGGTCTGGGCCGACTCGCAAGAACAGCTCCTGCACCGCCTCCCGCTGGGCACGGCGGGCAACGCGCCGACGGTGCGGGTGCGGCTGACCGGACGGATCGTCGACGCGCGCGTCGCGTCGGACTTGATCGGGAAGCTGTCGGGGAAAGCCTACTGGCGCAAGCTATTCGTCCGAGCGGCGGCCGCCGAGGTCGACGCCGCGCGGGCCGTCTGCGCCGAGATCATCGCGACCGGCGGCCAGCCGAGCTTGTTCTAAGAGATGGGCACAGAACTGTTCCAGACGATCTTCGTTTGGGCGTACCGGACGCTGGGAGTGTATTGGCCGCCCCTCTTTGCGCTTGCCGCGATCCAGGTCGTCATCCCGATGACGGAGATCGCGCTTGCTCAAGGCCACGAACACGCACTGCCGTTGGCTCTCGGCAGCAGCCTCGGCCTCATCCAGATCCTGATGGTAACGTGCACCTCGGCGGCGATGTACCTCGTCGTCACTGCCGCTCCAGGAACCGGCACCGTGGCGATGCGTCGAACGTTCCTGCGCGGCGCTTGGCGCTTCTTGCCGCTCGGAGTCGCGCCCGCTCTTTTGTACCTTGTCACCACGACCGTCTTCGGCTTCATCGCAGTACACGGGCAGACCGATCATGCGCAAGCGCGGGCTTCTGCCGGCTTCGCGCTTCTGCTGGCGGACGTCGTTCTGGTGGTACCGTCGTTTCTGCTGCTGGTGGCGTTTGTCAACGCTGTCGTCGAGCGGACGACGCCCCTGACGTCGCTGCGCAACGCGTGGCGGCGAACCGACTATGCCGGCTGGGGCCTCGCGATCGGCCTGGTGATCGCGAGCGGATTCCTAGCGTTCTTGGTTCCGGCCGTGGTCGAGTGGATCGCCAACGGGCTGTTTCCCCCGGCACGCGTTCCCTTCAACCTGACGTTTCCGGCCAACCCGCCCGGGGCGCCTTTCCCGCCCCACGGTCCGTTCACGTCCGTACCGACGGGGGTTACCGTGCCCGGCCCGTACGGCAGCGGGATCCCTTGGGGCGCACACCTGGCGATGAAGCTGGTGAATATTCCGCTCAATGCCTACCTCGGAATGGTCGCCCTGGGGACGGCGCTGGCGTTTGCCGATCTCGCCGATTTCGGCTCGGAGCCGCCCGCGCGCGAACTCGTGACACCGGACGTCGTCCTGCGCCGACGCGATCGCTACGATCGCGACGTCTAGCGAACGGCGGCCTGTTGCGGTTTTACCAGCGCCGGAAACGCGGTGCGCAGGTGCGCCAGCTTCGGCAGGTCGTTCTCGACGACGTACGGGTCGTCGGGGTGGCGCGCGACGTAGTGCAGATGGTACGCCTCGGCCGGATAGAACGCTGTTAACGGCTCGAGCGTGGTGACGATCGGCGCGCCGAAGACGTGCTGCGCGGTCAGCTGAGCGATCGTCGTCTGCGCGGTCGCGCGCTGCGCGGCGTTGGCGAAGAAGATCGTCGAGCGGTACTGGGTGCCGCTGTCCGGGCCCTGGCGGTCGAGCTCGGTCGGGTCGTGCGCGACCCGGAAATAGACTTGGAGCAGCTGCTGATACGAGATGACGCGTGGGTCGTAGAGGATCTCGACCGACTCGGCATGGTGCGTCGTGCCGGTGCTGACGATCTCATAGTGCGCGCTTGCCGCGCTCCCGCCGGCGAAGCCCGGCGTCGCGCGGACGACGCCGCGCAGCGACCCGAAGACCGCCTCCATCCCCCAGAAGCAGCCGCCGGCCAGGACGGCCCGCTCGGTGCCGGCCGGCGGCGGCGCGTCGGCGACGGCCGCCAGGGGCAGCCAGGCCGGCGCGCAGACGGCGAGCAGCAGCGCGGCAAGCGCTCCGCCGAGCAGGGTCGAGCGTCGGGACCGGGGGTTCATCACGGGTCTCTCCTGTGGGGGATAGGGGCGGCCGCGGCCGGCCGGCGGTGCCATCGTACCAGGCCCAGCGCCGCCCGTCGGTAAGCGGGCTAACAGGCCGACCCCCGTTGACGGCGGTCGGGCGCCCATGATACGAAACGTTGCAGATGACCGTCTCGATGTTTGGTTACCGGTATTTTTTCGCTCGGCGGATAGCGCCGCGGCGCGGAAGGCCTTTGCCGTAACCGAGTCCCGACGGACCGAACTGCAGAGCCCCTCGCCGATGCGAGGGGCTCTGTGCTTTCTGGAGAGCACATGGACGCCCAGACGCTGACCGACCCAACCGGCACCCCCCCCTTGACGATGACCGCGGCCTTCGAGGGGATCGAGGGCTCGTACTCGCACGCCGTGCTCGAGAACTACGCTGGCCGGCGCGGCGTGGCGTTTGCGCCGTTGGGCTGCCAGACGTACCGCGGAGTCGCGCACGCCGTCCTCTCCGGGCGCGCCGACGTCGGCCTGTTGCCGATCGACAACGCGATCGCCGGAACGATCCGCGAAGGCTACGACGTCCTGGCCGAGTACGAGCTCGACCTGCTCGCCGAGATCGCCTGGCGGATGGACCACAAGCTGCTGGGCGTCCCCGGCGCGACGCTCGAGGGACTGCGTGAGGTCGACTCGCACCCGGTCGTGCTGGCCGAGTGCGGCCGCTTCCTGGCCACCCTGCCCGAGATTCGGCGTATCCCCGTCCCCGACACCGGCCTGGCGGCGCGCGACGTCGCCGCGGCTGCCGACCCGGCGCGCGGTGCGATCGCCTCGGCCGCCGCGGCCACTCGCTTCGGCCTGGTCGAGCTGGCCGGAACGATCGCCGACCATCCGGACAACTTCACCCGCTTCATCCTCTTCCGCTCGCGCAACGCGCGCGGGCCGGCGGCCGACTTCGAACCGGCCGAGCACTTCACCAACCGCAAGACGTCGATCGTCTTCGGCGTCGCCGACGAGCCCGGCGCGCTCGGGCGCGTGCTGAGCGTGCTGGGTGACCACGGGCTGAACTGCTCGAAGCTCGACTCGAAATCGCGGCTGGGCGCGACGCACCAGTACGCCTTCTACGCCGACGTCGACGGCGACGTGCGCGACGCGCGCTTCGACGCCGCGCTGCGCGCCCTGCGCGGTGTCACCTCGGTGCTGCACGTCATCGGCAGTTACGACGCAGCGACGGCACCGGCGCGCGTGCGCGTCGCGCCGGCCGTCGTCATCGATCGCACGCCCCCGGCCGCACCGCCGCCGGCGGCGAAGAGTTCGACGCCGAAGGTCACCCGCAAGGATCTCAACGGCCGCTCGCGGGTCGTCGTCGGCGACGTCGTCGTCGGCGACGGTCAGTTCGTCGTCGTCGCCGGCCCGTGCAGCGTCGAGTCGCGCGAGCAGGTGCTGGCGACGGCCGAAGCCGTCGCCGCGGCCGGCGCGGTGATGCTGCGCGGCGGCGCGTTCAAACCGCGCACCTCGCCCTACGCCTTCCAAGGACTGGGCTTCGAGGGCGTCGCGCTGTTGGCCGAGGCGGGCCGTTCGGTCGGACTGCCGATCGTCAGCGAGGTCATGAGCATCGATCAAGTCGAGCGGATGGCGCAGGCGGTCGACCTGCTTCAAGTCGGCGCGCGCAACATGCAGAATTTCGACCTGCTGCGCGCGGTCGGTCGGACGGAGCGGCCGGTGCTGCTCAAGCGCGGGATGGCGGCGACGATCGACGAGCTCCTCTCGGCCGCCGAGTACATCCTGGCCGAGGGCAACCCCAACGTGATCCTGTGCGAGCGCGGGATCCGCACCTTCGAGACGGCGACGCGCAACACGCTCGACCTCTCGGCGATCCCGGTGCTGCGCGAGCGCACGCACCTGCCGGTGATGGTCGATCCCTCGCACGGGGTCGGCGTGCGGCGCTGGATCGGTCCACTCTGCCGCGCGGCCAAGGCGGTCGGCGCTCACGGCCTGTTGGTCGAAGTCCATCCGAACCCCAGCGAGGCCCGCAGCGACGCCGACCAAGCGCTGACCTTCGGCGACTTCGCGCGGATCATGCGCGAGCTCGACGCGATCCCGCTGCTTCAAGACGGCCTCGTGGGGGCCGGCTAAGGGGTCACCGGGCAAGCTGCCGAAGACGAACCAGAGAACCGTTAGGAGGATCGCGATGACCGCCACCGCCACTGCCGCCGTCCCGAGCCCCGCGCGCGAGCGCTGGAGCCCCGAGGAGTGGGCGATTCGCGTCGACCTCGCCGCCGCGTACCGCCTCGTCGCGCACTACGGTTGGGACGACCTGATCTTCACCCACATCTCGGCTCGTCTGCCGGGCCCCGAGCACCGTTTCCTGATCAATCCGTACGGGATGCTCTTCTCGGAGATCACCGCCTCGAGTCTGGTCAAAGTCGATCTCGACGGGCAGGTCGCCGAGCCGACCGACTTTCCGGTCAACCCGGCCGGCTTCACGATCCACAGCGCGATCCACGCTGCTCGCGAGGATGCGCAGTGCGTGCTGCACCTGCACACCGTCACCGGCGTTGCAGTTTCGTGTCAGGAAAGCGGCCTGCTGCCGATCAATCAGACCGCGATGCTGCTCAACGAGGAGATCGGCACGCACGAGTACGAGGGCGTCGCCCTCGACCTCGACGAGCGGCCGCGACTGGTCGACGACCTCGGGACGAAGAACGCGCTGCTGCTGCGCAACCACGGCACGCTGACGGTCGGACCGACGATCCCGGACGCGTTCCTCATGATGTACTTCTTCGAGCGCGCTTGCGCGACGCAGATCGCGCTGTTGGCCGGCGGCGGTCAACTGCACTGGCCGGCCGACGCGGTCCAGCAGGTCGTGCGCCGGCAGGCACAGGGCGGCCTCGGCCCGGTGGCGCGGCTGGCGTGGGGCGGCCTGCGCCGGCTGCTCGACCGGACCGATCCCAGCTACAAGACCTGAGCAGCACGACGGCACCCCGGCGGGCGTAGCGGGGAACCGCACCCGTGACGCGGTAGGAGATGCATCCGCGGCTCCCACCGCGCGGGAAGGGGACTCGCCGATGACCGTCACGCCGCAGTTTCCGCACGAGCAAGCCGAGGACGGGCGGTTCGTGCGCCAGGCCGACGTCTTTCGTGGTTGGGTGACCGCCGACGGGCGCAGTGGTTTTCCGGCGGCGGCCGGGCGCTACCATCTCTACGTCTCGCAGGCCTGTCCTTGGGCGCACCGCACGATCATCGTGCGCGCGCTCAAGCGGCTCGAGGACGCGATCGGGATGACGGTCGTCGACCCGATCCGCGACGAGCTCGGCTGGGCTTTCCGTTCGGTCCCCGGCGCCTCGGTCGACCCGATCAACGGCTTCCGCTATCTGGCCGAAGCCTATCGTGCGACCGATCCCCACTATCACGGCCGCATCACCGTCCCCGTCCTGTGGGACCGGCAGACCAAACGGATCGTCAGCAACTCCGACGACGACATCATGCGGATGCTCGAGACCGAGTTCGACGCCTTCGGCCGCGCCGACCTCGACCTCTACCCGGCGCCGTTGCGCGCCGAGATCGACGCGCTCAACGCGGCGATCTACGAGACGGTCAACGACGGCGTCTATCAGGCCGGCTTCGCGACGACGCAACTCGCCTACGAGACCGCCGCGTATCGCATCTTCGAGACGCTCGACGCGCTCGACGCCCGGCTCGCCGGCAGCCGCTACCTGTTCGGTCCGCGGGCACTCGAGACGGACTGGCGCCTCTTCGTGACGCTGATCCGCTTCGATGCGGTCTACGTCGGCCATTTCAAATGCAACCTGCGCCGCATCGCCGACTACCCGAACCTGTGGGGCTACCTGCGCGACCTCTACCAGATCGACGGGATTGCGCGCACGGTCAACTTCGATCACATCAAGCGCCACTACTACCTGACGCACGACGAGATCAACCCGACCGGAATCGTCCCGATCGGCCCGGCGCAGGACCTGCTCCTCCCGCACGGCCGCGCGGCGCTCTCGCCGAGCGCCGCCTAGTAGAGCTTCTCGGCCTTTTCGTCGACGACGACGTCGACCAGCACCGGACCGTCGGCGTGTAGAGCCTCCTCGAGCACCGCGCGCAGGCGCGCTCGCTCGGCGACGCGCACGCCGCGCAGACCGTACCCCTGCGCCAGCGCGAGGTAGTCGATCCCACCCACCGACATGCTCGGCGTGTCGGTGAACCCGAGCAGCTCGGAGAACGAGCGCATCGCGCCGTATCCGCCGTTGTTCACGATGACGAACGCGATCGGCAGGTGCAGTTGCGCCGCGTTCCACAGACCTTGGATGCCGTAGTGCAGCGAGCCGTCACCGATCAGCGCCAGGACCCGCCGGCTCGGTGCGGCCAGCGCCGCGCCGATCGCAGCCGGCAGCCCGTACCCCAAGCTCCCGCTGCCTGAGGTGAAGAACGCGCCGGGGCGCAGCGGCAACACGTCGTGCAGCGTGGTGTGCGTCGAGGGCGCCTCCTCGACCACGATCGCCTCGCGCGGCAGGACCTCGGCCAGGGTCGCGAGCAATGCCGCGACCGAGATCGTCTCGGCCGAGGGGACCGCCGGCGGCGTGCGCCGCGGCGGCGCGGCGCGCCGGCTCGGCTTCACCCGCGCCAGCAGCCGCGCGAGCGCCGGGCGCAGTGCGGTGACGATCGCCGTCCCGACCCCCGCCGCCGCGGCCAGGTCGGGATCGTCGGTCAGTTGGTAGAGGGTCGTCCCCGGCTCGACGCAGTCGCCGTCGGTGTGGACGTGGTAGTTGAAGACCGGCGCGCCGAGCACGACGACCAGGTCGTGCGGTGCGAGCGTCTCGCGCACGCGCGAGCGCGTGCGCGCCAACGCGCCGGCGAAGAGCGGATGATCTTCGGGAAAGCCGCAGCGGCTGGCCAGGGCGCTCGCCCAAACCGGCGCGGCGAGCCGCTCCGCCAACTCGACCACGGCCTCCGCGGCGCCGTCGCGATCCACCCCGGCCCCAGCGACGAGCACCGGTGAACGCGCCTTGCCGAGCGCGTCGGCGAGGGCGTCGAGCGCGCCGAGGTCGCCGAGTGTCTCGTCGAGCACCTGGCGTGCCGCGAAGGGTGCCGCCTCGCGATCCCAGTCGTCTTCGGGGACCGAGACGAAGGTCGGGCCGAACGGGCGGGTGCCGGCGAACGCGTGGGCCCGCGCGATCGCGCGCGGCACGTCGGCCGCGTTGGCCGGTTCGATGCCCCACTTCACGTACGGGCGGGGAAACAACGGCGCCTCTTTGGCCGACAGAAACGGATCGCCGAGCAGCATCGCGCGGGTCTGCTGCCCGGCCAGGACGACCAGCGGCGCATAGTTGCGCGAGGCGGTGAAGAGCGTCCCGAGCGCGTTGCCGAGGCCGCCGGCCGAGTGCACGCTGACCAGCGCGGGCCGCCCGGTCAGCTGTGCATACGCGTCCGCCATCGCGACGGCGCCGCCTTCGTGCAGCGCCGTCACGTAGCGGAAATCGTCCGGCCACTGGCTCAAGAAGCGCAGCTCGGTCGAGCCGGGGTTGCCGAACACCGTCGTCATCCCCAGCTCGCGCAACAGTGCCACCGTCGCCTCGCGGACGGTCACGGGTCGGGTTGGATCAGAAGGGATACCCGTGTCCCCGCTCCCTGACGGTCAGCCAGCGCCACGTCGTGAACTCCTCGAGATTCGAAAGGCTCCCGAAGCGTCCGCCGTTCCCTGATGCGCCGAAACCGCCGAACGGGATGCGCGGGTCGTCGTTGACCGTCTGGTCGTTGACGTGCGCGAGACCGGTGTGCAGCCGCGCCGCGATGCGACTCGCACGCGCGACGTCGGCCGAGTAGATCCCCGATGAGAGACCGTACTCGGTTTGGTTCGCCAGCGCGACCGCCTCGTCGTCGTCGCGGAAGGTCGTGATCGGCGCGACCGGGCCGAAGATCTCGTCGGTGAACGCCGGCATCGTGGGCGTCACACCGGTCAACACCGTCGGACGGTAGTAGCGTCCCTCGTGCGTCGCGCCGGTCGCGACCCGCGCACCGGCGGCGACGGTGCGATCGACGATGTCGACGACGCGCGCCAACTGCTGCTCGTTGATCAACGGCCCGAGCGCGACCTCGCCGCTCGACGGATCGCCGACCGTCAGCCGCTGCGCGCGCTCGACCAGCTTGGCGACGTACGCGGCGGCGATCTTCTCGTGCACCAGATGGCGGCTCGAAGCCATGCAGATCTGCCCTTGGTGGAAGAACGAGCCGAAGGCGCCGGCCGAGGTCGCCAAGTCCAGATCGGCGTCCTCGAGGACGATGAAGGGCGAGTTCCCGCCCAGTTCGAGCGCGACGCGCTTGAGCGAGCGCCCACCGGCCGCGCCGACCAAACGGCCGACGGCGGTCGAGCCGGTGAACGAGATCATCGCGACGTTCGGGTCCTCGGTCAGTGCCGCACCCGGCTCGGCGTCGCCGGGCAGCACGTGGAAGACGCCCGCCGGGAGACCGGCGCGCTCGAGGACTTCGGCGATCACGAAGCCGCCGATCACCGCGGTCTGCACGTCGGGCTTGAGCACGACGGTGTTCCCCAGCGCGAGCGCCGGCGCGACCGACCGCATCGCCAAGATCAACGGCATGTTCCAGGGCGTGATGATGCCGATGACGCCTAGCGGGACGCGTACGGCGACGCTCTCGACCTCCGGGGTCACCTCGATGACGCTGCGCGCTTCGTAGTCGGCGAGCTTCGCCGCCTCGCGCAGCTCGCCGGCGGCGATCTGGATCTCGAACTGGGCTTTGGGGGTGATCCCGCCCGTCTCGCGGACGTTCCACGGGACCAGCTCGCCGGCGCCGGCCTCGAGCACGTCGGCGGCGCGCAGCAGGATCGCCGCGCGCTCAGCCGCCGGGACGGCGGCCCAGGCCGGGAACGCGGCCGCCGCGCGCCGGCTTGCCGCCGCCACGTCGGCGGCCGAGGCCACGCCGATCCGGCCCAGGACGGCACCGGTCGCCTTGTCGAGGACGTCGGTCGTCCCACCGCTGGCGGCGCGCCAGCCGTCGCTGAAGAGTTGTCCATCCCAGGTCGCGGGGCGCAGCAGCCCCGCTGCAATCGTATCGATCATGGTCATCTCCTCCGTCGTTCATGGTGCCGCGCCACGCGCGGCTAGGGTAGAGCCAGGAATCATGAATTGGCCCAAAGCAACAGGCCAATCGTGGACCTCGTTGCCCTGGCCGGCTGGGAGCGCCGCCCCGGCCGTCTGCCCCACCGACTGGCCACCGCCCTCGAAGAGGCGCTGGTCACCGGCGCCTTGGGCGAGCAGCCCCTGCCGGCGGAGCGGCGCCTGGCGGCGGCGTTGGGAGTCAGCCGCGGAACGGTGACGGCCGCCTACGCCGAGCTGAAGGACCGCAAGCTGGTCGCCAGCCGGCCCGGCGGCTACACGCAGCCCGACCTGGCCGCGCTGGCCGTCCCGGTCCGCGCGGCGCGGCTGGCCGCGCGCTGGGCCGTCGAGGAGACGATCCTGCGCGACTACGCGATGCGCGATCCGCAGGGGCTCGATCTCTCCTTTGCCTTCCTCGACATCCCGGCCGGCGCGCACGCGATGGTCGACGCGGCCTTCACGCGGGCGCTCGCCCACCGCCCGAACCCGACCGGCTACCTCGCCGCCGGGTTGCCCGCCCTGCGCGAGCGCATCGCCGACACGTACGAGAACATCCTCTTGCTGCGCACGATCCCCGAGCAGATCGTCGTGACGCAAGGCGCGTATCAAGCGATCGGTCTGGCCGCGATGCTCGCGCTCTCGCCGGGCGACGTGGTCGTCGCCGAGACGCCGATGTACGCCGGCGCGCTGGACATCTTCCGCGCCCACGGCGCGACGATCCATGACCTCGGCTCGTTCGACGATCCGCGCACCTTCGACGCCCTCGAAGCGGCCGGCAGCCGGATCGCGCTGGTTTACGCGACCAGCGCCTACCGCAACCCGGTCGGCACGACGATCGACCCGCGCGCGGCGGCGCGGCTGGCGCGCTGGTCGGCGCGCGCCGACGTCACGCTGATCGACGACCGGGCGCTGGGGATGTGCGGCTTCGCCGGGACGACGCGGCCGCTGGCGTCCTACGCGCCCGACGCGCCGATCCTGACCTTGGGATCGATCGACAAGACGACCGGCGC